>MRWG01000127.1_pt1 | contig 143744 bp, 133 predicted proteins | sample 1013341 | NCBI WGS metagenome assembly MRWG01 (sample SAMN06117577, study PRJNA244670) | biofilm metagenome | biome: Water; feature: Cathode Biofilm; material: Biofilm; isolation source: microbial consortium enriched at the cathode of a solar microbial fuel cell | place: USA: District of Columbia...
GCGACCACCCCTCTGTCCCCCAACCCACCGACCAAGAGGGGCCGCTTCATCAGACGGCTGTCCAACAGCCGCTCACAGGAGACGAAGAAAGTATCCAAATCGAGATGGAGGATGGTGGGCTTCATAAAATATATTGGATTATTTCCTATTGTTTGGAATATATCCAAAATTACAGAAAGCGGGGATCGGTTTCAAAACTTTAACAATTTTGCCTATCTTATAGTTGCAAAATCCAACCTCAAGATGTGCTACTCGACCAGACAGACCCGGGAACGGAAGGAGCTGGAAAAACTGCTATCCGTCAAGGCCATGTACGGTGACATCGATACCGACTTGGAGCTTATTTATTTCCATGCCAACGGCTGGAGCCATCCGGTGATGTGGACCTTGGGGCAAGAAGAGCCCAACAACCTGCTCCCTGCCATGTGGGGCATCATGCCCCCCAAGGAAAGGCAGGAAAACTATATGGAGTATTTCAAGAACCCGAAGACCTTTGGGGGGCTGAATGCCAAATCGGAAAACCTCTTTGACCACTTCATGTACCGCTATTGTTGGGAAAACCAACGCTGCATCATTCCGGTGGACGGTTTCTTTGAGCCCCACAACACCCAAGTGAAGGTCAAGGGCAAGGATTTCAAGGTGCCTTTTTACTTCCATAGAAAGAACGGTGACCCACTATACCTAGCGGGCATCTATACCAACACTGCTGATGGACGGAGGACCTTTGCCGTGCTCACCAAGGACGCCACCCCCATGTTCGCCGAGATCCACAATGAAAAGAAACGACGTCCCGTGATCATCGACGACGAAAATTTAGATGCTTGGTTACATAACGGCAACAATGAATCGGACGTTCAAGATCTCATCGATGACGACCTCTGGGAAGAGGATCTGAAAGCCTATCCCGTCACCAAGGACCTGTACAGCAGGACCATCGATTCCAATTATTCCGGGATTATTGATAAAGTGGACTACGAAGAGGTGTCCATTTCCTTTGGATAATCATTAAAAAAAAGAGGCATTTGTCTGCCTCTTATGTATGCAGCACAATTAAAAAAGGGCTTCTTTTATTATGGATCCCTTAAAATTTGTTGGGCGGACGGACGGATTTGTGGTCTTCCTAGGCAAATCCACAAGAAGGGTTTGCAAAGGAAGGGCACATCAAAATCCATCTGGACGGTTTCCTTATTGCTTTTAAGGGTTTATTGTTCCACCATTCCGATTGAAAATACACCAAGGCTCAAGGTACAACGGCAATGGATTGCTCTTTATCATCTGCCCATAACAATTCTCCTTGGTCGCTCGGGGAAGGGTCGACATTTCCCAAAGATCCAAATCTTCTGATCGGCATAAGTACTTGAAGACCCTTCGGAAGTAAAGATATGAGTTGATACCAACTACTCATAAAAATGTTAAATTATAATCCCAAAAAATTCGTGATAAAGTGATTTAAAGAATAAAATTGTGAAATGCACAGAAAATAGTACTGGAATAAAAATTAATGTTCAGGAGGTAGATGCCAATAGTAATGATGAGCACGAAACGATACGTACAACACTAGAACAGGTACTGAAGCAATTGGACATCTTGAATGCTTAAGAGCCTATTTGAAGGTCTCATACTTCTTAAAAAGATCTTATTTCATAATCCTCGTTAATTGAAAATACCGTTTATAGTTTTCTGGGATGTCCGCAATATCCAACAGACACCCTTCTTTCGTATAAGGGTAAATTTCTTCGTAGGTCTGTACATTGTACAAGCCAACCCGCTTACTGATATAGGAACGATCGAGTTCATCGGGACCATTAAGACCTGCTGCGGCCACTAGTTCCAATAAACTATGAATGGTGGCTTCATGATATTTTTTTACGCGTTCAGCCTTGTCTTCCACCACCAACCCTTTTACCAAAGACCTGTTCTGTGTGGCCACGCCTGTTGGACAAGTATTCATATTGCACTGCAAGGCCTGAATACACCCAACCGCCAACATCATGGCACGAGCGCTGTTGCAGCCATCGGCACCTAGTGCTATTGCCCTGGCCATATGGAAGCCGGAAATGATTTTGCCCGCAACGATCACTTTTATCTCTTTCCGCAATCCAAAGCCGACCAAAACATCGTGCACAAAAACCAGTCCCTCACGCAAGGGCATTCCCATGGTGTTGGAAAATTCGACTGGAGCTGCGCCCGTACCGCCTTCACCACCATCGACTGTAATAAAATCTGGTGTTATGCCCGTATATATCATTGCTTCGCAGAAATCCATAAATTCTTGCTTTCTACCGATGCACAGTTTAAACCCAATCGGTTTTCCTTCGGAGAGGTCGCGCAGTTTTTTGATAAAATACATAAATTGTATCGGGTCTGAAAAAGCGGAATGCGAAGGAGGTGAATGTACGGCGATACCTGGTTCAATATGCCTAACCCTTGCTATTTCATCTGTATTTTTTATTGCGGGCAATATGCCGCCGTGCCCAGGTTTTGCTCCTTGTGAGAGTTTAATCTCGATCATTTTTACTTCCGGCTTCAGGGCATTTTCCCGAAATGTTTCTTCATTAAAAGTACCATCATCGTTTCTACAACCAAAATAACCCGTACCGATCTGCCAAATCAGGTCGCCACCATATTTCAGATGATAATCGCTGATACCCCCCTCACCAGTGTTGTGGGCAAAATTCGCCATCTTGGCACCTTTGTTCATTGCCATGATCGCACGATCGCTCAATGAACCGAAACTCATCGCCGAAATATTCAACAGACTTGAGGCATAAGGTTGTTTGCAATCCTTGCCCCCGATCAATAACCTAGGAAACTCCCCTATATCCTTGGGATTATGCTTGGCGTACATCGAATGTTCCATCCATTCATACCCTGAGTGGTATAGATCCATTTGTGTACCAAATGGTTCCGTATCGGTCGTGCCCTTGGCCCTTCGATATACCAATGACCTCAAAATACGATTGAGCGGCCTTCCCTCGGTATCGGTCTCCACAAAATACTGCTGTATTTCGGGTCGTATGGACTCCAGCACATATCTGAACCTGCCAATCAAAGGAAAGTTGCGTCGAATGGTATGGTTCTTTTGGACAATATCAAAGATACCCATCACAATCAAGGGGGCCACGAATATGAATATCCATAAAATAGGAGGCCAAAAAAGTGCGGTACCTACGATGACAATAACAACCAAACTCGAGACAAGAATAAACAGTTCACGGACTTTCATTGTTTTTTTGTTTGCATCAAAGATATGAATAGACTGGATAGACAAGAAAGTTAATGTGTTTCACATAGTAAGGAAGTATTAAAGTTAATTGCAGTGGGGTGAACCTGACTTTGTATGGTTTGCTTTAACCATTTTGATACCCGTGCCAATTTCACTTCCCAATAAGGTCATTTCACCTATCTTTTTGGATGTTTCACTTTAAATTACTGATTTAAAGAATGTTACATTTTTACCTTTGCCAACGAAATCAGAAATAATTAAACAAAAAATAAAATCATGAAAACAACAGCATTTCTAAGTTTGGTACTCTTGTCCACGACGTTAATGGCACATGTAGGTAAATCCGAATGCAACAAGGGATGCACCACCCTATCGATGCAAGATATAACCTTCATCGAAACAGAAGAAGAAATCCATCTTGGTTTTGACACTGCGCTGTACCTGCCCGAAGGTTTTGACCCCTACGCGGGTATGGGGACCGTTGTGGACAGGATTCCATTTATCGAAGAAGAAGTGGAAATCCATCTTGGCTTTGATACCGCCCCCTATTTGCCTGAAGGGTTTAACCCCTACAAAGGAATGGTGTTCGACATCGACGAAATAGAGGTAGTGGAAATGGAGGAAAACATAGAGTTGGATTTTGATATCCAAAAGTATCTCCCTAAAGGTTTCAACGCCCTTGCTAAATAAGAATATAAAAATGGTCAAATCCATCCAAGGCCTTCAATGTACATTGAAGGCTTTTTTGACCTGAGGGCCAAGACCCGGTAAACCTTCAAGCTAAAATTGCCGTAAATTTGAATCGTTCCGAACAACAATGATTTCCATGGCCTTAAAACATGTCAAACAAGCCACCATAATCAAGATAGCCCTATTGCTTGCGATATTGGCATCCCTTCCTAAGACCATCTTCCTATACGACATGATCAGTCAGGGCAATCTTGACTTTTCGGGGTTACAGATCAAAGATCTGCCTTACCGTCTTGTTTTTATCTTCCTGTTCTCCTGGGCCATTTTGGAGTTGAACGCCAACATAAGCTATGCCAGGTTCAAGTGGTCGACACCGGTGCGAATAAGTGTCCTGTTCTTGGCAAATATTGCCATCTTTTTGATGGCCCTTACCATGTTCAAGGTTCTATATCCAATTCTATTGGGCACAGAAATGACGACCAGGGACAAAGGCTTTTTAAACTTTACCTTTGGTAATTTGTTGATCGCACTGTTCTTTATTGGAAGGATCCTACGCCTGCAGGCCGACAAGCAAGAAAGTAGGATCGAGAACGAACATCTTAAACAACAGAGCCTCCAGAACGAACTAATGGCTTTGAAAAACCAAATCGATCCGCACTTTTTGTTCAACTCCCTCAATTCGTTGACTTCACTTATCCGCGATAACGAAAAGGCCACACAATTCGTTCGGAAGTTATCCTTTATGTACCGTTATATTTTAAAGAGCGGTGAAAGCGATCTTGTAAGCCTTAGGGAAGAACTTAAGTTTCTGGAAAGCTATACCTATCTGATTCGCACAAGGTACCGTGACCGCTTCAGCATCGATATACAAATAGAGGATATATTTCTACAAGAGGAGATTCCGCCATTGGCCCTGCAATTGTTGGTCGAAAATGCGGTAAAGCACAACGAGATCTCGGAAACAAATCCTTTGGAAGTGAAAATTTATTCAAAGGAAGGCTCGATATTCGTTGAAAACATCATGAGACCGCGCACCACTATTGGCGAAGGCACCAAACATGGACTCTTGAACCTTAAGAAAAGGTACATTCTTGTCTGCCACAAAGAAATCACCGTACGCACCGAAAACAATATCTTTAGTGTGGAACTCCCTGTAAAAACAGCAGCATGAAGGTAGTAATCGTAGAAGACGAATTGGCAGCAAGCGATAATCTTGCCTATCTGCTACACGCCATAGATGATGATATTGAAATTCTTAAAGTACTTGATTCGGTAAAATCTTCGGTGGAATATTTTTCAAAGCCCCATGATCTGGAATTGATCTTCATGGACATCCATCTTGCCGATGGTGTCTCGTTCGAAATTTTTGATAGGGTAACCCTAAATGTCCCCGTAATTTTCACAACTGCCTATAACAAATATGCCTTGAAAGCATTCAAGTTCAACAGTATCGATTATTTGTTAAAACCTATAGACAGGGACGAGCTTTCGGATGCATTGGAACAGTTCAAGGTGCAGAACAAACAGAAAGGGATCACCGACCACCAAATAAAAGACCTGATTGATTTGGTCGGCAGGAAGACCAAGACATATCGATCTACTTTTTTGGTCCACAACCGTGACGAAATGATCCCCCTTAAAATCGAAAAAATAGCATATTTCAGAATTGACACGGGAATTGTAAAAGGGATTACTTTCGATAATAAATCGTACAGTATGGACAGTAACCTGGAAGACATCGAGGAGGAATTGGATCCCGAACTCTTTTATAGGGCAAGTAGGCAGTTCATCATAAACCGTGAGGCCATTGTGAACATCAAACAATACTTCAACGGCAAGCTCATTGTTGTTGTGAATCCTGTTTGTGATAAGCGGATTGTAGTAAGCAAGGCGAAGGCAATCGGATTTAAAACATGGGTGGGTTCTTGATTCACGGCTCCCTCCCAAAGGTCGCCTGTCCTTTTGGACCAAGCCCAAGCTTCGCCTACCTATCAGCTATTCGCATGCCCTCTGGAATCTTTTAAACAATCGAAAAGAAAAACACCAAAGGATTTAACAATATCAAATGGCTCCCGAACCGATATGCGCAATCGGATCACAAGTACCCGAAACAACCATTTTAGGTGAAGACGCGTAGTTTCAAAAAAAGAAGATTCCTCTTGATAAAAAAAGGAGGGACCTGTTTCCAGATCCCTCCGTTTATACGAATCAATCCTTCAATACCTTGGCCTGCTGTTCCAGAAGCATAATCCTTTCCTTGATCCGTGCTTCACGCTTTTGACGCTTTCCGGCATAAGTGTCCTCAATGACTGCGATCTTGTCCCTGTAAAAGGATTGCATCGCCACATAGAAGGATTGGTTGGTCAGGTCATTGGTGTGGTTGCTCTCCCCGAAGTGCACCTGACGGGTCAACAGGAACCGGAGTAGTTTATTTAACGTTTCCTTCTTGAAGTCCTTTTTGAATTTCACCACCAGTTCCTCTCGGGACAACTGGGAATCATCCCCAAAAAAATCCTCAAAATGTTCCCTTTGGTCATGCCAGCCCAGATTGTTTTCGAACAAGGAGATTGAGATGGCCACCATTTCATCAGTCGATAATGCCTTCTTTTGGTCAATATAATCGGTCTCCCGAATCATCTCCACCACATCCTTGAACTGGTTGTTGTCCTCAATCTCCTTTTTCCGCAGTTCCCTGACATTGATCTTGATAATCTGTTCCTCGGGGGTACACTCGGACATCTTTCGTTTTTCCAAGGACTTGGCGCCTGGACTTCCACCAGCATCTTCTTCTCTGACCTTTACATGAATGGTCTGGGTCAGATAGGTTCCCGTATCCAAGAGGACACCCTTTTCAAACCCATGATCCATGGCATTTTCCCATTCCTGTTTTTCCTCTGTAAAGGATTCCAGGGCCTCAGTCAGGAATTCCGCCAATTCTTCTTCTGTGTATTCATAGTGCCGGTGCTCTTCTTTAATGCTTTCCATGGTAGGCTCAATTGGCTCCTTTAAAATGTCCAGTTCATTGGTCAAATGCACCTCAAGACCCTCTTTTTCCATTTGGGCCATAACCCATTGATTGCGCTCCTCGTCCGCCCAGTATTTGCTAATGTTGGGCACTAGTTTCAATTCCTCCTTTTTCACTCTTTTCAAGAGTTTCATAAAAGTCTTGGTCTTTTTGTTCTCAAAGCAGGATGCCCGGGTACAGATCATCTTTCCTTCCCCGAATAGGTTCCCTTGGTTGGCCGCATTAAAAGGGCAGACATTACATGCACCGGCTTTGGGTACCAAGGTCTTGTCGTTCACATCAAAACAAGCTTGGGTCAAATCAAAGCTCCGGTTATCAATCATCCGCTTGACCCGATGTTCCTGAAAATCCCCTTCCATGCTTTCCAGCATTAATTTTTGCTCTTCCGACTCGAAAAGGGCCACGGCCACACCAAGGCCCAGGGTCATCTCCCCTCTTCTGACAAAGGTCTTGAAACCTTCAATCAATCCTGCCAATTTGACCCGTTGCCGAACATAATTTTCAGAACGGCCCAAGCGCTGGGCGATCTCAGTAGGTTCATATCGGTCCAAGAGAAACTGGATGGCCTCGGCCTCCTCTGTGGGTTCCACATCCTTCCGTTGCAAGTTCTCAATGATCTGGACTTCCAGTACTTCCGTATCGACATAGTCCCTTACCATGGCCGGGATAGTAGTCAATCCTGCTAATTTACTCGCACGAAACCGCCTTTCACCCATGACAATGATATAGCCGTCATCAGATTTTCGCACCGTGATAGGCTGCAAGACCCCATGTTGGGCAATGCTCTGTGCCAGCTGGTTCAGACTTTGATCATCAAAGGTTTTCCGAGGTTGGGCTGTATCCGGGGAAACCGATTCGATATCCAACATTTGGATTTGTGGGATGGTTGTTGCCTCCCCATGGATCTTGGACTTCCCTGGTTTGGATACTTGTCCATTGTTCACTTTGCGTGTCGCTCTCTTTTTTGTTTTTGTTTCCATGATTTTTAGATTTTTGATTAAACAATATTTGAGCGGACACCAAGCGGAAGACAAAATTTTGGAGTGGCAAGGAAACGGAATAAAAAGTGACCCCAAGAAACGGCTTTATGCCGTCCCTTGTCCGAGGATATTTTGCGAGCTTAACTTTCGAAAAAGATTGATAGGTAAAAAATATGTGCCAAGAGACATTGGCCTGCCTTGTATTGGCAAGCGACTAAATTCATTTCCAAATACAAAAGGTCTATTTTTAAAACGAAATAAGATCGGTGAATACTCAAAAAGTGGCTGTTGACTTCTCGTTGGTTGGATTGGATTTTAAAATCTACAATCCATTTTCCATGAAATGGTATTGATATTCTGCCGTAACGTACTCAAGTATTCCATTAATTCGGAGAACTTGGGAGAGTCCCCATAGATCATCTGTTCTTGCATTTTAATATAATCGTTCTCCCATGCTCGATGCAAATACTCTGGGGGTATAAAATCGATGGTTTGTGGTTGATGCAAGTTGTAATCCACACCAGCTAATCGTGTAAAACTATGACGATGCTTAACAATGGTCTCATATAAATCCATGTTTTCAATTGCGTTCTGGCCATGACCTTTTTTAGACATTTGGAAAATATCATATAAATGTCTGCTCAATCTATCGACCCGTATCTTATCCTTTGGTCTTTGAAATTCCTCATGCAACAAAAACATCTTTTCCAAAAAAGTGCGCTCTGGCAATACCGTAGGAATTTCTATGGCTGCTTGGGCAAAATTGGATTTTTGATATATTTCATCGACCATTGAAAGTATTGGTCTGTTCTCAAAAGGCTCCCTAAGGGACCGACAACCAATTTCAATCTGGACCCTCGGTTGTATATAGCCAGGTGTTTCAATAACATTGGGATAATAAACACTAAGAATTATAGGGTCCTGGTCACTTGAAACAATTTCTTCCGGTTCAATACGCACATCGATAAGACCTTTCGTTTTAAAAGACCCTTGTAACTCCGGTAATACGTTATCGATGATGTAGGTTTGGGCCGTTTTTCTAAGTTTGGTACGTTGGTTTTTTTTTTAAATCACCCTGAAACCCAAAATAGGAACGATCGACCGCTAGATCTATATCCTCCGAGAACCTTTCTATGATCTTCCATGCCTTACTTAAGGATGTACCGCCCTTGAACACCAAATGGTTTCCAATCTCCAATTCAAATAGTATGGTCAATGTCTGAACGACCCACCAATCCTTTTCAACGGCAAATGCCGGTAAGTTGGTTTGTTCCCCTATTTGATCATATGCTATTCTCTTATCCCTGGCGGGAACATGGTACCATCTATCCATTATTTCGCTTGTTAAGAGCATTCCGCATGATGACCCGTATCCATTCAGGGGCCAGATTTATATCATGCTCTAAACGAACAGGATCCTCCTTCTTCAGGTGTTTCAAAACAATGCCAATTTCTTTTTCAGTAACATTGTCCTTTCCAATATTTTTTAATGCTTGGATCACCAGACTACTGATAGGCCCAATTACGGATAGATTTTTTGGAGCGGTCTTTTTAAACTTGATGGTACGTTTGCCTACCTTAATGGTACGGGCCGAGCCATCGGTTAGATACACCGCATTTAATGGAACCTGAGTGGAGAGACCCAATACATTCAATGCCAATGCACCGGTTGGAAGAATCCTCGCCTTGTCCCGTTTTGCAATTGCCGTGGCTATTTCCTCTGTAGTTGGTTGAATTTCGCCAAATAATTCGTGTTTTTCAAGAGAGGCATACATCCCTCTGGCAACACGGCTGATCTGACCTCTATTGAAGAGTCGTTCCAAAGCTTTGCCGACGGCTTTTGCTGAACCAAAATCAAGAAAATCCTCAGAAAAGAATATGGTTCCCTTCTCGGCATTATTCATTTTTCCAAGAACATAATCATCAATTGATTTCATGTTTACATGAAGATATTTTGTCGCAAATTTAGTAAATATTTGCGACACATTAATGTTGTTGAACATGAATCAAACCAACACTGAACAGATATGTAAGATTTCCTATCCAGACCCTACCGCTCCCTCTTAGTATCCGATTCGATTACTTCCAACCAATGAATTCCTGCTTTTTTAGTGTGCCATGTTCAATGGTATCTTTCCCAATTAATATCAACCGTCAGTTGCAACATTTTATCACTAATGGAAAACAGCCATTCAAGCTGCCCCCAAACCAAATGGGCCTCTTGAAGATTACGTTGGACCCCTATTTCCATGGGCATTGGGGTCTTATCTTGTAAAAGATTGGAAATGGGGGATTGTTTCCCAAAATTCGGCATGGTTTTTCCGTTAGGGTTCAAAATGTCCTGTTTTTCTCCCTTTAGGGAATTGAGCACTTGTTCCAAGTTCTGTTTTATTGCATTCGTAGCAGCCTTGAACTCTTCGGATGCCTCTGTAGTGCCATGATGTTGGATGTAGGTGCTCAAGGAAGCCAGGGAAGCCAAGAAAGTATGGTTCAGGACGACCAACTCATATATTTTGTCCATTTCCCTTTGTTTGGATTTGGGTTCTTGCGTCATGCGCTGAAAAGCTGAACTCAGATTGGAGGTTTCCAAAAAAGCATCCTTCCGGGCAATCTTATAAGAAGTAGGCACATCCCCCTTCTGTATATAGTACGTTTCAATAGAAGTTAAAAACGCTTTGATGGCGTTGACACTTTTTTCGACACTCTCCCTCATTTCCACATATTCCCAGCTGGGCCACAACGTCAACATGGACAGATAAGAAAGACCGGCTCCAACCAAGGTATCCAGTATCCGGAATTGTACAACTGACAGGATATCAGGTGTAAGAATGGCATAGATAAACACCACGCTCAAGGTAATAAAAACGGCTGAAGTCCTATAATTCCTTTGTACCATGGCAAGGGCTATGATCAACGATACAACGCCCATGGCACCATATGCATAGGGGTTTGTCACCAAAAAAATGAGGCCCAAAGCAAAGGTACCGCCGATAAGTGTTCCTATGATCCGATCCTTGGCGCGGGTCTTTGTAAGGCCATAACTCGGCCTCATGATCACGATGATCGTCAATAATATCCAATACGGATTTTGGAATGTAAAGAAGGAGCCCAATGCATAACCAACCATTACAGCAACGGACAATCGCAAGGAATGCCTGAATATCATGGACTTAAAACTGAGATTTCTTACCAATAATTTAGGATCATAATCCTGCGATTCAACAAAGCGTTTGGCCTCCTTTCTATCGATGAGCTCGAATTCCGATGCATCCGTAGCCCCCAATAATCTTTTGATTCGTTTCAATTTTTCAAATTGCTCCTTGTGATAGGCCAATATGTTTTGGAGCATTAAAAATTCTTCATAATCCCCTAGATCTCCCCATTCTGAAATCTTTTGTGAGATATCGTCAAAAGATTGCCTCAATACATTATTCTTGGGTAGTTTGCTCCTGTCGTTCCCTGCCTGATCAATTAATTTTAATTGTAGGGACATTTGAAAAATCAATTCCTGTAAGGCCGTAATGTATTGGGGATAGTCCTTAAAGAGCTTGTCCACCTGATCATAATTGACTGGATTGGAAATCGCCGTTTCCAACATCCCGACCAATTCGGTGAAGATCAACAGCCGTTTGTCCAGATAGTTGGATCTACCCGAACTTCTACGGGAAAGGATCAATATTTCACGTAAGATCCCATGGTTTTCCGTAAGCTCACCCTGGAGTTCAAGTAGTCTTGATTGCAACCGTTTTCGGTCTGCTGTGGGATCTACCAGTTTTCCCCGTATTTCCAAAAATTCAGCGGTGAGAAGGTAGGTTTGGGAAAGATACTCCTCAGTCTCAGCCCTTGGATGTATGATACTCCAAAGCTTTGCCAAAATCAAATACCAGATACCTCCCAATCCTATCAGTAAAGCATACTGATATATCTCCAGTTCTTTGGAATCATGGGCAAAACTCAGGACCAAGGCCATGAGACCAGAAAAACTGATAAGTGAGGCCCGGAAACCATACACTGAGATAAAAGCAATGGCAAATGTGAGCAATCCCAATACAGGTAGCAATAGCCAAAGTTCTAAATGCAGGTATCCACCTATAAAGCTGACCAATGTGACCAATACCGCTGAAATCAAGATGCCTATTGCTTTTTGGTAAAAACTCCCACTTACATCGCTTGGGGAGCTCCACAAAGCTCCAAAACAAAGGGCCAGACCAATCTCAAAATATCCGAATCGCATCCCCAATATAATGGGCAGGGTCACTGAAAAGGCCACAAGGAAGGCCCTTGAAAAGCTGGTACTGTTCAAAAATTGCCTCGTTTCTTTCAAGATTTCAAAAGGGGTGGAAAAAAATGGCTTCAAGGTTTCATTCTTAAACGACAAAGATAACCCTTAACCTTCATCCTTTCATCCCCACAAGCCAATTCCAAAGTAAGCACGGGCTTAAGCTACAGTTAAGACGTTGAACAATCACAGGAACGGAAAAATAAGATGGATATGTTGAATTTCTGCAAGTGCAATCCCCCTTCACTTCACAGAAAATGGAAAAATATTTGGCCTATTCATCGGCCAGGCCAACAATGGAATTTAAGATGGCTACTACAAAAGAGGAACGAAACAGTCCTGAACTGGATTAGGTTTTTCCTATAAAAAGGATAACTTTATCCTATTAATAATTTTGTCTTCCTCTTTGATAATTTATAGTTTTAATGAATATCCAAAAAAATCAACCAAAATGAAGTCGATTCTAAAAATCCTATCAATTGCTCTAATTCTGTCAGCGTATGGTTGCTTTAAAAGCAAAAAAAAAGTGCACACTAACACAGAGGATATTCCTGTTCATAGGGAAATGAAAGCAGAATTGACCTCCCCACCAAATGTCCCCAGGCCGGTAGGGGAAAGAAAGGCCAAAAAACTCATCGTTGAAATGGAAATCCTTGAAAAAGAAGGGGAATTGACCGATGGTGTAAGGTATGTGTTCTGGACTTTTGGGGGGACCGTACCTGGGAGCTTTATCAGGACCAGGGTCGGAGATGAGGTCGAATTCCATTTACAGAATCACCCTGACAATAAGTTGCCCCACAATATTGATCTTCATGCCGTTACCGGTCCCGGTGGTGGAGCTGAATCCTCTTTTGTTGCACCAGGGCACGAAAAAGTATTTTCCTTTAAAACCCTGAACCCGGGGCTTTATGTCTATCACTGTGCGACCGCCCCAGTGGGCATGCACATTGCTAATGGTATGTACGGCTTGATTTTAGTGGAGCCTGACGGAGGATTGCCTATTGTTGATAAGGAATACTACATCATGCAAGGAGACTTTTATACCAAAGGGGCCAATGGTGAGCGTGGTCTACAACCCTTTGATATGCAAAAAGCCGTTGATGAAAATGCAGATTATGTGGTCTTTAACGGAAATGTGGGCGCCTTGACGGGCGATAATGCCATCACTGCAAAGGTTGGGGAGACAGTTAGGCTTTTTGTGGGCAATGGTGGTCCGGGCTTGGTATCTTCCTTTCATGTCATTGGTGAAATATTTGATAAGGTTCATATTGAAGGAGGCGACTTGATCAACGAAAATGTACAGACCACTATGATCCCCGCAGGAGGAGCCGCCATTGTAGAATTTCACGTCAATGTTCCCGGAACCTTCATCTTGGTGGACCATTCCATTTTCAGGGCGTTCAACAAAGGGGCTTTGGCCATGCTAAAAGTGGAAGGAGAGGAAAACGAAAATATTTATACCGGTGAGCAATATGATGGCATTTACCTACCGGAAGGCCCTGGAATACAGGAAATGCCAACCACTGATGGCGTTGTGGAATCAGAGATTCCAGCCCAAAATTTTGAAGAACAGATGAAGTTCGGCAAGCAGATCTATATGCAAACCTGTTTTGCTTGTCATCAGGCGGAAGGCCAAGGTATCCCCAATGCATTTCCACCATTGGCAAATTCAGATTATCTCAATGCCGATGTCAACCGGGCCATTGACATTGTACTGAATGGAAAAACCGGTGAGATTACGGTCAACGGTCAAAAGTACAATAGTGTCATGACCAGACAAATGCTCTCATCAGAAGAAATTGCCAATGTGCTGACCTATGTGTACAACAATTGGGACAATAACAAAACAGTGGTTACCTCGGAAATGGTCAATAAAGTAAAAAACAAGTAGCTAAAGCCAGCATCATGTTTGCGATTCCCTTTAGAGCAGTATTTGCCTATTTGATCTTCCAGACGTTTGGTTTTGCCCAGACGGATGGTATGGCAAGTATCATAGGTGGTCGTTACGTCCCTTTGTACGGACAGGATACATCCTTAGTTGAAGTCCAAGATTTTGAGCTGGACACCTATCCGGTGACCAATGGCCAATTTTTACAGTTTTTGAAGGACAATCCTAAATGGCAAAAATCCAATGTATTGAAACTTTACGCGGACGAAAATTATTTGCGCCAATTCAAAAACGATACGACCCTCAACGATACCGAAAATCCCAATAGTCCTGTAACCCATGTATCCTGGTTTGCGGCAAAAGCGTATTGCGAGTGTCAGGGAAAACGATTGCCCACCATAGATGAATGGGAATATGTTGCAATGGCCGACGAAGTTACCGGCGACGCCAGAAAGAAGGCTTCATATAACCAAAAAATACTGTCGTGGTACGAAACGCCCAGGTCCGATGAGAGGTCCATAGGCCAAACCCCTAAAAATTATTGGGGCGTTTACGATTTGCACGGTTTGGTCTGGGAGTGGACCTTGGATTTTAATTCTGTCCTGATTTCGGGCGAATCCAGAAAGGATGTGGATAAGGACAGTAACTTGTTCTGCGGGAGCGCGGCCATTGGCGCAACAGATCTCATGAACTACGCCGCCTTTATGCGCTATGCATTCAGGGGAAGTATAAAAGCTAGGTACAGTATTAAAAATCTTGGATTTAGGTGCGCGAAAAATAGCAAGGAAACCCTCTAATACCCAAAACATGAAACCCTATTTAGTTGTATTGATCATTTCATTGGCTCTTGCAGCCTGCAAGAACCATGATTCGGGGACAGTGGTCAAAGATGTGGCCTATCACTGCCCAATGCAATGCGAAGGGAACAAAACCTATGGCCAAAAAGGGAGCTGCCCCATCTGTAAAATGGATTTGGTCAAAGTTGAAAACAAAAGAAAAGAAAAGGCTATTAGACCTTATTCAGATATGTCCATTTACAATCTTCCATCTACGTGGACAACCCAAAATGGTACGGATATACAGCTCAAAGACCTTCAAGGTGATGTTTTGGTCATGGTCATGATCTATACCAGTTGCAAAGCGGCCTGCCCCCGCTTGGTGGCCGATATGCGAAATATCGAGGAACGCTTGCCCGAACATTCCAAGAAAAATGTAAAAATGATCTTTGTCAGTATAGACCCTGAAACCGATACCCCTGAACGCTTAAAGGCCTTTGCCCAAGAAAACCTTATGGATGGGGAGCCTTGGTTGTTTTTACGTTCCACAGAAGAAAACACACGTGAATTTGCCGCTGTTTTGTCCGTGAGCTACAAGGAAATTTCACCAATGGATTTTTCCCATTCAAACATCATAAGTGTCTTTGACCCTAATGGGGAAATGATCTTCCAACAGGAGGGGTTGGGAGTAAATTCAGACAATACCATAGAACATATAAACGCAGCTGTGGAGGCTATGTGAAATTCAATGATCGATCGCGTCCCACAAGGTCTTCTGCAATGAAGGATTACAGGACCTTCTGGTACTGGGTATCAATTAATTTTTCCTGTGTTGGAATCCTATCCCACCGATATGGATATTTGATCGACCATCTTAGATCCAGCATTGGATTATTTATGTTTAGAAAAGAACAGGGGATAAAATGGTTTTGGTCCCAAAACTTCAAATACCCCTATGACCTACTGGAAAAGAACCAGCTTTATGGTAAAACCTTATGATTTTCGCAATTCTTTGGGCATCGCTTTGTTTCAAGACAAGGACATGCCGCCTTATTTCATTTATTATCTACTTATCTTTAACAGGAATTCACCGATTATAGGAAAGATAAAACTGATATACTGGAGGCGTTTGCTTAGGTGAAAAGTTCAAGCGATTATGGATATTATCAATTTAATTGTCAAATCCTGTCAACATATCGTTATGTGCAGGGCAAACGATATGGAACCCATTGCTTTTGGGAGTGGTTGTATTGTGGTTTCCATGGCAGAAAATATCTCCCTTCAAGATGAAAGTTTTTTTATCATGAACATCGATCCCATGTAAATACCTGAATGGCCTATCGCCGATCCATTCCCCATTGGGCTGTAAAATAGCGTCCCGTTAGAGTCTTCCATGGCCAAATTACACTTAGAAATTAACCCAGTGGTCCATTGGACCTGTATTGTTCAAAAAGGCCGCACTAAAGGTTTTCAGATCAATTCTTCAAAGGGGCAGACCTTTCTTACCAACCCAAGATTCTTTCTCCTTATTGGTCTTCCCTTCTTTCAATACAGTCCTTAACCCCTCCATATCGGCACTGATCTTGTCCTCAAGTACCCTGGCATAAATTTGGGTAGTTGTGATCTTGGTATGGCCCAACAATTTTGAAACGGTCGCTATGGGGACCCCATTTGAAAGTGTTACCGTGGTGGCAAAAGTATGCCTGGCCGAATGGAAGGTAAGTCTCTTTTCAATTCCCAGGTCTTGGGCTATGTCCTTGAGGTACATATTCACCTTTTGGTTTGAATAGACCGGTAATAGCGTATTGTCCCCTGCACATGGCCTATCCCGGTAACGTTCCAAAATTTCCATGGCCTCTTCCAACAGGGGGACCTTTACGGGATGTCGTGTCTTTGTTCTTTCCAGCGATAGCCAAAACTTACCGTCCATGCCCAAGACCACATTGTGCCTCCCCAATCGTTTGACATCGATATAGGACAGTCCCGTATAGCAAGAAAATACAAATACGTCCCGAACGAACTCATGCCCCTGGTCAATTGTCCTTGCATTTCTGAAAGCGTCAAGCTCATGTTCCAATAAGAAATCGCTTTGGTGCTTATGGAACTTTAATTTATATCTGGCAAAAGGATTCTTTTCCACCCATTCCAGATCAAGGGCAAGGTTCATCAGTTTGCGCAGCCGCTCCAAATGTTTCATCACCCCGTTGTTGTTCAATGGATTTTTGTTCTGCAACGATGGCCCCTTTCTAAGGAATTGTTCAAAATCGATGATAAAGCTATAACGCAGGTGCTTGAGATAGATATCACCCGTCCTTTGGGACTGTAGCAGGAACTTTTTGATGTATTTTTCCGTGGTGAAGTAGTTCTTCATGGTACCGGGCCTTATGTTCCCGCCTACATTATTGTTATGATAACTCACAAGTTCCAATAAAGTTTTGTGTTTTTCATCCGTTCCGAGAAATCTTGCTTTTATTGATTGCGCGGTAATAAGTTCAAAATCGGATGACATATGCTTGTAACAGGCCAATAACTTGGCGTGGACCTGGTCCAAATAATCGTTCAGTTCTTTTCCCTCAGGGGTCCTTGCTGTGGTTTTTTTTGCTTTGGTATCCCAAAAGGTAACTTTTGTTGTGCGTTTCAGACTGATTTCGGCACGCTTTCCATCCACGGTCACCCGCGCATAAATGGGTGCCAAATCATCGTTTTTCTTGGCCAGGTTCAGCCAAAAATGAATGCTGAAAGTTCTTGAAGTGTCCATAGACTCTCGTTTTAGGTGAATATTCGATTTTTTTTGAAAGTCAAATCGAAACGAAAGTCAAATGCTGATGGGTTACCAAAGTAGTGAAAAAAATCGGTTATAATCAGGTAACCGAATAGGTAACTTTTGTTTTGGTTTTAAAGGCAATCAAATGAATTCAAAAAATATGTAATTTCCTGAAATTCATTTGATTAACCTTTTTTAGGTTTCTGCTAAAACCCTAAAAGTCGGGGTGGCAGGATTCGAACCTGCGACCTCCTGCTCCCAAAGCAGGCGCGATAACCGGGCTACGCTACACCCCGAAATACAGCCCATTGGCTGAAATGTTCTAAATATCAAACTCCAAAAAAGCACTACCGTTTAAGTAGCCCGCTCGGGCGGAGTTTATACCGAGCTTGTCGAGGTACTACACCCCGAAAAATGACATAAATGCCAATATTCTAAATTTCAATACCCAAATTCCAAACAATCCTATAATCTACATCGGGAACCGGGCGGAGTCTACACCATGCTTGGCACTGTACTACTCCCTGAAAATATTCCAAATATTTAAAAGGAAAAAGCGGAGAGACTGGGACTCGAACCCAGGCGACAGTTACCCGCCGACAGATTAGCAATCTGCTCCGTTACCACTCCGGCACCTCTCCTATTCATTTATTATATGAACGTGCATCTAAAAATGCGGATGCAAATGTACCTTTTCATCCGAAAGATCGCAACTATTTTTCATTTTTTTTAAAACCATTTGATTTCCAGCATCACTACTCTGGATACTCCACACGCAAATGGTAAATGTTGGTGAGCTTTTGTTTCAATACTTTCTTCACCATCTCAATTTCTTTGAGGGTAATGTTGGCATTTAAAAACTGATTGGCCTGCATCTGACCCTTAACTATTTTATCCACAAATTCGTCTATAATGGTGAAAGTTGGGTTTTTTAAACTTTTGGATGCGGCTTCTACAGCATCTGACATCATCAAAACAGCTGTTTCTTTGGAAAATGGAATGGGTCCGGGATATTTAAAATCCTCAGGATCAACATCGGTTTCCAACTCTTGCTGCTTCTTGAAAAAATAATATACCAAGGTAGTACCGTGATGGGTGCGTATAAAATCTATCACCCGATCCGGTATATTGTTCTTGCGGGCAATTTCAATTCCCTTGATAACGTGGTCTATAATGATTTTTGCGCTTTCTCTTGGCGGAAGGTCATCATGGGGGTTTACATTGGTGATTTGGTTTTCGGTAAAGTACGTCGGTTTTTCCATTTTACCGACATCATGGTACAGGGCACCCACCCTGACCAACATGGCATTTGCCCCAATCTCATTGGCTGCTGCTTCGGCCAAATTGGCCACTTGTAAGGAATGGTGAAAGGTTCCCGGTGCCTTATCCGAGAGTTCTTTCAATAATTTGGAATTGGTATCGGAAAGTTCCAGCAGGGAAACATCGGACACCAAACCAAAAATCTTTTCAAACATATAGATCAAGGGTTGCGCAAAAAGGGTCAAAAGTCCGTTCAAAACAAAAACCCCGAACAATATCCACTCTATATTTTCAAGATTTCCTTCATGGATGGCATGGAACGCAAAATAGCCAATAATGTAAATCAGGGTAATCTGCCCTACCGATATAAAAAGATTGGCCCTTTTATAGAGCTCCGATGCCGTTAAAATGGTAACGATACCTGCAATGATCTGCAAAAAGATGTACTCAAAACTATTGGGCACCACAAACCCAAGAATCAGTACGGTCAGCACATGCACGAACAGCCCCAACCGGGCATCAAAAAAGTTTTTCAGTACAAGGGGAAGGATACAAAGGGGCACTACATACACATAGCTTTCATAATTCTTTACCGTCAAGGTGGTGGCCAAGACCATAAGCAGGATGTTGAAAAAGATAAAGGTGACCTTGTTGTTGTTCTTAAAGATTTCGTTCCGATACCGCTTTAAAAACAAGAATAGCATAATCAAAACCAAGGCTACCAAAATGGTATACCCCAAAAGAATAAAATAGTAATTGTTGCCCCGCCACAATTCGGATTCATACTCATCCTTCAAGGAACTGAGGATTTTGAAGTTTTCGGCCTCAACAACCTCTCCCTTGGCTATGATCAATCTTCCTTCGGAAACTTCGCCCCTGGTATATGAAATCTTGGAGAGCTCTTCTTCCAATGCCCTTTCTGTAAGTGCCCCATCAAAAGAGAGATTGGGCCTCACATTTCGTTGGATGATATTTCCAAGCCTTGAAGCTCCTTGAAAATTCCTTTTTGATAAAATACTGCCGACCCGTTCCTTGGCTTCCTGAACATCCATAAAATCATTGGGATCCAAAGGTATGGCCTCGTTGTTCTTCACCAATACAATGGAGTTTGATGAAGGTAGGTCTTGGAATACCCCAAGCTCATAAATGCTGTCAATTATGGCTTCTCCGTTATTCGATAGCGTTTGTTGTTGCTGCCGGGTAAATGGGTTTGATTGGAACAGACCATTCAACTCTTGTTCCACATCGTTCTTGACAGTGGTCACTATGGAAGCATCAAAAGTGTAATAATCCGTCTTTCTGTTGCGAAGCAACTGTTGCTCCTGGGCTATCTCATCCTGGGTCTTTTTGATGGAGAAATCAATGGGAGCATAGAGATTCTCATATTGCCAAGGCTTTCCCTTTTGAAAATCATATTTGAACTTCCCTCCTTTTGGAAAAAAGAATACAATGAGCCCTACAGAAATCAGATATAGAAAATACTTGTAGGCGAGCGATTGATGCTTATATACATTGTCTAAAGTCTTTCCCATTCTGTGTGCAGTTCACATCAAAAATAGAAAATATAAATAAGAAGTAGGCCTCTGGGTGATTCTGGACCTTTTGGATTTAATTTTAGTATTTTCGCATCAGTAAAAATGCACATATGAACAAAGTTGTTATTGTTTCCGCCGCAAGGACCCCAATTGGGAGTTTTATGGGCGCTTTGTCCACTGTACCAGCCCCAAAACTGGGTTCCATTGCCATTAAGGGAGCATTGGAAAAAATAGGTCTTAAGCCCGAACTGGTAGAGGAAGTCTTAATGGGAAATGTGGTACAGGCCGGTACGGGGCAAGCTCCTGCACGGCAAGCCGCTATTTATGCGGGTATCCCCAATACGGTTCCCTGTACAACCGTGAATAAGGTTTGCGCCTCGGGAATGAAAGCCATTATGCTAGGGGCCCAGTCCATTGCTTTGGGCGAAAATTCCATTGTAGTGGCCGGGGGTATGGAAAATATGAGCCTCATTCCCCATTATGCCTACATGCGCAACGGTGTAAAATTCGGTCCGGCAACTTTGGTGGACGGTATGCAAAAAGATGGACTGGTGGATGCGTATGATCAAAATGCCATGGGGGTTTGTGCCGATGCTTGTGCCACTGAACATAAATTTAGCAGAGAGGACCAAGATGCCTACGCCATTCAATCGTATAAGAGATCAGCAGAAGCATGGAAAGCGGGAAAATTCAGTGATGAAGTGGTTCCTGTGGAGGTTCCCCAACGTAGGGGCGAGCCCATCATTGTGAATGAAGATGAGGAATACAAGAACGTGAAGCTGGACAAAATTCCGGCATTGCGGCCCGCTTTCACCAAAGATGGTACCGTTACGGCCGCCAATGCTTCCACCATAAATGATGGAGCGGCAGCGGTGGTATTGATGAGCGAGGAAAAAGCACAGGAACTGGGATTGGAGCCCTTGGCTTTTATAAAAGGGTATGCTGATGCAGCCCAAGAGCCCGAATGGTTCACCACAGCACCGGCCAAAGCCTTGCCAAAAGCATTGGAAAGGGCAGGCGTTGCCATTTCCGATGTGGATTATTTTGAATTCAATGAGGCCTTTTCCGTTGTGGGCTTGGCCAATACAAAACTTTTGGGACTTACCGATGCCAATGTAAATGTGAACGGAGGAGCAGTTTCCTTGGGCCACCCATTGGGCTGTTCCGGGGCAAGGATCACCATTACCCTGCTCAATATATTGAAGCAGAACAATGCCAAACTGGGCGCTGCGGCCATTTGCAATGGTGGTGGTGGAGCTTCTGCAATTGTCCTTGAAAGAATTTAGTTATCCAATTCAGCCAATAGATGCAATATGGAATCTGCCATTTGAGCATTGTCCCGATTAGGGTTCAGCCTGACGATTGTACCGAAATGGTTTCCCAACTTTTGTACGGGGAACATTTCAAGGTCCTGGAAAGTAGAAAAAAATGGAGCAGGATTCGTGTGGCGCATGATCGGTGCGAGGGTTGGATTTCAAATCATCAATTTACCTTTATCACTGAAAATGGGTATGATGAATTGGCTAATGGGGATAAGAAGATTTCTTCCGATATCATTTCCCATATCTGTGCCAACAATGGCATGTTGCTTCCCATTTTGTTGGGCTCCATGATTTCTTCTTCCGAATTGCTGAACCATTCTTTTGAGGGAACGGTCATGGAAGGTGAAAATCCAAAGTCAAATCTGGTTGATACGGCCTTCCTGTATTTGAACGCACCTTACTTGAAAGGCGGTAAGACCCCTTTTGGCATAGATTGCCCAGGGTTTACGCAAATGGTGTACAAAATCAATGGCTATATGTTGGAACGGGATGCGGAAGGGCAATCCAAACAAGGGGAAGCGCTCAGTTTTATTGAAGAGAGTGAGCCGGGCGACTTAGCCTTTTTTGATGACAACGAAGGTGTTATTGACCACGTGGGCATCATATTAAAAGACAATTATATTATTCATGTGCACGGCCATGTGCGCATAGATCGTATAGATCACACAGGCATTTTCAACACACAAGAGAAGTTATATACCCACAAGCTCAGGGTCATCAAAAAAATACTCTAAAGAAAAAGGCCGCAAATTGCGGCCCTTCTTATTCTTTTTCTGCAAAGGAAAAACTATTCCCCCAAAAGTTTTTTGACTCTCATGAAGTTTTCGGTATCACCCAAAGCTCCATAGATGTTTTTCAACTGGGTTAAAATACTTTGGTTATCAGGATTGGTTTTTACGGCATCTTCCAAAACTTTTGCCCCTTCCCTGAACAAACTGTCCTTTTTAGCCTTTAACTCATCGTATTTGGCGATATCTGCCTTGGAGCTACCAAGGACATTCATTTCATCGATAAGTCCGTTACCTTCGTTCACATAGGTTGTGGAAAGGTTTAACAGGGCATTGATGTATCCTGGATCGATGGCCAAGGTTTTCTTGTAGGCATCCCTGGCATCCTGTAAATTTCCCTGTTCCATATTGATGACCCCAATATTGTACAACAAATCGGCATTGTCAGGAGCCATTTCAGAAGCTTGGGCCATAAGTTCCTTAAACTTGTCCTTATCACCAAGGGAATAGTACAAATTGGCCTCTCCCAAGACGAGGTTCACATCCTCTGGGTTGGCCTCTCTTGCTTCAGCATAGGCTTCAAGCGCCTTATCGGAATCTCCCAATTGTTGGTAGATCAAGGCAACGTTCTTAACTATCTCTGGTTTTTTTGAAGGACTTTTTTCTTCTTTGGGGTCTTTGTGGGTGCCTGCTTTTACATACAAATCTCTGGTGCTCTTGTCCATGGTTTCAACCTCGCCGGTCTCCACATTGACCGCTGTATAGGTTACCCCACTACCATCATAGCCCAGGTCCTTGAGTTCATTGTAGTATTGCAAGGCTTTCTCATAGTCCTGGCCGTTTACGGCACTGCTTGCGGCATAGTATAGATAAACGGTGTCAGCAGGGCTTAGTTTGTAACTCAAGTACAATTTTTCTGCTGCTTCGGAAAATTTCTGGTTGTTGTTGTCCTCAACTGCTGCATTTACCAAATCGGCTGTCATTTCTGATAATTTCTGTCTTGCCACAGTGGTGTACTTTTCTTTTCCACTTGCCTCTTCAACGGAAATTACTTTTTTGTAGGCATCTATAGCGGGCTGGAAAGCCGAAGCGTCTCCTTTGGATGCCAAATCGGAATATATATTACCTTTCACGGCATAATATTGAGCCTGTAATTTTTCATCAGCGGCATCAATGGTAGATGAGGCAGCTTCCAAAGCTGTTTTTGCCGCAGCGGCATCACCATCTTTCAGTGCTTTTTCAGCATCCCTGATCTCACTCTTCTGGGAAAAGCCCATCGTTGAAATTCCTATGGCTAATAGTATTAAAACTTTAGTCTTCATGTTAAAATGTAATTATTTAGTGTTTACGGATTATTAATTATTTTCTTTACATATATCAATTGCCATGCCATCTTAGTCATTGACCTCTATATCAAGGACATCGGTGTCATCAAGAGATTCATCTTCTTTCATGACCTTGGCCACTGCGGCTATGGAATCCCCATCCCTTAAGTTGATGAGACGAACGCCCTGTGTGGCCCTTCCCATAACACGAAGGTCTTCCACACTCATTCTAATGGCAATACCAGATTTGTTGATAATCATTAGATCATCGGTATCTGTTACATTTTTAATGGCAACCAGTCCACCTGTTTTTTTAGTGATGGAAATGGTCTTGACTCCCTTCCCGCCCCTATTGGTTACGCGATAGTCCTCTAAATTGGATCTTTTACCGTATCCATTTTCTGAAACGACCAGGATATCATCTTCAAAATTGTGTACGGAAATCATACCGATTACCTCATCTTTGTCATCGGCCAATCTTATTCCACGAACACCTGAGGCATTTCTACCCATTGGTCGGGTTTTGCTTTCTTCAAAACGAATGGCTTTTCCTGATTTCAATCCAAGGAAAATCTGGCTGGTCCCTGTGGTCAATTTGGCCTCCAAAAGCTCATCGCCATCCTTAATTGTAATAGCGTTGATGCCATTTTGTCTAGGCCTTGAATATTGTTCCAATGAAGTTTTCTTCACCGTACCCTTTTTGGTGGCCATAATCACGTAGTGACTGTTCACATAGTCCTCATCTTTGAGGTCTTGGGTACAGATAAAGGCCTTCACTTTGTCGTCCATCTCTATATTGACCAGGTTCTGGATAGCTCTCCCTTTTGAAGTTCGGCTTCCTTCAGGGATTTCATACACCCGCATCCAGAAACATTTTCCGTTTTGGGTAAAGAACAGCATGTACTGGTGGTTGGTGCCCACAAAAAGATGTTCCAAGAAATCCTCGTTTCGGGTGGATGAGGCCTTTTGACCCACACCTCCCCTATTTTGGGTTTTGTATTCAGATAAAGGTGTTCTTTTGATGTAGCCTGCATGGGAAATGGTAATGACCACTTGTTCATCCGGAATCATGTCCTCAATGCTCAAGTCGCCACCGGCGTAGTTGATCTCCGATCTTCTGTCGTCACCATACTTCTCTTTAACTTCAAGAAGCTCATCTTTGATGATTTGCATTCTGCGTTCCTTCTTTTCAAGAATATCTTTTAGATCCTCAATGGTGTTCAAAAGTTCGGCATGCTCCTCACGCAATTTGTCCTGTTCCAGACCGGTAAGTTGACGCAAACGCATTTCCACAATGGCCTTGGCCTGAACCTCGGTCAACTTGAAACGCTCCATTAAACTGGTGCGGGCTTCATCCACATTATTGGATGCCCTGATAATGGCGATTACTTCATCAATATTATCCGAAGCAATGATCAACCCTTCAAGAATATGAGCACGGTCCTCGGCCTTCTTCAATTCAAATTTGGTCCTACGGACCACCACCTCATGTCTGTGTTCCACAAAGTGATGGATGATTTCCTTAAGGTTCAACAACTGTGGTCTTCCTTTGACCAAGGCAATATTGTTGACACTGAAAGAAGATTGGAGCGCCGTGTACTTGTACAAGGTGTTCAACACAATGTTTGGAATGGCATCCCGCTTTAGGATGTACACAATGCGCATGCCCTTTCTATCGGATTCATCCCGTATGGATGCGATCCCATCTATTTTCTTTTCGTTGACAAGGTCGGCGGTCTTTTTGATCATATCCGCCTTGTTCACCTGATACGGAATCTCGGTAACAATGATGCATTCCCTTCCCTGCACTTCTTCAAAGGAAGCTTTGGCACGCATTACCACGCGCCCCTTTCCTGTATGGAAGGCTTCTTTTACCCCATCATACCCATAAATGATTCCTCCTGTGGGAAAATCTGGGGCTTTGATGTGGGTAATCAACTCATCTATTTCAATATCATGGTTGTCTATATAGGCAATGGTTCCATCCACCACTTCGGATAGGTTGTGAGGCGGCATGTTGGTGGCCATCCCCACGGCAATACCCGAAGCTCCGTTCACCAAAAGATTGGGAACCCGAGTGGGAAGAACGGTAGGTTCTTGCAGGGAATCGTCAAAATTGAGCTGATGATCAACCGTATCCTTATCGATATCGGCCAACATCTCCTCTGCAATTTTCCGCATTTTGGCCTCGGTATAACGCATGGCCGCTGGGCTATCTCCATCAACGGAACCAAAGTTTCCCTGCCCATCGACAAGCATGTACCTAAGGCTCCATTCCTGGGCCATACGTACCATGGTATCATAAACCGATGTATCACCATGCGGGTGGTACTTACCCAATACCTCCCCAACAATACGGGCAGATTTCTTGTGCGAACTGTTAGATCTTACCCCAAGTTCGTGCATTCCAAAAAGTACTCTTCGGTGAACTGGTTTTAGTCCATCACGAACATCTGGCAGGGCACGTGACACAATGACCGACATTGAATAATCAATGTAGGCAGATTTCATCTCATCCTCTATATTGATAGGAATTAACTTTTCTCCTTCCGCCATGCTAAAATCTTATTGTTTTTTAGTGGTTAAAATATCATGGCAATATACAGAAAATAAGCCCCTTCAAAACAGTTGGAGCCTACTTTATTAAAAAAATTATCAACATTTTCCACCTTCATCACCAGATTGTAATAAAGCTATGTTAAACCACCTAAAAAGTGTCCATTATTTCGACATTTAATACTAGTTTATCGAATAAGGGTACGGTATTTGACCACAGTAACAATACTTTTATTAATTTTAATTGCTGAAAAAGAAAGGTATGGATGATAATTTTTCCCCCCGAGTAAAAGACGTAATAGCATATAGCAAGGAAGAAGCCTTGAGATTGGGACACGATTTTATTGGCACTGAACACCTTATGCTCGGTCTTTTAAGAGATGGAAATGGCAAGGCCATTAACATATTGGATGCCTTGGATGTGGATTTGGACCACCTAAGAAGAAAGGTGGAAATCCTCAGTCCGGCAAATCCGAACACGGGAACCATGCAAAAGGATAAGAAAAACCTTCACCTCACCCGGCAGGCCGAGCGTGCGCTGAAGACCACTTTTTTGGAGGCCAAGCTTTTCCAAAGCTCCTCCATCAATACCGCACATCTGTTGTTGTGCATTCTCAGAAATGAAAATGATCCCACAACCAAATTGTTGCACAAATTAAAAGTGGACTATGATAACGTCAAAGAACAGTTTAAATCCATGATCACCAGTGATGATGATTATATAGATTCCCCACAGGCAGAATCGTTTCCCAGCGATCCAGATGATGCTGGGGATGCCAAAGAAAGTACGTTTGGTTCCGGCTCAAGCCAAAAAGGGACCAAGAAATCCAAGACCCCGGTCTTGGACAACTTTGGGCGTGACCTTACCCGTTTGGCCGAGGATAACAAACTGGATCCTGTTGTTGGGCGTGAAAAAGAAATTGAACGTGTATCCCAGATATTGAGCAGAAGAAAGAAAAACAATCCACTGCTCATTGGTGAACCCGGTGTTGGTAAAAGCGCCATAGCCGAAGGTCTGGCACTGCGCATCATCAACAAAAAAGTTTCCCGCATCCTTTACAACAAACGTGTGGTCACATTGGATTTGGCTTCGTTGGTCGCAGGTACCAAATATCGTGGTCAGTTTGAGGAGCGTATGAAGGCGGTGATGAACGAACTCGAAAAGAACGATGACATCATTTTGTTCATCGATGAGATTCACACCATTGTGGGCGCTGGCGGTGCCACAGGCAGTTTGGATGCCTCGAACATGTTCAAACCTGCGTTGGCCAGGGGTGAAATCCAATGTATTGGAGCTACAACACTTGATGAATACAGACAATACATTGAAAAAGATGGTGCCCTTGAGCGTCGTTTCCAAAAAGTGATGGTAGAACCCACCACAGTTGAGGAAACCATCGAAATTTTAATGAACATCAAGGGCAAATACGAAGACCACCACAATGTCAACTATACCGATGAGGCCATTTTGGCCTGTGTAAAGTTGACCAACAGATATATGACGGACCGCTTTTTACCAGATAAAGCCATCGATGCCCTGGATGAAGCTGGTTCTCGCGTACACATTGTCAACATGGACGTTCCCAAGCAGATTTTGGAGTTGGAAAGTCAGTTGGAAGACGTGCGCGAATTAAAGAACAGCGTGGTCAAAAAACAGAAGTATGAAGAGGCCGCCAAGCTCCGGGACGATGAAAAACGCCTTGAAAAGGAATTGGCATCTGCCCAAGAGCTTTGGGAAGAAGAAAGTAGGCTTCACCGTGAAACCGTTACCGAGGATAATGTAGCCGATGTGGTCTCCATGATGAGCGGTATTCCCGTAAATAAAATTGCACAGACCGAAAGCAACAAATTGGCAGAGTTGCCCAAATTGATCAAAGGTTTTGTCATTGGTCAAGATGATGCCGTGGCCAAAGTGGCCAAGGCCATTCAACGTAACCGAGCCGGATTGAAGGATCCCAACAAACCCATTGGTTCGTTCATATTCCTAGGTCAGACGGGAGTTGGTAAAACGCAGTTGGCCAAGATTTTGGCCAAGGAGCTTTTTGATTCCGAAGATGCCCTTATCCGAATAGACATGAGCGAATACATGGAAAAATTCGCCATCTCCAGACTGGTGGGTGCACCTCCGGGATATGTGGGCTATGAAGAAGGTGGGCAATTGACCGAAAAAGTGCGCCGTAAGCCCTACTCCGTAATCCTTCTGGACGAAGTTGAAAAGGCGCACCCAGATGTGTTCAATATGCTGCTCCAAGTTTTGGACGATGGTTTCCTTACCGACAGTTTGGGAAGAAAAATTGATTTCAGGAACACCATCATTATCATGACATCCAACATTGGAGCACGTCAATTGAAGGATTTTGGACAAGGCATCGGTTTTGGCACTGCGGCCAAAAAAGCGCAGGCCGATACCCATCAGAAAAGTGTCATTGAAAATGCCCTTAAAAAGGCGTTTGCACCAGAATTCCTCAACCGAATTGATGATGTAATTGTGTTCAACCCCTTGGAAAGGGAGGACATCCACAAAATCATTGATATTGAATTGGACAAGTTGTACGACAGAATCAAGGATATTGGTTATGAACTCAACCTTTCTGACAAGGCCAAGGACTATATTGCTGAAAAAGGTTTTGACAAAGAGTATGGAGCACGACCTCTAAAAAGAGCCATTCAAAAGTATATTGAGGATGCCTTGGCCGAGGAAATTGTAAACTCCAAAATAGACGAAGGTGACAGCATCTTTATGGACTTGGATGAGAAAAAAGAAGAGCTCACCATCAAAATAAAGAAAATTGAAAAATCGCCTGAAACTGAAAAATAACACCCAAAAACACGATTGAAAAAAGCTGACATCCGTCAGCTTTTTTTGTATCCCAAATGTAGTACAAACGATAATATTGCTTTTAATCTAATTTTTTTCAGCTCACTGAGCATTCGCCATATTTTCGTTTCGAGACACTATAACTATTTGGGGAATGAGAATTACTTCTACTAAGAAGACCATCGTGGTACGCGAATACCAGTTGGATATTGGAACCGTACAGGTATTTGATGATTACATGGTCGCTACCTTTGATGAAGGTGCCACAGTAACACTTGAGCGCGCTTATCAAATCATTGGGATTTCGGAAATACACTTTAGAAACAGGAATTTTGGTTATATCAGCCAACGTAAAAACTCCTATGCCGTAGACCCAACAATATATAATTACTTGCGCGGTTTGGAAAATCTTAAGGCATTTGCCATTGTCTCCAAAAAGGAAATAGACATGCACAACTTTAAAATAGAGAAACTGTTCTACAAAAAGAACATGGAATTCTTTATTGAGTTTGAAAATGCTTTGGCTTGGGTCAGAAAAAGGGTAAAATCTGGCAAAAACAAAAAATAGGATCTAGGCCTTTTCCCGTTCCTCGGCTTCGGATGGGCTTAGAATTTCCACATATCCCTGCCCTATCCTATTACTGATTTCTGATGCTTTTACGGCTTCATAACCATTTTGTGAGGCACATATATCACCAGCAAAACCATGCAGGTACACACCAAAGATGGCTGCATGCAAAGGTGCATATCCTTGGGCCACCAATCCAGTGATCATTCCGGTAAGCACATCGCCGCTGCCTGCCGTGGCCATTCCGGGATTGCCCGTGGTGTTCACATACCCTTTACCATTATAAAAAACTATGGTGTGGGCCCCTTTTATCACCAACACCACCTCGTTTTTCAAAGAAAAGGTTTTGGCCTTATCAAGTTTCTCAAAATCATCGTTCCATTTTCCAATAAGTCGCTCCAATTCTTTGGGATGCGGCGTTAAAATGGAATCTTTGGGAACATCCTTCAACATTTTAGGGTTTTTAGATAGGATATTGAGCCCATCAGCATCAATGACCATAGGAGATTTCATTTCCTTTAAAAGAGCACCAAAAGCTTTGACCGTTTTTTCTCCGGTACCGATTCCCATACCTATCCCTATCACATCCGGAACAAAAGGAAGTACTATTTGGGAAATGGTCTTTTCATCCTCATCCGTTACAACCATCACCTCCGGGATTGCCGTTTGAAGTGACTGATACCCACATTTAGGCACATAGGCCGTGACCAATCCGCTGCCAGTGGACAAACAGGCACTGCTCGCCAACTGTACCGCTCCAATTTTACCATAGCTCCCCCCAATGATCATGGAATGCCCGTAGGTTCCTTTGTGTGAAAATTTAAGTCGGGGTCGGTACAAAGGAACTATCTCAGGCCTACCAATAAGTTCAAAATCGGTTTCGGTTTTCCCCAGAAACCCAACATCCAAACCAATGTCCAACAACTCCCATTGATTGATAAAAACCCCGGTCTCTGGAAGAAAAAACACCAGTTTGGGCACCTGAAAACTCAACACATAACTCGCGTCGATTACATGCGCTGGCTTCCATGGGCTTCTATCCATGGGCAATCCCGAAGGGATATCCACCGCCAACACAAACGCATGGGAAGTATTGATGTGCTGTATCAAATTCCCCACCCAAGTAGCGGGGGCACGGTTCAATCCAATTCCAAAAATGGCATCCACCACAATATCGTTTGGTGAAATCTCGGGCAAATCACTATCCTCATTGATAAAATCCGGCCAAACCTTCATTTCCTTCAACCGTTCCAAATTCAAAAGAAAATCTCTGGAACGTTTTTCACTGTAGTTCACCACATGCACCTGAATGGCATACCCATGCTCATGCAGCAGTCGGGCCAAGACCATCCCATCCCCACCATTGTTGCCAATACCACAGAACAACTTTATTTGGACGCTGGTACCTCGCAATCGGGCATGAATCCATTCAAACAATTTGGTGGCGGCCCTTTCCATGAGGGCATCACTGGTAATTTGCTGTTTATCTATGGTGAATTTGTCAGCATCATAGATTTGTTGGGCGGAAAAAATTTTCATTCAACACAAAAATTTGATTATTTGTATGGATTTCGCAAAAAATACGTTGTAAGATTTGATGAAGTAACCAAAAATACTACTTTTATCACCTCATAACAGAACAATGCAAGTTAAACAAACGGATAGTAATCTTCTTCAGATGGAATCTTTTTCATCTATCTTCACTTTGATTACCACCACCCCTTTGGGGTAAATCTGCTATATATTTCCGTCCGTTTTTTTAATCTATTTTTCAATATTTTTTCAACACTATTTCATCATGAAAGTCTTAAAATTTGGTGGCACTTCAGTGGCCAATCCAGAGAATATCAATAAAGTAAAGTCCATAATACAAAACCTGGGCAAAGAAAAGGCAGCCGTTGTGGTATCGGCTTTTGGTGGGGTCACCGACCTTTTGCTGAACACTTCAGCTCTGGCCGCAAAACAAGATACAACCTACAAAGAATCCTTAAAAACCATTGAGGACAAGCATATTAATGCCATCAGGGAATTGATTCCCGTTCAAAACCAAAGCGCTGCCCTAAGTAAGGTAAAAAGTGATTTGAATGTGCTGGAAACCCTTTTGGAAGGTTCTTATCTGATCGGGGAACTTACGCCAAAGTTATCCGACAAAATTGTGAGCTACGGGGAACTCTTGTCCTCCTTCATCATCAGTGAATTTTTTAAGGCTGAAGGCCTTGATGCCATTTTTAAGGATAGCCGCGAATTGATCATCACAGACACCAACTTTGGCAAGGCCAACGTAAATTTTGAGCAGACCAATCAAAATTGTATCGCATTTTTTGAGGAGAACAAACACCAAATCACGGTTTTGCCGGGATTTATTTCCGCAAGCAAATCTGGCGATTCAACAACCTTGGGAAGAGGCGGTTCCGATTATACGGCGGCCATCATTGCCGGAGCCGTTCAACCAGAAGTTTTGGAAATTTGGACCGATGTCAGTGGCATGTACACTGCCAATCCAAAATTGGTGAAACAGGCCAAATGCGTGTCTCACATCAGCTACGAAGAAGCCATGGAGCTGTCCCATTTTGGGGCCAAGGTATTGTACCCACCAACCATTCAACCGATTTTGGCCAAAGGGATTCCCATTGCCATTAAAAATACATTCGACCCAGAAAACCCAGGAACACTCATTACCAAGAACACCAATGGGAATGGTAAAACGGTACGCGGTATCAGCCATGTGGGGAATATTAGTTTGTTGTCTTTGGAGGGACCCGGCATGATCGGTATCCCAGGAATTTCAAAACGATTCTTTGAAACCCTTTCGCTCAAGAATATCAGTATTGTGCTCATCACCCAAGCCTCTTCCGAGCATTCCATCTGTGTGGGCATTGCCGATGAAGATGTGGATATCGCTGCAGAAGCGGTCAATGAGACCTTTGAATATGAGATTTCCACAAAAAAAATCAAACCCGTAATTGTTGAAAAAGACCTTACCATTATAGCGCTGGTGGGCGACAATATGAAAAGCCACCAAGGATTGAGCGGGAAAATGTTCAGTACCCTGGGGAAAAACAATGTAAATATCCGAGCCATTGCCCAAGGGGCTTCAGAGCGAAATATTTCTGCGGTCATTAAAAAAGAGGACGTAAAGAAGGCACTCAACTCGCTTCATGAAACCTTTTTTGAGGAGAATATCAAGCAGCTCAACCTCTATGTGATGGGCGTGGGGAATGTGGGTTCCAAATTCTTGGAACAAATTCGTCAACAGAAAAAATACCTCAAGGATGAGCTAAAACTCAATGTTCGGGTCATCGGAATCAGTAATTCCCGGAAAATGGCCTTTGATGAAGGTGGGATTGCCCTAAATGATTGGGAGAACACCCTAGATCAAGGAGAACCTGCTGACAAAGAAGCGTTTTTTGAACGCATCAATATGCTCAACTATCGTAATAGTATTTTTGTGGACAATACCGCAAGTGCCGAAGTTTCCGAAAGCTATTCGAGTTATCTCAAAAACAGTATTTCCGTGGTGACCTGCAATAAAATAGCATCATCTTCGGATTACGGCTATTACAAGGAATTGAAACAATTGGCCAAGCAGTACAACGCTCCCTATTTGTTCGAAACCAACGTAGGGGCTGGTTTACCCATCATAGACACCTTAAAACATTTGATTGCTTCGGGTGATAAGGTCAGAAAAATACAAGCGGTGCTATCCGGTAGTTTGAATTTTGTATTCAACACTTTTGATGACACCACTACCTTCCACGATGTGGTAAAACAAGCTCAGGAACAAGGCTATACCGAACCCGACCCGACCATTGATTTGAGTGGAATCGACGTGATGCGTAAGATTCTGATTTTGGCAAGGGAAAGTGGCTATCAGTTGAATATTGATGAAATTGAAAACGAAGCATTCTTACCAAAGGAAAGTTTGGAAGCCAATTCCAACGATGCCTTTTTTGAAAGCTTGAAGAAATATGAATCCGACTTCCAAAAACTGTATAAAGATGCTGCCGATGCCGATTGTAAACTGAAATATGTGGCACAGTTTGAAGACGGAAAAGCCAAGGTGGGATTGCAACAAATTCCAAAAGGGCACGATTTTTACAACTTGGAGGGAAGTGATAACATTGTGCTGTTCTTCACAGACCGCTATGTAAACCAACCGCTGATCATAAAAGGCGCTGGAGCAGGTGCAGATGTCACTGCTTCGGGTATCTTTGCGGATATCATACGAATTGGAAATTTCTGATCATGGAAGAAATCAAGGTTTTTTGTCCTGCTACCATTGCCAATGTTTCCTGCGGGTTTGATGTCCTTGGATTGGCCTTGGATGCGGTTGGAGATGAAATGACGGTCAGAAAGATTCCGGAAAAAACCATTCGTATCAGCAAAATTTTGGGGCAAGATCTCCCGTTGGAAGCTGAAAAAAATGTTTCCGGGGTTGCAGGTCTGGCATTTTTGGCCAAAAGTGACTATGAGGGTGGTTTTGAAATTGAAATCGATAAACGGATAAAACCCGGCAGTGGAATCGGCAGTAGTGCCGCAAGTTCCGCGGGAGCCGTTTGGGCCATGAACGAATTGTTGGGTCGACCATTTTCCAAATTGGAATTGGTGCAATTTGCCATGCAGGGCGAAAAACTGGCCAGTGATGTGGCCCATGCCGATAATGTGGCCCCGGCCATTTATGGTGGATTCACCTTGGTTCGGAGTTATGATCCCTTGGACATCATACCCATCCCCACCCCTTCTGAACTGTTTGCCACCGTGATCCATCCACAGATAGAAATCAAGACTTCAGATTCGCGAAAAATCCTCAGGACCACCATTTCCCTCGCTCAGGGCATACAGCAGTGGGGCAATTTGGGGGGGCTTATCGCCGGGCTTTACCAAAACGATTATGACCTTATTGGGCGTTCCCTGCACGATCATATTGTGGAGCCCATCCGTTCCATTTTAATTCCCGCTTTTGACAACATCAAGGCCAATGCCATTGAAGCAGGAGCATTGGGTTGCGGTATCTCTGGGTCTGGACCTTCCATCTTTGCCTTGAGCAAAGGTGAGGATATGGCCAAAAAAGTGGCGGCTTCAATGCAGGAAACGTATAAAAACATTGGTGTTCCTTATGACATCCATATATCCAAAGTGAATACCCAAGGCGTAAAAAAAATACCTTAAAGCATGACATTTTACAGTTTAAACAATCCCAATATAGTAACCACTTTCAAGTACGCCGTCATTGCTGGAATTGCACCCGACAAAGGCTTGTACTTTCCTGAAAGCATAACGCCACTTCCTGTTGATTTTTTTAAAAATATAGAAGAACTGTCCAACCATGAAATCGCATTTCAGGCCATTCGGCAATTTGTAAGCGAAGACATTCCTGACGGTGTACTGAAAGAAATCTTGGAGAACACCTTGGATTTTGATTTTCCTGTGGTTGAAATCGAGGAAAATGTGGCCACCTTGGAACTTTTCCATGGCCCAACCATGGCCTTTAAGGATGTGGGTGCCCGTTTCATGGCCAATTGTTTGGGGTATTTCTCCCAAGATGAAAAAGAAGAAGTCACCGTTTTGGTGGCCACTTCCGGGGATACAGGTGGTGCCGTGGCCAATGGCTTTTTAGGGGTTGATGGCGTTAAAGTGGTCATTCTGTACCCAAGCGGGAAAGTGAGCGATATTCAAGAAAAACAGTTGACCACCTTGGGTCAAAATATTGTGGCCATGGAAGTTGATGGTACGTTTGACGATTGCCAGCGCATGGTGAAAACGGCCTTTTTGGATGAAGAAATCACGGCACAAAAAAAATTGACCTCTGCCAACAGCATCAATGTGGCGAGATGGTTGCCACAGCTGTTCTATTTTCTGTTCGCCTATAAACAGGCTAAATTCCAAGAAAAAGAGCTCGTATTTTCTGTCCCTTCTGGAAATTTCGGAAACATTTGCGCAGGTATGGTTGCCCAAAAATTGGGCATGCCCGTAAAGCATTTTGTGGCCGCAACAAATGTCAACGATGTCGTGCCCAAGTTCATGCGCCAAGGCACTTACAATCCAAAGCCCTCCATTGCCACCATTTCCAATGCCATGGATGTGGGCGACCCCAGTAATTTTGTCCGAATCAGGCATTTGTATCAAAATGATTTGTCCACTTTACAAGAACATCTTTCATCCTATGCCTTCACCGATGAGGCCACCAAGGCCGCTATGAAGGAAGTACATTCCCAAACCGGATATGTTATGGACCCACACGGTGCTGTGGGGTATCTCGGACTAAAGGAATATCAAGAAAACCATCCGAATACCTACGGTATATTTCTGGAAACCGCCCATCCCGTGAAGTTTTTGGATGTTGTTGAGGAAACTCTTGGATTAAGCCCAGAAATTCCACCACAAATCCAGAAAGTAATGGGCAAGGAAAAAAAATCCAATAGAATTTCCTCATACGATGCGCTAAAATCCTATCTACTGGACAATTAGCATTTTTTGGTTTGAATTTAACAGTGGTTTGTTCAAAACATTGGCTTCAATGAAGTCTTGTCTTCTACGAATTCAATAAATTTACCCCATAAACCAAGAGGAATGAAAACGACTGCGTTGACCGATACCCACATTGCATTAGGGGCAAAAATGGTTCCCTTTGCGGGCTATAACATGCCCGTTTCCTATGAAGGCGTGAACATTGAACACGAAACCGTCCGAAAAGGTGTTGGCGTTTTTGATGTGTCCCATATGGGCGAGTTTTTGATTGAGGGACCCAAAGCCTTGGAACTTATCCAAAAAGTGAGCTCCAATGACGCTTCCAAATTGACCGTTGGAAAGGCACAATATAGCTGTATGCCCAATGAAACTGGAGGTATTGTGGACGATTTGATCGTATATCGTGTCAAGGATGAAACCTATCTTTTGGTGGTCAATGCTTCCAATATTCAAAAAGATTGGGACCATATTTCAACATACAACGAGGCCATTGGGGCCGAAATGCGGAATATTTCCGATAATTATTCCTTATTGGCCATTCAGGGACCAAAAGCAGTTGAGGCCATGCAGGCTTTGTCTTCCGTTGACCTTTCCGCCATCAAATTCTACAACTTTGTGGTGGGTGATTTTGCAGGAATAGATCATGTCATCATTTCGGCCACGGGCTATACCGGTTCCGGTGGTTTTGAAATCTACTGCAAGAATTCGGAAGCACAACAGGTTTGGGACAAGGTGTTAGAGGCCGGTGCCGATTATGGCATAAAACCGATTGGATTGGCGGCACGCGATACCCTTCGCTTGGAAATGGGTTACTGCCTTTACGGAAATGATATTGATGACACCACATCCCCTTTTGAAGCTGGATTGGGGTGGATCACCAAATTCACCAAGGATTTTGTGAACAGCGATGCCCTCGCCAAGGAAAAAGAGGAAGGCCCCAAACGAAAATTGGTCGCTTTTCAAATGGAAGAACGTGGCATTCCCAGAAATGGGTATTCCATCTTGGATGCCAAAGGAAATGAAATCGGAAAAGTAACCTCTGGAACCATGTCCCCCTCCCTTTCCAAAGGAATTGGTTTGGGCTATGTGACCACTGAAAATTCTAAAGTGGACAGTACCATTTATATTCAAATACGCATCAATAAAGTTCCGGCCACCATAGTAAAATTGCCATTTTATAAAACCCCATAATAGCGTTTGGACAAAAAGAAGATATTGATACTGGGAGGGAGTGGATTTGTGGGAAACGCCATATACAAGGAGCTCTGTTCGTATTTTGACACCTACGGGACCTACTATTCCAACCGAAGTTTTTCCAACAACAAGCAGTTTTTCAGATATGATCTGGAGGAGGACGATATTTTCCAGATATTGGAAAAAGTCCACCCAGATGTCATCATTTCTTCCCTTCGGGGAAATTTTCCCGCACAGGTTCAGGCCCATCAACATTTGATGGAATATTTGATGAAGACCCATGCCAAATTGTACTTCATCTCTTCAGCCAATGTTTTTGATGCCTACAGCAAATTTCCTTCCTACGAATTTGACAAAACGCTATCTGAAAGTGTCTACGGACGTCTCAAAATCAAGATTGAGAACATGATGCTGCGCATGCCCAAGGATAAAACCGCTATTCTTAGGGTTCCCATGGTTTTCGGCAATACGTCTCCGAGAGTTAAGGAAATCAAGGCCAATTTGGAAAACAAGGAGCCCATTGAAGTTTTTCCCAACCTCATCATCAACGTTACCAATGATGACAGGCTTACACAACAGATCCATTATCTCATCAACCGGGACAAAACGGGCATCTTTCATTTGGGGAGCACGGACCTGGTCCATCATGAGGAGTTTATAAAAGAGATTGTCCAACGTATGGGAGGGCCCCATAAGCCCATATTCAAACGGGTTTTCACCACCAATGAGGACCGATATCTGGCTGCGCTTCCAAAGGATAACCAATTACCAAAAAATTTAAGGATAAGCTGTCAGGAAATCATAGACCACCACATTCCTGTGGATTAGATTAATTGGCTTCTTTTTCGCTTTTTCGCATTCATTTGGCTAACTTTAAGTCAAACGCTATTATATGGAAAAGTTGAGCACCAATAAAATAGAAGAATCCCTTACAACCCTTAAGGGTTGGAGTCTTAAAGAGGGTATGATTGAAAAAACCTTCACGTTTAAGGACTTCAAAGAAGCCTTCTCCACCATGACCCGCATTGCTTTTGAATGCGAGCAACAAAACCACCATCCCAATTGGGAAAATGTCTACAATAACCTCACCATAAAACTGAGCACCCATGATGCCGGAGGTGTTACCCAAAAGGACATTGACCTGGCCCAAACCATTGAAAACATTGTCAATAAGTAGCATTTTCCAACACAACCTAGACACTTGACAACGGTGGTTTTTTTGCTAAATTTGCCCTCATCCATAACCAATACCTTATATGGGAAGAGCATTTGAGTTTAGAAAGACACGGAAATTAAAGCGTTGGGCGGCCATGTCCAAAGCTTTCACCCGAATTGGAAAGGACATTGTAATGGCCGTGAAGGAAGGCGGCCCTGATCCGGATGCCAATTCAAAGCTACGTGCCGTAATTCAGAATGCCAAGGCAGTGAACATGCCCAAGGACAATATTGAACGGGCCATTAAAAGGGCCTCGGACAAAAGTCTTGGGGATTACAAGGAGGTGCTTTTTGAGGGCTATGCCCCACACGGAATCGCTATTTTGATCGAGACCGCCACGGACAACAATACCCGTACCGTGGCCAACATCCGAAGTTATTTTAACAAATGCAATGGTAGTTTGGGTACCTCAGGTTCTGTGGAATTCATGTTTGACCATACCTGCAACTTTACCATCAATGGTGAAGGAATCGACGCGGAAGAACTAGAATTGGAGATGATCGATTTTGGTGCCGAAGAGGTGTTTGTGGATGAAGAAGGCATTCATATCTATGCCCCTTTTGAAAGTTTTGGTGCCATCCAAAAAGAATTGGAGTCAAGGGATATTGAGATTTTATCCTCTGGTTTTGATCGTATTCCCCAAGTGACCAAGGAACTTTCCGAAGAGGAGATGGCCGATGTGGAAAAGCTTTTGGAAAAAATTGAAGAGGATGATGACGTTCAGAACGTGTATCATGCCATGAAGGAATAGATAAAAGTCTAAAAACTATATTCAGGGATCTTCCCTACAACTCCCCTGTAGAAATCACGGATTTTCTCAAAATCACTCTCTTGATTATCTGTTGGGTTGAAAGGCGTTGCTATTTTAACTTCCTTCTTCCCAAAATCAAAAGCAACCATGACAATGGGTACTTTGGCCTTTTTGGCGATATGGTAGAAACCAGTTCGTAGCTGGTCAACTTTTTTTCGGGTGCCTTCGGGGGCCAAGGCAAATCGGAAGACCTTTCTTTCCTTAAAAATCTGGACAATACTGTCCACCGTATTGGAGTTTTTGGAACGGTCCACGGGTGCTCCCCCTGTCCAGCGAAAGAACCATCCGAACGGGGGTTTGAAGAGGCTTTTCTTTCCTATGTAATTGATTTCTTGGTTGACGACTTTCCGAACCAACAACCCCAGAAAAAAGTCAATCCAATGGGTGTGCGGTACCACAATGACCACGCATTTGTCCAGATTGGGAAAAGATCCATTCAGTTTCCAGCCCAGAACTTTAAAATAAATAAACTTGGCCAGCGTATGCATTTTTTCAAAATAAGTCCTTCCAAGTAAAACGGTTGACCACCATTAGATTTCTTGGTAAATGGCCTGAAGTCGCTCTGGGGTCATAATGGCCCTCCATTCCTTCCCAAGGGCATTCTCCCAAAGGGCATCCAACCCCAATGCCACATTGACCATAACATCAAAATCGTTTTGGGTAAGATTGGCACAAACCCCTTTCGGCAATTTTATGCCATGTTTTTTTACCATCTGCTTGAAAATAGCCACCCCTTCAGGATAAAACTCCTCCAAGTGCTGAAAGACCATACAATTTCCAACACCGTGCTTAATGCCCAACAAGTATGACAACCCATAGCTCATGGCGTGGGCAATGCCCACTTGGGAATAGGCTATGCTCATCCCCCCATGCCAAGAGGCCATCATTAATTTATCCCTGGATTCACTCGCTGGAATATCCCCTAGAAATACATCTTTGCAAAGTTCAAGGGCCTTTTCCCCATAACTTTGGCTAAAGGCATTCAAATAGGTTCCGGTAAGGGACTCAATACAGTGGATGTAGCAGTCCATCCCAGTATAGAACCATTGTTCTTTGGGAACGGTCTTGGTTAAATCTGGATCCAAAAGCACTTGATCATAGGTAGTAAAATCTGAGTTGATCCCAAGTTTTTTCTCCGGCCCCAACAAAACGGTTGTCCGGGAGACCTCGGCCCCGGTTCCGCTTATAGTGGGGATTCCCACATGGTACAAAGCCGGTTTGTTCACTAAATCCCAACCTTGGTAGTTCTCCGCCAGGCCTTTGTTGTTCAACAATATGGCCACTGCCTTCGCCAAATCCAAAAGGGTTCCGCCACCAATGCCAATTATTCCCGAAGGGAGTTCGTCATATTCTTCACGTATCACCTTGACCAAGGCATCCACTTGGGCCGTCTTGGGCTCTTCATCAGCCGAGACAAAAATGATTTTATCATTGAACATCAACGGTATTTGTGAAACCAAATTCTTGGTCTCAAAGAAATCATCGACCAAAAAAATAAATGGAGCATCGGTATTTTTTCGTTTGGGCAACAAAACTTCACCCAATTGTGAAAAACTTCCCTGTCCAAAAACTACACGGGGCACCATTGGAAAATTACGGTACTCTCCCTTCTGGTGTGATGTTATTTGTTCTCTTTTCAAGTTGCTTTCAGTCTTCAATGTTTGTGCAAATATTTTAATATGTCCTTGAGGCTGTTCAGTTTAAGATGGCCGTTCATCTGCTCAGTTTCAGAAACCATTTCATGGGCCCATGTGGTATGAAAAGGTACGTGCACAGCCTTGGCACCAATTTTCAAGATAGGCAATACATCTGACTTTAAAGAATTGCCGATCATCAAAAATTCATCCACCTCTATATTCAGATGCTCCAAAAGATTGCTGTAATTACTTTCTTTTTTATCGCTGAGCACCTCTACGTGGTGGAAATATTTGGAGAGTCCAGACTTCTCCAGTTTACGTTCCTGGTCCAGAAGATCTCCTTTGGTCAGTACAATCAATCTATAGTGGTCCACAAGTTTGGAAAGCACTTCTTCCACGCCGTCCAAGAGTTCCACGGGGTGGGAAATCATGTCCTTGCCCAACTTTAATATTTCAGAAATGGTTTTTTGGGGAATCTTATGGTTGGACAGTTCCAATGCAGATTCAATCATGGACAACATAAATCCTTTTATGCCATACCCGTAGATGTCCAAGTTCTCCATTTCCTTTTTGAACAGCTCTTGGTCCACCTTATTTTTGGTCTCGTACCCTTCCAGCAAATCGGCAAAACGCTCTTCGGTCTCCCTAAAATAGGTCTCGTTCACCCAGAGGGTGTCATCGGCATCAAAACCGATTACTTTTATGTTGCTAAAATCTACTTCCATGCTTTAACAGCTCTTTCCAAATCTTCCGGGGTATCAATTTCGATTCCGGTGACATGGGTTTCCACCATTTTTATTTTCTTTCCATACTCCAAAAACCGAATGGCCTCTATCTTTTCCTTGGCTTCCAAGGGCAACATGGGCAATCGTTGGAAATCCATCAATGCCCTTTTTCTGAAGGCATAGATTCCTTTGTGCTTATAATAAGTGGCCTCAACTTCCTTGTCGCGGGGATACGGTATGGGGGAACGGGAAAAATAGAGGGCACAATTTTGATTGTCCACGATTACCTTTACCGTATTGGGGTTGGAAATTTCCTCCCAATCGGTTATAGGGGTCATTAAGGAGGCCAAATCTATTTCTTTCTTTTCATCTTTTTTGAAAATCTCTATGATCTTCCCTAAACTTTCTCCATCAATAAAAGGTTCATCGCCCTGTACATTTATGACAATGTCCACATCCATGTCCTCCACAGCTTCGGCTATCCTATCGCTTCCACTTTGGTGTTCTTTTTGACTCATGATGACCTCACCTCCTATGTCTGAAATGACATCGGAAATAATTGGACTGTCCGTTACTACGTAAACCGCATCAAACAAACTCGTATTGATGGCGGCTTCATAGGTCCTGACAATGACCGGTTTTCCGCAAAGATCCTGCATTAATTTTGCAGGGAATCTTGAGGCTTGGTAACGAGCCGGGATCATGGAAATTATTCTCACTTATTTACGTATTGATTGCTGTTGTTATTTGGTTTTGGGACGTAGTTTTCGGTAAATCCTAAAAATAAAGATCAAAATAATGATCACTAAGATAGCAGCAATGGGGGGAACCAAAATGGATGCGGTTGAAACGGCAACTGCCGTTCCCGTTTCAATGGTGGAGACCACTGGGTTGGCAACTCCACCCGTAGTGGCCGTGGAAGCCATTCGGCCTGCGGCATTGGCCCCTTTAATGGCGGTGGCCGTTCCACCTCCTGCAATAATGGCCAAGGACCATGTCACCACGGGATCCAAATTAGCTACCGTGGATACCATTACTGCGGTACCGGCAATTCCTGCCAAGGGAATGGCCAGACTGTCCAGGGCATTGTCCACCCAGGGGATAAAATAGGCGAAAATCTCAATGATGGTGGCCACTCCCAAGGTTATCAAAGCGGCCAGACTTCCTATCCATTGCCAATTGTCATTCAGTTCCCACGCGCCTAGATAAGCCGCCAAACTTAGGGCAAACAAGGGCAAAAAGACCCTAAACCCTACTGAAGCGGCCAAACCAATGCCTAAAAAAATACTTATGATGGTATCCGGTGTCATATTCATGATCTTGTCTAAAATAGGGTATTCCTAGTCAAGAAAAAAATCATCCTTGAAACCTATTAAAAAGAGTTGTCGTTTGGCCCGGGTTACAGCCGTATACAGCCATCTCAAATAATCTTTGTCCACGCCGTTGGGCAGATAGGGCTGTTCCACAAAAACGGTATCCCATTGTCCTCCTTGCGATTTATGACAGGTGATGGCATAGGAAAACTTTACCTGCAAGGCATTAAAATACTTATTGTTCTTGACCCCTAGGAATTTTTTATACTTTGATTTTTCATGGGCGTAGTCCTTCATCACTTCTTGGTACAACCTATTGCCGTCTTCATAGGAAAGTGATGGCGTTTGGGCATTAATGGTGTCCAACAAAAGAACGGTCTCAAACGGTTTTTGATTGGGATAATCCACCATTTTCACCTTTACTTCGGCAAATGTAAATCCGTATAGCTCCTTAATGGCAAACAGTTCCAAAATCTCAATGATGTCGCCATTGGCTATGAAACCTGCTTCGGAATTGGGCTTTAGCCAAAAATAATTGTTCTTCACCACCATCATATAGTCCCCAACCGCAATATCATTGTCCAGAAAGAGAATACGCTCCCTAATATTCTGGTTATAGAGATTGGCCCTTTTGTTGGACCGTACAATGATGACGGTTTCTTCCTTTCCATTTTCACTATAGGATGAATCGATGGCTTCCTGTATCTCGCTCCCATCAATCAGCCGTATAATATCTTTAAACGGGCCGGTTTCAAATTTAAAACCGTCAAAAAATTGGGATTGCAATTGTTCCCTGAGGTTGGTGGCATTATGCAGAATTCCTGAGTCATCACTCTGACGCATCACCTCATCCAATTCCAAATATTGCACCTCCTTATTATAATGTAAGGAAAGTCGGTCTTCCTCCAATGCCGGACTGAGTTCAAGTTTAACGGGAGGCAGCTGTGCCGTGTCGCCTATCAGAACCAGCTTGCAGTTATGGCCGGAATCCACATAAAACATTAGGTCGTCCAGCAATGAGCCATTCTCAAAAAGTTTGGTGTCTGCCGGGGTATCCGGGATCATGGAAGCTTCGTCCACAATAAAAATAGTGTTCCTGTGCTTGTTGGGCGCCAATACAAACTGCACTCCTCCCCCAGCCTGTTTCTTGGGGTAATAGATCTTCTTGTGAATGGTGAACGCCTTGTTCCCCGAGTAGACCGACATGACTTTAGCCGCCCTTCCCGTAGGGGCCATAAGAATGGAACTCATCCTAACCTTCCAAAGGCTGCTCACAATGGTGGCCACAATGGTGGTCTTGCCCGTACCGGCAAAACCTTTTAAAAGAAAAATCTCGTCCTTTTTCCCATTTACCACAAAATGGGCGAGCTTCTCCAAAGCCACCTCCTGTTTTATAGTTGGAACATGGGGGAATTTTTTTGTTAAAATCGATAAGAAATCCAATGCTGTGGGCTTGTCCATAGGCATCTAAAGATAGCATGGTTTTTTAAAGCAAAAAGTTTCGTGATTAAAAAAAAATTGTAGATTTGTCTGTGACCACTAAATTAACTTAGAAAGACAATAGCAGATATGTTAAACTTAATCCTTATCGTAGTATTAATATGCCTTCTGACCATAGGCCTTGTATTCCTGATTGACAGGTTTTTACCCCAAAAAGTGAAGCCAATCCTAGTGATTGTCTTTGGACTTTTGAGCATTTTTCTGGGCTATAAAATTTACCAATCCATTAATGCCCCCATTGAATTCAACAAAGTAAGACAAGAAAGATTTGCAGAGGTTATCGCCAAACTTAAGGATATTAGGGATGCCCAAGAAGCTTACAAAACTGTAAATGGCAAATATGCGGACAACTTCAATAGTTTGATACAGTTTATCGATACAGGAAATTATACCATTACATCACAAAGGGATTCTTCCTTTATGAGATATGATAAAGTATATCAAATTGAACTTCAGCAAGATACCGTCATCATAGATACCCTTGGACAGGTAAAAGTGAAAGATTCTCTGTTTGGAGCCGATGATAGCTACAAAACCATGATGAACGTTCCTTTCGCACAGAATGATGAAAAATTTGAAATGAAAGCGGACATCATTGACAAAAGCGGGTACAAAGCACCTGTTTTTGAGGCCAAGGTAAAAAAGAATGTTGTTCTGTATGATCAACCAGCAGATTTACTTGCCAGGGAAAATGCCCATCAAAGTGTAGAGGAAGTCAACGGCACCGAAATAAAAGTAGGTTCCCTTACCGATGTAAGTACAAATGGTAATTGGCCTCCCGTCTATGATAGAAAAAACAACTAGGATAGCACAGTCCAAAGAAAATAACACTTTTAGAAAATTGTCCATTCAAGTCGGCTTGAATGGACTTTCTTTTTGTGCACTGGATACCATCTCCAATAAAATCCTGGCTTTTGAAAAAGTAACCTTCAAAACGCCATCCACGCCCTACCTTATGCTCAAGGAGCTAAAGGCAATCATCAATCAGAAGAATGATATTGGAAAAGACTTTTCCGAAGTAGTGGTCATTCACAAGAACACCATGTTCAGTTTGGTTCCCAAACCCCTTTTCAATATCGATGAATTGCCCAATTACCTTAAGTTCAATGCCAAGATCATGGCAACCGATCTTATCGCCTTCGATGAAATTCCCAACCAAGAGATGGTAAATGTCTATGTGCCGTACACAAACATCAACAATTACATCTTTGATATTTTCGGCGAATTTGAGTTCAAGCACAGCGGTACCGTTCTCATAAACACATTATTGAACCAGACCAGGATCACCTCGGAGCCCATTTGCTATGTTCAAGTTTCCGAAAAGGAAATGGAGATGATGGTAGTTTCAGAGAAAAAGCTCATTTTCTATAATCAATTTGAGTTTAAGACCAAAGAAGACTTTCTGTATTACCTGCTCTTTAGTCTTGAACAACTACAGATGGATCCCGAAAAAATCCAACTCAAGTTGTTTGGTGCCATTGAAGAAAAAGACCCCATCTATAATCTGTGCTACCAATATATAAAACAGGTTTCCGTTTTTATCCCCTACAACCCCTCTTTTCCTTTGGAAGAGCTGCAAAATCAAGCTATCGATTTCACCATACTGAGCTCCCTATAATGCGGATCATCTCGGGAAAATATAAGGGCAGAAGACTCATTGCACCAAAAAAACTTCCGGTACGACCCACTACGGATATGGCCAAAGAAGGTCTTTTCAACATCTTGAACAACCGCTTTTACCTAAACGAGCTTAAAGTTTTGGACCTTTTTTCCGGTACGGGCAACATTAGCTTTGAGTTTGCATCAAGAGGCACTGAAGAGATTGTTGCTGTGGACAGCTATTCAGGTTGTGTCCAGTATATTTCCAAAATAGCAAAGGAATTGGACTTCCCCATCACCTCCATAAAATCTGATGTGTTTAAATTTTTGGAGCGGACCCCCGAAAAATTCAATCTGATATTTGCCGACCCACCTTATGGATTTGAGCCAGATCAGTTTTTAAACATTGTCGACCTTGTTTTTCAAAATGAGTTATTGAAAGAAGATGGTCTATTGGTAATAGAACATTCCGATAAGACCGATCTATCCCAACATTCCCATTTTGTGGAAAACCGAAAATACGGCGGCAGTATGTTCAGCTTTTTTAATGCTGTTGAATAAGATAGCTAAAATTTATTCTTTACTTTTAGGTTATACAGACATTATACCCTTCTCATAATCATCCGTTTAATTAGTTAAAAACTATATAACCTTACCCAAAATGAAAAAGGATTTTTCTCGAAGAAATTGGCTTAAAAATATGACTGCAGGTATGGCTGGGCTTTTGGTCACAGAACAACTTGTTGGTCAACCCATAAAATATTCTGAAGCAGACCATACGTTCAATGTCAACAAAGCGCAAGTATCTCCCAAAGACGACATAAAAATTACCAAATTGGAAATTATTCCTGTACACACATTACGAACAATTTTTGTAAAAATGTACACTAACGTTGGTATTGTTGGTATTGGTGAAGGAACAGTTGAAGGGCGTATACCCACAACTATGGCTGCCATAAAAGAATTAGAAAAATACCTGATTGGAAAAGATCCAAGAAAACCGGCCCATCATTGGCAAGCCATATACCGTCATGCATTCTATCGAGGAGGCATTGTTCTTACCAGTGCCTTATCTGCAGTTGACATAGCCATGTGGGACATTAAAGGAAAGGCACTCGGAGTTCCAGTATATGAGTTGCTTGGAGGTCCAAGTAGGCATAGAGTAAGAGTATATGGGCAGGCCGGTACTCCTGAAGGAGCCCAAAAAGTGATTGACGAGGGATATAAATCCATGAAAGTGGGAGTTACATCCAGCCGCGGCAGACTGTCTCGTTATGTAGAGAATCCTGATTTTGTAAAAGGAGTTGTGGACAATATTGCTGCCATTAGAGATGTTATCGGCCCAACAGTAGATATGGGAATTGAATTACATGGAGACCATTCGCCACAAACTTCCATGATTTTAATTAAGGCCTTGGAACAATTTCAACCTTGGTTTTATGAAGAACCAATTCAGTTTCAAAACCTTCCCTTAATGGCAGAAATGGCCAAAAAGACACATATTCCTTTTGCAACGGGTGAACGAATGGTTACAAAATGGCAGTTTAGGGAATTACTATCATTGGGCTCTGCTTCCATTCTTCAACCAGATATAACCCATTGTGGAGGTATTACAGAACTTAAAGCTATTTCATCACTTGCTGAAGCTTTCTACGCAGCCATGTTGCCTCATGCTAAAGAAGGCATTGTTGGAGCTGTAGCTTCTTTACATGTCGTAGCCAGTATTCCCAATCTATTGGCACACGAATTACCTAATCTTCAAGCAGCTCCAGATGACGGTGTAGAACGCAGTTCTCTTGGGAAAAGTTATATTAAAAAACCATTGGTAATGGATGATGATGGTCATATTTCCTTAACAGGAAACATAGATGGCCCAGGTCTTGGGCTTGAATTGGATGATAATTTAGTAGAGAATGAACGTGGGGTAGAAGAATGGGAATTTCCTGAAATGTGGGACAGTTTTGATGGGTCAGTACTCGACCACTAAGACAACTGCTTTAAATTTTGAATAAAAAAGAGGAAATCTCTCGAGGTTAATTCAACTAAATATTTTCATATACTACTTTTTCAATAAAAAAAGCAGGCCATAAGCCGGATTCTGTCGAGCCTTATCATTTATCTAGACCTTTGGTTGCCCAAAAGCTCTAACCGCCTACCCTCCAGCTTGGGCGTGCAGCCCTCAAACACTGGTTTACATGACGTTTCACCGCATAGAGTTTACACGATTTCACTACAGCCGAACTGTACATCCTTTCTGTTGCACTGGTCCTCGCCTTTCGGCGGACGGGCGTTACCCGCTATGCCGCACTATAGTGTCCGGACTTTCCTCCTTGTCCCAGACTTGATCTGGGATCTCCAAGAAAATGGTCGCCATTCCCAAGGAGATGCCGAAACAAGTTCGGCACACAGCGATAAGGTGGCCTGCTGGCGGCAAAGGTAACTTAATTGTTAATAAAAAAAGGTGATCTAGGTTACAGACCAGTGGCTTTACCCATTGCTATTTTTATATTTGTAGTAATACAATCTTTTCCCGCAATTTTGGAACCTTTTGTAGTATCAGCTAGGAAATACCGTCCCCAGACCTTCAAGGATGTCGTGGGCCAGGAGTCCATTACCAATACCCTGCTGAACGCCATAGAAAACAACCACTTGGCACAGGCCTTGTTGTTCTGTGGCCCCAGGGGTGTGGGAAAGACCACTTGCGCCCGGATTTTGGCCAAGAAAATAAACCAGGATGGAACGGAACGGGAAGACGAGGATTTTGCCTTTAATATTTTTGAGCTTGATGCTGCTTCCAATAATTCCGTGGATGACATCCGAAGTCTTATAGACCAAGTTCGCATACCGCCCCAAGTGGGCAAATACAAGGTCTATATCATCGATGAGGTCCACATGTTGTCCCAATCGGCATTCAATGCTTTTTTGAAAACCTTGGAAGAACCTCCAAAACATGCCATTTTTATCTTGGCCACCACGGAAAAGCACAAAATCATCCCTACCATCCTATCGCGTTGCCAAATTTTCGATTTTAAACGGATTACGGTAAAGGATGCATCGGAATACCTAAAATATATTGCCCAACAGCAAGGGATCGAGGCTGAAGAAAGTGCCCTTCATATCATTGCCCAAAAAGCCGATGGTGCCATGCGTGACGCCCTCTCCATTTTTGACCGGGTAGTGAGTTTTTCAGGAAAGCAACTTACACGTAAGGCCGTTACAGAAAATCTGAACGTATTGGACTACGATACGTACTTTACGGGAACAGATCTTATTTTGGAGAACAACATCCCAGAGCTTTTGGTGCTTTTCAACAAAACCTTGTCCCTTGGTTTTGATGGTCACCACTTTATCACTGGGTTGGCATCCCATTTCAGGGATTTGATGGTGTGCCAACATCCAGAAACCCTTGTCCTTTTGGAGGTAGGTGAAGATGTGCAAAAACACTACCAGGAGCAGGCCAAAAAAACCTCAAAAGCATTTTTGCTGAAAGCCATTGATATGGCCAATGACTGTGACCTTCAATATAAGACCAGTAAAAATCAGCGGTTATTGGTGGAACTCACCCTAATGAAGTTGGCATCCATCACTTTTGATGGAGACCTGCCTGCCGGAGGGCAGGAAAAAAAAAAGCCTGATTTCTTAATCCCCGCCTCCCATTTTGCCACAAGAGAAGTCAATAATGGCAATCGAAGTGCTGCACCCAAAACAAATGGAACGACACCAAAAGACGTTGAAAAGACTGTAGAAAAACCTACTGAAGCTCCTGCACCGCAAGAAGTTGCGGTCCAAGAACCCAAAGAAGATTACCAACCTGCCAAAAAGATTCAGATAAAGGCTCCTGAAAAAAGAGTTTCAGGTTTGTCCCTTTCCAGCATCAAGGCCAAAAAGGCACATGAGCAGACCAAAGCTCCCGAGTTGCCCCATGAAGAACTTCCCAGGGAACCGTTCTCAGAGTTGGATATGCAACAGCATTGGGATGATTTTGTTCATGTACTTGAAAAGAAAGGGAGAAAAATTCTGGCCAGTAACCTTCAAGCCGATGTGCCCAAACTAAAGAACGAGAACACTATTTGGATCGAACTGCCCAACAGCACCATGAAAAAAGAAGTGGAGCGGGAACAAAGTTTGATGCTGGACCACCTCAAACAAAAATTGAACAACTATTCCATAAGTCTGTACATAACCGTAAACGAGGAGGTTGCCAAAAAATTTGCGTTTACCCCAGAAGAAAAGTATCAAAAATTAAAGGAGAAGAATCCGGCCATAGACCTCTTGCGTCAAGAGTTTGACCTTGATTTCTAAGCTCCTTACGGCAATACTGCTATCTTTGCATCGGAAATTCAAAAAGAGCAGACATGTTAGGGCTTAAACTTCCAACAGACCCCAGATGGGTGAACATCGTTGAAAAAAACATCGAAGAAATTCTTACCGATCACGCCTATTGTGAGCAAAAAGCGGCCAGCACGGCCATATCCCTAATTATTGGTTTTCCTGAAAAATCGGAATTAGTGAAGGAGATGACCGCTTTGGCCCGTGAGGAAATGGGACATTTTAACATGGTCCACGACAGGATTTTGAAACGTGGTTGGGTTTTGGGGCGTGAACGCAAGGATGAATATGTGATCGAACTGATGAAATTCTTCCCAAAAGGCGGAAGCCGTGAAACCCATTTGGTACACAAACTCCTGTATGCCGCCCTGATTGAGGCCCGCAGCTGTGAGCGGTTCCGGTTGCTTTCCGAAGAAATCCAAGACGAGGAACTCTCCGAGTTCTATCGCAATCTTATGGCCAGTGAGGCCAACCATTACACCATGTTCCTGAAATTTGCCCGAAAGTATGGCAACAAGGAAGAAGTGGATAAAAAATGGCAAGATTTATTGGACTACGAAGCTACCCTCATGAAGAACTTGGGCAAAAAGGAAACCATGCACGGGTAATCTTACTGGTAGTACAAGGTCTTAATCATCCCATCGGCCAAACCAATCTTGGGAACGTGAATTTTCTTCGCCTTGCTCCATTTGGCTGCATTCAGGAAAATTTTGGTGGCGGGTATGATCACATCGGCCCTATCTTGGTTAAGCCCTAGCTCGGATATACGATCTTCATATTCCATGCTGTTCAAAAAATGATATTGGGCATTCAGCCAAATATAGGACAACGGCTGCCCTATTTTCCTGCCTGACATTTTATGTAGTTTGTTGATGTTGCCCCCCGAACCAATGATTTCAACCTTGTTTTCAACATTCATATTGGAGGTGATCCATTGTTTGATCTCATCCCAAACCGTATCCTTGACCAAGCCATTGAGTATGCGAACGGTTCCAATCTCAAAAGATCTGGACATGACCGGATTTCCTTTATCAAAAATGGTGAATTCCGTACTTCCTCCCCCAACATCAACATACAGGTAAAAGCGATCGTTCTTAATGAGGTCTTTTAAATCGGTGGAAGCAATGATCGAAGCTTCTTCCTTTCCATCAATAATCTTGATCTGGATACCCGATTCTTTCTTGATTCGTTCAATCACTTCAGTACCATTATTCGCTTCCCTAAGTGCCGAAGTGGCACAAGCCATGTATTTTTCAACACCATAGACCTTCATCAATAGGTCAAACGAACACATGGTCTTTACCAAGCGATCTAAATTCCGTTCTGAGATCTCGCCTCGCAAGAAAGAGTCTTCGCCCAAACGCACCGGCACCCTTACCAGTTCACTTTTTTTGAATGCTGTTGGCTTGTCCTTTTGTTCAATAACGTTATTGATCAGCAGCCTTATGGCGTTAGACCCAATATCAATAGCGGCAAATTTTCGTATGACCAAGTTGGGAGGTATTAGGATTTCAGTTTTCTTTGATAATAATAGTACATCTCAAATTGGGACCGGAGCTCGGGCTCGTTCTTGCCCCTTTTTCTATAGGCATTGTCCTGTTTTTCTGAAAAAACCCTGGCTTTAAGGTTATCCCTCCACGAAATATCAAAGGTATCCAATAGCTCTTGTCTTATATCCGGGTCGTAAATGGGACAGCCCACTTCTACCCTAAAATCTAGATTACGGGTCATCCAATCTGCTGACGAAATGTAAATCTTGGGGTCACCACCGTTGCCAAAAATAAACAGGCGCGGATGCTCCAAGAACTTATCCACGACACTTATGGCCTCAATATTCTCGCTCATACCTTCAACCCCTGGGATAAGGCAGCAAATTCCACGTATGATCATCTGTATTTTTACCCCTGCCCTGCTCGCTTCGTAAAGCTTGTCCACCATTTTGTATGAGGTGAGGCTGTTCATTTTTATTTTGATGTAGGCCACCCTGCCCGCTTTGGCATTGGCAATCTCCTTATCAATAAGTTTTATGAACGTGGTTTTGGTATAGTGCGGCGATACGATAAGGTGCTTGTACTTGTTGATTTTGTAATTCGTCTCAAAGAAGGCAAACACTTTGTTCATATCCTTTAAAATGCCTTGATGTGCCGTGAAAAGGGTATAATCCGTATAGATTTTTGCTGTGGACTCGTTAAAGTTCCCTGTGCTGATGAAACCGTATCGTTTCATGCCTTCGGCTTCTTCGCGTTCGATCATACAGATTTTGCTGTGCACCTTTAGTCCCGGGACACCAAAAATCAACCGAATACCCTCTGCCTGCAATTGGTTGGCATATTCAATATTGGCCTGTTCATCAAAACGGGCCTGCAACTCAATTTGTACCGTAACCTGTTTTCCATTTTTTACCGCATTGATCAATGCCGAGGCAATTTGACTATCACTGGCCAGTCGATATACCGTAATGTGTATGGTGCGGACTTTGGGGTCCAAGGCAGCTTCCCGCAAAAATTTGGTGACATAACTGAATGTATGGTATGGGGCATAGATCATATAATCCTTATGGGCGATCATCTCCAAGAGACTCCCCTTCATGCTAAGGCCCTTTACTGGTAATGGTTCTATTTTTTCGTACATGAGATCGTACCTTCCCAGACTGGGAAAGCCCATGTAATCCCTTCTGTTATGGTAACGCCCACCGGGAATAACGCTATCCGTTCCCATGATATCCATTTTTTCCTTTAGGAACTGGAGCGTATCCTTATCGATTTTCTTATCGTAGACAAAACGAACGGGATCACTGATTTTCCGGTGCTCCACGCTGGATGAAATTTTCTCGATAAAACTCTTGCTGAGATCATTGTCAATGTCGAGTTCGGCATCACGGGTAATCTTGATCATATGCGCCGTAATGGATTCAAATTCGAACATCGTGAACACATTATCCAAACAGAAACGGATAAGATCATCAAGAATAATGATGTAGTTTTTGTCTCCTTCTTTGGGCAGCACCACAAAACGATCTATTCCCTTTGGAATTTCAATCAGGGCATATCTGTTGTGCTTTCCAACTCCAGAACCGTTTTTCATCACGATTTTTACAGCCAGATAAGCTGCTGTATCCTTTAATAAGGGAAACTCGGTAAGATCATTCAAGATGATGGTCATCAATTCCTGATTGACCTTGGTAAAGAAATAATTTCTTATGAACTCGGCCTGACTTTCACTGACCTGTTTCTCATTTATGATGAAAACATTCTCGGCGCTAAGTTCTTTTTCAATTCCTGTGAAAATTTCAAGACTACGGGCCTGTTGTGCAATCACGATCTTGGTAATTTCTTCCAAAAGGTCCTTGGCCCGTTCTCCTCCCAAAACACTTTTACCAGTTTTTCCGGCATCCACAATACGCTTTACCGTGGCGTACCTCACCTTAAAAAATTCATCAAGGTTGTTACTGAAGATTCCCAGAAATCGGAGACGATCAATCAGTGGCACATTGGGATCATTGCACTCCTGCAAAACCCGTGCATTGAAATGCAACCAGCTGATTTCCCTGTTTATATACTCGTTCTTTGTTTTGACCATTTATTGTTTTAAGTCTTTTGGAAAGATTGTTTTTTCAGTGGTTCCCTTTGAAATGTTGGACCAGTCATCCACATTGAATGTGATCTGGACCAGTCCTGCCGTGGGAAGGTTCTCAATATACTCATCTCCCCAAGTATTTGCAAGCGATGTGAAGGCATAATTGTGCCCAAAAATGGCCACGGTTTGCCATTGGTTGTCTAACCGTTTCACAAAAGCTTCAACACTGTCCCCAGAAAAGTCATAAAGGCGTTTGTCTACCTTGAAATTTTGAAGGTCAAAATCGATATCCCTTAGAAAAATCTGGCTGGTATGCAAGGCTCTGTTGGCCGGGCTGGAACAGGCAAAATCCATGTTCGGAGCATCCTGTTTGAATGCCTTTGCCACCAAATGTGCATCTTTAATGCCTCTTTCCTGAAGTGGTCTATCCTTGTCGGAAACCTCATATTCCCATGAGGATTTTCCGTGTCTCATCAATATCAATTGTTTCATTTGTGTTGAGTTGAATTAGGGTGCCAAACGTTCTATTTTCCAATCGTAATCCTCTTGAAGGGTATATCTGATCCGATCATGCAATCTATTGGGACGTCCTTGCCAAAATTCCATGGAAATGGGCCGCACCAAATAGCCCCCCCAATGCTTGGGCCTCTCAATGGGTTTGCCCTCAAATTGCTTTTCCAAGGCTTCCAGCTCCTTTTCCAAGACTTCCCGAGACCCGATTACCTCACTTTGGTTGGAGACCACGGCGCCAAGTTGGCTCCCAACAGGTCTCGACTCAAAATAACCATCGGAAAGGTTTTCGGCCACTTTCTCGGCAGTACCCTTAATAATGACCTGCCGCTCCATATTGGGCCAAAAAAAGGATAGACAAACAGCAGGGTTCTTGGCAATGGCCCGTCCCTTTTCGCTATTGTAATTGGTATAAAAAATAAACCCCTCATGGGTGTACTTTTTAAGCAAAACCACCCTATTTTTTGGAAAACCGTCCAAGCCAATGGTAGAAATGGTCATGGCATTGGTTTCATCGACCCCATCGGTTATTTCCACCTCATAAAACCACTTTTGGAATTGTTCCAGGGGATTCTCCTTGATGGTGTCTTCCGTCAAGCTGCTTTTTTCGTAGGATTTTCTATAGTTGCCCAAGTTTTTTTGCATGATGTGAATTTCGGTAAAATTCAAATGGCAGCAAAGAATGGTGAATGGAAAAGTTTTCCATTGGGTAGGGATGAGGGATGTGAATCTTTATATTTCAAAGATTTTGCCATCATCGGCCAATTCCACATTGGGAAAAACCTGTAAAGCTTCTTCCCTAAAAAGTTCCAAGGATTTGTATCGGGTGGAGTAATGGCCCAAGATCAGTGTGCCTACATGGGCTTTTCGGGCAATTTGGCCCGCCTGTTTTGCGGTAGAGTGTTTTGTTTTGGCACAAAGATGCTTCTCGGTCTCCAAAAAAGTGGATTCATGGTACAAGGTATCCACATTTTTAATGATGGGCACAATGGATTCCTTGTAAACCGTATCGCTGCAAAATGCATAGCTTTTGGGTTTTGGGGGATTTAAAGTGATTTTTACATTCGGAATGAGTTCTCCATTTTTCGATATGCCATCAGCACCATTTTTGATGTTGTTGAACTGGCTCTTATCGATTCCATATTTTCTGGCCTTGTCAATATCCAGAGTTCGTGGAGCTGGCTTTTCCCGGAACAAGAAACCGTTGGCATACACCCTGTGATCTAAAGGAATGGTATGCACACTGATTTTGTCATCTTCAAACAAAAGTTCCGAGTCTTTGGATTCCAGTTCATGAAAAATAAGGGGGTAATTGGTCCAACTGTCCCCCAACTTTAGAAGCAGGGTAATGGCTTCCTTGATGCCCTTTGGGCCATAAATGTGCAACTCTGCCTCCCTGCCCAAAAGCCGAAACGTGGAAACCAGTCCGGGCAATCCAAAAAAATGGTCGCCGTGCAAATGGGAAATAAATATGTGCTTGATTCTGGAAAACTTGACCTTGTATTTTCTTAGGTGCACCTGGGTGCCTTCACCACAATCAATCAAAAAAATATGATTTTTTGTTTCAAGAACTTGGGAGGTTGGGTTGGTAAAGGTTCGTGGCGTTGCTGAATAACACCCTAGGATAGTAAGTTTCACAAATTATGGAAAAATTAAAAACGGAAAGTTAGTGATTGAAATTGGAAAATAGATGGTTGACGGTTAGATTCTTGGATAGTATGGGTTGGGAGACAGGAGAGAAGAGACAAGAGAGAAGAATCAAGAGACAAGAATCAAGAGTCAGGAGTCTTATGTCTTATCCCAAATATCTAAATCCCCAAATCCCGTTCTATTTCCTCCATCTCTATAAGATCCTTGGCTTCTTGAATGGTGGGCACCACACTGATCTCATCCGGAATATCATCGTATGAGACTTTATCCGTGACCAAAACAAAGGATTGTCCAGAAGCTTTATGGGTGTTGGAGATATCCAAGAACTCCAAAATATCCGCTTCGGTAAGTTTTTTGAAGGAAAAAAGGTTTATAATAATATTATCGTGCTTGATTTTGGGGTAGGCGTTTTTCAAATTCTCCATAAAGGTAGAAAGCGAGGTTTTCTCCTGAAAAACGATAGTGGTTGTGCCTTCTTTGTCGAAAATCATATTACTTGATTTTTGATGCCAATAAATATAATACTGCCATACGGATGGCCACTCCATTCTCCACCTGGTGCAGAATGATGGATTGAGCTGAGTCCGCCACATCACTTGTAATCTCCACGCCCCTATTGATTGGGCCGGGGTGCATGATCACAATTTGTTTGTCCAAACTGTCCAGCAGCTGTTTGTTCACCCCAAATTGTTGGGTATACTCTCGGGTGGAGGGAAAATAACTGATGTCCATCCGCTCATTTTGAATGCGAAGCATGTTGGCCACATCGCACCATTCCAGTGCTTTTTTGAGATTGGTCTCCACAGTTACTCCAAGCGATTCAATATGTTTTGGAATGAGGGTCTTTGGTCCACATACCTTAACATTCGCCCCCTGTAATTTTAGGGCAAAAATGTTGGAGAGTGCCACTCTGGAATGCAGAATATCGCCCACAATGACCACATTTTTACCGCCCACATCCCCAAACTTCTCCTGGATGGAATAGGAGTCCAACAGGGCTTGTGTAGGGTGTTCATGGGCACCATCCCCTGCATTGACAATGGATGCCTTTACATGTTTTGAAAGGAAAATACCCGCTCCCGGATTGGGGTGGCGCATGACCACCATATCCACTTTCATGGAAAGGATATTGTTCACGGTATCAATGAGCGTTTCACCTTTTTTAACCGATGACGATGCCGCAGAGAAATTTACCACGTCAGCGGACAATCGTTTTTCGGCCAGTTCAAAGGACAATCGGGTTCGGGTACTGTTCTCAAAAAAGATATTTGCGATGGTAATATCGCGGAGTGTGGGCACCTTTTTAATGGATCGGTTGATGACCTCCTTAAAATGGTCGGCAGTTTCAAAAATGAGTGCGATATCCTTTTTGTTCAGATACTTTATTCCCAGCAAGTGGTTTACACTCAGTTCACTCATTTCAATTTATTTACTTACTAAATATACAATGTCCTCCCCATCATTTTCTGCCCACATCACCTTTACTTTTTCTTCATTTATGGCGTCCACCTGTCTGCCCCTGTAATTGGGCTGTATGGGCAAATGTCTGCTAAAACGTCGGTCAATCAGCGTCAATAATTCAATGCTTTTGGGCCTTCCAAAAGACTGGATGGCCGTTAGGGCCGCCCGTATGCTTCTTCCGGTGTAGAGCACATCATCAATGAAGACCACTTTTTTATCCTCTACCAAAAAGTTCATTTTGGTGGAATTGGCCTTCAGGATTTTATCCCCTCTTCCAAAGTCGTCCCTAAAAAATGTAATGTCCAAGAATCCGAGGGCCACATCTTTTACTTTATAGTCCTCTTTGAGAATTTTGGCGAGTCTTTCAGCCAAAAAAATACCTCGTGGCTGAATGCCGATGAGGGCGGTATCCGAAAAATCTAAATGGTTTTCCAACAGTTGACAAGCCAACCGGTGCAGTATGATGTTGATTTCTTTTGAAGTAAGCAGTACTCTTTGACCCATATGCTGTGCAACCGACTCTGTTGAATGCAAAAGTAAGCAATTCTTTAGAATGCCGGGGCCATAAAAAAACCCCGACTGTTTCCAGCGGGGCTTTTCCTCTATTTATGAAAATCTGATTACTTTTTCTTGGAATCAGCTTCCATTTTATCCTTCAATGCCTGCAACTGAGAGTTGGCATCACCAAGTGTAGGTGCAGCTTCATCTGAAGATGTAGACCTTTTCTTGGCGGCTTTTACATTCTTCTCTTCTTGCTCTCTAAAGATAGCGGTGTGGCTGGCCACAACTCGCTTGAAATCTTTATTGAACTCGATGATCTTGAATTCTGCTTCTTCACCTTTTACAAGCTTCTTACCATCTTCTTTCTCCAAATGTCTTGATGGAACAAATCCAACAATGTCTTCATTGAAATTAATGGTGGCTCCTTTGTCAACAATCTCTGCAATAGAAGCTTTGTGAACGGTTCCTTCAGCAAACTCTTCTGAGTATTTGTCCCAAGGGTTCTCTGTGGTCTGTTTGTGTCCAAGGCTCAATTTGCGCCCTTCAACATCCAATTCCAATACTTCAACTTCCAAAGTGTCACCTACGGTAACAAACTCAGATGGATGCTTGATTTTCTTGGTCCAAGAAAGATCGGAGATATAGATCAAACCGTCGATTCCTTCTTCCAACTCAACAAAAACACCGAAGTTGGTAAAGTTTCTAACGATTCCTTTGTGTCTAGATCCAACAGGATACTTGGAAGTGATGTCTGTCCATGGGTCTGGAGTCAATTGCTTGATGCCCAAAGACATTTTGCGATCTTCCCTATCCAAGGTCAAAACAACGGCTTCTACCTCATCACCAACATTTACAAAATCCTGGGCAGAACGCAAGTGCGTAGACCAAGACATTTCTGAAACGTGGATCAATCCTTCAACACCTTCGGCAACCTCGATAAAGGCACCGTAATCTGCGATTACAACAACTTTACCTTTTACTTTGTCACCAACTTTGATCTCATCCCCTAGGGCATCCCATGGGTGTTTCTCCAATTGCTTAAGACCCAATTGGATCCTTGATTTATTGTCATCAAAGTCAAGGATAACCACATTCAGTTTCTGATCCAACTCAACAACTTCGTTGGGGTGGTTGATTCGGCTCCAAGAAAGGTCGGTAATGTGAACCAATCCGTCCACACCGCCAAGGTCGATAAATACTCCGTAAGAAGTAATGTTCTTGACGATACCTTCCAATACTTGGCCTTTTTCCAATTGACCAATGATTTCCTTTTTCTGCTCTTCGATATCGGCCTCGATCAACGCTTTGTGCGATACCACTACGTTTTTGAACTCGTGGTTGATCTTCACAACTTTGAACTCCATCGTCTTACCAACATACTGATCGTAATCGCGGATGGGCTTCACATCAATTTGGGAACCGGGCAAGAACGCCTCAATTCCGAATACGTCAACGATCATACCTCCTTTGGTACGACATTTCACGAAACCGGTAACGATCTCTTCTTTGTCGTGTGCATTGTTCACACGCTCCCAAGCTTTGATGGTTCTTGCTTTTCTGTGAGACAACACCAATTGACCGGTCTTGTCCTCACGGATATCTATAAGCACCTCAACTTTGTCACCCACCTTAAGATCGGGGTTGTAACGGAACTCGTTCAGCGAAATAACACCTTCAGACTTTGCGTTGATGTCGATGATCGCCTCACGGTCGGTCATGTGAACCACAGTTCCCTCAACAACTTCTTCATCTGCGGTATCAACAAAATTCTCCTCAACAAGCTTTTCAAATTCGTTGAGCTTACGGTCGTCTACTTTTTCAATACCTTCCTCATACTTCTCCCAGTCAAAGTTTTCCAAAAACTCCTTGGGATCTTGTTGAGTTTGTGCTTCTTGTTTTACTTCTGGTGCCGCAGTCGTCTCTTCAACTTCTGCAACGTTTGTTTTTTCTTCAGCCATGTGCTGACCTAAAATTTGTATTCCACGTTTTTATAAGAGTTGAGCAATTACCGTGAAAGTGGTTTTTATATTTGATTTCAGTTCCTTTTTTCCTCTTACTGCTTTGCTAAAAAAGGAGTGCAAAAATACAATTAAATTCTTGATTCACAAAGTATCTGCCGCAAAGGTTGGGATTGAAAAAAGTATTACACAAATTTAATAGTGGAATATTGCCATAATGATTATCTTGAAAGACCTAATTGTTAACTATAAAATTTGCATTATGAGCGTAAAAGCAAAGTATCAACCCGTATTAGATCTTGGTCTTAAATTGAACATAAAGGATGGCGATGTTTCTGAAGAAAACGGCGTCTTAAAAATAAAGGGGCAAGCGGCTACCCCCTATGAAAAAAACATTCTATGGGATAAAATCAAGGAAATTGGCGGACAAAGCCCATCTGACATCAAAGCAAACATTACCGTGGCCGATGAGTCTGTATATGCCAGACATACCGTAAAAAGTGGGGAATCCTTGAGCAAGATTGCCAAACATTATTATGGGGATCCCATGAAGTACAAACAAATCTTTGAGGCGAATACCGACAAGCTCAAGAATCCGGATTTGATCCACCCCGATCAGGTGTTGGTGATTCCGAATTTGTAGAAAATTGTCAGTTCGAGCCTGCCTTTGTCAGCAGACAGGTGGAGTCGAGATGTACATGAGTTCTCGACTGCGCTCGAACTGACAATATGCAATAGAAAAGGCGCCAAAGGGCGTCTTTTTTGTTTATGTAAAGTTTTTCACCAACAACCAACCATGGTACGAGATACGGGAGTGGCAGAGTTGAACTTAAGACTTTTCCTTTGGTTTATACATTACAATAATCTGAATTAAAATAGCCAAGAAAACCAGTATATAAATTTCAATTTGGGTAAATAATTCTACTGTATCTATGGCACGTTTACTGATTGACATTTGTCTGCTCCCTTCATTCAGCTGAATTTTAGATAAATCAGTAAGATTTGTTTTTAAATTTTCAATATGATCGAGAACTTGTGAATTATCAACATAGTCTGATTTTTTAAACTGACTTTCGGAATCCGATAACGACTGAACATTCCTCTTCAGATCATTGAATACATCAGCCTCCTCCGACGTCAATTTTGTTTGCTCAAACCTGGAAATCAAAGATTGTATAGTATCGTTGACCTTTGGGTTTTGGGTATTGAAAAAAATGGAGTCTGACACTGATACAGCTAATTCTTTTTGGTGAACCGACTTGAGCATTTTAAAAATTAAATCATTTGCCACCAATCTGTCTTCGTAAATTGTAACGACTGAATCACGAACTCGAACAAAATTGTTCTTATCGATTAAATTTGTAGCAATGATCAGAACAAAAATCATCAGTATTCCGAGTATCCATTTTATTTTATTGTAGAACGACATATTTTACTGTTTTATGGAAATTAAACCCGAATTGCAAAGATACAGATAACGTGGCACATCAATTTGTATAATTCATTGCCAGTAAAGGCTTAGATACAAAAATCCGATGCAATTTTCTCTCTGTGATTGTTTGCTAATATTGCCGAAACATGCAACAAAATCATAGCCGAGGCCATTGAGCGTAATTCAAATAGTCCCCTGCTTTTTATCCCTCCTTCGCAATCACCCGTTTAGCAAACTCATGGATACGCTCAAATTGTTCTTTCAAGGCCATCTCGCCATTGTCAAACTCTACGGCATCCTTGGCCTTTTCATTCGAACCACCTTCAAATATTGACTAGCAATAGGGTATTGTAAACCCAAAGCTTGCATCCATCAATTGCGTCTAGATTTTAGCGGCAAAAAAGATAACTTCACTCCAGCCTGCCGAAAAGAAAGTATTACCAAATATAATACTTAAAAAAACAGATTCATATCCTGATAGTATACATGTAAAGACAATGAATGAAATTGTATGGAAATCACAATAAATAATAAAAAATTTCCTAAGGATGAGTTACTTAGGTTAATTGAAAAAAGTAAAATAGGTGCTATTAAACATATCAATGATAGCTCAAACATTGGACTGAGGAGTGCTAAAAAAATTGTTGATAATTTGACTAGAAACCCCAATTATTATGATAATGCGGTTTTAAAAAACAAAAAGAAAAGTTTTGTTGCGGAAAAAACAACTACTCCGAATTCCAAAAATATTATTGAAAAAGGTTTAGAGGAAGAAAAAGTTGGTTCACATATTATACGATATGACAACCAAAATAAAAAATGGATTTATATTTTAGGTTTAATTTTCATTGTTGCCCTTTTATATTTTTTGAAGACAAAGTGACTAATTTTTTGGTCAAATCAAAAGAGCCAGAAAATGACACACCAACACTAGCAATAATGCATCGTGGACTTGGCCCTATTCTGGAAACTACATGTTTTAACCAAGCTGATTTCTTACTTAGAAAAATCCTGTAAACGGTTCCAAGCCGAAATCATAGGCAAACCGATAAGTAAAACTAATAGTCCAACCCTCTCTAACCACTCCTTCGCAATCACCCGTTTTGCAAATTCATGGATGCGCTCAAACTGTTCTTCCAAGCCCACCCCCACTGCCAGCCCGTTCCGCAGGCGGGCGCTTGATGCGACACTTCTAACTAATTAAAGTTTAAAATAAAAATCGCTAACTTCATTTCCCTTACTAAACAGACTTAATCAATAAGAAAAATTGAATCGACCGAATAAAATATTCCTCTTTGGAGCAGAATCAATAATTGATTGGGGAGGACCATCTACGAACAAACTAACTGAACATATTAGAAAAATTGGTTATCCGATTAAAAACTCTAAGCAAAAATTGACCGATTATATTTATCAAACTTTACTTAATAATGGATATGAAGAAGTTGAAATCAATTTTGAAACCATTATAAGTGTCATTGAGGAATTGGCTATCTACTTTTCGGAATTCAACGCAAAAAATCAAACTCCTTCATTACTAAGAAATTTCTTAAATAATAATGAAATAGAAGAAATTCTAGACTTTTCTATTAGAGGAGGGGAAAGAAAATACGGATACAGGCTTAACATTCCAGAAAATATGGAATATGCTTTTTCAAGTTTTGCGCGTAACAATGAAAATCCTATTCAATTTTATCTTCAGCATTTAATTTCTGAAATTATAAGTACAATAAGTGGGTTAGTAAGTGAATATTCATATCATACAAACAGCCGTTCAGTAATAGAAGTCGAGTCAAAAAACAGTATAAATTTTATAAAATGGATTGCAAAAATTGGCGATGAAAATAACCTGAGACTATATACTCTTAATTATGACAGAGTTTTCAAGGTGTTGTTAGAAAATGCCAATATTAAATGTTTTGAAGGTTTTTACTCAAGTGGGGAAGTATCTGATTTGAATGGTTTAAGATGTGATATAAAAAGGATTGTCAAAGATGACAATATAAATGTTCACTACAATTTACACGGTTCCGCTTTTTGGAAAGTAATCCCATCTAATAAATCACAACTTCCAAGTCCAGAATTAGTCTATGTTGGTTTTCCAAATTTGCAGATAAATGATGAGATTGCAAATGTTCAAATTGAGAAGGGAAAACCAATATTTTTAACCAATATTATTTCTGGTTATCAGAAAGCACAAAAATCAATGATATCTCCTTTCAAACAAATGCATTTTTCTTTTGATAGAGATTGCTTGAGTTCTAATCATGTATTTATTATAGGTTATTCATTCAGTGATGAACACATAAATCAATGCTTAAAAACAGCTTTCCGGTATAATAACAAATTAAAAGTTGAGATTATTGACCCTAATTTTATTAAAAATAAAATGGATTATCATTTGAGTATAAACTTATTTCAGTACATCGAGAGAGATTTCATAAGTCCTAAAAAAGTTGGAGAAAATGAATTCAGTTTCTATGATGGAAGAATTCAAGTATATACTCTAAAATTTAATGAATACCTAGAACTAAAAAGCAGTAATTAATTTGTATAGATTAATACCATTAAGAACTCTACCCCTTATCACCCCTCCCTCGCAATCACCCGTTTGGCAAACTCATGGATACGCTCAAACTGTTCTTCCAATCCCATATCGCCATTGTCAAACTCAATGGCATCCTTGGCCTTGCGCAAGGGTGAGATGGTGCGGGTGGAATCTATCCGGTCCCGTTCCTCCACATTTTTCAACACTTCGGCAAAAGTGACCTTCTCCCCTTTGTCCAACAATTCTTTATAGCGCCGGGTGGCCCTGATTTCTGGAGAGGCGGTCATAAACAATTTCAGTTCGGCATCCGGAAAAACCACCGTGCCAATATCCCTGCCGTCCATGACAATGCCCTTGTCCTTGCCCATTTTTTGCTGCATTTCCACCAGTTTGGTCCTTACCTCACCAATCGATGCCACCTTACTCACCTGCCGGGAAACCCGCATCGTCCGGATTTCCTGCTCCACGTTTTCTCCGTTCAAAAACATTTCAGAACGACCTGTTTCTTTGTTCGGCACAAACTTTAGTTTGATTTTTGGCAACTGTTTCACCAAGGCAGGAATGTCATCCTGAGTCCCGATAAACCCATTGTCCAAAGCATAAAGGGTAACGGCCCGGTACATGGCCCCAGTGTCCACATAAACATAGTTTAAGGCTGCGGCCAAACGCTTTGCTATCGTACTTTTTCCAGTTGAAGAATAGCCATCAACGGCAATTGTGATTTTTCCCATTGGTTAAAAATAGGAATAACGCCCCGAATTTCCCACTTCGACTTCACTGAGTGCAAGCTCACAAGGGATCCTTTCTTAATGCATATTTTATCAAAAAAATTATAGGGTCTTGGCGTTTTTCACTTTTCTGTCCGTAACGGCAATGTCAATCACCTCGCTCATATCGGTCACGTAGTGGAACGTCAATCCTTTCAGATATTCCTCCTTAATTTCCTCAATGTCCTTGCGATTGTCCGCGCAGAGAATAATTTCCTTGATTCGGGCACGTTTTGCGGCCAAAATCTTCTCTTTGATTCCCCCCACGGGCAACACTTTGCCCCGAAGGGTGATCTCCCCGGTCATGGCCACACTTTTCTTCACCTTACGTTGTGTGAACAGGGACACCAAAGACGTCAGCATGGTGATCCCCGCACTGGGCCCATCTTTGGGTGTGGCACCTTCGGGCACGTGAATATGCACATTGTATTTGTCGAACACTTCTGGGTCAATACCAAAGGTATCGGCATTGGATTTGATATATTCCATGGCAATGGTGGCGGATTCCTTCATCACTTTTCCAAGGTTACCCGTAATATTAAGGGTTCCTTTTCCTTTGGAAAGAATGGACTCGATAAACAGAATATCGCCTCCCACACTGGTCCAAGCCAGTCCGGTGACCACACCGGCGACTTCGTTGTGCTCATACTTGTCTCGCTCCAATCGGGCCGGACCGAGGATTTTTTCAATATCCTCATTGGTGATCTTGATGTTGTACTCCTCCTCCATCGCAATGGATTTGGCGGCAAAACGAACCACTTTGGCAATTTGTTTCTCCAAGCCACGCACTCCAGATTCCCGAGTATAGCCTTCCACGATTTTCTCCAACTGACGCTTGCCAATTTTTAAATCTTTAGCGGAAAGGCCGTGTTCCTTTAATTGTTTTGGAAGCAGGTGCCGTTTGGCAATCTCCACTTTTTCCTCGATGGTATAGCCCGTTACATTGATGATTTCCATCCGATCCCGAAGGGCGGGTTGGATGGTGGACAGGTTATTGGCCGTGGCAATGAACATCACTTTGGACAGATCATAGCCCATTTCCAAGAAATTGTCATGGAAGTCACTGTTCTGTTCAGGGTCCAAAACCTCCAACATGGCAGAAGATGGGTCTCCCTGATGGCTGTTGGACAATTTATCGATCTCGTCCAAGATGAAAACGGGATTGGACGTGCCTGCTTTTTTCAAGCTCTGTACAATTCGCCCGGGCATGGCACCGATATAGGTTTTTCGGTGTCCGCGGATTTCGGCTTCGTCACGCAATCCACCCAGGGACATACGCACGTATTCCCTGCCCAAGGCTTCGGCCACCGATTTCCCCAAGGAAGTTTTACCAACCCCAGGAGGGCCATACAGACAAAGGATGGGCGATTTCATATCGTTCCGTAGCTTCAGTACGGCCAAGTACTCAATGATCCTTCGTTTTACATCTTCAAGTCCATAATGATCTCGATCCAAGATTTGTTCGGCGCGTTTTAGGTCGAATTTATCCTTTGAATATTCGTTCCAAGGCAAATCCAAAATCAAATCCAAATAGTTACGCTGAATGGAATACTCGGCGACTTGGGGATTCATACGCTGCATTTTGCCAAGCTCTCGCTCAAAATGCTCCTCAACTTTCTTGCTCCATTTTTTCTTTTTGGCGCGCTCGCGCATTTCATCCACTTCCTGCTCGTAAGACATGCCGCCCAGCTCTTCCTGGATGGTCTTCATCTGCTGGTGGAGGAAATATTCCCGCTGTTGCTGGTCCATGTCACTTCGTACCTTGGACTGGATGTCATTTTTCAGTTCCAACCGTTGCAGTTCCATGTTCATGTACCGCAGGGTGGTCAAGGCGCGTTCCTGCAAGTTGGGAATTTCCAAAAGTTGCTGTTTCTCGGCAACACTCAGGTTAAGGTTGGAGGACACAAAATTGATCAGGAACGAATTGCTCTGAATATTCCTTATAGCAAATGTGGCCTCACTTGGAATATTGGGGTTATCCTTAATGATCTTAAAGGCCAACTCCTTAATAGAGTCAATAATGGCCTCAAATTCCTCACCTGTTTCATCGGGCCGAATTTCTTTTGCCTCCTTTACTGTAGCCGTTAAATATGGTTTTTCGGAAACGATGCTTTCAATCTGAAACCGTTTTTTTCCCTGAATGATGACGGTAGTGTTCCCATCGGGCATTTGAAGCACCCGTAAGATCCGGGCAACGGTACCCAAGGTATTGATATCGTCCACCCCAGGATTTTCGGTTTCCTCATCTTTTTGGGAGACCACACCAATGGTCTTGGAGCCATTATTGGCATCCTTGATCAGGTTGATGGATTTATCCCTCCCGGCCGTGATGGGTATCACCACTCCCGGAAAAAGTACCGTGTTTCGTAACGGTAATATTGGCAGAACCTGTGGTAGGCTCTCTTTGTTCATTTGTTCTTCATCTTCCGGCGTGAGCAACGGTATCAGCTCCGCATCCTCATCCAGGCCTTGAAAATCTATATTGTCAAAACTTGATATTTTCATGTTTCCCATATCGTCATATCGGTCATTTTGTCAGAAACAACAAAATTCGACCTTATTATATTAAACCAAAAGCCATTACAACTCCCTCAAAATCAATATACGCAAGGGGTATTGGGCTTATTTACACCCATAAGAAGGCAATTCCTATGCCAATAAAAGAATTTCTTGAAACTAACTATCCCCATATCAAGTGAAGGAGCAATATGCTAGTTTCATTTTGATCAATAGGTCAAAACCGAAATTCTTTTATTCAGATTCCCTTTCACGGGAATGACAATTTCATCGGAAACCTCGCAGTAAGCTGTGAGGAATTCTTTTTGATTAAAATTTAAATTTTAAGAAAAAAGTGTAACAATTGATAAATTCACCCCTCTATAAGACAAATCAATCATTTTTTGAGCCACCAAAATGAACATATTGATGCACTGCTAAGATCGTGCATGCAGGGAAAACAAAGTGCACAGTTGGAGGTTTACAATCGCTATTACAAAGCTATGTACAACACAGCGTTTCGGATTGTAAAAGACTCCGCCGAAGCAGAAGATGTAATGCAGGAATCGTTTTTGAACGCGTTTACGAAACTGCACACATTTAAAGGGGAGGTTGCCTTTGGCGCATGGTTGAAGCGGATTGTGATCAACAACAGTATCCATCATTACAAAAAACAGCAAAAAAGAAGGGCTGTGGACTTGGATGAAATAATGTACAAGGTCGAAGATAATGATGAAGTTGATTTGAATCAGAATGGTTTTACGGAACTGAAGGCTCAAAAAGTGATGGAGACCATGAAAAGTTTGAAAGACAACTACAGAGTTTCTTTGACCTTACATTTAATTGAAGGATACGATTACGAAGAAATAAGTGAAATAATGAACATTAGTTATGCCAATTGCAGAACTACAATTTCCAGGGCCAAGGAAAGCCTTAGAAAAAAATTGACATTAAGTATTTGATCATGAAGGAAGATAAATTAGATCAATTGTTTGACAGGCTTCAAGGGCAGTTTGACCTTGAAGAACCACAACCGGGGCACCAAGACCGCTTCTTGGAGAAGCTGAACCAATCCAGTGGCACTGTTTCCATCCACAGGAAAAAGACAAGCTGGTGGAAATCCCTGTCCATTGCCGTCTCTATTGCTGTCGTTGGTATACTGGCCTTCCAATATTTGGGCACGGGCCAGAGTCTGGAGCAACAGGTTGTTGAAATTTCCCCGGAAGTGTCCCAAACCGAGTTCTACTTTGCCAACCTGATTGAAGAGCAGGTAACCCTGTTAAAGAACCAAAAATCACCTGAAACAGCACAATTGGTGGATGACACCTTGTTGCAATTGAAAAAGTTGGAAAAGGATTATAAAAGCTTGGAGCGGGATCTTGTCAACGGTGGTGACAGTAAAATCATCCTAAACGCCATGATCTTCAATTTCCAGACCCGAATCGATCTTTTAAAAGATGTTTTGAGCCAAGTAGAAAATATTAAAAATTTAAAATCATACAATGATGAAAACATTACTATATAAAAGTTTCCTTTTGGCCTTAACGCTCCTACCCCTTACGCTGAGCGCACATACCGATGGTATGGATGGCAAGTATACCAAGGAGAAAACCATAAAGCGGGATTTCAATGTAAATTCCGATGCGTTGTTCAAGGTGGACAACAGCTATGGCAACCTCAACATCACCTCCTGGAACGAAAATAGGGTTGTGATCGAGGTGCACATCAAGGCCAATGGCAATGATGAAGATCGTGTACAGGAACGTTTGAACGAGATTGATGTTGATTTTGAGAACAACCCCGGTATGGTGTCCGCCAGAACCCTTTTTGGAGACCGCGGCAATAGTTGGGGATGGAACTGGGGCAAACACAGGAACATCAATGTACAGGTAAACTACACGATCAAACTGCCGGTGAAAAACAATATTAACCTCAGCAATGACTATGGAAGCATCTTTTTGGACCGTATTGACGGCCATGCCAAAATTAAATGCGACTATGGTAAAATTGATGCCGGGGAACTTCGCGGACGAAACAATGAGCTTAAGTTCGATTATACCTCTAAATCTCATTTTGGCTATATAAATAGTGGGGAAATTGTAGCCGATTATTCCGGTTTTACTATTGAAAAAGCTGGAAACCTCACTATAAAGGCAGATTATACCAACGCCGTGATCGAGGAAATGGATAATTTGGAATACACCAGCGATTATGGTTCCCTTGAGGCCCATAACGTAAAAAATGTGAATGGAACTGGGGATTACATCGGCGTGAAACTGGGAACGGTACACGGCAACGTTAGCATATCCAGTGATTATGGTTCACTACGAATTGACCAATTGGCCCCAGATGCCGGGAATGTGGAGATCAGAACAGACTACACCGGGATAAAAATCGGGTATCATCCTGAGTACTACTTTGATTTTGAAATTATTGCGGAATATGCCGGGGTAAGCGGAAAGGACGATTTTGAAATCAGCATCAGCAAGGAAAAAAACAGTGAAAAATATTACAAAGGGTATTACGGAAAAGAAAACTCCGGCAATAGGGTAAGCATCACCACAGACTACGGAGGCATTACATTTTATAAAAACTGAATCATATCAAAAAACAAACACAAGATCATGAAAAAAATTATCACAATGGCCTTGGCACTCTGCACTGTGGCCATAACCAATGCCCAATGGGGCAAAAGAATTAAGGGAGATGGCAATGTTGTAACCATAGAGCGTTCGGTTGGCGATTACGACGGCGTAGCACTGGCCGGTTGGTTCGATGTTGATTTGGTAGGTGGAAAAGAAGGTGAACTCACTCTGGAAGGCGAATCCAATCTTTTGGAATATGTAAAGACAGAGGTGAAAAACGGAACCTTGGTAATAAAGGTTGAAAAAGGGGTCAATCTCAGACCCTCAAGCTGGGGCAAGGGAATCCATATTACCGTTCCCGTTGAGTCCATTAGCGAAGTCTCCCTCTCCGGCTCTGGTGATATTGCAGGGCAAACCACAATCAAATCCAACAGCTTTAGTGCTCGCATTGCAGGGTCTGGCGACATGGCTCTTATGGTTGAGGCGGAACGTGTAGAAGCCGCTCTATCTGGATCTGGAGACATTACCCTTTCAGGAAGGACCACCGATTTTGATGTACAGGTGTCAGGGTCTGGCGATATTAAGGCCTATGAATTAGAGGCTGAACACGTAACCGCTGCGGTATCAGGATCTGCCGACATCAAAGTCACCGCCAACCAATCCATAGATGCCCGGGTCTCTGGGTCCGGGGACATCCATTACCGTGGCAATCCAAAGAAAATCAACAGTAAATCCTCGGGTTCTGGAGATATTACCAGAGGATAAAAGGAGTTTATCACTACCAATCAAAAAACGAAAAGCCTCGGTAAGCAGCCGGGGCTTTTTTTTATATCCTATTCTTTATTGTTCACCCTGGCCAAAAGAAATATTCCCGCCAAAAAGAAAAGTCCTAAAAAGATGGTGCTGTTCCGCATACTTCCAGTAAGTTGCGCCACCGCACCGTACAGGAACGTACCGATGATGATCCCTATTTTTTCCGCCACATCATAAAAACTGAAGAATGAGGTGGTATCGGTGGTCTCCGGTAAAAATTTGGAATAGGTAGATCGTGACAGGGCCTGAATACCACCCATAACAAGCCCCACAAAACCTGCGGCAATATAAAAATCCGTTGGTGTCTGTAAAAAGTAGGCATATACACACAGCATTACCCAAATACAATTTATGACGATCAAGGTCCTGATGTTTCCATAACTACTGGAGGCCTTTGCCGTAAGTGTCGCTCCCAAAATGGCCACAATTTGAATGACCAAGATGCTTATGATCAGTCCCGTGGTTCGTTCAGTATCTGACCCCCAGGCTATTTCTTCTTCGCCAAAATAGGTGGCGATCAGCATAATGGTCTGTACCGCCATGCTGTATACAAAAAAAGCGACCAAATACTGTTTTAATCGGGTTTCAGATTCCAGTTGTTTCCAAACACTTTTGAGTTCACGAAAGCCATTCAGAATGATGTTTTTTCGTTCTCCTTCACGTTTATACCCTTTGGGTAGATGGGCAAAGGTGTATTGACTGAAAAGAATCCACCAAATTCCAACAGAAATGAAAGAGTATTTCATGGCCTTGATTTCGGCTACCTCTCCCCCACTATCGGTAATACCAAAGGTATCGGGCTGCATCACCATGGCCAAGTTGAACACCAATAAAATTACACTGCCAACGTACCCCAAAGAAAAGCCTTTGGCACTGATGCCATCTTGCTGCTCGGGATAGGCAATATCCGGCAAATACGAATTATTAATGGCAAAACTGACCCAAAACCCGACCAAACCAAAGAAATAACATATCAACCCAAAATAGATGTTCTCCAAAGAGAACCAATACAGACCAATGCAGGAAAGTGCCCCCAAATAGCAGAAAAATTTGAGAAAAATCTTCTTGTTTCCCATATAATCTGCAATCCCAGATACCAGAGGGGTCACTACGGCAATAAAGACAAAGGCCAAGGATGTTACATAGCTGATCAAGGGGGCCCGGGCTATTTCCCCGCCAAATACGGTTACTTTTTCAATACCGGCCACACGAAATAAAGCGCCATAAAAAATAGGAAAGACCGCTGAGGAAATGACCAAACTGTAGACCGAGTTGGCCCAATCGTAAAACGCCCAAGCATTCAATAGTTTTTTACTTCCTTTTAGTGCCAGTACTTGTGCCATGGTGGTTGGTTAAAATGAAAATGTCATTTTGAACTTTTAATGAAAATAAATTTCACGCTGGCTCAAAATGACATTTTTGGTTTTGTTAAATCCCAATTTATTTGAATGATGTTACCCCAAATTTACGGGCTTCTTGTTTTGCGGCCGGTGCCCAAGCCGTTAAATTACTGATACGGGTATCATTTGAAGGGTGTGTGCTCAAAAATTCGGGCGGTGTCTGCCCCCCTGATTGGGCTTTCATGCGTTGCCAAAGCTTCGCTGCCTCATCGGGGTTATAGCCTGCAATGGCCATGATCTGCAACCCAATCCGGTCTGCCTCTGTCTCGTGGCTTCTGCTAAAAGGCAACATTACCCCAACGGTTGAGCCCAATCCATAGGCTTGGTTGAACATATTTCTTTTCTCTGGATCTTGGATGGCCACATTGCCTGCCACTGCCCCAATTTGTTGCAGCATTCCTGCGCTCATACGCTGCGCCCCATGATCGGCCAAGGCGTGGGCCACTTCATGCCCCATGACCACTGCAATCCCGGCTTCATTTTGGGTTATGGGCAAAATACCGGTATAGAAAACAATTTTACCACCGGGCATACACCAAGCGTTCACCGTCTCATCATCCACCAAATTGTACTCCCATTTATAATCCTTTAAATAGCCCGGATATCCATTGGCATCAAGCCATCGTTCCGCTGCTGAAGCAATTCGCTGCCCCACTCTTGTGATCATTTGGGCATCGGATGTTCCTGTTATTACTTTATTATCACCCAAAAATTCATCATATTGGGCAAATGCCATGGGAAAAATTTGACTATTGGGATAAAAATTGAGCGTACTTTTCCCCGTAAACGGATTTGTTTTGCATGCGGCCACGGCCAAGAACACCGCAATTACCAAAATCAACCTTTTCATACCTAAGTTTTAATAGTGTTTAGCTTTAGGAAATTTACAAAATTATTTTCCAAAAATATGGAGCTCCGTAAAATCCTTACTTACCTCAATGGAGTTGCCCCCGTTCAATTTAATGTCCTTTGGATCAACCTCTTCATTGTCCAGTTCCACCATTCCGATGTCAAATGGCAAACCGTGAAAATGAAGTTGGAATTTATCATAGGGCGTAATAAAATTACCGTCCTTGAACTGTTGGATGATCAATTCGTTCTCCTTACCGCGCAACCTAAAGTTTCTTAGGCTGAAACGTCCTTTCTTATAGTCATACCCGTCTTGCTGATCTTCGTATACGCTGGAATTTTCCAAACCTTCCTTGTAGTAGACATCAATGCGCAATTCCTTGATTTCTTTTTCCCCCACATATTGTTGAACGGGATATTTGGGTACCATGGCCCCTTCTTTAACGAACAATGGTATCTTTTCGATTTCGGCGGGCACCCATTTTTCCAAGCCTCCGGTGATGACCTCATCCGTCCAATAGCTATACCACTTGCCCCTTGGGAAATACATTCTTCTACCATGCGCATTGGGCTCTTGAACCGGACAGACCAACATTTGCTCGCCAAATAAAAATTCATCGGTCCTGAAATGGGTCTGGGTATCCTCTTGATCATAAAAAACCAACGACTGAAGCATGGGTGTTCCTTCTTTTATATACTTGTAGAACATGGTATACAAATAAGGCAAGAGCTGATACCTTAACTCGATATATTTCCTGACAATGTTTGTTATTTCATCTCCAAAAGACCACGGCTCTTGATCCCCATGATCTCCACTGGAATGTACCCGGCAAAATGGGTGGAAAATGGCCAATTGCATCCATCTGGCAAACAGTTCTCCATTAGGTTGCTCTGCAAAACCTCCAATATCGGAACCTACAAACGAATATCCACTCATGCACATACGTTGCATCTGTACGTTGGCGATCCATAAATGTTCCCAGGTTGCCACATTGTCACCTGTCCATGTGGCGCAATAGCGCTGTGTCCCGGAATAAGCGGCCCGGGTAAGCACAAAAGGTCTTCTTGGAAAGGTGAATTTTTTTATGCCCTCGTAAGTGGCACGCACCATTTGCATGCCATACACATTATGGGCTTTTCTATGGCTACAAGGATGACCATCATAATCATGGCGAACATCCAGATTGGCAGTCTTGGAAGGGACCTCCATAACGGCGGGTTCGTTCATGTCGTTCCAAACGCCTCTTACTCCCATATCGGCAATCATCTCTTTGTACAGTCCCGCCCACCATTCACGTACTTCAGGGTCGGTGAAATCCGGGAACTTGCATTCTCCCGGCCAAACTTTTCCCTTAAAATGGGGGCCATCGGCCCGTCTACAGAAATAACCATGGTCCATGGCTTGCTGGTACACCCAATAATCGCGATCTATTTTTATTCCGGGGTCGATCATGGTAATGACCTTAAAGCCGTCCTCTTCCATTTCCTCGACCATTTTTTTGGGATTGGGGAAATAACGATTGTTCCAGGTAAAGCATCGAAACCCCTCCATGTAATCGATATCCAAATAAATGGCATCGCAGGGTATTTTCAGTTTCCTAAAAGTGGAGGCTATTTTCTTGACCTTTCTCTCAGGGTAATAGCTCCATTTGGATTGATGGAATCCCAGTGCCCATAACGGGGGAAGTTCGGGCACACCGGTCAAGTCTGTATACGCTTCCACCACCTGGCTCATTTTTGGGCCATAGAAGAAGTAATAGTTCATCTCTCCCCCATCTGCCCAAAAACTGGTCACATTTCTTTTCTCGTTGGCAAAATCAAAATAGGTACTGAAAGAATTGTCAAAAAATACACCGTAGGCAATACTTTCTTTGAGACCTACATAAAAAGGAATGGCCTTGTACAAAGGTTCCTGATCCTTTCCATAAGCATAGGAATCGGTTACCCAATTGTTTACCCGTTTGCCCTTTAAATTGGTGTGCGAAGCCTTATCTCCCATTCCGTAATAACTTTCACCGGAATGGCAGGTCTTGCTCATTTTTACAACATTGCCCCCGTAATCGTAATTCTCCTCCCAATGAAAGCCCAATTCATCTTCCAAAATCACCGTATCTTCCAAATCCGCAATCTGGACCTTAAGGTCTGTTTTGCTGATATAGATCTTTATCTTGGAAGTGGTCACGACATATTCCGGGATTTCTTCCTTTACGGTAAGTATGTTGTAACCCAAACTCACATCTTCACTGATGGCATAGGAAAAGTCGGGCTCAAAGACGTATTCGGTGGCATATCTGAATCGGACTGCACTATCGCGCAATATGGTAATCTGTAAAATTACCCCATTCTGTGTTGTAAAATATAGCTTGTCGTTTTCCTGTTTGAAATCGACTATATGATTGGGATGTTGGTTCCCTCTTTTTTCAATTTCCGTGTTGGTAATCATAGCTGGCTATTCAGACTGACAAAAGAAATACTTTAGCATGACAAATTAAAAAGATGTTTTGAACAACAACCTAACTACAACGATGTAGTGACTCCATTATTTGTAGACGACCACCGCTAAAGGGGGCAATGTCATCACCACCGATTGTGGATGTCCATTCCATGCTGTTTTTGACGGTTTTATTGTTTTCTTGCCCATACCGCTACCGGAATATTTGGTATCGTCACTGTTGAAAACCAATTTCAGTTGGGTGCTCTTGGGGACACCAACCCTATAATTTTCGCGGGGTACGGGTGTAAAATTACAGGCTATGATCAAATCGTCCTTGGGGTTGTTGCCCTTTCTAATGTAAGTGACCACCGTATTCTCCCTATCGTTGTACTCAATCCATTGAAAACCTTCGGGATTGAATTGTTTCTCGTACAATGCCGGATTGGTTTTATACAGCTTGTTAAGATCCTTGATAACTTCTTGTATCCCAGCATGGAAATCGTATTGCGTAAGGTGCCAATTTAAGCTTTCCTGAAAATTCCACTCCGAGGATTGTCCAAACTCACCCCCCATAAATAATAAGTTGCCCCCGGGGTGGGTGAACATATATCCAAACAAAAGTCTAAGGTTGGCAAAACGCTGCCATTCATCGCCTGGCATACGGTAGAGCAGGGATTGTTTTCCGTAGACCACCTCATCATGCGAAAACGGCAACATAAAGTTTTCGGTAAAGGCGTAGGTCATGCTAAACGTAATGTCGTTAAGGTCGTAGGATCGGTGTATCGGTTCTTTTTTAAAGAATTCCAAGGTATCGTGCATCCACCCCATCATCCATTTCATTCCAAAGCCCAGTCCACCAAAATGTACCGGTTTGGTAACTCCATTGAACGCCGTTGATTCCTCCGCAATGGTCTGTACGCCTTTAAAACTGGCGTAGACTTCTTTGTTCATCTCCCTAAGAAACGACAAGGCTTCCAAATTCTCATTGTTGCCATACATATTGGGTTCCCACTCGCCATCCTCACGCGAATAATCCAGATACAACATGGAGGCCACGGCATCCACCCGAAGTCCATCCACGTGGTATTGGTCCAGCCAAAAAATGGCATTACTGATCAAAAAGGCCCTGACCTCATTCCTTCCATAATTGAAAATCAAACTTTTCCAATCAGGGTGGTACCCCCTTCTTCGGTCTGGGTGTTCGTAGAGGTGCGACCCGTCAAAAAAGCCAAGGCCGTGGGCATCTTCCGGGAAATGGGACGGCACCCAATCCAAAATGACCCCAATTCCTTTTTGGTGGAACTTGTCCACCAACACCTTAAAATCCTCTGGTTTTCCAAACCGTGACGTTGGGGCAAAATATCCTGTGATCTGGTATCCCCAAGAGGGATCGTATGGATATTCCATGACCGGCATGAACTCTACATGGGTGAATCCCATTTTATCAACGTAATCCACCAACTCGTCAGCCATTTCAAGATAGGTAAGGGATTCCCACCCATTTTTCTTCTTCCAAGAGCTCAAATGCACTTCATAGACCGAATAGGGTCTGTCCAATCCATTTTTTTCCTCCCGGGTCTCCATCCATTTTGCATCCTTCCAGTTGTATGGAGCATCCCAGACCAATGAAGCTGTATTGGGGGGTTGTTCACAAAATCGGCCAAATGGGTCGGCTTTTTCGGTCCAGATACCATTATTGTGCGATTGGATCTTGTATTTGTACTTGGTTCCTTTGTCCACACCGGGAATAAAGCCTTCCCAAATACCGCTGGCATCCCAGCGTACATGTAGTTCATGCTCGCCGGCATTCCAGTAATTAAAATCGCCGATTACGGAAACAGATTTGGCCGATGGGGCCCAAACCGCAAAGTAGGTGCCCTTTACCCCATCCACTTCCGTAAGGTGGGAACCCAATTTATCATAAAGCCGAAAATGTTTTCCCGCCTTAAAAAGGTTAATATCAAATTCAGTAAACAAACTATGGGTAACTACCTTGGACATAAACTATATTTAGCATTTACAATATAACACATCTTTATCCAAGAATACGATTTTCAGCCATTCCTTTCAAATAAAATTGAGTTCTTTTGAAAAAATGGAATGCTTTTTGATTTTTACTGAAAAACAGACAAAATGAAAACAAATCCAAAATCCAAAATCATGAATAAATTCAACATTTTTATCGGAGCATTGCTCGTATTGTTCACCGTTGCCTGTGAAGGCCCAGCAGGACCTCCGGGACCTCCCGGATTTGACGGACTTGACGGTCTCGATGGAGCTGATGGCATCCAAGGGCAGGTAGTGGAAGTGGAAGGCGTCAACTTTGGGTATGACGGCGATGCCAACCTTTTCAGTACTTTGATCAATTTTAGCGATGTCACCGACTTTGAAGTTTTTGAAGCCGATGCCGTTTTGGTGTATCGTTGGGCCGGTACGGTAGGTTTACAGGATGGTAGCGATGCCGATCTTTGGAGCCAGCTTCCACAAAACTTCTTTCTTCCCGAAGGCACCATACAATACGTGTTTGAACACACTTTTGTGGACGTGGAACTTTTCATTGAGGGGAATTTTGATCTCTCTACCATAAGCACTGATTTTACGGATGACCAAATCTTCCGGATTGTGTTTGTACCCAGTGTTTTTGCCAATTCGTCCAAAATGGACACCTCCAATATTGAAAACGTGATGTCCGCTTTGGGCATTGAGGAAAATCAGGTACAGAAACTTGATTTGAATTAAAATCTCTTTCAATCATATACAAGAAGTCCCAAAGGTTTCCTCTGGGACTTTTCTTTTTTGGTATTTTTGAAAGGATAGGCTAAAAACCACGTCTATTGTATAAAACGAAGAAGAAATGGGAAAAAAATTGCTTTTGATCGTGCTTTTGGCCTTTGTGGGCTGTAAGGGCACATCACAAGAAGAGAAAAAGGAAACCAAAAAAGAAACTGCCTACAAAGTCACCAAAACCGATGCGGAATGGAAGGCCGAACTTACGGACATGGAATACTATGTCCTTAGAAAGGCAGCCACCGAAAATGCATTTACCAGTGACCTTTTGGACAACAAACAAAAAGGGACCTATGTTTGCGCTGGATGTGGAACGCCCGTGTTCCGAAGTGAGCACAAGTTTAAATCCGGGACGGGTTGGCCCAGTTTTGACCGGGAAATTGAGGGCAATGTCGCCTATGATGTGGACTATAAAATAGGAGTGGCCCGTACCGAGGAACATTGTGCTACCTGCGGTGGGCATTTGGGGCATGTTTTCAACGATGGTCCGAGTGAAACCACCGGAAAACGCCACTGCATCAACGGGGTTGCACTGGATTTTATCCCTGACTAAAACTTACACTAAACGCCGCTATGACCAAAAAATACGATATTCAAAAAACCGAGGAGGAGTGGCAAAAAGAACTCTCCCCAGAAGAATACTATGTGTTGCGCCAGAAAGGTACGGAGCGTCCCTTCACTGGACAGTACAACCTGCATTTTGAAGATGGCGACTACCACTGCAAAGCCTGTAATGCCAAACTTTTTGAAAGCGAACACAAGTTTGAAAGCGGCTGTGGATGGCCTTCTTTTGATCAAGCTGTGGAAGGTGCCATTGAATATATCAGGGATACCACACATGGAATGATCCGTACCGAAACCGGCTGTGCCAACTGTGGAAGTCATTTGGGACATGTTTTTAACGATGGCCCGAGGGAAACTACCGGACAACGGTATTGCATCAACTCGGTAAGTATTGGCTTTGATCCAGAGAGCACCGAATGAACTTTCAAGAAAACTATCTTTCCAATATAAAATTTGAGTTTCATCGGTATAAAACCATGGGCGACAATACGTTTGCCCAATTGACCGATGATGATATCCAACGGACCTATTCAGAAACGGACAATTCCATTGCCATCATTGTAAAACATATGGTGGGAAATATGTTGAGCCGATGGACCAATTTTTTGACCGAGGACGGTGAAAAACCGTGGCGGGACCGGGAAATGGAATTTGAAGCCCCCTACGCCACCAAAAATGAAATGATCGTTGCTTGGGAAAAAGGCTGGAACTGCCTGTTTGATGCTTTGGAAAGCATCAATCCATCAAATTTTGATACCAAAATCAAAATCAGGGATGAAGAGCACACCGTAATTGAAGCCGTTAATCGGCAATTGGCCCATTATGCCAGCCATGTAGGGCAGTTGGTTTTTATCGGAAAAATGCTAAAAGGCACCCGCTGGAAATCACTTTCCATTCCAAAAGGAGACTCCGATGCCTTTAATCAAAAGATGTTTGGCAAGGACAAAAACTGATTTCACAAAAAAGGGTGCTTTTTGACTTTCTTGGACTTGGGATTTGGGAATTGAATTCCGTACTTTTGCACCTGCCCGCTCTAAAGCAGGCTTCAAATCTGAACAACTAAAAATCAAGATCTAATGAGCAAGTTCGATATAATCGTTTTGGGAAGTGGTCCCGGTGGATATGTAACCGCAATCAGAGCCTCACAACTTGGATTCAAAACAGCCCTTGTTGAGAAAGAAAGTTTAGGTGGTGTTTGTCTCAATTGGGGGTGCATCCCTACCAAGGCCCTTTTAAAATCCGCTCAGGTTTTTGAATATTTGAAGCATGCCGAGGATTACGGTTTGAGTGCCGAAAATGTGGAGCATGATTTTGGTGCCGTCGTCAAAAGAAGCCGTGGTGTAGCGGAAGGAATGAGCAAAGGTGTTCAATTCCTCATGAAAAAGAACAAGATTGAAGTCCTTAATGGCTTTGGAAAAGTGCAGCCCGGCAAAAAAGTGTTGGTAAAAGGAGAACATGGCGATACCGCCGAATATACAGCTGACCATATCATTATTGCCACTGGCGCACGAAGCCGTGAATTACCAAGTCTACCCCAAGATGGTAAAAAAGTGATTGGCTACAGAGAGGCCATGTCGCTTGAAAAACAACCCAAGAAAATGATCGTGGTAGGTAGTGGTGCCATTGGTATCGAATTTGCCTATTTCTACAATTCCATGGGAACCGAGGTGACCGTGGTGGAATATTTACCCAATATTGTTCCTGTTGAGGACGAGGACGTTTCCAAACAATTGGAGCGCAGTTTTAAAAAAGCTGGTGTAAAAATCATGACCTCTGCGGAAGTCACCAAAGTGGACACTTCCGGTGATGGCGTAAAGGCCACCGTAAAAACATCAAAAGGTGAAGAGGTTCTGGAAGCTGATATTGTGCTTTCAGCCGTGGGCATCAAGACCAATATTGAAAACATTGGGTTGGAAGATGTTGGAATCGCTGTTGACCGTGACAAAATCTTGGTGAACGATTACTATCAGACCAACATTCCCGGCTATTATGCGATTGGTGATGTTACTCCAGGCCAGGCACTGGCCCACGTAGCTTCCGCCGAGGGTATTTTGTGTGTTGAGAAAATTGCGGGCATGCATGTGGAACCGCTCGATTATGGCAACATTCCAGGGTGTACCTATTGCATTCCTGAAGTGGCTTCCGTTGGATTGACCGAAAAACAGGCCAAGGAAAAAGGATACGATATAAAAGTGGGCAAATTCCCATTTTCTGTCAGTGGAAAAGCCAAAGCTGCCGGGACCCCTGAAGGCTTTGTAAAAGTGATTTTTGATGCCAAATATGGTGAGTGGCTGGGATGCCACATGATCGGGGTTGGTGTTACGGATATGATCGCAGAAGCCGTGGTGGCCAGAAAATTGGAAACTACAGGACATGAAGTACTGAAGGCCGTTCACCCACACCCTACCATGAGCGAAGCGGTTATGGAAGCGGTTGCGGATGCCTATGATGAAGTAATCCACCTATAACCAAACTATGCTAAAACTTTTCAGGGCCACTGCTATTCTAGAGGGAATTTCCTATTTGTTGTTGTTTGGCATGACCATGCCATTAAAACATTGGGCCGATATCCCCGAACCCAACAAGATTGTTGGTTATGCCCATGGAATTCTTTTCATACTGTACGTGGTAGTAGCCGTTGTGTTTTGTTGGGAACACAAATGGAGCATTAAAAGGTTCATTATTCTTTTTGTAGCTTCCCTTTTGCCCTTCGGGACATTCTATGCGGATAAAAAATATTTGAGTCCCTCAGCTTAAAAAACTTTGGATGGCCAAGTCATAGCTTTGTAGCCCAAAGCCTAAAATGACACCTTTCGCCACCGGGGATATGTACGAAACATGGCGGTATTCTTCCCGTTGATGGGTATTTGAAATATGCACTTCAATAACAGGAGTGGTCACTGCTTTTATGGCATCGCCAATACCTACCGAGGTATGGGTATAGGCCGCAGCGTTCAAAATAATACCATCATAATCAAACCCAACTTCCTGTATCTTTTGAATGAGTTCCCCCTCTATATTGGATTGAAAGTACTCTAGTTCCACTTGTGGGAACTTTTTTTTCAATTCTGCAAAGTATTCCTCAAAAGTGGTGTTCCCGTAGACTTCGGGTTCCCGTTTGCCCAACAAGTTTAAATTGGGCCCATTGATGATCATTAGTTTCATGGGGCTAAAAATACAATAAAAAGAAAAGGGCGGTATATGCCGCCCCTTTTTATCATTTTATCTTCTGAATCAATTAAAGGCAAACTGAATGCCCAATCCAAAGGCAGCTACATGATTGTCCGGCCCGTCGCTAAGAATGATGGAAGGCCTCCAATCAAAATTAATGACAATGGGTGCTCCGTTTATTTTGAAATCCAATCCACCATGGGGACGTAACGCAAAAATATTGTCAAAATCCTCGATAAGGATGATACTGGGCCCTATACCCACATACCATCGCAGTCCTCTGGCTCCTCTAAATTGCTTGTGGTACGAATACAATGCCGTAATTATGGTTGCATTGTCTTCAAAACCCAAATCTGCCTGCCCCACATGATTGCTAGAGAAAAAGAACTTTCCTGTGGCACCAACAAAGGTGGCATCTTCAACCGCCGTGTCCACACCCAGCCCCAACGCTGCCTTATAGCTGGTCTGGGCTTTGATGGATACAGAACATAGAAGCACAAGCGTAAAAACAAATAGTAATTTTTTCATTTTTAAGTATTTATTGGTTAATAATTCATGTTCTAAAAACTGTTATAGGATTTGGGGTTATCAACAGTTTGTTTTATTAATTCATAATTCAATTTTTATAGTTCACATCTAATTTATTTCCAAGCAACCGCGGTCATAGGTTCCAAATCAGAACAAAAACAAAATTCCCAAGGTTGCAATTGAAAAACTCCAGTCATTACTAATATTGACATAGGAGACATTCAATTCCGTATTTCCGGTAATGTTGTAACCAATTATGGGCCTTAGATAGAACCCGCCTTCGTTCAGTTCATTAAATCCAACGGCATAGCCTACATCGGCTCCCAATTTAAAATCATAGGTTGGGTATATCCGAAGAGAACCTGCTACCGGCAAAAATTGAAAGTCCTCATACTCCACGGTAACTGCTCCGCCCGAAAGGGAGGTGGTATCCCCAAAAGCATGGATAAACCCAGTTGCAAAACCTACATCCAACAGTTCGGAGGCCCCAATGTGGTAGGCCAAATCCAAACCAAGGCTAAAACTGGAAGCATCTCCAGCATCTCCAACAGGAAGACCCGCGTTTAAACCTGCTTTAAAACTTGTACGGTCCACATATTGGGCCATTGTCGAAAAACTAATGGCAAGCATTGCTGCGGTTGCCAATAAAAATGTCTTGTTCATATTTGTTAAAATTTGCTAAACACTTAAACGGGTCTTCAATGGATATAGTATTCGCAAATGTTAAAAACCTACTTTCACACAAGTGACGAATGTATTTAAACCCTTCTTTCATTCCCACTATAAATTGACCAAAAAGCCATATCAGTTGACCAATCGGTGAAAAAGGGCAAAGCATTCAAAAATTATTGTCGCTATCTTTAAACCATGAACTGGCACCAAGCACTACAGGATTATAAAAACTATCTGAAAATTGAGCGGGGACTCAGTTCAAATTCCATTTCAAACTATGGTCTGGACCTGCAAAAGTTGATGGAGTACCTCAACGAACACAGCATTACTGAATCCCCAATCCAAATTGATCAGGAAACTGTACAGCAGTTCATTTACGATGTGGCCAAAACCGTGAATCCAAGATCACAGGCCCGTATTATTTCTGGCTTGAAAGGATTTTTTAATTATTTGGTTTTTGAGGATTATCGCTCCGACAATCCCATGGATTTGATCGAGACCCCAAAAATTGGGAGAAAGTTGCCCGATACCTTGTCCGTTGAAGAAATAAACGGGCTCATTTCGGCCATTGACCTGTCCAAACCCGAAGGGGAACGCAACCGTGCCATCTTGGAGACCTTGTATGGCTGCGGGCTTCGCGTGTCAGAATTGGTCAACTTAAAGTTGTCCGACCTATATTTTGATGAAGATTTTATAAAAGTTACGGGCAAGGGGAACAAACAACGATTTGTACCCATCAGCAGCATCAACCAAAAATACATCAACATCTATCGCAATGAGGTGCGGCTACATTTACCCATTCAAAAAGAGCATGAAGATTTTGTTTTTTTGAACCGAAGGGGAAAACAGCTCACCCGAGCCATGATCTTCACCATTATTAAACGCTTGGCGGAATACATTGGTTTGAAAAAAAATATCAGCCCGCATACATTCCGGCATTCCTTTGCCACGCATCTTTTGGAAAATGGGGCCGACCTGCGGGCCATACAACAGATGTTGGGGCATGAAAGCATTACCACCACCGAGGTCTATATGCATGTAAACCGGGTGCATTTGACCCAGGTTTTAAACGAATTTCATCCTAGGAAATGAGAATGTAATACCATCAATCCTTATTCAATTGATTTTTGGAGACTTGGTTCTGCTTTTTATAAGGCCGAATGATCAAACGGGCCTCACGATCAAAACGAATGTAATTGTACACCCAATTGATGAACACCACTACCCTATTTCTAAAACCGATCAAGAAGTACAGGTGTACAAACATCCATACAAACCAAGCAAACACCCCTTGGAATTTTACCCTTTTCATATCCACCACGGCCTTGTTCCGGCCAACGGTGGCCATACTGCCTTTATCCTTGTAGACAAATGGTTTCATAGGCAGGCCTTCCACCAATCGCACCAAGTTATCGCCAAGACTTCTACCCTGTTGAATAGCAGGTTGTGCCATCATGGGATGGCCATGGGGAAAGGTCTCGGTTTCCATTTGGGCCACATCCCCAATGGCGAAGATCTCCGTGAACCCATCAACTTGATGGAACTGGTTCACTCTCAACCGATTCCCTCTGCACAGAAATTCCTTTCCATCCAAGCCTTTAATTGAAACCGCTTGCACTCCAGCTGCCCATACCAATGTTGCCGTTTCAAAAGAGGTGCTGGTATCTGTGGTAACGTGATTGCCGTCATAATCCATAACCCTGATGTTCTTCCAGACGTTCACCCCCAAGTCTTCCAAAAAACGTTCGGCCTTTTGGGAGGCCACTTCGCTCATTTCGGGAAGAATACGGTCTCCACCCTGCACCAGGTTTATCTGTGCCCTTCTGGTGTCCAGATCGGGATAATCCTTGGGCAATATTCCCTTTTTTATTTCCGCCAAGGCACCGGCCAGCTCCACACCGGTAGGTCCGCCACCCACAATTACAAAGTTCATGAGCGCATCACGTTCATGAAGGTCGTCGGTAAGGAGTGCCTGCTCAAAATTTTCCAAAATAAGGCTCCTCAGATTCAACGATTGTGGAATGGTCTTCATGGCCATGCCCTTGGTCTCAATATTTTTGTTTCCGAAGAAATTGGTCTCCGACCCTGCTGCAACAACCAAATAATCGTAATTGATCTCACCAATGTTGGTGTTCACCTGTCTAACTTTGGTGTCAATACTTACCACCTTGGCCAATCGGAAGAAAAAATTGGGATACCCCTGAAGCACTTTTCTGATCGGATAGGCAATGGAATCCGGTTCCAATCCACCTGTTGAAACTTGATACAACAAGGGTTGAAAGTTATGGTAGTTGTGCTTATCCAAAAGCACTACCTGCATTTCTTTTTTACTGAGCTTCTTGGCTAAGGCGATTCCTCCAAAACCACCTCCAATGATCACTACCCGAGGGTAGCTTGTTTGCGGAATATTCATGGTTGACATGCCTGCAAAATTAAGCATTCCCATGTTGGCTATGCCATATTTAGATGGGTTTTTTAGTATCTTTAACGCCTGACTCAAAACTCCATACAATGAAAAAATTTCTCCCGATCAGTATTGCACTCATTCTTTCCGCAACTACTGTCTTTTCCCAAAAAGATGAAAAAAAAGTCCTTGAAGATTTAACTTCCAAAACCCAGAAATATGGCGACATTGCCCATGAGATTTGGGGACTTTCCGAAATGGGTTACCAAGAAGAAAAAAGCGCTGCCCTCCTGCAAGAAACCCTTTCCGATGCCGGTTTCACGATTGAAAAAGGCATAGCGGGCATTCCCACTGCTTTCAAGGCCGAATATGGGTCAGGATCTCCGGTGATTGCCATTTTAGGGGAGTATGATGCACTTCCCGGATTGTCCCAACAAGCCGTTCCCGAGAAAAAATCGGCCAATAAAGCAGCTGGACATGCTTGTGGGCACCATCTTTTTGGCACGGCGTCCACAGCGGCAGCCATAGCCGTAAAAGATTGGCTAACCTCCAACAAAATACAGGGAACCATTCGTTTTTATGGTTGTCCAGCCGAAGAAGGTGGTTCCGGAAAGGTTTATATGGTCCGTGAAGGGGTCTTCAACGATGTGGATGTAGCTTTGCATTGGCATCCAGGCGCAGAAAATGAAGCCAGTGCCGGAGCAGCGTTGGCCAATAAATCTGCCAAATTTCGGTTTTATGGCATTTCTGCACATGCTGCCGGGGCACCGGAAAGAGGTCGCTCTGCCTTGGACGGCGTTGAGGCCATGAATGCCATGGTCAATATGATGCGTGAACACATTCCGCAGGATGCCAGAATCCATTATGTGATCACCGATGGGGGAAAAGCACCCAATGTGGTTCCAGATTTTGCTGAAGTATATTACTATTCAAGACATGGAAAAAGGGACGTGGTCATTGATATTTTTGACCGCATCGTAAAAGCCGCCGAAGGGGCTGCCTTGGGCACAGGAACCACCATGGATTACGAAATGATCGGGGGAACACACGAACTCTTGCCCAACCTGACCCTTCAAAAAATCATGTTTGATAACTTGACCAAAGTTGGGGGCGTAACCTACACTGACGAAGAAAAAGCATTTGCGGAAAAAATATCCAAAACCTTGGGGTCCGAAACCTTGGACATGGGAAACGCAGAGAACATACAACCTTACCAAGAAGAAGCCCGGGCCTACGGTTCCACCGATGTGGGCGATGTAAGCTACACCGTACCCACCGCTGGTTTGGGAACGGCAACCTGGGTTCCCGGCACACCGGCACACAGCTGGCAGGCCGTTGCCGCTGGCGGGACATCCATTGGTACAAAGGGAATGATGGTGGCCGCAAAAACCTTGACCCTCACCGCCATGGATATTTTCAAGAATCCCGAAACCGTAAAAGAAGCAAAGGCAGAACTTGAAGAACGCCGGGGCAAAGACTTTAAATACATCCCCTTATTGGGCAACAGACCACCGGCCTTGGATTACCGTAAATAAAGGTTTTCTGGTGGTACTGTAACAAAAACCGTTTTGTAGCTACATATAAGTCAAACTACTTACCAACCTTTGAACAAAGAACTGGAACATCGTTTTGTTACCGAACTTGAGGACAATCAGAATATTGTTCACAAGGTGTGCAGCCTCTATACCAACGACAAGGATTCACACAATGATCTCTTTCAGGAAATAACGATTCAATTGTGGAAGGCCTATCCCAAATTTAGGGGGGAATCCAAGTTCAGTACATGGATGTATCGGGTGGCATTGAACACGGCCATCACCTTGTACAGAAAATCAAAAAGAAGGGTACAGACGCAGGATTATGACTCGGTAGTTCACAAAATTAAGGCCGACCCCTATGATGACACAGAGGAAAAGCAATTAAAATTGATGTATGATGCAGTGCGGCAATTGGGCGATATTGACAAAGCCTTGGTCTTTCTCTATCTGGAAGACAAAGATTATTCAGAAATAGCGGAGACACTCGGTATCACCGAAGTCAATGCCAGAGTGAAAATGAATCGGGTAAAAAATAAATTAAGAACCATATTAAACCCTTAGGTTATGGTGGATGAACTGGAACTTTTAAAAAAAGACTGGCAGAAAAAGGAAGCCGACCTTCCCAAACTGTCCTATGATCAAATCTACAAGATGATCTGGAAAAAATCATCTTCCATCGTAAAATGGATTTTTTACATCAGTATCATTGAATTTGTTTTTTGGGCCGGGTTGAACATCATTTTCAGCGATGCGGAATCCATGCAGGAACTCAAGGCCATGCACATTTACCGACTTATCATGGTACTGAATTTCATCAATTATGGGATTATTTTGTACTTCATCTATAAGTTCTACATCAATTACCGCAAAATCTCCTTCACCGATTCATCAAAAAAACTGATGGGAACAATATTGAGTGTCAAGAGAACCGTGACCCAATACGTGTGGTTCAACCTGATCATCTTTACCATATCCATGATTATTAGTATTTATGGTGCCTTTGTGTATGGTCCCGAAGGTGAGAAACTTATGGAGGCCGCGGCCCAAGATGGCAACACCACCATGTTTTGGGTAATGACGATTGCCTTCTCTGTAGTTTTTATTGCAGTGTTTTTGGTTCTTATCTGGCTCTTCTACAAACTGCTCTACGGAATTCTTTTGAAACGTTTACGGCAAAATTATAAAGATTTAAAAAAGTTGGAAGTCTAATCCCCCCGGTAACTATACCTTCTTTTTTGGTTTTCTTCCTCGTAGGCCGCCAATTCTTCCTGAGGAATCACCTTTAAAAAGGATGGATGTTGCTCTATGGCATATTCCAGTTTTTCCAAAATGGATTCAATGGATTCGTTGTCGTAATCAATATCAAGCGGGGGCTTGATTTGCATGGACTGCAAAATGCCCTTCTTTTTTACCCGAAGTCCCTTTTTATCAAAAGAACGCCTAAATCCGTCTATCACCACAGGAACAACCACGGGTTTATATCTTTTTATGATGTGCGCCGTTCCTTTTCGCAAAGGTTTCCACGGAGTTGTGGTTCCCTGCGGGAAGGTAATCACCCAACCGTCGTCCAATGCCTTGGCTATATTGCTGATATCACTGAACTTCACTTGTCGGTTTACCTCCTGCCCACCAGCTCGCCACGTTCGCTCTATACTTATGGAACCGGCATAGGCCAAAATCTTGGTGAGCAGACTTTTCTTCATTGTCTCCTTTGCCGCCACATAATAAATATTGAGCTTGGGCTTCCACAAATACCCCAAGTTCTTGATATTGTCATCCCTGCCCTTTAGGCTGGCATTGAACACATGGAACATGGCCACCACATCCGCAAAATAGGTCTGGTGGTTGCTCACAAAGAGCACATTGGTCTCGGGCAAATCCCGAATAATCTGGGAACCTTCTATTTCAAGCGTATTGAATCCTTTATAACGTTGGTGGGTGATCATACCGGCAAAACGGATCAACCAACGCTTTAAGAAAAGAATATGACCGAAAGGATTTGTTTTAAATAGGCCCATGGGGTAACTGTTGTTGGCAAATTTACAAAATAGCGTTCAAAGCACTTGCCGTAAAAGCTCCCTGATTTCGCTCAGCATCATGGCTGTGGCACCCCAAACAGTATAACCATTTAATTTGTAAGCAGGTACGTTCATATTTTTTGCATAGGATGTGCTCAACAATTCCTCAATGAGGTTGGCATCGTCCAAAAAATCCTTCACATAGGCCTCCACCACCTGCTCCACCTCATCTTCTTGGGGCACAAAAGGTTGGGGATTGGGGTAGATTCCCATGTAGGGCTGAACCATAAAATTACTGGGGGGAATATACACCTCGCTCAAAGCCCGAATCACCTCAACCGAAGTGGGTGGCACACCTACTTCTTCATGCGTCTCCCGGAGGGCGGTGTGCATTAAATCCTTGTCTTGTCTTTCAACCTTTCCGCCCGGAAAACCGATTTGGTTGGAGTGCACCCCCTCATACGTTTTTCGCAAAATGAGGAGCAATCGGGTTTCCATGGACACATCAGGATAAAAAAGAGCCATGACCCCTGCCCTTTTGGGATTTATTTTCTTGATATTGTTCTGCTTCATCCACTGTACCCGCTCCAGTGGGGACATTTTATAGTGGGATTCTTCTCCTGGAAGAGGGAGATTTTTTAATTTTAAAGCTATTTCACAAAATTCATCAAAATTCATGTTGTTAAGATCATCAGCTTTAACTACAAGTATACTACTAATTTTTTTCGTCTCCTGCGGAGAGTCACCAAAAAAGAAAGTCGTTCAAAAGGAAGAAACCGCTGTTAAAATAGATTCCGTACAGCAAGAAGACATCAAAGACCCTTCCGAAGAAGAGGAACAGGAAGAAGAAACCTTTGTATTGGATGAAGAAAATGCCATCAATTTCTTTTTTGATTATGCCAAAAAGCTCAAAAAAAACAAAGTAAAGATCACTACCACCATGGGGAGTTTCACCGTTCAACTGTATGATGATGTCCCCTACCACAAGGCGAATTTTATCTATTTGGCCCGACAGAACTATTTTGACAGCACCCAATTCCACCGCGTGGTCAAGGATTTTATAATCCAAGGCGGCAACTCAGACGATAGAAAAACAGCGAGAAAACGTGGTGATATTGGAAGGTATCTGCTTCCTCCCGATGCCAAAAAAGGCTACAAACACCACCGGGGCACCATTTCCATGCCCAGTAGCGAAAGGGACAACCCCCATAAGTTGGCCTCACCCTATGAGTTTTTTATTGTGGTCACCAAACCCGGTTCGTATCACTTGGATGGTTCCTACACCCCTTTTGGCCGTGTCATTGAAGGGATGGACGTAGTGGATGCCATAAACAATGTGCCCGTTGGAGACGGGGACTGGCCCCAAAAAAATGTTTACATTCTTGATGTTGAAGTTTTGTGAACCAATAAAAAAATAATATAATTTAGACTCCATATGGAATAACTCAAAAAATGATACAAACTCAACAACTCATTTACTCAGACAAACAACAATCCTACGAAGGCGTAATTTCCTATGACGACACTATTAAAGGCAAACGTCCCGTGGTTTTGGTTTCCCATACCTGGGTGGGACAATCCCAATTTGAAGAAGACAAAGCCAAGGAATTGGCAAAATTGGGCTATTTAGCCTTTGCCATCGATGTTTTTGGACAGGGACGAAGGGCCAAAGACGCCAATGAGGCCGAAGCCTTGATGAACGAAATGTTGGAAGACCGCCAAGAACTCTTGAACCGATTGCTTCTGGCAGTGAACACTATAAAAGAAAATGAAATGGCCGACGTAAAAAAAATAGGGGCCATTGGCTTCTGTTTCGGTGGAAAATGTGTGTTGGACTTGGCCCGCTCCGGAATCGATGTGAAAGGTGCCGTCTGTTTCCACGGCATTTTTGACCCGCCAGGTATTGAACATGAAGGCGATATTAAAGCCAAAATTTTGGTGATGCACGGTTGGGAAGACCCTTTGGCTTTTCCAAAAGACATTGTTTCATTGGGCTATGAACTCACCGAACGCAATGCCATCTGGGAAATGGATGTTTTTGGACATACGGGCCATGCCTTTACCAACCCCAATGCCAATGATCCTGATGGAGGAATGATGTTCAACCCATTGGCCAATGATCGTTCTTGGCAACGGATGACCCACTTTTTTGAGGAGGTTTTTAAATAATAGGCACGGAAACTATATGGGATCCTTACATTTTTAGATTAATCCCAAAAATGATCTGCCGAAAGCCTCCAGCAAATACACCTGAAGTAGCCCGGTTTAATCTTGAGGCCCTGTACTTCTGATCGGTTATGTTTTTACCATTGACAAAAACGGTGGCATCCATCTTTTCCCCTATCCTAAAATCATAGTTGAGAAAGGCATCTAGGGTAGTAAAAGAAGGGAGTTGCCCAATAGCACCATCTGCTGACTCTGACTTAAAATTATGGAATTCGGTATACTGCTCACCCACGTGGTGCACATTAAACCCTGTGGAAAGTCTTTTCCAATCATAATTTAGGCCAATGCTCATATTGATTTTTGGAGTATACGGTGCTTCGGCATCTTTGATGCCTTGATCCCCAAAAGTTATGGTACTTCTGGTGATGTTGGGAAAATCACCGGCGTCAATGGTTTCATCGGTAAGCAAGGTTTCCCCTCCTCCATCGTCCACATAGATTTCGTAAGCATTTCTATGGGCATTTACTTTGGTAATGTACTCGTTCTGGGTAGCTGAGCTGTGTATCACCTGTGAGAAAAGGTCCTTGTCTTCCAATTTGCCTTCCATTACTTTAGAATGCATATAGGTGGCATTCCCCAATAAATGGAGTTGGTGTTCGTCATTTTGTAACAATTCGGCATCAAATGCCAATTCCACACCCTGCACATTGATTTTACCCAATTCTTCAAACACCTCATTTCGCCCACCCGCATAAAAATTTCTGCTCGCATTGTGAAAATAGGTCAACTGACCATTGATACAATTATTCAAAAAACTGCCACGCCACCCCAATTCCTTGTTCCAGCTTAACTCTGGGTCAATATTGATGCTCTGTCCTTCCAAAGGATTGGTCACCACACCATCCTGCTCCACTAAAAACCCGAACACTTTTGATGGCGCGATCATACCCTGATAGACACTTCCAAAAATTTCTCCCCTTCCCTTTTTATAATTGATGGTAATTCCGGGTAAAAATTGATTATAGATGTTAGGTTCCCTACCTTCTGAGGTGCTTTCTAAGTTTGGATCTTGTGCTTGGTCCATAAGGTCTTGTCGGTACATATCCACATGTTCAAACCGTAAAATGGGGTTTATGCCCAACTTTCCGAAGTTGAATTCATTCCGAATGTATCCATTGGCAGACCACAATCTATACCATAGATCCTTGGTGGTCACACCGCTTCTGGCCCAACGTGAATTCTCGGCCTCCAAAAAGACATCCTTGAAAGTTTCCCTGTGTAAATTTATACTGGCTTCAAAATCACTTGGGGCGCCAAAGGCTTCCCAAACCGCCTTCACCGTTTCCTTAATCCCAGAGACTTTGTATATCCATCGGCTATCCGTTGTACTTTCCAGCCCGTTCAATACCCTTCCCACGATCACGTATTCCTCATCATCAAATGTTTTTCCGTTCAGGTATCCATACCGTTGATTGTAAATGGCATCGCCCACATAATCCTGAACCTCGGAGGCCCTTACTTTTGCAGTGACCTGTCTCCACCAATCGCGTTCAAAATCCGAAGCATATATTTTTGAGGTAAAACTGAGTTTTTCATTGGGCAACCATTTGTGGATGATGTCCACACCATACCTTCTCATGGTAAACTGATCGGCATCCAAGGGATTTTGTGTGGGGTCGGTCTCAAAAGTAAAAGGGGTTTGTGAACTCAAAGAGGCCTGATTGTCCTCAAACTGACCACTCACCTTAAAATAGAGGGATTGATCTTTGGATAATTTGGCAAACACCTTCGCATTGAGGTTCAAGATTTCCACAGAGGAATTGTCCGTAAAGCCATCAAACTTTTTATAGACACCTTCCACCAAGGCTCCCATATTGTTCCAGGTACCTCCATACGAAAACAGGCCAGATGTATAGTTTCGTTGTCCTCCTGTCAATTTCAACCTCAAGGTTGGTTTTTGGGGTGGCAAGGCGGTAATATAGTTCACGGCTCCATACATGTTATTGGGACCATACCGCAATAAATCCGCTCCTTTGTATACCTCAATGGAAGTAATCCGGTCGCTCACCGGGTTGTAGTATGCCCCGGGTGCGATGTAAGGCGCGGGAGCCGAAGGTGTTCCGTCTTCCATCAACAAAACCTTCTTGGAACGTCTGCCCCAAGACCCCCTTATGCTTATGTTGGGCCTGTTGGACAGTCCCATATCGCCCACTATATTCACTCCGGGAATGGTACGAAGCACCTCCTCGGTACTCAGGGGATTAATGTTTTGTAAGGTGATGGGGTTAATCCTAAAGTTACTTCCCTTGAAATCGGTCTTGTAATTATGGGGTGAGGCACTCACAATAACCTCATCCAAGGTGGTGTTGGCCCTAACGAGTTCAATAACTCCCAAATTGGTGATGGATGATGTAAAATCAATCGCTTTTGCCTCATAACCCAAATATTTTATGGTGACTGTTCCTCTTTGATAGGGGGCAGTGACCTCAAAAAATCCAAAATCATCTGTGACGGTTCCCAACTGTCCCTCTTGAATGATGACCTGTGCACCGATGAGGGGTTGCAAATCGGTGGCATCAATTACCTTACCCGTGAGTTTAGTTTGGGAAAAAACAAAAAAATTGGATAAAAGAGTCAACAAGAAAAGTAGTGCAAAGTGGGGAAATCTTTGTCTCTTCATTATACTTATTTAGAATGCTTTCGGTGGTTTCCGTCATCAGTTGCGCCAAACTTGAAAATGCGTGTAGATAAAGGATGTTCCTGTTTAAAATTAGGTTTGGATCTAAATGAAATGGATTTCACATCAACATTAAGCAAGGAAAGCAATGCTGCGATTATGATTAAATTTTTGATGATATACTGTCCCAACAAGGTTAAATACAGTGGCCCTTCGTTGAATACTTGATCCGGAAAAAACACCAAGGGCATAAAGGTGAAAATAATATGCACCAAAGCCAACAAAGCAACTGTTCTCCTTGCCAAATTGAAGATTAAGAACACGCCTATCCATGTTTCCCAAAGTGCTAAAAGTATGATGGCAAAATCATCTGGAATGAGCCCAAAAGTAAGAATGTGGATTGTACTTTTGGCCAATCCCTCAGCTGGACTGAGGTCTGGAAAAAACTTCAGTATTCCAAACCACAAGTAGACCAAACCTATGGAAATTGCCAAAAGGCTGTTTCTGGAGGTTTGCTTCACGGTGTTTAAATTAATTACTGAATTCATTCATGAGTTCTGGATCCACTTTCACCTTTTTGCTGGGGATGCGGAAAGAAACTCCCACATTGATCAAGTAGTCTGCAAAGGCGGCATCCCCTTGTCTCGGGTTTCCTGTAGCTTCCTCAGTCTGTTTATCGGTAACACTCTGCGGACGCTCTCTTCGCACCGCGAAAGGCACATTTAAGTTGATGGAAAAATTATCCTTTATAAAGGCAATTCCAGGGTCAATGGACAAGACATTCCCCGGTCTTCTAAATCCTTCATTGCCCCCAATAAGGTCTTTTACCGGAACACCTTCATACCGTGCTCCCAGCGAACCAGAAATCGTATTGGAAAAACTTTGGCTCACCCCGGCACGCAGTGAATACTGATCGGGAACGGCCATAATGGCTTCATTCTGTAAAATTGGGCTCAAGGTTTCCCTAAAGGTTCGGGTGCCATTGGTTTCCCTTGGGTTGATCAGATAAAATCCACCACCGTAGGCAAACAATTTCTCAGCAATTTTTTGATAGAATTGAAAATCCAACGTAATTCCAAAACCACCATCCCCGGGCTGGATGCTCTGGTCAACGGGTCGAACCTGAGGCCCACCCTCTGGCCCTACATTGTAAAAAATATCGGAAGCATTCCAATTGCCCGTGGGCAACTTAACCCCCAACCCAACAGCCAAATTTCCATTTTGGTGCTTTTCAAGATCGAACAGCCAATAGCCCACTCCCACCCGAATATCGGCTAAACCGCGCGAATAGGTAACATTTCTTTCATCTCGACCATGCTCGTACAAGGAAGATCGGGTATTGATCACAGTTGGAATGGTAATACTGGTATACAACCTATCAGTGATGCCATAGGTGAGGAAAAAATCCCATGAATGGGAATGGTTGATCACCTCTGACCCATTGGCAACCCTATCGGGTTCTTCCTCGGTTCCCCTAAAATGTCGGAACGATCTAAAATAACGGTAATTACTTCCAATTTGAATGTCCCCAGGACCCAAAAGGTTACTCTCCAACGTATTTCCCACACAGGATGAAAAATGACGGATGGCCACACAACCTTGTGCGCTTGAGGTTTTGATTCCGAAGAAAGACGCTGCAATAAAAAGTATAAGACAAAGTGTTCTTTGAGGTTTCATTTTTTGTTTTGATTGGTTGATTGGTTGATAAAAAAAGCCGACCTAATTAAGGACGGCCCTCTATCTTGAATACACTACTTATTTATGACTAAACTTGCGACGAAAATAGGGTGTTCATCTAGCAGCTATGGCTAACAAAAGGGTAAAAAAGATTAATGAAGGGTTAATAAGGCTAATAATAGATTAACCAACCCGGCGTGATGATGTTTGTCATCTGCCCTCCTTCTGAAAAAACAAAAAGTATTGGAATTATGCTTCCCTTTTGTAGATATTGGGCAACCGTATCCCAAAAAGAACGGCCAAGGTTCTTAGCACAATAACAACCAAGATGGCGGCGATATAGGCATAATCCTCCCGCATGGAGAGCCCCCCCGTGAACAAAAAATAGCTCGCCCCACCCAAAATACAGGCAGTGGCATAGATCTCTTTTCTAAAGATCACCGGAATCTCATTGCAAAGAATATCCCGAAGGACCCCACCAAAACAGGCCGTCATGGTCCCTAAAGCTATGCATACAACGGGCAACAGTTCGGCCTGCAATCCTTTTTCCACCCCCACCATGGTATAGAGTCCGATTCCAATGGTATCAAACAAAAACAAAGAGCGCCTAACGTATTTGAGTTGGTTCACAAAAATGATGGCAAATACAACGGCAATGAAAATGGTAATCATATAGGTGATGTCTGTCATCCACCCTACCGGCGTGTTTCCAATGAGAAGGTCTCGCAGCGTTCCACCTCCAATGGCGGTCACAAAAGCAATAATGAGTACCCCGAATAAATCCAGTCGTTTTTCCATGGCCACCAAAACCCCGGAAATGGCAAAGGCCACGGTCCCCAAAATGTCAATGGTTTGATAGAGCATACTTACATTTTTTGGGTGTAGTAGTTATAATCCTTTAAGACCGTATCCAAAAAAGGAACATCATAAAGTTTGGAATTGGTCTGAAGAATACTTTCCACCTTTACCCGTAGGGCCGTCAGGGTCTTAAAATCCCCACTCTTTTTGGCAATATGAAAGGTTTCCTTGATCAACCGCACATCCTTGTCGGTCAACAAGGTCACATTGGTGAATTGGGGCACGTATTCCTCGCTGATTTCCTCCAAAATGGTATGGGAAACCTTTGTCTTCTTTTTGGTGCTGATCACCACAGTTCCCGCCGCAGCATCACCCACCCGTTGTCTCTTTTCTGAAAACAGGATGCTCAAAATGCCAATAGAGCCCAAAAAAATCCAGATATCCACCAGTCGCAGCATCCATCGCACCAAAAGATTGCTCCAATGCACCGGGGTGCCATCCAAACGTACCACCCGCATTTTCATCAACATTTTGCCCACGGTCTGCCCATTGAAAAGGCTATGCATCAAAAGGGAATAAAACATCGCCGGCAAAAAAATAAGGGCCACCAACCCACGTTGGGTCCAAGTATCTTCATAGATATACCCAATGGCATCGCCAATAAGGTTCGCCAAGTACGCATACATGTACAAGATGAATCCATCGATCAAAAATGCCACAATACGTTCACCAATACTGACAATCTTATAATCTAAGTTGACATTTTGCGTTGTATTGATTTGGAGGTTACCCATATAACCGTAATTTTAACTTTACGAATTTCCACTTATGCGCGAGGCTGCCTTTGTGAAACAAAATAAGGAAAAATGGATTGCATTTGAAAAAGCAATCGCATTGGGCTCCCATACCGACCCCGATGCCCTTGTGGATGGCTACATCCAACTCACAAACGATTTGGCCTACGCACAGACGTATTACGCAGAAAGCAAGACTTTATTGTACTTGAATTCACTTGCGTCGCAGGCGCATCAAAAAATTTACAGGAACAAAAAGGAATCGGGAAACCGTATTGTTGAATTTTGGGCGCGGGAGTTCCCGCTCTTTTTTAAGCAATACCACAAGACGCTATTGGTGGCTTTCCTCATTTTCATTGTGGCCTCTGCCATTGGCTGTATTTCGGCCCTCAACGATTCCTCATTTGTGCGGCTTATCTTGGGGGATGCCTATGTAAACGAGACCTTGAACAATATTGCCAAGGGTGAGCCAACGGCCATTTACAAAAGCGGTAGTGAGATCGGTACATTTTTGGGAATTACCATCAACAATATCCGGGTAGCCTTTTTGGCCTTCGCCTTTGGGGTGATTACCAGTATTGGCACGGCCTATATTTTGTTCAGCAATGGAGTGATGCTGGGGGCATTCATCACCTTTTTTTATACGAAAGGGGTGTTTTTTGAGGCCAACCGGCAAATTTGGCTGCATGGCACCATCGAAATTTCGGTAATCATCATTGCGGGTTGCGCCGGACTCATTATGGGCAACAGCATTTTGTTTCCCAAGACATTTTCAAGACGGGTCTCCTTTATGAAAGGGGCCAAAGATGGCCTAAAAGTAGTGGTGAGTACCATTCCATTTTTTATCATTGCCGGGTTTATTGAGGGGTTCATCACCCGTTATGCCACTATGCCGGATTGGCTGGCTTTTATGATTATTGGGGGATCACTTTGCCTGATTATTTATTATTACATCATTTATCCAATCTTACTAAACCGATCTTATGAAGGACAACTACATCGAACTTAGAATCAATCGCGATTTTGGCGATATTCTTACGGTATACTTTGATTTTTTAAAGCAAAACATTAAAAAATTCACCAATGTTTTCTTGAGCTACAATGGCGTATTTCTTATTGGTCTTTTGATTACCAGTTACTTGCTGGTCAGTGGATTTGTGGGGATGATTTCAGAAAACTCAGGTTTATATGGAGTCAACGCAGGACAAAGTGGTGAAGATACCTATTGGATCTATATTATAGCAGGGGGTATCCTGTTTTTTCTGATTTTTTTAATGGTCGCCGGGTTAAATTTCAGCCTTAGTTCCTCCTATATGATCAAATATGATGAGCATAAAGGCATGGGCTTTGATAAAACTGAAGTCTGGAACCTAACCAAAAATAAATTGGGCCATACCATTGTCTTTATCCTACTGCTGATTCCCATTTACGGCCTGTTTTTTATTGTTTCCATAATTTTTGCCTTTATTCCCTTGTTGGGGATGTTTGCCCAGTACATCATCCAATTTTTTATGACCGCTTGGATAGGGGTTTCCTTTTTTAGTATGCTGAGTGAGGACAAGGGCGTTACCGATGCTTTTGGGGAAGGCTGGAATTTGGTCAGTAAAAACTTTTGGAAATCAATTGGGGTCAATTTTATTTTGGGCCTGCTCAATGGACTCCTCATGTTTATCGTCCTGATTATTCCCGCAATCCTTGTGGGCATCTATACGTTCCATGTAGTGGAAAACAATGTGGATGTAAGCGGTATCGTATCCACGGTGGTGTACACCCTGGGTCTTTGTGCACTGCTCATCCTCATGGTTTACGCCCAATGCCTTTCACAATTCATTAATGGGATTCTTTTCTATACATTGCATGAGAAAACCTATAACCTCAACACACGCAGTAAAATTGAACAAATAGGACAGTCCGAGCAGTGATCCAGCATATTGCCACCATATTCCTTTTGTTTTGGGCTTCTCTTTCTTTGGCCCAAAACGATTCCATTTCAATACCTATTGATGAAGCCTCCACCTTGTCCGAACGGCAAATCAATGGGGATCTTAGCCAAAAATACACAGGCGAGGATTTCAATTATGATGTAAAGACCGGGGAATCCGCCAATCTCTTGGCTCGTTTTATCCGATGGGTTTTGAACGGCCTTGGAGAGACTTTTGGTTTGGACATTTCGCCCCAGACCTTGCTCATTCTGGAATATACCATTTACGCGCTCATGGGTGCCTTGGTCATTTACTTATTGGTTCGGGTGTTCATCAATGAAAAATTCAGTGCCATTTTCTCCAAAAAAGCCAAATCCATTGTCGACATAGATCTAGCCGAGCACCATATTGAATCCATAGATTTGGATGCGCTTATGAATGATGCCCTGAAGGATAAGGATTATCGGCTTGCGGTCCGGTACCAGTTTCTCAAAATCTTGAAACTGCTTTCCCAAAAGAACCACATTGAATGGCATTTTGAGAAGACCAATGTGGATTATGAACGGGAAATACAGCAAAACAACCTCCAACAGGAGTTTAAAAATGCCTCCTATCTCTACGAGAACATCTGGTACGGTGAACAACCCATTGATGAAATTGGCTACACCAAAACCAGTTCCCGTTTCACCCGATTGAACAATTTAATACAGCAATGACCATGGACCGTAGATCTAAAATAGTCATTGCAATATTCGCCGCTGTGGTCGTGGGTATCATCATCACTGAAATAGTACGGCCCAAACCCATTAATTGGAGTCCCTCCTACACTTCAACAGATAAAATTCCCTTTGGATGTTATGTACTTTACAATGAATTGCCCACAATTTTCCCCAATGATTCCATTAAAACGGTTGAAAAAAGTGTGTACGATGTTTTAGTAGACCGGGATACCACCATGGCATCAAACTATATTTTTATCAATGAATATGTTGAGCTGGACAAACAGGAAACCAACCAACTTTTGGATTATGTAGATCAAGGAAATACGGTTTTCATCGCCGCCACAGGTTTTGGTTGGCCTTTATTGGACACCTTGAACATCACCATTGCTTCGGATTACAACCTCAAGGAAGGCACCGCTATCTTGAACTTGACCCACAATACATTCAATAACGAGGAGTTTAAGTTGTCTCGTGGGATGTTCAACTCCCATTTTACCAGCATCGACTCCACCAACACTACCATTTTGGGCCAAATCACCTATACCAAGGAGAGCTTTTTGGAAAATCAACCTGAAGTAAAGGTGACCAGACCCAATTTCATCAAGACCCCGTTTGGCAAAGGCCACTTTATCATCAATAGTACCCCACAGGCCTATTCCAATTTTTATATGCTGAAGGGAAACCAGGATTATGTGGCGCACACCTTTTCCTATGTGCAGGATACCGGTCTGTTGTATTGGGACAATTACAAAAAATCGGGACGCATCATCATAAATTCGCCCATGCGCTTTGTATTGACACAGCCTGCTTTAAAATGGGGCTACTATCTGGGCGTTTTGGGCATTTTGTTGTTTGTCCTTTTCCGAGGAAAACGGGAGCAACGCATCATCCCCGTTATAGAGCCCTTGAAAAACTCCTCGGTGGAGTTTGCCCAAGCGGTGGGATCCTTGTACCATCAAAATAAGGACTACACGGACCTCATCCATAAAAAATTGAACTATTTTTTGGCGTATCTGAGAAATCGGTACCATATTGATACCTCCCAACTCGATGAAAAGACCATTCAAGTTTTGGCCTTAAGAGCGGGCAAAGAAGTGGGGGAAACCAAAAATTTGATTGATTTTGTCCTGAACCTAAAGAACAAAAGCACCCATACAGAACAAGACAGTATAGAACTCAATAAAAGAATAACCGCATTTAAGCAGTGACACATGGAAGAACAAGAACAACAGGACGACGCACTACAATTCAACAGCCGGATTGACCTGACCCAACTACAGGAGGCCGTTTCCCAGATAAAATCAGAATTGGGAAAAGTGATCATTGGCCAACAAGATATGATCGAATTGCTGATTGTATCCATTTTGGCCAACGGACATTCACTCATTGAAGGTGTTCCCGGTGTGGCCAAAACGGTGACCGCCAAATTATTGGCCAAGACCATGAATGTGGATTTTAGCAGAATCCAGTTCACTCCAGATTTGATGCCCAGTGATATTTTGGGAACATCCGTTTTCAATGTCAAGACCTCTGAGTTCGAGTTCAAGAAAGGGCCCTTGTTCTCCAATATTATCCTGATTGATGAAATCAACCGTGCCCCTGCCAAAACGCAGGCTGCCCTTTTTGAGGCCATGGCGGAACGACAAATTACTATGGATGGTACCGAATATGCCATGAAACCACCTTTTTTGGTATTTGCCACCCAAAACCCCATTGAGCAAGAAGGTACCTACCGATTGCCCGAAGCTCAATTGGACCGATTTCTCTTCAAGATCAATGTAAACTATCCTTCTTTGGAAGAAGAAATACAAATTTTGGAAAGCAAGCACGAGCAAAAGAATAAAGTGGATGAAGAATTGATCAATAGCTTACTTTCGGGTCAACAGATTGCGGACTACCAGAAGACCATCAAAGAGATCATTGTTGAAAAAAACCTGCTCAAATATATCGCCTCCATTGTGGACAATACCCGAACCAATGCCAATCTATATTTGGGGGCATCGCCAAGGGCTTCCATCGCCATTATGGATGCATCAAAGGCTTTGGCCGCCATGAATGGTCGGGATTTTATTACGCCGGATGATATTAAAAAAGTGGCCGGTCCGGTTTTGGGGCACCGAATTATGCTGACCCCGGAACGGGAAATGGAAGGGTTGACTTCGGAACAGGTAGTGAATCAAATAGTGGACAGTATAGAAATTCCTAGATAATCCGTGAGGCGACTTTTTAGACCCATATATCTGCAAAAACGGTTCTTTATAGCCCTGATGGCCATCATTATTGGCTTTCTGGTTTCCTATATGGTGCCGACTTTGTATGGTGCCATAAAAGTTGTGTTTTTTGTTTTTCTCCTTTTGTTGATGGTTGACATTCTTCTTTTGTTTGCCTCAAAAGGAAAGATTGAAGGAGGTAGGATTTTACCCGACAAGATGTCCAATGGTGATGACAACCCCATTCAATTGAAGCTGGCCAATACCTATCTTTTTCCCGTTACGGTGAAAATTATTGATGAGATTCCGTTCCAGTTCCAAAAGCGGGATTTTGGCCTGACCAGCAAGATTTCCAGTGGAGGCAACAAAGCTTATGATTACCAACTGAGACCCACGGAGCGAGGTGTATATTCCTTCGGAAGTTTAACTATTTTTGCTATTTCACCCATAGGCTTTTTGGCCAAAAAATATTCGTTTGACCAAGCCCAAGAGGTGCCGGTCTACCCCTCTTTCCTGCAATTACAGAAATACGATTTGATTGCTTTTACCAATAGGTTACACGAATATGGTCTGAAAAAAATTCGTCGTATCGGTCACACCATGGAGTTTGAACAGATCAAGGATTACGTTTTGGGCGATGACATCCGAAATATCAATTGGAAGGCCACCGCTAAAAGAGGCCAGTTGATGGTCAACCAGTACCAAGATGAGAAATCACAGCCCATTTATTCCGTGATAGACAAAGGGCGGGTGATGAAAATGCCCTTTAACGGGTTAAGCTTATTGGATTATGCCATCAATGCCACTTTGGTGATCAGCAACATCGCCCTCAAAAAACAGGATAAGGCCGGAATGTTCTCTTTCAGCAACAAAATCGAGAACCGGGTGGTGGCCGAACGGAGAAGCTCCCAAATGAACCTGATTTTGGAAACACTCTACAATCTGGACACCAATTTTATTGAAAGTGACTTCAGCCGACTGTACATTGATGTGAAACGTAACCTCAACCAACGGAGTTTATTATTGCTATACACCAATTTTGAAACCTTGGATGCCCTGCACAGGCAACTCCCCTACTTGTTGGCCATGGCCAAACAGCATTTATTGGTGGTCATATTTTTTGAAAATACCGAGCTGAATGAATTTGCGGAAAGAAAAGCCAATACGGTCCATCAAATCTTTGAGCAGACCATTGCCGAGAAATTCATTTATGAAAAAAGGCTCATTGTAAACGAATTGCGTAAACATGGTATCCAGACCATTTTGACCAAACCGGAAAACCTGACCATCAACACCATCAATAAATATTTGGAAATAAAGGCCAGGGGGCTAATTTAATTTTGAAGAAAGCCATAAGAAAGACCCAATGAATGTAAGGACTGTGGTATGGTTTCCAACACCAATGCTTCGGTATTCTTTTTTGGGTTGAAGTCAAATTTTTGTTCTTCTCTTTGGGTGTAGTTGCCCCGAAGTCTTTTTTTATCCCGCTTTTTGGAAAAGAGGTCTATGGTAACGCCTACTGTGACACCGCCTAAAACCGTTGCGGCCAAATCATCGTTGTCCCAACCATTTTCACGCTGTCCCGAATCCACTGCCTCTTTGGCAACCCCAATCAAGGCACTCCCGGCCACAGAGCCCACGAAGGTCCAGACCCGATTTCCATCTGATGCTTGTTTGGCTATTCCAGCTCCAGCAAGACCAAAAAGATTACCACCCAAAAAATGGAGTGCTTTGTCCCGCTCAACCTGACCATAGCCATGCAGAGCGAGCACAAAAAGGAGTAGTGTGGGGATTAGTGTTCTCATTGCGCGGGCTAAATGTATGAAAAGTTATTGAGTAATACCCCTATTTTAAAGGCCTTGCACCTCTTTTTTGGCCAAATTGAACTCTGTCATGAGATTTTGAACAATATCTGCGGCTGGTTTAATATCATGGATCAGCCCAGAAACTTGCCCGATTTCCAATTCGCCTTCATCCATATCACCTTCAAACATGCCTTTTTTGGCCCGTGCCCTTCCCAATAACGTTTTCAACTCCTCCACGGTAGCCCCTTTGGCATAGGCTTCTTGCACATCATGATAAAATTTATTTTTGAGGAGTCGAACCGGAGCCAATTCCTTAAGGGTAAGGTGGGTATCCCCTTCTTGGGCTTTGACCACCCATTGCTTAAAATGTTCGTGGGAAGAAGCCTCAAGGCTGGCCACAAACCGACTTCCCACCTGAACGCCATCGGCACCGAGCACCATGGCCGCCAACATGGCCCTTCCCGTGGCAATTCCCCCGGCAGCAATCAGGGGAATGTTTATTTTCTCCCGTACCGAAGGAATCAACACCATAGAGGTGGTCTCGTCCCTTCCATTGTGTCCGCCTGCTTCAAATCCTTCCGCAACAACGGCATCCACACCCGCTTCTTGGGCTCTCAATGCAAATTTTACACTGCTCACCACATGCACCACGGTAATACCTTTCTCTTTGAGAAAAGGGGTCCAAGTTTTGGGGTTTCCAGCGGAAGTGAACACAATCTTGACCTTTTGGTCGACAATAATTTGCATCAACCGGTCAATATCGGGATAGAGCATGGGAACATTCACCCCAAAAGGTTTGTCCGTGGCTTTTTTACATTTTTCGATGTGTTCTTGGAGTACTTCGGGATACATGCTGCCCGATCCCAGCAATCCCAATCCACCCGCATTGGAAACCGCCGAGGCCAAGCGCCAACCACTGGCCCAGACCATCCCTGCCTGAATGATGGGATATTGTATTCCAAAAAGTTGTGTGATTCTGTTTTTCATATATAAAAATGGAAACTTCTGCAAATTACGCAATACCTCCCAGAGCCTACCTACTCGTCGCATAGGCACCAAGCGTAAAACTGACCTTCGGCAATGGGCTTTGGAGGTTTATTCAATATTTCAAAATATCATTTAGCGTGTTCTTTATTTTTTGTAATTCCGAAGAGGAAATTACCCCTATTTTCCGTTTAAAGCGGTCTTTTGATAGCGAACGAATGTGAAAGACCATTATTTCTGAAGTTTTTAACAAACCATTTTCTTGGGATGGCACCAACACCGGATTTCCCTCATAATTATGCACCGAGGTGGTTATAGGGCAGACTACCACTATATTCAAATTGATATTGAGCGTGTTTCCACTAATGATTACCGCTGGTCGATTGCCCGCTTGCTCGCTTCCCTTTACAGGGTCAAAATATACTTGCCATATATCCCCTTGCTTCATTTTTCGGCCTCTTCAATCATCTTTAGGTATTCGGCCATGCCCTCTTCTGCCATGAGCAATACATTGGGATCATTGGATGCCTTTTTATATGATTTAGCATACTTTGCCCGCTTCAATTCATCCAAAAAAATTACCAACGCCCGTTCAATTATTTTGTTCTTGGGCTGTTTCAGCTCCTTGGATGTTTCAGCAAGCCTGTTTAGAAGTTCATCGGGGAGCGACGAAGTGTATGTTGCCATTTTAATTTGTATTTATATTCTGTAAATATAAAATATAAATACAAATTACGCAATAACCCCAGACCCAACCAATTCATCATCAATATACCAGGCCACAAACTGCCCTTCGGTAATGGCGGATTGTTTTTCCTTGAAGTCCACATACAGCCCATTCTCTATTTTATAGAGCGTAGCGGGTTGCAAGGGTTGTCTATATCGAATACGCGCCATGACTTCCATGGTTTCATCCACTTTTAAGGCCAAATCGGGGCGCACCCAATGCAGCTCATCCTCATTCACAAAAAGGGTGTGGCGGTATAATCCCGGATGCAGTTTTCCCTGTCCGGTGTAGATGATGTTTTTCTCCACATCGGTATCAATGACGAACAAAGGCTCCTTGGTTCCGCCCACATTGAGCCCTTTTCGCTGTCCGACGGTGAAATAATGCGCTCCTTGGTGCTCCCCCACCACTTTTCCATCGGTTTCTGAAAACAAAGGCTTTTCAGCATTGAAGGCCAGTTCTTCCCTTTTATTCTGAAAATTGGGTACGGCAACCGAGAATTGTGAGGCATCCGTGGGCACTTCCACAATGACTCCCTTCTTGGGGCTCAACTTTTGTTGTAGAAATTCGGGCAAATGCACCTTTCCCACAAAGCAAAGTCCTTGGGAATCTTTCTTGTCCGCGGTGATCAAATCGTTTTCTGCGGCAATCTTTCGTACCTCGGGCTTGGTCAACTCACCAATGGGGAACAACGCTTTTGAAAGCTGCTCTTGTGAAAGTTGGCATAGAAAATAGGACTGGTCCTTGTTCTTGTCCGCCCCGGCCAAAAGTTGGTAGGTTTCGGTGCCATCAGCATTTTGGGTAACCCCTTTTCTGCAATAATGACCTGTGGCCACATAATCTGCACCCAATTGCAGGGCAATCTTTAGGAATACATCGAATTTTATCTCACGGTTGCAGAGCACATCTGGGTTGGGCGTCCTTCCCTTTTCATACTCGCTGAACATATAATCCACAATGCGCTCCTTGTATTCGGCACTCAAATCCACCGTTTGGAATGGAATACCGAGCTTTTCGGCCACGATCAAGGCATCATTACTGTCCTCCACCCATGGGCATTCTTCGGAAATAATGACGGAGTCATCCACCCAATTCTTCATGAAAAGGCCAATTACCTCGTACCCCTGCTCTTTTAAAAGATAGGCGGTAACGCTTGAATCCACTCCTCCAGAAAGTCCTACAACAACCTTTTTCATTGCTATTGATTATGGGTACAAAAATACAAAATAGTCTTCAGTGATGGTAGGTAGTCCACAGTTTGGCCTTTGCCTTACAAAGTTGGGCGAATGGCTTTGAAAAGTATTTTTTACAGCCCATTTATCGATAGGGAATTACCGTTCATCGATGACACATCAAAAGGGCACATTTTACCATACAAAAAACCGCATTTTGACAACTATTTATTTTTTAACCAGCCACAATACCGCATCTTTGGAGTCCCAAATCTTTCCAAACTATACCTACAAATGGAAAACTCCCCCAAGAACTTGAGGGAGTTTTTTGTTTTGGAAGCACCTTGATTTGGTTCTGTTAGCGCTTTCCTATTTTCTTCTGCTCCTCGGCCTGTTCCATCATTTCACGCATCTTGCGCTGGAACTTGTTCTCTTTTTTCGGTTTTTTCTTGTTCTCCTGGATTTGGGCATGGATCTTATCCTCGTCCAAAATGTAGTTCTTTATGGCCAACATGATAAAGATGGTAATGAGGTTGGAAACAAAGTAGTACAAACTCAACCCACTGGCGTAGTTGTTGAAGAAGAACAACATCATAATGGGTGATAGGTACATAATGAACTTCATGTTGGGCATACCGGGCTGTTGTTGCATCTGCATGCTCTGCCCTGTGGTCATCATCATGTAAAAGAAAATGGCCACCGATGCCAAAATGGGGAAAAGACTCACGTGATCCCCATAAAAAGGAATGGTGAAAGGCAATTCAAAAATGGTATCGTAAGAAGACAAATCCTCTGCCCACAAAAAGGGTTTTTGACGCAAGGCGAAGGACGTTGGGAAAAACATAAACAGTGCATAGAAAATGGGCAACTGCAACAATGCCGGGATACATCCGCTCATGGGACTAACGCCAGCTTTGTTGTACAGCTTCATGGTCTCTTGCTGCTTTTTCATGGCGTTGTCCTTGTACTTCTCGTTGATTTCCGTGATCTCAGGCTTCAACACCTTCATCTTGGCCTGTGAGAGATACGACTTATAGGTCACCGGGGACAGTACCAAACGCACAATAATGGTCATCACAACAATGGCAATACCAAAAGGCAAGAAAGAACTCAAGAAGGTATAGAATGGTGTAAAGATGTAGCGATTGATCCATCCAAAGATGCCCCAACCAAAGGGAATGGAATCTGCCAGTCCCAGCTCTTTATAGTCATCCAATATTTTAACGTCTGTTGGACCGTAGTACCAGTGCATGTTTTGGGAAAGCTCCCCCCCATTAAGCTCCAAAGGGGCCTTTGTACTATATTCCTTGGTGAAGAGAACGTCTTTGCCCTCCTCCTCCACCAAATTCTTGGAACTGAGATTGGCAGTTTTAAAGTGATTGTCCGTTGCCAAAATGGAACTGAAAAAGTGCTGACGGTACGACAACCATTTTACATCTTCCTCGGTCTCTTCGTCCAAATCACTACTTTCGGATAACTTGCTGATCTTATCATCCTCATGGTTGTACGTCAAACGGGTGTAGCGGTTTTCGTATTGTACACTTTGATCCTGACGAATGGCTTTGAGGTCCCAGGTCAGTTCAATGGGTCGGGTACTATTGATGACTCCGTTCAATCCTTGGGAACGCACTGTAAAATCCACCAAATACTCACCGGGTTTCATCTCATAGCGATATTCCAAAAATTGGGAATTGGAAATCTTGGCCTTCATGGAAAGCACCTGATTGTCCCCGTTTTTGGTCAATGATGGCTCAAAATAAAGATCAGCGGTATTGAGCACCCTATTGTCATTGGTTGAAAAATTAAGGGCAAAATTGGCATTGCCATCCTTCACCAAATATATTGGAACGGAATCATGGGTGACATAATCCTTCATTTTGGCCTCCACAATCTGTCCACCTTTATTGGCCACTTCCAAAAACAGCACCTCATTTTCCAATTGGGTCGTTCCTTCAGAAGCCTGGGTGAAACCAAATGCCCCTACGGAACTCTTATAATTGGCCACTGCGGTGGAATCCTGTAAATTGATGGGTTCTGATTGGTTTATTGGAGTGGTGTCGACTTCTTCCTCAACCTTTTTAGCTTCGGCCTCAACCTGTTCCTGTTCTGCTTTTTGTGCCTCCAACTCTTCTGGGGTAGGCTGATTTTGGTAAAACATAAAGATGAGTATCCCAAAAATCAGTACAAATCCAATAATGGAATTGATATCCAGCTTCTTCTCTTCCATGAAAATTATTTAGTAGAAATCTTTAATCGGTCTTTCAGGTGGCAAATATATGTCCAAAACCGCAGTTTATGCCAAACTGGCATTCTTTTGTTTCTGTTTTTGGGTCAATACAGCCTTTACAAACCCCACAAAAAGGGGATGTGGGCTGGCCACGGTACTTTTGTATTCCGGATGGTACTGCACCCCAACAAACCATGGATGTGAAGGTATTTCCACCACCTCCACAAGTCCTGTTTTGGGGTTGAATCCAGAGGCCACTAATCCCGCTTTCTCCATTTGCTGCTTGTATTCGTTGTTGAACTCGAAACGGTGACGATGGCGTTCCGCAATGTCGGTTGCGCCATACACTTGGTGTACCAAACTACCTTCGGTCAGATGGCAATCCCAAGCACCCAAACGCATGGTACCGCCCATATCCTTTATGGATTTTTGCTCTTCCATCAAACTAATGACGGGATACGGGGTGTCATTATCCATTTCCGTAGAATTGGCACCTTCCAAGCCCAAAACATTGCGGGCAAATTCAATTACGGCCATTTGCATGCCCAAACAGATGCCCAAAAAGGGAATATCATTCTCACGGGCGTATTGTACGGCCTTTACCTTACCTTCAATACCGCGTTCCCCAAAACCCGGGGCCACCAGAAGACCATCCAGTCCCATCAATTTCTTATCGATGTTCTTGGCGGTAAGGTGTTCGGAATGGATGGAACGCACCTCAACCTCAACTTCATTCGCCGCTCCAGCATGGATAAAGGCTTCCTGAATGGATTTATAGGAATCCGGGAGCTCCACATATTTTCCAATCAAGCCAATGGTGACTTTGTTCTTTGGATTTTTGTGTCGTTTTAAGAATTCTTTCCACTGGTCCAAGTTGGGTTCGGTATCATTGGGCAAAGCCAATTTTTCCAAGGCCACGGTATCCAGACCTTCCTCCTGCATCAAAATTGGTACATCATATATGGTGGAGGCATCAATGGATTGAATCACGGCCTCTTTCTTCACATTGCAGAAGAGGGCCAGTTTTTCCTTGATGTCATCTGATATTTCATGTTCGGTACGGCAGACCAAAATATCGGCCTTGATACCACTTTCCATCAACGTTTTTACGGAGTGCTGGGTGGGTTTGGTCTTCAACTCGCCCGCTGCCGATAAAAACGGAACCAAGGTCAAATGTATGACAATGCCATTGTGTTCCCCCAGCTCCCAAAGCAATTGTCGCACGGATTCAATATAGGGCAATGACTCAATGTCACCCACTGTACCGCCAATTTCGGTGATCACAATATCATATTCGCCGCTTTTGCCCAAGTTTTGGATGCGTTCCTTGATCTCGTTGGTAATGTGGGGCACCACCTGAACGGTCTTCCCCAAAAACTCCCCTCGGCGCTCTTTTTCAATGACACTTTGGTAGATTCTACCGGTGGTGACATTATTGGCCTGCGAGGTGCGAACGTTCAAAAAACGCTCGTAGTGACCCAAATCCAAATCGGTTTCGGCCCCGTCATCGGTCACATAACACTCGCCATGTTCGTAGGGATTTAATGTTCCGGGATCAACATTGATGTAGGGATCTAATTTTTGTATGGTGGTTCGGTAGCCCCTGGCCTGTAGCAGTTTGGCCAAAGATGCGGCGATGATTCCCTTACCCAATGATGAAGTAACGCCTCCCGTAACGAAAATGTACTTGGTCTGTGACATATTAGTCTTTCTATTACGGGGCGTAAAGTTACAAATTGCAGCGCATAAATTAGGAGGATTTCTTGGGAAATTCTTTTTGCAGCTTTCGTATGAGCGGTTCCAAGTTATTATCCTTGATGGTGAGCATGGTGTTCAGGTAGTTGCCGAGCTTCCCTTCGGGAAAGCCCTTTTGACTGAACCAGACCAAATACGGCAAGGGCAGATCCACCAAATAGCGCCCCTTAAATTTGCCAAAGGGCATTTTATAGTGGGCCAGTTCCAAGAGTTGTTTTGAATCGGGCTTGATTTCCATTTGTAGGTCTAATGTACTATCTTTCGCTGAACAATCTATTCCCAAAATGAAACGAAGAAATTTTATTGCCACTGCCGCTGCGGGTTCCGCGGGTTTGGCATCGGTCTCTGGCTTTGCGCAGGAGAAAGGTGCACAGAAAGATTTTAAACTGAAGCACAACATCAACCACAGTGTATGCGAATGGTGTTTTAACGATATTCCCTTTGAGGAGTTTTTAAGCACCCTGAACGAACTGGGCATCAAGTCCATTGACCTTGTGGGTCCCGATAGATGGCACATCCTAAAAAAATACGACATTCATTGCTCCATGTGCAACGGGGCCGAAATTAATTTGGAACAGGGGTGGAACAACCCCAAGTACCACGAGCAGCTGATAAAAAACTATACCGAAATCATCCCGAAAGTGGCCGAGGCAGGCTATACCAACCTTATCTGTTTTAGTGGAAACCGCGATGGCATGAACGATTATGTAGGATTGCAGAACTGTGTGGATGGACTTTCCAAGATCATACCTTTGGCCGAAAAGCACGGCGTGGTGATCCAGATGGAGCTTTTTAACCAGCAAAACCACCCCGATTATATGTGCGACAGCTCGCTTTGGGGCGTGGAACTCTGCAAACATTTGGGTAGCGACAATTTTAAATTGTTATACGATATCTACCACATGCAAATCCAAGAAGGGGACATTATACGCAGTATACAGAACTACCACCCCTATTTTGGGCACTACCATACCGCTGGGGTTCCCGGGCGACACGAGATTGACGAAATCCAAGAACTGTACTACCCCGCCATTATGAAGGCCATTTTGGCCACTGGCTTTACCGGACACGTGGCCCAAGAGTTCATTCCAACTTGGGATGACAAGATTGCGGCCTTAAAAGATGGGTTTATGCGGTGTGATGTTTAAATGTAACCACCATGATACTATTGATCGTTAAAGTAAAGAGTCCCCTATCTGAAGAAGAGCTGTTGCGCAGGGCCAAGGAGCGTGAACCTCAGTTCAAGGCTTTTCCGGGGCTCGTGCAAAAATACTACGTAAAACGAGGCGAAGGATTGTACAGTGGCATTTACATTTGGGAGTCCATGGGAGCGTTGCAAGCGTACAAGGAATCTGATTTGGCGAAAAGTATACCCAAGGCTTATGAAATGTCCGAACCACCCGAGATTGAGGTGATGGATTTGCTGTTTCAGTTGAGGGATTGATGTCATCTTAAGACTCGGGCAATACTTTTTAATGCCGTAGCCACTTCCTGTATTTCAACACGGGAAAAGGTGTTCTCTTCCACATAAAACAACATTTCCACGGCCAAATCCAGCCAATTGGCCAAAGTTTCGGGTGTACCGTATTGGTCTTCGATTATTTGGGACAATTCATCCAATTGATTTTTATTCAACATGGGATAGTACGATATATAGGTCTATAAATCTAATCAAAATATGTGACTTTAGACCTATGACTAAAATTAGAGATGAAAAATACCTGAAAGCCCTTGGTAAAAGAATCAAGGAAATCAGAACCCAAAAAGACATCTCTACCTATGACCTCTCCTACGAATCCAACATTTCTAGAAGTCAAATAAATTCCATTGAAAAAGGCGATATCAATACTTCAATTTGCACTTTGAAATCCATTGCAGATGCTCTTGGAATGAAAGTCAGGGATTTAGTTGATTTCTGACCGTTCTTCGTCATTTTTTAAAAATATTAGGGTTTTATTATAATTGTTTACCCAAGATAAAGCCTGCACAAATGGTATCTTTAAGCAAAGCGAGGCATGATGTTGTTTATCGTCCCTCTTACAAGACCTAGTACCAACAATCCTATTTGCATGCTTAATTCCATAAACCCATACACCCTAAAAGAAGTTTACAACACAGAAGAATTCACAATGAATCAGGTCAATAAAGCCATTGACAAGGCAGGTGAATGCTTTACATCTTGGAGGAAACGTTCATTTTCTGAAAGAAGCCGCTTAATGAACGCTGCTGCGGAAGAGCTCAAACAAAACAAAAGGGAGTATGCCGAAGCGATTACATTGGAAATGGGAAAACCAATCAGTCAATCCATCGCAGAGGTTGAAAAATGCGCTTGGGTCTGTGAATATTATGCTGAAAATGCCAAAGAGCAACTGGTCAACAAGACCATAAAAACCGATGCTCAAGAAAGTTATGTAAGTTATGAACCCTTGGGTCCCGTTTTGGCGGTAATGCCATGGAATTATCCCTTCTGGCAGGTGTTCCGGTTTGCGGCTCCAGCATTGATGGCCGGGAATGTGGGTCTGTTGAAGCATGCCAGCAATGTGATGAAAAGTGCCGCCAATATTGAGAAAGTCTTTGAGCGGGCTGGTTTCCCCGAAGGATGTTTTACCAATCTCCCCATCAGTAGTGCAAAGGTTGAGGACATCATCAAGAACAAAAAAATAAAAGCGGTAACCCTTACCGGGAGCATGCCCGCGGGCAGTGCCCTGGCTTCCATTGCGGGGGCAGAAATCAAAAAATCCGTTTTGGAGCTTGGCGGAAGCAATGCGCTTGTGGTTTTTGCCGACTGCAATATAGCAGCAACCCTAAAAACATGCGTCCAAGCACGCTTTCAGAACACGGGGCAAAGTTGTATCGCCGGAAAGCGTTTGCTTTTGCACAAATCCATTGCAGCAGAGTTCACCAATAAATTTGTGGAAGCCGTTCGGGAACTCAAAAGTGGTGACCCCATTGACCCTGAAACCTACATTGGTCCCATGGCGCGGGTAGACCTAGCCAAAGAACTTGAACAGCAATTACAACAATCTGTGGAGCAAGGGGCAAAAATTCTGTTGGGGGGCAATCGGAAAGATGCCCATTTTGAGCCGACCGTTGTGGGTGATGTAACCCCTAGCATGTCCATTTTCAAGGAAGAGACCTTTGGCCCATTGATTGGCATCACCGTTTTTGAAACTGCTGAAGAAGCTGTAAAATTGGTCAATCAAAGTGATTTTGGATTGGGGGTTTCCCTTTTTACTGAAAATATTGAGGTAGCAAAAGAACTCATTCCCCAGTTTGAGGACGGGGCCGTATTTGTAAATGAATTGGTGAAAAGTGACCCACGACTGCCTTTTGGGGGCACCAAAATCTCAGGGTATGGTCGTGAACTTTCGGTGGATGGCATCCAGGAATTTGTGAATAAGAAGACTGTTTATTTTAAATAGTACAAAAATTACTAATTCTACATTTGAGAAAATTTTGTCAATTCGAGTGGATTGTGCGATTGAAATGAGCAAAATCTGTATCGAGAATAGAAATTTTCGAGTTGGAGGTTAGTTCTCGATACCTGCCTTTGCCGGCAGGCAGGCAATTTTTCGTACCTCAAAATCACTCGAACAGACATTATTAGATTCTTTTGGTCTGAAATACGTATGGGCACAAAAATTACCTTTTATCAATTCGCCTGAAGTGCCTTTGCAATTTTTTGGTTCCACTCCAATTGCTTTTCCCTGTTTCGGGAAAAATTGGTTTCCCAATCGTATTGGTCCTGGAAGTCCTTGAGCTCTTCCAATATTTCTTTGTAAATCTTTCGGATTTCAGCCTTTACATCATCTGAAAAAGAGGTGCGTTCCAATCGGTCCCGCATTTTTCGGGCAAAGAGTTCAGAGATATCAAAATGAAGCTGTTCGTGGCTCAGGGTATTCTCATCGCACACCTCAGGTTTGTACCAAGACTCATTGGGATAAAAATAGGCATTTACTTCATAATCCAGATGAACCTCGTGGTGCAATAAATTGGCAGAATAGGTATAACTGATGCCACTGGCGGTTGTGGCCGCGGGAACAGCTGCAGGGGGTACTTTTCCATTAAAATCGGCCCAAGTAAGCCGAATGTTGGGATTCCATAGTACACCTTCCTCGATTTCCTGTCCAAAGCCCAAAAAACCAAGAAATACCAAACATCCTATGGCAATTATTTTATCCAATGAAAATCGATTACTCTTTCAATATCCGGGTGCAAACTGTAATGCACTGGGCATGTATTGGCCGTATGCACCAAGATTTTTCTGTTCTTTTCTGAAACGCTCGCAGGAAGTTCCAGTTTTACCTCAATTTTGGAAATACGCCTTGGATTGGCGGCCATGTGCTTGGTCACTTCGGCAGTGGAACCTGTTAAATCCACATCAAGGTCACGGGCCTTAATGCCCATCATGGTCATCATGCAGTTGGCCAATCCCGTAGCAACGGTATCGGTGGGCGAAAAGGCTTCGCCTTTGCCATTATTGTCGATTGGGGCATCGGTAATGTACTCATTTCCAGAACGGATGTGCACACAAGTGGTGCGCAGATCCCCGTTATAGGTTACTTTTGAGGTCATCCAATTTTACTTCTTTAATTTCCAAATTATCATACTCCATAATGTAGCATGCCCTGTTGAAATAGCCCAAGGTCCAGTTGTTGAAGTAATCAAAACTGTTCCCTGTATATTCGGTGAGGCCAATGATCTTGGAGGTCTCAAATAGATTGTTCTTGTGTGCCAGTTTCAGCAATACATCAAAGGTGACATCAAATCCGCGTACCGCATAGCGATCGGGCTTTAATCCGTTGAATCTTTTTTGGTATGCCTTTACAAAAGAATCATTCCCCGCTTCTCTGTACAAAGAGGGATAGGCGAATTTTAAGTTGGATAGGTGCGTACTGGAAACAGCATCATCTTCAAAGGCACTGTTGTAGCTTGTCGTGAACATACGAACCTTAATACGGGTCTCTTCTTCAGAAGTAAGGCTGGCGGTGTTGGCGGAATTCAATATGGATGTAACACTAGCCACCATATTGGGTTGGTCGGTTTCCAAGAACACCCAGTTTTCCTTGTCTTCGGAAAGTTGGATCATAAATTCATCCAAATGCAAGGATTTATTATCGATGACCTTGGCAATCTGCGCAGCTGGAAACTTGCTCAAAATGGAATCGTGTGCCACCTGATGGGTGGAATCGGCAATGATGATTACATTTTCATCGGTATAGATCTTCTCCATATAGGAAAGCATCTTGTCCCGAAGCACCTCTTCACGGGGTACCGAAAAGAACACATTGGAATGCCCAAATTGACTATCCGAAGAAATAGGAGCGATCACAGGAATATTTTTTGATGCCGCTTGAACTGCTACCTCGTTCAAAGCGCCAGAGGCCACAGGACCAATAATGGCATTGACCCCTTGCAGGTTTTCCCTGAAAAGGATTTCCTTCACTTTGGCCTGACTCAACTCGGTGTCATAGGTTTTTACGTTGACCGAAACACCCAACTTTTTGATGGAATCCAAGGCCACCAAGGCACCTGAATAAAATCCAAGGCTTAAGGCCAAATCCCTTCTGGTCTTTATCTGACTTTCAGTTTTTTCCTTGTTGTTCATATCAATTCGGTCCAACCGAAATGGCAACATAAACACCACCTTGGGCTTGTTCTCCACATTGACACTGTCAATCAGATTGATCTTGTCCAGAACCAAAGCATTCTTTACCTGAAGTCCCTCGGCTTTTGCCTTTGGTAACTTTAGCACCATTCCGGCCTTGAGGCCATTTTCCAATGCAGGGTTCAAGCGGAACAATTCATCACGGGTTATTTTAAGGTTTTGGGTAAGCCTAAAAATATTTTGTTTGGGTTTCACTTCGTAAAAGATGTAGTTTTCGGTATTTACTACCCCTGATTTATCCCGTTTTTTGGGAAGACGGATGACCATACCTTCTTTCAGCCCACCTTTTTCCATAATCTCAGGATTCAACTTTACAATGGAATCGGAAGGGATACCATACTCCCTGCCCAAACTGTACAAGGTCATTTTTGATGGAACGGTGTAGGAGGTAAAAAGCTCTACTTTTTGCTCTTTAAGACTATCACCTTTAGGTCTGGGTAATTTTAATTCGTGCCCAGCCGCAAGGTAATTGGACGTTTTGCTCAAATCGGGGTTAAGGGCCACCAAACTGTCCACCGTAATACCATATTTATGGGCTATGCTCCATCGGGTTTCTTTGGATTGGACGGTGTAGGTCTCAAAATCCAGCTCTTTTTCTTCATTGGGGTCCACTTCGGGAAAGACCGGAATTTGAAGTACCATTCTTCGCTCCAGTGTTTGGGAATACAGTTCTGTATTGTACCGCTTAAGCTGGTCCTCGGTAATGTTATATTTCTGGGTGAGTCCAAACAGGGTTTCCCTTCTTTTCACTCGATGCCGTATAAACCGAATAGGTTTTATTTGTTCTTCATCTTGGGTCTCTGTTTTGTTTTCAACAACTCCTCCACTCAAAGGGATAATAAGAATGGTGTTCTCCTTTACATCGGAAGCACTCTTAATTTCCTTATTGGCCTGGAGGATACTATAGGGTGTAACCCTGTATTTTTGAGAAATACTCTGTAGGGTCTCCCCTTCCTTTACAGCATGTGTGGCATACTTATCCTGTGCAGAAACCGAAATTGTGGCCAGGAAAAGAACCACTAAACCCAGTTGTAAAATATATTTTTTCATTCCCATTCTATAGTTGCAGGTGGCTTTGAGCTAATGTCGTACACTACTCTATTAACGCCTTTGACCTTATTTATTATATCATTGGAGGTCTTTTGTAGAAATTCATATGGCAGATTTACCCAATCCGCAGTCATTCCATCCGTACTTTCAACCGCTCGTAAGGCCACACATTTCTCATACGTCCGTTCATCACCCATGACCCCAACACTATCTACGGGCAAAAGCATGGCTCCGGCCTGCCAAACCTTATCATAAAGTCCCCATTTTTTCAATCCATCGATAAAAATGGCATCCACTTCTTGTAAAATGGCCACTTTTTCGGCGGTGATATCCCCTAAGATACGGATTCCCAAGCCAGGTCCGGGAAAAGGGTGCCGTCCCAAAATGGATTCCGACATGCCCATGCTGGCACCAACCCTTCGCACCTCATCCTTGAACAGCATTTTCAAGGGTTCCACTATCTTCAATTTCATATAGTCGGGCAATCCGCCGACGTTATGGTGACTTTTGATCACCGCTGATGGTCCTCCACTGGCTGAAACCGATTCAATCCTATCTGGATAAATGGTGCCTTGGGCCAACCATTTTGCATTTTCCACTTTATGGGCCTCGTCATCAAAAACATCAATAAAGACGCCGCCGATGATCTTTCGTTTCTTTTCGGGGTCCGATTCTCCCTTCAGTGCATCCAAAAAACGTGCCGAAGCATCCACTCCCTTTACATTGAGTCCCATGTGCTTGTATTGGTCCAACACACTTTCAAACTCATTTTTACGGAGCAGGCCATTGTTCACAAAAATACAGTGCAGGTGTTTTCCAATGGCCTTGTGCAACAACATGGCCGCCACACTGGAATCCACACCTCCGGAAAGCCCGAGAATTACCTTGTCATCCCCAATTTGTTCCCTGAGTTCATCCACTGTGGTCTCCACAAAGGCATCGGGAGTCCAGTCTTGTTTTAATCCGGCAATCTTCACCAAAAAGTTTTCCAACAGTTTTTTCCCATCGGTTGTGTGGTACACTTCGGGGTGGAATTGAATGCCGAAAGTGGTCTCACCATCAATTTTAAATGCTGCATTTTCAACATCGTGGGTACTGGCCAACCGGATTCCGCCTGTGGGCAGCTCCTTTATGGTATCACTATGGCTCATCCAAACTTGGCTGCCCTCTCCCAATCCTTTTAAAAATTCCTCTCCATCCTTTACATAAGATAGATTGGCCCTTCCGTATTCCCGTGTTGCCGATGGTGCCACACTGCCTCCATTGAAGTGGGACAGGTATTGGGCCCCATAACAAATGCCCAACAATGGCTTTTTCCCTTTGATCCCAGACAAGTCGGGATGCGGGGCACTATCCCCCCTTACCGAAGACGGAGACCCTGAAAGAATCACGGCCTTGAAGTCCGAAAGGTCCTCGGGTAGCTTGTTGTACGGTTTTATTTCAGAGTAAATGTTGAGTTCCCTAACGCGCCTTGCGATCAACTGAGTGTACTGGGAACCAAAATCCAGGATGAGTACGTTGTTCTGCATGGGCAAAAATAGCAATTTGGTTTTTCTGAAAAAGTATCTTTTAAGGGATATTTATGACAACTTTGTAAACAGCTTATTTTGTATAGCTTATCGCAATAATTTTTCCCAGCTCAACCTATAGGAATGCATGGCTCACCTATAACATGAACAGATTTCATTTCAGCGAATATAACGTTATGTAGTTTTTTTCTTAACACTTTTCGTTATTTCTTTGCGGTTCATAAACACTAAACCATGATCAAGGGGTTTATCTTCGATTTGGATGGCGTAATTACAGATACCGCCGAACTGCACTATGAGGCTTGGAAGGCATTGGCCGATGAAATGGGTTGGGATTTTGACCGTGAGGTCAATGAAAAACTGCGGGGGATTTCCCGAATGGATTCCATCAAGGTTATCATGGAACACAACAAGGTTACTCTGGATGAGAACACCATTGTGGACTTGGCCACCAAAAAAAATGACCTCTATGTGGCCAGTTTGGACAAGGTGACGCCAGAGGATTACCTTCCGGGAGCCCGTGAATTGTTGACCCACCTTAGAACCGAAGGGTTCAGCGTGGCTTTGGGAAGTGCCAGTAAAAATGCCGAGAAGGTATTGAAACAGCTCAATGCCATGGGCTATTTTGATGTGATTGGAGATGGAAACAGTGTAACCAAAAGCAAACCTGCGCCGGATATTTTCCTGTATGCCGCCGAAAAGTTACAACTCCCCCCTACCAATTGCATCGTTTTTGAAGATGCTGAAAAAGGCATTGATGCCGCTAAGGCGGGAGGTTTCCACAGTGTTGGGATTGGCCCTGAGGAGCGTGTGGGTCATGCCGATATTCGATTTGACACCATGAAAGAGGCCACTTTGTTTGAGGTAAAGTCACATTTTAAGGAGTTGTTCTAAAAAAGTTTCCATTCCCATTCATCGACCCAAACCGCTCTTTTCCAAAAAGTTGGGGCAAAATGTCTATTTTTATGAAGTAATTCAACCTCGATGAAGACCCGATTTCTTGTTTCAATCTACTTGCTTTTCCATTGCCTTGTTCTTCAAGCTCAAAAAGAGAAGAGACTCGATAGCCTTTTAAAAGTGTATGAGAATCAACAGGACGGAATCGAAAAAATTGAAACACTGGACCAACTCTACTATGGAATATTTCACCTAAGAAAACCTGAAGATGTTCTTCCCTACGTTAAGGAACAACTAGAACTCTCCAAAAGCTTCAACTATAAAAAAGGTGAGGGTGATGCCCTTTTCAATTATGGCAACTACTACCGCCGTATTTATGCCTTTGATTCGGCCCGCCACTATTTTGAACGCGCAGCATCCATTTGGGAAAATCTTGATGATAAAGAAGGAACGTTCAAAACTTTTAATGGATTGGCCAAGATTGAACAATTGCAAGGCAATTTTGCCAAATCCCTGGAATTGTATGAAAAGGTAATGAAAACCGCACAGCACATGAAAAGCGGTATCCGTATGGCCGAAACCAATAGGGAAATTGCCACCATTTATATGGACAAGGGAAGCTATGAAATTGCAGTAAAATTTATGTTGAACGGACTCCGCGGGTTGGACTCCCTTAACAAATCCTATCCAGAAAAACGTGCCGACATGTTGGTAGGGGTCGGTAGAATAGAAAGTCTTCGGGGTAACGATGGGGCCGCCCTTGAACCTCTCTTGGAGGGCCTGAAAATTTTTGAGGAACAAGGAAATCCGCTTTGGCAATGCATCACCCATACCGAAATTGGTTATGCGTATTTAGGTCTAGATGATATTGACAAAGGCATTGAGCATTTCAATAAAAGTCTGGAAATCGCCATTTCTTCTGGCAGAAAAGGGTTTGAAGCTATCTGTTACCACAATTTGGGATTGGCCAACAGGAAAAAGGGGAACCTTGATCTAGCTGAAGAGTTTCTCAACAAAAGCATAGCTCTGGGCAAAACAACGGCCAATAACAATGTAAGTTCTTACAACGAGTTGGGAAGCTTGTTTCTGGAGCAGAATCAAACATCAAAAGCGATAGAAAATCATACAAAAGCTATTCATCTGGCAGATTCCATACAAAGTTTGGCCGAACTCAAGGACGGGTACGAAGGAAGGTCACTTGCCTTTGAGAAAAGTGGACAATTCCAGGAAGCATTGGAAGATAAAAAACAGTTCATAAGCCTTAACGATTCAATCTTCAATACGGCGAAGTCCCAACAAATTGAAGAACTGCGCACCATTTATGAGACCGAAAAAAAAGAACAACAAATTGCATTGCTGGAGCAAGAAGCTAAAGTAAGCCGTCTTCAGAAAATGCTTTTGGGGGGCGGGCTAGGATTATCGGTATTGGTTTTTGGATTTGGATTTTATGGTATCCGTCAAAAATTAAAACGAAACAAGGCAGAAAGGGAAAAGCTTGATGCGGAACTGACCTTCAAAAAGAAAGAATTGACCACCCATGCGCTGCATCTCGCCAAAAAGAACGAAGTTTTGGAAGGGCTCAAACAAAAGGCCGAGGAACTCAAACAAACTGAGGAGTCCAAAAAAGGATACCAACAATTGATTCGCACCATTAATTTTGATCTACAAGACGATAATAATTGGGAAAATTTTTCGCGCTATTTTGAAGAAGTGCACAAAGATTTCAATAGTAATGTAAAGTCCAGATACCCCCAAGTTACCTCCAATGAGCTTCGTCTTTTGGCACTTTTAAAGATGAATTTGTCTTCAAAAGAGATTGCCAACATTCTCAATATTTCTTCTGAAGGCATCAAAAAAGCACGTTATCGGCTTCGGAAGAAGCTGGACATTGCCACTGAAGATTCGTTACAGGATTTGGTCCTATCCCTTTAAAAATAAGCCCTGACCTGGGCGTCTACCTTTTGTCCCTCAATAATTTTAGACGTGTCCACCCAATGTCCACCCTCAATATTTCATTGCTCATAATCAGCGATTTAGGTTTGTTATGTCATGAATTTGACAAATGTTTTGTGGTCTTGCTCGGCTAAGGGCTGCAGACCGTTACCGGGCGAGTCACACAAAACAACAATCAAGTTTAACCACAAAACTAAAAATCATGAAAGCAATGCGTAAACCATTCCATGGAATTGCCCTACTACTAATGTTGGCCTTGGCCATTTCCTGTAGTAAAGGGGAGAACATTGAGCCTATTGGAGCCGACCCATGTGAAGAAAACCCCTGCGGCAACCCCGAACAATGCCCCAACCAATGTGATGATGAAAATCCAACCGAACCTTCAGGAATCACCGAAGAAGACCTTGAACCGGAAGGAGATGTTACCGAAACAGAAGACGGTTATCTTGTTGAGGGTTCACTCACCATGAACACTGATTCCGGTGAGCCCGTAGTCTTTGCCGAAGCGGATTTGGATGTGCAATTTAATGATGATGGCACACTAAAAAGTATGAGCGGCACCACGGAAATTCCCGCTCCTACCAACTACTTTGAATTTGAAACACCCGTCCAAGCCGATATTGGATTCTTTACGGGCAAGTTTTTGAATGAGAACAGGGATTTTGAAATACAACTGGTAGATGAGCGCTCTTATTTTGTATTTGCCATCGCTGCTGGGTTGGAATTAAAATTAGGCGTCAACGATGACCCGGATGCCCATAAACCCCTTTCCATTGAGGCTCCCGTGGGGGGGCATATCACCTTTATTGCGGATTATACCGATCCCATGTTCTTCTTTTCACTGGGAGGTGATGCTCTTGGTGGTGGAGATGAAGGTGGGGATGACAATGGCGGAAACGATGGGGACTCTAGCCACAATAAACTGGCAAGCGTGAGCTTTGGCGGGTCGTTTGGGTCCAATTTCTTTTATATGCCCACCAATCCCGTTGATGGGAATGTGGTTTCATTTCAGGCGAATCAAGTTACCGGGGGAACTGTTTCCTTTTTCAAAATATTGGAAGCTTCAGGGATGTACTACCAAAATAGGGGGTTCAGTGCCGATCTGAATTTTGATGAACCCATGGAATCCGATTTTGGTGTAAATTATCGTTCAGGTATCAATGGACAACTTGACCTATCCCTAGAAATAACCTCCTTTGTTTCCTTTGGTTTTCCCATTGGTTCAGGTAGTGCGGCCGTGGTTGCAGAAGCCTCCACCAACGATGGGGTGATCGCCAAGGCCTTTATCAACGGTTTGGTTGACCCAGACTTATCATGGTGGCCCACTTTTATTCCCCTTATGCCCGATGGAGACCTCAACGCCTATGGATTTGTGGAGCAAACTGGTAATTTTGACATTGGAATGTCGGGTTCCTTTGAACTTCAAATGCCAACGGGCGACCAAGGTTTGGAAGGTTCGATTCGGGCTACTCCACAAGCGTTTACCATGGAAGGCCAGGTGGTTTCGGGTGATGATGTTTGGGGAGCTTCAGCAGTTTTCACCGAAAGTGAAACCAAGTGCATCGCCACAACCCCGGATAATTTTACAGATGGTATTTCCGAAACGGTAACCGAACAGATTGATACTGCCATTGAAACTACCGAACAAGCACTTCAAGATCTTCAAGATGCAGAGGACCAGTACGAACTGGAACTCAGTCTCAGAGGATTGAGGGCTGCGTTGCCGGGCATCATTGACGAAGCCCAAGATGCCATTGATGACGCAGTAGCCGCTGGCTTGGCCTCGGGAAGGAGTACCATCAATTCCTATTTGAGCGACAACAACCGTATTCTTTGCAGTGACAATCTTTCCGGACAAATTGATGCCATTGTACGAGGGCACAGAAATGCTTTGACCCGATTACGAAATGCGGTAAACGAAACAAACGACAATGCCACTACCCGAACCGAACTGGAAGCAGCACTTCGGGATTTGGCCAGTTTGGACCGGATAAATAGAACATTTACGGTAACCATTATCCATGGACACAAGACCTTTGGTTGCGGTGATTTATGGAAGTTGACTGCAACAAGGAGCATAACCATTAATGAAACCGTTCTCACCAGTGGTCAAAAAGCGCAACTTCTTGAAGCGGCCGATAATGTTAAATATATTGAAGAGGTTGATGGCATCCGGATTGAAGCACAGGATATTGTGGGCCAATTGCCCACCATTGAAGAATTGGAGAGTTTAAAGGATAACGTGGAGGCCTGTGTTGAGGAATTGACCAACGGCATTGGTGGTGCAGGATTTGTGTACAACCATGATACGAAGGCGTTCTCCCATTTTGTTATCGTCAATGGGGAGGAAAAAGAAGTGGGTAGCTTTGATATTTTCAACAAAAACGATTTGATTGCTGCTTCACGAGCTGAATTGGATGGCTGCGACCCCAATGATGCGCTCAATAAATTAGTTGAAGATGCCAAACGGAGATAATCCTCCCCTGATTGGATTACCAAGTTGATTACGCAACGGGAATCCATAAAAAAGCAAAAGCCCCGGGAACCACTCCGGGGCTTTCAAATAAAATCAAAACCAACCTAAACATATGAGTTAACCAACTCAAATTTAAATTTTCATAGCAATTTTCACTTATGGAACAATTGTAGGAAAAAATACCCTACCCCATTTACAAAATTTTTTAAATAAAATGAGCTTTAGCTCAATAAGTATTTGTAAATCAATATTTTAAAATATTGAATTTACCACTCAGCGGATCTAGGGAATCCAACAAAGATGGGATTAAAGTGTTGCCCATTTCCAGATAGAGTTCCGAAAAATTGAGCTGCCTTTCTTGCAGTGATTTATTGGGGAAAAGCTCGTTTTGTATGTCCGTCATCCGAATGACATGATCTTTGAGCTTTCTTTTCTGGGCTTTCAACAAACGTTTTTCCAAGGCATCCAAACCTTTTTTTTGTTTTACCTCCTGCGCCTTTACCGCGCCCAAAAAGCTCTTGTCGGTCTGCTCGGCCAAATCGTATAGGTGTTGGAACTGCTCCTCCAACAACTTTTTTTGTGGGGAAAAATCAATGTCGATATTGGAGATGTCGCGAATTTTTTTGTTGATGAAACTGTGCTGCTTCAAAAAGAGATGGGGTACTTTCAAATCCAATTTTTCCAACTTTTTGGCCTGTTTTTCTGTAATGACCAAGGCCGAATTGCGCAACAAAAGCATGGGAAAGGTAACATTCATCTTCCCAAAATACGATCTCAGCTCCAACCAATAGGCCAGCTCCCCTCCTCCTCCAATATAACAGAGGTTGGGCAAAATCACCTCTTGATACAAAGGGCGAGCCACCACATTGGGCGAAAAACGCTCAGGGTGATTATGCAATTCCGTCCTGAGTTCTTCAGCGGTAAAATTTATTTCGGTATTGAACACATGATACTTGCCATGGTTCTTTATGATGCGTTCCCGAAGCCTATCCTTCAAATAGAAATAATTGATTTCCCTAGGGTTCACCTGAATGGAATACTCTGAAGAAACTTTGGACAATTCTACAATCGATCCTGATATTTTTTGAAAGGGGACATGCTCAAAAATATCCTTCTCCGCATAAGGAATCAATAGCTTTTTTAAGGCTGCATCGTCGCCATCAACTATGACCAAACCTTCTTCCCCAAATAAAGCATTGGCCAAATACCGGGTGGCATCCGTTAGTGTGGTGTGTTCCAAATAAGCTGATTTGAACAGCTTTTTGAGTTCTTCCGCATTGCTGGTATTGCCCAATTCTGCGGACAACATCTCGAACACAGCATCCAGTCCATCGGTGGTCAATGCACCAACTGCACCGGAAGCCGAACGGTTCCAAAGGATTTTTTTGCCGTGTAGATTAAAATAGTTGATCTCATCAAAATCATGGTCCTCCGTGGCCATCCAATACACTGGCACAAAATGAGAATCTGGGTGGGTGTTTTTCAGTTCCTTAGCCAAATTAATGGTCGAAACGATTTTGTATAGAAAGTAGAGTGGTCCGGTGAACAAATTCAATTGATGGCCCGTTACAATGGTAAATGTATTCTCATTCCCCAAGGCTGCAATGTTGGCCTCGGTGGCTTCTGAAACCTCAAACCCACTGTATTGGTCTTTAAGTGCCCCAACCAAAATTTTTCGGTTTGATCCTGGGTAATTGGCCTTCTTTTCCTTGATTTGTTCCTTAAAATTTTCGGGGGAGGGGAATCGGTTATAAAAGGGTTTCAGATCTTCACGTTGATCTAAATAATCACAAATAAGCTTCGAAAAATAACCTGTTTCCTTAAAGGGTATACAATCTACTTCCATTAACACTGCAATGAGGTGGTCAAAGATAACCCTCTTCTTTTTTTCTCATCCTAAAAATACGTTAATTACATTTTGGGCTTCTCCAACAAAAATTATGACAATAGATCAATTTATTGTTAGATTTGGTTCTATTAATCACCTCATACATGACAAAAATTTTACTCTCTTTCGTTGGAATTTTCACCTTTTTTGTTTCAGCATCAGCGCAATTAAAGTCCCCTTCTGAATTTTTGGGATATGAACTCGGTACACAATTTACACGCCACCATGAAGTTGTTGATTATTATGAATATTTGGCCAAAGAGGCCCCGGAAAGGGTAAAATTGACCGTTTATGGGAAAACCAATGAGCGTAGGCCCCTAATTTTGGCCTATGTGTCCTCCGCAGCAAACATTTCCAATTTGGAAAACATCCGCCAAGAACACTTAAAGGATACCCAAGAAGGTGGAAACACTTCCAAGGCCATTGTTTGGTTGAGCTATAACGTCCACGGAAATGAAAGTGTGAGCACCGAGGCTTCCATGAAAACCATTTATGAACTTTTGACCGCTAAAAGCCTGTATTTGGAAAATACCGTGGTGATCATGGACCCCTGTATCAATCCTGATGGGCGGGATCGCTATAGCAATTGGTACAATCAATATAAAAATACGCCATACCAAGTGGACCCCAACAGCAAGGAGCACCATGAAGGTTGGTGGAGCGGACGAAGCAATCATTACATGTTCGACCTGAACCGTGATTGGGCCTGGTTGACCCAGGTTGAAAGTCAACAACGTCTTAAAGTTTACAACGAATGGCTGCCCCACGTGCATGTTGATTTTCATGAGCAGGGTGTGGACAATCCCTATTATTTTGCACCAGCAGCTGAGCCGTATCACGAAGTGATTACAGATTTCCAGCGCGATTTTCAGGTTACTTTGGGGAGGAACCATGCCAGATATTTTGATGCCAATGGCTGGTTCTATTTTACCAAAGAGGTTTTTGACCTTTTCTACCCCAGCTATGGGGACACCTATCCCACCTACAACGGGGCCATTGGCATGACCTATGAACAGGGAGGCAGTGGCCGTGCCGGACTTGGTGTGATCACCCGAATCGGTGATACGCTCACCCTAAAAGATCGCATTGCCCATCATTTTACCACTGGTCTTTCAACGGTTGAGGTATCCTCACAAAATGCGGAACGATTGAATGCTGAGTTCAAAAAATTCTACAAAAACCAGAATTTCAACTACAAAAGCTATGTCCTGAATGGCGATACGGACAAAATTGCTGCCCTAAAATCGCTCTTGGACAAACACAAAATAGAGTACGGTAGTCCTTCCAGCGGATCTGTAAAAGGATTTAATTATGGTACCGGAAAAAATGGAAGCATGTCCACAACCAACAACAGTTTAGTGGTTTCCACAAACCAAACCAAGGGCACCCTGGTAAAGGTATTGTTTGAGCCCAATGCTAAATTGAGTGATTCCCTTACTTATGACATTACCGCATGGTCATTACCCTACGCGTACGGATTGGATGCCATTGCTTCCACTGCTTTGGTTTCGGCTAATCCAGAAACTAATCAAACAGAACCCAGTAGTACCATCACTCCAGATAGTTATGCTTACATTACAGATTGGAACAGTATGAAAGATGCCAAATTCCTTGCAGAATTGCTTAAGGCTGGTATCCGTGTTCGCAAGGCGGACCATCCCTTTTCTCTTGAAGGACAATCGTTTGATAGGGGCACTTTGATCATTACAAAGGGGGACAACCAATACAGGGAAGATTTTCTGGGTGTGCTCAAAACCACTGCGGAGAAATACGGAAAAACCATAACCGGTTCCAAAACAGGCTTTGTGGACTCGGGCAAGGATTTTGGCTCTTCCTCCATTAAAATGATAGCCAAACCAAAAATCGCTGTATTGTCTGGTGGCCCAACCTCTACCCTTCGCTTTGGTGAAATTTGGCACTTTTTTGAGCAACAATTGCACTATCCACTTACTGTGATAGATGACGCATATGCCGATCAAGTGGACTTGGACGATTACACTATTTTGATTCTTCCTGGAGGACGCTATGGCAATCATTTTAATGAAAAACAACTCAAGAAGTTGCAACAATGGGTACAAAAAGGCGGAAAAATCATTGCCATGGGCGACGCCATTGATGCCCTTGATGGTGAAAATGGTTTTGGCATCCAGAAAAAGGAAATGGAAAATGATTCCTCTGCCAATGTGCCAAGTCCGCATAAAAACTCAGAAAGAGAGCGAATCAAGGACGCCATTACCGGTGCAATTTTCAAGACCAAGGTGGACAATACCCACCCCTTGGCCTACGGCTATGGCCCGGATTATTTTACCTTAAAACTGGGCAACGCCAGCTACAACTACCTGAGCAATGGCAATGCCGTATATCTGGAGAAGAACACCAAACCGTTTTCCGGATTTGCAGGAAGTGAAGCCCAGAAAAAAGTAATGGAGTCCCTTGTTTTTGGCGTGGAAAACGTTGGTTCTGGCCAGGTTGTTTATATGGTGGACAACCCTTTGTTCCGTGGTTTTTGGGAAAATGGCAAACTGTTCTTCGCCAACGCACTGTTTATGGTAGACTAGATTTCTTTTTTATTGATTTTAAACTGTTTAACCTAAATATTTTAAGAAAATTGAGGGAATTTTGATGTCCAAAATTTTGTATCTTTAATAGATTGAATAGGTATAATTTATTTGGATATGCGCTTGATGACCCATTTTTACCAAAAAATAGCATTTGTTTTTTTGATGCTGGTTGGACTATTGCTCTGCCCCACCCATTCTTGGGCTTTCCAAGAAAATCAGGACGATAATGATTTTAACCAATACAGAGGGGAAGTGGTCGATGAATCCACTGACAAACCTCTGGTTTTTGCCACAATTTCTGTGGAGGGCACCAATATCAGTACCATTACCAATACCGAGGGAGATTTTCTGTTGAAAGTTCCCAAAGACATCACGGATGGTAACGTAATCGTTTCATTCTTGGGGTACAAAAACAAAACCATTCCTTTACTTCAATTTCAACCTGAAGACAACAAGATTGGACTTCTTGTATCGGTCACACAACTTTCGGAAATCAATATCAACGCCCCTAAGGATGCCAAGGCCCTTGTGAAGGAAACTTTGGCCAGAAAAGGGGAGAACTATTTTGATGACCACACCTTAATGACCGCATTTTACAGGGAAACCATTAAAAAGCGACGAAGAAATGTATCCTTGTCCGAAGCTGTGGTAAGCATTTACAAAACCCCGTACAATTCGGCTAGAAATGACGCCGTTGAACTCTACAAAGCTCGAAAGAGTACAGATTACAGCAAGTTGGACACCGTTGCACTAAAACTTCAGGGAGGACCTTTCAACGCCCTATATGTGGACATCATGAAATATCCCGAGTACATTTTTGCCGAGGGTTCCGTTGATAACTACACCTTTTCTTTTGATCGCTCCACTCGAATCAATGACCGTTTGATCTACGTCATTAAATTCAACCAATTGGAAACCATTTTGGAGCCGTTGTATGCCGGCGAACTCTTTATTGATGTAGAAAATAAAACGTTGACAAGTGCCATCTATCACCTCAACATTACAGATAGAGATATGGCCGCCCGACTTTTTGTACGGAGAAAACCATCGGGTGTGGATGTTTGGCCCACCGAAGTGGCCTATCGGGTGGATTATCGCGAAAAAGGGGGCAAATGGTATTATGGCTACAGTAGCGTGATGATGGAGTTTAAAGTGGATTGGGCGGATAAATTGTTCAATTCCGTATACAGTATGACCGCTGAAATGGCGGTTACCGATTGGGAAAAAAATGTGGACGGACAATTGCCCAGAAACAGGGAAAGGGTTAAAAAATCAATAATCCTAAGTGATGAGGCCATTGGTTTCTCTGATCCTGACTTTTGGGGCGAGTACAACATCATTGAACCAGAAAAGTCCATCGAGTCCGCAATTCGTAAAATTCAGAGACAATTGCGCCGTTCCCAGCGCAATAGCAAATAATGGCAGGAGGCATAGTTCATTATTTTTTTGCATTTTTACCATAGCTATTCAGCCTTGGCTTTACTAATGCAACCTCGATTACATGTCTAAAAGAAGAATCTTTTTAAAATCCCTTGCTGCTTTAGGGACCACAACACTTTTGCATCAAACGGGTTGGGGCAATGCTCCACTCAAGTCCACTCAATCACGAATAAAGCCTAAAAAACTCGAAAAAGGCGGCACCATTGGTCTGGTGGCCCCTGGCTATTCCATTGATCCTGAACAATTCTACCTTGTTGTGGAGACTTTGGGAAAAATGGGGTTTAAGACCCATCATACCCATCGCATTTTGGACCACGATGGGTATTTCAGCAATACAGATGAAGAACGGGCAAGAGATCTCATGGAAATGTTCACCAATCCAGAAGTGGATGCCATTCTTTGTGCCCGCGGTGGTTATGGTTGCACCCGGATACTGGATATGCTGGATTACAACCTCATCAAACAAAATCCAAAACCACTTATTGGTTTTAGCGATGTTACCGCTTTGATCAATACCATTTACAAAGAAACCGGACTCGTGTGTTTCCATGGACCGGTGGGCATTACATTGGATGACGAATACAGTCAAACTTATTTTAAGCGCATTTTAATGGAAGGCCCTGAAACCCTGCCCCTGAAAAATGTCATTTTAACAGACCCCGAAGATTATATGGATAGTGAATACCATAGATACACCATTACCACGGGTACGGGTGAAGGAGAACTGGTGGGAGGCAACCTTTCTTTGGTAACCGCCATGATGGGCACCCCTTACGAAATTGACCTCACGGACAAATTGGTCTTTTTGGAAGAGGTGGAAGAACCTCCCTATCGCATAGACCGTATGCTCACACAATTCACTGGAAGTGAAACACTCCCAAAGGCCAAAGGAATTATACTTGGCGTATTTAAGGGTTGTGACCGATTAAAAACAAGCGACAATTTCACCCTTATGGAGGTCATCAGGGATAGGATCGCTCCTTTGGGCATTCCGGCAATGTATGGTATGAGCTTTGGGCATGTGCCCCATAACCTTACCCTTCCCATCGGCGTAAATGCCTATTTTAACGCCACCAAAAAGCAACTTCGTTTACTGGAGGCTGCTGTCTTGTAAAAAAATATGGAAATAGGGATTTTAATTTTTTAGGAAGAAAAAACTTTCATTTTACTGTTTATTTTACTATTAAAAAAATGAATCGCACTTCAATTATATTTCTATATTTGCCCCCGAAACATAAACCTTAAATAAACATGAAAAAACTTTTCTTAGTAGTCGCTGCGGTATTTGCATTTTCCTATTCCTCTCAAGCTCAAGATGTTAGATTTGGAGCTACAGCCGGCTATCTCAATGCCCGAGGGAGTGTCAAAGCTGACGGAGTTAGTATATCTGCATCAGAATCTGGATTTTACATAGGTGCAGTAGCTGATTTTAACGTTGCTGAAAATTTTAATATCCAACCCGAACTTTTATTTGCCGTTGTAGATGAATCCAATGGGCTAATGCTTCCCATTCTCGGTAAATTTGCCATTTCAGAGAAATTCAACTTGCAAGCTGGTCCACAATTGGTCTTTTCCCTTGAAGATACCCCAGAGGATTTTAGCAGTGTAGAATTTGATCTTGCTGGTGGTATTGGCTATGATATTGATGATGACTTTTTTATTGAAGCCAGATATACATTCCAAATAAACAACTCCTATACCGGCAGTGAAGATGTCAAGGTTAGAGGCAATTACTTGACCGTAGGAGTAGGCTATAAGTTTTTATAACCTATTTTAATCCACAATATAAAAATGGGGGCCGTGAAATCACGGCCCCCATTTATTTTTAAGCAGTATTTTAGATTTCTTCTCTAGAAAAATTTTAAGGCGTATTGGCACTAAACCGTGTAGTGCCCTATAGCGAGGAACCATACTAAACCTTCCGTCATAAGCTTCAATTCCTTGGGAATTTGGACCCTTTCCCATGCTTCAAAAACCATGTAACTCATTTGCCGTTACACAAATAGTTTCCTGATTTTATAATAAAATAAACTTCCTTTTTAAAAAAAATACGATATTAGTCCAGCTGTTTTCACAATTATACTGGTTTTAATGGCACAGTAAGAAAACCGTAATCTACCTCGCCAAAAGTCCATTTCTGTCTTTTAACTTAATCTACAAAAATGAAAAACGTACTTCCTAGGTTTCAAAGACCTATTAAGAGTAAGGATAGTCCGCGCATGGACGTTTCTTACTGGACCAAAGCAATGAATGCTTACGATGCCAAAGAACATAGACTGGCATTGATTGAAACCATCAACTACATTAATTCCAAAGTATTGGAAGGCCAATCAACAGAAGGCGATATCCAAATTGTACAAGGGCAGGGTTCAGCAGAAATCCACATGTCCATCACAAAGGACACTTTTGCCATTAAGGCCCCTTTTGTGAAAATCACGGAGAAAACCAATAAAGTGGCCTTGTTCAGAAGGGCTGTGGAAATCAACTTTAATCCGTTGACCTTGGCCCAAATCCATCTCAAGGAGAATGCACTATGGTTCGAGTATGAAACGCCCATATCTCTTTGCCAACCCTATAAAGTGTATGACATATTAAGGGAAATAAGTGTGTATTCCGATCATTATGATGATGAATTCATAGACAAATACAAAGCAGGTTTCTACCAAGAGCCAAGAATTACTGCATTAACAGCGGATGAAAAAGAAAAAGTCTGGCAGCAGATAAGTGACATTTTGGAAGACTACAAAAATTATAGTGCTTTCTTTAAAGAGAAAAGGTGGGATGATTTTCAATGGGACATTATTGTGATTTCCATTTTGAAAATTGTGAATATGCCTTGTATCCATGGAACATTGAGAACCAAATTGGAGGAATATGTAGGCAATCTCTTTAACGGAAAAATAGATTTTAAGCATCGGATAGACAAAGGCGTGAATTTCATGCAAAAGCTTCTTGAAAAAACCAAGGAAGAATTTATGCAGGATATGTATCATGCGGAAGCACTGATCTCCCTAAAATGGCGCAGTTCCACCGAAATATTGCAGAATCATGCCAAGAACATGGAAAAATATGTGAATAGCTATGTAAAAGACAACAACAATTTAATGCTCTGCTACTATTTGCAATATTCCTTTCTAAAAATGATTTACAATTACAATTTAGAAGATCACCACCAAGATGCCATTTACCACGTTCTTGAAACAGTTTCGGGCAAAGAACTGCATGAGGCCAGACCCATACTGTTGAACACGTTTCATTACTTTTTGGACGGTAAAACAGGTGGTTTTGTCCATAAAACTGCCAAAAAAGGTCTTTTTTCAAAATTATTCAGCTAACAAGAAATAGATAGTAAAGTGGAAAACATAAAAAAATCAGTTTTTAAAATTATAACGGCATCCGGTACGGGAAGTGGCTTTGCCGTAAGTGGTCACAATCATGTCATTACAAATTACCATGTTGTGAAAGGAGAAAAAATAGTGGCCGTTGAAGACTATAAAAGAGATAGGTTTGTGGCCAATGTGGTCATGGTAAATCCGGAAGTGGACTTAGCCTTTTTATACATCGATGGATTTGAGAACACGCAGACCGATATTTCATTACAAGAAGAAATTATAATTGTAAACACCCAAAGAATTTTTATAAATGGCTACCCATTTGGAATGCCCTACACCATAACCGAAGGTATCGTCTCCTCTGTCAGCCAACCCATGGGCAGTAGAAACTATATCCAAACAGATGCAGCAGTAAACCCGGGGAACTCTGGTGGGCCCATGTTGAACGAGGCAGGAGTTCTTGTAGGGGTGACAACTTCCAAATTCAACAATGCGGATAATGTTGGGTTTGGAATCAAACATTCGGATGTCATAAAAGAGTTGACCGATTATTCGCTTCTGCAAAATACAGCTGCCGCTTTTAGCGTGAAATGTAATTCATGCGACAACTACACCTATCAAGAATCCGAGTTTTGTGCCAATTGTGGAAACACTATGGACATTTCTATTTGGGAGGAGTTTGAAAAAAGTCATTTTGCCCAATTTGTTGAAGGTGCATTGACAGATTTGGGCATCAATCCTGTTTTAGGAAGAGCAGGCAGGGACTATTGGCAGTTTCACCAAGGAAGTGCCTTGATACGGATTTTTGTTTTTAAACGGGATTACTTGGTCGCAACGTCCCCTATGAACAACCTGCCAAAACAAAATATTCAAGAACTGTTGACCCATTTACTCGAAAAAAATGTGGAACCCTATTACTTGGGCATTCACGAGAATCAAATCTATATTTCCTATAGGGTACATCTATCGGACATATTCACCGATCATGCTGAAACAATCAAAGAAAATCTCAAGAATTTGGCCTTGAAAGCAGATGATCTGGACAATTTCTTTGCGGATACTTTTGGTTGTGAAATGTCAATAGAATCCAAAGAGGCTTAAATTCTTTAAATAAAATTTGAATATCCGTAGTCAATCCTATAGACAATATCATTGTCAGGTCGAGGGCAGTAGAGACCTCATTTTTAAGATGTTGGGTTCAAATAACCTCTCGACTGCGCTCGAGGAGACAACATCTTATGATTGATTACGGACAATCAGTAATCAAAAAGTAACAAAGGGCTTGGAAACCAATTTTTTCAAGCCCTTTACATTGTAAGGCACCATTATTTCCTGAATGCCCGTAACGTTTTGATGATAATGGAAACACAATCCAACAACTGCTCATGGTTCATCACCAAAGGCGGTGCAAAACGAATAATATTGCCATGGGTGGGTTTTGCCAAAAGACCATTTTCTTTCAATTTCATGCAAATGTCCCAAGCGGTGGAACTGTCTTCCGTATCGTTGATGACAATGGCATTGAGCAATCCTTTTCCACGAACCTTGACCACCAGATCACATGTGGGAATAAATTTATTCAACTCTTCACGGAAAACCTCACCCAATTCATGTGCGTTTTCGGCCAACTCCTCCTCCTTGATCACCTCAAGGGCCGCCATTCCCACAGCAGCCGCAACGGGGTTCCCCCCAAAAGTACTGCCATGACTCCCCGGAGTTATGACTTCCATGATCTCATCATTGGCCAAAACAGCCGACACAGGATAAGCTCCTCCTGAAAGTGCCTTGCCCAAAATCAAGATATCGGGCTTCACATCTTCATGGTCTACGGCCAACATTTTACCCGTTCTACCTATTCCGGTTTGGACTTCATCTGCGATGAAAAGCACATTGTACTTATCACATAGGGCTTTGGCCTTTTTCAAATAGCCCTCCGAAGGCACATATACCCCGGCTTCGCCTTGTATGGGTTCCACCAGGAACCCAGCAGCATGTGGATTGCTTTCCAAAGCTTTTTCCAAAGCAACCAAATTATCGTACTCTATTTTTATGAACCCTTGGGTATACGGACCGTAATCTTCCTTGGCCACTGGATCATTGGAAAAAGAAATGATGGTTGTGGTTCGTCCATGAAAATTGTTCTCACAAACAATGATCTGCGCCTGGTTTTCCGGAATTCCTTTTTTTTGGTACGCCCATCTTCTACAAATCTTCAATGCAGTTTCAACGGCTTCCGCTCCCGTATTCATGGGCAAAAGTTTATCAAACCCAAATGTGGATGTGGCATACTCCTCAAAACGGCCCAACATGTCATTGTAAAATGCCCTTGAGGTCAAGGTAAGGGTTTTGGCCTGCTCCATCATGGCCCCAACAATCTTGGGGTGACAGTGCCCTTGGTTTACGGCAGAATAAGCCGATAAAAAATCATAATACTTTTTGCCTTCAACGTCCCAAACATACACACCTTCACCTCGGCTCAAAACCACGGGCAGCGGGTGGTAGTTGTGGGCGCCATACTTGTTTTCCAAATCAATCGCTTGCTGCGATGTCAAATGCTCTAAAACAGCCATTTTAAATAGTTTTAAATCAATAAAATAACCATTCCTACCTTACCTTTATTCTTTCGAAGTCTCGAAAAAGCAGCGTGGGAGAGAAATCATCCCTAGAAGTGTCCGCAAATTACAAATTATTCGTAGAAAAATACTTTTCCCCTGCTTTTTCAATAGCAAAGTTTAGGGGCAATTTAAGAAGCTGCCCCATGTCAAATACCAAAAAGAACTTACTTTTGCGCCATGCGGAAAAAGAACAGGAGACAGACATTTGAACAGGTCGAGGTCATAGATGCCGGAGCCAAGGGAAAATCGGTGGGAAAAGCCCCGGATGGCAGGGTGATATTTTTATCCAACGCAGTGCCCGGGGATGTGGTAGACGTTATGACGACCAAAAAAAGAAAAGCCTATTTTGAAGGGGTCGCCACCCATTTTCATACGCTTTCCCCAAAAAGAACAACACCCCAATGCGAGCATTTTGGGGTTTGTGGAGGTTGCAAATGGCAGCACATGGCCTATGAGCACCAATTGCATTTCAAGCAAAAAGAGGTGGAGAACAACTTAAAACGTATTGGAAACCTGGAATTACCAGAAATCACTCCCATTTTAGGTTCAAAAGAACACTATTTCTACCGAAACAAGATGGAATTTTCCTTTTCCAATAGCAGATGGCTTACCCAAGAGGAAATCAATTCCAAAATTGACATTGAGGACAGAAATGCATTGGGCTTTCACATTCCCGGAATGTGGGACAAGATTCTGGACATTAAAAAATGCCATTTACAGCAAGATCCTTCCAATGCCATCCGACTCGAAACAAAAAACTTTGCCAACAAAAATGGGTTGTCCTTTTTTGATCCCAGAAAGCAAGAAGGCCTTTTGCGGACATTGATGATCCGGACCACCTCCATAGGGGAAATTATGGTTCTGATTCAATTTTATGAGGACAATTTGGAACAACGCGAACGTTTATTGAACCATTTGCAAGAGGTTTTCCCTGAAATCACAGCTTTGCTGTACGTCATCAATTCCAAACAAAACGATACCATCTATGACCAAGAAGTCGTCTGTTTTTCAGGGCGCGATCATATTGTTGAGGAAATGGAAGGCCTTCAATTCAAAATCAATGCAAAATCGTTCTACCAGACCAATTCGGAACAAGCTTACGAGCTGTATAAAGTGGCAAGGGATTTTGCCAATCTCTCAGGAAATGAGGTGGTGTACGACCTTTATACCGGAACAGGTACCATTGCCCAGTTTGTGGCCAAAAAGGCAAAAAAAGTCATCGGTGTGGAATCCGTACCCGAGGCCATTGAAGACGCCATTGCCAATGCAGCGCACAACAACATTTCCAATGTGGAATTTTTTGTGGGTGATATGAAAAATGTCTTCAATACCTCGTTCATTGCCCTGCACGGAAAACCCGATGTCATTATTACCGACCCTCCGAGGGATGGCATGCACAAAGCTGTGGTGGAGCAACTGTTACAGGTGGCACCGGCGAAGATTGTCTATGTAAGTTGCAATAGTGCCACACAGGCCCGGGACCTTGCCTTGATGAAAGAAGTGTACAGGGTGAGCAAGGTGCAGCCCGTGGATATGTTTCCACAGACCCATCACGTTGAAAATGTTGTACTTTTGGAAAAACGGGTATAATTTTTGATTTTAAAACCTGCATAACTCTGGAATGAAAAAAATCCTCCCCATCTTACTTATCGCTGCTCTGCTTGTCTATGTTTCATCTTGTGAAAAAGATGATATCTGTGTGGATGGCGACACCCCGCTTTTGGTCATTGGCTTTTTTGATATTGAAGATACCACTGTGGCAAAAGAAGTCCCTTCACTGCGCATAAGGGCCATTGACAATGACAGTATTTTAGATAATGATAGCTTTAATGATAGGGCCGATTCACCAGATTCCTTGCTTGTTCCCTTGCGGATAAATGCCACAAACACCTCCTACGAGTTCATTTTGGACTCCGGGGATGATGAAGAAACCGAAATGGAAACCGGGGATATCGATCCTTTGACCATTTCCTACACAACCAGTGAAGCTTTTGTTTCAAGAGCCTGTGGTTTTGTGGTCAATTATGATGGTTTATCAATAACATTACAGGAAAGTGAGAACAACTGGATTCAAGACATTCGCATAGTGCAACCAACTGTAGAAAATTCCAACAATATCCATGTCAAAATATTTCATTAGTCTTTTTATCCTATCCCTTCCTTTGTTGCTGAAGGGCCAAAGCAAGCCTATAGATCTTCAAGCCAAGGATACCGTGGAATATAAGGATGAATTTGGCCTTCGTATCGGTGCAGACCTAAGCAGGTTGACGTTTTCCTTTATTGATGAGGATTATACGGGACTCGAACTTGTGGGCGACTACCGACTCACTCGAAAACTGTATGTCGCTGCTGAAATTGGTAACGAAACAAAACTTCAGGACGAGACTTTGGGGCACACCCTTTTGTACAGATATGAAACCTCGGGAAGTTATATTAAAGCTGGTGTGGACGTTAATACCTATGAAAACTGGTTCGGCATGAACAACGCCATTACCATTGGCGGACGCTATGCTGTTGCCAGTTTTAGCCAAACCCTGAATGACTACAACATTTTTGAGAGCGACCATTTCTTTAATCCCGATTTTTTACCCGGTTCCGACCCCAATGTGGAGTTCACTGGACTCAGTGCTTCATGGTTGGAGTTTGTTATGGGGATAAAAGCTGAGCTTTTTGCCAATATTTATATTGGCATGAGTGCGCGCTTGGGCTTTTTGGTCACGAACACAGAAAATGAGCGTTTTCCCAATCTTTGGATTCCGGGGTTCAACAAGGTGACGGATGGCAGTAATTTTGGCGTGGGCTATAACTATTCCCTTACCTACTTTATTCCACTTTATAAAAAGTCAAAAAAGAAGAAGGAAACCAACAATCAAGAACCAGAATGAAAAATAACCTAATCAATTATGTGGAATTTAAGGCCAAGGACCTTCAGGAAGTGAAAACATTCTATTCCAAAGTCTTTGGATGGACCTTTACCGATTATGGCCCGGATTACACCGCTTTTTCCAATAGTGGTTTGGAAGGCGGGTTTGAAAAAACCGGAGAAAAAATCGTAAATGGAGCTCTTATAGTGCTTTATCACGATAATCTTGAGGACATTCAACAAAAAGTCGTGCAAGCTGGTGGAAGCATTGTAAAAGATATTTTTTCCTTTCCGGGCGGACGGCGATTTCATTTTGAGGATCCATCGGGCAATGAGCTGGCCATATGGTCTGACAAGTAACCGCATTGGATTTTCTTGGAAAAGATGGATTGAAATAAAAAAGAGCCTGCTTAGCAGGCTCTTTTTCGTCTGTGATTAATTTGAGTTAGTTAGCAATCTAAATTTTTTTGAGTTAGTTAGCTTGCTTCTTCAAGTGCTCAAATGTAAACATTTTGGTAAACTTAAGTAAATTTTAAGTTAACATTGATTTCTTTTTCAAGATAGCATTTATCAACTGTCCTTAAATTTTGCCTTCTTACTGCCTTCATACATTTCATAGTGCACCAATCGGGCCTCCAATTTTCCGTTGAAAGCCTTTATCTTACGAGACGGTCTTAGCCCAACATGTTTTAAAGCTTCCAAGTTGGAAGTAATCAGCCAAGCATTTGTTCCTGGATAGTTTTGCTTTAGGGTATCCCCTATTTTGGTGTAAAACTCCTCCATTTCAATGGGCAGTCGTTCGCCGTAAGGCGGATTGAACACCATATGCAGCTTTCCATCAACAGGCTTTTCCGTTTTAAAAAAATCCTTCCGTTCTATGGTTATGTATTCGGACAGGTTGGCATTATCAACATTTTCCTGCGATTTTCGCACAGCAGAAGCGGCTTTGTCATATCCAATGATCTTATGATGGAATTCCCTGGTCTTGTTTAAACTGGCGTCCACAATTTTTTTATGGAGCTCCGCATCATAATCCTGCCAATTCATAAAGGCGTATGATTCTCTATTGATATTTGCCGGAATATTACAGGCTATCATACCCGCTTCAATCAAAAAAGTGCCACTACCGCACATGGGATCCAGAAAATCCGTCTGTCCATCCCAACCGCTCTTCAAAAGAAGGCCTGCGGCCAACACTTCGTTAATGGGTGCTATGTTGGTCAGGATTCGATACCCCCGTTGGTGAAGGGAGGCCCCGGAACTGTCCAATGAAACCGTACAATCATTTTTATGGATATGAATGTTGATGCGCACATCGGCATCCTGTGAATTTACATTGGGACGCTGCCGAACCGCCGCCCGAAACTTGTCCACAATCGCATCTTTGGCTTTCAATGACACAAACATGGAGTTGTTGAAAACCTCTGAACTCATGGTGGTGTCAATGGCAAAGGTTTTGTCTTGATGAAATAGACTTGGCCAATCCAAATCATAGACATTCTTGTAAAGGTCCTTTTCATCATAAACCTTAAAAGTAGCTATTGGTTTTAAGACCTTTAACGCTGTTCGCAAACAAAGATTGGCCTTATAGAGAAATCCCGTATCCCCTTCAAAGGTTACATTTCGCACACCTTCCTCCACAAGCCCTGCACCCAAATTTCGTAGTTCTTTTGCAAGAAGCGGTTCAAATCCAAAAAGGGTCTTGGCCAACATCTTAAAATTTCCTGCCATTTTTTCTTCAAGTCTTTCCACAAAAATAGGCTATTTTTAACCCTTCAACCCAGCTTATGGATTTTCCTTTTTTAATCGTGTTCCTAATCCCCATCGTGGCTGTTTGGGCCAGTTTTCTCTTTGTTTGGGTCGTAAAGCCCAAAAATACAAGCAACATAAAGCTATTGTTGGCCTTTAGTGGTGCATTTTTGTTGGCCTTGACTTTTTTTGAACTACTTCCCGAAGTATATGAGGGCCACGACCCTAAAACCATCGCCTTATTTATTCTGGCTGGAATATTACTTCAGGTGTTCCTGGAGTTCTTTTCCAAAGGTGCGGAACACGGGCACATGCATTTTGATCTTCAGGAAAATAAATTTCCTTTTTTGCTTTTCTTGAGCCTTTGCATTCATGCTTTGGTGGAAGGAGTTCCCATTCATGGCAATGACCCTATTTTATACGGGATTATCATCCATAAAATCCCTGTAGCCATAATTCTCAGTACTTTTTTGATCAATTCCAAGATGAAATTGGATTGGGCCTTGCTCTTTGTGGCTCTTTTTTCATTGATGACCCCCATGGGCAGCTATATAGCCACTCAATCTGAATGGGTGGGCAATTATGGACATATTTTAACCTCATTGGCCATTGGGGTGTTCCTGCATATTTCAACCATTATCCTTTTTGAAAGTTCTCAGGGACATGCATTTAATTTGAGAAAGCTCGTGGTCATTATCCTTGGGGTTGGAATTGCTTATTTGGTGTAGATACTTACTTTTTACTAGCACCACTCTTTAAGCTGTAAAGTAGTATCTCAAATTATTGAATCAATTATGATTCCTCTAACCAAAAACCAATGACTAATAGCCCCACCCAGCACAAAAAAGTGCCAAATTAAATGGTTAAACGGGATTTTTTTGACGGCATAAAAAAGGATTCCCACAGTATAAAAAGCACCTCCCAAGGTTAGATAAAATAAGCCCGTAGTAGACAGGTTTTGAACCAAATAAGGCAAATCAATCACAATGATCCAGCCCATGACCCCATAAAGCACAAGGGAAAAAACTTCAAATCTACCCGTAAAAAAAAGCTTTAGGATAGTCCCGAACAACGCGATTCCCCAAACCAAATAAAACAACAGCCACCCTTTGGATGGCAAAAGCACCGTAAGACAAACGGGAGTGTAGGTACCGGCTATCAAATAGTAAATACTGATATGGTCCCATATACGGAGTTTCTTTTTCAGCTTTGGGTTTTGTACCGAATGATATACCGTTGATGCTGTGAACAACAGTGCCAGAGACAGGCAATAGACCCAAACACTTCCGTATAGGTAGGGTGTCGCCGATACATCTTTTTGAAATAAAAATACACTGCCCACCAAGGATAATATGACCCCCAACGCATGGGAATATGCATTTAATTGTTCCTCAAGTAAAAAAGATTTGGATTTGGATTTCAATGTCAAGGCAACCTATTTATAGCGTTTCCCATGTTTAACAACCACATCCACATCTTGAAGCAAACTAATGTACCGCAATACATCACCTTTTACGGCAATAATATCGGCATATTTTCCGGGAGTGACAGTCCCAACTTCATCAGCAACACCCATCCAAAGCGCAGGCCAATAGGTGGCTGAGCGTATGGCATACATGGGGTCAATGCCAAACTCGTTTACCCAAACATCAAGCTCGTTCCATGTGGATTGACTGTGGAACTTCATGGGAATGCCACTATCGGTGCCAATCAATAAAACAACACCTGCATCCAATAATTGTTGGACTTTGGTCTGTAAAGTTGGTCTTCGGGAAGGTGTCAATTGAAAATAAGGAAGCCTGTCCGGGTGCTTAAAGCTGTTTTTGATATCGGTAATCACACTATCCGGCAATCCCAAATGCCATGAGTCATTGTCCAATGCTTCTTGATTATCCCTTAAATACTCGTAATTGTAGAGTCCTTCCACGGTAGGGCACCAAAACATGGGTCCCTTGTTCATCTGGGCAGTACGTTCTTCAATCAGTTTTATGATATCATCTGGGTAGCTCGGGGCTGATGATAGGCCCGTATGTTCAAAACAATCCACTCCCACTTCCAATCCCCTTCTGATTTCCTCAGGTCGATGTCCATGTGCGACAACTTTTAAATTATGCTTATGTGCCTCGTCCACAACAGCACTGAGCTCTTCCATTGTCATCTGGTCATGATCAATGAGTTTGATAACATCCACACCCGCACTGGCCAATTTTCTGATTTTTTTTCGACCATCTTCTGGGCTGGACACCCCCCATCTAAAATCTTCAGTTCCAGGATAGGGCTCATGCTGAATAAACGGCCCGGAAACATATAAGGTTGCCCCTGGTATTTTTCCAGAATTGATGGCATCCCGTACTGCAATACTTTCTTCAAGAGGAGCCCCCAAATCCCTGGCACTTGTAACCCCAGCCAACAATAATTGATGGGCCGAAGCAGGCATGATGACATCTTTAAACAAGGGAGGATAGGTCTTGTCCCAATACCCATAGTCGGCATGGCCATTGATCATGGTGTGCACATGCATATCCCAAAGGCCGGGCAATACACTCATCCCTTCAGTGGATATCACTTCTGCGTTGGCAGGAACAGTGAGGGTTTCTACGGTACCTACAGCCTTAATGCGTTCCCCTTCAATAAGGACAACACTGTTTTTGATGGGGTCGGAGCCATATCCATCTATCAATGTCCCCCCTACCAAAGCTTTCAGTTGGTTTTCTTGGGAAAACACACAAAGTGTGATCAGTAAAAAACAGAAGGTTAATTGAGATTTCCACATGGCTGGTTTTGTTTTTGCTAAAGATAATGCATATAAACAAAAAAAGCCCGATACAAAAGTATCGGGCTTTCAAGGAAGGCGGCTACCTACTCTCCCACCTGGTGTGGCAGTACCATCGGC
>MRWG01000128.1_pt1 | contig 142713 bp, 153 predicted proteins | sample 1013341 | NCBI WGS metagenome assembly MRWG01 (sample SAMN06117577, study PRJNA244670) | biofilm metagenome | biome: Water; feature: Cathode Biofilm; material: Biofilm; isolation source: microbial consortium enriched at the cathode of a solar microbial fuel cell | place: USA: District of Columbia...
CCCGCCTATACCTGCGGGCGATGACAGCCTTGCGCGGCATAACCACTCTCGGGCTCTGCCTGTTTCTGGCGCTGACCAGCGTCACCCTCGCGGTGGCGCGCGGCGCGCCGGGGCCGGTGGGGGTGATGGTGATCTGCACCGGCGAGGGGATGCAACGACTGGCCGTCGATGCTGACGGACAGCCGGTGGCGCCACCGCATATCTGCCCCGACTGCCTGCTCGCCTTCCACGCCAGCCCGCTGCGCGATCCCCTGCCCGCCCCGCGCGCCGCCTGCACAACCGCGCGCGCGCCCTTCGCCGAGGCGAGCCACGCCGCCGCGCCCGCGCGCCCGGCGATGCTGGCGCGCGCGCCGCCGCTCCGGGTCTGAGTTCACACTTTCCCGCAACCAGACCCATAGGAGCGACACCATGTCCCTCAGATCCACCGCCTTCACGGCGCTTGCCGCCCTCACCCTCGCCGCGCCCGCCATGGCGCAGGAAATCCACGTGCTCGACCCCTACGCCCGCAGCGCCAGCCCGATGGCCAGAACCGGCGCCGCCTTCATGCTGATCGAGAATATCGGCGACGCGGATGATCGGCTGATCGGCGTCACTTCTCCGGCCGCCAAGCTGGCGCAGCTTCACACCCATCGCGAAAAAGACGGCGTGATGAAGATGGTCCATGTCGAGGAGGGCTTCGCCATCCCGGCGGGCGAGACCATTTTCCTCCAGCGCGGCGGCAACCACGTCATGCTCATGGGCCTGGCCGAGCCGTTCGAGCAGGGCAAGACCATCTCGCTCACCCTCGTCTTTGAGAAATCCGGCGAGATAGAGATCGAGGTGCCGGTCGATCTCGCGCGGAAGGCCGGGCAAGGCAACGGGCAAGGTCACGGCGACTGAACGCCCGCCTCTCCGATAAGGCCCGCCACCCACTCGGGCACGACACGCGAGGCGCGGCCCTGCCGCGCCTCGTGGAAATCGCTTGCCACCGCAGACGCCTCCAGATTGATCTCGACGCAATGCGCGCCCGCGCCTGCCGCCTCCTGCGCAAATCCCGCCGCAGGCCAGACCTGCCCCGATGTGCCGATGGCCGCAAATAGGTCGGCACCGGCCAGATGGTCCAGAATCTCCTCCATCCGGTAGGGCATCTCGCCGAACCAGACCACGTCGGGGCGGCAGGCGCACGCACCGCAGGCCGGGCAGGCATCGGCGCGTGACATCTCCGGTGGCGCGTCCCACCGGTGGCCACAAGCGGCACAGAGCGCGCGCGCCAACTCTCCGTGCATGTGGATCACCCCCCGGCTCCCCGCCGCCTCGTGAAGGGCGTCCACGTTCTGCGTGACGATGACCACCTCGCCGGGGTGCGCCGCCTGCAGCCGCGCAAGCGCCGCGTGCGCGGCATTGGGCCGGACAGCGGCGGCCTGCGCACGGCGGGCGTTGTAGAAACGGTGCACGCGGCCCGCGTCGCGGATAAATGCCTCGGGCGTGGCCACGTCCTCGATCCGGTGCTTGGCCCACAGGCCGCCCGCGTCGCGAAAGGTCGCGAGCCCGCTTTCCGCGGAAATCCCCGCGCCGGTGAGAATGACGATCTTTTCCATCGCGACCTCCCCGTCTATATCTGCCGGATCGGAGGCCCCATGACCACCCGGATTCTCTTTGTCTGCCTTGGCAATATCTGCCGCTCACCCGCCGCCGAGGGCGCGGTTCGCGCGCTGTTGCCGGGCGCCCAAACCGACAGCGCGGGCACGAGCGATTGGCATGTGGGCGAGCCACCCTATGGCCCGATGCAGCACGCGGCACAGGCACGCGGCCTCGACATCTCGGACCTGCGCGCGCGGCAATTCGAGGCGGCAGATTCCGAGCGCTTCGACCTGATCGTCGCAATGGAAGACAAGAATCGCCGCGCGATCGAGGCGCTGCGGCCAGGGCACTGCGCCACGCCGGTCACCCTGCTCACCGATTACGCGCCCGAGGCGCGTGCCGATCACGTCCCCGACCCCTATTACACGCGCGATTTCGACGGTGTGCTCGACCTGATCGAGAGCTGCGCGCGGGGTCTCGCCGCGCGGCTCTGATCCGTGCGCCCGTTCGGAAAGTCCGAAACCGGCTTTCACGTGCCGGAAAAACCCCGTCACATCCCCGGCAAATCGCTTGCCCGTCACGGCGCCGCGCCCCATTCCAAGAGGGGAAGGAGACCCGCACCATGCCGCTGACATACCTCAAGACCGCCCATGCAGAGCTGCCACAGGCCGCTGCCGATATCGCCGACACGGTGCAGGTCATGCTCGCGCGGCTGCGGGCGGGCGGCGCGCAGGTGGCGCTGGAATACGCTCGCGACCTCGATGGCTGGGACGGGCCGGTGACGCTCGGCGAGGCCGAGATCGCAGCCGCCTCAGGCCGCGTGCCGCAGGCGCTCAAGGACGATATCGCCTGGGCGCATCATAACATCTCGCGCTTTGCCGCCGCCCAGCGCGCCACCGCGCAGGACATGGAAATCGAGCTGCGCCCCGGCCTGATCGCCGGGCAGAAGCAGATCCCGGTGCGCGCGGCAGGGTGTTACGTCCCCGGCGGGCGCTACAGCCACATCGCCTCGGCGCTGATGTCCATCGCCACCGCGCGAGAGGCCGGCGTGGGCGACATCACCGCCTGTTCACCCCCCTCCGGGCCGGGTGGCATCCCCGATGCGCTGGTGCACACGATGCATCTGGCCGGGGCCACGCGCATCCTGTGCCTTGGTGGGGTGCAGGGCGTCGCGGCGATGGCCTTCGGCCTGTTCGGTGCCCCGGCGGCGGATATCCTCGTCGGTCCCGGCAACGCCTACGTGGCCGAGGCCAAGCGCCAGCTTTTCGGCCCCGTCGGCATCGACATGTTCGCAGGCCCCACCGACAGCCTCGTGCTCGCCGATGACAGCACCGATCCCGAGACCGTCGCCGCCGACCTCGTGGGACAGGCCGAGCATGGCGCGACCTCGCCGGTGTGGCTCGCGACCACCTCGCGCGCGCTGGCCGAGACGGTCATGGCGCGCGTGCCTGCGCTCATCGCCGCCCTGCCCGAACCAAACCGTACCGCCGCCGCGACCGCGTGGCGCGACCTGGGCGAGGTGGTGCTATGCGACAGCGCCGAGGAGATGGCCGCCCATGCCGACGACCGCGCGCCCGAGCACCTGCATGTGCAGGCCCGCGATCTCGACTGGTGGCTGGGGCGGCTCGCCGCCTATGGCTCGCTGTTTCTGGGCGAACGCACGACCGTGGCCTTCGGCGACAAGGCGGCGGGGCCCAACCATGTCTTGCCCACCTCCGGGGCCGCGCGCTACACGGGGGGGCTGTCGGTGCACAAGTTCCTCAAGACGGTTACCTGGCAAAGGGTCGAGTCGCAGGCGCTCGGCGATCTGGCCGGGGTGACGGCGCGGCTCAGCCGGGCGGAGGGGATGGAGGGGCACGCGCGCAGCGCCGATATCCGCATGGGCGCGGAGGACCGTGCCCTCACCTCGACGGGGTAGAGCGACCGATGAAAACCGTGGGCATTCTCGGGGGGATGGGGCCAGAGGCCACCATCCTCCTGATGCAAAAGGTGATGGCGGCAGTGCCCGCGCGCGACGATTCCGACCACGTGCCACTCCTCGTGCATCAGAACCCGCAGGTGCCCAGCCGCATCAAGGCGCTGATCGAGGGGACCGGAGAAGACCCCGGCCCCACCCTCGCGCGCATGGCCCGCGATCTCGAGGCAGGCGGCGCGCAGGCGCTCGCCATGCCCTGCAACACCGCGCATCACTACGCCCCGGCGGTTCGCGAGGCGACGGCGCTGCCGTTTCTCGACATGCTGGACCTGACCGCTACCCATCTGGCAGGGGCGGGCGCGCGGCGCATCGGCATGCTCGCCTCGCCCGCAACCCGGCTCGCGGGAGTGTTCGACGCGCCCTTCGCCACTCATGGCCTCACACCTGTCTTTCTCCGTGACGACGCGGCCCTCCTGTCGGTCATCCGCGCGGTCAAGGCGGGCGAAGCGCTTTCCGCGCTCCGTCCTCGCCTGCGCACCGAGGCCGAGGCCCTCATCGCGCAAGGAGCCGACCACCTGCTGATCGCCTGCACCGAACTCTCGCTGATGTCCGATGCATTACCGACGCAATACCGACAACATACCGACAGCCTCGATTGCCTGACCGCCGCCATCGTGGACTTCGCCCGCGCCTGATCCCGATCGTTCAAGTCCGTCACGGGAAATGGTGCGCGCAAGGCTCTGGGCCCGGTCATGGACGCAGCACATCAATGGGGCGGGACACATAGGCCCGACCTGACATAAGACAGGAGCATGGTGCTCCCGCGGCGTGGGGCGAGAGTGATGAGGGCTTGACTTGCGCGCCCCTCGGCGGGACCAGTTACCTTTCTGGATCAAATCGACGGAAATGCCATGCAGGTCTTGTTGAGAGAGGCGATAGGGATCGCACAGGGCGACGAGTCCCTCTTTTCCGATTTCGCGGATGGCGGCGAGATGTGGACCGCCGAGGGCACGCGCGAACGGCGCAAGCGGGTGGTGTTCTACCCGCCCTTCCGGGCGGCGCCGAGCGTCCATGTCGGCCTGTCACTGTGGGATACCGATTGCAGAACCAACGCCCGCATGGAGGTGAGCGCCGACAACATTGCCGCGGGCGGGTTCGACATCGTCTTTCGAACCTGGGGCGACACGCGCATCGCCCGCGTGCGGGTGGGCTGGATCGCCATTGGCGCGGCACATCACGAGGATGACTGGCGCGATCTCGAATGAGCGTCGCGCTCAGGAGCGTCGCAAAAGACTGAGAAGCTGTTGCGAGGGCAGACCATCCGCCTCGGCCCCGACCGATCGTTGAAACGCGCGGATCGCCTCCACCGTATTGGGCCCCACGATCCCGTCGATCTTCTCGACCGCGAATCCCTTGCGCTTCAATCGGCGCTGCATTTCCTTGCGCTCGTCGAAGCTCAGCGGGTCATAGCCGCGCGGCCAACTCGCCTGGATGGGTGGGCCGCCCGCGATCCGGTCGGCAAGATGTCCCACCCCGAGCGCATAGGCATCGGCGTTGTTGTAGCGCTTGATGACGTCGAAATTGGCGAACACCATGAACGACGCCCCCGCCGGACCCGCCGGTTGCAGGATGCGCGCCGAGCCGTAATCGCGCACCGCGCGCCCGTCTGTCCCCACCACGCCGCGCGACGCCCAGTCCGAAGGCATCCGGCTGGTGTTGCCAAAGGACGCCCCGCGCGGCACGCGTACCTCCACGCCCCAGGGCATCCCCTTGCGCCAGCCGAACCGCTTGAGATACGCCGCCGTCGAGGCCAGCGCATCGGTGGGATCGTCCGACCATACGTCGCGCCGGCCGTCACCCGTGAAATCCACCGCATAAGCAAGGTAGGAGGTCGGAATGAACTGTGTGTGTCCCATCGCGCCCGCCCAAGAGCCCTTCATGTCGCGCGGGTTCACGTCGCCCGATTGCAGGATCTGCATCGCGGCAATCAACTGTTTCTCGAAGAATGCGCCGCGCCGCCCGTCATAGGCCAGAGTCGCCAGCGATTGCACCAGCGGCAGATCACCGAGCCGCGTGCCATAGGTGCTCTCCATGCCCCAGACCGCCGTGACGATCTCCTTTTCCACGCCGTAATGCGCCTCAATCCGATTCAGCACGCGGCGATGGCGGCGCAGCGCGGTCCGCCCGTCCTCGACCCGTTTCGGCGAGGTGGTCGCGTCGAGGTAATCCCATATCTCGCGCTTGAACTCGGATTGGTTGCGGTCCTTTGCCACCACCTCCGGGTCGTATCGAACGCCCCGGAAGGCGCGGTCGAGCACGTCGCCACGGATACCCGCCGAGGCCGCCCGCGCCCGGAACCCGGCGATCCAGCGGTCAAAGCCCGTATTGCCGCTTGCCAGTGCGACGCGGGCACCGTCAGCCACATCGGGCCGGGCGCGCGGTCGCAGACTGTGCACCGGAACGTCCACCGAGATCACCACCGCCGCACTCACCGCGCCGGGCCCCGGCCGCAATTGCGGGCGTAGGGATTCCGTCACCGACGCCGCGACCGCCCCCCCGAAAAAGAGCGCCAACCCCGTTACCAACACCAGTCCTGACCGCATCGCCTGTCTCCGCCTGCCCGGATTATTGGCCGATCATAGCGCGATTGTTCCCGTTCCGAAAGCGATCCCGGCGGTGCCGCGCAGGTGGCCGCCGATCTCAGCCGCGCTTGCGCTCCGCCTTGCGCTTTAGCTTGGCCGATTTGCGCCGCGCCGCGCCGATCTTGCGGCGCGGGGGCTTGCCACGCGCTGTGCCCTCACCCTTGGGCACCTGTGACCCCTCGATATCGAGGAGATCAAAAGCCAGCCCGCCCGAGACCGGCGCCGCCTCGGCAAGGCGCACGGTCACCCGCTGCCCCAGTGCGATGATGCGCCCGGTATCGGCCCCCATCAGGGTGCCGCGCTCGGGGTCGAAATGAAAATATTCGCGGCCCAGTGCGCGCATCGGGACGAGCCCGTCCGCTCCGGTCTCGTCCAGCTTCACGAACACGCCGAACCGGGCGATGCCGCTGATCTTGCCAGTGAATTCCTCTCCCAAGCGCTCGGAGAGAAAGGCGGCGAGGTAGCGATCATTGGTGTCACGCTCCGCCACCATCGAGCGGCGCTCCGTATCCGAGATATGCTGTGCGGTGGCGTCGAGTCCTTCGATCTCGGGGCCGCTCAGCCCGTCCTTGCCCCAGCCATGCGCCGAGATGAGCGCGCGATGCACGATCAGGTCGGCATAGCGCCGGATGGGCGAGGTAAAATGCGCATAGGCCCTGAGCGATAGACCGAAGTGCCCGAAATTCTGTGGCGCGTAATAGGCCTGCGTCATGGCGCGCAGGGTGGACATGTTGATGACCTCGGCATGGTCCGTATCGCGCGCGGCGTGCAGGAGCGCGTTGAGATGCGCGGTACGCAGCACCTGCCCCTTGGCCAGCACCAGCCCCGCAGTCTCGGCCACCTCGCGCAGCGTGTCGAGCTTTTCAGCCGGCGGCTCCTCGTGGACGCGGAACAAGAGCGGGCTCTTGCGGGTGGTCAGCGCCTCGGCGGCGGCGACATTGGCGAGTACCATGCACTCCTCGATGAGCCGGTGCGCGTCGAGCCGTTCGGTGAAACGCACCGAAGTGACCTTGCCCTCGTCGCTCAGCTCGACCTTGCGCTCAGGCAGATCGAGGTCGAGCGGCTGCCGCCGGTGGCGCGCCTTGGCGAGCGCGGCATGGGCGGCGTAGAGCGGGCGGATCACGTCCTCCAGCAGGGGGTCAGTCTTGTCATCGGGCGCGCCGTCCATCGCCGCCTGCACTTGGGCATAGGTGAGTGACGCCGCAGAGCGCATCAGTCCGCGCACGAAGCGGTGGCCGATCTTTTCGCCTGCTGCGTCGATCTGCATCCGCACGGCGATGCAGGGGCGCGGGACGCCCTCGTGCAGGCTACACAGGTCCGCGGAGAGGCGGTCCGGCAGCATGGGCACCACCCGATCGGGGAAGTAGCTGGAATTGCCTCGTTTTTTCGCCTCGTTGTCGAGCGCGGAGCCGGGGCGCACGTAGTGGGCGACATCGGCGATGGCGACCCAGATGACGTGGCCGTCGGGGTTTTTCGGGTCATCATCGGCATGGGCGTGGACGGCGTCGTCATGGTCGCGCGCGTCCGACGGATCGATGGTGATGAGCGGCAGGTCGCGCAGATCCGTGCGGCCCTTGAGGCCGGCGGGTTTCATCGCGTCGGCCTCGGCGATCACCTCGTCGGGGAATTCGTCCGGGATGCCGTGCTGATGGATGGCGATCAGCGACACGGCCTTGGGTGCCGAGGGATCGCCCAGCCGGTCGAGCACCCGCGCGCGCGGCAATCCCATGCGCCCCGGCGGCCCGGCCTGCTCGGCCTCGACCAGCTCGCCATCCTGCGCGCCGCCGGTGGCGTCGCGTGCGACGAGCCATTCCTTTCCCACGCCCTTGTCGATGGGAACGATCCGGCCGCCCTCTTCGCTCTTGCGGAAAATCCCAAGTACTTTCCGTGGGTTGGCCCCGATACGGCGGATGAGGCGGGCCTCGTAATGGTGCGCTTCGGCGCGCACGTCATGCACGCGGGCGAGGATGCGGTCGCCCTCGCCCAGCGCCGGATCGGCGGCGCGGGGCAGCACCAGCACCACCGGCTCCACCCCCTCGCCGTGCCATTCCAGTGGCCGGGCGAGCAGTTCGCCATCGGGCGTCAGCGCGTTGATTTGAAGCACCGTGACGGGCGGCAGGCGCTCGGGGTCGCGGTAGGTCTTCTTGCGTTTTTCCAAGTGTCCTTCGGCCTCTAGCTCGCGCAGGACACGCTTGAGGTCGATCCGCGCAGCCCCCTTGATACCAAAGGCCTTGGCGATATCGCGCTTGGAGGTGAGGGTCGGGTTGTCGGAAATCCATTGCAGGATTTCCGCCTTGGAGGGCAGTTGGCTCATGGCCTGCACGTAGCACGGCGCGCCGGGCGCGTCATCCGCGAAAAGCGGCTGAAACCGTGTCGGTATTCTGTCGGTATTCCGTCGGTATCGCGTCGGCCTCATCCATCGTGCGTGAAAAAATCCTTGGAATTTTCATTTTCCCCGCGCAGGATCGGGGGAACCGAGAATCTTCACAGGGAGCATGCCGCCGATGCTGCAACAGGACCCGAGCGAGACGCGCACCCTCGGCGCCGACTTGCGCGCGCTGCGCAAGGCGCGGGGCATGACGCTCGCGGCGCTGGCCGGGCGGCTGGGGCGGTCGGTGGGCTGGCTGTCTCAGGTCGAGCGCGACCTGTCGGAGCCGTCGATCAGCGACCTGCGGCAGGTGGCCGAGGTGCTGGGCGTGCCGATGTCGCTGCTGTTCGGTCATGCCAGCGCCCCCGCCGAAGAGCAGGGATACGTGGTGCGCGCGGGCGCACGGCGACCGATGGGGTCGGGCGAGGAGGGCCTGATCGAGGAATTGCTCTCTCCCGACCTGACCGACGATTTCGAGGTCATCCACTCGACCTTCGAGCCTGCATCGAAAATGCAGCGCGCGGCACAGCGGCCCACGCAGGAGGTGGGCTATATCGTCTCTGGCCGACTCGACCTGAGCATCGGTGGACGGCGGTTCACCCTCGGCCCCGGCGACAGCTTTCGCTTTCGCGGTGAGCCATATTCCTGGGCCAACCCCTATGACACCCCCTGCGTGGCGATCTGGGTGATCGCCCCGCCGGTCTATTGAGGGCGCGGGATGAGCTGGGAAGCCTGGACCGTCTTTGCCCTCTTCTGGGTGGTGTTCGTCACCACGCCGGGGCCGAATCATGTCAACTGCATCCAGACCGGCATGCATGTCGGGTTCCGCCGCGGCCTCTGGGCGGTGGCGGCGATCCTGACACAGGCAACTCTGTTCCTAACCCTGTCGGCGGCGGGGATCACCGCCTTGATCGCCGCGTCGCCGGTGGCGTTCGAGGCCGCGAAACTCGCCGGTGCGGGTGTGCTCATCTGGCTCGGCATACGCGGCTGGATGCGGGCGCGACGGCCCATCGAGACCGGCACGCAAAGCGGCGGGTCGGTGTTCTGGCGGGCCTTCATGGTGGCCACGATCAATCCCAAGAGCGTGGCGGGCTATCTCGCCGCGTTTTCACAATTCGTGCAGCCGGGCGTGCCGATCTGGGATCAGATGTGGGTGATCTTTCCCACCGCGCTGACCATCACGGCGCTCAGCTATACCGGCTTTACCGCGCTTGGCGCGGGGCTGGGGCGGGCGGCGCTGGGGGCGGTGGTCAATGTCTGGCTGCGACGGGGGATGGCCGCCGCTTTCGTGCTCTATGGCGTGGCCCTGGGCAGCGCCGCAACACCGGGGAGGATATGATGCACAAGGGATCGTGTCTGTGCGGGGACGTCACATTTACCGTGAACGCGGCGCCGGAGGGGCCAAGCGTGTGCCATTGCGGACAATGCCGCAATCAATCGGGGCACCTCTGGGCCTCGGCCTACGCGCCGGAGCACGACATCGCAATCACCGGCCGGGTCACATGGTACGAGGCGAGCACCACCGCGAAACGCGGATTTTGCCCGCGCTGCGGATCGTTCCTGTTCTGGAAGGCGCACGGTGAGGACACGATGAGTTTCGCGCTTGGTGCGCTGGACGAGCCGACCGGCGTGAGGCTGGAGAAGCATATCTTTGTCGCCGACAAGGGTGACTATTACGACATCGCGGACGGGTTGCCGCAGAAAGAGTGAGCGAGGGGAGACATGGCTGAGATTCCAACGACCGCACGCGCGGTCATCATCGGCGGGGGCGCCGTGGGGGCGTCCTGCCTCTATCACCTGGCCCGCGCAGGCTGGACCGACAGCGTCCTGCTGGAGCGCAACGAGCTGACAGCGGGCAGCACCTGGCACGCGGCGGGCAACGTGCCCACCTTTTCCACGAGCTGGTCGGTGATGAACATGCAGCGCTACTCGACCGAGCTTTATGCGCGGCTCGGGGCCGAGGTCGACTATCCGATGAACTATCACCAGACGGGCTCTATCCGGCTGGCGCATTCGCGCGAGCGGATGCAGGAATTCGAGCGCGCCAAGGGGATGGGCAAGCACCAGGGGATGGACCTCGAAATCCTTGGGGTGGGTGAGATCAAGGCGCGCTATCCCTTCATCGAGACGCATGACTTGCACGGCGCGCTCTATGACCCCAACGACGGCGATATCGACCCCGCGCAACTGACGCAGGCGCTGGCCAAGGGGGCGCGGGAGATGGGCGCGCGCGTGCTGCGTTTCTGCCCCGCTACCGGCGTGCGGCGCGAGAACGGCGAATGGATCGTCGAGACGGAGAAGGGCGAGATCCGCTGCGAGATCGTGGTGAACGCCGCGGGCTATTACGCGCAGCGTGTCGGCGAATGGTTCAAGCCCTATGGCGGGCGCACCGTGCCGATGATGGTGATGAGCCATCAATACCTTCTGTCCGAGGAAATCCCCGAGATCGAGGCGTGGTCGAAGGAGCAGGGCCGCAAGCTGCCGCTGTTGCGTGACGTCGATGTCTCCTACTACCTGCGGCAGGAAAAGCACGGCTTTAACCTTGGGCCTTACGAGCCGCGCTGTCGCGCCCATTGGGCCGACCCGAGCGATCCCATGCCCGACGATTTCAGCTTTCAGCTCTGGCAGGAGGATATCGACCGGATCGAGGAGATCGTGACCGACGCGATGGCGCGGGTGCCGCTCTTGGGCACCTCGGGGATCAGCAAGATCATCAACGGGCCGATCCCCTATGCGCCGGACGGGATGCCGCTGCTTGGCCCCATGCCGGGGGTGCCCAATGCGTTCGAGGCCTGTGTGTTCACCTTTGGCATCGCGCAGGGCGGTGGCGCGGGCAAGGTGCTGGCCGAATGGGTGACGGAAGGCGCGCCCGAGTGGGACATGTGGTCGTGCGACCCGCGCCGCTACACCGACTACACCGATCACGAGTATTGCGTGGCGAAGGGGATGGAGGTCTATGGCCACGAATACGCCATGCATTTCCCCTGGCACCGCTGGCCGGCTGCACCCGACCGCAAGCTCAGCCCCGTGCATGACCGGATCAAGGAAATGGGCGGCCAGATGGGCGACTATAACGGCTGGGAGCGCGCCAACTGGTTTGCGCAGCCGGGCGATGACACGTCTGAAGAGGCCACGCAGACCTGGGACCGCGCGGGGCCGTGGGAGCCGCGCATCCGGCAAGAATGCGAGGCGGTGAGAGACCATTGCGGCGTGCTCGACCTGCCCGGTTTCTCGCGGTTCAAGGTGCAGGGGCCGGGGGCCGATGACTGGCTTCGCGGGCTGGTCACGGGCACCTTGCCCAAGGTGGGGCGCGTGGGGCTCGTGTATTTCACCGACGACCGGGGGCGCATCGTCACAGAGATGTCGGTGACGCGCGAGGCCGAGGACCTGTTCGTGCTGGTTACCGCCGCATCTGCGCAATGGCATGACCGGGAATGGCTGGAGCGGCACATGCCCGAGGGGGCCGGTTTCACGCTGGAGGACTGGACCGACCGGATGTCGACCCTGATCGTCACCGGACCGAAATCGCGGGACGTGCTCAGCCCCCTCACCAACGCCGACCTGTCCCTGCCCTGGCTCAGCTTTCAGGAGGCGGAGGTGGCGGGGCGATGGGCCGCGCTGCTGCGGGTCTCGTTCGCCGGCGAACTCGGCTGGGAAATCCATGCGGAAAACGCCGATATCCCGGCGATCTACGAGGCGGTCGTCGACGCGGGAGCAAAACCCTTTGGCATGTGGGCGCTGAACTCCTTGCGCATCGAGAAGGGATATCGCGCGTGGAAAGGGGATCTCTCGACCGATTACTCGATGCTGGAGGGCGGGCTGGATCGGTTCGTGAAGCTCGACAAGCCGCAGGAGTTTCCCGGCAAGGCGGCGCTTCTGGCCGAGAAGCAGCGCGGGGTGACGAAACGGTTTGCACCGCTGATCGTCGAGGCGGGGGCGGCGGATGCGCCCTACATGTCGACGATCTGGCACGAGGGCGAGATCGTGGGTGAGACCACATCCGGGGCCTGGGGCTACCGGGTCGGGGCGTCGGTGGCGCTCGCCATGCTGCGGGCGGACCTCGCGGTTCCGGGCACAAAGCTGGAGGTTGAAATCTACGGCGAGCGGTGCCCGGCGGTGGTGCAGCCCGACGCGCCGCTGTGGGATCCGGAGAACGAGAGGCTGCGCGCGTGACCCTGCCCGCCACCATGCGCGGCGTGTACCTTACCCGCCACGGCGGGCCCGGGGCGCTGGACTGGCGCGAGGATATCCCCGTGCCGCGACCCGGACCGGGCGAGGTGCTGGTCCGGGTGCTGGCGGCGGGGGTGAACAACACCGATATCAACGCGCGCGAGGGCTGGTACGCGGCGGAGGTGACGGGGGCCACCGGCGAGACCGGCGAGGGTGTCGAGGCCGGGGGCTGGTCGGGGGCGCTGCGCTTTCCGCTGATACAAGGCGGCGACCTGTGCGGCGAGGTGGTGGCGCAGGGGCCGGGCGTCACCACCCCGGCGCTGGGCGCGCGCGTCACCTGCCCGATCAACATCCCCCGCCCGACGCCGGACAACCCGGTGGGCTTCGTCGCCCTCGGCTCGGAGATCGACGGGGCCTTTGCCGAGTATTGCCTGATGAGGGCGGATGACCTGCATGACGTGAGCGACGCACCGCTCTCGGACGTGGAGATCGCGGCCATCCCCTGCGCCTTCGGCACCGCGCTGGGGTTGCTCGACCGGGCGGGCGTGGCGGCGGGACAGGAGGTGCTGATCACCGGGGCCTCGGGCAATGTCGGGTTGGCGGCGGTGCAACTGGCGGCCGCAATGGGCGCGCGGGTGACCGGCATCGCTGCCCCCGCCAAAGCGGAGATCGTGAAGGAAGAAGGCGCAGTCGAGGTGATCGCGCGCGACGCCCCGCTGCCCGAAGACCGCTTCCACGCGGTGATCGACCTCGTGGGCGGCCCCGCCTTCCCCGCGTTCATCGACGCACTGCGCCCCGGCGGGCATTACGCGGTGGCGGGTGCCATCGCCGGGCCGATGGTCAGCGCCGATCTGCGCCGCATCTACCTGCGCGATATCACGATCCACGGCTGCACCTACCAGTCTAGCTACGTCTTTGCCCGGCTGATGGATATGGTGCGCAAAGGCGAGGTTCGTCCGCGCATCAAAGCCACCTATCCGCTGCGCGACATCGCCCGCGCGCAGGAGGATTTCCAGGCCAAGGCCGATGCCGGCAAGCTGGTCCTGCTGCCACAGGAGACCGCTACATGACTGCAATCACGTTGCTTGACGGCTCCATCGGGCAGGAGCTTGTGAAACGCTCCGGCGATCGGGCGACGCCGCTGTGGTCCACGCAGGTGATGATTGACCACGGCGACCTCGTGCGCGCGGTGCACGACGCCTATTTCGCCGCCGGGGCCACGGTGGCCACCACAAACACCTACGCGGTGCTGCGCGACCGGCTGGCGCGGGTGGGGCTGGAGGATCAGGTGGCCCGCCTTGCCGGGACCGCCGTAACCGCCGCCCGTGCCGCGCGCGACGCACACGGATATGGCCGCGTGGCCGGGGCGCTCGGGCCGCTGGTGCAATCCTATCGCCCCGACCTCTGCCCCCCTGCCGAGGAAGCCGCGCGCATCTATGCCGAGCCGGTGGCGGCGCTTGCGCCCGGTGTCGACCTGCTGTTGCTGGAAACCATGGCTTCCGTCGATCAGGCGCGCGGTGCGCTGATGGCCGCGCGCAAGACCGCCCTGCCCGTCTGGCTCGCCGTGTCGGTGATGGACGACGACGGCACCCGCCTGCGCTCGGGCGAGCCGCTTGGGGCGCTGGCCCCGCTTATCGCCGAGATGCCGCCCGATGCGATCCTGCTCAACTGCTCGCCGCCCGAGGCTATCACGCAGGGGCTGGGCGAAATCGCGGCGTTTGGCCTGCCCTTCGGGGCCTATGCCAATGGCTTTACCCGGATCAGCGACGGTTTTCTCGGCCCCGCGCCCACGGTCGACGCACTTGAGCAACGCACCGACCTCAGCCCCGCCGTCCATGCCGAGGCGGCGATGGGCTGGATCGCGCAGGGTGCCACCATCGTCGGCGGCTGCTGCGAGATCGGCCCCGCCCATATCGCGGAGCTGGCGCGACGTATCCGCGAGGCAGGCCATGACATCGTCTGACCCGCTGTTTCTTCTTGCCGGAAATACTCCGGCCCAACCATGACACGAGGTGAATCATGACCGATCTTCCAACGCAGGCCCGCGTGGTCATCATCGGCGGCGGCGTAGTGGGCTGTTCCGTCGCGTATCACCTGACCAAGCTGGGCTGGAGCGACGTGGTGCTGCTGGAGAGAAAGCAACTGACCTCCGGGACCACATGGCACGCGGCGGGGCTAATCGGGCAGCTCAGGGCCACCGCCAACATGACGCGCCTCGCGCGCTATTCGGCGGAGCTTTATACCGGGCTGGAGGCCGAGACCGGCATCGCCACCGGCTTTCGGCAGGGGGGGTCGATCTCGGCGGCGCTGACCGCTGACCGTCGCGAGGAACTGATGCGCAGTGCCGCGATGGCCCGCGCCTTTGGCGTGCCGGTTGAGGAGCTGAGCCCCGCCGAGATCAAGGACCGTTACCCGCATATCAACCTCGACGGCGTGACGGGGGGCGTGTGGCTGCCGACCGATGGGCAGGCCGACCCGGCCAATATCGCGCTGGCGCTGGCCAAGGGGGCGCGCAACCGGGGCGCGAGGGTGGCCGAGCGGGTGAAGGCGACGGGCATCGCGCGCGCAGGCCGTCGCGTGACCGGCGTGGACTGGCAAGGCGAGGATGGAAGCAGTGGCCATATCGCCTGCGACATGATCGTCAATTGCGCGGGGATGTGGGGCCGCGAGGTGGGGCGGATGGCCGGAACGAACGTGCCGCTGCATGCCTGCGAGCATTTCTATATCGTATCCGAGCCGATCGCGGGTCTGTCGCAGCTTCCGGTCCTGCGGGTGCCGGATGAATGCGCCTATTACAAGGAGGATGCGGGCAAGATGATGCTCGGGGCGTTTGAGCCCAATGCCAAGCCGTGGGGGATGGCGGGCATTCCCGAGAGTTTCGAGTTCGATCAGTTGCCGGAGGATTTCGACCATTTCGAGCCGATCCTCGAGGCGGCCGTCAACCGGATGCCGATGCTGGCCGAGGCGGGGATTCACACGTTCTTTAACGGTCCCGAAAGCTTTACCCCCGATGATGCCTATCACCTGGGGCTGTGCCCCGAGATGGACAATGTCTGGGTGGCCGCCGGGTTCAACTCCATCGGCATCCAATCGGCGGGCGGCGCGGGGCATGCGCTGTCGCAATGGATGGAGGATGGCGAGAAGCCATTTGACCTGGGCGACGTGGATATCGCACGGATGCAGCCGTTTCAGGGCAACCGGCAGTACCTCTATGAGCGGTCGAAAGAGACGCTCGGCCTGCTCTATGCCGATCACTACCCCTACCGGCAGAAGGCTACCGCGCGTGGCGTGCGGCGCACACCGTTTCACATGCAATTGCTGGCGCATGGCGCGGTGATGGGCGAGGCGGCGGGATGGGAGCGCGCCAACTGGTTCGCCCGCGAGGGGCAGGAGCGTGCCTATGCCTATTCCTGGGGCCGCCAGAACTGGTTCGACAATGCCGCCGCCGAGCATCGGGCCATCCGGCAGGCCGTGGGCCTCTACGACATGTCGAGCTTTGGCAAGCTGCGGGTGGAAGGGCCGGAGGCGGAGGCGTTTCTCAACCATGTCTGCGGGGCGGATATGTCGGTGCCGGTGGGGCGTATCGTCTATACGCAATTCCTCAACCCGCGGGGCGGGATCGAGGCCGATGTGACCGTGACGCGGCTATCGGAGACCGCCTATCTGGTGGTCACCCCTGCCGCCACGCGGCTGGCGGACGAGACCTGGCTGCGGCGGCATCTGGGCGGGCGGATGGTCGTGATAACGGACGTCACCGCCGCCGAGGGCGTGCTGGCGGTGATGGGGCCGAAGGCGCGCGACCTGATGCGCGCGGTGTCACCCGATGACATGTCGAACGAGGCGCATCCCTTTGGATGGGCGCGGCAGATCGAGATCGGCATGGGGCAGGCGCGCGCGCATCGCGTGTCTTACGTCGGCGAGCTTGGCTGGGAAATCTACGTGAGTGCGGACATGGCGGGCCATGTCTTCGAGGTGCTGAGCGAGGCAGGCTCCGATCACGGGCTGCGGCTGTGTGGTCTGCACGCGATGGATAGCTGTCGGATCGAGAAGGCGTTTCGCCATTTCGGGCATGACATCACCTGCGAGGATCACGTGCTGGAGGCGGGCCTGGGATTCGCGGTGAAGACCGCCAAGCCCGACTTCATCGGGCGCGAGGCCGTGCTCGCCAAGCGCGAGGCGGGGCTGGAGCGGCGGATGGTGCAATTCCGGCTGACCGATCCGGAGCCGATGCTCTATCACAACGAGCCGCTGCTGCGGGATGGTGAGATCGTGGGCTACCTGAGTTCCGGTGCCTATGGCCACCACCTCGGCGGCGCCATCGGCATGGGATATGTGCCTTGCGCGGGCGAGAGCGCGGAGCAGGTGCTGGCGTCAAGCTACGAGATCGACGTGGCGGGTACGCGCGTGCGCGCCGAGGCGAGCCTGCGGCCCATGTATGACCCGAAATCCGAGCGGATGCGCGGCTGAGGTCGCGCACGCGCCGCGGTCGGTCGCATTGATCCTGTCGCCGTCTGCCCCTATAGGCGAGGACAACGCGAGAACTGACCCTGGGGAAGCGCAGATGTCCAACGCCGCACTTGAAACCGCCATCGAAGCCGCCTGGGAGGCGCGCGACACGATCACGCCCGCCACCGGCGGCGAGACCCGCGAGGCCATCGAGGCCACGCTCGACGCACTCGATTCGGGCCGCCTGCGGGTGGCCGAACGTCACGAGGACGGTACCTGGCACGTCAACCAATGGGCCAAGAAGGCGGTGCTTCTGGGCTTTCGCATCAAGGACATGGAAATCCATCCGGGCGGCGCGCAGGGCGGCGGCTGGTGGGACAAGGTCGACAACAAGTTCAAGGGCTGGGGCGAGGCCGAATGGCGCGCCGCCGGTTTCCGCGCGGTCCCGAACTGCGTGGTGCGCAAATCCGCCTATATCGCGCCCGGCGTGGTGCTGATGCCCTCCTTCGTCAATCTCGGTGCCTATGTGGACGAGGGTACGATGGTGGACACCTGGGCGACGGTGGGCAGCTGCGCGCAGATCGGCAAAGGCGTGCACCTGTCGGGTGGCGTGGGCATCGGCGGCGTGCTGGAACCGATGCAGGCGGGGCCGACGATCATCGAGGACAACTGTTTCATCGGTGCGCGGTCCGAGGTGGTCGAGGGCTGTATCGTGCGCGAGGGTTCGGTGCTGGGAATGGGCGTGTTCATCGGCAAGTCCACCAAGATCGTGGACCGCGAGACCGGCGAGGTGTTCATCGGCGAGGTGCCGCCCTACTCGGTCGTGGTCTCGGGGTCGATTCCGTCCAAGGGCGGGGTCAACCTCTATTGCGCGGTGATCGTGAAGCGGGTGGACGCGCAGACGCGTTCCAAGACCGCGATCAACGAGCTGCTGCGCGACTGAGTTGACACCCCGGCCCCACGGCACAAGTCTGAGGCCATGAGCGCGGATCGCGATCCTTCCCCGCGCGCCGGGGCACGCAGATGATCCCGGCGCTGTCCTTCCCGCTACTGATGGCGCTGTTTGCCGGGGCCGCCGGGGTGGTCATCGTCTGCTCGTTGCGGGCGACCGGGCTGGCCGACATGATCGCCGACCGGACCCGGCTGGGCGAGGCGATCATCGGCGCCACGCTGCTCGGCGCGGCCACGTCGCTGTCGGGCACGGTGGTGTCGGTCACCGCGGCGAGCGCGGGGGATGCGAGCTTTGCCATCTCCAACGCCATCGGCGGCATCGCGGCACAGACCCTGTTTCTTGCCATCGCCGATGTGCTCTACCGGCGCAGCAACCTCGAACACGCGGTGGCCGAACCGGCCAACCTGTTCCAGTGCGTGGTGCTGATCGGGATGCTGAGCCTGCCTCTGGCGGCGATGGCCGGGCCGGAGGTGACGGTCGTCGGGCTTCACCCGGTCTCGGTCGTGCTGTTCCTGGTCTACGTGACCTCGGTGCGCGTGGGCGCGCGCATCCGTGAAACGCCGATGTGGCGACCGACGCAGACCAGCCAGACGCGCCACGACGTGCCCGAGGACGAGGCCGAACGCCACCGCCCGGTGATGGGCCTGCTGCTGGTCTTCGGCGGGCTCGTCTGCCTGATGGGGGCCGGGGGATGGGTCATCAGCCAGGTCGGGGCAGAGCTAATCGCGCGCTACCAGCTTGGCTCCAGCCTCGTGGGGGCGCTTATTACGGCGGTCGTCACCTCGATGCCCGAGCTTGTCACGACGTTGACGGCGATCCGGCGCGGCGCGCTGCAACTTGCCGTGGGCGGGATCATCGGCGGCAACACCTTCGACGTGCTGTTCCTGGTACTGTCGGATATCGCCTATCGCGACGGCTCGATCTATCACGCGATGCAGGCGGCGGACGTGTTCTGGATCGCGGTCGGCCTGCTGATGACCTCGGTCCTGCTGGCGGGCCTGATCCTGCGGCAGAAACACGGACCGGCGCGGATCGGGGTCGAGAGCGTCCTGCTCTTCGCGATCTATATCGGGGCGGTCACGGTGCAGGTGATTGCCCAGGGCTGAGACCGGGCGGTAAGGGGCCGGGCACGGCTTGACATGCGGCGGGCGCCGGCGCATGTCGCGCGGATGAGCAGGGACACGACACAACAGGTCTATACCCTCGTCGTCGAGGTCGGGCGCAAGGCGGGCGACGGGCTGCCGGACGCGGCCACTGGCGCGGCGCTGATGGTTTATGCCTCGGGCGTGGACGAGGCCGAGGCGGTGCGCGAGACGGTGGCGATCCTCAAACAGGCGGGGATGGCCCCGCTGGACGTGACCGGCCACGGCACATGCGAGGAGCGCGAGGCAGAAGGCCACGAGATCGACACGGAGGAGCGCGCGCTCATGGCCCGCGCCCGCGACGAGAACGCGGTGATCGTGGCGCAGGTGACGCCGTTTCACGACTGAGGCCGATGCCGGGCTTGTCTTGACGGTCTGTTAAGGGCTATGTTCTAGTCTTGTTCACCATGACAGTACGGGGGGAGTCCATCAAGATGTCGGCTATGGAGCATCCCGCCACACAAGACCTGCGCCGTTTCCTGGGGCAAGACCGCTTCGGTTGCGTCATGGCCGACCCTCCGTGGCGATTCACCAACCGCACCGGAAAGGTCGCGCCGGAGCACAAGCGCCTGTCGCGCTATCCCACCATGACGCTGGGCGAGATTTGCGCGCTGCCGGTGGCCGAGTATCTGACCGACGCGGCACATTGCTACCTGTGGGTGCCCAATGCGCTCTTGCCCGAGGGATTGCAGGTGCTGCGCGCGTGGGGGTTCGACTACAAATCCAACATCGCCCGCATTCGAACGTCGACGGGCTCACCCCGCGGGAGTATCACCAACGGTCAGAAGAGGACGAAACCCTGAACAGAGCCAACTTATAAACGCGGACTCAAAGGGGAGCAGGTCACGATCGATCGAACCATGAGCGCATCGAGACGCGGCTGACGACACGCGCGGCAACCTGACCGGCGCGCTTGGGGAGGTTGTCAGTCGCCACCCTGAGCCGGGTCCGAGGACGCGCGCACGAGGCGTGTGAGCGTGCCGAGACGCTCTCTCTGCTGTCCCGCGTCGTCGAAATTCGCCGGGTCGAGCCAGAAGCCGAACGCCTCTTTCAGCGCGGGCCATTCCGCGTCGATCGCTGCGAACCACGCGGTATCACGGTTGCGGCCCTTGACCACGGTGGCCTGCCGGAAGGTGCCCTCATAGCTTAACCCCAGGCGTTGCGCCGCGCGGCGCGAGGCCATGTTGAGGGCATCGCATTTCCATTCGAACCGGCGATAGCCTGCGCCGAAGGCCCAATCCATCATCAGGTAGAGCGCCTCGGTCGCGGCGCGGGTGCGCTGCAACGTCGGGGCGAGGTTGATATGGCCGACCTCGATGCTGCCCGCCTCCGGCTTGATCCGCAGATAGCTGGCGACACCGCCCACCTGCCCGGCATCCAGATCGGTGATCGCGTAGAACAGCGGATCGTCCGCCGCCGCCGCCTCGCGCGCCCACCGGTGGTATTGCGAGGCCGAGGAGAACGGGCCGTAGGGCATGTAATCCCAGAGCGTGGGATCGGCGCTCATCGCGCGGTGCAGATCGACCGCGTGCCGGTCCGCGTCGAGCCGGTCGAGCCGCGCGTAGCGCCCGGTCAGCGGCGTGCCATCGGGTGCGGGCGGTGGCCGCCAATCCAACAGTTGAGGACCGAGGGGGCGGCTTTCTGACATGGCTGATGCCTCACTCCTGCGGGATGACCCTGAGCCCGAGTTCCATGAGCTGATCCGGGGTCGGCTCGGAGGGGGCGTTCATCATCAGGTCCTCGGCGCGCTGGGTCATCGGGAACATGATGACCTCGCGGATGTTCGAGGTGCCGGCGAGCAGCATCACCATGCGGTCGATCCCTGCCGCGCAGCCGCCGTGGGGGGGCGCGCCGTATTGGAACGCGTTGACCATCCCGCCGAAGCGGTTGCGGACCTCCGATTCGTCGTAGCCGGCAAGCGCGAACGCCTTGAACATGGTCTCGGGGCGGTGGTTGCGGATGGCGCCGGAGACGATCTCGTAGCCGTTGCAGGCGAGGTCATACTGGTAGCCGAGCACCTGAAGCGGGTCGCCGTCGAGGGCCTCGCGCCCGCCCTGGGGCATCGAGAAGGGGTTGTGCGAGAAATCGACCTTGCCGGTTTCCTCGTCGGCCTCGTACATCGGGAAATCGACGATCCAGGCAAAGGCGAAGCGGTCCTGCTCGGTCAGGCCAAGCTCTTCGCCGATCACGTCGCGGGCGCGGGCGGCGACCCGCTCGAACGCCTGCGGCTTGCCACCCAAGAAGAAGGCGGCGTCGCCCACGCCAAGGCCAAGCTGCTGGCGGATCGCCTCGGTCCGCTCGGGGCCGATGTTCTTGGCAAGGGGGCCTGCGGCTTCGAGACCATCGCCCTGATCGCGCCAGAAGATATACCCCATCCCCGGCAGCCCCTCTTTCTGGGCAAAGGCGTTCATCCGGTCGCAGAACTTGCGGCTGCCGCCGGTGGGGGCGGGGATGGCGCGGATCTGGGTGCCGTCCTGTTCGAGGAGTTTCGCGAAGATGGCGAAGCCGGAGCCGCGGAAATGCTCGGACACGTCCTGCATTTCAATCGGGTTGCGCAGGTCGGGCTTGTCGGAGCCGTATTTGAGCATCGCCTCGGCGAAGGGGATTTGCGGCCATGTCTCGGGCGCATCCACGCTCGCACCCTCGCCGAATTCCTCGAACACGCCGGCGATCACCGGCGCGACGGTGTCGAACACGTCCTGCTGCTCGACAAAGGACATTTCCATGTCGAGCTGGTAGAAATCGGTGGGCGAGCGGTCGGCGCGGGGGTCCTCGTCGCGAAAGCAGGGCGCGATCTGGAAATACTTGTCGAAACCCGAGACCATGATGAGCTGCTTGAACTGCTGCGGCGCCTGCGGCAGCGCGTAGAAGCGACCGGGGTGCAGGCGCGAGGGCACGAGGAAGTCGCGCGCGCCCTCGGGGCTGCTCGCCGTGATGATCGGCGTCTGGAACTCGCGGAAGCCGCGATCCCACATGCGCCGCCGGATCGAGGACACCACGTCCGAGCGCAGCACCATGTTGTGCTGCATCGCCTCGCGGCGCAGGTCGAGATAGCGATAGCGCAGGCGCGTCTCCTCGGGGTATTCCTGATCGCCGAAGACCTGCAGGGGCAATTCGTCCGCACTGCCGAGAACCTCGAGGTCGCGGATATAGACCTCAATCTCGCCGGTGGGGATTTTCGCGTTCACGAGGCTTGCGTCGCGGGCCTTCACATTGCCGTCGATGCGGACGCAGTATTCCGCGCGCAAGCCTTCGACCGCGTCGAAGACCGGGCTGTCGGGGTCGCACAACACCTGCGTCACGCCATAGTGATCGCGCAGGTCGATGAACAGCACGCCGCCGTGATCGCGGATGCGGTGGACCCAACCGGCAAGGCGGACGGTCTCTCCGACATGGGATTTTCTCAGATCGGCGCAGGTATGGCTGCGATAGCTATGCATTTGGGGTCTCCGGGGCCGCGCGGGCCGCTGATGGCGTTCTGTGTCGGGTCCGCGCCGATACACATGGGCGGGGCGGCAAAGTCAAGGCCGGGGGTGGGCCGAATGCTTTACAGACCGCCTGAAACCAATAGAATACCGACGCTTGGGGCTGGCATCCGGCAGGGCCGGGCACGGCAGGCCGGATCGAGACGCCGATGCGCGGTGCCGGGGATGGCACGGGACTGGAGGTGCGCGATGTGGAGCAAGACCCTCGATCATCTATTGACTCATCTGTTCCGCCAAGGACGGCTGCGTGTGACGTTCCCTGACGGCACGACACGCAGCTACGGGCCGGGAAACGGGCGGGAATGCGCGGTGGTGCTGCATCATCCGGCCTTACCGCGGCGGATCGTGCTGTCACCCGACATGGGTGTGGGCGAGGGCTATATGGACGGCACGATCACCATCGAGGATGACGACGTCTATGGCTTCCTGAGCCTCGCGATCCAGAACATCGCGGCGCAGGGGCAGCCGTGGTTCCGCCGCCCGCTGGAGGCGTTGCGCCGGCTCAAGCGGCGGTTTGATCAGTCCAACCCGGTGGCGCGGTCGCGCGCCAACGTGGCGCATCATTACGACCTGTCGGGCGAACTCTACGATCTCTTTCTCGACGAGGACCGCAATTACTCCTGCGCCTATTTTGCCCGCCCGGACATGACGCTGGAAGAGGCGCAGGCAGCCAAGAAACAGCATATCGCGCGCAAGCTCTTGATCGAGCCGGGGATGAGGGTGCTGGATATCGGCTGTGGCTGGGGTAGCATGGGAATCACGCTGGCGCGCAATTTCGGGGCAGAGGTCGTGGGGGTCACGCTGTCGCGGGAACAGCACGAAATGGCCAATGCCCGCGCCGCCAAGGCCGGGCTGTCGGACAAGGTGCGGTTCGAGTTGATGGATTACCGGGACGTGCAGGGAGAGTTCGACCGAATCGTGTCGATCGGCATGTTCGAGCACGTGGGCGTGCCGCAATACGACGCCTTTTTCAGCTCCGTGACCCGGCTATTGAAACCGGAGGGGATCGCGCTCATCCACACGATCGGGCGCGCGGGGCCGCCGGGGACAACGAGCCCCTGGATACTGAAATACATCTTTCCCGGCGGCTATTGCCCGGCCATGTCCGAGGCGATGGCGGCGGTGGAGCGGCAGGGCCTCGTGACCACCGACGTGGAGGTGTGGCGCCTGCATTATGCCGAGACACTGAAGGAATGGCGCAAGCGGTTCGAGGCCAATATCGACCGCGTCCGCGCGCTCTATGACGAGCGGTTCTGCCGCATGTGGCGCTATTATCTGATCGCCAGCGAGCTGACCTTTCGGCTCAACAACCAGGTGGTGTTCCAGTTCCAGATGACGCCGAAGCAGGACGCGGTGCCGCTGACGCGCGACTATCTCTATCGCGAAGAGGCCGACAGCGAGGGGCGCGGCGCGGCGGCCTGAGGTATCAGACCGGCACCGGGGCGAGGGCGCGGGCAAAGCGCGCCTTCCACAGCGCCTCTTCGTATTCGCCGTCGGCCGTGCTGTCGTAGACGACGCCGCCGCCCACGCCGAGCCGGGCGTGCCCCCCCTCCACCATCAGCGTGCGGATGGCGACGTTGAACTCACTGCGGCCGTCGGGGGCGGCCCACCCGATGGTGCCGCAGTAGATGTCGCGCGGGGCCGGTTCCAGATCGGCGAGGATTTCCATTGCGCGGATTTTGGGGGCGCCGGTGATCGAGCCGCAAGGGAACAGCGCGCGCAGGATGTCCGAGAGCGTGGTGCCGGGGGCGAGGTCGGCGGCGACGAGCGAGGTCATCTGGTGCACGGTCTCGTAGGTCTCTACCGAGAAGAGCGCGGGCACGCGCACCGATCCCGGCACGCTCACGCGGGAGATATCGTTGCGCAGCAGGTCCACGATCATCAGGTTCTCGGCGCGGTTCTTTTCGTCCGATTGCAGGAAGTAGCGGCGGCGCGCGTCCTCGGCGGGATCATCGCTGCGCGGCTGGGTGCCCTTCATCGGGCGCGTCTCGATGGTGCCCTCGGCATCGGTGCGGAAGAACAGTTCCGGCGAGCGCGAAAGGATCGCGGGCAGGCCCTCGGCCTCGATCAGCGCGCCGAAACGCACCGGCTGCACCGCGCGGAGCGCGGCATAAAGCGCCTGCGGCGTGCCCGAAGCCTCCAAATTTAGCGGGAAGGTAAGATTGGCCTGGTAAATATCACCCGCGCCGATGAGTCCGTGGACCGTGTCGAAGGCGCGGGCGTAGCGGCGCGCATCCCATTCGGGGCGGACCGGGCCGAGCCGCGCCGGGCCGGGATCGAGCGGCCCGGCACCCTGCGGCGCGGCATAGGCCCCGAATTGCAGGAGCGGCAGGCGGCGGTGGCCGGGCATGAGCGGCGCGAGCCGCGGCTCGAGCGCGTAGCCAAGCTCGTAGCTGGCAAAGCCCGCGAGCCAGTACCCGTCGGCGCGCGCCTCGTCGAGCGCGGCGAGCGCGGCGGGCACCTCGTCCGGCGCGTGCGCCACGATCAGCCGGTCGGCCTGCGCAAAGACGCAGGGCCCGTCCGCTGGCCCGTGATCGAAACGAATCTGCACCATGCACCCCTTGCGCTGATGGACCGAAATTAGGGCGTGAGGCGGCGAATGACACCCACAAAAGCGCCGCCTCGCGGTGGTTTTGCGCAAGGCCCCCGCGCGCTTGACAGGCGGGGGTACGGCGGGCGAGCGTCGTGGTGAGGAAACATTCAGGCGAGGCGTTTGCCATGACGAAGCGAGTCGCGGGGGCCGGGGCGCTGTGCCTGTGGGCTGCGATGGCGTCGGCAGGGCCGGTGTCGATCGGCTTCGAGGGCTCACCGGAAGGCGTGGCGCCGCCCGAGATGGCCGAGGACGGATACCGCATCGTTACCCGTGACGCGATGATTTCCGGGCCCGGCAAGTCCGGCGACGGCAGTGACGGGCCGAACGAGATCGAGGGCGCGATGGGCGGACGCGGGGCCATCGCTATCCTGCGCGATGGGCCTTTCACCTTCGTCTCGCTCGACTGGCAGGCCGAGAGCGGCGTGCCGGAGGTGGTGGCCGAGGGGTATCTCGGGCCGCAGCTCGTGGCGCGCGAGCGGTTTGCCGCGCGTGGGGCAAGGTTTGTCACCTTTGCCGCCGGGGCGCTGAAAGGGCGGGTGATCGACCGGCTGATCCTCTATCCGCAACGCGACGGGCGGGGCATGGGCGCGCTTGACCGGGTGATCCTCGACGATGCGCCGGGCCACGCCCCCGCGTCCTGACCCGCGTGCCGGTGATGCCCCTTGCACACGGGCGGGTGATGGATATAACCCCACCAATTTGCGCGCGGGCAGAGACCGCGCGCAGCCACCAAGCTGCCCGGGGACCGACATGCCGAAAAGAACCGATATCTCGTCCATCATGATTATCGGCGCGGGGCCCATCATCATCGGACAGGCCTGCGAATTCGACTATTCCGGGGCGCAGGCCTGCAAGGCGCTGCGCGAGGAGGGTTATCGCGTCATCCTCGTGAATTCCAACCCAGCGACGATCATGACCGATCCCGGCCTCGCCGATGCCACCTATATCGAACCGATCACGCCAGAGGTGGTCGCCCGCATCATCGAGAAGGAGCGGCCCGACGCGCTCTTGCCGACGATGGGCGGGCAGACCGGGCTAAACACCGCGCTCGCCGTGGCCGATATGGGCGTGCTGGAGAAATTCGGCGTGGAACTGATCGGCGCCAACCGCGCCGCCATCGAGATGGCGGAGGATCGCAAGCTCTTTCGCGAGGCGATGGACCGGCTGGGGATCGAGAACCCGAAAGCCACCATCGCCAACAACATGGACGAGTGCATGGCGGCAATAGATTTCGTGGGCCTGCCCGCGATCATCCGCCCCGCCTACACGCTGGGCGGCACCGGCGGCGGCGTGGCCTATAACCGCGACGATTACATCCATTACTGCAAGTCGGGCCTCGATGCCTCGCCGGTCAGCCAGATCCTGATCGACGAGAGCCTGCTGGGCTGGAAGGAATACGAGATGGAGGTGGTCCGCGACAAGGCGGACAACGCGATCATCGTCTGTTCCATCGAAAACGTCGATCCGATGGGCGTGCACACGGGCGATTCGATCACCGTGGCGCCGGCGCTGACGCTGACGGACAAGGAATACCAGATCATGCGCAACGGCAGCATCGCCGTGCTGCGCGAGATCGGGGTGGAGACCGGCGGTTCGAACGTGCAATGGGCGGTCAACCCCGAGGACGGGCGCATGGTGGTGATCGAGATGAACCCGCGCGTAAGCCGCTCCTCGGCGCTGGCCTCCAAGGCCACCGGTTTTCCGATTGCCAAGATCGCGGCAAAGCTGGCGGTGGGCTATACGCTCGATGAGTTGGACAATGACATCACCAAGGTGACGCCTGCCAGTTTCGAGCCGTCCATCGACTATGTCGTGACGAAAATCCCGCGCTTTGCCTTTGAGAAATTCCCTGGCAGCCAGCCCCACCTCACCACCGCGATGAAATCGGTGGGCGAGGCGATGGCGATTGGCCGGACGATCCACGAGAGCCTGCAAAAGGCGCTCGCCTCGATGGAGACGGGGCTGTCGGGCTTTGACGAGGTCGAGATACCGGGTCTGGCCGACCTCGGACCGGACGGCGCGCCCGACAAGGCGGCGATCACCCGCGCGCTGTCGGTGGCCACGCCCGACCGGATGCGCACCATCGCGCAGGCGATGCGGCACGGCCTGACGGATGACGAGATCCACGCCGCTACCGCCTTTGATCCCTGGTTCCTCGCCCGCATCCGCGAAATCGTCGAAGCCGAGGAGCGCGTGCGCCGCGACGGTCTGCCGATGACCGAGGACGGCCTGCGCCGCCTGAAGATGATGGGCTTTACCGATGCGCGGCTGGCCGCGCTGACGGGCCGCGACGAGGGTCAGGTGCGCCGCGCGCGCGTCAATCTGGGCGTTCACGCGGTGTTCAAGCGGATCGACACCTGCGCCGCCGAGTTCGAGGCGCAGACGCCCTACATGTATTCCACCTACGAGGCCCCGATGATGGGCGAGGTGGAATGCGAGGCGCGCCCCTCGGATGCGAAAAAGGTTGTCATCCTCGGCGGCGGTCCGAACCGGATCGGCCAAGGGATCGAGTTCGACTATTGCTGCTGTCATGCGTGTTTCGCGCTCTCGGACGCGGGCTATGAGACGATCATGATCAACTGCAACCCCGAGACGGTCAGCACCGATTACGACACCTCTGACCGGCTGTATTTCGAGCCGCTGACGTTTGAGCACGTGATGGAGATCCTGCGCGTCGAGCAGGAGAACGGCACGCTGCACGGGGTGATCGTGCAGTTCGGCGGGCAGACGCCGCTGAAGCTCGCGCGCGGGCTGGAGGCCGAGGGCATCCCGATCCTCGGCACCACGCCCGACGCGATCGATCTGGCAGAGGATCGCGAGCGGTTCCAGGATCTGGTGATCCGGCTGGGCCTCAAGCAGCCGCAGAACGGCATCGCAAGCACCGACGCGCAGGCGCTGGAGATCGCCGAGAGCATCGGCTTTCCGCTCGTGATCCGGCCCTCCTATGTGCTGGGTGGGCGCGCGATGGAGATCGTCCGCGACATGGCCCACCTGGAACGCTACATCGCCGAGGCGGTGGTCGTCTCGGGCGACAGTCCGGTGCTGCTCGACGGTTATCTGTCGGGGGCGATCGAATGCGACGTGGATGCGCTCTGCGATGGCAAATCCGTGCATGTCGCGGGCATCATGCAGCATATCGAGGAGGCGGGCGTGCATTCGGGCGATTCAGCCTGCTCGCTGCCGCCTTACTCGCTGGAACCCGAGATCATCGCCGAGATCAAGCGCCAGACCGAGGCGCTGGCGCGCGCGCTGCACGTGGTGGGGCTGATGAACGTGCAATTCGCGGTCAAGGGCAAGGATATCTACCTGATCGAGGTGAACCCGCGCGCAAGCCGCACCGTGCCCTTTGTCGCCAAGGCCACCGACAGCGCCATCGCGGCCATCGCCGCGCGGCTGATGGCGGGCGAGCCGATGGACGCCTTCCCGCTGCGCGGCCCCTACCCCGATGGCGCGACGCCCGGCAGCCTGCCGATGGCCGACCAGATGACGCTGGCGGACCCGGACATGCCGTGGTTCTCGGTCAAGGAAGCGGTGCTGCCCTTCGCGCGCTTTCCAGGGGTCGATACCATCCTCGGGCCGGAAATGCGCTCGACCGGCGAGGTGATGGGTTGGGACGTGTCGTTCCCGCGCGCCTTTCTCAAGGCACAGATGGGGGCGGGCGTGCACCTGCCCGAGAGCGGGCGGGTGTTCGTGTCGATCAAGGACAGCGACAAGACCCCGCAGCTTGTTGAAACGGCGCAGGTCATGACCGATCTGGGATTTACGCTCGTGGCCACGCGCGGCACGGCAGAGTTCCTGACCGGGTCCGGGCTCGACTGCGAGGTGGTCAACAAGGTCTACGAGGGCCGGCCCAACATCGTGGACCTGCTCAAGGACGGCGAAATCGCGCTGGTGATGAACACTACCGAGGGGGCGCAGGCGGTCGAGGACAGCCGGGAAATCCGCTCGGTCGCTCTCTATGACAAGATCCCGTATTTCACCACGCTCGCCGGATCGCACGCGGCGGCGCAGGCGATTCGCGCGCGGCAGGAGGGAGTGCTGGAGGTGATGGCATTGCAGGGCACGGGCGGGCGCTGAGAGGGCGGGCGCTGACCTTTTCGCGATACGACCGGCCCGTCTTCCAAGTCGCTTTTGCGCCACATCCCTTCGATTTTGCCCGGTATGCCGAAAACGCCGGGGGGACATTCCGCGAATGCATGGATTTTCGTCGCAATCGTCATTGCGCCGCCAGGATTTATCCCTATTTGGCCGGTGTAAGCGACGCACCGCTTGCACGATTCACTCTAACGCCAAGGAGGCAAGACATGACCCGCGACGAGCTGAACCGCGAACTGCGTATGCACTCTGCCTCCTGGCAGGCCGTTCTGATCGTCTATGGTGCGATCGTGGGCACCTTTGTGCTCTCGGCCATGGCGGTTCTCTGAACCGCATCAGACGATAGTATCTCGCAGGATTGCGCCGCGAACGGGATCGCCCGTTCGCGGCCATTATCCATGTCAGGCCGACGCGCCCGTGACCTTGGGGTCGTTCGGGTCGATCTTGGCGGATGCCGCATCGCCCACGTTGTCCACTCCGCGCTCTTCGAGCAGCGTGGTGAGCCAGTCGGGGTCCATCTCGGGCACCGAGCTGAGCAGCAGGTCGGTATAGGGATGGTGCGGGGGCGTGAACATCTCGTCCTTGGGCCCCTGCTCGACCACCCTGCCGTGCTGCATCACCACCACCTCGTCGGCGATCGAGCGCACGGTGGCGAGATCGTGGGTGATGAACATGTAGGCGAGGTTCAGCTCGTTCTGGAGCCGGTCCAGAAGCCGTAGGATGCCCTCGGCCACGAGCTGATCGAGCGCCGATGTCACCTCGTCGCATACGATGAAGGTTGGCTCGGCCGCGAGCGCGCGGGCAATGCCGATGCGCTGTTTCTGACCGCCCGACAATTCCGGCGGGTAGCGGTTGTAGTACTGCGCCGGTTCAAGCTCGATCAGGTCGAGGAGTTCATCGACCCGGTTCTTGAGCGCCGCCCCCTTGAGGCCGGAATAGAACGCCGCCGGACGCCCGATGATCTCTGAGATGCGGACCTTGGGATTGAGCGCGGTGTCGGCCATCTGGTAGATCATCTGGCACTGACGCAACTGGTCCTTGGTGCGGTTGCGATAGTCCGGCGGGAACGGCTCGCCCTTGAACAGCACCTCGCCCTTGGAGGGTGGCAAGAGCCCGGTGATGACCCGCGCGGTGGTGGACTTGCCCGAGCCCGATTCGCCCACGACCGCGACGGTCATACCCTCGTAGATGTCAAAACTCACATCATCGAGCACCTTGTCGCCACTGGTATAGGAGGCATCCACGTTCCTGACCGAGATGAGCGGCGGCGTGCCGTCGGTGGGCCGCCTGCGCTGCGGGCTCTTGAAGCCGCGCACCGCCCAGAGCGACTTGGTATAGTCCTCCTGCGGGTTTTCGAGCATCTCGCGGGTGGGCGCCTCTTCGACCTCTTCGCCCTTGAGCAGCACCTTGATCGTGTCGGCCATCTGCGCCACCACCGCGAGATCGTGGGTGATGTAGATCGCCGCGGTGTTGAACTCGTCCACGATGTCGCGAATGGCCGAAAGCACCTCGATCTGTGTGGTCACGTCGAGCGCCGTGGTCGGCTCGTCGAAGATGATGAGATCGGGGCGGCAGGACATGGCCATCGCGGTCATCGCGCGCTGCAACTGCCCGCCAGAGACCTGGTGCGGGTAGCGAAAGCCGATCTCCTGCGGGTTGGGCAGCCGGAGCTTTTCGTAAAGCTCCATCGCGTCTTCCTGCGCCTCCATCCGCTTTTTCAGACGGTATTGCAGGGGGGCCTCGGTATGCTGGTCGATGAGCTTGTGCGACGGGTTGAACGAGGCCGCCGCGGATTGCGCGACGTAGGCGATGCGCGAGCCCCGGAGCGCGCGCTTGTCGGACTCGCTCGCGGTGGTCAGCTCCATCCCGTCGAACTCGATGGTGCTATCGACGATGCGCGTGCCGTCACGGGCATAGCCCATGCAGGCCGCGCCGATGGTCGACTTGCCGGCCCCCGACTCGCCAATGAGACCCATCACTTCGCCGCGGTGAAGAGTGAGATCTACCCCTTTGATGATGGGCACCCATGTCTCATCGGAATAGCCCTCGATCTTGAGATCGCGGATTTTCAGCAGAACGTCTTTCTTCTTGGTCATCGGTTCACACCTTCAGGCCAGAGGAGCGGTAGAGCATCCAGTCCACCACGAAATTTACGGCGACGGTCAGAAGCGCGATCGCCGCAGCCGGAATGAGCGGGGTCAGCTCGCCAAACGAGATCAGTGTCGCGTTCTCGCGCACCATCGAGCCCCAGTCCGCGGTCGGCGGCTGAATGCCGAGGCCGAGGAACGAGAGACCGGCGATGAGCAGGAACACGAAGCAGAATTCCAGCCCGAATTCCGCCACCAGAGGCGCCGTGGAATTGGGCAGGATTTCCCGCCGGATGAGATACCACTTGCGTTCGCCGCGCAGCTTGGCCGCCTCGATATAGTCCATGACGACCACGTTGCCCGCGACCGCCCGGGTAAGGCGGAAGACGCGCGGGCTGTAGATCACCGCGACGACCAGAACGAGGATCACCTCGGAGGGGTTGAAGATAGTCAGCATGAAGCCCGCGAACACCGTGGCAAAGCCCGCCATGACGGCGAGGCCGATGAGCCAGCCGATGATGCTGCTCTCCGAGATCGCCGCGACCATCAGCACCCCGACAACCGCCGCAAAGCCCACGAGAAGCCAGAAGCTCGTCGTGTTGTTGGCCAGGTCGCCGCCGAAGATCGACAGCATCAGCAGCGCGAAGATGAGCGACGGGATCGACATGATGACATCGGACATCCGCCCGAGGAACTGATCGAACAGGCCCCCCGTCGTCGCCGCCAGAAGCCCCGCGAGCGCGCCGAGGAAGAACGCGAGGACCGTGCCCGCAAGCGCAAGCGCCACGGTGTTGCGCGCGCCGAAGATGATGCGGCTGAACATGTCGCGGCCCAACTGATCGGCCCCGAGGAGCAGGGTCTCATCCGCGGGTGCAAAGGCCGACGTGATCACCTCGGCCTCGCCGAAGGGCGCGATGATGGGGGCGAAGATGCCCGCCACCGCGTAGGTGAAGATCACGAACATCCCGAAGCCCGCGGTCAGCGGTGCGGTGCGCAACTCCTTGGCCATGTTGACCGAGGAGATCGCGACTAGAAACTCGCGGAACCCGTAGGCCACCATCGCGGCCATCGCCAGCAGACCCGCCGAGACCGCCACGAACTTGAGCGCCGAAACACCGCCGACGATGCCCAGCACGAACGAGACGAGCGTGAGCGAGAACAGCAGAAGGAAGGCCGACCGCTTGTTGTAATACGCCGCCAGGCAGGATGCGCCCAGAAGCAGGGTGTAGTAGATTATGACGAAAACACTCATGTCCCTGCCCCCTTATTTCGGATGCCGCAGACGCGGGTTGGTGAGGATCGCGCCCACATCGGCTGCCAGATTGAGCAGGATGAAGGTCGCGGCGAAGATCAGGCAACAGGCCTGAACCACCGGGAAGTCACGCTTGGAGACCGCGTCCACCAGCGCCTGTCCGATGCCGGGATAGACGAACACCACCTCGACCAGCACCACGCCGGTGATGAGGTAGGCGAGGTTGAGCGCGACGACGTTGATGATCGGTGCCCAGGCATTCGGCAGGGCGTGCTTGACAATCACCTTCCACGGTGGCGTGCCCTTGAGGCGGGCCATCTCGATATAGGGCGAGGACAGCAGGTTGATGATCGAGGCGCGTGTCATGCGCATCATGTGTGCCGTCACCACCAGCACCAGCGTCAGCGCCGGAAGGAAGGTGCGGTGCAGCAACTCGAAGAAATCCATGCCCTCGCGCAAGCTCGCGATGGCGGGGAACATGCCCGTGTTGACCGCGAGATAGAGGATCAGGATGTAGCCCAGAAAGAACTCGGGGCTCGAGATCGAGGTGAGGGTGGCGACGTTGGCCACGCGGTCAAAGATCGTGTTGCGCAGCAGCGCCACGATGACGCCCAGCACGATCGACACCGGCACCGCGATGGCGGCAGCGTAGGTCGCGAGGAACAGCGTGTTGGCGAAGCGCTCGCCGATGGTCTCGGTCACACTCTCACCGGTCACGATGGAATTGCCGAAATCAAACATCACCGCGCCCGAAAGCCACTGGAAGTAGCGCAAGATGGCCGGTTGATCGAGGCCCATTTCCTTGCGCAGCGCGGCGAGGTTCTCGGGCGTCGCGCCCTGCCCCAGCACCGCAGATGCAATATCGCCGGGCAATAGCTCGACCATGAAGAAGATTATCACGGAAATGACCAGTAGTATGATCAGTCCCAGACCCAGCCGCTTGGCGACAAGCCCAAGGATGTCCCCCATCTTTCCCTCCTGCTGTTGTACGTCCGCGCCTTTGCCGGCTTGTTATCCGGTCAGGCTAGCGGCTTTTTCGTGGGCGGCGAAACATTTTTTCTCGTTCTCTGCCGCCGAAAGCGAAGCGAGCGGCCCCCGAACGGGGGCCGCCACCATGTCGTAAAGGGCCGGTCAGGTGGAGAACCACCAGCGGCTTGCGGCGCGCGCCCCGTCACAGGACCAGCTGGCCGCGACGTTCTCACTGCGCTCGACGCCCTTGCCCCGGGCGTAGACCCAGTTGTTGAAGAACGGCAGCAGCGTGCCGCCATCGTTGCGCATCAGCAGGCACATCTCGCGATACATTTCGGCACGGAGATTGTCGTCGAGTTCGCCCTTGGCCTGAAGCAGCAGTTCATTGAACCGCTCGTTCTGCCAGTAGGTCTCGTTCCACGCAGCGTCGGATTTGTAGGCCAGCGTGAACATCACGTCGGGCGTCGGACGCGCGCCCCAGGAGACGGCCGAGAACGGCTTTTTCAGCCAGACATCGGAGTAGTAGCCGTCATTGGGCTCGCGCACCACGTTGATATTGATGCCCGAGGCCTTGGCCTGCTCGGCATAGAGCACGCACATGTCCACCGCACCTGTATAAACGCTCTCGGCCACCGACATGTTGACCGAAAGTCCCTCCTGTCCCGCCTTCTTGAGCAGCGATTTCGCCTGGTCCGGGTCATACTCGCGCTGCGGGATGTCGTCGGGCCAGTAGGGTTGCACCGGCGACAGGTGGAAGTCGTTGGCCTTGGTTGCCGCGCCGAAGGAGATCTTCTCGATGATCTCGTCGCGGTCGATGGAGAGCTTGAGCGCGTTGCGCACGTTCACGTCATCGAAGGGCGCGGTGTTGCAGTGCATCGGCATGGTGATCGCGCCGCCCGAGGGGATGTTGTCCACCTTGATGTTGGGGTTGCGCTCGAGCAGTGCCATGGTCTTGAGCTCGATCAGCGACACCGCGTCCACATCGCCCGTCACCAGCGCCGTCTGGCGCGCGTTCGGGTCGTTGAGGACGATCATGGCCACGTTGTCAAAATACGCGCCCTCGCCGTGCCAGCCGTCGTGGCGGCTCAGTTCCCACTGGATGCCGAATTCGCCCGAATCGATCTTGTAGGGGCCGGTGCCGTCGCCGGACGCCCAGTCGATGCCGCCGTTACCGTCCGAGGGGCAGATGGCAAAGTGATAGTCCGTCATCAGCCAGGGCAGGTCGGCATTGCCGCGCGACAGCGTGATGACCACCGTGTAATCGCCATCGGCCTTGACGTCGGTCACGTCGGTCAGCAGCGCCTTGGCCGCCGAGGTCGATTCGTCGCCGCGGTGATGGTTGAGGCTGTCCACCACATCCTGCGCGGTGCACTTCTTGCCGCTGTGGAAGGTGGCATTCTCGTTGAGCGTGAAGGTCCACTCTGCCGCGTCGGGGGTGGCCGACCACTCCGTCGCGAGATCGGGGCCGAGCCCGTTCTCGGGGGTGATCATGGTCAGATAGCTGCGGTGCGTGTGCGCCAGGAAGATCATCTGCCGCGTCACATAGGTGCCCGGATCGTGCGTGTCCGAGCTGTTGCCGTCATGCACACCCCAGCGGAACGTGCCGCCGCGCTGCGGTTGGGCGGCGGCGGATTTGGTCCAGAGACCAGTGGCCGCGGTAGCGGTAACACCCGCAACACCCGCATAATGCATAAAGGACCGGCGCGAGATCTTGCCCTCGCGGGCAGCCATCGCCAAGCGATCCATAAGGATTTGATCGGTTTTCCTCGTCATGAGACTTCCCTGTTTTTTGGTTGATCTGTCGTTGCAAGACTCGCTGGCGCGGCCTTGGGGTTCAGCTTCCTTGTCAGAGGCCCTGTCAGGATGCTCAAAAACGACATGTCGGTATCAAAACACGAAATAACCCCGGTTTCCAGCGTTGATAACAAGCTTTTGCAAATCAATAAGATAAGGTGACCCGGATCGCCGCGTCGCAGCATCGCGCGCCGCTCAGCCCCGCCGAGTGCGCAGTCGCGCGAAGTAATCGAGCCGCTTTTTCAGCTCGCGCTCGAAACCGCGCTCGGGCGGCATGTAGTAAACCGGGCGTTTCATGCCCTCGGGAAAATAATCCTGTCCCGAGAACCCGTCCTCGGCATCGTGGTCGTATTCGTAGCCCGCGCCGTAACCCTGCTCCTTCATCAGGGAGGTGGGCGCATTCAGGATATGCTTGGGGGGCGGCTCGCTGCCGGTCTTCTTCGCATCCCGCAGGGCCGCCTTGTAGGCGGCATAGCCCGCGTTCGATTTCGGCGCGAGCGCGAGGTAGATCACGGCCTGCGCCAGTGCCAGTTCCCCCTCGGGGCTGCCGAGGCGCTCGTATATCTCCCAGGCGTGCAGGCAGACGGTCTGCGCGTGGCTGTCGGCGAGGCCGATATCCTCGATCGCCATCCGCGTGATGCGTCGCGCCAGGTAACGCGGGTCCTCGCCCCCCGCGAGCATCCGCGCAAGCCAGTAGAGCGCGGCATCCGGGTCCGAGCCGCGCACCGATTTGTGCAGTGCCGATATGAGGTTGTAATGTGCGTCGCCCGATTTGTCGTATTGCGCCGCGCGCTTCATCAGCCGTCCGGTCAGCGCCGTGGTATCGAGCTTGCCCTCGACGCGCCACGCCGCCACCTGCTCGATCAGGTTGAGAAGCGCGCGACCATCGCCATCGGCCATCTCCAGCAGGTTTTCGCGCGCCGGGCCATCGAGCGGCAAGGCGCGGCCCATTTCCTGCTCGGCGCGCTGCGCCAGAAGCTCGAGATCGGCGAGGTCGAGCCGCTCGAGCACCAGCACCTGCGCGCGGCTCAGAAGTGCGGCGTTGAGCTCGAAGGACGGGTTCTCCGTGGTTGCCCCCACCAGCAGGATCGTCCCATCCTCCATATGCGGCAGGAACGCATCTTGCTGCGCGCGGTTGAAGCGGTGGATCTCGTCCACGAAAAGCAGCGTGCCCTGCCCCTGCGAACGGCGGTGGCGTGCCTCGTCGAACACGCGGCGCAGCTCGGGCACGCCGCTGAAAATAGCGCTGATCTGCACGAAATGCAGATCGGTCTCGTCCGCCAGCAGCCGCGCGATGGTGGTCTTGCCCACGCCCGGCGGGCCCCACAGCACGAGCGAGCCGAGACTGCCCGCCGCCAGCATCGCGCCAAGCGCGCCCTCGGGGCCGAGGATCGCCGCCTGCCCGATCACCTCTGACAGCGCGCGCGGGCGCAGCCGGTCGGCCAGCGGGCGCGGCGCGGTGGCGGGGGGCTCTTCCCCGGGCGCGGTATCGAACAGGTCCGCCACGCTCAGAGCCGCAGCCGCAGCGACAGGCGGCGCCCGTCGCGCACGATGCCCAGCACCAGAACCCGGTCCACGGCACGCAACGCGGCGGCGGCGGTGGCGCTGTCGGGGATCGGTTGCCCGCCTATCTCGCGCAGGATGTCACCCGCCCGCAGCCCGGCGCGCGCGCCATAGGGGCCGGGCTCCTCGATCAGCACGCCTGTCGCCCCGAGCGGCAGGCGGAATTCCTCGATGACGGCAGGGTTGATGGTCACGAGCGCCACGCCGGGCAGTGCCGCCGCGCGCCCTGTCACGCGCCGGTCGCGTGGCGGGGTCTCGGGCACGGCGGTGAGCGTCACCGCGATCTCCGAGGTTGCGCCCTCTCGCACGCGGGTGACGTTGGCCTCGGCCCCGATGCCCGCGAGCGACAGGCGATAGACCATCTCGGCGGGGCTGTTGACGGGTTCTCCATCGACGGCGACGACCACATCTCCGGGGGCAAGCCACCCGGCGAATACGCTCTGCGGATGCACCTGCGAGATCACCAGCCCGCGCGGCCGGTCGAGGCCAAGCCCCTCGGCCATGTCAGGGGTCACGATCTGCCCCGAAAGCCCGGCCCAGGGCCTCTCGAAGCTCTCGTTACCCGCCCGTGCCTGTGCCACGAACTGCGCCACGAGATCGGCGGGAATGGCAAACCCGATGCCGTTCGACCCGCCCGAGCGCGACAGGATCGCGGTGTTGATGCCGATGAGTTGGCCATTCACGTCCACCAGTGCGCCACCAGAATTGCCGGGATTGATTGGCGCGTCGGTCTGAATGAAATAGCCCCGCGACGAGCCCATCGCCGTGCCCGACCGCGCCAGTCCCGACACGATGCCGCTACTGACCGTCTGGCCCACGCCGAACGGGTTGCCGATGGCCAGCACAAGCTCGCCCACCGCGACGCTGTCGCTGTCGCGCAGGCGCAAGGCGGGCAGCTTTGGTGCATCCTCGATCTGGAGGATCGCGACGTCCGCCTCCTCGTCGCCCAGAAGCACGCGGGCCGCGTATTCGCGCCGGTCGTTGAGTACCACGCGGATATCCGTCGCCTCGCCCACGACGTGGTAGTTCGACACCACGATCCCGTCTTCGGACAGGATCACGCCGGAGCCGAGCGAATTCTGCACGCGCGGGCGGGCGGGGCCGAATTCGCGGAAGAACCGCTCGAAGAACGGATCGCCCATGAACGGGCTGCGGCGGCGTTCGACGACGCGGCTGGCATAGATGTTGACCACAGCCGGGGCGGCCTGTTTCACCACCGGGACAAAGCCCGTGGCGATCTCGGTCGCGCTGCCCGGCACGCGCATATCGGCGACGGCAGGCGCGGCGAGCAGGGTCAGGACAAGACAGAGGCTTCGGAACACGAAGAGCGGCCTTTCTCGTGATTAACCGGACGCCCCGAGATATGCGGGGCGGGGGCTGGCAATGCAAGCCTCGCGCTCTTTCCTGGTCCGAATAGCCAAACCCACAGACGCAAAACCCCCGCCGGTGAGGGCGGGGGTCAGGGCCTTGCCAACTGGTTGGCCTGGCTTATTCTTCTTCGGCTTCCTCGGCGGCGACGCGGGCGCGGTCGGTGGCGCCCTTGGCATCGACGTCGCGCTCGACGAATTCGATGATCGCCATCGGTGCCATGTCGCCATAGCGGAACCCGGCCTTGAGCACGCGCACATAGCCGCCCTGCCGGTCCTTGTAGCGGGGTCCGATCACGTCGAACAGCTTGGCGACGTGGGACTCCTGCTTGAGCTGCGCCGCGGCCTGGCGGCGGGCGTGCAGATCGCCGCGCTTACCCAGCGTGACAAGCTTTTCCACGATCCGGCGCAGTTCCTTGGCCTTGGGCAGGGTGGTCTTGATCTGCTCATGTTCGATGAGCGAGCCGGCCATGTTCGCCCACAGCGCCTTGCGGTGCTCGTGGGTGCGGTTTAGGCGGCGGTATCCTCTTGCGTGACGCATGTCGTTCTCCTTCGTGTTTTGCTTTGTCCGGCGGTCTGATGCGTGTCAGCCGCTCTCCTTGGGGCGGGATTGCCCGGTTGTCGGGGAAACCGATTTCCTGAAAAGAAATCGGAACGGAAACTTTTCAAGTTTCCGTCCCCTTATCTCAAAAGGCGTCCTCGAATTTCTTGGCGAGGTCCTCGATATCGTCCGGCGGCCAGTCCTCGACATCCATGCCGAGGTGCAGCCCCATGCCCGAGAGCACTTCCTTGATCTCGTTGAGCGACTTGCGGCCGAAGTTCGGCGTGCGCAGCATCTCGGCCTCGGTCTTCTGGATGAGATCGCCGATATAGACGATGTTGTCGTTCTTGAGGCAGTTGGCCGACCGCACGCTGAGTTCGAGTTCGTCCACCTTCTTGAGCAGGAGCGGATTGAATTCCAGCCCGTCCTCGTCGTCCTGGCGCCCTGCCGATTCCGGCTCGTCGAAGTTGACGAAGATCGACAGCTGATCCTGGATGATACGCGCGGCATAGGCGACGGCATCCTCGGGGGTGATGGCGCCGTCGGTCTCGATCTTCATGGTCAGCTTGTCGTAATCCAGCACCTGCCCCTCGCGGGTGGGCTGCACCTCGTAGCTGACCTTGGTGATCGGCGAATAGATCGCGTCGATCGGGATCAGGCCGATGGGCGCGTCCTCGGGCTTGTTCTTGTCGGCGGCGACATAGCCCTTGCCGGTATTCACCGTCAGTTCCATGTAGAATTCCGCCCCCTCGTCGAGGTGGCAGATGACGTGTTCCCGGTTGAGGATCTCGATGCCGGCGCTGTCGGAGATGTCACCGGCGGTGACGATGCCCGGCCCCTTGGCGTTGACGGTCAACCGCTTGGGTCCTTCGACCTCCATGCGGATGGCCACGCCCTTGAGGTTGAGCACGATGTCGGTGACATCCTCGCGCACACCCGGCACGCTGGAGAACTCGTGCAGCACGTTGTCCATCTGCACCGCGGTGATGGCCGCGCCCTGGAGCGACGAGAGCAGCACGCGCCGCAGCGCGTTGCCGAGCGTGAGGCCGAAGCCGCGCTCGAGAGGCTCGGCCACGACAACCGCCTGGCGCAGCGGATCGTTGCCCGGCTTGATCTCGAGCTGTGTCGGCTTGACCAGCTCGGCCCAATTCTTGTGGATCATGCATCCCTCCATTCCTGTCGCCGCCCCATGTCCGGTGGGCCGCGACGCCCGAGGTTTTAAAATGACGTGGCGGGCCGCGCGGATGGCGCGGCCCGCTTGGTAAACGATCCGATCAGACGCGGCGACGCTTCGGCGGGCGGCAGCCGTTGTGCGCGATCGGCGTCACATCGCGGATCGAGGTAATATTGAACCCCACTGCCGCGAGCGCGCGCAGCGCCGATTCGCGGCCCGATCCTGGGCCCTGAACCTCGACCTCGAGCGTGCGCATCCCGTGTTCCTGCGCCTTCTTGCCCGCGTCTTCGGCGGCAAGCTGCGCGGCATAGGGGGTCGACTTGCGCGAGCCCTTGAAACCCATGGTGCCAGCCGACGACCATGCGATGGCGTTGCCCTGCACGTCTGAGATCAGGATCTTGGTGTTGTTGAAGGACGAGTTCACATGCGCCACGCCTGTGGCGATGTTCTTGGAGGCCTTCTTTTTCGTGCGTTTGGTATCGCGTGCCATATCTGCTGCCCTCCCTTATTTCTTCTTGCCGGCGATGGGTTTCGCCGGGCCCTTGCGGGTGCGGGCGTTGGTATGGGTGCGCTGGCCACGGACCGGCAGGTTGCGGCGGTGGCGCAGGCCGCGATAGCAGCCGAGGTCCATCAGGCGCTTGATGTTCATCTGCGTCTCGCGGCGCAGGTCGCCCTCGACGGTGAAGTTGGCGTCGATATGCTCGCGCAGGGCCAGTGCCTCGGCGTCCGAGAGTTCGTTGACGCGGCGGGCCTGGTCGATGCCGGTGGCCTCGCAGATGGCCCGTGCCGAGGAGGGGCCTATTCCGGTGATGTAGGTGAGGGCGACGGGCACCCGTTTCGATGTCGGGATGTTAACGCCGGCGATACGTGCCAAGTGTCTTTTCCTTTTCGTTGCGGTTCCGTAGCTCCAGAACCTTTTTTCACAACGCAGGCCCGAGGCGTTTACCGCTCCGGGCCGCAGCTGAATTCGGGATGTCGATACCACCGGGCCGCCCCCGGCGGGAATCGCTCTCGCTTGAGAGATAGGGCTGGTTATGGGGAAATGAAGGGGGCGTCAAGCCCCCGTCCGGTTATTTGTCGAGCGTCGCCGCGATAGCCGCCTTGACCTCGTCCATGCTGCCCATGCCATCGACCGGCGCAAGCTTGCCCTTGGCGTGGTAATAGCCGATGAGCGGCGCGGTTTTCTTGTAGTACTCCATCAACCGGTGGCGGACGCTCTCCTCGTTGTCGTCGGCGCGCACGGGTTGCCCTGCCGCCGCCGCCTCGGCGGCGCGGCCGACGATGCGCTTGACCAGCGTATCGTCATCGACCTGCATCTCGACCACGGCGTCGAGCGTCTCGCCCTGCTCGTCGAGCAGGTCGGCAAGCGCGTCTGCCTGCGCCAGCGTGCGCGGAAAGCCGTCGAAGATGAACCCGCCGCGCTTGTCGCCCTGCAGCTTCTCGCGGATGAGACCGATCACGATCTCGTCGGTCACCAGGTCGCCGCGCGCCATCACGTCGGCCACGATCCGACCCATCTCGGAGCCGCTGTCCTTGGCCTCGCGCAGCATGTCGCCGGTGGAGAGCTGGATCATGTCGCGGCTCTCGACAAGCATCTGCGCCTGCGTGCCCTTGCCCGCGCCCGGCGGCCCCAGAAGAATGATGTTCATCGGCGGGTCCCTCCCTTGCGGCGTCCCTTCTTGCGGCCCTTGCCGCTCAGTTGCGATTTCTCGATCAACCCCTCGTATTGATGGGCCAGGAGATGCGATTGCACCTGCTGGATTGTGTCCATCGTGACCGAGACCACGATCAGCACCGACGTGCCGCCGAAATAGAACGGGATCGCGAACTGGCTGCGCAGGATTTCCGGCAGGAGCATGACCGCCACGAGATAGGCCGACCCCAGCACGAGGATGCGGTTGAGGACGTATTCGATGAATTGCTCGGTGCGCTTGCCCGGGCGGATGCCGGGCACGAACCCGTTCTGGTTCTTGAGGTTCTCGGCCACATCATCGGGCTTGAACGCCACGTTGAACGTGTAGAAATACGTGAAGAACACGATCATCGCGGTGAAGAACACCAGATAGAGCGGCTGTCCCGGGCCGAAATAGGCAAGGATCGTGGACATCACCGGGCTGGTGGCATTACCCGAGAACGTCCCCACCGTGGCAGGCAGAAGCAACAGCGAGGAGGCGAAGATCGCCGGGATCACGCCCGCCGGGTTGACCTTGACCGGCAGGTGCGACGAGCCGCCGTCATAGACCTTCATCCCCACTTGCCGGCGCGGATACTGGATGTGGATCTTGCGCAAGCTGCGCTCCATGAACACCACGAAGGCAATGACCGCCACCACCATCACCATCACGCCGATGATGACCGCCGGGCTGATCGCGCCCGAGCGGCCCGAGGCGAAGAACTGTGCCAGGGCCGCGGGAACCTCGGCGATGATGCCGACGAAGATGATGAGCGAGATGCCGTTGCCCACGCCGCGCGCGGTGATCTGCTCGCCCAGCCACATCAGGAACATGGTGCCGCCGACCAGCGTGATCATGCACGACGCGATGAAGAACAGGCCCGGATCGGTGACCATGTCGCCCGATTGCAGGCTGACCGCGAGGCCGTAGCTTTGCAGCGTCGCAAGCCCCACCGTGCCGTAGCGCGTGTACTGGTTGAGTTTCTTGCGGCCCTGCTCGCCCTCTTTCTTCAACTGCTGAAGCGTGGGCACCATCGCCGAGAGAAGCTGCACGATGATCGAGGCCGAGATATAGGGCATGATGCCGAGCGCGAAGATGCCCATGCGCCCCAGTGCGCCGCCGGTGAACATCGACAGCATCCCGCCGATGGTGGCCTGCGCCCCCTCCATGAATTCACGAAGCGCGGCGCCGTCGATGCCGGGGACGGGAATGAAGGTGCCGAGGCGATAGACGATCAGCAGCCCGAGCGTGAACAGGATGCGGTTGCGGAGATCGGTGGCCTTGCCAAGCGCGGACCAGCTTGTGTTGGCGGCCATTTGCTCTGCTGCAGATACCATGCGCGGGTCTCTCTCATGTGCGAACGCCGCCAAAGCCGGTTTTCAGCTCAGGCGGCGTCATCGGAAAACCTGAGGCGTATGTAAGCGGGCGCAGGCCCGCTCACAACCTCTTATTCGGCGGCCTGCGCCGTCGTGACCGTAAGGCTGCCCCCGGCCTGCTCGACCGCCGCGACAGCGGATTTCGACGCGCCGGACACTTGCAGGTCGAGCTTGGCGCTTACCTCGCCCTTGGCCAGCACACGAATGCCGTCGAGCTTGCGCCGCACGAGGCCCGAGGCCACGAGCACGTCCTCGGTGATCGGCTGGGCGGCGTCGATCTTGCCGGCCTCGACGAATTTCTGGATCAGGCCAAGGTTGACCACCGCGTAGGATTTGCGGTTCGGCTTGGTGAAGCCGCGCTTGGGCAGGCGCTGATAGAGCGGCATCTGGCCGCCCTCGTAGCCCTTGATCGCCACGCCAGAGCGGGATTTCTGACCCTTGATGCCGCGTCCGCCCATCTTGCCCATGCCAGAGCCGGGGCCGCGGCCGATGCGTTTCTTGCGCTTGGTCGCGCCGTCGTTGTCACGAAGTTCGTGCAGTTTCATTGTCGCTTCTCCTTGCCGGATGCGGCCCCCAGCGACGGGAGCGGCCGAACACGGCTTTGCTGGTTGATGAGGGCCCTCGGGCCACCGGGCGCGTATAGACGCAGGTCGCGCGGGGATCAAGGGCCGAGTTGCCCGCCCGTCTGTCAGCCCACGGGCGGGTTGCGCCATGTGCTTGGGGCAAAGGGCCGGGTGAGCGCGCGTTCCACCAATGCGAGCCGGTCCTGCCCGTAGAACGGATCGCCGCCGACGACATAGGTGGGCGAGCCGAAGACGTGGCGCGCGATCGCCTCTTCGGTGTTGGCGCGGTGCAGCGCCTGCACCGGCGCGGCGCGCGCGGCGGCGAGTATGGCGTCGGCATCCAGGCCGCATCCCGCGATCAGCGGCGCGAGCGTGGCCGGGTCCGAGATATCGGCATCGTCGCGCCAATGCGCGCCGAGAATCGCGTGGGCCAGCGCATCGGCCCCCTGCCCCGCATCCTGCGCCGCGATGATCGCGCCGTTGGGCAGGGCGAGCGGTGCGTCGTGATGGGTGGGGCGGCAGTGGATCACGGCAACGCCGCGATACTCGGCCCAATGCTCTATATCGCGGCCAAAGAAGTAATCCACATGCGCCTGTGTGCGCCCGGAGAAGGGCTGGCCGCCCGCGGCCTCCACCACCGGGGACAACTCGATGGGCTTGTGCAAGAGCCGCGCGCCGTGGCGGGCACAGATTTCCGACAGGCACGCCGAGCCGAGCCAGGCAAAGGCCGAGTGTGCCGAATAGAAATATTCGATGGTCTGCATGGGGCGAGCCTAGCCGCTTGGCCCGCGCGGTGCCATCGAAACCCTTTTTATGGACACCGGGCGCGGGCGCGTTACGCTGTGATGAGTCCAGTAACGGAACCTGCACATGCGCGCCCTGCCCCTTTGCCTTGCCCTGAGCCTGACCGCGTTGCCCGGCCCCGCGCCGCGGGCGGCGGCGGGGTGCGCGCGCGACGCGATGCTGGTCTTCGACGGGTCGGGCTCGATGGGTGAGGTGGGCCATGACCTGACTGCGCCCACGAGGATCGAGGACGCGCGCCGCGCGGTGCGCGCGGCGATGCCGGATATCGCGCCCTACCGGCGGGTGGGGCTGCTGACCTACGGGCCAGGCGGGAGTAATGCCTGTTCGGGGATCGACCTGCGCTTTGGTCCCCGGGCCGATGCAGGCCCCGCGGTGGTGGCGGAGATAGAGGGACTCGCCCCCGGTGGCCTCACGCCGCTCGCGGCCTCGGTCGCGGCGGCGGCGGACGTGCTGAGCGGCGAGGGGATCGTGGTGCTGGTGACCGACGGCAACGAGACCTGCGGCGGCACACCCTGCGCATTGAGCGCGCGGCTGGCCGGGAGCGCGCCGGGGCTGACCGTGCACGTCATCGGCTTTCGCGTGGTTTATGACCCGTTTTCGTGGAACAGCCCCGAGGCAAAGGCGCTGGATGGGCAGACGGTGGCGAAATGCCTGCCCGATGCCACCGGCGGGCTGTTCGTGTCCACCGAGACGGTGGACGAACTGGCCGACGCGCTGCGGGTGACGCTGGGGTGCGTGGTGGTGGGGCGGGTGCCGTCGGACGAGGCCGCGTCCTAAGGCGGAGCGCTGGGGCTGCGGCTGGCTTGGAGCGGACGTTCAGGCCTTGGTGCCAATGCGCGGAATCAAGGCGCGGAACGCGCCGCCGCGCAGCGCCCGACCGCCCCCTCCGGCGGGCGCTGCGCGGCTTCTCAAGCGTTGTGCCCAACGTCCCCTTCAGGCCAAATCTGCCTATCAGATCATGTTGACCGCTTCTTCAGGCGTCGAGACGGATGGGGGCCACAATCGCACGCACGGAGCGGATATGAACGAAAAACGCCCCGGCCATGCCTGACCGGGGCGCTTATTTGTGACCACCGGAAACTTCCAAAGTTTCCGGACCGTTTTCTTTTCAAGAAAACGGCGCTCAGCCCTTTTCCTCAACGATCTGCACCATGTGCGGGATCTTGGCGATCATGCCGCGCACCGCGGGCGTGTCTTCAAGCTCGCGGGTCTTGTGCATCTTGTTCAGGCCCAGACCGATCAGGGTCTGGCGCTGTTTCTCGGGGCGGCGGATCGGCGAGCCGATCTGCTTGACGACGATGGTCTTTGCCATGCTCAGGTCTCCTTACGCTTCTGCCGGCTCGGCGGCCGGTGCCTCGTCACCCCGTTTCAGGATGTCGGCGACCTTCTTGCCACGGCGCTGGGCGACCATGCGCGGGCTGGTCTGCTTGCGCAGGCCATCAAGCGTGGCGCGGATCATGTTGTAGGGGTTCTGCGAGCCGTTCGACTTGGCGACCACGTCCTGAACACCCAGCATCTCGAACACGGCGCGCATCGGGCCGCCGGCGATGATGCCGGTGCCGTGCGGGGCGGTGCGCATCACCACCTTGCCCGCGCCGTGACGTCCCTCGATATCGTGGTGCAGGGTGCGGCCCTCGCGCAGAGGAACGCGCATCATGCCACGCTTGGCGGCCTCGGTGGCCTTTCGGATCGCCTCCGGGACCTCCTTGGCCTTGCCCTTGCCAAAGCCTACGCGCCCCTTCTGGTCACCGACGACGACGAGCGCCGCGAACCCGAAGCGCTTGCCGCCCTTCACCGTCTTGCTGACGCGGTTGATCGCGACGAGACGGTCGGCGAATTCCGGAGCTTCGTCGCGGTCGCGACGGTCTCGGCGGTTGTCATCTCTTGCCATATCTCTCGTCTCCTCAGATCTTCAGCCCGGCGTCGCGCGCGGCATCGGCCAGCGCCTTGACGCGGCCATGATAGATGAAGCCGCCGCGATCGAAATACGCCTCGGTCACCCCGGCCTTCTTTGCCCGCTCGGCAACCGCCTCGCCGACCTTGGCCGCCGCCTCGACAGTGCATTTGCCCACGAAGCCCAGGTCCTTTTCCAAGGTCGAGGCCGCCGCCAGCGTCACGCCCTGCACATCGTCGATGAGCTGCACGCTGATATTCTTGTTCGACCGGTGCACCGAGAGGCGCACGCGCCCCGCATTCACCTTGCGAAGTTTGCTCCGAACGCGCAGGCGGCGTTTCTGGAACAGTTTTCTCTTGCTGTTTGCCATCTGTCGCGTTCCTTACTTCTTCTTGCCTTCCTTCTGGAAGATATACTCGCCCTTGTAGCGGATGCCCTTGCCCTTGTAGGGCTCGGGGCGCCGCCAGTCGCGGATATTGGCCGCGACTTGTCCGACGAGCTGCTTGTCGGTGCCCTCAACCACCAGTTCGGTCTGCTTGGGCGCCGTAACGGTCACGCCGTCGGGGATCGGGAAATCCACGTCATGGCTGTAGCCGAGGTTGAGCCTGAGCACGTTGCCCTGCACCGCTGCCCGGTAACCGACGCCGCGGATTTCCAGCTCCTGGCGGAAATTCTCCTTGGCTCCGTGCACCATGTTGGCGATGACCGTGCGGGTCATGCCCCATTGCTGGCGCGCGCGCTTGGACTTGCCGCGCGGCGTGACCGTGATGGTGCCATCTTCGATAGTGATGGTCACATCGTCGGTCGCGGTGAAGGTCTTGGCGTCCTTGGGACCCTTGATTTCGATGGTCTGGCCCGAGAGCGTGGCGGTGACGCCATCGGGCAGGGCCACGGGTTGCTTGCCGATACGAGACATGTCCGGGCCTCCCTCAAAATACCGTGCAGAGCACTTCGCCGCCAACATTGGCTGCGCGCGCGGCTGCATCCGACATCACACCCTTGGGGGTGGAGACAATCGACACGCCGAGACCCTGACGGACCTGCGGGATGTCCTTGACGCCCATATAGACGCGGCGGCCGGGCTTGGAGACCCGCTTCATCTCGTGGATGACCGGGGTGCCCTCGTAGTACTTGAGGCTGATTTCCAGCTCCGGGTGGCCCGTGGCACCGGTCGCACTATCGTAGCCGCGAATATAGCCCTCGGAGGCCAGCACGTCGAGCACGCGAACGCGCATCTTCGAGGCGGGCGTGCGCACGGTGGATTTGCCGCGCATCTGCGCGTTGCGGATACGGGTGAGCATATCGCCGATAGGATCGTTCATCACACGGGTCTCCTTACCAGCTCGATTTCACCACGCCGGGCAGTTGCCCGGCGGAGCCCAGGTCGCGCAGCGCGATCCGGCTGATTTTCAGCTTGCGGTAATAGGCGTGCGGACGCCCCGTAAGCTGACAGCGGTTGTGCAGGCGCGTGGCCGAGCTGTTGCGCGGCAGTTGCGCGAGCTTGAGGGAGGCGCGGAAACGCTCTTCCATCGGCTTGTCCTGATCGTTGATGATCTCCTTGAGCGCGGCACGCTTCTTTGCGTAACGATCCACCAACTTCTGGCGCTTCTTCTCGCGCTCGATCATTGCTTTCTTGGCCATGTCTTGATCCTCCCCCGGCTCAGCTGTTGAAGGGCATGTTGAAAAGCTTCAACAGCGCCTTGGCTTCAGCGTCGGTCTTCGCCGTGGTTGTGATGATGATATCCATCCCCCAGACTTCGTCGACCTTGTCGAAGTTGATTTCGGGAAAGACGATGTGTTCCTTGATGCCCATCGCATAATTGCCGTGACCGTCGAAGGACTTGCCCGAGACGCCGCGGAAGTCGCGGATGCGGGGCATGGCCACGGTGATGAGACGATCGAGGAAGTCATACATCCGGTCGCCGCGCAGCGTGACCTTGGCACCGATCGGCATCCCCTCGCGCAGACGGAAGCCGGCGATGGAATTGCGTGCCGTGGTGGTGACCGCCTTCTGACCTGCGATGGCGGACAGGTCTTCCTGCGCCGACTTGGCCTTCTTGGAGTCCCTCACCGCCTCGGCGCCGCAGCCGATATTGAGCACGATCTTGTCAAGACGCGGGATCATCAAGTCGTTGGTATAGCCGAACTCTTCCTTCAGAGCGGGCTTGATCGTGTCGCGGAACTGCGTGCGCAGGCGCGGGGTATAGGTTGCGGTATCAAGCATCGATCGCGTCCCCCGTGGTCTTGGCGTAGCGCACCTTCTTGTCGCCCTCGGTCCGGAAACCGACGCGGGTGGCCTTGCCGTTCTTGTCGAGCATGGCGAGGTTGCTGAGATCGATCGGCATCGCCTTGGGGATGCGTCCGCCCTGCGTCTGCTGGCTCTGGCGGGTGTGGCGGATCGCCATGTTCACGCCCTCGACCACGGCCTTGCCGGCCTTGGGATCGACGCTGAGGATGGTGCCGGTCTGGCCCTTGTCCTTACCGGCGAGCACGACGACCTTGTCGCCCTTCTTCAGTTTCGCAGCCATCTTACAGCACCTCCGGGGCGAGCGAGATGATCTTCATGAAGTTCTTGGACCGCAGCTCGCGCACGACCGGCCCGAAGATACGGGTGCCGACGGGCTCGCCTGCGTTGTTGAGGATCACCGCGGCGTTGCGGTCAAAGCGGATGGCGGTGCCGTCCTCGCGACGGACCTCCTTGGCGGTGCGCACGACGACGGCCTTGCGCACGTCGCCCTTTTTCACGCGGCCGCGTGGGATGGCTTCCTTTACCGAGACGACGATGATGTCGCCCACGGACGCATACTTGCGCTTGGACCCACCCAGGACCTTGATGCACTGCACCCGGCGTGCGCCGGAGTTGTCAGCGACATCCAGATTGGTCTGCATCTGGATCATGTGGTTTCTCCCGACCTGTGGGGGCTGTTCTGGCTCTTTCCCCCAGGGTTTCGATCAAACCGGATGGTGCGAAGGTTCAGGCCTCCAGCACCTCCCAGCGTTTCGACTTGGATTTCGGCGCGCACTCGATGATGCGAACCGCGTCACCTTTCTTGAAGGTGTTGTTCTCGTCATGCGCCCGGTACTTCTTGGACTTGCGGATGGTCTTTTGCAGGACCGGGTGCTTGAAACGGCGCTCGACCGAAACGGTGACGGTCTGGGCGTTGGCGTCCGAAGTGACGGTGCCTTGCAGGATTCGTTTGGGCATGGTCTCAGGCTCCCTGCTCGGCGGCCGCACCGCGGGCCTTCTCGTTGAGGATCGTCTTTACGCGCGCGGCGTCGCGGCGGGCGCGGCGCATTTGCGCGGCGTTCTCAAGCTGGCCGGTGGCCGCCTGGAACCGCAGGTTGAACTGTTCTTTCTTGAGCCGGACAAGCTCGTCCCGGAGCTGGTCCGGGGTCTTGTCACGCAGATCGCTGGCATTCATCGCCATAACTTCCTTCTCAAAACACCGGCGAGCCCCTGACTAGCGTCTCAGGGTCACCCGAAACCCGGTGGATGGATTTCATCACGCACGAATCCCCAGCCTGGGCCGGGGCGCGGATTGCGGCTCTATAAGGGAGGCGGTCACGGAGGGCAAGGGAAGAATTGCCAACCCGGACCAAAGGGGGCCGCCCGGAACACCGGACGGCCCGGCAGCGGTCAGCCGTTGACGCTGTCCTTGAGCGCCTTGGCAAAGGTCATCTTGACCTGGCGGTCGGCAGGCTTGCGCATCTGCTCGCCGGTGGCGGGGTTGCGCACCATGCGTTCGGGGCGCTCGCGGCAGTAGATCTTGCCCACGCCCGGCAGCGGCACGGCGCCACCATTCGACACTTCGCGGGTGACGACGGCCACCACCGCGTCGAGCGCGGCACCGGCAGATTTCTTGTCGCTGCCCATCTCCTCGGCCAGTGCGGCAACGAGCTGGGTCTTGGTCATCGGCTTCGCCATTGTTCGGTCTCCTTCGTATCACTGCCCGTCTCTGGGGCCTCGGTGGCGCGATTAAACGCCATGATGTGGTCAAACACAACGACTAGGGGGCAAAAGCAAGGGTTTTTCCCGCATTTTGTGCCGATTTTCGCTCAGTCAGAGGAACGCTGTCTCCTCGAACGAGCGCAATTTGCGGCTGTGGATGCGTTCGAGCGGCATTCGCCGCAGCGATTCCATCGCGCGAATCCCGATCATCAGGTGGCGTGAGACCTGTGACCGGTAGAAATCCGAGGCCATGCCAGGCAGTTTCAGCTCGCCCTGAAGCGGCTTGTCGGAGACGCACAGAAGCGTGCCATAAGGCACACGGAAGCGAAAGCCGTTGGCGGCGACCGTCGCGCTCTCCATGTCGAGTGCGATGGCGCGCGACTGCGAGAGCCGCTGCACCGGGCCCGCATGCTCGCGCAATTCCCAGTTGCGATTGTCAACGCTGGCCACAGTGCCGGTGCGCATCACCCGCTTGAGATCGAACCCGTCGAGTTGGGTTTCGGCGGCCACCGCCTCCTGCAAGGCGATCTGGATCTCGGCCAGCGCCGGTATCGGCACCCAGGCGGGCAGGTCGGCGTCGAGCACGCGATCCTCGCGCAGGTAGGCATGGGCCAGCACGAAATCGCCCAGCGACTGCGAATTCCTCAGCCCCGCGCAATGGCCCACCATCACCCAGGCATGGGGGCGCAGCACGGCGATGTGGTCGGTCGCGGTCTTGGCGTTGGACGGCCCCACACCGATATTGACGAGCGTGATCCCAGCGCCATCGGCGCGCTTGAGGTGATAGGCAGGCATCTGCGGCAGCCGGTCGGACGCGGGCAGATTGGCATCGGGGTCGGTGATCGTGGCGTTGCCGGGCACCACGAAGGCGGTATAGCCGCTCTCGGGCGTGCCGAGCGCCTGCCGCGCGAAGGCCTCGAACTCGGCCACGTAGAATTGATAGTTGGTGAACAGCACGTAGTTCTGGAAATGCCCCGGATCGGTGGCGGTGTAATGCGCCAGCCGCGCCAGCGAGTAATCCACCCGCTGCGCGGTGAAGGGCGCGAGCGGGCGGGTACCATCGGGGACCGGCTGCCAAGTGCCGTTTACGATGTCGTCGTTGGTGGTCGCGAGGTCGGGCACGTCGAACACGTCGCGCAAGGTGAACGCCGCCGCCCCCTCCTGCGGCACGTCGAGCGCCGCCTCGCCCGCCACCGCGAAATGCACGGGCATCGGTGTCTCCGATAGCCCGATGGTGACCGGCACGCCGTGATTGTCCAGAAGCAGGCCGATCTGCTGCTCAAGATAGGCGCGAAAGAGGTCGGGCCGGGTGATAGTGGTGGCATAGGTGCCGGGATAGGAGACGTGACCAAAGCTCAGCCGGCTGTCGATGGTGGCGAAGGTGGTCGTGGTCAGCCGGATTTCGGGGTAAAGCGCGCGGACACGCCGCGGCGGGATCTTGCCGGTGATCGCGCCCGCGAATGCATCGCACAGGAACCGCGTTCCACGCTCGTAGAGCAGGCACAGCCGATCGACCGCCGCGCGCGCGCAAGTAAATGCCTCTGGCCCGGGCAAATCGGGTGGCAGGAGCGGAATATCCGGGTCGGCGGGGGGCATGGCTGCGTCCTGTCGCGGGGATGTGCGCGCCACGTTGACACGGGCGGGGGCCGCGATCAAGCTGCGCCCCAAAGGAGCATGCGCATGAATCTCGAGACCGTCAGCCCGGCACAGTTCGGGGCAAGCCTGCGGGGCTTTGGCCTCAACCTGCTGGTGCGCGATGTGTCCGCAGAGGCGGCCTTTCTCGCGGAGGTGTTCGGCATGGTGCCGCACCGGCTGAGCGAGGATTTTGCGATCATGGAATACCACGGCCATCTGATCCAGCTTCACGCCGATCACACCTATGGGGCACACCCCCTGCTCGGCCTCGTGCCCGAGAGCCCGCCACGCGGCGCGGGGGCGTCGCTGCACCTGTTCGACAGCGACCCCGATCGCGCCGCCGCGCGGGCGGAGGGCGCGGGCGGGCACGTCCTGCAGGCCCCCGCCAACAAGCCGCACGGACTGCGCGAGACCTGCATCCTGTGCGAGAACGGCTATGCCTGGGCGGCCTCGCGCCCCCTGACCGATGACGAAAGGAAAGACATATGAGCGTGACCGAACTCAAGCCCAACATGGAGCACTGGCAGGCGCGCGTGGACCTCGCCGCTGCCTTTCGCTGGACCGCGCGGCTGGGGATGCACGAGGCGGTGGCCAACCATTTCAGCCTCGCCATCAACGAGGACGGCACGCGGTTCCTGATGAACCCCAACCAGATGCATTTCGCCCGCATCCGCGCCAGCGACCTGATCGAGGTGGACGCCACGGACCCCGACACCATGGACAAGCCGGGCGCGCCCGACCCGACGGCCTGGGGGCTGCATGGCGGGCTGCATCGGCATTGCGGCCACGCGCGCTGCGCCATGCACGTGCATTCGATCCACGCCACCGTGCTCGCCTGCCTCGAGGACAGCCGCCTGCAGCCCATCGACCAGAACTGCGCCACCTTCTACAACCGCCATGTGGTGGACGAGGCCTATGGCGGGCTGGCGTTCGAAGACGAGGGCGCGCGCTGCGCACGGCTTTTGCGCGATCCGCGGCACAAGGTGCTGGTGATGGGCAATCACGGCGTCATGGTGATCGGCGACACGGTGGCCGAGACGTTCAACCGCCTCTATTATTTCGAGCGCGCCGCCGAGACCTACATCCGCGCGCTCCAGACCGGGCGGCCGCTTCGGGTGCTCTCGGACGCCGTGGCGGAAAAGACCGCGCGCGAGCTCGAGGAATATCCCGAACAGGCCGAGCGTCACCTCGACGAGTTGAAGGCCATCCTCGACGCAGAAGGATCGGATTACGCGGCCTGAGCGGGCGGGCGCCGGAGAGGCCGGCGCCACGCCTGCGGGACGCGGCTACCTGCGTCAGGCGCGCACCAGCGCCTCGTAGGCTTCCGCGATGTCGCGGGTCATCGCGCCCACCTCGAAGCTGTAATCGCCGATCTGCCCCACCGGCGTGACCTCGGCGGCCGACCCGGTGAGCCAGCACTGTTCGAACCCTTCCAGTTCCTCTGGCATGATGTGGCGCTCGTGCACCTTGATCTGCCGGTCCTTCAAGAGGCCGATCACGGTCTGCCGCGTCAGCCCGTTGAGAATCGCGTCGGGCAGTGGCGTGTGCACCTCGCCATCCTTGACGAAGAAGATGTTGGCCCCCGTCGCCTCGGCCACGTATCCGCGATAATCAAGGAACATAGCGTCTGAGCACCCCTTGGCCTCGGCGGCGTGTTTGGACATGGTGCAGATCATGTAGAGGCCGGCCGCCTTGGCCGCGACGGGGATGGTCTCGGGGCTCGGGCGCTTCCATTTGGCGATGTCGAGCTTGGCGCCCCTGGTCTTGGCGTCGCCGTAATAGCTGCCCCATTCCCAGGCGGTGACCGCCATGCGGATCGGGTTGCGCGCAGCCGCTACGCCCATGTCCTCGCCCGCGCCGCGAAACGCCAGCACCCGCACATAGGCATCGCTCAGCCCGTTGGCGTCGAGCACCGCGCGCTTGGCTGCCTCGATCTCGTCCACGCTGTAGGGGATCGGCATGTCCATCAGCTCGCCCGATTTCAGCAGCCGCTCGGAGTGCGCCCGGCTCTTGAATACCTTGCCACTGTAACAACGCTCGCCTTCGAAAACCGAGCTTGCATAATGCAGCGCGTGGCTGAGGATGTGCACATTGGCGTCGCGCCAATCGATGAGCTTGCCATCCATCCAGATCTTGCCGTCGCGATCATCATAGCTTGCCATGAGCCAGTCCTTCACCGTATTTCCATTTATTGCGCCAATTACGACCACATCGGACATAAAATTACGCGGTTTCCACGATTCGCTACCAATTCGATCTTGGAATGTCAATAAAGCTGACGTAATGTCATCTCAAGGACGATGATTTGTGAACGGGGTGCCGGTATGGGAGAGATGCAGGGTGGCGAGAACCTCTTGTTTCTCACCGACGAACAGTTGCGGCAGGGGATCGAGGCGATGTTCTTCGCCTATCGCGGCTTCACCGCCGATCCCGACCGCATCCTTGCGACCATGGCCTATGGCCGCGCCCATCACCGGGCGCTGCATTTCATCGCGCGCATCCCCGGCACCACGGTCAACAACCTCCTCGCCATCCTCGGCGTGACCAAGCAATCGCTCAACCGGGTATTGCGCACGCTGATAGAGGACGGGCTGGTAGAAAGCCGGGTGGGCACCAGCGACCGGCGCGAGCGGAACCTGCACCTTACCGACGCCGGGGCGGCGCTGGAACGCAAGCTCTCGGACGCGCAGCGCGCGCGCATGCGGGCCGCCTACCGCGCCGCCGGCCCGCAAGCGGTGGCCGGATTCCGGCAGGTGCTTGAGGCGATGATGGAGCCCGAGTTGCGCAGCCTCTACCACGCGATCAGGGAGTCCGACACATGACCGAGCCAGCCCCGCACCTGCTTATTGTGGACGATGACGAGCGTATCCGCGACCTGCTGCGCAAATTCCTTATACGCCAGGGCTTTCTCGTGTCGGTCGCGCGCGATGCTGGCCATGCGCGGCGGGTGCTGGCGGGGCTTGACTTCGACTTGATCGTGATGGACGTGATGATGCCCGGCGAAAGCGGGCTGGACCTCACCCGCGTCCTGCGCGAAACGAGTTCCACGCCGATCCTGCTCTTGACAGCCAAGGGCGAAACCACCGACCGCATCGAGGGGCTGGAGGCGGGTGCCGACGACTACCTGCCCAAGCCGTTCGAGCCGCGCGAGCTACTACTGCGGATCAACGCCATCCTGCGCCGGATGCCCGAGCCGGAGCCGGAGGAAAAACAGCCCAAAATCGTGCAGATGGGACCTACGCGCTATGATATCGAGCGCGGCGAGCTCAGCCGTGGGGGCCTTCCGGTCAAGCTCACGGCGACCGAGGTGCAGCTCATGCGTATCTTTGCCGAAAACCTGCGACATGCGATCAGCCGCACGCGGCTCGTGGAGGAGCTGGGGCGCGACAACGGGCAGGCACAGGAGCGCGCGGTCGATGTGCAGATCACCCGCCTGCGCCGCAAGATCGAAAGCGATCCAAAACAGCCGCGCTACTTGCAGACGGTGCGCGGCGAGGGCTACATGCTCAGCCCCGACTGACGGTCACGGGCAATACATTCACACACGCAAATGTGACGAGCCGATCCGCTGTTTGCGGTTGAGATTCGGCGCGCAAGCCCGCCTTCTGGGAACGGCCCCGGTGGGGTCGCGCTATTTTCAACAGGAGTGATCCGACATGCGATTGACCAGAATTTTCACCGCCACGGCGACCAGCCTCGCGCTTCTGGCCGGCACTGCACTGGCCGCGCCGGTCTCGGTGACGACCGTTCTAGATCCGCAAGAGCAGATGCGCTTCGAGATGGGCGACGGCAGCAAGCATTTCGTGCTCGCCGTGCGCCGCGAGGGTGTCTCGGAAGGAGAGGGCGTGCTCGCCGGGGCCGATGTCACGGAGTTCGGCTGGCACGACATCAACCCGCCCAACGCAGGCGACCCCCAGGGTTACCTGCGCTTCACAGCGCCGAACGGTGACGTGGCGATCGTCAAGTTCACCGTGCGCGCGGTGTTCATGAAAGGCGTGGAGAAACCGGCGTTGCACGATAACGGATTTTGGGAATTGGTGAGCGGCACCGGGCAGTTCGCGGGCAAGCGCGGCGTCGGTGCGCTCAAGATCGAGCCGGCGGGCGGACCGAAGCGGCTCTTCACCCTCACCGGCGAGATCGCCGACGCCCCCTGAACGCCGCGGTGGAAAGAGGGGCGCCGCCCACGTCGCGCTCCGCGCCACTCCCGGCTCAACTCCGCGAGCGAAGCCTGCGATCGCTTTATTGCTGCTTTGACGACGTGCGTGGTCGTGGCGCTCCCGTGACGAACTTGTCCCATAATGCTTCCTTCCAAGCCTGAGAAAGGATCGCACCATCAAACCGTGGGATTGAACACTTAACTATCACCCAGGTTGCTCAGAATACTTTCAGCATTAATAATTGATTGTGCTATTTCGGTTGTTGTAGTCCGCTTAGTCATTGCCTGCTTGCGAATGATATCATAAGCCTCGCGCTCGGCAATCCCGCGATGTCTCATCAGAATGAACTTTGCGTCATTTACCTTTTGCACATTATCCAGTTTTTCCCGGAGCTTCGCCATGTCCTTGGAGAAACGTTCCTGTTCGGATTGATAACGCCGAGCCATGAGCATACTACTGAGAACACCCGCTGCGCGGACCGGTTTCATGAGGACGGCATGCGCGCCGATCTCGAGAATGACATTCAAAACCGAGGGGTTTTCATACCCGATAATCGCAATGATCGTCACGGGTTTTTCGCGCTTTTCCAGAAAGCCCTTCAGCTTGGTCGCCGATTGATCGGTCACGTCAACGAGGACCATGTCAAATTTATCTGGCAGGTCTCTTGGCACAGGCCACATGTGATCAAACCCGCACCCGATCCGGTTCACCTGTTGCAGAAGCTCATCCGCACTCCGGTCTCGTGGGTGGATCAGCAGGACATTCTGATCTCGCAGGTCGCGGATCAGGTCATGCATGACGTCCGCCACCTCGCCCGCCGCCTGCGGACACCTTCTGGGTGTGGAAGCTCCAGTCATGTATTGCCGGGAAGACAAGATAAGGGTCGGGCTTTATTGCGCGCCGAACCTTGAGATCAATCACGAATTCACCATCCTCATTGACCGTTGCGATACGCGATTGGAGGTATGTGTGGTTGTTGTCCGGGTCAATCTTGATCTGGCCCTGCGGCGCGTCGAAGGAGGCACCGAGCAGCGCCTCGCGCAGACAGTCTGTATCCATTTCTCCTGTCTCCTCCAAGGCCGCCGCAAAAAGATGGACCTGACTGTAAGCCGCTTCGCAGCAACTCGTAACATCAATAGTCGAACCAAACTTCTGTTCATAGGCTTTCAGGAAACGGCGGTTCGCCACAGAACTAATCGAACGAAAGTAAGGAGCAGCGGTGATATGACCCACAGATGCGCGTGCGCCGATCGCGTTGATCTCACCTTCGTTCGTCGTGAGGCTGGCGATGGGGCAGACACGACCATCACCGCCAGCTGCGTGGTAGGAGCGATAGAACTCGATGCACGATTGTCCGACGATGGTGGAAAAGATCGCATCTGGGCGGACATCCATTATGTCCTTGATCACGTCATCGAAGCCATCGGAACAGGTATGCAGGTCAAAATAGCGTTCGCCAACCACCTCGCCGCCTCCTTGCCGCAGGACATTGCGCATGACGCGATTAGATTCATACGGGTAGATATAGTCAGAGCCTACGAAGAATATGCGCTTGCCGAAGGCGCTCATCAGGTAGTTTGCGAGCGGCACGCTGTTCTGGTTGGGACATGCTCCGCCGTAGATCACGTTCGGGGAATATTCGAACCCCTCGTACAGGGTCGGATAAAAGAAGAGCGCATTGCGCCTCTCGACCACGGGTAGAACCTCTTTGCGAGAGGAGGACATGTAACAGCCGAAGATAACGTTTACCTTGTCTTCGATGATCAGACGCTCGGCCAACTCACCATAACGCGGCACGATCGAACCCGGATCATAGCTCACCGGTTCGAGAGGCGACCCCTTAATACCACCCATTGCATTTATTTCGTCAATCGCAAGCAATGCCCCATTGAGCTGCGACTGCTCTATTATCGAGGTCACACCCGATGTTGAAAATAGCAGTCCGATCTTCCAGCTTCCATTCCTTGTCACGAAGTGGCACCTCTGTTCAGGAGTATTCAAATTGCACCGTCCCATCTTTGCGGTCGGCGAGGATATGTGTTGTCATTTTTTTCGATCCACCGATAGACGGAACAGGCCTGTCCAGAAGAAAGCCAGCCAGTGGGAACTCCAGATGCCGACGCATCGCCCGCCGCAAGCCGCGCGCGCCAAACCGTTTATCATAACCTTCGGAAGAAAGAAAATCCCTCAGCGTTGTGCTGATGCCGAGAGAAAGATCATGTTTGCGAAGGCGGCGGTTGAGTCTTGTCAGCTCAACATCGACAAGCGCAGGGACCTTGTCGCGCGAAATCCAGTTGAAGGTATCGACATGATCGATCCGGTTGACCAGTTCCGGTGGAAATCGCTCAAGGAGACATTTCATCACGATGTCATGTGCCTGCGCACGTCGGCTTTTCCCGAATGAACGCAACCTTCTCAGTATCCCTCCGCCGCGTTCGTCCAAAGCCATCAGTTCGCGTGCCCCGAGATTGGAGGACATGAAGACCAGGGCATTCCTGAAAGAATATGTCTTTTCACCCGACGCCACGGTCAGCAGACCGTTGTCAAAAACGTTCATCAGCGCCAGAACGACCTCGTTGCTGGCCTTTTCCAATTCATCGAACAGCACAAGCCCCGGAAGATTGCGGGTGCCTTCGATCTTTTCCTGATCGAGAATGGTGGTGCCTTCCTTGGACCCGACATAGCCTGGAGGCGCGCCCGTAAGGGCCGCCGCGTAATGCTCCTGGGCGAGCGTGTTCATATCGATGCGACAGAACGCATCGGCATCACCGTAGAGTGCGCGCGCAAGCGTTCGCACGGTTTCCGTCTTGCCCACGCCGGTCGGACCGCAGAACAAGACGGTTGCCAGAGGCTTGCGTGGATCGCCGATATCAGCCCGGACCACCTTGAGGATATCGAGCAGCTCTTTGATGCTCTCGTCCTGACCGATGATGGCGGCCCGCAATTCCGCCTCGACCAGGCCGAGGTCGAATGTGAAACGGGAAATCAAACCGGTCTCGGGCTTCCTGACGCTTTCGGCCACGGTCATGCGCGCATTCTCGTCCGCCAAGGCGGCACCGAGCTTCTGCTGGCGTGCGGTATCATGCAGTCGGTCGGTCAGAAACGGCATCGTCGCTCCATCGGCTCAAGGGGAGAGGAACGGCGCAACGTGGCGCCGTTCCCAAAGGTCGGACCGCGCAGGGTCAATCCGCTTCTTTCTCTTTCGCGCCGGTGGGCAGGCTGCCAACCGGGCAGCAGGCCACGCCAATGGTCGAGCGGGTCAGGGACTCGACATGCTCGCGGGTTTTTTCCGCATCGTTCACCCAGTTGCGGTAGAACTCGAACGGGCATTCTGCCACGCCCTTGTCGCCGTCGCCCGAAGCATGGACGCCGGTGTATCCGCGGTGAAGCAGCTTGAAGAGGTGGTTCTGCGACTGATCGTTGGCACGAGCGTCGCGGATCTCGGGGATCGACAGCTGCGCGTATTGAATTCCCATGTCTTCTTCACCGCATTCGCCCAGCGTGCGACCATCGAAGCCAATGATTGCCGAATGTCCGAAGTAGGAATAGACACCATCGAAACCCGCGGCATTCGCGACAGCCACGTAGCTGTTGTTTGCCCAGGCCATCGCCTTGGCCATGATCACCTGCTGCTCTTTCGCGGGATACATGTAGCCTTGGCATCGAACGATCAGCTCGGCCCCTTTCATGGCGCAGTCCCGCCAGATCTCGGGATAGTTTCCATCATCACAGATGATCAAGCTGACCTTGATGCCCTTGGGCCCTTCGCAGACAAAGGTTTCACTGCCCGGATACCAGCCCTCGATCGGGTTCCATGGCAGAACCTTGCGATATTTCTGCACAATCTCACCCTTGTTGTTCATGAGGATGAGAGTGTTGTAGGGCGTCTTCTTGGGGTGCTCTTCGTGGCGTTCGCCGGTGATTGAAAAGACGCCCCATGTGTTGGCCTTGCGGCAGGCGGCAGCAAAGATTTCGGTTTCCTCACCAGGAATCGTGGCCGCAGTCTCCATCATCTCGTCAGGATCATACATGATCCCTTGAGTGCTGTATTCGGGGAAGATCACCAGATCCATCCCGGGAAGCCCCTGCTTCATACCGACGACCATGTCAGCGATATTCTGTGCGTTTTCCAGAACTTCGGCCTTGGTATGCATCCGGGGCATCTTGTAGTTGACGACCGCAACGCCAACCGTGTTGTCGCTGCTGGAGATGTCACCGTGTCTCATGTCTTGTCCTTTCCTTCAGGTGCTTCGTTGCTGCTTGCCCGACCCTCAGAAGGTCAGGTGCTTCTCCACGACGGAGTCGGTGAGATCCGTGCTGTGCCCGCTCAGGACCACGCGGCCCTTGTCGAGCACCAGAAAGCGGTCGGAGGCGCGGCGCGCAAACGGCACGTTTTGCTCCACGAGGATGATGCCGAGACCGCGTTCCTTGTTCAGTCGAATGATGGCTTCTTCGATCTGTTTGACGATGTTGGGCTGGATGCCTTCGGTCGGCTCGTCGAGAATGAGGATCTTGGGATCCATAGCGAGCGCCCGCGCGATTGCCAGTTGCTGCTGCTGTCCGCCGGAAAGGTCTCCACCTTTGCGACTAATGAACTCATCAAGTATCGGGAACATTTCAAAGAGATGCTCGGGAATATCGCGCCTGCCGTCAGGGCGAGCGAACGTGCCCATCAGGATATTCTCCCGCACCGTGAAGCTCGGGATGATCTCACGACCCTGTGGAATGTAGGCAATACCGAGTAGCGCCCGTTGCGACGTGCTGAGGCCGAGCAAGTCGTTCTCTCCGAACACGAGTCCGCCATCGCAGCGATGGGTGAGACCCATGATCGATTTGAGCAACGTGGTCTTGCCGACACCGTTACGGCCCAGAATTGCGAGAAACTCGCCCGGGTTCAGATCGAAGGAGATACCCTGGATAACCGGGCTCTTGCCATAGAAGGAGTAAAGGTCCTTTGCTCGCATGGTTTCCATGATCAATGCCCCAGATACGCTGTTTTGACGTCTTCGTTGGTCTCGATCTCTTCAATCGAGCCCTCGGCCAACATCGATCCGCGGTTCATGACGACGATGCGATCCGCGACGGTGCGGACGAACGACATGTCATGCTCGACAACGATAAGCGTGTGCGACTCACTGAGAGATCGGAATATCTCGGCTGTGCGCCCAGTTTCCTCGATGGTCATTCCGGCGGTGGGTTCATCCATGAGGATCAGGCGGCTGTCCTGCGCGATGAGCATGGCGATTTCGAGCCATTGTGTTTCACCGTGTGACAGGTTGCCGGCCAACTCATTGGCCTTGGCCTCGAGCCCGATGCGCTCGAGGATCGGTGCCGCGGCGTGCCCGTCCGATAGGGCGAAACGCGTGAGGGCGTGCAATATTCCGGGTCGGCGCGAGCGGGCCACCGACAGGTTTTCGGCCACCGTCAATTCCTTGTAGACGGACGGCACCTGAAACTTGCGTCCGATACCCAAACGCGCGCGCCGGAATTCCAGCAAGTGCGATATTTCGGTTCCCTCGAAGCGGATCGAGCCGCCGGTTGGTTGGGTCTTCCCGCAGATGAGGTCGAGTGTGGTCGACTTGCCCGCGCCATTCGGACCGAGAAGACAGAGGATTTCGCCTTCGGCCACGCTGAAGCTGAGACCATCAACTGCCCTTAGCCCGCCGAAATCGACATGCAAATCGTTTACCTGCAGTTGAGACATGATCAGTTCTCCTGTCCGGACTTGACCGGTTCGGGCTGCAAATGCGGCCTCGTCGCAATGGTTCGTTCTTTCTGGAGTCGACCACCGAGTAACCGCCATGCGTCCCCAACCAACCCGTTCAGGCCGCGCGGCATGAACATCACCACGAAAACGAAGATAACGCCGAGCATCAGGTTCCATCCTTCGACAAAGATGTCCGACAGACGCCCTTCGAGGAGATTCACCAAGATTGCACCGATCGCAGCAGCGAGAACGGAGTCCCGTCCGCCGACGGCACACCAGATCACGATGGCCAAGCTGAACGAGACGCTCATGTAAGTCGGGGACGCGAATTCCAGCACCAGCGTGTAAAGCATGCCCGCCCAGCCCGCGAGCGCCGCCGAGATACAGAAGATGACTGTCTGGTAATTGGCCACGTTGTAGCCCAGGAACCGGGTTCGGTCAGCATCCTCGCGTATCGCACGCAGGATCAGCCCGAACTTGCTGTGCGTGAGGTAGAGCCCGATTGTGATCGCTGTGACCAGACAGCCTGCGACCAGATAGTAGAAGCCGACGCCATAGGTATCGACGCTCCAGCCCAGCACATTGAGCGGGGCCAGTCCTGTCAGGCCATTCTGGCCGCCAGTGATGCCCTGTTCCTCGATCACAACCAATTGGAAGGCCACGAGAAAAGCCAAGGTGATGATCGCGACAAAGACGCCGGCAATTCGTGCGCGGAACATGAACATTGCGATCAGTCCACCTACGAATGCCGGCACCAGGAGCCCGGCCAACAGGGTAAAGCCGAGTGAGTGAAAGGGGACCCAGATCAGCGGAAGCTCTGGGACATTGTTCCACCCCATGAAGTCGGGAAGCCCGGCGCCACTCGCCTTGAGTTTGAGATGCATGGCCATGGCATAAGAGCCCATGCCGAACGTCGCCGCCTGGCCAAGGTTGAGCAGTCCGGCGCTACCCCAAGATAGCGCCAGCGCAAGAGACGCGATGCCAAGCGCGAGATACCGGGCAAAAGTGTTGAGCTCGAACCCGTCGAAACCCATCAGTGCGGGCACTCCCAGCACGATCACCAGTGCAAATATCACCAACGCCACAAGGTCGTAGAATAATCTCGTCGTCATGTTGTTCTCCTCAGCGGCGCGTGTTTGAAGGGAAGAGACCGCGCGGACGGAACCTGATCAGAACGATGATTCCAGCCAGCACTGCGATACGACCAAGGGTGTCATTGAACAGCATCGAGAAGAGCGCCGTCGCCTCACCGATCAGCACCGCCGCGCTGGCGGCACCCAGCAAGCTGCCAAGCCCACCAACGATCACGACGAGGAACGCATCGACGACAAGGCCCGTTCCCATGGTGGGAATGGTGCTGAAGAGAGGCGTGATTAATGCACCGGCTATTCCGGCAAGGCCCGCACCATAGGCAAACGTGACCGAATAGATATGCTTTGCTTCTATGCCATAGCATTCGGATATCTGCCGGTTCTGAATAACGGCACGAAGTTTCATGCCAAATTCGGTGCGCGTCATGAGTGCCCATGACGCAGCCAGAACGGCCAGAGAAAACAAGATCACGAATATGCGGTAGTTCGACATCACGAGCCCGCCGATCTCAATGTTGCCACTGAGAAGTTCCGGGCCTTTCACGAAGCGCGATTCCGCGCCAACGGACAATCGCACCACCTGTTGCAGGATGATCCCAATGCCCCAAGTCGCAAGGATCGTGTCCAACGGGCGGTGGTAGAGCCGCTGAACGATAACCCGCTCGATGATCCAGCCGACCGCGCCCACGGCCACGAAGACGAATGGCAAGGCCACGATGATGCTGAACCCTGCGTAGGTCTGTAGTGCCCACGCGGCATAGGCGCCGAGCATGACAAACTCACCATGTGCAAGATTGATGACGCCCATCGCGCCATAAATGATAGCCAGCCCCAAGGCGATCATCAGCAGGATCGAGGCCATGCTGAGACCGGCGAACATCTGGTTCAATATGACGTCCATCGATACACCTTTCCAGTTGACCCGGCTCCTGTGTCGGAGCCGGGCAGTCCGGTTCTTGTCGGATTTTTGTGCTTGGCGTCAGGCCTGCACCAGGCCCTCGCCGGTGCATGTCTGCCCCTCGTAGGCAGCATATGGCAGGGGGGCGACGCGCTCTTGCGATTGAAGCAGAACTTCGGCCTGGCCATTCGACTGCCACTGACCGATCTTGGGCCAGAGATGCGTGTGGAGGTTCTCGTCGATCAGCACTTCGCCCTGCGGCGCGGTGAGTGTCAGGCCTACGGCGGCATCACGGATCGTCTCCGGGGTGATGTTCGCCGGGTCCAGCTTCTCCAGTGCCGCTTTGAACTGATACACTTGGAAGTAAGCCGCTTCGCTGACGAAGTGCGTGACCTGGTCCGCGCCATAGCGTGACTTGTAGGATTCGACGAACCGCTCGTTTTCCGGTGTTTGGGTGCCCATGAAGTAGGGAGCGGACGAAAAGTGGCCGGCCGCAGCCTCGCCGCCGATAGCCTTCACCTCGACCTCGGAACGCGTGAGGCTCACGACCGGCATTTTGGCCGGATCAAGCTCTGCCGCATGGTATTGCCGGGCAAAAGCAACGTCGGAGTCTCCGACGACGGTCGCAAAGATCACATCCGGCTCTTCTGCGCGTATGCGGTTGATCACCGAGCTGAAGTCCGAGTGCCCCAGTGGCACGTATTCCTCGTGCACCACTTCACCACCGTGCTTGGCCAGCAGGGTCTTGCAATAGTTGTTTTCCTCTTTCGGATAGACGTAGTTGTTGCCGATCATGTAAAAGCGCGGCCCGAAGTTCTCGATCGCCCACGGGATCAATTCGTCCTGCTGCTGGTTCGGCACGGCACCACCATACATCACGTTGCGCGAGCATTCGCGACCTTCATAGAGCGTCGGATACCAGTAGAGATTGCTGCGCTGCTCTGTAACCGGGAGCACCGCCTGACGGCTTGCCGACGTGTAGGAGCCGAAGACGCTCACGCATTTGTCACGGATCATCAGACGACGCGCCCGGTCAGCGTAGGTGGCCGGATCAGACGCCGGATCCTCGATGATGGGCCGCAGTTGGCGACCATGTACACCACCTGCCGCATTGATCTCCTCGATCGCCATCAAAGCGGCATCGTGAAGGGTGCTTTCGACAACGGCCACGGCACCAGTCAGTGAGAACAGCAAGCCCACTGGAATATCGTTGCCCTGTGCAGCTGCGCGGCCAATCGTCGTAAGCAAGGCCGGAGCCGACAGCGCGCCGGCTGTCCCCACAGCTCCGACACTGCTCAGAAAATCGCGACGTTTCATACTGACTTCTCCTCTGTTGGATCCGAGCGGCCGGTTCATTCGGCAACAAAAAAAGGCCCTTCAACGCGGTTCGTGACCGCAGTTGAAGAGCCTCTTTGCTCATTTGATTTTCAGACTCGCATTTGAGCCTGAAACGATCGTTATGCAGAAACGAATTTTTTGCAACAATATTTTACTAAGGAGTTTTAGATGCTTAGAAGGTTACTGAAGAAGTCGGACTTGAAAGACGCCACGCCTGCCGTCGTGATTTGGAAGCGGGTCACCCGCGGATGCGGACCTCAGATCCAGGCCGCGCCGTTCGTCAGCCCGGACGGGATTTCGGTCGACGGGCCCACAACACGCCAGCCACCAAAGAAAGCGCACAAGACCTGATGGAGCACGAGGAGTTGCGCGCTATTGCGCCACACTGCAGCTGTTCACATGCGGAAGTGGGCATCTTCATGGACGAGATAGCCCGGTATCTCGGGCACTCGGATTCGCGGATCACCGCCCCCATCTACGCGCGCGACAGCCCGGAACATATTCGCAAGGCGACCAACGTACTGGAATTCAGCCAGCGTTCAGGTTCAATGAACCTGAGAACCCTGTCTTAAAGAAGAAAAAGGCCCCGCTAGGGGCCTTGTTTCATTGGTCGGAGTGAGAGGATTCGAACCTCCGGCCCCTGCCTCCCGAAGACAGTGCTCTACCAGGCTGAGCTACACTCCGACCGTGGCGGGCGGGATAGACGAGGGCCGGGGCTTTGGCAAGGCCGAAATGCGCCCCCGCGCCCACGTCAGAGGCTTTCGTCGAGCGCCGCGAGCACGGCGTCGCCCATGCCCGAGGTGCTGACCGGCGTGCCGCCCTCGGGGCCCATCAGGTCGGCGGTACGCAGACCGTCGGCAAGCACCTTTTCCACGGCCCGCTCGACGCGCGCGGCCTCGTCGCCCATGTCGAAGGAATAGCGCAGCGCCATGGCGAAGCTCAGGATACAGGCGATCGGGTTGGCCTTGCCCTGCCCCGCGATATCCGGCGCGCTGCCGTGCACCGGCTCGTAGAGCGCCTTGGGCCGACCGTTCTCCATCGGCAGGCCGAGCGAGGCCGAGGGCAGCATGCCCAAAGAGCCGGTCAGCATCGCGGCGAGATCCGACAGCAGGTCGCCGAAGAGGTTGTCGGTCACGATCACGTCGAACTGCTTGGGCCAGCGGGTGAGCTGCATCGCGCCCGCGTCGGCATACATGTGGCTGAGTTCCACATCCGGGTATTCGGCGTCGTGCACCTCCTGCACCACCTCGCGCCAGAGCACGCCCGATTCCATCACGTTCGCCTTTTCCATCGAGCAGACCCTGTTGTCGCGCTTGCGGGCAAGCTCGAACGCCGAGCGGGCCACGCGGGCGATCTCGGACTCGGTGTAGCGCTGCGTATTGATGCCGACGCGCTCGTTGCCCTCCTTGTGGATGCCGCGCGGTTCACCGAAATAGACGCCAGAGGTCAGCTCGCGCACGATCATGATGTCGAGGCCGGCAACGACGTCCTTCTTCAGCGACGAGAAATCCGCCAGCGCGTCAAAGCATTGCGCGGGCCGCAGGTTGGCGAAGAGGTCCATCTCCTTGCGCAGCCGCAGAAGGCCACGCTCGGGCTTCACGCTGAAATCGAGGCTGTCGTATTTCGGCCCGCCCACGGCCCCCAGCAGCACCGCGTCGACCGCCTGCGCCTTTTCCATCGTCGCATCCGCCAGCGGCACCCCGTGCACGTCATAGGCGCAGCCGCCCACCAGGTCTTCGCTCACGTCGAAGGCGATGCCGCGCCTCGTCCCGAACCAGTCGATGATGCGGCGCACTTCGGCCATCACCTCGGGGCCGATGCCGTCGCCGGGCAGGATGAGAAGCGAAGGGGTGCTCATGGCGGTCTGTCCTTTGAAATGTCTCGTTGCGTGGATGGCCTATAGGCAGGGGTGGACGGGGTCAAGAAAGCCCACTCAGTCGAGCGTGAGATCGACCCATATGAGCCGGTGCGGCCCCGCTGCCTCTGCCTCCGCCCGGTCCGGCGCATCCTCGGGCGGCCAGAGGATGCCCGCGCCCGTCACCACCAGATCGGCGGAGGGCAGGATATAGCTCACCCGCAGCGGGCCCGTCTCATCCCACGCCACGGTGGCGCGCCCCGGCAGCGGATCGCGCAGGCGCGGATCGGCGAGCAGCGCGCGGATCGCTCCGCGCCGCCCCTCGCCCGCGTTCGGATCGAGGTTGGCGTCGCCAATCACGACGAAGCGACGCGCCGGCGGGTCGCCGAACGCGCCGTCGAGATAGCGCTGCCAGAAACGGATTTCGTCGTGGTTGCGTCGCCCGTTGCGATCCTCCTCGCCGTCGAAGACCGGCGTGGTGGCGTGAAACGTCATGAGCGAGACAGACCCCGAGGGCAGCCGCAGCGGCACCACCCAGTGCCCCACCGACGACAGCCGCTGCACAGCCTGCGCCTCCTGCGACGGAAACGGCCGCCCGTCGGGCCAGCGTGGTAGCAGCGCGCCCGGCAGATCCCGCCACAGCATCGCCGAAAAGTCGCGCGCACCCTCGCGGTCCAGCGGATAGCGCGACAGGATCGCCATGCCGCCCTGTCCCGAAAACGTGCCATACCCTTGCGCATCCCGCGGCCCCCCGCGCCGCCCATCGCCATCCATATCGAGCCCCGTGGGCCAGCCGGTATTGGGCCTTAGCGCGAAGAGATGGGAATAGTAGGGGCCATCCTCGGCGATCCGGTCGCGCAGCGCCGAAAGCGCGCGCAGGCCGTGGTCATAATCGACCCCCTGCACGACCAGAACGTCCGGCGCCACCGCCGCGATCAGCCCGGCGATGGCCTTGATGCGTGGATCGTCGCCGCGCCGCAGGTCGCGCAGCAACAGCCCCGGCCCATCGCGGTCAAGCTCGAGGTGCCAGGTCGCGAGCCGCAATGTCCCGGCCCCGGCCCCGGCAGAGAAGGCGACCACGAAAAGCGCCACCAGCAGCACAAGGCGCGCGCTCACACGCCCTGAAGCACGCGGCCCTCGTCGACGGGCGATTGCGCGGCGGCGTAGGAACGGCGGCGCTTGTCCTCGATCATTGCCGCGATCCGCTGCATGGCGATGCCCCGCATCAACAGGCTTGCCGGCAGAAAGGCCCATGCGCTCACCGTCCAGATCAGTGTTTGCGGATCGGCCAGCGAGACCGGGCCGAAAATCGCCGCAGCAATCCTGACGATGGCAGGAATGGCAAAGGGCATCAAGAGCCCCAGCACGAGGTTGAGCACCGCGTCACGGCGCAGCCGGTAGAGGACATCGCCCCCGCCCGTCGGATCAAAAAGCGGCAGGTTGATCCACACGTTGAACGGCCCGCTGCGCGTGGGCCAGCCAAGAAACCGCACGAAGACGGCAAAGACCAGCACCATGCCGATCGACAGCGCATAGGCCAGCGCCGAGGCCCGGCGCAGCATTCCGGACAGCCCCGCATCGGCCTCCCCGGGCAAGAGCACCACCACCAACCGGACGGGCGAGAACGGGAAATCGAGGATATCCGCCAGACGCTCCGCCGCGCCGTTCAGGCTGCCCGAAACGGCGGAGGGCACCACCTGGCCGCGCAACATGATCGATAGCGCGATCAGGATCGCGGCAAGCGTGAAGAAGCGCAGCCGGTTATAGGGCGGGGCAAAGCGGAATTCGAGCATGCCGGGATAACGCGAATTGTATTCCATCGCGGTAAAGACCGCGGCCAGGAGCGCCAGCACGAGCACGATCTGCGCGGTCCCCCGATGCGTGAACGGAATCAACAACGCCGGCGTCGCCACCAGCATGGCCATCAGGAGTGCCCGCGCCAATGCGCCAGGTGTCTGAGAGACCACCGCTCTTTCCCCTTCATCCCGACCGGTCGCGATACGTTGCCGCGCCCTTGTGTCGTTTTGATCCCACCAAATGTGGCGGGCTGCCTCATTGCTGCCCTATTCTTGCCGCGTTTCCTCTAATGCCGCAAGGCACGGGGTCAGCCAACAAAAAACATGGGGCAATTTCGTGGCAGGACTGGTGCAGGAATACATCAATGCATCGGAAAATTTTGGCGCGATTCCCGTCGATTACATCATGTTGTGGTCCGCAGCGGCGCGACCACCACACACCGCGATCCACCCCGCCGCGCGGCGGGGTGGAACCCGTTAGCCGCGTCAGACCCAGGGGCGCGCCTGCGTGGCGCAGGCCTCGAAGGCATCGATCGCGGCAGATTTTTCCAGCGTCAGCCCGATATCGTCGAGGCCTTCGAGCAGGCAATGCTTCTTGAACGCGTCCACCTCGAAGGAAAACACCTCGCCATCGGAGGTCGAGACGGTCTGCGCCTCGAGGTCCACCTCGATGCGGGCATTGGCGCCCTTCTCGGCCTCTGTCATCAGCACATCGACCTGTTCCTGCGGCAGGGCGATGGGCAGGATGCCGTTCTTGAAGCAGTTGTTGTAGAAGATATCCGCATAGGAGGGCGCGATGATGCAGCGGATGCCGAAATCCTTGATCGCCCAGGGCGCGTGCTCGCGGCTCGATCCGCAGCCAAAATTGTCGCCCGCAACGAGGATCTGCGCGTCGCGATATTGCGGCTTGTTGAGCACGAAATCAGGGATTTCATTGCCGTCATCGTCATAGCGCATCTCGTCGAAGAGATTGACGCCCAGCCCCGAGCGCTTGATCGTTTTCAGGAACTGCTTGGGGATGATCATGTCGGTATCGACATTGATCAGCGGCAGCGGCGCGGCGATGCCGCTGAGTTTTTCGAACTTTTCCATCACATCATCTCCCGGACATCGGTCAGCCGACCGGTCACCGCCGCCGCCGCTGCCATGGCGGGGCTCATCAGGTGGGTGCGCCCGCCGCGGCCCTGGCGGCCTTCGAAATTGCGGTTGGACGTGGCCGCGCAGCGCTCACCCGGCGAGAGCTGATCGGGGTTCATCGCCAGGCACATGGAACAACCCGCAAGCCGCCATTCGAACCCTGCCTCCTTGAAGATATCGGCCAGGCCCTCTTCCTCGGCCTGTGCCCGCACGAGACCCGAGCCCGGCACGATCATGGCGCGCAGGCCCTCCTTGATCTTCTTGCCCTTGAGGATTTCGGCAGCGGCGCGCAGGTCTTCGATGCGGCCATTGGTGCACGAGCCGATGAAGACGGTGTCGATCTCGACCTCGCTCAGCTTCTGCCCCGGCTTCAGCCCCATGTAGTCGAGCGCGCGTTTCGCCGCGTCGACCTTGCCGCCGGTGAAGCTCGACGGATCGGGCACCTCGGCGGTGATCGGCAGCACGTCCTCGGGGCTTGTGCCCCATGTGACGACCGGCGTGATCTCCTCGCCCTTCAGCGTCACCACCTTGTCCCAATGGGCATCATCGTCGGAATAGAGCGTCTTCCACCACTCCATCGCCATTTCCCACTGCGCGGCCTTGGGCGTATGGGGGCGGCCCTTGATATACTCAAAGGTCACCTCGTCCGGCGCGATCAGGCCCGCGCGCGCACCGCCCTCGATGGCCATGTTGCACACGGTCATGCGGCCTTCCATCGACAGCGCGCGAATGGCCTCGCCGCAATACTCGATCACGTGGCCGGTGCCGCCCGCGGTGCCGGTGGCGCCGATCACCGACAAGGTGATGTCCTTGGCGGTCACGCCGGGCGAGAGCTTGCCGGTGATCTCCACCTTCATGTTCTTGCCCTTGCGCTGGATCAGCGTCTGCGTGGCCAGTACATGCTCCACCTCGCTGGTGCCGATGCCATGCGCCAGCGCGCCGAAGGCGCCGTGCGTGGCGGTGTGGCTGTCGCCGCAGACCACGGTCATGCCCGGCAGGGTCCAGCCCTGTTCAGGGCCGACGATATGCACGATGCCCTGACGGATGTCGTTCACCGGGTAATAGTGAATGCCGAAATCCGCCGCGTTCTTGTCGAGCGCCTCGACCTGGATGCGGCTCTCGGGGTTCTCGATCCCCTTCACCCGGTCAGGCGTGGTGGGCACGTTGTGATCGGGCACGGCAATGGTCTTTTCCGGCGCACGCACAGCGCGCCCCGCCATGCGCAGCCCTTCGAAGGCCTGCGGGCTGGTGACCTCGTGGACGAGGTGGCGGTCGATATACAGAAGACAGGTGCCGTCGTCGGCCTCGTGGGCCAGATGGGCATCCCAGATCTTGTCATAGAGTGTCTTGGGGGACATGGGTCCTCTCCCGTTGCTGATGGCTGCGGTCGGATGGTAAGCGGGGCGCGCGCCGTCAGAGACGCGCCAGCACAGAGTGCTGCGCACCAAAGAAGCGCCAAGGCAGGCGCGCGCGATCATCCATGTCGAACACCCGGGTCATGCCTCGCAGATACAGCGCCGCCGCCCCGCTATCAAGAGGCCGCCCGCACCAGGCTTCTCCTGGCCGCAAATATCCTGCAAATACCCCGGTGGCAGCGGCCCCCGCTTCCGGACACCGCCAGCCCCTTCAGGCCGCCTCGTGCCGCAGGATCGCCGCCTCCGACGGACTGAGGCAACGCCGCGCGTACCCGCCATAAAGATGCGGCTCCTGCCCCAGATTTGGGTCGAGCGCCAGCAGCCGCGCACGATCCGCCTCGGTGAGCGTCGAGAGCGCCGCGCTCGCCGGGTGAAAGCTCTCGGTCTCCACGCCGTTGGCCCAGATGATCTCGTGCCCGGGCAGGAGCAGGTGGATATAGGTCACCTCGCGCGATGCCAGGTCGACGGCAACGCTGTCGTTGTTGATGAGATCGCGCGCCATCACCAGCACCTCGGGAGTGTTGAACAGCGACCGCGCCACCTCGCCGCGCACCAGCATGCGATGCTCGGGACTCACCAGCAGCGTGGCGTCGGGCACGTCGCTGCCCAGCGCGCCCGCGCGCAGCCGCACCGGGCGCAATCGCGGCATCGCGAAGAGCCGCGCCCCCGTCATGCGGCGGCTGCCGACCCAGCGGATATCCTGCACGCCGCTGTCACGGGTCTGCACCCGGTCGCCCTCGCGCAATTCTTCCACAAGTCGCGGGCCCTCGGGCGTCTCGATCCGTGTGCCGGGGGTGAAACAGATCACGCCGCCCGATGCCGGGCTTGTCGCCGCCCCCTGCATGCCGTCAAGCGAATGATGGACCACCCACATCTCTGTGCACTGCGGCGGGAACTCGTCGAGAAACATCAGCAGGGGCTGCGCGCCACCCTCGACCTCGATCACCGTGACCGTGTAACTGCGCAGCCCGTCGGTGACCACGAAGCCCAGGTCGCTCATCGGCTCGTCTACCTCGATGCGCTCCAGGTCGCGCCGCCCGCTGATCGCCGCACCGACCAGCCGCCGCACCATCCGAGCCGCGCGCCTGCGCTGCACGGCCTCGCCCTGCGCCATGTCCAGCCGCAACAGATTGGGCGGGCCGTCCACGCGGACCGCGTCGCCCTGCCAGGACCATGTCATCCCGACAGACATGGCCTGCGGCGGTAATGCGCGCTGACCATCCAGTTCCGTTTGCGACCAGGAGATGACGAACGTGCCACGAAAGCCCGTCCCCATGCCTGATACCTGCCTCTCGTCTTTTTTTATTGGCTTGACAGTAGCAAATCTGATTCGCCCTGCAAACCCGGGTTTGCAAATTTTTAGAATCGCAGCCGGAATTGCAGCGATCCGACCACCTGTCCCTCGCGCTGCCCCTCGAATTCCTCGCCGAGCCAGGTCACGCCGTAGAAGAGCGCGCCACCGCCCTGCCCTTCCCAGTGGACCCCGCCGCGCACCCGCGTGCGCGTTTCCTCGATCTGCACGCCGCTGCGCGACGGCAGCAATTCGCTGTCCTGGACATGGGCGATATCCGCCCCGAGGATGAAGGCATAGCCGGGCGCATCCTCGCGCACCACCCGGTAGCGCTGGCCGGTCACCGGCTCGCGCACAAGCAGCTCGCCCCGAGTGAGGCTGCCGATGGTAATGTCGGCCCCTGCGCGTACCAATGTCTCGATCCCGGCCCGTGCCTCGGCAAAGGGCCGCAGCCGCACGCCCCCCAGATCGAAGCTGCGCCCCGCCTCGACCACGGCGGTGGGGTGAAACCCGTCGCTCACCTGGTTGCGCCGCACGCCTGCTGACAGGTCGTCGCCGCCCACGATGTCGTGAAGAAAGCCCTGGAAATCGTCGAGCCCTGTCTGTGAACCGGTCACCACGAGATCCGCGCCCACCGCGTATTCCATACCTGCGCGCGCGACGTGGCTGTGCAGCCCGAGGCTCAGCGCCCCGGCAAAGGGGCGATCCCCCGGCGCCGGGGTCGACACGTCGTCCGGCGCGATGATCTCGCCATTGAAGCGAAGCTCCAGCATCTCGCCCAGCCGTGCGGGCGCCGTGCCGTTCCAGCCCGGCGCGTAAACGCGGCTCGACGCGACCGACCCGCTGCGCCAGCGATCATGCCCGTCGCCGATAATGTCATTGGTGAAGACGAGGCCATAGCCGACGCGATAGCGGCCCTCCGCCTGCGCAGCCCCCGTGACGACAAGGCAAACCCCGAGGGCCCATGCAAAAAGACGCACCATCGCGCGTGCTCCTATCCGATGCCCCCCCGGGCAAGACAAGGTGTAGCACCGACACAGGGCAGTATTCCAGCGAAACCGTGGCATGGAGGGGGCAATCCGAAACGACACCTCACATCCTCGAACCTGGCCCTAGGTGTTCAGTCCCGACGCCCCGCGCTCTGCTCGAAGAGTTCCCCGCTTTCGCGGGGATGACGGAAGCGATCACAGCGCCCGCATCCAGAATTGCAGGTCGTGGTCAGTCTCGGTCGTCCGGTCGATATCCTTCCAACGGAACTGCGCCACCGCCCCCGTGACCGGCGCATAGCCACGCTTGCGCCAAAAGGCGTCGAGCGGGCGATAGCCCTCGGGGCGCAGGGGATGATCCACCGGGCGAACCAACCCCGCAGAACGCGCAATGCGTCCGGCCAAGGGTGCGGGCATGCGCCTCGCGCGCGTCAAAGAAACGGTGCCCGACCCCTTGCCCGCGATACTCGGGCAGCAGAACGCTCTCGGCGCAGTAGAATATCTGCGTGAGCGGCACGCCACATCCCGCCAGCGCCGCGCCGAAATCATCGGCGTGGTCCTCCATCGGGGTGCCGGTCGCCGCGCCCACCAGCCGATCGCCATCCCAGGCCCCCACGAGGATCGCGTCGTCGCTGTCGCGATAGACCTGAAGATAGCCTTCCTCGTAGGCGAGATCACCGTCATAGAGATAGGGAAAGGCGCGAAATACCTCGATCCGCAGCCGCGCCACCCCGGGCAGCGCCTCGGCCAGCGCCGCGCCCGTAAGCCGCTCCACCCGGATCATGCCGCGACCTGCCGCATCCAGTCGGCGAGGTTGTAATAGGTCACCACCCGCGTGATGTGCCCGTCCTCGAGCGAAAAGAACGAACCGGCAGGCAGCCGGTAGGTCTGCCCCCGCGCCTCGGGCAGGCCCTCGTCCGTTGCCAGATAGGTGCCGTTGACGATGTATTCGGCCGCCGCCCGCGTGCCGCCTTCGGCCTCGAAGATGACCATGTCGGTCAATTCCTCGCGGTAGCAGTGGCTCATATGGTCGCAAAAGGCGCGAAAGGCGTCTTTGCCGGTGCGTACCTGTCCCTCGTTCACGAAATGGCGCACGTCGTTGCTCAAGCAGGCGAGCATTCCCTCGACGTCGCCGTGGTTGAAAGCCTCGAAATAGGCGCGCACGGTTTCACTCATGCGGTCTCCTCCTCCTCGTCGGGTGGCCCCCATCGCTCGATCAGGTGGCCGACGATCTGGTCGCGTGTCTTGCGATACGCTTCAAGCCGCGCCTCGCGGGTTTGCGCAAGCCCGGTTGGGTCCATGATCGGCCAGTAAACGACATCGAGGTGAAAAAACCGCGTGAGATCGAGCGCGCGGCGTTGGCTTGCCGGGCTCAGCGCGACGATGAGATCGAAGGACGACAGATCGTCGCCCCACTGCTCCATCTCGTCAAAGCTGCGCGAGCGGTGGCGTTCCAGCTCGACCCCGATCTCGCGGCAAACGGCGATCGCGAAACCGTCGATATCCATGTCGCTCTTGACACCCGCCGATTGCACGTAGGTCTCGGTGCCATAGAATTTCTTCATGATGCCCTCGGCCATCGGCGAGCGCACGGCGTTGTGATCGCAGCAGAACAGCACCGATTGCGGCAAGGGCGCTGGCATCCGCTCAGCCTCCGTGATGCAACACACAGATGAGCGTAAAGAGGCGGCGCGCGGTGTCGGAGTCGACCTCCGCCTTGCCCTCCAGCCGTTCGGCCAGCACGCGCGCCCCCTCGTTGTGGATACCGCGCCGCGCCATGTCGATGGTTTCGATCTGAGAGGGGGGCATGTTCTTGACCGCGTCGAAATAGCTCTCGCAGATGGCCCAGTAATCCTTGACCACCTGCCGGAATGGCGACAGTGACAAGTGGAACTCGGCCGCCGGTTCACCATCCTTGGTGCGGATGTCGAAGACCAGCCGCTTTTCGCGGATCGCGAGCCCTACGCGATAGGGACCATCGGGCACGACCCGGTCATCGCGCACCGGCAGGGCAAAGCTGTTTTCCTCGATGAGGTCATACATCGCCACCTTGCGTTCCTGCTCGATCTCGGGCGTGGGCGGCGGCAGGTTGGCGTCATCCAACTCGATATGGCAAATCCGGCTCATGGTGTCCCCCGTTCGGGCCTTCTCTTGCCTGTCCCTAGCCCAGCGGCGCGCGGCGGGCAATCGGCTCCGGTGCCCTGCCACACGGAATGCCACTTTGCGTCACCCGGCTGCCACGCCCGCCCCTCAATGGTCGCAATTTTGGTGCGCAGGAGCATATTATTGCCCTGATCGAATGGAATATTGTCCGCAGATCAGGAATAATGACACGACCCGCATGGCCAAACTGACCAAGGCCACAGGCAAGGTGCGGGCGATAAACGGGGCGCTCTGATGCTCGAGTTCGAAAACGTCTCCAAGTCCTTCTGGACGGGAACACAGCACAAGGTGATCCTGGAGAAGGTATCGTTTCGCGTCGAGATCGGGCGCAGCCTTGGCATCCTCGCGCCCAACGGCACCGGCAAGACGACGGTCATCAACATGATGGCAGGGCTGGAAAAACCCGACGAGGGCGTGATCCGGCGCGGCTGCCGCATCTCGTTCCCGCTGGGCTTCATGGGCGGGGTGGTCTCGCGCCTGTCGGCCAAGGAAAACGCCCGCTACATCGCCCAACTCTACGGCATCGACCCCGATTACGTCGAAGCCTATTGCCGCTGGCTGTGCGGGTTGGGCGAGTATTTCGACCAGCCGCTCGGCACCTATTCCTCGGGGATGCGCGCGCGGTTCAGCTTCGCGCTCATGCTGGCGCTTGATTTCGACATGTATCTCATCGACGAGGGTATGCCCGGCACCACCGATGTCGAATTCAATCGCAAGGCCGGCCAAATCCTGCAAGAAAGGCTGCGCACCACCACGATCATCATCGTCTCGCACGATCCGCGCGTGCTTGAGAAATTCGCCAGTTCCGCCGCCGTTCTAACGGGCGGCAAGCTTTACATGTTCGACACCTTGGAAGAGGCAAAAGAGCTTTATGACTACGAAACCCAAGGTTAGCAAGTTCCGCATCCGTCGGAGCGCATCCACCGCCCCCGCCGCCGGGAGCTACGGCAACGCCGCCGAGGCACAGCCGGCGCCCGAGGCTCAGGCAGGACATGCGCCGGGCCAACAGGCCGGTCAGAAACCCGAGCCGCCCCGCGACGGCCAGATCGACCAGACCCGTGCTGAGGCGCCCGGCACCAGCATCGACGACATCCGCCGCGAGGGGCTCACGGGGCGGGAATTGCGCATGGCCCGGCGCGTGGCACAAAAGCACGGGCTCGCCCCCACGTCGGATTTCGACGCCGTCCGCCTCCTGCGCGCCCGCGGGATCGACCCGTTTCAGCGGACCACAATGCTCGAACTCGTGAAGGGTGACGGCGCCAAGGCGCGGGACGAGGACCGCGTGCAACTGCCTCAGACGGTGCCCGCGCCGGGCCATAATCTGCCCTCGACCGAAACCAACCCCGCAGACCGCCGCGCCGCCGAGATCGTCGGCATCCAGCGTGACATCGTCAAGCGTCGGCGTCGCAAGATGCTGTTGCTGTTCTCGCGGCTCGCGGCCTTTGTCATCCTGCCCACCTTCCTCGCGGGCTATTACTTCGCCGTGATGGCGACGCCAATGTATTCGTCCAACTCGGCCTTCCTGATCCTGTCGGCCGATGGCAGCGGCGGCGGCAAGGGCGGGCTTGGCGGCCTCCTGCCCGGCCAGTTTGCCACCGGACAGGACGCTATCGCCACGCAAGAATACCTAGAATCCAAGGATGCGATGCTGCGCCTCGACCGCGAACAGGACTATCGCGCGCATTTCAGCCAGCCGTGGATCGACCCGATCCAGCGGCTTGACCCGGATGCCAGTACCGAGGACCTCTACAGCCTGTTCCGCAACCATGTGAAGATCGGCTACGATCCTACGGAAGGCGTGATGCGCATGGAGGTGATCGCCGCCGACCCCGAGACGAGCGTGCGCTTCAACCAGCAGCTCATCGCCTATGCCGAGGAGCGTGTGGACGAGCTTAGCCGCGACAAGCGCAACGACGCGGTGAAGACCGCCGCCGAGAGCCTCGAACAGGCCAAGGCTGACCGACGCGCGGCGCAGGAACGTCTCGTCGCGCTGCAGGAAGGCAGCATCCTCGATCCCGAGGGCGAGATCGCCAGCATCCGCAGCCTCATCAACACCGTCGAGCTGCAACTCCAGGAGAAAGAGCTCGCGCTCAGCGTGCAGAACAACAACCCGCGCCCCAACACCGCCAAGGTCGAGGCGCTCGAGAGCGAGATCAACGTATTGCGCGCCGAGCTTGAACGCCAGAAGCGCCGCCTGACCGATGCAGCCTCGGGCGAAAGATCGCTCGCCTCCAAGACCGCGGCGATCCAGATGGCGCAGGCCGATCTCGCCACCGCCGACCTCGTGCTGCAATCCGCGCTCGAAACCATGCGCATGTCCGAGATCGAGGCCAACAAGCAGGTGCGCTACCTCACCGTCAGCGCGCGCCCCGTCGTCCCGCAGGAAGCCGCCTATCCCAAGGTGTTCGAGAACACCGTTCTGGCCTTCCTGATCTTTTCTGGTATCTACCTGATGATCTCGCTTACGGCGTCCATTCTGCGCGAACAGGTGTCTTCCTGATATGCAACATGTCGACCTGAACGGCCAGACGCTCGGCAACGACCGGGCGCTCACGCTCATCGCCGGTCCGTGCCAGCTCGAATCCGCCGATCACGCCCAGATGATCGCGGGCAGTCTGCAAGAGGCGTGCCACGCCGCGGGCGCCGGGCTGATCTTCAAGGGCAGCTTTGACAAGGCCAACCGCACCTCGCTCACGGGGCGGCGCGGGCTCGGTCTCGACGAGGGGCTGAAGGTGCTGCAATCGGTGAAGGACACGCTCGGCGTTCCGGTGCTGACGGATGTACATCTGCCCGATCAATGCGCGACCGTGGCCGAGGTGGTCGACGTCCTTCAAATCCCTGCGTTCCTCTGCCGCCAGACCGACCTTCTGCTCGCGGCGGGCGAGACCGGGGCAGCGATCAACGTCAAGAAGGGTCAGTTCCTGGCGCCCTGGGATATGCCCAACGTGGTGGCCAAGATCGAATCCACCGGCAACCGCCGCATCCTGCTGACCGAGCGCGGCACCTCGTTCGGCTACAACACGCTGATCGCCGACATGCGCAGCCTGCCGCAGATGGCGCGCACCGGCTACCCGGTGGTGATGGACGCCACCCATTCGGTACAGCAGCCCGGCGGGCAGGGCGGCAGCAGCGGCGGGCAACGCGAATTCGCCCCCGTCATGGCCCGCGCGGCCGTGGCGCTCGGCGTGGCGGGGGTGTTCATCGAAACCCACGAGGCGCCCGACACCGCCCCCTCGGACGGGCCCAACATGATCCCGCTCTCCGAAATGCCCGGCCTGATCGACACGCTGATGGCCTTCGACCGGCTGGCCAAGGCCCATCCGATCACCCTCTGACCGCAGACGAGTTCCTTTCATGACCAGACCCTTGCCCACCGTCAGCCCCAACACGTGGGAGTTTCTCCGCGACCCGATGATCGCGCCCACGGGTTTCCGAGAATACGACGCGCGCTGGAAATATCCCGACGAGATCAACCTGCCCGGCATCACCGCCCTCGGCCTCGGCCTCGGTACGCAGATACGCGCGCACGGGATCGACCCGGTGATCGCGGTCGGCAACGATTACCGGGACTACTCGCTCGCCATCAAGAATGCGCTGATCCTCGGGCTGATGCAGGCGGGCATCCACGTGAAGGATATCGGCCCGTGCCTGTCGCCGATGGCCTATTTCGCGCAGTTCCACCTCGATGCGCCCGCCGTGGCGATGGTCACCGCCAGCCACAATCCCAATGGCTGGACCGGCGTCAAGATGGGGTTTGAGCGGCCCCTGACGCATGGCCCAGACGAGATGGCGGAATTACGCGATATCGTGCTGGAGGGACGCGGGCAGCCGCATGCGGGCGGCGGCTACGAATTCGTCGATGGCGTGCGCGAAGCCTATCTCGATGATCTTGCGGGCGATTTCCGCATGACCCGCAAGCTGCGCGTGGTCTGCGCCACCGGCAACGGCACGGCCTCGGCCTTTGCGCCGGAGTTGTTCGAGCGCATCGGGGTCGAGGTGATCCCCTCGCACAACCGGCTCGATTACACCTTCCCCCACTACAACCCCAACCCCGAGGCGATGGAGATGCTCCACGACATGGCCGCGACCGTGCGCGCCACCGGGGCGGATTTCGCGCTCGGCTTCGACGGCGACGGGGACCGTTGCGGCGTGGTCGATGACGAGGGCGAGGAGATCTTTGCCGACAAGGTGGGGGTCATCTTGGCGCGGGACCTCAGCGCGCTTTACCCCAACGCCACCTTTGTCGCGGACGTGAAATCCACTGGGCTCTTCGCCTCGGACCCGGTGCTGCGCCGGAACGGCGCCAAGGCCGATTACTGGAAAACCGGCCACAGCCACATGAAACGGCGGGTCAAGCAGCTCGGCGCGCTGGCAGGGTTCGAGAAATCAGGGCACTACTTCTTCGCCGAGCCGGTGGGGCGCGGCTACGATTGCGGGCTGCGCGTGGCAGTGGAAATCTGCAAGCTGATGGACCGCAATCCGTCCATGTCCATGTCGGACCTGCGCCGCGCGCTGCCGCAGACATGGGCTACCCCAACCATGTCGCCATACTGCGCCGATACAGAAAAATATAGCGTTCTCAACAGGATCGTCGCGCGGCTCGTGGCGATGCAGGAGGCGGGCGAGACCGTGGCCGGCCGCCCCATCGCGGAGGTGGTCACGGTCAACGGCGCGCGCGTCATCCTCGATAACGGCTCATGGGGGTTGGTGCGGGCCTCAAGCAATACACCCAACCTCGTGGTGGTCTGCGAGAGCGGCGAGAGCGAGGCAGAGATGCGCGCGATCTTTGCCGATATCGACGCGGTGATCCGCACCGAGCCGGGCGTGGGCGCCTACGACCAGACGATCTGAGACGGCCCTGCGGACCGCCGGGCCCTGCACCAGATCCTCGGTGCCGGACCAGGTGCAGGCCATCTAGTTCACGTAATGCACCTGGTCGAATTCCCGCCGCCAACCTGTCGTTTCGGCGCGCGAACCTGCAGGTTCGGGGCTGCGCAGCGCGCGGGCGATTAACCGGGCCATAAGCGGGGCATGATCGGGTGTCACCCCGCGACGGACAAGCTCGGGCGTGCCGATGCGCAGGCCGTTCATGTCGCCCGATACAGGGGCTACGGGCAGGCCGATGCCACAGGCGAGAAAGCCCGCCTGCCGCAGGTGCCGCGCCGCCGCCTGCCCGCCGCCGAACGCAGCGGCCTCGAGCGCGAACTGGTGCGAGCGGGTGGCCACGCCCCGGGTCTTGAACACCGGCAACCCCTCGGCCTCCATCGCGTCGGCAAGGGCCTGGGCCACGGCGACCATCTGCGCGGCATAGGCGCGGCCGTGGGTTTTCCAGTCGCACAGCGTGATGGCGAGCGCGGCGGATTTGGCTGCGTCGAAATTGGCGGTGAGGCCGGGAAAGGCGATGGCGTCGAGCCGCTCGGCAAGACCCGCGTCGTTGGTGACGATGAGGCCGCCCGCCGGGCCGCCGAGGCTCTTGTAGGTGCTCATCGTCATCAGGTGCGCGCCCTCGGCCAAGGGGTTCTTCCACGCGCCCCCGGCGATGATGCCGCATTGATGGGCGGCATCGAAGAGAAGATGCGCGCCGACCTCGTCGGCGATGCCGCGCACCTCGGCAACCGGGTGTTCCACCAGGTTGAGCGAGGCCCCCAGCGTAATGAGCCGGGGCCGCGTCTCGTGGGCAAGGGCGCGCAGGGCGTCCACGTCCACGGTATAGCCGTCCGTCGCCACCGGGGCCTCGATGATGCGCAAGCCATAGAGCCCGGCACAGCCCGGCCCGTGGTGGGTGACATGCCCGCCGATGGCGGCGGGGGGCGCGATGATCGTGTCGCCGGGCCGGCAGGTGGCCATGAAACCCATGAGGTTGGCGATGGCGCCGGAGGGGGTGCGGATCTCGGCGTAGCGCGCGCCGAAAACCTGCGCCGCGAGCCCGGCCGCGATCACCTCGATCTCTTCGATCGCCTCCAGCCCGGTCTCGTACTTGTCGCCGGGGTAGCCCAGCGAGGGGCGCGAGCCGAGCCCCGAGGCCAGCAGCGCCTCGGCGCGGGGGTTCATGACGTTGGTGGCGGGATTGAGGTTGAAGCACTCGTCATCGTGGATGCGACGGTTCTCCACGGCCAGCGCCTCGATGCGGGCGGCGATGGTGTCCGCATCCTGCGCGGCGGTGCGGGTGGCGATGCTCTGGACAAGGTCCTCGCAAGGGCCGGGCACCCAGTCGCGGCGGGCAAGGGGCATGGGGCGTCTCCTTTGGTGGTCGGGCGATACTCTGCGCGCGATGCGCGGCGGGCGCAAACCGGAAATGGCGGGGATGGGCATGGGTGCCGGTTCTCGCCTTGAGGGGACGATGGTCATCCGACGATGAGCTGCGCAGCGCCCGACCGCCGGGTGGGCGCAAACCCGGTTACGCTCTGCGATTTATGGTGCAAGATACCTCTTATATTTCCGCTGCTTGCACCGTTACAGAAGCGCCCGCCCGAGGGGGCGGTCGGGCGCTGCGCGGCGGCGCGTAAACGCGCCTTGATTCCGCGCGGGGGCAGGAAGCGAACGTCCGGCTCCAGGCCAATCGCAACCTTCACGGCGCGTTCGGCCACAGGCGGCTTCGTCCCGCGGAGCTGTTCCCGGGCCCTGATCCGGCGATCAAGGGTGCAGCCGAGGCAGGCCCTGCCCCCCTCCCGATGTCCCGGCGTTTCGTGCCGGGGAGACGCCAAACCGTACTGGTCATTCCCTTGCCGCTGCGCTATCTGGCACGGGTTGAGACAAGGGGGCGCGCGATGTCTGAGAGAGCCGCATTCGAGACGCCGGGGCCGGTGGAATCCGATCTGAGCCACGCGATCTCTCCGACCGAGGAGATCATTGCCGAGATCGCCGCGGGGCGGATGGTGGTCTTCGTCGATCACGAGGACCGCGAGAACGAGGGCGACCTGGTGATCGCCGCCGAATTCGCCACGCCGGAGGCGGTGAATTTCATGGCCACCCACGGGCGCGGCCTCATTTGCCTGCCGATGACGCCGGAGCGGATCGACCGGCTGGGCCTGCCGATGATGGCGGTGAACAACTCTTCGCGCCACGAGACCGCGTTCACCGTCTCGATCGAGGCGCGCGAGGGCGTGAGCACCGGCATTTCCGCCCAAGACCGGGCACTGACCATCGCCACCGCGATCAACGAGCAGAACACGCACGCCCATATCGCCACGCCGGGACATGTTTTCCCGCTGCGCGCGCGGCGCGGCGGGGTGCTGGTGCGCGCGGGCCACACCGAGGCGGCGGTGGATATCGCGCGGCTGGCGGGGCTGAATCCGGCAGGCGTGATCTGCGAGATCATGAAGGAGGATGGCAGCATGGCGCGGCTGCCCGACCTGATCGAGTTCGCCGCCGAGCATGACCTCAAGATCGGCACCATCTCGGACCTGATCGCCTATCGCCATCGCCACGACAACCTGGTGATCGAGACCGGGCGCGAGCGCGTCACCTCGTGCCACGGCGGCGAATGGGACATGCGCATCTTCGCCGACCAGATCACCGGAACCGAGCATGTCGTGCTGACCAAGGGCAACGTGACCGATGGCGAACCCGTGCTGACGCGGGCGCACGCGCTCAACGCGCTGGAGGACGTGCTGGGCATCGGCGCGCAGGCGGGCCACGGCGCGGCGGGCAAGCTGCCGCGCGCGATGGAGATCATCGCCCGCGAGGGGCGCGGCGCGGTGTTCCTGTTCCGGCAGCCCCGGCCCAAGCTGGCGGGCGAGATGGCCGACGAGGATGCTCCGCGCACGATCAAGCATACCGGGCTTGGCGCGCAGATCATGGCGGTGCTGGGGATTCACCGGCTGGTGCTGCTGACCGACAGCCCCGATACGCGCTACCTGGGCCTCGATGCCTATGGCATCACCATCGAGGGCACGCACCCGCTGAGCGAGGAGTGAGGACATGGCCGAGCACGAATACACCATGCCGCGCGCCGAATTCGACGCGCCGGTGAAGCTGCTCATCGTGGTGGCGCCGTTCTACCGCGATATCGCCGACAACCTGATCGCCGGTGCCGTGGCCGAGATCGAGGCCGCGGGCGCGACCCACGAGATCGCCGAGGTGCCCGGTGCGCTGGAGCTGCCAACGGCCATCGGGATTGCCGAGCGGATGTCCAACTTTGACGGCTACGTGGCGCTGGGCTGCGTGATCCGGGGCGAAACCACGCATTACGAGACGGTGTGCAACGACAGTTCGCGCGGGCTCATGCTGTTGGGGTTGCAGGGGCTGTGCATCGGCAACGGTATCCTGACGGTGGAGAACCGCGCGCAGGCAGAGGTGCGCGCCGACCCGAAGGCCATGAACAAGGGCGCGGGCGCCGCGGCGGCGGCCTTGCATCTGGTGGCGCTGGCCCGTAAATGGGGCGGCCCGCGCAAGGGGGTGGGATTCCAGCCCGCCTCGGACGAATACCGGATCGCGGGCGAGACGAAGGACGACCCCAAGGCATGAGCGACGACAGCGCCCCGGCACGGCCGGGCAGACACAGCATGAAATCCGCGGCCCGGCTCTATGCCGTGCAGGCGCTCTACCAGATGGAGCAATCGGGACAGGGCAGCGACGCGGTGCGGCGCGAGTTTCTCGAGCATCGTTTCGGTGCCGAGATCGACGAGGGCGTGGAGATGGCCGAGGGCGATGCCGGGCTATTCGGGCTGATCCTCGACGAGGCGGTGAACTGGCAGGGCAAGATCGACCAGATGACCGATCGCGCGCTGGTGGCGAAATGGCCAATCGCGCGGATCGACCCGGTTCTGCGCGCGCTGTTTCGCGCCGCTGGGGCCGAGATGGGCCAGAAGGGCACGCCGCCCAAGGTGGTCATCATGGAATATGTCGAGGTGGCCAAGGCGTTCTATCCCGAGGGGCGCGAGCCGAAATTCGTCAATGCCGTGCTCGACCACATGGCGCGCGAGGCGCGGCCCGAGGCGTTCTGAGGCGCTGACCGCCCGGTCAGCCGTTTTCGCGCAGGATGCCGCCCGCGAGGTAGAGCGAGCCGCAGATCAGGATGCGCGCGCGCGGCACCCGGGCGACGATCTCCTCCACCGCCGCCAGCGCGCTTTCAGCCATCCGCGCGTCCATCCCGACGCCGCGCGCGGCCTGCGCCGTGGCATCGGCGGGCAGGGTGTTGGCCTCGCCGGGAATGGACACGGCGGTGAGGCCCTGCGCCACCCGCGCCAGCGGCGCGAGGTAGCCCGAGACATCCTTGGTGTTGAGCATCCCGCAGACGAGGTAGGTGGGCCGGGGCGCAAGGCCCGCGAGGTGCCGCGCCAGTGCGTGCCCGGCGGCGGGGTTGTGCCCGCCGTCGAGCCAAAGCTCCGCGTCGCCCGCCGCGTCCACCAGCGGACCCCATGCCAGCCGCTGCATCCGCGCGGGCCATTCGGCCCGCGTGACCGCGCCTTCGAGCGCCGCCTCGCCCAGCCCCAGCCCCCGCAGCGCGGCCAGCGCGATACCCGCATTCTCCACCTGGTGCGCGCCGGGCAGGTTCGGCAGCGGCAGGTCGCACAGGCCGTGCTCGTCCTGGTAGACGAGCCGCCCGCGCTCCTGCTGCACATGCCAGTGCTGGCCATGGGCCAGCAGCGGCGCGCCCAGCCGTGCGGCGCGCGCCTCGATCACGTCCATCGCCGCGTCGTCCTGCGGGCCAACGACGCACGGCACGAGGCGCTTGATAATCCCCGCCTTCTCGCCCGCGATCGCGGCCAGCGTGTCGCCGAGGAAGCCTTCGTGATCCATCGACACCGGGGTGATGACCATGAGCGCGGGCCGTGCGATCACGTTGGTCGCATCGAGCCGTCCGCCAAGCCCCACCTCCAGCAGCGTGTAATCCGCCTCGACCCGCGACATGGCGAGGAGGGCTGCGCAGGTGGTGATTTCGAAATAGGTGATCGGCACGCCACCATTGGCGGCCTCGCACTCGTCAAGCACCGCCGTCAGGTGATCCTCGGCGATCAGGTCCCCGGCCAGCCGGATGCGTTCATGAAACCGTGCCAGGTGCGGCGAGGTATAGGCGTGGCAGGTCTTCCCCGCCGCCTCGATCCCCGCCCGGATCATGGCGAGCGTCGAGCCCTTGCCGTTGGTGCCCGCGATGTGGATCACCGGCGGCAGCCGATCCTGCGGATTGCCCAGCGCATCAAGAAGCCGCCACATGCGGTCGAGCGTCAGGTCGATGATCTTGGGGTGCAGCGCCATCATCCGCGACAGGATGAGGTCCGATGTGGCCGCGCTCATTTTTCCGAGTCGTCCGTGGCCTGTGCCTCGATCGCGAGCGGCGCGGGTGCGGGCAGGTCGGCCTTCACCGCGGGCGGCAGGCCCATCAGCATGCGGGTGATGGTGATCAGGTCATCGCGCAACTCGGTGCGTGGCGTCACCCGGTCGAGCATCCCGTGCTCGAGCAGGTATTCGGCACGCTGGAAACCCTCGGGCAGCTTCTCCCGGATGGTCTGTTCGATCACGCGCGGCCCGGCGAAACAGATCAGCGCGTTCGGCTCGGCGATGTGCACATCGCCGAGCATGGCGTAGGAGGCGGTGACGCCGCCGGTGGTGGGATGGGTCAGCACCACGATGTAGGGCAGCCCGGCCTCGCGCAACATCTGCACCGCCACGGTGGTGCGCGGCATCTGCATGAGGGACAGGATGCCCTCCTGCATCCGCGCGCCGCCCGCCGCGGAAAACAGGATCAGCGGGCGCTTGAGCTGCACCGCCTGCTCGGCGGCGGCGATGATCGCGTTGCCCACATACATGCCCATCGACCCGGCCATGAAGCTGAAATCCTGTGCCGCCGCGACGATCGGCGTGCGACCGATCTCGCCGGTGGCAACGAGCATCGCCTCCTTCTCGCCGGTGGTTTTCTGTGCTGTGCGCAGCCGGTCGGGGTATTTTTTCTGGTCGCGGAATTGCAGCGGGTCGGGCGTGGGCGCGGGCACCGCCACCTCGGTGAACACGCCCCCGTCGAACAGCGCGGCAAAGCGCGCGCGCGGCGTGATCCCCATGTGGTAGCCGCAACTGGTGCAGACGTTGAGATTGCCGGACAACTCGCGGTGAAACAGCATCGTCCCGCACTCGTCGCATTTCGTCCACAGGTTCTCGGGCATCTCGCGGCGCGAGAAGATCGAGTTGATGCGCGGGCGCACGTAATTGGTGATCCAGTTCATCGCGGGCCGGGTCCTGTCGCTGATCCTGCCCTCACTTAAGCGGGCGGCGCACGAAATGCAATCAGCCGCGCAGGGCCAGCCGGATCGCCAGCCAGCTACAGAGCAGCATCAGGATATCCGTGGGCAGGACCGCCAGCACCGCGCCCTCTTCGCCCAGCGAGAAGGAAAAGACATAGAGCGCCAGACCGTCGAACTGCCCCTTCGGCGCGGCCACGAGGATGGCGCTGAAATTGTTGACGAAATGCAGCGCCGTAGCCGGCCCCAGCGTGCCGAACCGTGCGGTCAGATCGGCGGCGGCCAGCCCGAACCCCGTGGCCCAGACCATCACCAGCCAGCCATTCGCGCCGTAGGTGGCACTGTCGAAATGCAGCAGCCCGAAGCCGAGCGCGGGCAGCGACATCCAGATCATCGGCGAGGTGAAGCGCGCGGCAAGCTGGGTTTGCAGGTAGCCGCGAAACGCCACCTCCTCGGCGAAGACCTGGCAAAACAGCCCGGCAATCCCCAGCGGCAGCAGCATCGCCCATGTCGCGGCGGCGAGGTTGCGCTCGAGCGCCATCGCCTCGGGCAGGGGCACGAGGGCAATGATGGCGTGGAGCGCCACAACCGCGAGCAACGCCCGCCCGAACTGCCGCGTCGCGCGCGGCAGCGGCCCCACGAGGCTCATGAGGCCCCGCCGGTGCACCGCGCGCAGGCTGAGTGCGAGCGCCACGATCAGCAGGCCGAAGGTGGCGAGATTGATCAGCACGCCCGTGGGCGTCGTCGCCGTCTCGACCCCGGGCAAGATCCGGGCCCAGCCCTCGGCGCCGAATATCACCGGCAACAGCCCCGACCACATGATGCTCAACAGGAAGAACAGGGCCACGGTCAGGCAGATACCCGCCCCCAGCCGCCCCAGTCCTGCGGAGGGGCGTGCGGGGGCGACCAGGATCTCGTGGGCGGCGTAACGCATGGCGGGCACGCTAGCGGGGTGCGGGTGGGGGTGCAATCGGCTTGCCCCGCGCCGCGCGCTGGCCTAGACCGGATGCCAGCCGAAAATCGCCAGCCAATCCCGAGAGGCCCCAGATGACCCGCTTCGACAAGTCCAAACTGCCCAGCCGCTACGTGACCGAGGGCTCCGCCCGCGCCCCGCACCGGTCCTACTACTACGCGATGGGCATGACCGAGACCGAGATCCATCAGCCCCTCGTCGGCGTCGCAACCTGCTGGAACGAGGCCGCACCGTGCAACATCGCGCTCAGCCGCCAGGCGCAGGCCGTCAAGGGCGGCGTCAAGGAGGCGCATGGCACCCCGCGCGAGTTTACCACCATCACCGTCACCGACGGAATCGCGATGGGCCACGAGGGGATGCGCTCGAGCCTCGCCAGCCGCGAGGCCATCGCCGACACGGTGGAGCTGACCATGCGCGGGCATTGCTACGACGCGCTGGTGGGGCTGGCGGGCTGCGACAAATCGCTGCCCGGGATGATGATGGCCATGGTGCGGCTCAACGTGCCGTCGGTGTTCATCTATGGTGGCTCGATCCTGCCGGGCCGCGCGCCGCAGGTGGACGAGATTCCCGAGGATTTCCGCTCGCGCGATCTGACCGTGCAGGACATGTTCGAGGCCGTCGGCCGCAACCAGAACGGCACGCTGTCGGATGCCGCGCTCGAAATGCTCGAACGCGTGGCCTGCCCCTCGGCGGGGGCCTGTGGCGGGCAGTTCACCGCCAACACGATGGCCTGCGTTTCCGAGGCGATCGGGCTGGCGCTGATGAATTCCTCCGGTATGCCCGCCCCCTACGAGAGCCGCGACCAGTATGGCGAGGCATCTGGCCGCGCGGTGATGGAGCTGTTGGCGAACAACATCCGCGCGCGCGACGTGGTCACCCGCAAGAGCCTGGAGAACGCGGCGCGCGTGGTGGCCTGCACCGGCGGCAGCACCAATGCCGGGCTGCACCTGCCCGCGATCGCCCACGAGGCGGGGATCGACTTCTTCCTCGAAGATGTCTGCGAAATCTTCCGCGACACGCCCTATTTCGTCGATCTGAAGCCGGGCGGACAATTCGTCGCCAAGGATCTCTTTGACGCGGGCGGCATCCCCGTGGTGATGAAGGAGCTGCGCAAGGCGGGGCTCATCCACGAGGATTGCATCACCGCCTCCGGCCGCTCCATCGGCGAGGAACTCGAGCTTATCACGCGCGAGGCCGATGGCCGCGTCATCCACACCATCGACGCCCCCCTCACGAAAACCGGCGGCGTCGTCGGGCTCAAGGGCAACCTCGCGCCCGAGGGGGCCATCGTCAAGGTCGCGGGTATTGCGCCCGAGCACCAGGTCTTTACCGGACCGGCGCGCGTGTTCGAATGCGAGGAGGACGCCTTTGCCGCCGTCAAGGCGCGCAGCTACGAGGAGGGCGAGGTGATCGTCATCCGCAACGAGGGGCCAGCGGGCGGGCCGGGGATGCGCGAAATGCTGTCGACCACCGCCGCCCTTTCGGGGCAGGGCATGGGCAAGAAGGTGGCGCTTATCACCGATGGCCGCTTCTCGGGCGCGACGCGCGGCTTCTGCGTGGGCCATGTCGGCCCCGAGGCCGCGCAGGGCGGGCCCATCGCGCTGATCGAGACGGGCGACACGATCACCATCGACGCGATCAAGGGGCAACTGTCGGTCGATCTGTCGGACGAGGAGCTTGCCCGCCGTCGCGAGGCATGGCCCGGCCCGCGCAAGACGATGTATACCGCCGGTGCGCTGTGGAAATACGCGCAACTCGTGGGGCCGACCTACAAGGGCGCTGTCACCCATCCCGGCGCGCAGGCCGAATCCCATGTCTACATGGATATCTGAGCGCGGCGCGCGGCGCGCCCTCGCCTGCGCCGCGCTTCTGCTCGCGCTGCCCGGATGTCTCGGCCCCGTCGCCGATAGCCCGCAACGCCCGGTAACGGAGATCGTGCTTGGCGCGGGCGCGGTGCGGGTGAGCGCGCCGCGCGGCTATTGCATCGATGACGGCAGCCTGCGCAGCCTCGCCGGTGGCGGCGGCTTTGCGCTGCTGGCCCCGTGCGCGCAACTGGCCGGCACGCCGGGCCAGACCGCGGCGCCAGCGCTGATGACCGTCTCGGTCATGCGGCAAGCCCGTGACGCGGCCCCGCCCGACGCCGAAGGCCTCGTCGCCGCCATAGCCCCGGCGCCGGTGGGCGCGCAGGGGCAGGAGGCGGGTCTTGCCTATGTGCAGGTGATGCAGGGCGGCGAGGCGGTGCTGCCCGGCGGTGACCCGCGCCACTGGCGCGGCGCGCGCTCGGTTGGCGGGCACCTCGCGAGCCTCTCGCTCTACGCCCCCGAGGGCAGCGCGCTTGCCGGGCGCGAGGGCCGCCTGCTGCTCGCCGATCTCGCAGCCGGGCTGTCCGGGCGGGCGCCGGAGGCACCGGCAGAAGCGGATACTGACACAGAGGTCGAGACCGAGACGACAACCGAGGCGGAGACCGGGGCGGAGACGACTGCGGCGAAGACGCAACGCCGCGGCTTCTTCGTGCGATTGTTTCCCGTTTCGGATTAATGCTATGCACATTCCTGTCATGGTAACGTCGCGGCCTCTGCCGTGCGCGACAGGGTATTCAAAGGTGCGCCCCGCATGAAACTGCTCGACACCGTCCTGCATCGCCGCGCGATGCGTGCCTGGCGCAGGGCCGCCCGCGGCGCCCCGGACATGAGCCTCGACGAGCTGCGCCGCATCCGCTCGGGGGGCGCACGGCTCTTGCATTTCCTGCAAGAGGCGCTCGCCGTGGCCGACCACCGCCTTGCCCTGCCGGTCGTGGGCTCGAACGCCTTTCCCCGGCCCCACGGCACCGACTGGTCGTGGCGGCCCGAGATCTGGCGCCTGCCGCTGCCCGTGCCGGGCCTGGCCGCGGTGGAATCGCGCACGACGCTGGGACGCGGGGTGACATTGTTTCACGATTGCGCCCATTCCGAATTGTCGCTGCGGCAGGTGCGCAACACCCGCGAATCCGATCTCGCGCCCTACGGGTTACGCATGGACACGTTCGCCTTCGACGGCTCGTTCCTGTCGCTGGCGATCGACCTGCCGCCAGAGGCGATCGAGGGCATGACCAAGCGTCACCTCGTGCGGCTCGACACCATCATCGACATGGAAAAGCCGCTGGAAATCTTTGCCCGGCTCAATGTCCGCCACGGCCCCAATACCGAGCAGATCATCCGCAAACTGCCGCTTGACGCGCAGGAGAACACGGTCGAATTCGACCTCGCCTATTCCAGCCTCAACGAGAAACGGCTCGAACGCGCGTGGATCGACCTGATCTTCGAGAACCCGGCGATGAGCCAGGTCACGCTGCGCGACGTCACCTTCAGCCGCCGCCTGCGCGCGGCTCTCTGACAAAGGACACCGCAATGAGCGACTGGACCCTGACCAAGACCCGGCTGTTCGAAGGCGTCTGGGAGGGCGTGCTCGCCGGTCCCGAGCCCGGTGCCGCGCCCCCCGAGATCGAGGTGACGCACCAGCAGGAGCCGCTCGCCGGGGTCGAGGTGATCGCCCGCCCCGACAGCGCCGACTGGGTGCTGCGCGTGCCGGTGCCCGCCGACCGGATCGCCGACGGGGTGCAGACCTTCGTGATCCGCGACCGGGACAGCGACGCGGTGCTCGACAGCTTCGCGCTGGTGGCGGGCGACGCGCTCGCCTACGACCTGCGGGCCGAGATCGCACTCCTGCGCGAGGAACTGGACCTGCTCAAACGCGCGTTCCGGCGGCACTGCCTCGAAACGATGTAAGCCGGTGGCAGAGGCCGTGGCACCCGCAAAGCGGCGTGCGTGGTCGAGACCGGCCAAGGGCAGCCGCCGGGATGAGCCGCGCCAGCCGAAAACCCGCCCCCCGCACCCTCAGCAATTGGGGATGTTCACCGCCAGCCCGCCCAGCGAGGTTTCCTTGTACTTCTCGCTCATGTCCGCGCCGGTCTGGCGCATGGTCTCGATGCAGGCGTCGAGCGGCACGAAATGCGTGCCGTCCCCCCGCAGCGCCAGCGACGCCGCCGAAACGGCCTTGATCGCGCCCAGCCCGTTGCGCTCGATGCAGGGCACCTGAACGAGGCCCCTTACCGGGTCACAGGTCATGCCGAGGTGATGCTCCAGCGCGATCTCGGCGGCGTTCTCGATCTGCTGCGGCGTGCCGCCCAGCACCGCGCAGAGCCCGGCCGCCGCCATCGCCGAGGCGCTGCCCACCTCGGCCTGGCATCCTGCCTCCGCGCCCGAAATCGACGCGTTGAACTTCACCAGCCCGCCGATGGCGGCCGCGGTCAGCAGGAAGTCCTCTATCCGGCCCTCATGCGCGCCGGGCACATGCTCCAGCCAGTACTTGATGACCGCTGGTACCACGCCCGCCGCGCCGTTTGTGGGGGCCGTCACCACCTGCCCGCCGGCGGCGTTCTCCTCGTTGACGGCCATCGCGTAGGCGCTCATCCAGTCGTTGATCTTGTGCGGGGCGCTCAGGTTGGTGCCGCGCTCGGCGATCAGCGCGTCGCGGATACCCATGGCCCGGCGCTTGACGCCCAGCCCGCCGGGCAACACGCCATCGCAATTCAGCCCCCGCTCGATGCAATCGTCCATCACCTGCCAGATGCGCGCCACGCCAGAGCGCAGGTTCTCCGGCCCGCCCCGGGCAACCTCGTTGGCACGCTTCATCTCGGCGATACTCTTGCCCGAGCGTTCGGCCATCTCCAGCATCTCGACCGCCGACTTGAACGGATAGGGCACCGGGTCGCCCTCGTCGGTGTTGCGGCCCGCGGCCAGCTCGGCTTCGGTCATCACGAAGCCGCCGCCAATGGAGTAATAGGTGTCTTGCAGGATCACGTCGCCCTGCGAATCTGTCGCCATCAGGATCATGCCGTTGGCATGGCCGGGCAGGTTCGGCCCGAAATCGAATTGCAGATCGTCCTTGGGGTGGAATTTCAACTCCGGCAGTCCCGGCGGCGTGACCTTGTGGGTCTCGCGAATCTGTTCGAGCACCTCCTCGGCGGCCTCGGCATCATAGGTATCGGGGCGAAAGCCCGCGAGCCCGAGGATCGTCGCCCGGTCGCTCGCGTGGCCGATCCCGGTAAAGGCGAGCGAGCCGTGCAGCGACCCCTTGAGGCCCGCGTAATGGAATGGCTCGGCGCGCATCCGATCAAGAAAGCGCGCGGCGGCCACCATCGGCCCCATCGTGTGTGACGAGGACGGGCCGATACCGACCTTGAACATCTCGAAGACGGACAGAAACATGATGCGCGCTCCCTGATCGCGTGCGTTATCCGGTCTTTCCCGCTGCACCACTTGTCCGAAAGCGACCGTTCGGTGCCGTGTGGATGACATGCGCGCGGCTCAAAGCGCCGCGCCCTCCGGCGGATCGGGATGTTCCGGTGCGGTGAAGGGCTGATCCCCCAACCCCTCGGCGGCGATGGCGGCGCGGGTGCTGTCGCGGGCTTCCAGATCGCGGGCCAGCGCCCCGAGCCGTGGCCAGCGCGACAGGTCGAACCATTCGGTGTCGCCCGCCGGGTAGAGCGCGGCCCAGCGCAGCGCGGGGCCGAGGTAGAGCCCGATCACACCCGGCGCCGCGCCGCTGAACAGCGCCGGGTGGGCGTCCGCCGCGCGGTCGAGCATGTCGAGATGGCGCACCGCCTCGCCCTGCATATGCGCGCGCAGCGCCGCCTGCATGGCCCGGTCCGCACCTGCGTATTGATCGGGATAGAAAATCATGCGCAGAGCCGGATGCAGCGTGTTAGACAGGAAAAACAGCCACTTAAGTACCACGGCGCGCTCCGGATCGCCCGGGGCGGGGACCAGCGCGCCATGCCGGTCCGCCAGCCACAAAAGAATTGCGCCGGTCTCGAACACGGGACCGTCCGGCGTCTCCAGCACGGGGATCAGCCCCGCGGGGTTAAGCGCCAGATAGGCCGAAGACTTCTGCGCCCGCGCCCGGCGATCCACCAGCACGGTCTGGTAGGGCGCGCCCAACTCCTCGAGCGCGAGCCGCACGATGAGCGAGGCGTTGTCGGGCGCGTAATGCAACCGGTAGCCGCCGTTCATGGCGTCCGGCCCGGTCGCGTGGGCGGGATCATGCGCATTTTTGCCAAGAAGACCCCCCTACCCGCTTTCGCCGACGTTTTCCGCGAAGGCGGCATCGAACGCTGCCTTCTTCTCGGCGTCGGCATCGGTCTGGTAACGCGCCTTCCACTCGGCATAGGGCATCCCGTAATAGATTTCGCGCGCCTTCTCCTTGGACATCTCGATGCCGCGCTCGTGCGCGGCCTCCTGATACCAGCGGCTCAGGCAATTGCGGCAGAACCCCGCGAGGTTCATCAGGTCGATATTCTGCACGTCGGTGCGCTTGTCCATCAGGTGGGCGCGCAGCCTGCGAAACGCGGCGGCCTCCAGCTCGGTCCGGGTCTGGTCGTCCATGATCTCTCTCCCTTTGGTGCAAAGATGGGCCGGGCAGGCACGCCGCGCAAGGCCCCTCAGACACCCACCCGCGCGGCCACCTCGGCGAGGATGGGGGCCAGCCGCGCGCCCCAGGCCGCCTGTGCCTCGCGCGTCTCGATCAGGTCGTTGCGCAGCTCGATCAGCACGTTGGGCCGCTCAAAGGCAATGGCGTGGCGCGCGATGCTGTCTCCGGGCAGGTGGCCGCCATACGGCTCGTTGTCACCGACGCAGAGATCGGGCTCCTCGCGCAGCCGCGCGACCAGCGGTCGGGCCAGTCGCGTATCGGCGGCGTAGAGCAGCCCGATATGCCACGGGCGCGGCGGGCGACCGCGGAATTGCGGCGTGAAACTGTGGACCGAGACGATCACCGTGTCCGCGCGCCGCGCCGCCAACTCGGCCAGCGCGGTGTGATAGGGCCGGTAGAGCCGGTTGAGCCGGCGCAAGAAATCCTCGTCACTGACGTGCCTGTTGGCCGGGATCACCGTGCCGTCGTAGAGCTTCATCACCAGGGTGGGATCGTCCTCGCCGCGATTCGGGTCGATCACCAGCCGCGAGAAATTCGACAGGATCGCCGGGGCGTCGAGCGCGGCGGCCAGCGCGCAGGCCACCCCTGCCGCGCCCACGTCATATGCGATGTGGCGCGCCATGTCCGAAGGGGAAATGCCAAGGCTGCCGCCGCCGACGAAGTCGGGCACCGCGTTGGTGGCGTGATCGCAGGTCACGATCCAGCGTGCGGGGCGCGATCCGCCCTCGATGTGATATGGTTGATGCATGATCCGGGTTGGTATTTGGCGTCCGCCTGCTCTAGGACAGTTGCCGGGAAAAGGGAATTGGGTCATAACGCCCCCGACGCACCGTTAGCGATAACAATTCCGAATTTCAGCAGGAGGACAGCAGATGAGACGGCATCGCAATGTCAAGATCGTGGCCACGCTCGGCCCGGCCTCGTCCGATTACGCCACCATCCGCGCGCTGCACGAGGCCGGCGCGGACGTGTTCCGCCTCAACATGAGCCACGGCGAGCACCACGAGATCGCCGAGCGCCATCGCATCATCCGCGAGATCGAGGCGGAAATGAACAGCCCCATCGCCATCCTCGCCGACCTGCAGGGCCCGAAACTGCGGGTCGGCACCTTTGCCCGCGGCGAGGAGGAACTGATCGAGGGCGCGGCGTTCCGGCTCGACCTCGACGAGGCGGAGGGCGATGCCACCCGCGTCTGCCTGCCGCATCCAGAGATTTTCGCGGCATTGGAGCCGGGGGCGAACCTGCTGGTCAACGATGGCAAGATCCGGCTGCGGGTGAAGGAATGCGCCGCCGATTTCGCCGAATGCGAGGTGATCGTGGGAGGAATCATTTCCAACCGCAAGGGCGTCAACGTGCCCGACGTGGTGCTGCCCGTGGCCGCGCTGTCGGACAAGGACCGCGCCGACCTGGAATTCGCCTGCGAGCTTGGCGTGGACTGGCTCGCGCTCAGCTTCGTGCAGCGCCCCGAGGACGTGAACGAGGCGCGCACGCTGGTGCGGGGGCGTGCCGCGATCATGTCGAAGATCGAGAAACCGGCCGCGGTGACGTGCTTTGACGACATCCTCGCCGTCTCGGACGGGATCATGGTGGCGCGCGGCGATCTCGGCGTGGAACTGCCGGTGCAGAACGTGCCACCGATCCAGAAACGGCTGGTGCGCAAGTGCCGCGCGGCGGCCAAGCCGGTGATCGTCGCCACGCAGATGCTCGAATCGATGATCGAGAGCCCGATGCCCACCCGCGCCGAGGTCTCGGACGTGGCCACCGCCATCTACGAGGGGGCGGACGCGATCATGCTTTCGGCCGAATCGGCGGCGGGCGATTACCCGGTGGAGGCGGTGACCACGATGGACAACGTGGCGCGCGAGGTGGAAAGCGACCCGACCTATCACGAGGTGATCGAGGCCAGCCGCCGGGTCAACCGCCAGAGCATCGCCGACGCCATCGTCGTGGCAGCGCGCGAGATCGCCGAGACCACCGATATCAAGGCGATCTGCTGTTACACCGAATCGGGCACAACCGCGCTGCTGACGGCGCGCGAGCGTCCGCATGTGCCGATCATCGCGCTCACCAGCCTGCGCACCACCGCCCGACGCCTGGCACTGACCTGGGGGGTGAACTGCGTGATGACCGAACAGCTCACCCGGTTCAAGCTGGCGGTGCTCAACGCCGCGCGCGCGGCGCGTGCGCAGGGCTATGCCGACGAGAGTGACCAGATCGTCGTTACCGCGGGCGTGCCCTTCAACGTGCCCGGCACCACCAACATCCTGCGCATCGCACCCTGCAAGGAAAGTTTGATCTACGCCACCGATCCGGGATAATCACGCTGTTGCAGGTGTCCTGCGGGGGGTGTTTCGATGGATGCGGATCTGGCGATGGCGATCGGGCTGGTGCTCGGCGTCTTTTCCGTGCCCTCGATACTCTCGGCGATATCGGAGGCGCGCGCGCCGCGCGTCGGCGCGCTGGTGCTTGTGATCGCGGGCGGGATGATCATCTGGGCGATCTCGCAAAAGCCCGGCGGCTACACGTTCGCCGAACTGCCCGCCGTCATCCTCAACGTGATGGCCCGCTACCTGCCGTGATCGCCGCGCTGGCCGCTCTTGCACAATGCCCGATGCTGGCGTATACGGCGCGCTCAATCCGCTGGTCCGGCCCGAAGAGGCATGCCGAGACAAGCGGGACGACCGACCTACAAAGGAGCCGGAAATGCCCAAGATGAAGACCAAGTCGAGCTGCAAGAAGCGGTTCAAGGTGTCCGCCACTGGCAAGATCATCACCGCCCAGGCTGGCAAGCGCCACGGGATGATCAAGCGCAGCAACAAATTCATCCGCAACGCGCGTGGCACGACCACGCTGAGCAAGGCCGATGAGCAGATCATCAAGCCTATGATGCCGTATTCGCGTTAAGGAGGATTTGAGAGATGTCACGCACCAAAGGTGGGACCGTTACCCACGCTCGCCACAAGAAAGTCACCACCGCGGCCAAAGGCTATTACGGCCGCCGCAAGAATACCTTCAAGGTGGCCGCACAGGCCGTCGACAAGGCCAACCAGTACGCCACGCGCGACCGCAAGAACCGCAAGCGCAATTTCCGCGCGCTGTGGATCCAGCGGATCAACGCCGCCGTGCGCGCCCAGGACGAATCGCTGACCTATTCGCGCTTCATCAACGGGCTGAGCCTCGCCGGTGTCGAGGTGGATCGCAAGGTGCTCGCCGATCTCGCCGTGCACGAACCGTCGGCCTTCGCCGCCATCGTCGATCAGGCGAAAAAGGCGCTCGCGGCCTGACGCCGGTCGCACGCGAGGGACAGAACAAGCGCCGCCCGGGGATCATCCCCGGGCGGTGTTTTCCGTTTCAGGCGTCTTCGCCACTGGCGAGCGGCATGTAGAGATCGCCGCCTTCACGGTACTTCTCGGCCATCGCCGCCATGCCCTCTTTCTGCGCCTCGGCGCGGATGTCGTGGCTGATCCGCATCGAGCAGAATTTCGGCCCGCACATCGAGCAGAAATGCGCCACCTTGTGCGCCTCCTTCGGCAGGGTCTGGTCGTGGAAATCCCGCGCCGTCTCGGGATCGAGCGAGAGGTTGAACTGATCCTCCCAGCGGAATTCGAACCGTGCGCGCGAAAGCGCATCATCGCGCCGTTGCGCGCCAGGCAGCCCCTTGGCCAGATCGGCGGCGTGGGCTGCGATCTTGTAGGTGATGACGCCGGTTTTCACGTCGTCGCGGTCGGGCAGGCCAAGGTGCTCCTTGGGCGTGACGTAGCACAGCATCGCGCAGCCGAACCAGCCGATCATCGCCGCGCCGATGCCGCTGGTGATGTGGTCATAGCCCGGCGCAATGTCGGTGGTGAGCGGCCCGAGGGTGTAGAACGGCGCCTCGTCACAGCACTCCAACTGCTTGTCCATGTTCTCCTTGATCTTGTGCATCGCCACATGGCCCGGCCCCTCGATCATCACCTGGCAATCGCGGCCCCAGGCGATTTTCGTGAGTTCGCCAAGCGTCTCCAGCTCGGCGAATTGCGCCGCGTCATTGGCGTCGGCGATGGAGCCGGGGCGCAGCCCGTCGCCCAGCGAAAAGCTCACGTCGTACTGGCGGCAGATGTCGCAGATATCCTCGAAATGCTCGTAGAGAAAGCTCTCGCGGTGGTGGTGCAGGCACCATTTGGCCATGATCGAGCCGCCGCGCGACACGATCCCCGTCACCCGGTCTACCGTCATCGGCACCATGTGCAGGCGCACGCCCGCGTGGATAGTGAAGTAATCCACGCCCTGTTCGGCCTGCTCGATCAGCGTGTCGCGAAACACCTCCCATGTCAGGTCCTCTGCGACGCCATTCACCTTTTCCAGCGCCTGGTAGATCGGCACCGTGCCGATGGGGACGGGGCTGTTGCGGATGATCCATTCGCGGGTGTTGTGGATGTTGCGCCCGGTGGAGAGGTCCATCACCGTATCGGCCCCCCAGCGGATCGCCCAGACCAGTTTCTCCACCTCCTCTTCCATCGACGAGGTGACGGCGGAGGTGCCCATGTTGGCGTTGATCTTGACCAGAAAATTGCGCCCGATGATCATTGGCTCAAGCTCGGGGTGGTTGATATTGGCGGGGATGATGGCGCGGCCTGCCGCGATCTCGGACCGGACAAATTCCGGGGTCACATAGTCCGGAATGTTCGCGCCCCAGTCGTTGCCGTCGCGCGCCGCTACGCTCGCCTCGCGCAACTGGTTCTCGCGGATGGAGACGAACTCCATCTCCGGCGTTATGATCCCTGCGCGCGCATAGGCCAGTTGCGTGGGCGCGGCACCGCCCGTGCCGCGCAGGGGCTCTGCCCGCACCGGAAATTCCGGCACCAGCCGGTCAGCCGAAACAAAACCGTTATCCTCCGACCTCACGCGGCGGCCCGGATACCCCGCCACGTCCCCGCGCGCCATGATCCACTCGCGGCGCAAGGGCGGCAGCCCCCGACCCACGTCGATCGTGGCCTCCGGGTCGGTATAGGCGCCCGAACTGTCATAGACCGGCAGCGGCCCCTCGCCCGCCGTCGGATGGGTGGAAATCTCGCGCATCGGCACGCGGATTTTCGGGTGTAGTGAGCCTGCAACGTAAATCTTGCGCGACGCGGGCAAGGGGCCGGTGGTCACGCTGGGGGACATATCTTGGTTAGGGATGGTCATGCTTGGTGCTCCTCGTTGCACGGTGCCAAAGAGACCAGATGAGCCGTGGCCGGAGAGCATCGGGGCGCAGGTCGCGATCCCGGTTCGGAACCGGCGGACCACCAGCGGTGCGCGCGGTTCCTCAGCTTCCTACGCCAGTATCAACTGGGTCAGGTTCAAAGGGTCGCATCACCGGTGTCACCACCTGTCAGCCTCTCAGTCCCCAAGGCGGGACTCCCCTGCAAGACCGGACGCTAGCCGATCCCCATACCCGGGGCAAGCATCGCCCGGCACGCCTCTCTTGTCGGTGCGCCACGTTGCTTGCTAGACGGGTGGGGGCGAATGCCCGGGCGGGCCCGGCATCAAAGCGAACGGACGGGCCGGGAATGACCGACAAGGCGGACACATCCATCCTTCTCACCGGGGCTTCAGGCCGCGTCGGGCGGATGCTGTGCGCCTGCTGGCCGGAGGTGGTCCCCGACCTCGCGCTCATCCCGCAATACCGCCGCCCGGCCCCGCCGGGCGCGCTGGCATGGGATCCGCTCGACGGGCCGGGCGCGCTCATCACCCATATCGCAGAGACGGGCCGCCGCCCCGCCGCAATCGTGGCGCTCGCAGGCATAACGCCGGGGCCCGGGCGCAATCTCGGCCTCAACCGCCCGCTGGCCGAGGCCACGCTCGACGCGGGCCTGCGCGCGGGCGTGACCCGCGTGCTTCTGGCCTCGTCCTCGGCGGTCTACGGCGCGGGCGGTATCCCCTTCACCGAGGACGCCCCCTGCGCCCCGGTCAACGCCTACGGTGCCGCCAAGCTGGAGATGGAGGCCGCCTGCGCGCCGTGGCGCGCGCGCGGCCTCGACATTTGCGCCCTGCGCATCGGCAACGTGGCGGGGGCGGATGCGCTCTTGCTCAACGTGGCGCGCACCGGGCCGGGCGGCGCGGTCGTGATCGACCGCTTTGCCGATGGCGGCGGGCCGGTGCGCTCCTATATCGGCCCGGCGACGCTCGCCGCCGTCCTCGCCACGCTGTGCCGCCATCCCGGGCCACTGCCCGAGGCACTCAACATCGCCGCGCCGGACCCGGTGGCGATGACGGCGCTAGCACAAGCGGCGGGGGCGCACATCGAGACCCGCCCCGCGCCCCGGGGCGCGCATCAGCGCATCACCCTCGATTGCCGCCGCCTCGCCGCGCTGCACCGGTTCGCCCCCGGCGACAGCACACCGGCAGAGATGGTGCGCCAATGGCGCGCGGCGGGTGGCGCCTGAGCGCCCTTCGCCCGCGTGTCTCAGGTGCGCCGCAGCACGCGGAACGCGGCCGAGGCCCCCCAGCCCGCGGCGATGGCGATCGCCAGAGACATCAGCCCATAGGCCAGCGGCTGCTGCCGCGACAGGGTAAAGAGCCAACGCTCCAGCCCCACTTTGCGCACGTCGATCACCGTCTCGTACTCCGACACCACGCGCCCCTCGCGGGTGAGGAAAATCCGGGTCTTGTAGGCTCCCTCGGTGAGGTTGGCGGGCAGGCTGATCGCGGTGCGAAACAGCGTCTGCTCGTCGAGGGCGACGGCGTTCTCCAATAGCTGGTAGGCATCCGTGCGCTCGCGGATGCGGATGAGTGCGTCGGTAAACCTCTCGGCATCCTCGGCCATGCTCGCCGCGCCAACCGAGCGGATCGCGCGCGGGATCGAGACCCGGTGGCGCAAATCCTCGGTATTGGTCAGCACCTGCTCGAACGGCCCGCTCGTGGCTACCGCGTAGAAGCTGGGCGCGGCGTCGAGATCGACAGCGTCGGTATTGACCCAGATGCCGAAGCGGCGCTCCTTGCGCCGGACCTGCACCGGTTGCGACGGTCCGGCCACGGTGATCACCACGCCGAGCGGCACCTCCGAGATCGGTGCCTCGCGCTTGACCGCACCGAAGATGAGGATGTCCGAGCCCTCGAACGTGGCGGTGATCGCCACCCGGTCCCGCGACAGGCCCAGCACCACCTCCTCGGCGCGCAGGGGCAGCGTCGCCAGACACAGGAGGAGCGCGAGGCGCAGCATCAGTGCCCCCCCGCGCCCGAGGCGATGGAATAGAGCTCCGACGGCATCACCAGCAGGTCAAAGGCCAGCTTGCCGCAGACCACGAGCACCATCACTGCCAGCAGGATACGCAGTTGCTCGGCCTTCATCCGCGTGCCGATCATGGTGCCGAACTGCGCACCGATCACGCCTCCCACGAGCAAGAGCACCGCCAGCGCGATATCAACGGTGAAATTGGTGGTGGCGTGCAGGAGCGTGGTAAAGGCGGTGACGAAGATGATCTGAAACAGCGACGTGCCCACCACCACCTTGGTCGGCATCCCCAGCAGGTAGATCATCGCCGGCACCATGATGAAGCCGCCGCCCACACCCATGATCGCGGCGAGCACACCCACCGCCACCCCGACCAGCAGCGGCGGGATCACCGAGATATAGAGCCCCGAGGTGCGAAACCGCATCTTGAAGGGCAGCCCGTGCACCCATCCGTGCTTCTTGCGCTTCGGGGCAGCCCCCCGGCGGGTATTGCGGATCGCGCGCAGGCTCTCGATGAACATCATCCCGCCGATCACGCCGAGAAAGACGACGTAACACAGCTTCACCAGCAGATCGACCTGACCCAGCGATTTCAGGTAGTTGAACAGCACCACGCCCAGCGCCGCGCCGAAGAGCCCACCCACGAGCAACACCGTGCCCATCCTCAGATCGACGGTCTTTCGTCGCAGATGCGCCAGCACGCCCGAAAACGACGAGGCGACAATCTGGTTGGCCTCGGTCGCCACGGCGACGGCAGGCGGGATACCGATGAAAAACAGAAGTGGCGTCATCAGGAAACCGCCGCCAACCCCGAACATGCCCGACAGCACGCCCACGATCCCGCCAAGCCCCAACAGCAGGAAGGCGTTGACCGAAACCTCGGCGATGGGGAGATAAATCTGCATGATGATTGTTAGCCCCATGCCGCCACGATATGCAAGGGAGCGGCACGGTTTGGCCCACGGACAAGCGGTAAATTCTTGTTGCCGGAAAGCGTCTTTCGCAAAGCGCGAAGACGCGCGGCTTAACCGAGATGCTTTTCCAGGATCAGCGCGTCCACCGCTATGCCGCCCGCGCGCGGATAATAGCCCGCGCGGCACGCACATTTGCGCCAACGGGCCGCGGCATAGAGGGCCCGGGCCGCCGCGTTGTCGGCGGCCACCTCGAGAAAGCCGCGCACCGCCCCGCGCGCCTTCGCCTCGGCCTCGAATCGGGCAAGGCATGCGCGCCCCAACCCCGCACGCCGATGCCCCGGATCGGTGGCCAGCGTCAGCAATTCCGCCTCGTCGGCGATCGCCCGGCCGAGTGCAAAGGCGCGCGCATCGCCCACGATAAAGGTATGCGGGCTGTCCAGCAGGGCCGCGAATTCCGCCGCCGACCATCCCCGCCCCTGCCCCGCGAAGGCGCGGGCGTGGGTGGCCGACAGGATCTCAGGCGTCATCGAGGATCACAGGCGGTACGTCTCGGGCGGGCGCGGCATCGGCGGGCCGGACATAGAGCGGCGCAGGCGGCGGCGCATCGGCGGGGACATCGCGGGCCAGCAGCGCGATCATCCGCGCCATCTCCGAGGGTGGTGGCGGCCCGGCGGGATCGGATACGTCGGACGCGGGGATCAGCGCCGGGACCGCGCCAGCACCAAGGACATGCACCATGCCACGCGGCGCGGGAACAGCAGGCGTGCCGTCCTCTCCCAGCGCGCGGATCACGTCGAAAGTGCTGATTCCAACAGCAGAAATATCCAGCGACAGCGCCAGCCCCCTTGCCGCGGCCACCGAGATGCGGATGCCGGTGAAATTGCCGGGGCCGATGCCGACGCCGATCCGGTCGAGATCGCGCCACGCCGCGCCCCCCTCGGCCAGCACCTCCTCCAGAAGCGGCATCAGCCGCTCGGCCTGGCCGCGGCCCATCTCTTCGGCACGGGCGGCCAGAACCCGCCCACCCGACAGCAAAGCGGCCGCGCAATGCGCGGCCGACGTGTCGAAGCCCAATGTCAGGGGTTCAGAGCCCAACGGGGCGCACCTCTGTCACCTCGGGGATGTAGTGGCGCAGCAGGTTCTCGATGCCCATCTTCAGCGTGATGGTCGAGGACGGGCAGCCCGCGCAAGCGCCTTGCATATGGAGATAGACCACGCCGCGCTCGAACCCGTGAAAGGTGATGTCGCCACCGTCCTGCGCCACGGCGGGGCGCACGCGGGTATCGAGCAACTCCTTGATCTGGCCTACGATTTCCGAGTCTTCGCCGCTGTGGTCGGCGTGGCCGGAGGCGCCGCCACCCTCTTGGGACATGACCGGCTGGCCGGATTGGTAATGCTCCATGATCGCGCCGAGGATGGCCGGCTTGACATGGTCCCACTCGGTATCGTCTGCCTTGGTCACGGTGACGAAGTCATTGCCCAGGAACACCCCTGCAATCCCCGGGACGCGAAAGATTCGCGCCGCCAGAGGCGAGGCCTCGGCCCCTTCCGCGCTCGGGAAATCGGCGGTGCCGCCTTCGAGCACGGCCTGGCCCGGGAGAAACTTGAGCGTCGCGGGGTTGGGTGTGGATTCGGTCTGGATGAACATGGGAGGCCCCTTTTTCAGCTTAGGCAGATATGCGCGCGGGCGGGCCGCGAGTCAAGGTTTGGAACGATTCTAAACATGCGCGGGCCGGTGCGAAACGACAGGTTCGGGCACCGAACCGCGAGGTTCGCGGCGCTCAGGTGATCGCCTCGAGCCGGTCCTTGCTGAGGTCGCCCGGCACGATGGTGATCGGGATCGGCAGCCCGCCGGCATTTCGGGTCAGTTGCGTGACCAGCGGCCCCGGCCCCTTCTTGTCCGAGGCGGCCCCGAGCACGAGCACCCCGATATCGGGGTCGTCACGGACCTGCGCCATGATCTCGGCAACCGGCTCGCCCTCGCGGATGGCCAACTCGGGGTCGACCCCCTGCTTGTCGCGCATCCACTTGGCAAACACCTCGAAATGCGCCTCGATGCGCTCGCGGGCCTCTTCGCGCATGATGTCGCCCACGCCGATCCAGTGGTTGAATTCCTCGGGCGGAATCACCGCGAGCACCTCGACGCCGCCGCCGGTATGCGCCGCGCGCATTGCCGCAAAGCGAATGGCGTTGAGACATTCGCGGCTATCGTCGAGCACCACGAGAAACTTGCGCATGAACCGGCCTCCTCAAGCGGGCATCATGACGCGGAACCCGCGCCGGGGCAAGAGAGGTGATGGGGGGTGTTGGCCTGCACGATGGGCGTCTTGGCCCGCGGGGGCTGGCGGGGGCAAGGGGTGATGGTAGCGGTCGGCTTGACTTTCCAAGAGACGGTCGCGCAGTTTACCGAAAGTCATTGGTTTCGGTGAAACGTGTCGAGCGCGCGAAAAACACTAGAAAAGATGGAGCGAAACCCGAAAGCTGATTGGAAAATCAGTGATTTCGAGAAGGTTTGCACCTATATTGGCATAGAGTGCAGCCCACCAAGCGGCGGAGGCAGCCACTACAAGGTGGTGAGCAGGCACCTTGAGGGAATCTTGACTGTGCCGTCAAATCGGCCAATTAAACCAGTATACGTCCGCAAATTCGTGAGCTACATCGCAGCACACATTGAGGTTGAGGAAAATGAAGATGGATGACTACGTAATTCTCATTCTTCCGCTTGCCGAAAATGATGGCGGGGGCTTTGTGGGCCTTGTCCCGGACCTCCAAGGCTGCATGTCCGATGGTGAGACGAGAGAAGAGGCCCTTGCCAATACTCAGCAGGCGATGGCCGAATGGATCGAGCACCAGCGAGAGCGGGGCCTTGATTTACCCAAGCCGGGCGTCGCCATTGAACGCGCATCGGAACAGAGGAAATCGCTTCTCACGGCGCTCAAGGCAATGATGGCCTATATGGAAGAGGCGGATGGTCGAATTGCGGAGCTTGAAAAGGCTCTTGAAGACGCTGTAGATGGCATATCGAGCAGTTGGGAAAAGAACCTGCCCCTGTTCGAGAGCGTTGGAGCGAGGCTCTACCGATCACAGCCCAAGTCCGCGCACTGACGCCACGACCACCGCATCCTCTAAAGCGGCGGAGTGGATGCGCGTCTCTCAAGCGCTAGGATGATATTCGCCTCAGGAACAACCCGCCCCCTCAGGCGAATGTCCCGCTGACCCGCCCCAGAAGCATGAAGGCGCGGGCGGTGCGGGTTTCGGAGAGGTCGGATATCTCGGCATCGGTCGCTGTCTCGGCGAAGTTCGACACCATCCGGTCAAAAAGCCGCAGGAAATGGTGCGCCGCGTCGCGAAAGATCGCGTCCTGTTTCATCCGCGCCGCTGTGAGCGCCAGCGACGAGCGGTCGCGGATACCGCCCAAGGCGGCGACGGCGCGGCCGCGCTCTCCGGCGGCGAAGCGGCGCCATATCTCGGGGCGGGCCATGTCGGGGCGCATATCGTCCATGTAGATGCCGTCCTGCGCCAGCAGGGTGAGCACGTCCTGCGCGGCGCGCACGAGCTGCGCGGTGGGCCGGTCCTTGAGTGCGCGGCGCAGCGCGTTGAACCCGGCCTTGTCCTCGGGGCTTTCGGGGAAATTGAGCGCGCGGATGAAATCCTCCCGATCAAGCGGCGGCGCGGTCTCTTCGGCGGGGGTGCCAAGCGGCAGCACGACCTGGCCCGAGGACGGATCAGGCGCAGGGGGCGCGGGATGGACCGGGCGTGGCGGCTCTTCGACGCGGACCGAGGAAAAGGTGGCGAGCGCGGTCTCGGTCTTGCGCTGGGCGGCCACGATCTCGTCGAGCTTCTGGGCCACGGTCTTGTCGACCGTCGCGCCGAGCGACGTGTTCTGCGCGATATAGGCCTCGCGAATGGCGTCGATGGCGGCGCGCAGCCGCGCGCTTTCCTCGCGCATGGTGCGGCTGGCACGGGCGGCGGTGGCCCCTACCCACAGCATCGCCACCGGCATGAACACCGCGACCAGCACGGTCACGAAATGCAGCGCGCGGCCCGCCGACTCGGGGCCGGGCGCGAGCACGATGAAGTAGACCGCCGCCCCGGCGAGCCACGCCACCGACAGGATCGCGGCGATGATCTCGACCGCGGTCAGCCGCTCGCGGGGCGAGGTGGCTGCGGGACGCGGCGGGGGATCGGATGATGGGGCCATGTGCCGGGCCTTTGCCTCAGATATAGGCGATCTTGACCACCTCGTAGGACCGCTCGCCGCCGGGGGTGCGCACCTCGACGCTGTCGCCCTCTTCCTTGCCGATGAGTGCGCGGGCGATGGGAGATTTCATGTTGAGCAGGCCCTTCTCGATACTGGCCTCGTGTTCGCCGACGATCTGCCATGTGTGCTCGGCCTCGGTGTCCTCGTCGATCAGGGTCACGGTGGCGCCGAACTTGATCGCGCCCGACAGGCGCTTGGGGTCGATCACCTCGGCGAGGCTGAGGATGCCCTCGACCTCCTTGATGCGACCCTCGATGAAGGACTGTTTTTCCTTGGCGGAATGGTATTCGGCATTCTCGCTGAGATCGCCATGCTCGCGCGCCTCTGCGATGGCGCGGATGATGGCGGGACGCTCGACCGACTTGAGGTGCTTGAGCTCTTTTTCCAGCGCTTCGTGACCGGCGGCTGTCATCGGTATCTTTTCCATCGCGCGCGTCCATCATCGCAAGAGGGGCCGCGAACCCGCAGCCCCGTTGGTGGTTTCCAATTGTGCGATCGAGATTGCACGAAGCGCGCGCCCGATTGCAAGAGGGGATCGTCTGGGTGCGGGTCTCGCGCGCGCGAACATGGCCGCGAACGTGACAAATTGCCGGTTTCGGCATGTCATAACGTCGTGTTTCAATTGACGCCTCAAGCGGACGCACGATAGTCACTCTCGCAACTTTGTTGCGCGGGAGCGAGCGATCGCGGCGCGCGGCCCGGAAAGAGGATGGAGACGATGAGCGAAGCAACGCGCGAAGCGATGGAATACGACGTGGTGATCGTGGGGGCGGGGCCCGCGGGCCTCTCGGCCGCCATCCGGTTGAAGCAACTCGACGAGAGCCTCGACGTGGTGGTGCTGGAAAAGGGCTCGGAGGTCGGCGCGCATATCCTGTCGGGCGCGGTGCTCGATCCCTCTGGCCTCGACGCGCTCCTCCCCGACTGGAAGGAGCGTGGCGCGCCGCTGAACGTGCCGGTGCGCGACGACAATTTCTACATGCTGGGCGCGGCGGGCCGCGTCCGGGTGCCCAACTGGCCGATGCCGCCGCTGATGAACAACCACGGCAATTACATCGTCTCGATGGGCAATGTCTGTCGCTGGATGGCCGAACAGGCCGAGGAACTCGGCGTCGAGATATTCCCCGGCATGGCCTGCTCGGAGATGGTCTATGGCGACGGTGGCGAGGTCAAGGGCGTGGTTGCGGGCGAATTCGGCCGCAACCCGGACGGCACCCCGGGGCCGAACTATGAGCCGGGAATGGAGCTGCACGGCAAGTACGTGTTCCTCTCGGAAGGCGTGCGCGGCAGCCTGTCGAAGGAGGTGATCGCGAAATACGACCTCGCCAGCGGTGTCGAGCCGCAGAAATACGGGCTCGGCATGAAGGAAATCTGGGAGGTGGACCCCGACAAGCACCGCGAGGGCAGCGTCACCCACACGATGGGCTGGCCGCTGGGCAAGAACGCCGGCGGCGGCAGCTTTATCTATCACCTCGAGAACAACCAGGTTTACGTGGGCTTCGTGGTGCATCTCAACTACGAGAACCCGCATCTCTATCCCTACATGGAATTCCAGCGGTTCAAGCATCATCCGATGGTCGCCGACCTGCTGAAAGGGGGCAAGCGCGTGGCCTATGGCGCGCGGGCGATCTCGGAGGGGGGCTGGCAGTCGATGCCGAAGATGGTGGCGCCGGGCGTGGCGCTGCTGGGCTGTTCGGTGGGGATGGTCAACGTGCCGCGCATCAAGGGCAACCACAACGCGATGCTCTCGGGCAAGGCCGCCGCCGAGGCCGCGCACGAGGCGATCAAGGCAGGTCGCGCGAGCGACGAGCTGAGCGCGTATGAGACCGAGGTGCGCGAGGGCGCGATCGGCCGCGACCTCAAGAAGGTGCGCAATGTCAAGCCGCTTTGGTCGAAATACGGGCTTCTGACCTCGCTCACGCTGGGTGGGTTCGACATGTGGACCAACACCGCCGGGTTCAGCCTGCTGGGCACGCTGGGGCACGGCAAGTCCGATGCCGCGGCGACCGGAAAGGCGAGCGACCACAAGCCGATCGACTATCCCAAGCCCGACGGCAAGCTGAGCTTCGACCGGCTGACCAACGTGAGCTTCTCGATGACCAACCACGAGGAGAACCAGCCCTGTCACCTGCAACTGGGCGACCCGGAGGTGCCAGTCTCGGTCAACCTGCCGGAATACGCCGAGCCGGCGCAGCGCTACTGCCCTGCGGGTGTCTACGAAGTGGTGCACGAAGAGGGCAGCGATCCGCGCTTCGTCATCAATTTCCAGAACTGCGTGCATTGCAAGACCTGCGACATCAAGGATCCGAGCCAGAACATCACCTGGGTCACGCCGCAGGGCGGCGACGGGCCGAACTATCCCAACATGTGACGCAGGCGTGACCGGCGGCGGCGCGGGCGCGGGCCCGCGCCGCATTGCCTTGGGCCGGGCGGCACATTAGGTTTGTCCGGTGGTTTGCAGCAAGAAGGGGCCCCATCGTGACGCATCGCAGGTTTCTGGCCGCGCTCGCCGTTTTTGTGACGCTGGGCACGCAGGCGGCGGCGCAGGCGCCGTCGGGCGCCTATCTCGCCGCGCGACACGCCCGCGCGCAGGGCGATTTTGCCGCCGCGGCGCAGTATTACGCGCAGGTGCTGACGCGCGACCCGGGCAATGTCGAGGTCCTGGAGAGCGCGGCATTCGCCTACATGGCGCTGGGACAGGTGGACCGGGCGGCCGCCGTGGCCCGCAAGATGGAGGCCGAGGACGCACAAAGCCAGGTTGCGCAGATCCCGCTCATCGTCGAGGCGGCGCAGGACGAAGACTGGGCCGGGCTTCTGACGCGCATCGAGGCGGGGCGCGGGGCGGGCGAGCTTGCCGACGGCATGATCGCGGCCTGGGCCGAGCTGGGGCGCGGCGACATGTCGGCGGCGCTGGAGCGGATCGACGCGCTGGCAGAGGAGCAGGGCCTGCGCAATTTCGCGCTCTATCACAAGGCGCTGGCGCTGGCGGTGGTGGGCGATTTCGAGGCCGCGGACCGGGTGTTTTCCGGCGAATCCGACGGGCAGGTGCAGCGCACGCGCAGCGGCGTTATCGCCTGGGCGCAGGTGCTGAGCCAACTGGGCGAGACGGACCGCGCGCTGAGCGTTCTCGAGGACACGTTCGGCAGCACGACCGAGCCCGGGATCGCGGCGCTGCGCGCGCGGCTGGAGGCGGGGGAAACGGTGCCCTTCACGATGGTCGAAGGGCCGCGGGACGGGGTGGCCGAGGTGTTCTTCTCGCTGGCACGCGCGCTCATGCAGGAGGCCAATGACGAATTCGTGCTGATCTATGCCCGCGCCGCCGAGGCCATCGACCCGGACCATGTGTACGCCACCATCACCGCCGCCGAGACGCTTCAGAGCATGGAGCAATACAAGCTCGCCATCGACGCGTTCGCCAGCGTGCCGCGCGATCACCCGGCGTTCCACACCGCCGAGTTGGGCCGCGCCGAGGCGCTGCGCGCCACCGGCAAACCCGACGCCGCGGCAGAGGTGCTGGCCCAGCTTGCCGCGCATTTGCCCGAGATCGTGGATATCCACGTGGCAGCGGGCGATCTGCACCGCGAGCAGGAGGAATATGAGGAGGCGATCGCCGCCTATGACCGCGCCGTCACCTTGCTGGAAGAGCGCGACAACCCGCAATGGTTTGTCTACTACGTGCGCGCCATCGCCCACGAGCGGCTGGACAACTGGCCCGAGGCCGAGGCCGATTTCCGCCGCGCGCTGGAACTGAACCCCGATCACCCGCAGGTGCTCAACTATCTCGGTTACACGATGGTCGAGAAGGGCGTGAATCTCGACGAGGCGCTTGGCATGATCGAGCGTGCCGTCGCGGCACGACCCGACAGCGGCTATATCGTCGATAGCCTCGGCTGGGTGCTCTACCGGCTGGGCCGCTACGACGAGGCGATCAGCCACATGGAGCGCGCCGCCGAGTTGATGCCGACGGATCCTGTGGTCAACGACCATCTGGGCGACGTGCTCTGGGCCGTCGGGCGCAAGACCGAGGCGCGATTCCAGTGGCGGCGCGCGCTGTCGCTGCACGAGACCACGACCTCTCCCGATCTCGACCCCGAGCGCGTGCGCCGCAAGCTGGAGGTCGGGCTCGACGAGGTGCTGCACGAAGAAGGCGCCGAACCGCTTCGGATGGTCGATGACGGCGGCTGACGCGGGCGTCCACGAGGCCGCCCCTGCCAAGATCAACCTCGCGCTGCATGTCACGGGCCGACGGGCCGACGGCTATCACCTGCTCGATTCACTGGTGGCCTTTGCCGATATCGGCGACCATGTGCAGGCCCGCCCCGCCACGCGCACGCGGCTGCGCGTGACCGGGCCGATGGCGGCGGGCGCGCCGCCCGGCGGGGAAAACACGGTGCTGCGGGCCGCTGCGCTAATCGGCGTCGCGGCCGAGATCACCCTCGAAAAGCACCTGCCCACCGCTGCCGGGATCGGCGGCGGATCGAGCGACGCGGCGGCCACGCTGCGCGCGCTGGCGCGGCTTGGGGGCATCGCGGTGCCCGGGGGCGTGCTGGCGCTGGGGGCGGATGTGCCCGTGTGCCTGCTGGCGCAGGCGGCGCGGATGCGCGGGATCGGCGAGGAGGTGCAGCCGGTGGACGGGCTGCCCGCGCTCGACGCGGTGCTGGTCAACCCGCGCGTGCCGGTGGCCACGCCGGGCGTGTTCGCCCGTCTCGACCGGCGCGAGAACGACGGACTGCCCGAGGTTCTGCCGCACTGGCACGATGGGGCCGACTGCGCCCGCTGGCTCGCCGCGCAGCGCAACGACCTCGAAGACCCGGCGCAGGCGCTCTGCCCCGAGATCGGCGCGGTGCTGGAAGGCTTGCGCGAGAGCCAGGACTGCGCGCTGGCGCGGATGTCGGGATCGGGGGCCACCTGTTACGGGCTCTATCCCGACGCGATGGCGGCAACACGGGCGGCGGCGCGGATCGCGGCTGAGCGGCCCGATTGGTGGGTGGTGGCGACGCGGCTCAGGTGAGGCGCGCGACCACGTAATCGGCAAGATGATCGAGCATGTCGCGCACCGGGTGTTCTGGCAGAACCCCGAGTGCTGTGCGCGCATCCGCGATCCAGCCCTGCGCGGCGGCCCGTGTCTCTTCGAGCGCGCCGCGCGCGTGCAGGATATCGAGCGCACGGTCGAGATCGCCGTCCTGCTGGTCGCCCTTCTCGATGGTGCGCCGCCAGAAGGCGCGCTCGCTGTCATCGGCCTGCACCAGCGCGCGAATCACCGGCAGGGTGAGCTTGCGCTCGCGGAAATCGTCGCCCACGTTCTTGCCGGTAGCGCGCGCATCGCCCTGGTAGTCGAGCAGGTCATCGACGATCTGGAAGGCGATGCCGAGCGCGTCGCCGTAATCATAGAGCGCGCGCACCTGTGGCTCTGGCGCCCCCGCGATCACGCCGCCCACCTGCGTCGCCGCCGAGAAGAGCGCCGCCGTCTTGCCGCGCACCACCTGGAGATAGAGCGCCTCTGTCGTGGCGAGGTCGCGCGCGGTGCTGAGCTGAAGCACCTCGCCCTCGGCGATGGTGGCGGCGGCGTCCGACAGGATGTCGAGCACGCGCAGCGATTCGGTCTCGACCATGAGCTGAAAGGCGCGGGCGAAGAGGTAATCGCCCACCAGGACGCTTGACTTGTTGTCCCACAAAAGATTGGCGGTGGGTCGGCCCCGGCGGCTCGCGCTCTCGTCGACAACGTCGTCATGCAGGAGCGTGGCGGTGTGGATGAATTCCACCGTGGCGGCGAGGCGCACGTCGTGATCGCCCGTGTAGCCGCACAGGTCGGCGGAGGCGAGCGTCAGCATCGGGCGCAGCCGCTTGCCGCCCGCCTCGACGAGATGGGCCGTCACCTCGGGGATGCGGGGCGCGTGACGCGACGCCATGCGCGCGCGGATGAGGGTATCGACATCGCCCAGCTTGGCGGCGAGATGCGCGGCCAGCGCCTCGTGCGGTTTGGTGGCTGCCTCGTCCAAGCTCATCGGTCCCCCGGCCCTCGACAAATCCTGCGCGGTGCCCTTATCTCGCAGACATGAGACAGCTTTACCGCACCACCGACATGGCCAACATGGCGTTTGCCAAGGCGCTGCTTCAGGGCGAGGATATAGACTGCTTTGAAATGGACGTAAACATGAGCGTTCTGGAAGGCTCGATCGGGATTTTCCCGCGCCGCCTGATGGTGGGCGAGGCCGATTACGACGCGGCGCGGACGACGCTTCTCGACAACGGGTTCTCGCTTGAGGACTGAGCCGTTCGCCCGGGCCGAACTGAGCCGCGATGCCTTTCTCGGCGGGCGGCTGGAGATCGCGCAGCCGCGCGCGGGCTATCGCGCCGGGATCGACCCGGTGCTGCTCGCCGCCGCGGTCCCGGCGCAGGCGGGCGAGACGCTGCTCGACCTGGGCTGTGGCGCGGGTGTGGCGGCGCTGTGCGTGGCGGCACGGGTGCCGGGCGTGCGGCTTGCGGGGCTGGAGATGCAGCCCGCCTATGCCGCGCTGGCGTGCGAGAACGCGGCGCATAATGGTGCCGAGATGGAGGTGCTGACCGGCGACGTGGCGGCGATGCCCGCGGCCCTGCGGCAGCGGCAATTCGACCACGTCATCGCCAACCCGCCCTATTTCGACCGGCGCGCGGGCACGCCCGCCGCCGATACCGGGCGCGAGGGGGCGCTGGGCGAGGCGGTGCCGCTGGCCGACTGGATCGCGGTGGCGCTGCGGCGCTGCCGCCCGGGGGGGCATGTCTGCGTCATCCACCGTGCCGAGCGGCTGGCCGACCTCCTGGCGGCGATGCGCGGCTCGGTCGAGGTGCTGCCACTGATTCCCCGGCGCGGACGGGCGGCGCGACTGGTGCTGGTGCGGGCGCGCAAGGGCGGGCGCGCAGGCCTGAGGCTCTGCGACGGCTGGCTGCTGCACGAGGGGCCGCGCCACGCGGGCGACCGGGAAAACCTCACACGATCAACGGCCTCGGTCCTGCGCGACGCGGCCCCCCTGCCCTTTTGCCGGTGAATTGCCGAAAATCCGATCGGAAAAAAGCCGCGCATCTCGCGGGCGCAGCGTGACAGAATTGTAAAACTGTGCTGCAATTCCCATGTCCATGGGACACCCATTTCACTGAGGAGACAGCCAATGAGCTTGAGTTCGCATATCGAGGAACTGAAGAAGAAACATCACGCGCTCTCGGAAAAGGTGGAGGAGGCGCAACGCGCCCCGGGAGCGAGCTCGCTGGAACTCGCGGAACTCAAGAAACAGAAACTGAAAATCAAGGAAGAAATCGAGCGCCTGACGGTCAACGCCTGACAGGCGGCGCGGGCCGGGCGCGCGGCCCGGCCCCCGGCACGCTCGCTTGATTACGAGAAGAACTGTCCGCCATTGGCGGAGATGGTCGAGCCGTTGATAAAGCTCGCATCGTCGGAGACGAGGAAGCTCACGCAGCGGGCGATTTCCTCCGGCTCGCCCAAGCGGCCTGCCGGGATCATGCCGATGATCGCCTCGCGCACCTTTTCCGGCACTGCCATGACCATTTCGGTGGCGATGTAGCCGGGGCACACGGCGTTGGCGGTGATGCCCTTGGCCGCGCCCTCCTGCGCGAGGCTACGCACGATGCCGAGATCGCCGGCCTTGGTCGCGGCATAGTTGGCCTGCGCGAACTGGCCCTTCTGACCGTTGACCGAAGAGATCACCACGACCCGGCCAAAGCCGCGCTCGCGCATGCCCGGCCAGACCGGATGGATGGTGTTGAACACGCCGGTGAGGTTGGTGTCGATCACGTCGCCCCATTGCTGCGGCGTCATCTTGTGGAAGGGCGCGTCACGGGTGATGCCCGCGTTGGCCACGACGATCTCGATCGGGCCGAGATCGGCCTCGACGCGGCCGATCCCGGCCTTGGACTCGTCATAATCGGCCACGTTCCACTTGTAGGTCTTGATGCCGGTTTCCTCGGTGAATTTCGCGGCGGCCTCATCGTTGCCGGCATAGGTGGCGGCGACGGTGTAGCCGTCGGCTTTGAGCGCCTTGGATATGGCGGCGCCGATCCCGCGCGATCCTCCGGTGACGAGTGCAGTTCTGGCCATGATATCCTCCGCTATGGCTTGGTACGTAAGTTGATTATCGGTTTGATCCGATGAGCGCAACAATGTTGCGCGGTAAATCTTCTGCGGTGCGGCCAGGGCCTGTCGCGGGCCGGAAAAAAGGGCGCCGTGCGGGGCGCCCTTTGGTGATCCGTGCCCGCGTCACCGCGCGCCGGTCACGGGCGCTCGACGCAGAGCGCGACGCCCATGCCGCCGCCGATGCACAGCGTGGCGAGACCCTTTTTCGCACCGCGGCGCTGCATCTCGAACAGCAGCGTGTTGAGCACGCGGCAGCCGGATGCGCCGATCGGGTGGCCGATCGCGATGGCACCGCCGTTGACGTTCACGATGTCGGGGTTCCAGCCCATCTCCTTGTTGACGGCGCAGGCCTGCGCGGCAAAGGCCTCGTTGGCCTCGACAAGGTCGAGGTCATCCACGCTCCATCCCGCCTTTTCCAGCGCCTTGCGGCTGGCATTGACCGGCCCGACGCCCATGATCGACGGATCGACCCCGGCGGTGGCGTAGGAGGCGATGCGCGCCAGCGGGGTGATGCCGCGGCGCTCGGCCTCGTCGGCACTCATCAGCAGGGTGGCGGCAGCGCCGTCGTTGAGGCCGCTGGCGTTGGCGGCGGTGACCGAGCCATCCTTGGTAAAGGCGGGGCGCAGCTTCTGCATGCCCTCGATGGTGGCGCCGTGGCGGATGTACTCGTCCTTGTCCACCACCGTCTCGCCCTTGCGGGTCTTGACAGTGAAGGGGATCACCTCGTCATCGAAGCGCCCGGCCTTCTGCGCGGCCTCGGCCTTGTTCTGGCTGGCCACGGCGAACGCGTCCTGCGTCTCGCGGGTGACCTGCCACTTGTCGGCGACGTTCTCGGCGGTCTGGCCCATGTGATAGCCGTTGAACGCGTCCCAAAGCCCGTCGCGGATCATCGTGTCGATGTATTTCATGTCACCCATCTTGTGGCCCGCGCGCAGATGCGCGGCATGGGGCGAGAGCGTCATGCTTTCCTGTCCGCCGGCGCAGACGATCTGCGCATCGCCGAGCTGGATGTGCTGGGCCCCGAGCGCCACCGCGCGCAGGCCCGAGCCGCAGACCTGGTTGATGCCCCAGGCCGCCGATTCGATGGGCAGGCCGGCGTTGACATGCGCCTGGCGTGCCGGGTTCTGGCCCTGCGCGGCGGTGAGCACCTGGCCGAGGATCGTCTCGGAGACCTCGGCCTTGTCGATGCCCGCGCGCGCGACCACCGCCTCGAGCACGGCGGCGCCGAGATCGTGGGCCGGGGTGGTGGCGAACGCGCCGCCGAAAGAGCCGACAGCGGTGCGCGCAGCAGACGCGATTACGACATTGGTCATGGATATCCTCCTCCGGGATGTGCTGGCGCTTCGCGCCAGTGTTCCGGCGCGTCATAACGCAAGTGCTGCGTCGCGGCAACGGTGGTGGCCTTATGCCGCAGCCGGTTTCAGCCGGTGGCCTGCGCGAACCCGGTATCGAGCCAAGGCGGGCGCACCGTGGGCGCGCCGAAATAGTACCCCTGGAGACAGTCGAGCCCGAGCGCCGTCAGATAGGCCGCGTCATCCGCGCGCTCGACGCTTTCGGCGACGGTGACCATGTCGAATTGCCGCCCGATGCTCAGCAGCGCGGCGGCGAGCACCTGGTTGTCGGCACTGGTGGCGATGCCGCGAATGAACTGCCCGTCGATCTTGAGGACGTCGAAGAAGAAATCCTTGAGAAATCTGAACGATGTGTAGCCTGCGCCGAAATCGTCGAGGGCAAAGCCAACGCCCTTGGCCTGAAGCTCGGTCATGAAGCCGATGACCAACTCGGGCACCAGCATGGCAGAGCTTTCGGTGATCTCGAGGATCAACCGCTCGGCGATGGTGGGATCGCGCGACAGCCCCTTGCCCAACGTGCGCATCCAGCGGCGATAACCGATGGAGCGCGCCGACATGTTGATCGACAGCCGCAGGTCGGGGTATTCGGCGAGGGTGGCGAGCCCCTTTTCCAGCGCGAGGCAGTCGATGATGCGCCCGCTCTCGCGCGTTTCCACCTGGGTGATGAACTCGCGCGCGGGGATCACGCGGCCGGTTTCGTCGGTCACGCGAATCAACCCCTCGTAGAAGGCCGGGCGGTCCGTTTGCCCGGCGGTAACCACGGGTTGAAAGGCGAGCAGCACCTGGCGGTGGCGGATCGCCGCCTCGACCATGTCGATCACCGACCGGTCGCGGGCAGAGACGGCATAGTTGAGCGGGCTGTCATGTCCGGCGGGGATATCCGCCCATTTTCCCTTGCGCCCCATGCCGCCCTCCGATTCCATCTGCGCTTGCAGGGTGCGCGTCCGGCCTTAAGGATCGTTTAAAGCGCGCATTTGAACGATTTGCACCGGGAGGGCGGCATGAAACGCTGTGACTGGGCGGGCGATGACCCGCTCTACATCACCTATCACGACACCGAATGGGGCGTGCCCGAGCGGGACAGCCGCGCACTGTGGGAGGTGCTGGTGCTGGAGGGGTTCCAGGCGGGGCTGAGCTGGATCACCGTACTGCGCAAGCGCGAGAATTTCCGCGCGGCATTCGCGGGGTTCGACCCGGACGTGATCGCCGGATGGGGCGAGGCCGAGGTGGCGCGGCTGCTGGACGATCCGGGCATCATCCGCCACCGCGGCAAGATCGCCGCCACCATCGGCAACGCCCGCGCATGGCAAGAGATCGAGGCGGAGCAGGGCTTTGCCCGCTACATCTGGGATTTCGTGGACGGCAGGCCGGTGCAGAACCGATTCGCGACCCTCGCGGAGGTGCCGGCCGATACGGACATTTCCCGTAAACTTTCGAAGGACCTGAAACGCCGCGGCTTTCGCTTCTGCGGGCCGACGATCACCTATGCGTTCATGCAGGCGGCGGGGCTGGTCAACGACCACCTGGTGACCTGCCCGTGCCATGCAGAGGTGGCAAGGCTGGGCTGAGGGAGGGGGTGAGCTACTCCCCAATGTTTGGACAGTTTCCGGCGTAAATTAAGCTACTCTTTGCTCCTGCGGATCGGGTTGGGGGTCTTCATCCCGCAGCCAATAGACCACGGCTGGGGGTTTGCCGCCAAGGGCAGAATGGGGGCGCTTTCGGTTGTAGAACTCGATCCATTTGCCGAGACCCGCCGTGGCTTACGATCCGGTCTCCCAGGCGTGCAAGTACGCCTTGTTCCACGCGCAGGGGGATGTTTGTGAGGTCCGCGAGAGACAGGCAAGCGCCGGAACGCGCCCCCTCTCCCGCACAACGCCTGTTTCGGAATCGCCTTTGATGCCCTATATGACATGCCATTCCGACGACAGGACGCACCATGACCCAGACCGCCCCGATCACGCAGGATGTGCTGACCATCCCCCGCAAGGCCCCGGACGGCCCCGTCAACATCGTCGGGCTGACGCGCGAGGGGCTGCGCGCGGCGTTGATCGACGCCGGAACCCCCGAGAAACAGGCCAAGATGCGGGTGAACCAGATCTGGCAGTGGGTCTATCAATGGGGGGTGCGCGATTTCCACGCGATGACCAACCTCGCCAAGGCGTATCGCGCCGACCTGGCAGAGAAATTCGTGATCGAGGTGCCAGAGGTCGTGAGCCGACAGGTGAGCGCCGACGGCACGCGCAAATACCTCGTGCGGATCGCGGGCGGGCACGAGGTGGAGGTGGTCTATATCCCCGAGACGGATCGCGGCACGCTGTGCATCTCGTCCCAGGTGGGCTGCACGCTGACCTGTTCGTTCTGCCACACCGGCACGCAAAAGCTGGTGCGCAACCTGACCGCCGGAGAGATCATCGGGCAGGTGATGCTGGCGCGCGACGACCTCGATGAATGGCCCAAACAGGGCGAGCCCGCGGGCGAGCGGCCCCGCCTCATCAGCAATATCGTGCTGATGGGCATGGGCGAGCCGCTCTACAATTTCGAGAACGTCCGCGACGCGATGAAGATCGCGATGGATGGCGAGGGGATATCGCTGTCACGCCGCCGGATCACGCTCTCGACAAGCGGGGTGGTGCCGGAAATCGCGCGGACCGCGCAGGAGATCGGCTGCCTGCTCGCTGTCAGCTTCCACGCCACCACCGACGAGGTGCGCGACAAGCTGGTGCCGATCAACAGGAAGTGGAACATCGAGACGCTGCTGGGGGCCCTGCGCGAGTATCCGCGGCTCAGCAATTCCGAGCGGATCACCTTTGAATACGTGATGCTCAAGGATGTGAACGACAGCGACGCCGACGCGCGCCGGCTGGTCAAGCTGATCGCGGGCATCCCGGCCAAGATCAACCTCATCCCGTTCAACGAATGGCCCGGCGCGCCGCATCAGCGCAGCGACTGGGAGCGGATCGAGGCGTTCGCGCATATCCTCTACAAGGCGGGTTACGCGAGCCCCATCCGCACCCCGCGCGGCGAGGATATCATGGCCGCCTGCGGACAGCTCAAATCCGCAACCGAGCGCGCGCGCAAGCCGCGCCGCGAAATCGAGGCCGAGGCGGGAGCGAGCCGCCCTTGACCGGATTCGCGCCGCTACCGCAGCCCCTGAATGCCGAGGGCGAGGCGCGCCGCGTGGGTGTCGAGATCGAGCTGGGCGGGCTCGACGAGGCGCGCGTGGCGCGGATCGTGGCCGACCGGCTGGGCGGGCGCGCCGATCAGGAGGACAGCCATATCTGGGCTGTCCGCGAGAGCGGGATCGGCGATGTCGAGGTCTATCTCGACATTTTCCTGCGCAAGGCACAGAAAAGCCGGCTGCGCGACCTGGCGCTGGACCTGGGCCGCGAGGTGGTGCCGGTCGAGATCGTCACCGAACCGCTGGACATGGACGGGCTCGCACGGCTCGACGATCTGCGCGACGCCCTGCGCGAAGCGGGCGCGCTGGGCAGCGGCGCGGGGCTCGTCTTCGGCTTCGGCGTGCATTTCAACATCGAGGTGGCGAGCGGGGTCGATGCCGACACGGTGCGCCCGCTGCTGGCCTATGCACTGATCGAGGACTGGCTGCGCAGTGCCTACCCGATCGACGAGTCGCGCCGCCTGTTGCCGTTCACCGATCCCTACCCCACCGATTTCGTGCGCGCGCTGATCGAGGCGGGGCCGGAGGCGTCGCGCGATCATGTCACCGGGCTGTACCTGGAGCTGACACCGAGCCGCAATCGCGGGCTCGACATGCTGCCGCTCTTCGCGCATTTCGACGGCCCCCGCGTTGCCGCCGCGATCACGGACAAGACATCGGCGCGGCCCACCTTTCATTTCCGCCTGCCCGATTGCCGGATCGACGAGGCCGACTGGTCGCTGGCCGGGGAATGGTGGCGCTGGGTGGCGGTGGAGCGGGTGGCGCGCGACGATGCACTGCTCAGGCGGCTGTCGGATGCGTGGCTCGACGATCACGGGCTGGTGACGCTGTCGCGCCAGCACTGGGCGGCGCGCGCCGGGCGCATCCTGCTGACGGCGGGGATCGAAACCGCATGACCCGAACCGCGCCGCGCCCCGTGATCGGGGTCACCGTCTCGCGCCGCTCGGGATGGCGCATCTACCCGCTGATCGCGCTCAACCTGTGGCTGGCGGGCGGGTGCCCGCGGCGCTGGCAGGCCGGGCGCGAGACCGAGATGGGCGCGGTCGATGGCGTCATCATCGGCGGCGGCGACGACATTTCGCCCGATCTCTACGGCGGACGGATCGTCACCTCGGCGCGGCTCGACCCGGACCGCGACGCGCTGGAGCGGGGCGTGGTGCTCGATGCCTTCGCGCGGGGGATGCCGGTGCTGGGGATTTGCCGGGGCAGCCAGATGCTCAACATCGCGCTGGGCGGCACGCTGCACCAGGACGCCTATGCCACCTACGAGGCGAGCGACCACCGCCGCACGATCCTGCCGCGCAAGGAGGTCAACATCGTGCCCGGCACGCGGCTGGCGCGGCTGGCCGGGACCGAGCCGATGAAGATCAACGCGCTGCACAGCCAGGCGGTGGACGTGCTGGGCGACGGGCTGCGGGTGGCGGCGCGGGATCGCGGCGGCATGGTGCAGGCCATCGAGCGGGTCGAGGAGCCGTTCGCGCTGGGGGTGCAGTGGCACCCCGAGCACCTGTTCTACGCCCGCCGACAAATGGGGATTTTCCGCGCGCTCGTCGCCGCCGCGCGCGCGCGGCGCGCCAAGGCGGCGCAGCTTGCCGGCGTCGATGCCGAGGCGGGGTGAGCGCGGGGTCGAACGCCGCCCCGAGGCTGTCCATCATGCTCCTGCCTGATCACAACGATACGTGACCGCCCGATTCGCACATCCCCGCCACTGCGCAGCCGCAGTAAGAGGCGGGCGCGGGCTGACGCGGCGTCAAACCGTGCTATCCTCTGCCCGGACCAGAGGAGACGCGCGATGATCCGACTTGCCCTTGCCCTGATCCTGCTCGCCGCCGGTGCCACCGCGCAAGAGCGCCGCCCCAGCCATTGCATCGCCCTCGCAGATGCCGCGCCGGGCCTGCACTACCTGCACGCGGCCGGCTTCCGCGACCCGCTGCCCGATCACACGGTGCGCATCCGCTACGTCAGCCACGCCTCGTTCCTGATCCAGGCGGGCAGGTTGTCGGCGGTGACGGATTACGCCGGGTTTCTCGGCAGCGCCGGGTTCACCCCCGACGTCGTGACCATGAACCACGCCCATGCCACCCATTTCACCACCGATCCCGATCCGGCGATCCCCCATGTCCTGCGCGGCTGGGGCCGCTTCGGCGAGGGGGTGGAGCATCACCTCGATCTCGGCGCGATGCTGATCCGCAATGTCTCCACCGATATCCGGCTGGGCAGCAGCGGGCGCGAGCCGCTCGGCAACTCGATCTTCGTGTTCGAGACCGAGGGGCTGTGCATCGCGCACCTGGGACACCTGCACCACGAACCGACAGAGGATCAATACGCAGCCCTGGGGCGGATGGACGTGGTGATGGCGCCCGTGGATGGCGGCTATACCATGGCGCTCGACGCGATGATGGCGGTGCTGCGCCGGATGGAGGCGAGCATCGTCATCCCGATGCACTGGTTCACCGACGCTGGGCTGGCGCGGTTCCTCGCGGGGATGGAGGATGAATTCGCCATCCACCGCCCCGGCACCAGCGAGATCGAGGTCTCGCTGCGCAGCCTGCCCGACCGGCCCACCATCGTGGTGCTTCGTCCCGCCTGGCTGCGCGCCGGTGAGTGATGCCTCATTCGGGGCGCGGCAGGGCGACGAGACCCAGCGCGCGGGCGCTCTCAAGCGAGAGGATATTGCTGTCGAGCCCACGCTCCGCCTGATAGCGGCGGACAGCTTGGCGGGTGCGCGCATCCATCCGCCCCGTCACCGGCCCGGCATGCAGCCCCCGCGCCATCAGCGCGCGTTGCAGCGAGGCGATGAAATCGGGCGTCCGGTCTTGCGGGCAGGGCGTCTCGATCCAGCGCACGCGCCGTTCCTCGACGATCGACTGCCGCGTCTCGGTGGCATAGCGCGCGGGCGTGACGATGCGGCCATCGGCGGCGGTGACGGCGGGGGCAGTCTGCACCTGCTCGGTCACGGTCTCGACCACGGCGGGCGAGACCTGCTTGCCCCAGCAGGTGCCGGGGGGCGCGCCGGGCGGCGCCTCGGCCAGGCCCGGCGGCGGGACGAGCGCGTGCGGCACGGGCTGACAGGCGGCAAGCGCGAGGATCAGCGCGGCGGCGGGGAACGGGCGGCTGGGCATGGGCGGCGGATCGGTCCGGATCAGGGCTGTCACGGTGAGCCTAGCCGGTTTGCCCCGGCGGGGGAAGCGGCGCGGCGTCCGCATCCGCCAGCCGGTCGAGCAGGTCCGAGATATCCTCGATCTTCTCGGCCACGAGATGGATCACGCCGGCCTGCCGCTCTACCCGTCCCGTCACCCGCAGCAGCCGCCCGGCGATCACCGCGCGGCGGAACCGCTCGAACAGCTTGCGCCAGACGATGACGTTGATCACCCCGGTCTCGTCCTCGAGAGTGAGAAACACCACGCCGCGCGCCGTGCCGGGCCTCTGGCGCAGGATCACCAGCCCCGCCACCGCCACGCGGCCCCCCGCCGGCACCTCGGGCAGGCGGGCAGCGACGAGCGCCGCGGGCGGACGGGGCAGGTAGGGACTCATAAGAACAAAAATAGAACAAATACCTGTGGCCGCAACTCTTTTTCATGCGGCACGGCAAAAATGGTCTGGCCTCGGGCCGGGCGGTTGACTAGGTAGCCTGTTGAACTGTTGTCAAAGGGAGAGTCCCGCATCATGGCGAAAATCACCTATATCGAGCACAACGGCACGCGCCACGAGGTCGAGGTGGCCACCGGACTGACGGTGATGGAAGGCGCCCGCGACAACGGCATCCCGGGCATCGAGGCCGATTGCGGCGGCGCCTGCGCCTGCTCGACCTGCCATGTCTACGTCGCCCCCGAATGGGTGGAGAAACTGCCGCCCCGCGACGACATGGAAGAGGACATGCTCGATTTCGCCTACGAGCCCGACCCCGAACGCTCGCGCCTGACCTGCCAGCTCAAGGTGAGCGACGCGCTCGACGGGCTGGTGGTGCAGATGCCCGAGCGCCAGATCTGAGGCGATGCGCGGCCTTGCCCTGATCGCCGCGCTGCTCCTGCCCGGCATGGCGGCGGCACAGGCGATCACGGCGGCAAGCTACACCGACCCCACCGACCGCTACGGCCACAGGGTGCTGGGCGCGGGCGGCGAATGGGGCGCGCTGACGCTCGATCTCGACGACGGCACCACGCACCGCGTCACCCTGCCCGACACCCTCGTCTTCGAGGATATCGCCCCGCGCCTCGCCGATCTCGATGGCGACGGCGCGGCAGAGGTGATCTTGGTGGAATCGAGCCTGCGCGAGGGCGCGCGCCTCGCCGTCTACGGCCCCGGCGGACGCATCGCGGCGACGCCGCATATCGGCAGGCGCAACCGCTGGCTCGCCCCCATCGGTGCTGCCGATCTCGACGGCGACGGGCATGTCGAGATCGCCTATATCGACCGCCCCCACCTCGCCCAGGTGCTGCGGGTCTGGCGCTTTCGCGACGGCGGGCTGACCCATGTGGCCGACTATCCCGGGCTCACCAATCACAAGATCGGCTGGGATTTCATCCCCGGCGGCATCCGCCTCTGCGGCGATGCGCCCGAGATGATCACCGCGGTCTCCGGCTGGTCGCAGGTGGCGGCCACGCGGTTTCGCGACAGCACCCTCGCAAGCGAAGCCATCCGCCCCTATCGCGGCCCCGAAGACCTCGACGCGGCCCTCGCCTGCCCCTGATCTTCACCTTTCCCCAAATACTCAAGGCCAGCCCGCGCCTCACCCCGCGTCGGTCCGCCCCCGCCGGTCCGCCCGCAGCGCGGCATAGAGCACATGGGTCCGCCAGCGCCCGTTGATCTGGAGATAGCTCTGCGCCACGCCCTCGTACTTGAAGCCGCATTTCTCCAAGAGCCCCCGCGACGCCGCGTTCTCGGGCAGGCAGGCGGCCTCGATCCGGCTCAGGTCGAGCCGCCCGAAGGCGTGATGCACCACCCCCGCGATGGCCTCGGCCATGTAGCCCTGCCGCGCATGGGCCGCGCCGATCCAGTAGCCGAGATTGCCGGATTGCGCGGGGCCGCGCCGGATGTTGTCGAGCGTGATCGCCCCCAACAACACCCCGTCCTCGCGCCGGAACAGGAACAGCGGCAGCGCGCTGCCCCCCGTGATCGCCCGCTGCGCCCACCACACCCGGTTGGAAAATCCCTTGCGCGACAGGTGATCGTGGGCCCATGCGGGCTCCCACGGGATGAGGAATTCGGCGCTCTCGGCGCGCAGGCTGCTCCAGTCGCGGAAATCCGCCATCACCGGCTGGCGCAGGGTCAGACGCTCGGTCTCGATCCTGGCGGGCCGGCGTGGCAGGAGGAACATCAGGCCGCGCGCCTCGCGTCTAGGGTCGCGATGTCCGGCGCACCCGCCACCGGGCCATAGAGCGCCAGCGCCGAGGGCGCGTGCGCCACCGTGGTCTCGGCCACCCGGCGCACATCGCCCAGACTGACCGCGTCGATCCGCTCGACCACCTCGGCCACGTCCGGCACACGACCCCAGATCTGCAACATCCGCGCCAGCCGTTCGGCCCGGTTGCCGGGGCTCTCCAGCCCCATCAGCAGCCCGGCCTTCATCTGCGCCCGCGCGCGCTCGATCTCGGACTCGCTCATGTCCTCGGCCGCGCGCTTCATCTCGTCGATGGTGATCGTTGCCAGATCGCCGATGGCATCGCCGGAGGTGCCCGCGTAGATGGTCATCATGCCGGTATCGGCATAGGCCCCGGCCTGCGCAAAGATCGTGTAGCACAGCCCGCGCCGCTCGCGCACCTCCTGGAACAGCCGCGACGACATCGACCCGCCCAGCGCGGTGGCATAGATCTGCGCCGCGTGGATATCGTCATGGGCGTAATCCGGCCCCTCGAACGCCAGCGCCATGTGCGCCTGTTCCAGCGCCTTCTCGCGCCGCACCTCGCCGCCCTGGAACCGCGCGCGCGGGGCCTCTGCCACCGGCGCGGGGGCCATGTCGCCGAACATCCCTTCGGCCAGCCGCACCAGTGCGTCGTGATCCACCGCGCCTGCGGCGGCCAGCACCATCTGGCCGGGACGGTAATGGCGATCCACGAACCCCTCCAGGTCGGGCCGGGCAAATCCGCGCACCCGGTCCTCGGGGCCCAGAATGGTCCGCCCCAGCGGATGATCGGGATAGGCGCGCTCCTGCAACCAGTCAAAGATGATGTCGTCGGGCGTATCGAGCGCCTGCCCGATCTCCTGCAGGATCACGCCGCGCTCCACCTCGATCTCGCGCGCGTCAAAGGCCGGGTTGCGCAGGATGTCGGCCAGCACATCGGTGGCAAGCGGCACGTCGTCCTTCAACACCCGCGCGTAATAGGCCGTCACCTCGCGCGATGTGTAGGCGTTGATATAGCCGCCCACGTCCTCGATCGCCTCGGCGATCTGCACCGCGCTGCGCCGCGCCGTGCCCTTGAACGCCATGTGCTCCAGGAAATGCGCGATGCCGTTTTGCGCGGCCTCCTCGTTGCGCGCACCGGCCAGCACCCAGACGCCGACGGCCGCGGATTGCAGCCCCGGCATGGCCTCCGACACGACGCGGAATCCGTTGGAGAGGGTGGTCAGGTTGACACTCAATTGGCGATCCGTTCCTTGATTAGGGTCTCTATGGCGCGCAGGTCGTTGCCGACCCGCGTCACACGTTCTGCGCGGTCATACAGGTCCGCCATACGCTCGGGCAAGGGGGCGTGAATGCCGCTCGCCTCTTCCACCGCCGCCGGAAACTTCGCCGGGTGCGCGGTGGCCAGCGTGATCATCGGCACGCCGGGGTGGCGGTGCGCCTCGGCCACGTGCACACCCACCGCCGAATGGGGGCAGAGCAACTCTCCGCTGCGCTCCCAAGTCGCGCGGATCGCGGCGCGGGTCTCGTCCTCGTCGGCGCGCCCGCTCTCGAACGTCTCGCGCAGCGCCTGCAAGGCACCCTGACTGACCGCGAAGCCGCCCGCCTTCAGCTCGTCCATCACCTGCGCCACGGCGGCACCCTCCTGCCCGTAGGCATAGTAGAGCGCGCGCTCGAAATTCGAACTCACCTGGATATCCATCGACGGGCTGATCGTGGGCGCAACCCCGTCGGGCCGATACTCCCCGGTGCTGAGACACCGATGCAGGATGTCGTTCTGATTGGTCGCCACCACCAGCCGGTCGATGGGCAGCCCCATTTGCCTGGCGATGAACCCCGCGAAAATATCCCCGAAATTCCCCGTCGGCACGGTGAAACTCACCTTGCGATCCGGTGCGCCAAGGCTCACCGCAGAGGTGAAATAATACACCACCTGCGCCAGCACCCGCGCCCAGTTGATGGAATTCACTCCGGCCAGCCGCACCCCATCGCGAAACTCGAAATCGTTGAACATGTCCTTCACGCGCGCCTGCGCGTCGTCGAAATGCCCGTCGATCGCCAGCGCATGCACATTGCTCTCACCCGGCGTGGTCATCTGCCGCCGCTGCACCTCGGATACACGGCCATGCGGGTAGAGGATGAACACGTCCACCGCATCGAGCCCCCGAAACGCCTCGATCGCCGCCGATCCGGTATCGCCGCTCGTCGCCCCCACAATGCACACGCGCCGCCCCGAGCGCGTCAATGACGCCTCGAAAAGCTGCCCGATAAGCTGCATCGCGAAATCCTTGAACGCCAGCGTCGGACCGTGGAACAGCTCCAGCAGGAAGTGCCCGCTGTCCAACTGCTTCAAAGGTGCCCGCGCTGCATGGCCAAACCCCGCATAGGCCCGCGCGATGATCCCGCGAAACTCGTCGTCGGTAAAGGCATCGCCGATGAAGGGCCGCATCACACGGAACGCGGCCTCCTCGTAGCTTACCCCCTCCAGCGCGCGGATATCGTCGGCACTCATCTGCGGAATGCTCTCCGGCAGATACAGCCCGCCATCGCGCGCCAGCCCCGTCAGCATCGCCTCTTCAAAGCTCAAGCTGGGCGCCTGCCCCCGCGTCGAGATATACCTCATTGCCCTGCCCCTTTCGCGGCGCGCCGCGCCCGCCAGATGAAAGCCCCGGTCATCGCCGCCCAGATGACGGCCAGCGAGAACCACGTGATCGCGTAACTCAGGTGATCATTCGGAATCCCGCCCGTGTCTACCGGCAGCGGCGTCACGCCCTGTTCCGGCGGCGACACATCGCGCGCCACGATCAGAACCGGCTCGGTCTCCAGCACCTCGGCCATCTGCGCGATGTCGCGGGCGAACCAGGTGTTGCCCGCCACGTCGTTCTCGGGCGTGGAACTCAGCCGATCATCGGGCCAGTGCAGGTTGCCGGTGACGCGCACCTCGCCAGAGGTTTGCGGAATATCCGCCGCCACCTTCACGAAGCCCCGGTCCAGCAGCACCCGCCGCCCGCCCGTGTCCAGCGCCGAGATGAGCCGATAACCCGCGCCCACCTGCTTGCGGCTCACCAGCACCCGCAGCGCGCGCGCCCCGATCCTCCCGGTGACCTCGACCGGCAGGTAACGGTCGGCCTGCGGCTCCGCCTCGTCGGGCAACGCCACCGGCGCCGCAGAAATCCGCGCCTCGATATCGGCGAGGATGCCCTCCTTCCACGCCAGCCGGTCAAGCTGCCACTTGCCCAGGCCCAGCAGCACCGCCACACCGGCGATGCCGAAGATGAGAGGAACGATCAGGGTCTTTCGCATGATCCACACTCAAAAGGAAAATGCGGGGACGGCCCCCGCATCTTCATCTTGCCAAAAATATCCGCGCTTGCCAGGCGAAACCCGGTCAGCCGCCCCAGATATAGACCGCAGCGAACAGGAACAGCCAGACCACGTCAACGAAGTGCCAGTACCACGCCGCCGCCTCGAACCCCACATGCTGCTCGGGTGTGAAATGACCCTTCAGCACCCGCAGCAGGCAGACGAACAGAAACACCGTGCCGATGATGACGTGCGCCCCGTGAAAGCCCGTCGCCATGAAGAAGTTAGCCCCATAGATATTGCCCGAGAAGCCGAACCCGGCATGGCTGTATTCATAGACCTGGAAAAACGTGAACAGCGCCCCCAGCACGATGGCGATGATCAGGCCCCATTTCATGTCCTGCCGGTTGTTCTCGTGCACCAGCGCATGGTGCGCCCAGGTCGCGGCACAGCCCGAGCACAGCAGGATCAGCGTGTTGATGAGCGGCAGGTGCCAGGGGTCGAAGGTCTCGATCCCTGCGGGCGGCCAGATGCCGTCCACCATCGGCGAGGCGTCGCCCATCGGATACATCGCGTGTTTGAAGAAGCTCCAGAACCACGCCGAGAAGAACATTACCTCCGACATGATGAACAGGATGAAGCCATAGCGCAGCCCGATCCGCACAACCGGCGTGTGATCCCCGGTCTGCCCTTCGTGGACCACGTCGGCCCACCAGCCGAACATGACGTAAATCACGCCGACCAGCCCGGCGAGCAGCATCCAGGGCCCGCTGTCATGGAAAAACAGCACCGCCCCGAACAGCATGACGAACCCCGACAGCGCGCCCAGAAGCGGCCATATGGAGGGGTGCAGGATATGGTAGTCGTGATTCTTGGTATGTGCCATCTCGGTCTCTTCCCTCGTCACAGGCTCAGTTCAGCGTTGTACCGTCTGTTTCCCCGGACGCAAGCGCCGCGTGGTTTTCCGGCAGGTCGATCTCGTGGAATGTATAGGACAGCGTGATCGTGTGGATATACTGCCCCTCGCGGTCGTCCACGATCTCGGGGTCCACGTAGTAGGTCACCGGCATCTGCACCCGCTCGCCGGGTTGCAGCACCTGCTCGGTGAAGCAGAAGCAGTCGATCTTGGTGAAAAACCCACCCGCCTCGTAGGGCGTCACGTTGTAGTTGGCGCGCCCTGCCACCACGCGGTCGGTGGGGTTATAGGCCTCGTAGAAGGCCAGGCCCGTCTCGCCGATGCGAATCTCCATCTCGCGCTGCATGGGCTTGAACTCCCACGGCATGCCGCGCTCGCGGCTTGCGTCGAAACGCACCTTGATGGTCTGGTCGAGGATGTCCTCGCTCGCCACGTCCGACACGCCGGTGACCCCGCCAAAGCCGGTCACGCGGCAGAACCAGTCGTAGAACGGCACCGAGGCCCAGGCGAGCCCGCCCATCAGCACCACCACACCCACAAGGCGGGTGACGGTCTTCGTCTTCGGATCGAGCGCCATCAGTTCCCCTCCCCCTGCTGTGTCGGCACACTGAAATCCTCGTTCGAGACCTTGGCGATCGTCAGCCCGAAGACCAGCGCCACGAATCCCGCCAGCACCAGCCCCAGCCCGAGGTTGCGCCCGAACCGGCGCTTGTGCAGCTCGTGTTCCTCGCGAAAGCTCATGCCCACCCCCCGAAACCGAGGCCCCCGAGGCCCAGTCCCGCCAGCGCCGCCTCTGCGAGGATGGCGGTGAAATGCGCAAAGAGATACCACAGCGACAGCCGGAAGGCGCGTTTCTCCACGCGGTAATCGTCGGCCTCCGCCATGTCTTCGTCGCGCCGCCAGATCGCCACCGCGTCGCGCAGGAACAGCGCGTTGAACACCAGCGCCACGATCAGGTAGACTGGCCCGCCAATCCCGGTAAACGCCGCGCCCACGGCCATCACGGCCAGCAGCACGGTATAGACGAGGATATGCAGCCGGGTTGATTTGCGGCCATGCGTCACCGTCAGCATCGGCACGCCCGCCCCATCGTAATCGCCCCGCATGAACAGCGCCAGCGCCCAGAAATGCGGCGGCGTCCACATGAAGATCAGCGCGAACATCAGCACCGATTCGATGCTGACCGTCCCGGTCGCCGCCGCCCAGCCGATCATCGGCGGAAACGCCCCCGCGGCGCCGCCAATGACGATGTTCTGCGGCGTCCAGCGCTTTAGCCCGACGGTGTAGATCACCACGTAGAAAAAGATGGTGAAGGCAAGGATCGCGGCGGCCAGGGCATTGGTGGCGAGCCACAGCATCACCACCGCGAACACCGCCAGCGTGATGCCGAATGCAAACGCCTCGTCGCGCGTCACCTTGCCCGCCGGGATCGGCCTCCTGCGCGTCCGCCTCATCAGCGCGTCGATATCGGATTCCCACCACATGTTGAGCGCGCCCGCAGCGCCCCCGCCCACGGCGATGAACAGGATCGCGGCCAGCGCCTCCACAGGATGCAGCGCGACCGGCGCGGCCAGCAGCCCCACCAGCGCGGTGAACACCACCAGCACCATCACCCGCGGCTTCAACAGCGCGAAGAAATCACCAAAGCCGCCCTCTCCGGGCTGCGCGGTGCTGGCTTGGTGAAGGCTCGCGTCGCTCATATCTTGCTCATTCTCTTCGCGGCGGGGCGGCGCGCGCCCCGCTGTCCATGCATCCGGCGTGCGCGCACGCCCCGGCGCGCCGGCAGCGATGTCACTCGGTCGAGGCGACCTGCACGGCGCCACCCGGCAGGGTGGACGGGTCGCCCGCATATTCGTCGATCGCGCCTTCCAGCCACTCCTGGTACTCGGCCTCGCTCACCACCTTGACGGTGATCGGCATATAGGCATGCGCCTGCCCGCACAGCTCCGAGCACTGGCCGAAATAGATGCCTTCCTTCTCGGCGGTGAACCAGAGCTGCGCCAGCCGCCCCGGCACCGCGTCCTGCTTCACGCCAAAGGCGGGGATGGTCCAGCTATGGATCACGTCGGCGCCGGTCACGGTCATCACCACGGTCTTGCCCACCGGCAGCACCACGGCGGTATCGGTGGCCAGCAGGAATTCATCGCGGCTATAGCCCGCCTCGACAAGCTGCTCCTCGACCTCGGGCGTCAGCCGGTTGTCGCCGCCGGTGGCGGGCGCGCCGATCATGTAGCTGTCAAAGCCGAACTCGTGATCGGTGTATTCATAGCCCCAGTACCACTGGTAACCGGTCACCTTGATGTTGATGTCTCCCTCGGGGATTTCCTGCTGCTTGAACAGGATCGGCAGCGAGTTGGCCCCGATGAACACGAGGATCAGGATCGGAACGATGGTCCAGGCGATCTCGACCGGCGTGTGATGGGTAAATTTCGCCGGGTTCGGATTGGCGCGCCGGTTGTAGCGCACGATCACGTAGGCCAGCAGCGCCGTGACGAGGAGCGTGATGGCGATGATTATGACGTTGATCGCCCCGTCGAGCCATTGCAGGTCGCGGGCAAGCTCGGTCGCCGCGGGCTGAAACCCGGTTTTGCCCGCTGAGGGCGCGCCGACGATCTCCTGCGCTTGCGCGGGGAGGGCGGAAAAGGCGGCCATAAAGGCCAAGAGGCTGGGGGTAAGTCGCATTGTGCACCCTGGTCGGTTAAAGCGGTTCATGTCTCTGGCCTTGCCCGGTCGGGCCGGGCGGTGGCGGAACGCCGTTGTCTTGGTAACGTCTAAAACCATATTCTGAACGTGACGACAAGAAAGACCATTGCGGCAAACGGACGCTTTTTTTGATCTGGATCAAATCGCGGCCCCGGCTTGACGCCCCATCACGCAGGACAGCACCCCATGAGTGACACCCCCTTTCGCCCCTTCGACACGCTCCTCGACCGCGAGGCGGCGCTGGCGTCTCTGCGCGCGGCCACCCGTGGCGCCGACGATGGCGAGCTGTTTCTCGAACGCCGCCGCGCCGAGGCGCTGAGCTTCGATGACGGACGGCTGCGCACCGCCTCCTACGACGCGTCCGAGGGGTTCGGCCTGCGCGCGGTGCGCGGCGAGGTGACGGGCTACGCCCATTCCTCCGAGGTGAACGAGGCGGCGCTCGCCCGCGCGGTCGAGACGGCGCGCCTCGCCGTGGGCGCGGGCGGCGGCACCCTCGCGGCAGGCCCCGCCGCCACCAATACCCGCCTCTACACCGATGCCGACCCGATCGCCGGGGCGGGCTTTCCGGTCAAGATCGACACCCTGCGCGAGATCGACGCCTTCGCCCGCGATCTCGACCCCCGCGTGGTGCAGGTCACCGCCTCGCTCGCCGCCTCGCTTCAGGAAGTGGTGATCCTGCGCCCCGACGGGCAAGAGCTGCGCGACACCCGCCCCATGACCCGGCTCAATGTCTCGGTCATCGTCGAAGGAAACGGCCGCCGCGAACAGGGCAGCGCCGGGGGCGGCGGGCGGCGCGGCATGGGCGGGCTGATCGACCCGGCCGATTGGCAGGCCAAGACCCGCGAGGCCCTGCGCATCGCGCTGGTCAACCTGCGCGCCGAGGACGCCCCCGCCGGCGTGATGGACGTGGTGCTTGGCCCCGGGTGGCCCGGCATCCTGCTGCACGAGGCCATCGGCCACGGGCTCGAGGGCGATTTCAACCGCAAGGGCAGTTCCGCCTTTGCCGGGCTGATGGGCCAACGCATCGCCGCCCCCGGCGTCACCGTGCTCGACGACGGCACCATCCCGGACCGGCGCGGCTCGCTCACCTTCGACGACGAGGGCACGCCCTCACGCCGCAACGTGTTGATCGAGGACGGCATCCTCGTGGGCTACATGCAGGACCGCCAGAACGCGCGCCTGATGGGGGTCGAGGCCACCGGCAACGGCCGCCGCGAAAGCTATGCCCACGCCCCGATGCCGCGCATGACCAACACCTACATGCTCGGCGGCGACGCCACCCCCGGCGATCTCATCGCCGGGATGAAGGACGGCCTCTACGCCGTCGGCTTCGGCGGCGGGCAGGTCGATATCACCAACGGCAAGTTCGTGTTCTCCTGCACCGAGGCGTACCGCGTCAAAAACGGCAAGGTGGGCGCGCCGGTCAAGGGCGCTACCCTCATCGGCGACGGCGCCACCGCGCTCCAGCAAATCCGCGGCCTCGGCAACGACATGGCCCTCGACCCCGGCATGGGCAGCTGCGGCAAGCAGGGCCAATGGGTGCCCGTGGGCGTGGGCCAGCCCTCGGTGCTGATCGGCGGGCTGACGGTGGGGGGCTCGGCGGCGTAGCGGCACTCTTGGGTCAATACTGCCACGTAACCAGGGTCTGCCTTGCGCCCGGGATCAGGCCTGCACGGCTTGCAGACCCGCTCGGCCTTGCCGGCACTCCGTCATCGGCTCAGCGTTTCCACGGACAGGATCGTTGGCAGGTGCCGCGCGATTTCCGACCAGGTTTCGCCTTCGTCGAAACTGGCAAAGACCGAACCCGTGTTGGTTCCGAAATAGACGCCTGCATCGGCATCGGTGGCCATGGACTGACGCAGCACGGTGAAGAAACAGGTGCCTTGCGGCAATCCATCGCGCTTGGCCTCCCAGGTCGCGCCCGCATCGGTGGATTTCCAGACGGCAGCCGAAGCGTCCGGCGGAAAACGACCGGCCATATCGCCGTTCAGCGGAAGCACCCAGATCGTAGCCGGATCACGAGGGTGTATCGCGATCGGAAAGCCAAAGGTGGACGGCAGCCCGTCGGTCACATCGTTCCATGTGCGCCCGCCATCCGTGCTTCGATAGGTGCCATGATGATTTTGCTGATATAACAGGTCATCAGGCCCGCGCTGCATGTTATGCACGCAATGGCCGGTTTCACCGTTGCGTGGCGCAGCAGGATGATGGTGCTCGGCACAGACCGCATCATTGGACAGCCGGTTGCGGCGCTCCCAGCTCTTGCCGCCATCTTCGGTTGCAAACACCCCCGCCGCGGATATGCCAAGCCACATCTTGTCCCCGTTATCAGGATCGCTGAGCATCGAATGAAGAACCAGGCCGGCCGCGCCCGGGTTCCAGGTCTCGCGGGTCGGATGGTTTTCCAGTGCGGCGTTCTTCTCCCATGTCCGGCCCCCATCCGCACTGAACAGAAGCGATGCAGGATTTGTCCCGGCATAAAGACCGCCGTGTGCCCTGTGCAGCGACCAGACGGCCTTGAGGTTCTCGAAGGGGACATCGGTGGGCGTCCAGTTCATGAATGCCGCCATGTCCGGGTCGGCGGCCGCCCATTCATCAATCTGACCGTTTGAAAGCTTGCACAGCTCCCATGTCTCGCCGTCCTCGGACCGCCAGACCCCCGCTCCAGGCCACTCCCCGCCACCGCCGGCCCACAATGTTCCGCTCACCGGATCGCCGATTACATGATTGATGCACCAACCGTCGCAATGGGGGCCCGAGACGGACCAGTCATGGGCCCCGGGGTCCAGGACAAAGGTGCCTTTCGTAGTGCCCAAGAGAACGCGTGAATTTGCCGTCATCGTTAGCCTCAATATGCCGCCATCGTTATCCTCCAGCCGTTAGAATACCATGGCAATCCGCCCGTGTCGCATCGGCGATGACATCCCGGCGGGTTTCGGCACATGTCCGCTCCGGGAGAAATTCGTCCCACAAATCGGGCGCACGAAACCGCCCTTGTCCCCCGAGGCACAGGTCCCGGCCCTGCCCGTCTTCATCTTGCCAAAAATATCCAGATCCCGTCCGATCCGCCCCCGCGCAACCCTTGCCACCCCGTGCCCACCCCGCGCGCCGTGGTCACGACCGCGCCCCCGGGCGTGGCCCCGGTCCCCGGCACCGCCGCGATACCGACAGGATACCGACGCGATACCGACACCGCACAGATCGCCGAAGACGATGTAATTAATTTGCAATATCATATACTTAAATGAAATCGACAAAAAATCGGCGACTCGCGCCATTTCGGTTTACCGCCCATTAACCCTGCCCGCGCTATCCCTGTCATTGCAAGTTGGCGAGGTCGCGGATGCCCGACACAAATCATCCTTCCACTCACCCCCCACTCCCACCCACCACGGAAGATGACCGGGTGTCGTGGCTTCGCCTCTTGCGCTCCCGCCGGGTCGGGCCGAATACCTTTCACCGGCTGATGGCCGAACACGGCTCTGCCGCTGCCGCGCTCGACGCCCTGCCCGGGGTCGCCCACGCCGCGGGCGTGTCCGATTACCGCGCGTGCCCTGCCGGCGTGGCCGAGGCCGAACTGCGCGCGGGCAATGCCGCGGGCGCACGGCTTCTCACCTTCGCCGATCCCGCCTACCCGGCGGCGCTGCGCGACCTGCCGGACGCACCGCCGCTCCTGTGGGTGATCGGCGATCCGGCGATCCTCTCCCGCCCCATGATCGCCGTCGTGGGCGCGCGCAACGCCTCCTCGCTCGGCCTGCGCATGGCGCGCGCGCTCGCCGCCGATCTCGCGGCGCAGGGCTACCCGATCGTCTCGGGCCTCGCCCGTGGCATCGACACCGCGGCCCATCGCGCCAGCCTCGATGACGGCACGGTGGCCGCGATGGCCGGGGGGGTCGACGTGATCTACCCTTCCGAAAACGCCGAGCTTGCCGCGCGCATCGCCGAGAGCGGCCTGCGCCTGTCGGAGCAGCCCCCCGGCCTCGCCCCGCAGGCGCGCCACTTCCCGGTGCGCAACCGCCTCATCAGCGGGCTGGCGCGCGCCGTCGTGGTGGTCGAGGCTGCGGCCAAGTCCGGCTCGCTCATCACCGCGCGCACCGCGCTCGACCAGGGGCGCGAGGTCATGGCCGTGCCCGGCCACCCGATCGACGCCCGCGCCGCGGGCTGCAACATGCTGATCCGCGACGGCGCCACCCTGGTGCGCAACGCCGCCGACGTGATCGAGGCACTGCCCCGATCGCCCGAGGCATCGCAGGCCGAAATGCCGCTCGCCCCTGCGCCGACCCAGGTGCCAGACCTGTCGCCGCGGCCTTCGCACCGCACATTGCGCGACACCGCCGCGCTGCACCGCCAGATCCTGTCGCGCCTCGGGCCCTCGCCGCTGGCCGAGGATCAGCTCATCCGCGATCTCGCCAGCCCCGCGCAGACCGTCGCCCCGGCCCTCGTCGCGCTCGAACTTGACGGGCGCATCACCCGCCACCCCGGCGGCCTCGTCTCGCTCGCCGTCTGACCGCATGCCACCTGGGGCTCCAGCGCCGTTCTCTGACCCTGCGTTGACAAATCCCCTTGCCAGCCCACATGGTGCGCCGCCATAAGCGGCCCCCAGAGCCGGAAGGAGTGCCCATGCCCGTCGTCGTCGTCGAATCGCCTGCAAAAGCCAAGACGATCAACAAGTATCTCGGCGATGGCTACACGGTTCTGGCAAGTTATGGCCATGTCCGCGACCTGCCGCCCAAGGACGGTTCGGTCGATCCCGAGAACGGATTCGACATGACATGGGAGGTGGGCGCCGACGCACGCAAGCACGTCAAGGCCATCGCCGACGCGCTCAAGGACGATAACGCGCTCATCCTCGCGACCGACCCCGACCGCGAGGGCGAGGCGATCAGCTGGCACCTCGAGGAAACCCTGCGCAAGCGCAAGGCGATCAGCAAGGACACGCCGGTCAGCCGCGTCGTCTTCAACGCCATCACCAAGTCCGCCGTCACCGAGGCGATGAAAAACCCCCGTCAGGTCGACGCGCCGCTGGTCGAGGCCTATCTCGCGCGCCGCGCGCTCGACTATCTCGTCGGCTTCAACCTCAGCCCCGTGCTCTGGCGCAAGCTGCCCGGGGCGCGCTCGGCGGGGCGCGTGCAATCGGTCTGCCTGCGCCTCATCGTCGAGCGCGAGCAGGAGATAGAGGCGTTCAGGCCCCGCGAATACTGGTCCGTCAGGGCCCGCCTCACCACGCCGCGCGGGCAGGATTTCGAGGCCCGCCTCGTCACACTCGCGGGCGACAAGCTCGACAAGTACAGCCTGGAAAACGCCACGCAGGCCGACATGGCGGTGCAGGCGGTGGCGGCGCGTGCCCTCACCGTCACCGGCGTCGAGGCGAAACCGGCGACGCGCAACCCCTCGGCCCCGTTCATGACCTCGACCCTGCAACAGGAGGCGAGCCGCAAGTTCGGCATGGGCGCGCGGCAATGCATGTCCGCTGCGCAACGGCTCTACGAGGCCGGGCTCATCACCTACATGCGAACCGACGGGATCGACATGGCCCCCGAGGCGGTGATGGCCGCGCGCGACGCGATCAAGGACCGATACGGCGCGGACTATCTCCCGAAATCCCCGCGCATGTACAAGAACAAGGCCAAGAACGCCCAAGAGGCGCATGAATGTATCCGCCCCACCGACATGACGCGCGACGCCGGCAAGCTACGCATCTCCGACGCCGATCAGCGCAAGCTCTACGATCTGATCTGGAAACGCACGCTCGCCTGCCAGATGGCGGCCGCCCGGCTGGAGCGCACCACCGTCGAGATCGGCAGCGAGGACGGCCAGGTCGGGCTGCGCGCCACCGGGCAGGTGATGCTCTTCGACGGCTTCCTCAAGATCTACGAGGAGGGGCGCGACGACGTGGCCACCGACGACGACCGCCGCCTGCCGCAGATCGCGCTGGGTGACAAGGCTGGCTTCGCCAAATCCTCGCTGCGCACGGAATTCGCCAAGGCGCAAGAGGCCAAGGACACCCCCGCCGCCATGCTCTCGGAGAACGAGGCGGTGTTGGGTCTGCAACACTTCACCCAGCCTCCGCCCCGCTACACGGAGGCGACGCTGGTCAAGAAGATGGAAGAATTGGGCATCGGCCGCCCCTCGACCTATGCCAGCGTGCTCGGCACCATCGAAGAGCGCGAATACGTCCGCAAGGAACAGGGCCGCCTCATCCCCGAGGACAAGGGCCGCATCGTCACCACCTTCCTGATCAACTTCTTCCGCAAATACGTGGGCTACGAGTTCACCGCCAATCTCGAAGAGGATCTCGACCGGGTGAGCGCGGGCGAGGCCGATTACAAGGAGGTGCTGTCGCGCTTCTGGCGCGATTTCTCGGCGGCCATCTCCGAGACCTCCGAGCTCAGGATCAAGGAAGTGCTCGACGTGCTCGACGACGCGCTCGCCCCCACGCTCTACCCGCCCCGCGAGGACGGCGGCGACCCGCGCCAATGCCCGCTCTGCGGCACCGGACGGCTGCACCTCAAGACCTCGCGTTCGGGCGGATTCGTGGGCTGCGGCAATTACCCCGAATGCCGCTACACCCGCCCCATCGGCGGCGACGCGGCCGAAAACGGCGACCGCATCCTCGGCGAGGACGAGCACGGCAACGAGATTTCCCTGCGTTCGGGCCGCTTTGGCCCCTACGTGCAGCGCGGCGAGGCCACCGAGGACAACAAGAAGCCCGACCGCGCCAGCCTGCCCAAGGGCTGGAAGGCAGAGGAGATGACGCTGGAAAAGGCGCTCACCCTGCTGAGCCTGCCGCGCGAGGTGGGCGAGCATCCCGAGGGCGGCACGATCAAGTCGAATTTCGGTCGCTACGGCCCCTACATCATGCACCAGGGCCCCGATGACGCCAAACCGGTCTACGCCAATCTCAAGGACCCCAATGACGTGTTCGAGATCGGCATGAACCGTGCGGTGGAACTGCTCGCCGCCAAGCGCGCCAATCCCGGCGGGCGCGGGCGCGCGGCGGCCAAGGCCCTGCGCGATCTGGGCGAACATCCGGGCGAGGGCGGGCCGGTGCAGGTCTTCGAGGGACGCTACGGCCCTTACGTGAAATGGGGCAAGATCAACGCCACCCTGCCCAAGGACACGAGCCCCGAGGACATCACCCTCGAGGCGGCGACCGATCTCATCGCGGCCAAGGCGGCCAAGTCCGGCGGCAAGAAGAAGGCTGCGCCCAAAAAGGCCGCCGCCAAGAAGACCGCGGCCAAGAGCACGACCGGCAAGGCGGCCTCAAAGACCACCGCGCGCAAGAAGGTGGGCTGAGGCAGGGGCAGTCGAAATCTTCAAAGAGACCTCAGCGAAACTCTTGGGATTCCCTGAGATGGTTTGGTGGGGTATGTTTTGTCATGAGACAGAGTTTTTCGACCCAGCCCGCCTTGTTTGCTCCGCAGGAGTTGTTCGACCACCCGGCGCTTTGCGCTCTGGATGAGGTGGAGGTGCTGATTGACTGGGACCGCATTGCGGCGCTTTTGCCTGCGGGAGAAGAGAAGGTTCAGACCGGTCGTCCCGGCTATCCTGCGCTCACGCTGTTCCGGGCGCTGCTGCTGGGGCTTTGGTATGATCTGTCGGACGTGAAGCTCTCGGCTCAGCTGGCCCGGGACCTTCTGTTTCGCAAGTTCTGCCGCCTGGAGCTGGATGCGGGCGTGCCGGAGGCCTCGACGCTGGGGCGGTTCCGGGCGCGGCTGGGGGACCGTTTGGACGGCATTCTTGCGGAACTCGTCGCCATGCTGGAGGAGGCCCGGGTGATCCTCGCGGAGGGCCGGGTGGCCATCGTTGACGCAACCGTGGTCGAGGCGGCCCGCAGCAAGCTCTCGACGCAGGACCCGGAGGCGGGCTCGGCGGTGAAAGTCACCGTGAAGGGCCGCAGGCAGGCGGTCTGGGGCTGGCAGGCCTTTGTCAATGCCGACGAGGACGGGTTCGTGCGGCGCGTGACCGTGAGCCCCGGGAACCGGGCCGAAGTGGACAGCCTGTGTGATCTGATGGTCGGCGACGAGACCGCCCTCTATGCGGACAGCGCCTATATCGGGCCGCGAACCCGGGCGCTTCTGGCGCATCACGGGATGTGCGATCGGGTTCAGAAGCACGGGGTCCGCAGGCGCAAGCTGACGCCACAGGAGCGTGCCCGGAACGTTGAAATCGGCGTCACACGCGGGCGGGTGGAGGCGATTTTTGGCCACTGGAAGCGGCACTGGGGCCTGCGCCGAACCCGGTTCCTCGGGGGAGGTCAAAATGCAAGTCCTGACCCGTCTTGCGGCCATCGGCTGGAACCTGTGGAAAGGTGCCGGGTTCAAAGCGAGATACGGCTCATAACCCGGCTCCCTCACCAATCTCACCTGCCAATCAAGGCCACCACCGAAGCCTAACAACCGGCCCAAAACCATCCCGGGGGAAACAAATCCCACCTCACCGCTCAAACGAGGCGTTTCGCTGAGGTCTCTTAAAAGATTTCGGCGCGCTTTCTTTCAAAGAAAGCGGGCGTAATGGCCGGGGCTACGTAGTAATCCGTAAATCGCCGCGATGCAGCGCGCCCCGCGTTGACACCGCCCCCTGCCCCGCCGCATACCAAGGTCGACGGATTTCAGGAGGAGATGCGCGATGTCCAAGGTATACGGCTCGGCGGCCGAGGCGCTTGACGGGCTCTTGCAGGATGACATGACCATCGCCGCGGGCGGCTTTGGCCTCTGCGGCATCCCCGAGTTGCTGCTCGCCGCGATCCGCGATTCGGGCGCCAAGAACCTCACCTTCGCGTCCAACAACGCAGGCGTTGACGATTTCGGCATCGGCATCCTGCTGCAGACCCGGCAGGTCAGAAAGATGATGTCGTCCTACGTGGGCGAGAACGCCGAATTCATGCGGCAGTATCTCAGCGGTGAGCTCGAGCTCGAATTCAACCCCCAGGGCACGCTCGCCGAGCGGATGCGCGCAGGCGGCGCCGGCATTCCGGGCTTCTATACCAAGACCGGCGTCGGCACCCAGATCGCCGAGGGCAAGGAACACAAGGAGTTCCCCACCGGCCCCGGCGGCCAGCCCGAGACCTATATCCTCGAGCGCGGCATCTTCGCCGACCTCTCGATCGTCAAGGCGTGGAAGGCCGACACCACCGGCAACTGCATCTTCCGCAAGACCGCGCGCAACTTCAACCCGCCCGCGGCCATGTGCGGCCGCACCTGCGTGATGGAGGTCGAGGAGATCGTCGAGCCCGGCACGCTCGACCCCGACTGCATCCACCTGCCCGGCATCTACGTGCACCGCCTGATCCAGGGCGACCACGAGAAACGCATCGAACAACGCACCGTGCGCAAGAGGGAGGAAGCCTGATGCCCTGGACCCGCGACCAGATGGCGGCACGCGCCGCGCAGGAGCTCGAGGACGGCACCTATGTCAATCTCGGCATCGGCATCCCGACCCTGGTGTCGAACTACATCCCCGAGGGCGTTCAGGTGACGCTGCAATCCGAAAACGGGATGCTCGGCATGGGCCCCTTCCCGCTCGAGGGCGACGAAGACTCCGATCTCATCAACGCCGGCAAGCAGACCATCACCGAGCTGCCCCACACCGCCTATTTCGACAGCGCCACCTCCTTCGGCATGATCCGGGGCGGCAAGATCGCGATGGCGATTCTCGGCGCGATGGAGGTGGCCGAGAACGGCGATCTGGCCAACTGGATGATCCCCGGCAAGCTGATCAAGGGCATGGGCGGCGCGATGGACCTCGTCGCCGGCGTGCGCCGGGTGGTGGTGGTCATGGACCACACCAACAAGGCGGGTGAATCAAAGCTGCTCAAGAAATGCACCCTGCCGCTCACCGGCACCGGCGTGGTGAATCGCATCGTCACCAACCTCGGCGTGCTCGACGTGGTCGAGGGGGGCCTGCGCATCGTGGAATGCGCCGATGGCGTGACAGAGGACGAGATCCGCGCCGCCACCGACGCCGCGATCGTCAACTGAAACCGTCAACCGACCGGGGCCAGGCCGCCGCGCCCGGCCCCGGTCTAGTTCAACGCCAGGTCGAAGGCACAGGCGTCGGTGACGAGTTCGGGCCGCGTCTTGCACAGCCCCCGCGCCACCTCGAAGGCCGCGAGCACGCGCGGCACGTAATCGCGCGTCTCCGCAAAGGGGGGCACGCCGCCATGGTCGCGCAGCGCCCCCTCGCCCGCGTTGTAACCCGCCAGCGCCAGGATGACGTCGCCGCCGAATTCGCCGATCAGCCAATCGAGATAGGCCGCGCCGCCGCGGATGTTCTCGGTCGGGGCCAGCGGGTCGGCCACGCCGAATCGCGCCGCCGTGTCGGGCATGAGCTGCATCAGCCCCTGCGCCCCCTTCTCGGACACCACCTCCGCGCGCCCGCCCGATTCCACCGCGATCACCGACAGCACCAGCGCGGGCGACACCCGCGTGCCGACGGTGGCGCGCAGGATGTCGGCGCCCTGCGCGCGCAGGATGTCACGCAGGGTTTGCAGCCGCGGCACTGCCGGGGCCGCCCCATTGGGCGGATTGGCGAGACGTGTCATCGCGGCGCGCAGGCGCAAAGCCCCGTCAGCGTCGAGCGCGACGGGCACCTCCTCCCAGAACCAGCCGAGGCGCGGCTCCGCCCGCGCACCTGCCTCGCTCCCGCCGTCGGCAAGCGGGGCCTCGCGTGGCGTGATCTGCACCAGCGGGCCGCGCGGCGCACCGGGCTTCGGGGCTTCCTCGAACTTGGGCGAGAAGTCGGGAAAGGGCGGCGGGCCATCGCCCCGCGCGCCGCCACCCGGTGCCAGCGCGGCAAAAAAGCACAAAACCCTGAATATTCCGTTGATCGGCACTGCTCTGCCCCGGATCGTTTCCCTTCATCATGTCAACAATCCGCTCTCATGGCCAGAATCGTTGCGGGAAAGGGGTGTGAACTTGCGCGATTTTCGTCAAATTTTGCACGCAAAAGATGTATTTTGAGCGAAAAAA
>MRWG01000129.1_pt1 | contig 139155 bp, 148 predicted proteins | sample 1013341 | NCBI WGS metagenome assembly MRWG01 (sample SAMN06117577, study PRJNA244670) | biofilm metagenome | biome: Water; feature: Cathode Biofilm; material: Biofilm; isolation source: microbial consortium enriched at the cathode of a solar microbial fuel cell | place: USA: District of Columbia...
AGGGTGCTCGCCGAAATTCCTGTCCGGCGCGGCGGGCGGTAACGCTCCATTCCGTAGCCATTCCAAATCATCAGGCGGAGCGCCACGGCGCCCGCTGCGCCGACGGTTCCGTGAGGGGCCGGCTACGAGATACCCGGATGGCGCGCGCCAGTCCGGCTTTGGGCGCTGCCCTCTCCTCCCGATGATACCTGCGCAGGCAGGTATCCATGGACGAACAATTCGGCAGGCGCGAGGGGAGCGGCCTTACCATGCTTACCCGCCTGCGCGAGCATCTCCTGAACTTTGAAATGAGGAGACCTCATTGGTTGAGCGTAAAGAACAAATCCTTCCAGTCCGGATTGGTCTCTTCGATCAGGCGGATCTTCCAGGCGCGTTTCCATTTCTTGATCTGGTATTCGCGGGTCTTGGCACTTTCGCGCGTATCATGAACCTCATACCAGACCAGCCGCGTGACGCGGTTTCGACGGGTAAACGCTGCGCCCTAGCCTTCCCTGTGCTGCCACGCCCTTCGGGCTATATCATCCGTATGCCCGCAATACAGCGTGCCGTTCTTCTGGCTGGCAAGCAAGTAAACGTAAAACGCCACATTCCCCTCCGAAAGACCCCTCGTGCAGGCGGGGTGCATGGAAGATATGTCAGTCATGCGCAGGAGGAAAGCGCAGTTCATGGATACCTGCCTGCGCAGGTATCATCGTATGGGGTAAGCGAATTCTTGGAGGCGTGGGCACTCTTGTGGGATTGGATGGCGTGCAAGTCTTTGACTGTGGTAGGACGGTTTTCCAGTTCCCGAAGATACCTGCGCAGGCAGGTATCCATCTCCTGACGCTGCCTCATGCGCCGTGTCGACAGGTTCCGAGATGGCCCCAGCCTCCGCAGGGGCGCGCGAATAATCTGCCAGACAGTGAGAAAAAGCGCTTCAGATGCCAGCTACCCCGTAAGTCCCAAAACTTCCGACGCCACGATATCCCCATCGTAAAGCGCGCGACCGAGAATAGACCCCGCAATCGGCGCATCTGCCGCGATCAGGGCACGGATGTCGTCCGTGCTGGCGACGCCGCCGGAGGCGATGATCGGGATGCTGACCGTATTGGCGAGATCTGCCGTGAACGGAACATTGACGCCGGTCTTCAGGCCGTCGCGGCCAATATCGGTCGCGACGATGGCGGCGACGCCGCAGCCTTCAAAGGCTTTCGCAAGTTCGGTCGCCTTCATGTCGCTGGTCTCGGCCCAGCCCTCGACCGCGACCATGCCGTCCTTGGCATCGATGCCAACCACGACCTGCCCCGGCAGGGCGCGGGCGGCTTCCTTGACCAGTTCCGGGTCGCGCAGCGCGGCCGTGCCGAGAATGACGCGCGAAATGCCGGCTTCCAGCCAGGCATCAATTTGCGCGCGGGTGCGGATGCCGCCGCCGAGTTGCACCGGCGCATCGGTCGCCTTCAGGATCGCCTCGACCGCGGCGCGGTTGACCGCCTTGCCTTCAAAGGCGCCGTTCAGGTCCACCACGTGAAGATGCGTGAACCCCGCCTCGCGAAAGGCTTTCGCCTGGTCGGCCGGGCTGTCGGAAAACACCGTCGCCTGGTCCATCTCACCGCGCAGCAGGCGCACGCACTGGCCGTCTTTCAGGTCGATGGCGGGATAGAGGGTAAAGCTCATATTGTCTCCTTAGCGCTCACCCTGAGCAAAGTCGAAGGGCGAGCCGGGTCATGGGGTCCATGTCAGGAAATTGGAAAGGATGCGCAGGCCCACGCCTTGCGATTTCTCGGGGTGGAACTGCGTGCCGAACAGATTGTCCCGCGCCACTGCTGCGGTGATCGCCTGCGCGCCATAGCTCGCCGTGGCGGCAATATCGGCGGGGTCTGTCACGGTAAACGCGTAGGAATGGGTGAAATAGACATGCGGCTCAGCCCCGAGCCCCGCCAGCACCGGGTGCGGCGCGCCGGTATAGCTGAGGCCGTTCCAGCCCATATGCGGCACACGAAAGCCCTCGCCCGGCTGGATGCGGGAGACCTCGCCGCCGATCCATTCGAGCCCCGGCGTCGCGCCGTCTTCACGGCCGGTCTCGGCCAGCAGCTGCATGCCCACACAGATGCCGAGGAAGGGGGTGTTGCCATTCAGGCAGGCGGCTTCCAGCGCCTCGACCACGCCCGCCTGCGCCCGCAGGCCCGCTGCGCAATCGGCAAAGTGCCCCACGCCCGGCAACACAACCCGCTCGGCGGCGAGGATGTCTTCGGCGCGGTTCGTGATGCGGATCTCATGCCCACTGCCGGACAGGCGCGCGGCTTCGCGCAGGGCGCGGCCTGCCGAGTGCAGGTTTCCGGATCCGTAGTCGATAAGGGCAACAAGGCTCATGGCCGCGCTCTTAGCCTCGCCGCGCCCGTGAGGGAAGGGGCAAGCCTCCCTTGCGCCCAGGGGCAAGGTGCCGCAATCTCGACAGGAAACGACCTCACACGGAGCCTGCCCATGCGATCCATCCTGCCCGCCCTGTCCGCCTGCCTGCTCATGGCCTGCGCCGCCACCCCCGCCTGGCCCGATGCAGCCGAGTCTGCTGCGCTGGAAGAGGCGCGCAATCAGGCCGAGCTGACCAGCGAATTGTCGAGCAAGCTCTGGGAATGGGCCGAGGTCGGGTACCAGGAGGAGAAATCCTCCGCCCTGCTCCAGCAGACCCTCGCGGATGAAGGCTTCACGGTCACGCCCGGCGTCGCTGGCATCCCCACCGCCTTCATGGCCGAGTACGGCTCTGGTGGCCCGGTCATCGCCCTGCTCGCGGAAATGGACGCCCTGCCGGGTATCAACCAGGCGGCCTCACCGGATCGCGAAGAAGTCGACGGCAAGGGCGCGGGCCACGCCTGTGGCCACAACCTGTTCGGCGCGGGCTCTGTCTCTGCGGCGGTCGCGATCCGCCACTGGCTGGAAGACAGCGGCACGCCGGGTCGCATCCGCGTTTATGGGACGCCCGCAGAAGAGGGGGGCTCTGGCAAGGTCTACATGGTCCGCGCGGGCCTCTTCAACGATGTCGACATTGCCATGCACTGGCATCCTGGCGACCGGAACTCAGCGGCAGCCAACACGTCGCTTGCCAATCGCTCGGCGAAGTTCCGCTTCTCGGGGATTTCCGCTCACGCCGCTGGCGCGCCGGAGCGGGGGCGTTCCGCGCTTGATGGGGTCGAGGCGATGAACATGATGGCCAACATGATGCACGAACACATCCCCCAGGATGCGCGCATGCACTATGTCATCACGTCCGGTGGCTCTGCCCCCAATGTCGTGCCGGACTTTGCCGAAGTCTTCTACTATGTCCGCCACCCTTCACCGAAGGGCGTTGAAGCCATCTGGACCCGCCTCGAAGACGCGGCCCGGGGCGCCGCGCTGGGCACGGGCACTGACGTGGAATGGGAAATCATTCACGGCAACAATCCGCTGCTCGTGAATGAGAAACTGGCCCGCATGATGGACGAGAAACTCCGGCTGGTTGGCGGGGTGGACTACACGCCAGCTGAGCGCGAATTTGCCGAGACCATCGCCTCGACCTTTGACAACCCGGCACGCGATATTGCCTCAGCGGCTGAAGTGCAGGATTTCGAAGTCTCCATGGGGTACGGCTCCACCGATGTGGGCGATGTCTCCTACGCGGTCCCGACGGTCGGCCTGCGCACAGCGACTTGGGTGCCGGGCACATCGGCGCATTCCTGGCAGGCAGTTGCGGCCAGTGGCACGTCGATTGGTCATAAGGGCACACAGGTCGCCGCGGAGACGCTGACGCTGGCGGCAGTGGAGCTGTTCACCAATAAAGGCCTGCGTGTTGAAGCCCGCGAGGAATTCGACGCGGCCCGGGGTCCGGATTACGAGTACAAGTCGCTGCTCGGTGACCGTGAGCCGCCGCTTGATTATCGGAAATAAGACCCCTTAGAGGCTACCCTTGGTGCTTGCCGGCTTGCCGCCCAGTTTCGGGTCGACCGCAATTGCCGCGCGAAGCGCCCGGGCGGTGGCCTTGAAGCAGGACTCGGCGATGTGGTGGCAGTTCTCGCCATAGAGGTTCTCTATGTGCAGGCACATGCCACCATTTCCGGCCAGGGCATGAAAGAACTCCTTGAAGAGTTCGGTGTCCATTTCGCCGATCTTGTCGCGACTGAAATCCACTTTCCAGATCAGGTAAGGCCGCTTGCATAGGTCCAGCGCGGCGCGGGACAGCGTCTCATCCATCGGCACATAGGCGTGGCCAAATCGCGTGATTCCTGCAAAGTCGCCAAGCGCCTTCATGATCGCCTGTCCGATAACAATTCCTGTATCTTCAACGCTGTGGTGCATGTCGATATGAAGATCGCCCTTGCACCGCACAGTCAGGTCGATAGCCGAATGCTTGGAGAAGCTCTCCAGCATATGATCGAAAAAGCCGATCCCGGTTTCGATGTCGGACTTTCCAGTGCCATCCAGATCAACGGTTACCGAGATATCGGTTTCCTTGGTGGTACGGGTAACGGTGGCGGTACGATTATTGGTCATCTAGGCCCATATAGTGGTTTGAATGTCTTACAGCTAGCGCGTTTTGTTCACTGATTCCTAAACATATTCCGGAAAACATAGTTACCGCACACATAGGTGGCGAGTGGTGAGGAATATCTAAGCGTGGACAAACAGAGTTTCATCTCGAGACTTCTGGGCCGGATGACCATTCCCCGGTTTGCCGCGTGGTGCGCAGCGGTCGCAACGATTATCATTTTTGTCGGCGTATGGACGATTGAGCAGGCCTATGGTGCGCTCATCGAAGGTAAAGCATGGACAGACATGTCTTTGCCGATTTGGGCGATCATGCTGTTGCTGCTGTCTTCATCGGTCGTGGCCGCCATTACAGCCTGGTTTTTTGCCCGGGAATTCCAGAACGTCCTGGTTGATTTCACACGATATCTTGAAGTGGCGCAGGTTGATCCGTCGGCGCGCTTGTCCAATGTTTCGTTTGTCGAGCTCCGCCGGTTGCGGTCGGTTGTCATCCGATCGGTCGGCAAGTTGCGGCGCGACAATGATGCGCTTCGACGCACGGCCTACGAAGATCCGCGCACGAGCATGCCAAACCTGATTGCGCTGGAAGAACACATAACCAAGACCCTGCCCCGCGCAAAATACGAAACGCCCGCCGCGCTCATCGTCCTTGATCTCGATAATTTCACGCGGGCTTCCGAGCGACTTGGTGCGCTTGCGAGCGAAGCCGTCCTGAAGGCGTGTGGACAGCGTATGACGAATGCGCTCGACTCGCTCGAGGGTCCGGTTCGCGCCGGGCTGAACAACTCCATGCTGGCCGCGATGCAGGCCGACAGTTTCGCCTTGTACCTGCCAAGCGCGGTCAGCCGCGACTACGTCTCGAACATTGCACGCGCTATTCGGCTTGCCTTTGCGGATCCTTTCATCGTGTCCGGACAGTCTGTAACGCTGGGCATTTCTGGCGGTATCGTCATCGCGCCCGAAGACGCCGATACGATGCACAAATTGTTTCGTCACGCAGAGCTTGCCCTGCGCCAGGTTCGTACCGACACCGGATCCGGCTTCCGTTACTTCTCGCCACGCCTGAACCGTGTTGCGCGTGGCAAGTATATGCTGGAAGCTGAACTGCGCGACGCAGTCGCCAATCGTGAATTCAAGACGCATTTCCAGCCCAAGATCGATTTTCAGACCGGCCAGGTCGTCGGTGCCGAGGCCTTGGCTCGTTGGGTCCGACCGAACGGGAAGATCATCTCTCCGAACACATTTATTCCGCTGGCAGAAGAAACCGGACTCGTGACCCAGATTGGGGAACAGGTTCTTGAAGCGGCTTGCGAATCCGCCCGCATCTGGATGCAGGAAGGCTTCAACGCAACGGTCGCGGTAAACGTGTCACCGCGCCAGTTTCAGTCCAGTGATCTGACAGAAACCGTCCTGGCGATCCTCAAGCGTACTGGCCTGCCACCGAACCGCTTGGAGCTTGAGATCACGGAAAGCATGGCCGTGTCCGAACCTGAAAAGGTTGCGCGGGTGATGCGCCCTCTACGGAGCCTTGGGACGAAACTGGCGATTGATGATTTTGGAACGGGGCATTCCAACTTGTCCATTCTGACCCAGCTGCCGTTTGACGTTTTCAAGATCGACCGCCAGTTCGTCTCTGCGCTTGAATCGGACGAGCAAGCTCCCGCGATCATTGAAATGATTCTGGCCATGGCCGAAACGCTAGGGCTGAATACGGTTGCGGAAGGTGTTGAAACTGAGCGTCAGGCAGACTTCCTGCGTCGGCGCGGCTGCTCGATGGCCCAAGGCTTTCTGTACAGCGCAGGTCTGCCACATGAGGCCTTCATGGATTTCATTCGGGGCTGGAGTAGCAAGAGTGAGGCATCGCGCCTTAAGGTCGGCTAACGCGCAGGATTGCGACGGTACACATTGACGATTGCGTCCTTGTATTCCGCCTGCAGCCAAAACTCATAGCCGCATTTGTCAGCGACTCGTTGGGACCCGGCATTGTCCGGATCAATGATGCAGACGCTTTGCCCCGGGCGGTTCTCATCGAGCCAATCATGCATCGCGCCAACGGCTTCGCTGGCGTAACCCTTTCCCCAAGCGACTTCCGCAAAGACCCAGCCGGCTTCTGGCCATTCAGACAAGTCCGGCGTCATGCCGCGCATAAAGTCTGCGAATCCGCCTTCACCGATGAATGCGCCTGTCTCACGATCCTCGATTGCCCAGGAGCTATACCCCAGCAGGTCCCACATTCCGCGATTGCGGCAGATGGTAAACCAGGCTTCCTGACGTGATCGCGGAGTTCCGCCTATATGTTGGGTCACTGATGGAGACCCCCACATGGCTGCAGATGGCTCGAAGTGACGGGTCTCGTGGGGACAGAGTACCAATCGATCGGTGATGATGACAGGCAGGGTCATGACTGTTGCCGCCTCAGGTATTTTGCTTCATCTTTTCCAGCATGGCCCCCATGGCCGCATGTACGGCTTGCATGCCCTTCAGTGGTCGAACCATAACTTTGAAGTCTTCAATCTGTCCGTCAGGGTTCCAGGCGATCATATCAACTCCATTCACTAGCACGCCATCCATTTCGCATTGAAACTCAAGGACCGCCTTGTCGCCGCAATCGAATACGCGTGTGTAGCGGAACGTGTCGCCGCCCAGCGTTTGTCCGGCAGCGGTCAAGTAGGCCATCGTGATTGGCTTGCCCTCCTGCGGTGTATGCACAACCGGACTCTTGAAGACCACATTGTCAGCGAGTTGGACAGACAGACCAGCAGGTGAATGGTCACCATTCATCCAATCAAACCAGCGTTGCAGGTTTGGGCTATGGCCCGTCATGGCGATAAGGTGTTCAGCCATCGGATTTCCTCTCGATTATTCTTGTATTGCGGTGACCGGTTTTCCGATCAGGTAATCGCCCGGATCATTGAAACAGCTCCCGCGAAGTGCGACCCAGCCGCCAGGAAAGTCTGGCTCCGTGAACACGATGTCCACGCGACCCCAATTATAGTGGGATTCCCCCGTTGCCGGATCGGTGACGGCAACATCACAGAGCTCGATCTCCGGACTTTCCGCCTCAATCCATATGCCGGCATAGGCGGTTCGGCCCTCATAGACGCCTGCCAGATCCTTGATGTAGACGGTGCCGCGCTCGGTCAGGCCCGGATAAGACCAGACGGCCCAGCCGTCATCGGTCTCATCTTCGTAGACGACGTCACCAATCGGTGTGGACCAGACTTCATCTGCGATAGCAGACAGGCTTATCAAGCTCAGACCCAGCAAGGCCGTAATGGATTTCCGCATCACTGATACTCCCTCTTCCAAGGGAAACCCTATCACGCAAATGCTCGGCGTGAAGAGGGATCAGGTCGCGTATGCGGCGGCTAGCTCGGGATCTTTCGAAGCGACGAGGTCTGCCAGGTCGGAAATCACCTTGGCCTGTTTCCAGGTCGCATCGTCCTGCATCTTGCCATCAATCATGGCCACACCAGAGCCATCCGGCATGGCATCAAGGATCTTGCGCGCGAATTTCACCTCGTTTGGATCGGGGCTGAAGACCTTTTTGGCGATGGCGATCTGGTTCGGGTGAAGGCTCCACGTGCCTGAGCAACCCAGCAGGAAGGCATTGCGGAATTGCTGTTCGCAGGCGTCAAGATCGGCAATATCGCCAAAAGGACCATAGAAGGCGTTGATCCCTGCCATCCGGCAGGCATCAACCATACGGGCGATCGTATAGTGCCAAGGATCCTGCTGGGCTGAGTCGCGTGGGCTGCCATCTTCATTCGGATCGTCGATTACGCGGTAGAAGGGATGGCCACCCCCGACGCGAGTGGTCTTCATCTTGCGGTCCGCAGCCAGGTCTGCCGGGCCCAGGCTGATACCCTGCATGCGCGGACTGGCCAGTGCGATCTCTTCTACGCGTGCCATCCCCTGGGCGGTTTCAAGAATGGCGTGGAACAGGATCGGCCGCGTGAGACCCGCCTTTGCCTCCAATTGTGCAACATACTGATCGGCGAAATGGATGTCCCAGGGACCTTCGACCTTTGGCAGCATGATCACGTCCAGCTGATGACCGGCTTTTAGAACCAGTTCACTCACATCTTCCTGAAACCACGGGGAGTTCAGCGGGTTCACGCGGCTCCAGAAGCCCGTTCCCTTGCCTTGCCAATCATACATGGACGCCATTTCGATAGCACCGGCGCGAGCCGCATCCTTAGCGTCAGCGGGGATGGCATCCTCAAGATTTGCGAGCATCACATCCACGCCTTCGGCCATGGTCGGCACCTTGGCCCGGACCTTGTCCAGATGCGGCGGGACAAAATGGATCATCCGCTCCAGCCTGATGGGCAGGTCGTGCATCGGGGCGGGTGCACCGATGGCCAGGGGCTTGAAGAAGTCTCTTGGTGTTTTCGTGCTCATGCGTTCCTCCTTGTTGCGGCGCAACATAGAGGGCGGTTGTGCCGCGTCAATCAGACAGAAAGGCTCAGGCCGGTGATTCGACGACAGAGAGATTCATGCTGAAGGAGCGACGCTCGCCCGGCGACTTGAACGGATAGACACTGTGAAACATGTAGGATGGAAATATATAGAAATCCCCGACGCGTGGGCGGATCATGAAGTTCGATACCGAGTAATGGGTGTCGGTGCCGTGCGCGAACTGAAGATGTCCGTGAGAAGGGTGATGGTCGAGGTCGTCCTCGGCCCATTCCTGATCAATCCCGTCCGGTAGTTTCAGATAGCCGACGCATGAGAGCGCGCATCCGGTATGGATGTGGAGCGGGTTATACTCATGTGCAAACTGGCGGACGAACCATCCGGCCATGACGTTCAGCTCAAAGCGCTTGGTCGTATGGTCATAGTCGCCGAATGAACCACGGCGGCTGGCGCGAATATGGTACTCGATCAGCGCGTTGCCGAGCGCAGCGGCGGTGGCGTCCACGAGGGATTTGGGAAAACGGAGTTCCTGCCGGACCTTGCCCACAAGGCTGCCCGAATGATCTTCCAGCTGTTCACTCATTGAGGCGTTCAGATGGGCGACCAGCGCAGGCGGTATGCGGACATAGCCCATCATGGGGCCAAAGGGCGTAAAGAATTCCTTCTCGCCAGAAGGCGTGAATATGGCCGACACAGCGGACTCCCGTCGCGCGGCCGCACACCTCACCCGGTGCGGTCGTTACTATACTTGATGGAAACGCCCTCAGCGGGTGTCTAAACCCGCAGCTGAACCTGGGTCAACGTCGATCTCGGGAAAAGTCGAAATCAATTGTGGAACGTCAGGCAGGGAACTTTCACCTGTTCCGGGCGTTGCAGGGGGAGCTTATCCAAAAAGGAAACCCTGCATGTCCCTGCTCATGATCCTACTCACAATATTTCTCCCACCTGTCGCAGTTGCGATCAAGGAAGGCATTGGGCTTCAATTCCTGCTCAACGTGCTACTGACACTGATTGGCTGGCTGCCCGGCGTTGTTCATGCCTTTTGGGTCGCGTCGCGCGGATCCGCTACCGCCGCCTGATCACTCTTCTGCCGAGGCGGTTTCTACGTCGGGCCGCGATGCCCGGCGGAACACCGCTACGGTAAGAGCTGCGACTCCGATCGCGGTGACAACCTCCCCGCCTATGATGACGTTCAGTCCTGCATGAAGCTCGGACAGGATAGCCCAAGTCGCTGTCATGAAGGTGATCGCGGCGATTTCCGAGATCAGGATGGTTGGAATAAGAGCATTCAGAAAGCGTTTCATCTGAGACGTCCATACAAAAGCATTGCGAACTCGCGTCGTCATATATCGGCATGACTCCCGGTTTCAGCAATGCTGAAAACTTTTTCTCGTGCTAAATCTTTGTGGCCAAGGGGTGCGCTGTTTCGAGAAGCTCCGCGAGCTCGTCCGTCAGGACGTGCGTGTAGATTTGTGTTGTCGCGATATCGGCATGGCCCAGCAATGTCTGGACGCTTCTCAGATCGGCGCCCCCCATGAGCAGGTGAGTTGCATAAGCGTGCCGCAACGCGTGCGGGTGGACTCTATCCGGGCGGATACCAGCTTTCAGTGCCAAGGCTTCGAGCAACTGTCCCAGGCGGCGGCGGGTGAGATGTCCTGATTTTCCTCGCGACGGAAACACAAAGGGTTCAGCTCGGCTCCTTGTAAGTGAGGCTTCCGGCAAGTGATCTTCGCGTACTTTCAGCCAATCTGTAAGCCCGCGCAAAGCGGGGCGCCCCAGTGGGCACAACCTTTCCTTGCCGCCTTTGCCGCGAACGATCACATCCGTTGTGACCCAGCGGGCTTCCTTGCGCCTCGGCAATTGGCCGAGTTTGAGAGAGACAAGTTCTGTTGCCCGCAGGCCCGCCCCATAGAGCAGCTCCACAAGACATTTCAGCCTCAAATCGTCGCCGCAGCAATCCAGCAGACGAGCCATCTCTTCGCGAGACAGGACATCGGGCACGTCCCGGCCGGGCTTTGGGCCGTCAATCTTCGCGGTGGGATCATCCTTGCGGTCTCCTTCCTCAAACAGGAAGCGAAAGAAGCGTCGGACCGCGGACAGCTTTCGGGCTTGTGACGATGGAGCCATGCCTCGCTTGGACAAATCCCTCAGCCAGCCTGAAATTTCACTTCCTTCAGCATCACATAACCCGCCACCACAAAATTCGGATGCGTCCAGCAAGTCCCGTCCATAGGCGTCCAGCGTATTTGCGGATGAGCCGCGCTCTGCAGACATCATTTCAAGGAAGGCTTCGATGCGCGCGCGGTCAGACATTGCCCGACCTTGGCGCGCCGCGCCTAAAATTGCGTGAACATCATTCCGGTTTGACCCAGATCGGCGATGTCCAAGCCCGCTCCTGAACGAGAACGGGCATGTCGGGATTGGGTGGTGATCCGTTACGTACCGCGTCCCATGTCGACCAGCGACAAGATGGATTCTCGAGAACGCGGACGTAATAAGCTGCGCGGCGCGTCGGATCGTAGTTTGGGTCAGTCCACAGTGTTTTTAACTCGCCAACGCCACTGCCGGGGCGTGTAGAGCAGTCGGATATGTCTACATTGGCACCATTGTCGGGGCACCGGTGCGTGTCCGAATCTGGTTCGACATTGCCGGAACATGCAGCATCGTAGACGGCCTCATGCGCCTTGCCCTGGGCATCGGTCCACACTTTGATGACCTGCAAACGCTGCAGCGGATAAGAAGCCGGATCCCGAATCGCCCAAGCGAGAAATGACGGGGCCTGCTGTTTTCCGACCAGGTCGCCGCCCTGTGGCACGCCAGTGCGGTAGGCTGCTGACACCAGGTCCGGATCTGCCAACATTTCCTGATCAAATCCGTATCCGGCAAACATGCGTGCTTTTATGCGCGGCCCGGACGTGCCGAACGTCTCCTTGCGACGAATGGCGTCGAAGATGGCATCCCGCGTATTTTCGTCGGCCCATACGCCGGCCAGCCCGGATGCGCTGTACTTGCCGGCAGACAGCTTGCGTCGCATGCTGGGCTTTACCGCGCCGGGCGGCAAGCTATTCAGCGATACAACACCGTCCCAACTGTCCGCACCTGCTGGTGGGACGGAATGTCGGAACTCAGGATTGGATCCGTCTTGGGGGAACTTGCCAGTAAAGTTCTTCTCATCGAAAGACCCGGCGCCGATATGTGTATCGCTGGAGCCAATGAAGCCGAACTTGTAAGGGTTGAAGCTCTCTGTTTCTTCGAAACCCAGTCCACGCGCCAACGCGTTGCGGGCGAAACCTCCGAGGTGCGGCGTCGACTTTGCGGCGCTTCCAACCAAGGTGTCGTAGATCTCGAAGTTTGCCCATTCGTCATTCGGGGATAGTGCTGGGTGGACTTCCGAGGTGCCTTTGACCTGGGAGATTTCAATTACCGGTTCGTTGCGCATGCGGGTGATCGCATAATCTGCAGTCAACTGACCGCCCTCATAGGTTTCGGACGCAAACATTTCGCCATTGGATGCGTTGGAATTGTGCGGGATGGAGATGACATCCAGACCCTCAGCGCGCCGCGCATCCATCCAGGCCCACAAGTCTTCCGGATTTGGGGAGTCGAGGGTGGAAAAAAGCCGGTCCGGCGCGTCTCCACGAAATATGACGTTCCGGTGCAGGTTCGCTGCGGCGGGAACTTCCGAGTCCATGACCTCTGTCATGGCGGTGAATTCGTAACCGGAGAAGGCGGTGAACTTGCCGGGCTCATTGTGGCGTTCGGCCGTCTCAATGTTCTTCATCCAGGCCGAGTCGATGACGTCTCGATCGTAGATCTCATCCACTGCTTCGCCCGTCACGATGGTGATGCCCACATTATGGAATGACTGGGCAGGGTTCGTCGCGTCCGGTCCAAATACGGATTTTGCGAAATTCGTGCGCGACAGATTCGTACCGGGCGTTGCCATGACCGGCATGATGCCGAGATATTCGCCATGATCTGTGACGGCCAGAAAATCGAGCGGGCTGTCCAACTGGATCTCGTAACCGCCGTCGGTGATTATTTTCTCGCCCTTTGCATAGCGATATGCGTCATCGGGTGTTGCCCGGACGGACGATATGAAGGCGTCAAAGGACTGTCCGGTATGGACGTGCAGGTCGCCGAATAATGCAGTCCTGTCAGCGGGATCTATTGATGTTGAGCTCGCCGTGGCAATCGCAGCCGGTGCGGGCTCTGGTTCGGATGCTTGGGATTGTGTCTTGTCTGGCGCCCCACATGCCGTGGCTGCAAGTGCCAGTGCAGACGCCCCGGCCAGTATGGATACCCTCATCGATTCCTCCCGTTTTTCGTCCACAATCAGCCTTCTGGAGGCAAGATCAACGAAATTCGGGAAATTTCTAGTTGAGCGCCTTCCAGTAGCCAGTTGATTCCAATGCCATCTCCCGGGCGGCATCCTCTGCGCCGATCCGTTGCAGTGCTTTCAGGAGCAAGAGTAGGCTGGCGTCATCGAGTGCGGTCGGATCGCCTTTGGTCATGCCTACCGTGGACAGAATAACCTCTCCTGCAGCATCTGCCTCAGCGGAGGCAAGCACGCCTACCAATTGCAAATCTATTTCCGGGGTGGATTTGCGTTCGGGCGCATTCACGATCAAGCGGCGCGCATCCGCCGGGGGCGCAATGCCGAGAGCGGTCCATAATGCGAAAAGACGAGCAGCGGTCTGCTTTTGCAGGTCAGACTCGGCAAGTGTGGCTAGACGTTCTCCAATATAGTCGCTGGCGCTGCGTGTCGTCTCGCTGCCCGCAAGTGTCACCAGAGCCGACATGAGCGCGGCATCAAAGCTGCCATCTTCGCGCGCGCCTTCCATCGTATTGGCGGATGACCAGTCCTTGGCGGCAGTGTAATGGTCGGTGGCCAGCGCAGCCCGCGCGAAGATCGGAGCGTTGGCTGCCGTGAAAGTGTTGATCGGTAGGCGTTCGACGTCCTCCCATAATAGCCGCGCGACCGCGCTGAAATGGGCTGGTGTGTCCATAGCGCCTTCCAGTGCTGCGGCGAGCGCAAAAGCGCGATCTTCATCAGTGACAAGCGGATCGCGCGCTGCATAGAGCGCGCTCTCCAAAGGCGTAGAGGGCACGAAGCCCGGTTCGGATATCAGCTTGAGGAAGAGTGCCTGATAATCATCCGTCTCCAGCATGCCAGCTTGGCTGGCCATTCCTGCGGATTGAACACGCAGAGTGATTGGCAATTTCGGATGCAGGGCCATTGCGGCTGCAAGGTCGGGACGATTCGCGGGGACGGGTGCCTCCGGAGGCGTGAGGCCCGCCTCGGCAGAGATGGCAAGGTTCAGTCCCGAAGAGTAATCTGCCTCTGGCGCGTCAGGCAGTTCGCCGGATGTCGCAAACACAGCGGCCAGAAGCCAGGAATCGACGGCATCCTGTTGCAAGGCCATTTCAATCGCGAGTTCTGCGCCGGCAGTATTGCCTTGCAGTGCCGCGCAGACCGCGCGCAATTTGGCCCAATAACCTGAAAGACGGTCTGGCGCATTCAGCATATCGCAGGCTGTTGCTTCATTGCCCAGCGCAAGATTGAGATCTGCAACGATTTCATCCGCGTCGAGGCCAGGAGGAGGAGTATCGAGTCGTGCCATGAGGGTGGCTGCGGCTTGGGCTTCGCCGAGGTCGTACATGATACGTGCCCGTTCGGCCCTTAGCAGGGGTTCCTGCATTCCCGCTGGTGGTGTGGCGGGCGACAGGGCCATGCGTTGCATCAACGTGCGTTCAGCCGGAGTCAGGTCGTGTGTGCGGACATCTCGCATCAATGGCAGCAAATCATCAGCGTCGGACGCGCGCCACATATCGGTTGGCAGGGAAGGCTCGCCCGCCTCGAGGAAGCTCATTCCCCACGGATTCACCAGCTCTAGACCGGAATCCTCGATTTGCGCGCCTGCCGGTAAGCTCCCGGCGAGGATGAGGCACACGACCGAGACAACGCCCTTAAAGGACATTGTCGACCTCGATGCGGACTTCACCGGGCTCTGGTTTACCCTTTTCGGCCTGTCCGCCCAGCCACCAGGCCGCGCCGAGGACAAGTATTGCCAGCAGGCCTAAAAGGATCAGAAACTTGCGCATGGCTATTTACCCCTAGATACAGAATTCCGGCGCTGGATTGCGAAGGCGCGACAGCAACTATAGGACAAGTACCGAACGGAGCCCGAAAGTCCAGAATGCCTTCTGACAGTGACAGTACTTCCAGACCGGTTGACGCGACATTGCCCTACATGTCGCGAACCGTCGCGCTTGTCGGTTTGATGGGGGCAGGAAAATCTACCGTCGGGCGCCGCTTGGCCGAACGATTGGGCCGAGAGTTTTATGACAGTGATTCGGAGATCGAGAAGGCGGCGGGCCTATCAATAACCGATATTTTCAAACTGCACGGAGAAGAGGATTTTCGGCGCGGGGAGCATCAGGTGTTGAAGCGGCTATTGGAGTTGCCTCCCCACGTGTTGGCTACGGGCGGGGGTGCCTACCTGAATGATGAGACCCGCCTGTTGATGCAGAAGAACGCGGTCACCATCTGGCTGAATGCTGATCTCGAAACTCTTTGGCGACGTGTCCAGAAGCGCGATACGCGTCCCTTGCTGAGGCGTCCGGATGCGAAGGACGTACTGACCAATCTGTTGGCAGAGCGCGAGCCGATCTATTCCCAAGCCGATCTCGTCGTGCCGTCAAAGGACGGACCGCACGCGGCCACCGTCAATGCCATATACAAGGCCCTCCAGACATGGACACCGAAGTGAACGTGACCGCACCACCGCTTGAGACCGTCACGGTCGAGCTCGAAGATCGCAGCTATGACATTCTCGTCGGCCACGGCGCGCTGGACCAGCTCGGTGCGCGCGTGTCGGCCATGATCAAACAGCCGCGGGTCTTCGTGCTGACAGATGAGACGGTCGAGCGGATGCACCGACATCGACTGGATGAGGCGCTTCGGTCAACCGGTGTGACGACGCATTGGAAATCCCTGACGCCGGGCGAGAAAACGAAGTCGTTTTCCAATCTCGAAGAGATCCTCGACTGGTTACTTGAGGCCTCTGCTGACCGCAGCGATGTACTCATTGCGCTCGGTGGTGGCGTGATCGGTGATATTACGGGGCTTGCAGCCAGCCTTATGAAGCGCGGCATGAAATTCGTGCAGGTGCCGACGACCCTGTTGGCCCAGGTCGATTCCTCGGTCGGCGGCAAGACCGCGGTGAACACGCCGCGCGGGAAGAATTCGATTGGTGCATTCTATCAGCCGCAATTGGTGATAGCTGATACGTCCCTGCTTGAAACGCTGCCGCCGCGAGAGCTGCGCGCTGGTTACGCCGAGATCGTGAAATATGGATTGATCAATGATCCGGGTTTCTTTGCGTGGCTTGAAGAGCATGGCGAAGCGGTGCTGGCACTGGACCCAGCGGCAATAGCGCAAGCGGTTGCCACCAGCTGTCGTGCCAAAGCGGCCATCGTTGCGGAAGACGAGCGCGAAACCGGCGTCCGGGCGCTGCTTAACCTCGGCCACACGTTTGGCCATGCACTTGAGGCGGCAAACGGCTATGCGCCGGATCTGTTGCACGGCGAGGCCGTTGCCATCGGCATGGCGCTCGCATTTCGCTATGGCGCAAGTCAGCGTATCACGCCGCAATCCGATGCAGACCGTGTGACGGCGCACCTCAATGCGACGGGGTTGCAATCAAGCATTCCGGGACGTCAGGGTGGGCCTTACATCGCTGCGCGACTGGTCGAGCTAATGCAGCAGGACAAGAAAGCCAGCGGCGGCAAAGTACCCTTGATCCTCGCACGCGGTATTGGCCAGTCCTACATCCACAAGGATGCAGATCTTGCGTCCGTCGAAGCATTTCTCCGTAGCGAATTGCTGGAGAGCTGATCCACACATATGAGACCCCACCCATGATTGCCGGTTACATCATCTCAATTTTCGTGCTGCTCGGCATGTCAGGCTTCTTTTCGGGGTCTGAGACGGCGCTGACGGCCGCGTCGCGTGCGCGCATGCACCAGCTTGAAAAGGATGGTGACAAGCGGGCCGAGACAGTGAATCGCCTGATCAGTAATCGCGAAAATCTGATTGGTGCGATCTTGTTGGGCAACAACCTGGTAAACATCCTCGCCTCGGTGCTTGCCACGTCGCTGTTTACCTCATTGTTCGGACCGGGCGGTGTCGCGCTGGTGCTGGCTACCGGCGTGATGACGATTCTGGTACTGGTGTTTGCCGAAGTCCTGCCGAAAACTTATGCGATCACGCGTCCCGACACTATGGCGATGAGCGTAGCGCGGCCGATCAGTGGTCTGGTTTGGGCTGTGGCGTGGATTGTGAAACTGATCCAATTTGTCGTCACCATCACATTGAAGATCCTCGGCCTTGGTGCGCCTGCTGAACTCGTCACGGCGGAACAGGAAATTCGCGGTGCGATTGACCTACACGCCTCCGAAGGAGGTGTCGGAGCTGAAGATCGTCTGCGACTGGTCGGGGCGCTCGATTTGAAGGAGCTGACCGTCGAAGACGTGATGATCCATCGGAAAAACATTCGCATGTTGAATGCGGATACTGAGCCTCGGCAGTTGGTAACCAAAGCGCTCGCCAGCCCGCATACGCGCCTGCCGCTATACCGGGGCGAGAAGGAGGAGATTGTCGGCATTTTGCACGCAAAGGACCTGTTGCGGGCGGCGCTGCCGCTTGGCGGCGACCTGAGCGCGCTCGATCTCGACTCGATCTTGCGCAAGCCGTGGTTTGTACCGGAGACAACACCAGTACAGGACCAACTCGACGCATTTCTTCAAAAACGGAGTCACTTCGCGTTGGTTGTTGACGAGTATGGTGAGCTTCAGGGGCTGATTACGCTGGAAGACATTCTGGAAGAGATCGTCGGTCATATCCATGACGAGCATGATGTGGCCGTTCAGGGTGTGCGTCCCCAGCCAAATGGATCAGTCAACGTGGATGGATGGGTACCTATTCGGGACCTGAACAGGGCGACAGGCTGGAACTTGCCGGATGAAGAAGCCGTAACCGTTGCAGGCTTGGTCATTCACGAGGCGCAGACCATTCCCGAGCCCGGACAGAGCTTTGTCTTTCACGGGTATCGCTTCAACATACTCAGGCGTCAGCGCAACCAGGTCACTGGCCTGAACATATCAGAGGCCGAGACGGCCTGATTTCGGCTCTCGGCTGGCCATATGCATCTGCGGCGACGGATCTTCGTCGCAGCCATTGGCCTTCAGCCAGTTCTTCTCGGTGAGCGTTACGATGTGGGCGGAGTCTGGATCGGGATTGTCCATGGCGATAACAGCCCACTCGCCGCTGAGCGTTGGGACGTCATGGGACACCGGAACGAAGACTATCTCTCTATCCTGAGTGCAAACCGTGTCGCGAATCCAGTGCATCATGCCGAGATTTACCTTGTCGGAAGGTGTCTCCGCAATCGCTGAACCTGCAATCATTGCGCCTATTGCGGCGGCAGTCATGAGTTTCTGTACCATCACCCGTTCTCCTCGACGGCTGCGAAATTAATGATCGAGTCATATTTCGGTTCCGCGTGGAGTCGGATTTTTCAAGATTCATGCCGCTTTCGCGTGTAGGGCGAGTGCGTGCAGGCCGGAATCAAATTCGGACTGCAGCGTCAACATGATCGCGCGTTGGGCTTGGACGCGGGACAGACCTTCGAATGCCGAGGACGTGATTCGCACGGTGTAATGCGTCTCTCCGCCCGGCGCGGCGCCTGCATGACCTGCATGTTTCTGGCTGTCATCGGTAATAATCAGCTCTACCGGGTGAAAAGCTTCAGTTAAAAGCTCACGAATTCGCGATAACCTGTCACTTGGCTGTGGCATCTTTAACCTGCACTCCCTATTATGCCGGGTCATGTCTGACGGTGACCCATTTTCCTATCGCGTTAAGTTCAAAGATATACGCATCAAGCCTCCCAAAGACGAGGCTTCCCGTGCGCGTGCGCAGAAGACTCGTGTCTGCGACCACAAGCAATGCGATCTTGAGGGGACCCATCCTGCGCCCAAGCGTCAGGGGAATGGTCGTCATTATTTCTGCCAGGCGCATGCAGCAGAGTACAATCGCAGCTTTGATTTCTTTGAAGGCATGTCGCAGGCCGAGGCCGCTTCGTTCGCCCGGTCTGAGCGGTATGGTCACAAGCGCACCTGGAAATTTGGCACAGGTCCAATGCGCGGCGAAAAGGGACCTCAGAAGTTGGACCCGCGGCGCTGGGCAGGCAGCAAGTTCTTCAATGTTGATGATGTTGCGAGTGGCGAGTCGGCCTCGTCCGGCCACCGGAACACGCTGCAGAAGCGCGCCTTGAAGGAACTCGATCTCGAAACCGATGCAAAGCCAGCGGAGATTCGCGCGCGCTATGCAGAATATGTTCGCCGGTTCCACCCGGATTCGAACAAGGGCGACCGGTCATCAGAACACAAGCTCCAGCGCGTCCTTCGTGCCGGCAAGCTGCTGAAGGCCGCAGGCCTGATGAAGGGCTGACATGCACGATATCCTGGTGATCGGCGGCGGGATCAACGGAACCGGGATCGCGCGCGACGCTGCTGGTCGTGGGCTGGACGTGGTGCTCTGCGAAAAAGATGACCTTGCCCAGCATACATCGTCAGCCAGCACGAAGTTGATTCATGGCGGGCTGCGTTATCTGGAGCAGTATGATTTCGGTCTGGTGCGCAAGGCCCTGATCGAGCGCGAAATCCTGCTTAAGGCAGCGCCGCACATAATCTGGCCAATGCGGTTCGTCCTGCCGCACCACAAGGAACTTCGCCCAGCCTGGCTGATCCGACTTGGTCTGTTCATCTATGATCACCTTGGCGGACGCAAATTGTTGCCTGCAACCACAACGCTTCGGCGCAAATCGTCGGCCAGACTTGACTCGCTCAAGGAAGAATACCGGCTTGCTTTCGAGTATTCTGATTGCTGGGTCGAGGATTCGCGGCTTGTCGTGCTGAACGCCGTCGATGCGAAATCGCACGGTGCTGAAGTCATGACGCGTACCCGCTGTACGTCGCTTGTGCGCAGTGGTGACCATTGGGATGCAGTGCTGGAAAGTCCGAAAGGATCCGAGAACCGGTCATTCAGGGCGGTCGTCAATGCGGCAGGTGCCTGGGTCGACGATGTTCTGGGGCTCGACCATGGAAAGAAAAACGAGACCCACCTACGACTTGTAAAGGGTAGCCATATCATCGTGCCGCGCTGGCACGAAGGCGACTACGCCTACTTCTTCCAGAATGGTGATGGCCGGATCATGTTCGCGATTCCCTATGAGCGCGGCGAGTTCACACTGATCGGCACGACGGACGTTCCGTATGAAGCAAATCGCGACGAGGTGAAAATTACGCCCGATGAGATCGAGTATCTCTGCAAGGGCGCGAGCGAGTATTACAAGCGGGCCATCACTCCAGCAGATGTGGTGGCGACCTATTCCGGTGTGCGCCCACTATATGATGACCACGCTGCCAACGCCTCCAAAGTGACGCGCGACTATGTCCTGAAACTGGATGATGACGGCGGAGCGCCGATCCTGTCAGTGTTCGGGGGCAAGATAACGACCTATCGGGAATTGGCTGAAGACGCGCTTCAGACACTGGATAAGGTTTTTCCGGAGGCAGGTGGTGAGTGGACACGCGACGCTGACCTTCCCGGCGGAGACATGCCTCGCGCGGATTTCGACGGTTTCTATGAAGGATTGAGGCAGGATTATCCCAAGCTGAGCGCTAACCTTCTGCAGCGTCTAGCACGCGCTTACGGCACCGACGCGCGGCGTTTGTTGGGGCAAGCCGAAACGGACGGCGATCTTGGCCGAATGTTTGGTGCGAGCCTGACCGAAACTGAGGCGCGCTACCTTGTTGAAGTAGAGTTTGCTCGAACCGCAGATGACATTCTGTGGCGTCGTTCCAAGCTGGGCTTGCACATGAGCGCGGCGGAGTGGGATGCGTTCGCGGGATGGATGGCGACTGAAATGGCAGTGAAGGCCTGACCGCTCTGACGCCGCGCTGCACAGGTTGATGGCATACCTGTATATTCTGTCATGCCGCGCTGTTTCGCCCGCCGTGCCTTGGTAGACAGGCGAACGGCTCTATGGTCAAAGGCGCCATTCGGATTATCGCGGCTGCGGTCGCTTTGAGAGAGACTGAAGATGACCAAAGGCTTGGTAACTGTTTTCGGCGGGTCGGGGTTCATTGGACGGTATGCCGCCCGTGAACTCGTCAAGAAGGGCTGGCGTGTGCGCGTTGCCTGTCGGCACGTGAACACTGCCGGGGATGTTCGTCTTGCGGGGCCTCCAGGCTGGGTCGATATTATTCAGGCCAATATCCGCAATCGAGAATCGATCGAGCGCGCGCTGGTTGGCGCCGACGCTGTCGTGAATCTTGTTGGCATCATGTTTGAGAAAGGCGCTCAGACGTTTGAGTCGGCTCAGAGCGAAGGGGCTGGATTGCTGGCGCAAGTTGCCGCCGAAAAAGGCATTGCACGGTTTGTCCAAGTTTCAGCCATCGGCGCTGATGCCGATTCCTCGGCTGACTATGCACGCACAAAGGCAGAAGCTGAAGCCGCTGTTCGCGACGCCATTTCTACAGCGACCATTCTACGCCCATCCATTGTGTTTGCGTCGGAAGACGAGTTCTTCAACCGCTTTGCTGCGATGGCAACGTCCCCGTTGATGAGTGTATTGCCCCTGTTGCCGGCCATTGGCGGTGGATCGACTCGCTTCCAGCCGGTCTATGCCGGTGATGTGGCCGAGGCGATTGCTGTGGCGGTGGATGATGCAGCCACAGCAGGCAAGACTTACGAATTGGGCGGCCCCCGCACTTACACGTTCAATGAACTGTATGACGTGATCCTCGAGACGATTGACAAGCGCCGATTCAAAATTCCGTTGCCGTTCTTCATCGCAAAGCCCGCAGGTTATCTCACAGCAGCTGTCTGGCGCTATATTCCACCATTCTCGTGGGGCTTTCTCGGCGATCCGCCCCTCGCAGGAGACCAGGTCGAGATGCTTAAATCCGACAATGTGGTCGCCGATGATGCGCTGACGCTGAAGGATCTTGGCATCACGGAGCTGGAAACGGTTGAAGCGATCGTGCCTTCCTATCTCTGGCGGTTCCGCGACTATGGCGAGTTTCACAAGGCGTCCGAGGCCTAAGTCTAGAGTAGTCCGACGAGTGGTGATCCCAGTATCAGCACGGCGCCAAGTGCGAAGCGGTACAATACGAAGGGCAGAAAGCTCATTCGGCTGAGTAGCGACATCAGGAACCAGATGGACGCCAGCCCCGTGATGAAGGCGATGCTTGCCACAATCAGTCCATCCTTCAGGGTCAGCACGGTTTCGGTGGCATCGGCTGTCACCAATCCCATCGCTCCGTAAAGTCCGGCAGCGGCGAGGATTGGGGCGCCGATCAGCATTGAAAATCGCGCTGCCTCGGTGCGGTCATACCCGAATGCACGAGCGGCCGTCATCGTAATGCCGGAACGGCTGGTGCCTGGCAGGATTGCAGCGATTGCCTGGGTCGCGCCGATCAGGAAAGCATGCCACATCGTCATGTCTTCTTCCCTGCGATCGCGCGCACCTTTCACATCGGCCCACCAGAGCAGGGCGCCGAAGATGATCGTTGTGGCGGCGACGACATAGATGCTGCGCATGCTTTCCAGCATGCTTTCGGGCAGGAATTTTTCGTAGGCGAATGCGACCAGAACGGCGACCGGCGTTGCAACAATCACGGCGGCTGCAAGGCGAGCCCCTTTTGACAGTGGCGATTTTGATACTGGTGCGGCGACCAGTTCAAATCCTCCTGCAATGGCGCTGGTCACGTCCTTTCGGAAATAGATCAGCATCGCCAACAAGGTGCCGAGATTTGACACGGCATTGATCAATAACTCGTCGCCGGGGCTAGCTTCGAAGAATCCTGCGGCGAGCAGTACATGGCCGGAAGAGGACACGGGAAGCCATTCTGTCGTGCCCTGCAGCAGGGCGATAATGGCGAGCTGTAATAGGGACATCAGGCGAGCCTTACAGTTTCAACGCAATTCCCAACTATGGGAATTTACCAAAAAAGCCACCACTCGTATAAAGATCAATATGATATTGTTTTTCCGTATTGAGCCGCACAGGCGGCAAAACGGGCGGCCGAGTGCAGTTTATAAATATCATTGTGAGTTGTGAATGATCGAATGCGCTTGCGAGCTTGGAGGGAAAGTTCTAAGCCCACACTTCTAATACCGGGAGCGCCGAAATGGCAGAAAAAATGCTGAAATTCATCAAAGTCGAGCGGAGCATGCCGTCAAAGCGGGATGCCTCGGACCGAAAAGACGATTTCAACGAAATCTATTCTGAGTTCAGCAGGGACAAGGCTGGTGAGCAAGCCGCGCGGTGTTCGCAGTGCGGCGTCCCATTCTGCCAACAGGGCTGCCCCCTTTCCAACAACATTCCTGATTGGTTGAAGCTCGCCGCCGAAGACCGGCTCGAAGAAGCATATCAGGTCTCGTCGGCGACCAATAACATGCCTGAGATTTGCGGCCGCATCTGTCCGCAGGATCGTCTGTGTGAGGGTATCTGCACCATCGAACAGTCGGGCCACGGCACAGTCACGATCGGATCTATTGAAAAGTATATCACTGACAATGCGTGGGATCAGGGATGGGTGAAGCCGATCACGCCCCCACGTGAACGCGCCCAATCTGCAGGCATTATTGGTGCGGGCCCTGCGGGCCTTGCTGCCGCTGAACAGCTCCGCCGAAAGGGCTATCAAGTCACGGTTTACGATGCTTATGACCGGGGGGGTGGCCTGTTGGTCTACGGAATCCCTGGCTTCAAGCTCGAGAAGGATGTGGTTGAGCGCCGTATCAAACGCTTGGAAGATTCCGGAATCCGGTTTGAGTTCAATACGCGGGTCGGCGAGACGGTGTCTCTCTCAACGCTGCGAGATCAGCACGACACGATCCTCATCGCGACAGGTGTCTACGCAGCAAAGGATCTGAAATGTCCGGGCAGCGGGGCCAAAGGCGTATTCCCTGCGCTGGAATACCTGACCGCTTCCAACCGCAAGAATTTTGGCGATGACGTGCCGGCCTATGATGACGGGACTTTGAACGCAGACGGAAAGCGCGTGGTTGTGATCGGTGGCGGCGACACTGCGATGGATTGCGTGCGAACGGCGATCCGTCAGGGCGCCAAGAGCGTATCTTGTGTGTATCGCCGTGACCGCGCGAATATGCCGGGCAGTCAGCGCGAAGTGACGAATGCCGAGGAAGAGGGTGTGACCTTTGAATGGCTGGCTTCGCCCGATGCCATTCTCGATACGAAAGCCGGCAAACTTAAAGCTGTTCGCGCGAGCCGGATGAAACTGGGCGAGCCCGATGCCTCCGGTCGTCAGTCTCCGGTCAAGACCGGGGAAACATTCGACATCAAGGCCGACATGGTCATCAAGGCGCTGGGCTTTGACCCGGAAGACCTGCCGGAATTGTTTGGCGAAGAAACCTTGACCGTAAACCGTTGGGGCGCGGTTCGGGTCGATTATGCAACAATGGAAACCAGCCTGCCCGGCGTTTATGCGGCAGGGGATATCGTTCGCGGCGCTTCGCTCGTTGTCTGGGCCATCAAGGATGGCCGGGACGCAGCAGAAGCCATGCACAAGGCGATGAGAGCACAAGAGCGCGCTTCTAAAGTAGCGGCGGAGTAGTCAGATGTCAGAATATGTAAAACAGTATGAGGCCAACCGTCAGAAGCTGATGGACGGCCACGCCTATGACCCCGAATATGAGCATGATGCTTGTGGTGTTGGCCTTGTCGCAGCACTCGATGGCAAGCCGCGTCGCGAAATCGTGGAGATGGGGATCGAGGCATTGAAGAATGTCTGGCACCGAGGCGCTGTCGATGCGGATGGCAAGACCGGAGATGGCGCGGGTATTCGCGTGGAAGTGCCACAGGATTTCTTCCGTGAGCATGTCACTCGCACAGGCCACAATCCGACGGACGACCCCATCTGTGTGGGTCAGATATTCCTGCCACGCACGGATTTTGCGGCTCAGGAAGCTGCGCGGACATTGGTTGAAACCGAGGTTCTGCATTTCGGGTTCTACATCTATGGCTGGCGCCAGCCCCCCGTGGATGTGACCGTGATAGGCCAGAAGGCCAAGGATACACGTCCGGCGATTGAGCAGATCATGTTCCGCGATGGTATAGGGCGCAGCCCGGAAGAGCTTGAACGTGCGCTCTATATCTGCCGCCGACGGATCGAGCGTCGTGCACGTGAGGCCGCGATTCCATCCTTCTATGTATGTTCACTCAGCCATTCATCCCTGATCTACAAGGGCATGTTCCTGGCGCAGGACATCGACAATTTCTATCTAGACCTGAAGGACGAGCGTTTCGTCTCTGCATTCGCAATATATCACCAGCGGTATTCGACCAACACGTTCCCGCAATGGTCGCTGGCTCAGCCTTTCCGAATGATCGCGCACAATGGCGAGATCAATACGGTGCGTGGCAACAAGAACTGGATGAAGAGCCACGAAATCCGCATGGTATCCGAAGCCTTTGGCGAGCATGTTGATGATGTAAAGCCGGTGATCCCGGATGGTACGTCCGACTCTGGCGCCCTTGATTCTGTGTTCGAGATTCTTTGCAAGTCAGGCCGTTCGGCACCAATGGCCAAGGCCATGTTGATCCCGGAAGCCTGGTCAAAGCGTGATTCGGTCATGCCGACTGCTCACCAGGCGCTCTACGACTATTGCAACTCCGTGATGGAGCCTTGGGACGGACCGGCCGGAATCGCGGCCTATGATGGCCGTTGGGCCGTAGCTGGGCTTGACCGAAACGGTTTGCGGCCGCTTCGTTATGCTCTGACGGCAGACGGTATTCTTGCGGTTGGGTCTGAGGCGGGTATGTGCCCGCTGGGCGATCATGAAGTCACCAAGCGCGGCCTGATCCAGGCTGGCGGCATGATCGCGGCTGATTTGAAGACCGGAAAGTTTTATGAGCATCGCGAGCTAATTGACCTGCTCGCCGGCAAGGCGCCATATGAAGAGTGGTTGCAGGCCGTGACCGAACTGGAGCCGGAAATCGGCCCGGGGCCTGAGCCTCTCATGTTCAACAAGGAAGATCTGCAGCGTCGTCAGACAGCCGCGGGTTATACACTTGAGACACTCGAATTGATCCTTTCTCCGATGGCCGAAGGTGGCAAGGAGGCCATTGGATCGATGGGCGACGACACTGCGACGGCCGTCTTGTCTTTCTCGTACCGCCCAATGAGCCACTTCTTCCGCCAGAATTTCAGTCAGGTCACAAACCCGCCGGTCGACCCGTTGCGTGAAGAGCGCGTAATGAGTCTCAAGACTCGGTTCAAAAACCTTGGAAACGTTCTCGATACCGACAAGTCCCAGCAGGAAGTATTCGTGCTGGAAAGCCCGGTCCTGACCAATGGGATGTATGACCGCCTGATCGATCGCCTGGGTGTTGGCACTGCAGAGATTGACTGTACGTTCAATGAAGCAGATGCGGCAGGTGATGGAGTTGCGCTCAAGAACGCTCTGAGTAGAATCCGTCAGGAGGCGGAAGATGCAGTACGCGAAGGCCGCGAGCACATAATTCTGACCGATCAGTATCAGTCTGCGGACAAGATTGCGATTCCGATGATCCTGGCCACTGGTGCGGTTCACTCGCACCTTGTGGCGCAAGGTTTGCGTACGTTCTGTTCCATCACCGTTCGGTCGGCCGAATGCCTCGACACGCACTATTTTGCCGTACTCATCGGTGTCGGTGCGACGTGCGTGAATGCGTACCTGGCGCAAGACATCATTGCGGACCGGCAAGCCCGAGGGCTTTTCGGAGAGATGCCGCTCAATGAGTGCGTGTTGAATTTCAAAAAAGCGGTCGAAGCCGGCTTGTTGAAGATCATCTCAAAGATGGGAATTTCTGTAATTTCTTCCTATCGGGGTGGGTACAATTTCGAAGCGCTGGGACTCTCGCGTGCGCTTGTCGCGGATTATTTCCCCGGCATGAACAGCCGCATTTCTGGTCTTGGTCTCGCTGGCCTCGAAGAAAACTCGCTTGTTCGCCATGAGGCCGCCTTCGACGAGGATGTTGTATCTCTGCCGGTAGGCGGGTTCTACCGCTTGAGAGCGTCCGAAGAACCACATGCGCTTGACGGTAATCTGATCCACACATTGCAAGCGGCTTGTGATCGCGGCGATTACTCTATCTATCGCAAATATGTCGAAGCAGTGCATTCGCGCGATCCGATACAATTGCGTGACTTGCTCGATTTCAAGCCGGCTGGGGACCCCGTTCCAGTATCCGTCGTTCAGTCGATCAATGAGATCCGTAAGCGCTTCATTACGCCCGGCATGTCGCTCGGCGCGTTGAGCCCTGAAGCTCATGGCACGCTGAACGTGGCCATGAACCGGATCGGTGCAAAATCGGTATCGGGCGAAGGCGGCGAAGATCGCGCCCGGTTTCGTCCGCTGCCGAATGGGGACAATATGAACTCTGCCGTCAAGCAGGTGGCTTCTGGCCGCTTTGGTGTGACTGCGGAATATCTGAACCAGTGTCGAGAGATTGAGATCAAGATCGCTCAGGGTGCAAAGCCCGGCGAGGGCGGTCAGTTGCCCGGCTTCAAGGTGACAGAATTCATTGCCAAGCTGCGCCATGCAACGCCGGGTGTGATGCTGATCTCACCTCCGCCACACCATGACATCTACTCGATCGAAGATCTTGCCCAGCTGATCTATGACTTGAAGCAGATTAATCCGGAGGCACGGGTTTGCGTGAAGCTTGTTGCCCAGTCCGGGGTCGGAACGGTTGCCGCTGGCGTGGCGAAGGCGAAGGCAGACGTCATACTGATTGCAGGCGGTGTCGGTGGCACCGGTGCAAGTCCACAGACCTCCATCAAGTATGCGGGTCTGCCGTGGGAACTCGGCCTTGCCGAAGCGCACCAGATCCTGTCGTTGAACAATCTGCGCAACAAGGTCACCCTTCGCACAGATGGTGGGCTTCGTACGGGGCGCGATATTGTCATTGCAGCCATGCTGGGTGCGGAAGAATATGGCATTGGCACAGCTTCACTCGTGGCTATGGGCTGTATCATGGTGCGCCAATGCCACTCGAACACCTGCCCTGTGGGCGTCTGTGTTCAGGACGAGGCACTACGTGCACACTTTACCGGATCGCCGGAAAAGGTCGTGAACCTGATGAGTTTCATTGCCGAGGACGTTCGGGAAATTCTCGCCTCGCTCGGCCTCAAATCGCTTGACGAAGCCATCGGCCGTACGGACCTGCTCGCTCAGGTAAGCCGAGGGTCAACACATCTCGATGATCTCGACCTGAACCCGCTGTTAGTCCAAGTCGATACCGAAAATCCGGTCATTTACCAGCCTGACCGCCGTGAAGAGGTTCCAGATACCCTAGACGCCCAGATTCTACGTGATGCCGAGCCGTTCTTCGAGCGCGGCGAGAAGATGCAGTTGGAATATGGTGTGCGTAACACGATGCGCGCGATCGGTGCACGGTCGAGTTCTGCGATCACGCGCAAGTTCGGCATGCAGGCACTGCCAGAGGGCCGCCTGCATATCCGGCTGGAAGGGTCCGCAGGGCAATCGCTAGGTGCGTTCTCGGTGCAGGGTCTTCTGCTGGAAGTCATCGGCGATGCCAATGATTATGTAGGTAAAGGCCTGTCGGGCGCTTCGATTGTCGTATCGCCACGGCCGAAAGAGCGTCATCGGGCGGGTGACGCTATCATCGGCAATACGTGTTTGTACGGCGCAACCGCGGGCAAGTTGTTCGCGGCGGGTACGGCGGGCGTGCGCTTCGCGGTTCGTAACTCCGGCGCTGTGACGGTGATTGAAGGGTGCGGCGCGAATGGCTGTGAGTACATGACAGGCGGGCGGGCTGTCATTCTCGGCCCGGTCGGTGACAATTTTGGCGCGGGCATGACCGGCGGTACGGCCTATATCTGGGATCCGGAAAGCCAGTTCGAACGGGTGGCGAACCCGGATTCGATTGATTGGTATCCCCTCTCAGATATGCAGGCAGAGCACATTGCAGAAGCCCGGGCGCTGATCGAGGAGCACTTCAAGCGCACCAAGTCCCTTCGTGCGAAAGACATTCTCGAGAATTGGGAAACGTCCACCAGCGAGATGTTGATGATTGTGCCGAAAGAGATAGCCCACCTGTTGCTTGGTGATGCCAAGCCCAAGGGCAAGAAGGCAAATGTGGCTGAGAAAGCCTGATGATGAATGGCCCCCGGATCGCTCCGGGGGTCATTCACATTATTGGGGTTTCTTGCGACGGATGCGTGGCCAGATCAGCTTCAGCCAGATCCAGAGGAAGGCTCCGATCAAGATCAGCCATGGCAGGCCGATCGCAAAGGCGGTGATCACGGCGGCCAGCGCACTGGAGAGGTTATAGAAGAAATCTCCGAACGCACTTCCGATCGGCGAGAGTGCGCCTTGTGAGACCGGATTGCGCTTGGTCTCGTAGTTCACGCTCAATTGGCTCATCTGAACCCGGAGCATCAAAGTCTTGAGCGATGATTTCAGCGAGTCGATCTCACCGTTGACCCGGGCAAGTTCCCGCTCCGTGGCCAATAGGTCTCCCAGTTCGCCGTCCCGGTTGGCGAGCAACTCCTCCAAACGCTTTTGAAGGGTTTGCTGAGCGTTCAGGCGTGCATCGGTGTCGATGATCGAAACGGTAAGGTCCTCGGCCGTCGTCTGGCGATTGGTAACGTCGCCATTGGCTTGCTCGGCTTCGGCGTCGACGCCTTCCAGGAATGTCTCAATCCAATCCGGCGTTGCCCGAAGCTGGAGCGATGCGGAGGCTTCATCATCCGAATAGGTGTTGAACCAGGAATTCGTCACGATACACACCGAGGGGCCAGCTTGGTTACAGGCGGCAACATGGCCCTGCATGACTGGCTCGATGGACTTCACTGGCAGCCGCAATCCGAGTGAGTGCGAATAGGCGATATATTGTTGCGCGGCCTCCTCGGTCGGCCCGCTGTCACCGCCCGATTTAGAAAACGACCCGTCCAGTGCCACGTCCTGCTCCATCATCGGAGATGGGGCCGGGGGGGCGTTCATCATCGCGCGCTCAGCCGACTCGTTGCCAGGACCGCCACATGCCGCGAGCAAGACGGCAGCGGTCGCAATTGCTGGAATTTTGATGTTCATCTGTTCCCTCCACATCCACTATGACTTCCACATGAAACCTACAAAATGGCAAGATCACGTTGGAATTCGGGCGGATGATCAGGGCCGGAAACCTGTTCTCCGTTCGCCCGGCTCCAGTGTGCGCCAGGCGTGGTGGATGAAATCCACGAGGAGGGGACGGGTGTCCCGCGGGTCGATGATTTCCTCGGCATAGAAGGATTCTGCTGTCCTGAAGGGAGACCGGATCGCATCGAATTTCTTGTAGAGCTGGGCCTTCAGGGCCTCCGGATCCTCGGCCTCGGCCAGTTCCTTGCGGAAGGCGGCCTCGATGCCGCCGGCCATGGGCAGGCTGCCCCAGTCCCCACTCGGCCAGCAATAGCGCCATTTGGTCCGGCTCTGATTCATCATGGCGGATCCAGCCAGGCCATAGGCTTTGCGGATCACGACAGAACAGACCGGCACATCGGCCTGATAGATCGCCGTCATGGCGCGCACGCCCGCACGGGTCACACCCGCCGTTTCGGCTTTCACGCCAACGGCAAAGCCGGGACAGTCCACGAAGTGGACAACAGGCAAATGGAATTGCGAGCAGAGATCCATGTGGCGAGTGACCTTGTCGCAGACATCCGCAGTCCATGCGCCGTCGAGGAAGAAGGGGTCACCGGCCAAGATCCCGACAGGATACCCATCCAGACGGGCAAACCCGCAGACGATACCCCGACCCCAGTCATGACCGATCTCGAAAAAGCTGCCCGTATCAACACTTGCCTCGACAATTTTCCGCGGCTTGTACGGCGTCTTCCCGTCTGTTGGCACAATAGAGAGTAGGCTCTCCTCCCGACGCTCTGGCGAATCACCAGCCACGACTCGTTCCGGCAGTTCGTGCACCGATGATGGCAGGTAAGACAGGAAACGGCGGGCTGTTTCGAACGCGTCCGCTTCGGTATCCACGACATTGTCGACTGTGCCATTCTGGCCCTGAATTTTCCAGCCGCCCAGTTCTTCCTTGGTGACATCTTCACCAAGCGCGATGGCGACAGGCGGACCCGCCACGAAAACCTGACTCAATTCCTTGACCATAACAGAGAAATGGCTGGCGGCTACTCGCCCCGCGCCCATTCCTGCGCAAGGGCCAAGGGCCAATGATACGAAGGGCACTTGTGTCAGGCCGTGGGTAATCTCGTTCCAACCAGGTGTCTCTGGAATATAGGTGCGCGGGTCCTTCTCCAGCATCTTGACCGAACCGCCGCCCCCGGTGCCGTCAATCATCTGAACGAGCGGAAGGCGGTACTCGGCCGCCATCTTGATGGCCTGAACCATTTTCTGCCAGATCGAAGCATCGGCTGCGCCGCCCCGAACAGTGAAATCGTCTGCCAGAATCACTGTCGATCTGCTGTTCAAGGTGGCCCGGCCCATAACTGAGTTCGAGGGCAGGAAATCGTCCAATTCGTCGTCGGCGCCATAGGTTGCCTTGCCTGCGATCTTGCCGATTTCATGGAAGCTGCCGGGGTCCGCCAGGAAGGCGACGCGCTCGCGAACCGTCAGCTTTCCACGGCCCCTCTGCCGGGACACGGGCTCCTCGCCGCCCATTTTTTCCGCCAGTCGCTCTCGGCGACGCAATTCTTCGATCGATTTCTGCCAGCTCATGGCGTCCAATTTCCACGCTTCCGCTACGCGAGGTCAACACGTTTTAAAAACCTGAGCGATTTGAGGATGCCGCCACGCAACTGAACTAAATCAAGGTAATCTGGCCGTTGCGGGCTTGCATTCTTATAGAAGGAACGGCTTTATCGGCCAAAGTCCATTCAAGGAGGAATTCAATGGATCTCGCAGAACTCACAGCGAAAGCAGATTCGGCCGTCGAAGCCGGTGGTGACTTCACCAAGAAGGTGAAATTTGACTTCGGTGATGCAGGCAAGCTCTTCATCGACGGCGTTGCTGGCAAGGCTGACAATTCCGATTCCGATGCCGACGCGACCATCAAGGTCGATTGGGACGACTTCAAGAAGATTTCCGAAGGCGCCATGGACCCGACAATGGCATTCATGCAGGGCAAGCTGAAGGTTGAAGGTGACATGTCTGTTGCCATGCAGCTGCAGAACCTGATGAAGAAGTTCAGCTAATTTCGCTGAATCGAACTTGATCTCTGAAGCCGTCCGGGGAAACCTTGGGCGGCTTCTTTCTTTTGAAGGTCCGATATGACGACGCGTCCCCACACACTGGACAGCTCCTTTGTGCTGATCCCGGGCAACCCGCCTCCCGACGGGGCGGAAATACTCTGGTTCAAGGGGAGCGAAGGCCGCAATCTTCGCGCCTGCGTGGCCCCTGCGCTTTCGAAGTCTGGTCCGCGTGGCACTGCGATAGTGTGTCCGGGCCGGACGGAGTTCATCGAGAAATACTTTGAGGTCGGACGAGAGCTGCAGACCATGGGGTTTGCCGTCGTAATTCTTGATTGGCCTGGGCAGGGCCTTTCGGAACGCCTTCTGGATGATACAAAGAAGGGCCATATTGATCGGTTCGAGACCTTTATGGGCGCGCTGGCCAATGGGTTGGACCAACTCCAGGACCGCCTGCCACGTCCGCATGTATCTCTCGCACATTCCATGGGAGGCGCCATCGCATTGGCCGCCATCTCGCAAGGTCTCGTAAAAGTGGACGCTGCGGCATTTTGTGCGCCAATGTGGGGCCTGAAGTCTCGCTTCTTCGGGATGCGCTATCTCGTTTGGGCCATGCGCGCGACGGGGCGCGCGGGGGACTATGCCATCCAACCCGGTCCGCCGGAGACGTTTGAGACAAATATCGTCACGCATGACAAGCAGCGTTGGCAAATGCAGCGCGCGCTAATTGATGCGCAGCCTGATTTGGAGCTGGGCCCGGTGACATGGGGCTGGCTTGGTGCTTCACTCAGCATTGTTGATACGTTCAGTAAACCGAAGGCTCTCAAACAGGTCGCCATTCCCGTCTTTGTTGCATCTGCCGAGGAAGAGCAATTGGTCGACAATGCCGCACACGAAAAGATTTGCGCGCGGCTGCCTGATTGCGAACATGGGGTTATTGAAGGTGCCATGCATGAAATCCTGATGGAGACTGATACCCGCCGACAGGAATTCTGGGAGGGGTTTCAGCGATTGCTCAGGCGAGCCAATATATAAAAACGTAGCGAGGAAACACTATGCCAGTCCAATCCATGTCGCGCATCATTTCATACTGGGCAGCAAGACAGGCTGATCGGGTTGCAATCGATCATGAAGGACGGGCCATCACCTGGGGTGAGTTTGAAGAGCGTACCAACCGCCTCGCTCGGGCCTATTCCGAGCTAGGCGTACAACCAGATGATTTCGTTACCATCGCACTGCCGAATGGCATAGAATTCTTCGAAGCATGCTTTGCCGTCTGGAAGTTGGGGGCCACACCTCAACCCATATCTGCCAAATTGCCGAAATCCGAACGGGACCAGATTACTGATCTGGGCAAGCCGTCGCTGGTCGTTGGAGCCGAAACCGGCGCATTTGAACAGATAGTCTCTGTACCTCAGGGATTTGTACCTGGAGAACATTTGTCCGCAGAGCCCCTACCGGAGCTGACAGCGGCTTCCCTGAAAGCGATGACAAGTGGGGGGTCTACCGGACGGCCAAAGCTGATCGTCTCTGCTCAACCGGCGGCCTGGGATACTGATCTGCCATATCTGGAAATTCCGCAACAGGGTGCCATGCTGGTGCCGGGGCCGCTTTATCATAACGGACCGTTCGTCTGGGCCATGATTGCGCTGTTTCGCGGCTGTACCGTGGCCATCACGACGCGCTTCGATGCCGAGCAGACTCTCGCGACTTTGGAACGCCTGAAGATCAATATCGTCTATATGGTGCCGACTATGATGCGCCGCATCTGGGCGCTGCCTGAAGATGTACGGACAGGTTACGATCTGTCGAGCTTGCAGACGCTCTGGCATCTGGCCGCACCCTGCCCGGCCTGGCTGAAGGAATGCTTCATTGAGTGGCTCGGCGCGGAAGTGATCTGGGAGCTTTATGCCGGCACCGAAGGGCAGGGAACGACCATGATCCGCGGGGATGAATGGCTGACGCACAAAGGCTCTGTAGGCCGGCCTGTTGAGGCATGCGAAATCAAGATTGTCGGGGAGGCGGGCGAGACGCTTCCATCCGGCGACGTCGGGGAAGTCTTCCTCAGGCCCCTGACGGGCCAGGGCACGACATATCGCTACATCGGCGCGGAAGCCAAATCCATCGAAGGCGGCTGGGAAAGTCTGGGCGATCTCGGGTGGATGGATGAAGAGGGATATCTCTACCTGACGGACAGGCTTTCCGACATGATCCTGTCTGGCGGCGCGAACATCTACCCCGCCGAAGTGGAAGCGGCGATTGATGCCTATCCGGGGGTCAGGTCATCTGCGGTAATTGGCCTGCCGGATGACGATATGGGCGCCCGGCTGCATGCGATCATCGACCGTCCCGAAGGCTCAGTGGACGACGACGCGATGCTTGCACATCTTGCCGACCATCTGGTGCGCTATAAGATTCCAAAGAGCTTCGAGTTTGTGCCTGAACCCGTACGGGATGATGCGGGAAAAGTGAGAAGAAAGGCGCTGAGGGAAGCGCGGTTGCAATTGAGCACCACCTAGTTTTCGCCTGTCGCTTGACTTCCCTAGCGGAGCCATAGCTCCCCTGTCGGAAACTCAGGAGGAGACCACCATGAAAGTTGCTGCCGTCAAGAAGCCCGGCGGGCCGGGAAATCTGATCATAGAAGACCGCGCGGATCCCAAGCCGGCCGTCGGGGAAATACTCGTTCGTATTTATGCGAGCAGCCTGAACTATCACGACTTCGTGGTGGTCATGGGCGGCATCCCTACAGATGACGGACGAATTCCCATGTCGGATGGAGCGGGTGAGGTCGTCGCAGTTGGCGAGGGTGTCACCAAATTCAAGCCAGGTGACAAGGTTGTGTCGCTGTTCTTCCCCAACTGGCAGGCCGGCGAAATCGAAGCGGCTGGGTTCGCCAGTGTTCCGGGAGATGGCGCTGACGGCTTCGGCGCTGAACTCGTTGCCGCGCCAGAGACATCCTTCACGCGCATGCCTGAGGGATACTCTTATCAAGAGGCGGCAACGCTTCCCTGCGCGGCCTTGACGGCATGGCGCGCCCTGATGGTTGAGGCCAAGGTCAAGCCGGGTGACTGGGTGCTGACCCAAGGCACGGGCGGCGTATCCATTTTCGCCCTCCAGTTTGCCAAGGCGGCTGGGTGCCGCGTGATCTCCACATCATCCTCTGATGAAAAGCTTCAGCGCGTGAAAGAACTGGGCGCAGATCATGTGATCAATTACAAGGACACGCCTGACTGGGGAAAGGCAGCCAAAGCCCTGACCGGAGGGCGTGGCGTGGACGAGGTTGTCGAGATTGGCGGGCCAGGCACATTGGCCCAGTCCATAACAGCGTCGCGTCCAGGGGGTCATATTTCCCTTATCGGTGTGCTGACGGGTGTGTCCGGGGAAGTCCCGACAGCGGCTCTGTTCTCTCTGAACATCACGCTGTCGGGGATAACGGTCGGATCCCGCCGGCATCAGGAAGACATGATTGCCGCCATCGAGGCCAACGGCATCAAGCCCGTGCTGGACAAGGATTTCCCACTTTCCGAAATTGCTGCCGCCTTTGCCCATCAAGCCAGCCAGCAGCATTTCGGCAAGATCACATTGAGCCTCTAGGTGGCGATGTATTGCGCCCCGTTCACCGTCATGGTGGCGCCAGTGATGAAGGCAGCTTCGTCGCTGGCGAGATAGGCGCACATTGAGGCGATCTCTTCGGCCTTGCCAAGGCGGCCGACAGGGATCGTCGCAATGATTCCCTCAAGGACTTTTTCCGGAACAGCCTGCACCATCTCGGTGTCGATATAGCCTGGGCAGACCGTATTGACGGTGATGCCTTTCTTTGCGCCTTCCTGGGCCAGTGCCTTGCTGAGGCCGATCAGGCCGGCCTTTGCGGCGGAATAGTTCGCCTGACCAAACTGGCCTTTCTGTCCATTGATGGAAGAGATGTTGATGACCCGGCCCCAGCCGCGCTCACGCATGCCTTCCCAGACCTGACGCGTTACATTGAACGCTGATGTCAGATCGATATCGATCACTTGCTGCCATTGCTCGCGCGTCATCTTGTGGAACGGTGCGTCGCGGGTGACACCGGCATTGTTGACCACAACGTCAACGGGACCGAGCTCTTTTTCGATCTGCGCCAGACCTTCCGTAACGGCATCATAATCTGCAACGTCGAACTTGTAGCAATTGATCCCGAGGTCTTTGGCGCATTCGTCGGCGGCCTGCTGGTTGCCAGCGAAATTGGCCGCAACCTTATAGCCCTTGTTTTTTAGTGTTTCACTGATTGCCCGCCCAATACCGCGCGTGCCTCCTGTGACCAGAGCAACTCTAGTCATAACGTGTTTCCTCCCGTTTTGTTTGACGGCAATCAGCTAGCCATTCTGTTGCATCGATAGCAATAGCACATTGGTCGCAGGGCAAATTTGTGTCAGACTTGTTGCATAGCACAATAATTGCTTCGCAAGTCGGAGAAGCAGAGGGCAGGACATGGCCAAGGGAAATGGATCAGACGATCTGATCATTATCAAGAAGTACGCGAACCGTCGTCTCTACGACACGTCGACATCGTCCTACGTGACGCTTGACCACCTTTCTGAACTCGTCCGGGAAGGGCGTGACTTTGAGGTGCGGGATGCAAAATCTGGGGCTGACCTGACCCGTCAGGTTCTGACTCAGATCATTTTCGAGAACGAGACAAAGGGCGAAGGCGCGCTGCCACTGAACTTCTTGCGCCAGTTGATCGGCTTTTATGGCGGCGGGGCCCAGACTTTCCTGCCCTCGTATCTGGAAATGTCCATGAATAGTTTTGCCGAAGCCCAGAAGGAGTGGCGCAAGGCTGCCAACCCCATGAGCATGTTCGAGCAACAGGCCAAGCGCAACATGTCGATGTTCGAAGAGGCGATGAAACTCTTCATGCCGACGCTGAAGAATGCACAGTCCCGGAATGGCACACCCTCCATGAATCCGATGATGGAATACCAGGCGGAGGCGCTTTCCAACATGCAGGCCCAGATGGCCGCGATTCAGAAACAATTGTCAGACCTTTACGGAAAAGACTGACTTCCTCTCCAACTCAAACGAAAAAGGGCCCGCCGGCTGGCAGGCCCTTTTTTGTAACCGGCAGGACCGGTCTACATTTCCCCGACGCCAAAATCGCGGCGAGCAGAAACGATCGTGACGACAACACCTGCCAGAACATCCAGCAAGGTCATCGACATCAGGATGAAGAAGGTCGATGTCGCAAAGTTCGGCAAGAGCAGGAACTGGATCAGGCAGACGATGAACAGGATCATCGAGACTGCGTGATTGATGATCGTGGACGTGCCTGTCGAGGTCGACTTCAGGATTTCCAGAAACAGGAAGACCACGGCCAGCAAGAGGATCGCATCCCCTTTGGTGAGGATCCAGTCGACGCCGGAAATCATCGGCAGACCGAGAAAACGGTCGTTCAACAATGACAGGATCGGCGCGGAATCCGCGCGAATGATCTCGCCGAATTCGTTTGCCATTTCGACTGAACCGCCAAAACCGATGGCCAGAAGATTGTAGAGCGCTACCGGGATAACCAGCAGCGGGAAGATTCCGAAGATTGCGCGCATGAGATTCCCCTTCTCGGTTTTGCCGCCAGACCCGCCATTTTCTTGACGCTTCTGTTCCCGTCTTGCGATAGCCGCACCTGCGACGGCCAATTTCGTTTCGCGATCCATCGCGGACTTACCCGTCCTTTGTCTGCATTAAAATCACGTTTACCGTAATGATCCGTCAGATGCGAGGGACTTCTGTGAGGTTAAAACCGTTGGGTCAGGAAAACGCGAAATGTTGCGTCAGTCGATTCGGCGGTCAGTCCAACCAGGGCGCTGGTCCGCAAAGTCAGGGACTCCTTCAGGGGAAGTGAGGCAAAGGGGCCTGCCTGATGGTCCTGTTGTGACACGGGCAAGAGATCGTTCGCGGGGCCATAAGTGTTGTAAACTTCGGCGCCGATATCGACTCCGTCCTCCAGCCGCCGGCTGAGTTCCCCCCGTGTTTGCAGGAAGGTTCCAGATTCGCGACCTGATCCGGTCTGGATGCTTGCAATGACCGAAAACCGGGACCGCACTGTGTCGGTCAACTGCGCCTGATTCAGCCAGTGTAGCGCGACCTGGCCCGGGCGACCGCCATCCCGGAAGCGCGCGTCCAGCCGAAGACCGGATGCCCACCGCGCCCCATCCGGGGTGATTTGCCAGCGCAACTCTCCCTGAACATAGTCGACATCAACCGCGCGGGCCTCTGTCTTGCGTGCCTGGATCACGCCCCTCACGGCGACGCTCCCGGTCAGCGCGCGTTCAGCATGGATGCGCTGCGCGAGTCCCGACCTGTCCGGGTCATAAGCGGCCCGGTAACCGACCGAATGCGCGCCCTCCCTGATTTCAGGCGCGGAGATTCCACTTGTCAGCTGCGCGGCAGCAGGGCTGAGAAGCCAGACAATTGCGGGGCTGATGAGGATGAGGAGCAGGAAGCGCATCGCCCGTTTATGATGTAAATAAAAACGTCGTTAAAGATACGAAACTATGTATTTCGTTCCCTGCACCCAAAGCCGGACTGGCGCGCGCCATCCGGGTATCTCGTGTTCCAGCACAAGCCCTGCGCTTGCGCTTGGGCCTTCTCGGGCAAATCGCAGTGCGATTTGTGCTCCCTCGAAGCCGAGGCGCGGCGGGCGCCGTGGCGCTCCGCCGGATGATTTGGAATGGCTACGGAATGGAGCGTTACCGCCCGCCGCGCCGGACAGGAGTTTCGGCGAGCACCCTCATGGGGGCCCATGGTCCCGGGTCTTCGTTACCGGCGCCGCGCAAACGGATCCATCGTGCTTTCCCACGCATGGCTCATCCGGGGATTTCTCCCGTGCGACCGGACGAGGCGGTTTCCCAACCTGCTTTCGCAAGCTCACCCTGGCCTGACCTGCCTAGGCGCGCATCGGACCGTCGCCCCAACCCGCACCATCCTGTCCCTGACCCCACAACCAGAACGGTACCTGATCCGGCTCCTGTGAGGGCAGATGCTTAGTATGGGGCAGGGAGTTCTCAGACGGATTGGAGACCAAACCCTCACCCCGAAGATACCTGCGCAGGCAGGTATCCATCTCCTGAAGCTGCCTCATGCACATGGGGAGGCGTTCCGAGATGGACCCCTGCCTGCGCCGGAGAAGTGGGGAGAGGAGACTGGCGTCCCACTCCACAAAAAAGGCCGGCTCAGTGGCCAGCCTTTTTGGTTTGGGTTTGCGAGGGCGTGCCTAGCTGAAATTCTTGAAGATGTCGTCTGCTGACACGTTGCCGCCATTGTCCTCGGCAGGCTTTTCTTCGGGTTCGTAGGCGCTCGCTTCGTCCTGTGCCGGGGCAAGGCCCGGGCCTTCGAACTTCTCGGCCTTCTCGGCTTCCAGTTTGCGGCGCTTGTCAGCCGATTTCGCGATCACTTCATCAAGCTCGATCTGTGTACAGAGGCCGAGCGTCACAGGATCGACCGGACGGATGTTCGGTGAGTTCCAGTGCGATTTGTCCCGCACATTGTTGATGGTCGACTTGGTTGTGCCGATCAGCTTTGAAATTTGAGCGTCAGAGACTTCCGGGTGGTTGCGAATGAACCATGCCACGGCGTCGGGCTTGTCCTGACGGCGGATGACCGGTGTATAGCGGCTGCCCTTGCGCTTTGGCTGTGGGATATGAGCGATCTTGGAGGCAGCCTTCTTCAGCTTGTAGGCTTCATCGCCCTCGCCCTTGCGGATTTCTTCGCGCGACAGCATGCCGCCCGCAATCGGGTCAACGCCGCGCATGTTCTCGGCCACGTCGCCATCGGCGATGCCTTTGACTTCCAGATAGTGGAGGCCGCAAAAATCTGCGATTTGCGTAAAGGTGAGGCTGGTATTGTCGAGCAGCCAGACGGCGGTCGCCTTGGGCATCAGAATATCTGACATGGGGAACTCCCTGAATGAAATGGCCGCCAGAAATGCAGCCGCCCGACACATCGTGCCGGGCGGTCGGGTTTCAGACGTGCCTTAAACCTTGCTGGCCTTATAATGCCATGTCTGGGAAATTGAAAGCCGTGCGCTTCACCAGACCAGCACAATCTTGCCGGAATGGCCGCCCCTGGCCATCAGGGCCTGAGCCGCTTCGGCTTCGGCCACCGGGAACGCCTGTTCCAGGATTGGCCGGATTTTGCCGGAGACGACATGGGGCCAGAAATCCTGCTCGACCGCATCGCGGATGCGGCGCTTCTCCTCGACCGGCCGGGCCCGCAGGGTCGTGGCGGCAAGGGTCAGGCGTTTCATCAGGACGGGCGCGAAATTCACCTCTGCCGTGAAGCCGTTCATATAGGCGATATTAATGATCCGGCCATCCGGGCGGGAAACCGAGATATTCTTCTGGATGTAATCCCCGCCCACCATGTCGAGCGTGACGTCGACGCCGCCCTCTTCCTTGACAACATTCTCGAAATCTTCGGTTTTGTAATTGATCGCGCGATCTGCGCCGAGCTCTCTGGAGAGCGCGCATTTGTCGTCTGATCCGGCAGTTGCGTAGATTTTTGATGCGCCAGCGATCCTGGTCATTTGCAGCGCCATGACGCCGATCCCGCTGGTTCCGCCATGACACAGGAATGCTTCACCCTTCTGGAAGTGAACCCGGTCGAATACATTCGCCCACACCGTCATCAGCGCTTCCGGGAAGCAGGCAGCATTTACCATGTCCATGCCGTCTGGAACGGGGAAAAGCGAGCCTTCGTCGACCGCCGCAAACTCGGCATAGCCGCCTCCGGCGAGAAGGCCTGCAACCCGGTCGCCAGTCTTGAATCGGCTGGTGCCATCTGACGTTTCCACAACAGTGCCGGAAATTTCCAGACCCATGATGGGGGAGGCGCCGGGGGGCGGCGGATAGGCGCCGCGGCGCTGAACCAGATCTGCCCGATTGAGACCCGAAGCGGCCACTTTGACCAGCACTTCACCCGGCTTCAGGTTCGGTTTCTCAAAATCGCCGAGCTTGAGCGGCGCGCCCTCTTCAACCAGGACGGCTTTCATCATTTCTGTTGCCATGTCGCTTGTGTTTTCCCTTCTGACTCCAGAGTCGCATCTAGGCAGCGTTTCTGCTTTGATAAGGGCTGTAACACGAATTGAAGGGTGACCCCCATGGCCGCATCTGATGAAGAGCCAATTCTGGTCAACACACCACAGACGCTGGAGCAGATGTCGGTGCAGGAATTGCATGAACGTATAGAAGTGCTCCAGGCAGGCATCGCAGCCTGCGAAGCGGAGATCGAGAAGAAGAAGTCGCAGAAATCTGCGGCGGATGCCCTGTTCGGGGGCGGCAATTAAGCGGGTGGAAAGGCTGGATTGATAAAGTCCAAATTTCCACCCCCGCGTATAGAGGTATCATTCATGGCGGCAGACACGTCACCAGACGATCAGCTCGACATCCAGGACGGGTTTACCGGCGGCAAGCTGTTTGACACGGTTTTTGCGCGCGGCATGGCACTCGTTGAAGAAACGGCCTCCTATCTGGACGGTCCGGGTCGCGAGTCTGCGACGACCTTGCCCCGTGAAGCTGGCCTCACCTATTCGGCCTGGAGCATGGAACTGACGACGCGCCTGATGCAGGCGGCGAGTTGGCTGGTGATGCAGAAAGCTGTGCGCGATGGCGAAATGCGTCGCGACGAGGCTGCGGCTCGCAAGTACCGAATCCGCCGCGAAGAGCCGGCCCTGGACGCGGCGGCGCAGCAAGGTCTGGGCCTGCCTACGCGGTTCCTGGATCTGGTTGCGCGGTCGGAAGCCTTGTTCGAGCAGATTTGCAGACTGGATGACGCGCTCTATGGCCAGTCCCGCAAACCGATGGCCGCCAATCCCGTGATCGATCAGATCAGCCAATTGCAGCGGGCCGCCGAAACCGGCGCGTTTGACCCGTTGATGGTGTGGCACCGCGCCAAATAAGGCGCACCTTTTCCAATCAGGCTTCTTCGACCCGGTCGGTGGCTGATCCGATCAGCTGGCCGCCCCGGCTGAGTTCCGCGCCCTTGAGGCGGAACCTCATCGGCCGACGATAGAGCGCCTTGAGCGGGGTCCGACGCACGAGCCGGTGAAACGCCAATGACATGGCGATCGCGATCAGGCCAATCGCCAGGCTGGTAAGGCCGGGCTCTGGCAGGAGGCCACTCCGGACCAGCAGGGTTTGCGCGGCCGTCATGGGCAGGAAATAGGTCAGATAGATCACGAACTGCGCCCGCCCGATATATTGCATGGCGGCGCCATGCCGCGTGTTGGCCAAGCGTGTCGCCAGGGCGATCAGGGCAAACGCGCCAGCAAAGCCGAGCACCAGGCTGATGATGGGCAATGTGGCCGTACCCTGCGCGACCAGGACCGTGTTGATGGCGGCCCAGATGATCAGTGCGACCGGTACATCCGAGAAGCCCTCGGACAAGCGGGCTGCAAACCGGCGGAACAGGTTTGCTCCGTGATAGCCAGCGAAGAAGAAGACGAAGTACTGCGCAAAGGCATCTATCACGAGCCAACCCGTCTGGATCATGCCGGCCGCATGCGCCGTCTGGAGCAGGGCGGCCACAAGCAGGATTTTCGTCGGTGCGCTACGGCGTGCGAGCCATGTGGCGAGATGAAACAGGGCCAGCATGGGCAGGATCCAAAGCCCCGATGTGGGATGTGCCAGACCGCTCAGCATTGCGCTCGCAATGACAAGCGGGTTTGACGTGACGTGCGGTGCGTAGAGGATGACGGTCTGGATGATCAGCCAAACGACATAGAAATAGACGAATCGGAGTACTTTTCGATCGAAAAACGTCGATTTCGATCCGAATAGCGTACGGGGAAGGAACAAGCCTGACATGAGGAACAGCGTCGGCAGGACGATGGGAGCTGCCCAGGCGGCGGCAAAGTGCATCCAGTTGGACTGGCCCGTCATGGCGACATACCCGTAGACAGACTGCGCCAAGACAAACCCGATAATGCAAACGCCCTTGGCGTAATCGATCCAATTGATGCGTGTAACAGACATGCAATGCCCCCGAAAACTTCAGGAGCAGCTCTGCAAATTTCACGCCATACGCGAAATCAGCTCGCGGCGTACACTTTCAGGAAGTTTGCGGACTGGGCACTACAAAAGCCCTCCCGCACAGGTGCGCGCATGATCAGAATACGGTGCCAGAGAGGCCCCAGCATTTCTTCAATCGCTTCATCAAGATCGAAATCACGTCGAATCACGCGTTTTCCAGCCAATTCGGCGAGGAGCATGCGCATGGGCATACGAATGTCGCGGTTCATCCAGGCGCGCCACAATTCTCCTGCATCCTTGTCGTCAGCAGCGGCCGTCAAGGCGACCCGCAGAACCGCGTGCCCGGCTCCGGTACGTGCGGCGGCCTCCAATGGCACGATGAGCGTGGTAATCCGTTCTTGCGGATCGCGCCCGCCATCCGGGCTGTCGGGGATCAGGGCCAAAGCCGCATCGACACACATCGCGCCGATTGACGGCCACCATTTGTAGATGGTCTGTTTGGATGCACTGGCACGTTTGGCGACGCCATCTACGCTGAAGCCGCGCCAGCCATTCTCCGCCATCTCTATGCGTGTTGCGTCCAGAATGGCGGCCTTGGACGCTTCACTGCGCGTCGGCCCCTTCCGGGAAGACTTGCTGGTCTCCGAGGGCGTGGGCATGAACAACTCCAGTTTCTTGAATGCTGCGCTGCACTAGGTACAGCTTTTGTCAGCCAAGCATAAGGGTGAAGTAGTAAACAAACTCCCGTTTCCGCTTGCCGCGACTGCAATATGCACTAGTCAGTGCTACAGAGAAACAGGAGTTGTTGGCATGAATACGGTCGAGGATCTGCTGCAAGGGTATCGCAGCTTCCGGAAGGGAATCTACTCAAAACAGGCTGCATTGTATCGGGAACTGGGCGAAGGCCAGAATCCGCGCATCATGCTGATTGCCTGCGCCGACAGCCGGGCCGAGCCTTCGGACATTTTCAATGCCGCGCCGGGCCAATTGTTCGTCGTCCGTAACGTTGCCAATCTCGTGCCGCCCTATCAGCCGGATGACGGCCTGCACGGCGTGAGCGCCGCCCTCGAATATGCGGTCAACGTGTTGAAGATAGAGCACATCGTGGTGATGGGACATGGCGGATGCGGCGGTGTCGCGGCCTCTCTGGCCGGGGAAGGTACACCGGAAATCGGCGAGTTCGTGACGCCTTGGGTACGCTTGCTGGAAGCGGCCCGCGCGCGCGTTGTGGAAAGCGGATCGGTCAATCCGCAATTTGCCCTCGAATTGGAAGGTGTCGAAACGTCTCTTGGAAACCTGATGTCGTTTCCATTCGTGAAGCGGGCGGTCGAGGCGGGCGAGTTGGAACTGCATGGCGCCTGGTTTGCGATCAAGCATGGCGAACTGCACTGGCGGAACCCGAAAACCAGCCGGTTTGAGGTGATCGAGCCCTGATTGGCCCCGGAGTGGCGGTCAGTTTCCACTGGTCATAAGCGCCGCGAACAGGGCCGATACCAGCATGGCGGACGCGGCCAGGCGATTGAACCATTTCGTGAAGACGGGCGACTGGAACCGGCGGTTCATGGCGTCTGCAAGCCAGGCATAGAAGGCGAGGCCGAACATTTCGGTGATGGTCACGGTCAGCATGATCAGCAAGGCTTGCTGGACGACCGGCTTGTCCGGATCGAAATAGCTTGGCAGCAACAGTCCGAAGAAGACGAGCGCATTCGGGTTGAGCAATTGCAGGCCAACGCCGCGACCAAACAAATTGGACTTCGCAGGCGCCTGATCTGCGCGGGCGCGAGGTCGGTGCGGGTCTGCGGTGGCCATAGTCCAGGCCAACCAGGCAATGAAGCAGATGCCGGCAATCTTCAGGCCCATCAGCACGAGCGGGGCCTGCGCCGCAAAGGTCGCGATGCCGGTTGCGGCGAGGGAAATCCAGACAAGATTGGCGGCGGATACACCTGCGGCAGGGACCAGCGCGGTCGGCGCACCATAGCGCAAGGATGCACTCATCACCATCATGACGGCCGGGCCGGGGGTCAGGCCGCCAGCGAAGAACAGCGCCATCAGCGCGAGCCAGACTGACAGGTCCATTCAGCGCGCCTCCAGCGCGGAAAGGGGAATTCGGGTCAGTTCGACGTCTTCCTTGTTTGCGGTGTAGGCAATGAAGAGGAAGACGCCTGCGACCCTGCTTTTCGGATAATGATAGCCCGGCCGCTTGTAGAGGCCCTCGGTGCGCAGGGGCTGCAGGTCATCGGCGCCGCGCAGGAGAAAGGCGCGGTCGAACACGTGGCCATCTTCTGACAGCGACAGGACGAGGGGAATGCGCAGTTTGTCGCCTTTTGGCGCGTGAACGAGAAAGGCGGTGCCACCGGGTAAATTGCCCGCGCTTTGCTTCGTGCGTGCGTCAGGCATGGCAGTCAGCTGCGGATGGCTCCAGCTTGCTCCGCGGTCGCAGCTTTCCGATGCAAGCTGGCGAAAGCTCGACGCCTGATCGCGGAAGACCATGACAAGACAGTCGCCGCGTTGAAACAGGCTGGGTTCCAGCTCCCGGCTCATGGGCGGGTCTGAGGGAAGGTTCTCGAACGCGCCAGCCTGCCATCCCGTCAATCCGAGCGGGTCGTCGGTGTAGAAGGGGCGCGCCCGGATACCGGGGCGCACATGGAAGGCGGTGTGAAGGCGGCCGTCATACAGGTGCGGATCCTGCTCGATCACGCCATTCACCGGCATTCCGTCTGGGCCGAGCACGGGGCGGGGCTCGGACCAGGTTTCGCCGTCATGGCTGAGGCGATAGGCGGTGTAGCCGCCGGTGCGTTTGTGGAAGCCTTCCGGCCAGACATTGATGAAAGCGACGAGCGTTTCGCCATCGGTCCACCAGCCGCCGCTGGAGCGGATCTCCTCGTCATCAGACGGTGTGGTCAGGGGACGCGGCGCGCTCCATTGATCGCCATTGTCGTCGCTGACTGAATAGGCAACCCATGTGTCCGGGGCGTCTTCATCGCGGGCCGAGCTTTGCCATTGGACGAAGACGCGGCCCTTGAAGGCGATGGGCACGGCGCCATTGCTGAACTGGTCCGTGCCGGGGCCGGGCCGAAATACGGTGATGGTCTTCGCGCCGGGCAGGGGCGAGAGGCCGAGATCGGGCGCTGAGGCGTCATACAGATCGGCCGCCGGTGCATGCAGCGCCGACGGCCGGTCTTGCAATTGGGTGCAAGCAAAAAGCAGCAGGATCAGGCAAAGTGCGAACAGGCGTTCAAACATTTGCATCCCGCCGCTGCGATCAGGCGCCTTCTGCCTGGCCGCGCTTGACGGCGGCTTCGATCAGTTCGCGGGCTTTCTCGATGCCGTACCAGCCTTCGATCCGGGTCCACTTGCCTTTTTCGAGATCCTTGTAGTGCTCGAAGAAGTGGGCGGTCTTGTCGATCAGGGTTTGCGGCAGATCGTGATAGGTCGCGATCTTGTCGTAGTATGACGTCAGCTTGTTGTGCGGCACGGCGAGGATCTTCTCGTCCGGGCCCTTGTCGTCGGTCATCATCAGAACGCCGACGGGACGGGCGCGCACGACCGAGCCCGGCACCAGTGGACGATTGCCGACAACCATCACGTCGATCGGGTCGCCGTCGAGGCTGAGTGTGTGCGGCACGAAGCCGTAATTACAGGGATAGCGCATCTCGGTGTAGAGATAGCGGTCCACGAACATCGCGCCGGAATCCTTGTCGATCTCGTATTTGATCGGGTCGCCGCCGAGCGGGACCTCGATGAGCACATTGATATCGTCTGGCGGATTGTCGCCGGTTTTGATTTTGGAAAGGTCCATAAGACGGCTCGCATCTGGCTGGAAGGTTGAAACACGGTGTGGGGTGGCGATGACGCCTGAAACAGATTGCGTCAAGAGTGGCAGTGACGCGGGAGGGTTAATGCAGCTTTTGTGCCCGAATGCTTCCCACTCGCCCAAATGGGGTTACTCTGCCGTCTGGGAGGTACACCAAATGCATTCAACACTTATTCTTTGTAGCGCGGCGCTGGTCATTCTGACCCTGTTGCTGGGCTTTTGGGTTTCGATCACGCGGGGGCGCACCAAGACCATTGCCTATGGCGCAGCGACTGACCCGACGGGGCCGATGATGAAAGCCGAGCGGGCGCATGGAAATGCCGCTGAATATACTGCGCTTCTGATCGGGCTTTTTGTCATCACCGGCTTTGCCTATGCGGGGCGCGACCTTGGAATCGCCGTGACGAGCCTTGTGGTGGCGATCACCCTGTCTCGTTTTCTGCATGCGCTCGGCTGCCTGGTCTGTGCAACGCTGGAAAAGCCGCATCCGCTTAAAGCCTTGGGTGCGCTCGTCACCTATGTTGGCGGACTGGCGCTGGCGATCATGGTGATTGGAAAAGTGCTGTAGGCGCCCGTCAAACGCGCTTCAGGGCGTAATTGAAACTGATCGAGAGTCGCGGTTCCTCGCCCATATTGGCGGGGACTTCATGGCGCAGCCAGCTTTCCCACAGGATGGCGTGGCCGACTTCGGGCTCAAGATAGACAAAGCGGCGGCGGTCTTCTGGCGCGTCATCGCGCAATTGCGGCGCGGCCATCATGCGCGACAGGCGCGGGTCTTCCAGTTTCAGCCGAGACGCGCCGTCTGGCGTGGAGACGTAATAGGTTCCTGAAATCACGCTGCCGGGGTGGATATGATTGGAGTGGCCAAAGCCGGGCTCCAGAATATTCACCCAGATCGCGTCGAGTTCCAGGGTGAAGCCCTCCATGTCCCAGTCGAGTTCCGTCGCAAAGTCGGCCGCGACGGCATCGAGCAAGGCTTTCAGCTCCGCAAATTCCGGGAACCGGTCCGGCAAGTCGTCGAGAGATGCGTAGGATGTGTACCCGCCATAGCCTTCGGTCTCGCACCACGCATTCCCCGCGGCGTCATCCTCGGCCAGCACCCAGCAGACATGTTCGAGCCGTGTCGCCAGATCGCTATCGCCGACGGGCTGGGTCCGCACCAAAGTGGGGAAGAGGGTCTTTGTGGTCATGGGCCGCTCTTTAGGCGGAGCAAGGCGCAAAAGAAAGAGCCCGCCACCTTCTGCAAGGTCGCGGGCTCATCTTCAGAACTTGGCCGGGCCTATTCGGCAGGCTTGACGAATTTCAGCGTCATGCGGTCGCTTTCGCCGATTTCGGCATAGGCGGCAGCGTCAAAACCGTCCGGAGTGTTGCCTTCCCGGTCCTGAGTGGCGTTGACCGGGGGCAGCGTCCAGACCCCAAATGGGTGATCCGCAGTATCGGCCGGATTGGCATTGATCTCGCTGGCTTCGACAAACTCGAATCCGGCCGCTTCGGCGAGGGATTTGACATAATCCTCATGGACGTAACCCGAAGAGGCCGTCGGGTCCTGTGTGGCCGTTGAAGGCAGGCGATGTTCGACCACGCCCAACACGCCGCCGGGCTTCAGAGCGGCATAGGCGTCCGTGAAAAATTTCTCGGTGTATCCGCCGCTCATCCAATTGTGGAGGTTGCGGAAGGTCAGTACGACATCGGCTGTCCCGGCCTCGGTCAGCGGGCCACTCTCGGCCGAAAAGGCGCTGTATTCGATGGTGCCGAATTTCGGGTCGTCATAATTCGCCTGGAATTCTGCAAGGCGCTCGGCGATGCGGGCGCGCCGGTCTTCATCACCAATATTCGGGTCGAAATAGGCTGCGACCAGTGTGCCACCGCCACTGGCAAGATAGGGCGCGATGACATTTGTGTACCAGCCGCCGCCGGGCCACAGCTCGACTACTTTGTCATCCGCTTCCACCCCGAAGAATTCGAGCGTTTCTTTCGGGTGACGCCAGGCGTCGCGCGCCTTTTCGGCATCCGTGCGGTGTTCGCCAGCGATCGCGGCGTCCAGCGGCGAGGCTTCGGTCGAGGCGGTCTCGACCGGCGGGGTTTCGGGGGCGGGTGTCTCTGATGCGGGTGTCTCTGGCTGGCCGCAAGCTGCCAGAACCAGTGCAGACAGGGCGATCATCGGGGTCAATTGCTTCACAGGGTGTCTCCTCAACAGGCCTCTTGAACCTCTCCTTACGCTACCCACATAGATCATGTCACGGTGCCGTAAATCGGGCTGTGACCGGTATCTGTCCCAACGCCGAATTCGGGTTGGTTCTTTTCAGGTGCTGAACATCCATCCGGGCGCTCCCCGAACGGGTTGCCCGCAGTTGCTTGATTTAAGAGGACTGAACACATGAGCAATATCGACCTTACCCCCCTTTACCGTACCGTTGTCGGCTTTGACCGGCTTGCAGGCATGATCGATCAGGCGTCTCGCCTCGACGGGTCACAAGGCTATCCCCCATACAATATCGAACGCGTTGACGAAAACGCCTTCGCCATCGAGATCGCGGTCGCGGGATTTACCGAAGATGACCTCGAGATCGAGACGAAAGAAGGCTTGCTGACTGTGGCCGGCAAGCGCGGCGAGAATGAAGACGGCGAGGGCCGCAACTATCTGCATCGCGGCATTGCCCAGCGCAGCTTTATCCGGCGCTATCAGCTGGCTGATCATGTCATCGTGACCGGTGCCAATCTGCAGCACGGCGTGCTGCGCATCGACCTTATTCGCGAGCTTCCTGAAGAGAAGAAACCTCGCAAGATCGAGATTGGCGCCCCGGCAAAGTCGGAGCCGAAACTGATCGGCAAGAAATCGGCCAGCAACGCGGCCTAAACGCGGAGTTCTGATCAGATAAGAGAACGGCGCGTCCAGAGATGGGCGCGCCGTTTTTCTATTTGCGAATTGTCTCTGGCGGCTAGCCGAAGAATTTCGAGCAACCGGCTTCCGACAGGAAGCCTTTGAGAGCGTCGTCGCTGAGCGAAGCGCTGACCGCCTTGCGGACGGAATCATAGGCGCGGGCAGCATAGGTTTGCGTGGTCTGTTCAAAGCTGCCGCCCTCGATGGATGCGGAAACATTCTTGTCACCGCGTTCGGCGGCTTTTGAATTGGCCTTGGCCCAGGGCAGATAGGTTTTCGAGACTTCCTCGGCAAAGAGCGGCGTCAGCGTGGGCGCAAGCACTTCCAGCGACGCGAAAGGCGCGCCCGGTTTGGGATCTTCCATATTCTCGATCCAGGCAACCACAAAGGGGGCGTGCTTCTTGAGCCATTCGGCCGGGGTCTTGTCCATCATCATCTGTTGGAACTGCGCGGCGAGGGCGAAATCGGCCGCGGACGGACGACCGCCGAAGATGTAGAGTTGATCGGTCAAATGCGCGTTGAGAAGCGTTGCAAAGCGTTCGAACGAGGCTTTCAGCATGTCTGCATTTGCGCTGTCGGCGCCAACCAGATTCAGACGGTCGGCCATGCGTTCGGCAATTTGCTTCTGGGCCTTCTTGTAGGCGCGGGGGCGCTTGCCGCCATAGAGCTGGACCAGCACACGCAGGGCAGCGTCTTCGCGGTCGGGCTTCTGGCTCCAGCGCTCAAGGAACATGATCTTGTTCAGCCATTCATCCGCATAGTCTTCAAGGATCAGCGCAAGGGTCGACGTGGCAACGTCGTCCGGAACGGCCGTAGGCTCCGGATGGTCTTCCTCAAGGGCGGAAATGATCGCCGTGGAATCCTGATTGGCCGATCGCGAAGGGGAGACCAGCAGCGGCACAGAGGCCACGCGCGCCAATGCCTGGAATTCTTCCTCATTCTCGCGTGAGCGGGATACCCAGTCGAAATCAATATTCTTGTAGCGCAGGAACGACCGCACTTTCTGGGAATAGGGCGAGGTATCTGCGCCGAAGAGGCGATAATCGGACATGGGCATACGGCTTTCATTGTGTTTGGCCCTGTCTGTAGGCATTTCAGCACGCACTGCCAAGGAGCGTTTGCCGCAGCTGGTGATAATGGGTATGCGCTCGGTCAGAACTTGTTGGACATTGAAAGGAGCGGCAGATGCGGATCATGCACGTGATGGCGGGCGCCCAGGAAGGCGGCGCAGAGAACATCATGCTGGAATCCGTGCTGGCACTGGCAGAAGCCGGTCTGACCCAGCATGTGGTCACACGACCGGACAACCAGTTCCGCGTCCAGAAATTCCGTGAAGCTGGCATCGGGGTGGATGTGGCCGCGTTCAACAATACGTGGCCCTTCCCGACGCGACGCGTGATTGGCGACGCGATCAAGGTCTTCAAGCCGGATGTTATCGAGTACTGGATGGGCCGCGCCGGGCAATATGCGCCGAAGGAATACCGCAATCGTTCGATTGGTTGGTATGGTGGCTATTACAAACTTGCGCGCTTCGTGAATTGCGAATGGCATGTCGGCCTGACCATCGATTTGCTGCGTCACATCCGCGAACAAGGTGTCCCGGACGATCGCTCCGCCATCGTTCACACCTATGCTGATTTTGAAGGCACTGATCCGGTCAGCCGCGCGGCGCTGGATACGCCCGAAGATGCGCCTGTTGCGCTCGCGCTGGCGCGCCTGCATGAGAAGAAGGGTCTCGACACGTTGCTGGATGCCACGGCCAAAGTGCCCGGCCTGTATGTCTGGATCGCTGGCGATGGCCCCATCGAGGCAGAGTTGAAGGCGCAATGTACCAAACTTGGGCTGGATGATCGGGTCCGCTTCCTGGGCTGGCGCAATGATCGCGGCGCCCTGTTGGCCGCGTGCGATGTGGTGGCCTTCCCGTCCCGCTACGAGCCGTTCGGCACGGTGACCGTCGACGCATGGGCAGCGTCCCGTCCGCTGGTTGCGGCAGATGCGGTTGGCCCGGCAGCCTATGTGAAGAATGAAGTGAACGGGCTGTTGATTCCGAAAAATGATGTCGATGCGCTCGCCACGGCGCTCAGCCGGGTGATCTCGGACAAGGCGCTCGCGGCAAAGCTGGTCGAAGGTGGCCGAGCCTCATATGAGCAGCAGTTCAACAAGGCCGCGTTCCAGCGCGATTCCGTGGCGCTGTACGAAAAGATCATCGCGCATGCCGGGCCATTCACTGGCTAGAGCAGGCTTGCGAAGAATTTTCGGTAAAGTCGGCGGCTCTCGCGCTGGCCAAGCCCGATCCGGACTTCAATTCCAGCGTCCCTGAGGGCGCGGATGCCCCCATTGGCGACGGGGTGTGGGTCGTCTATGGCGCAGACGACGCGGGCGATGCCAGCCTCCAGCAATTTCACGGAGCAGGATTTTCCGCCCTGGGATCGCTCGCGGCAGGGCTCCAGTGTGACATAGGCGGTACCACCTCGCGCGGCGGCTCCGGCCTCGTCCAGCGCGACCTCCTCGGCATGGGGACGCCCGCCCAGACCGGTTACCCCCGCGCCGACGACATGCCCGTCAGAGTCCAGGATGATACACCCAACCGACGGGTTTATCCCGGTGAGGCCGTGGTTGAGCCGAGCCAGGCTGTGGGCCCGTCCCATCATGCGCCGGTCGCGCCGTCGGGACGGGCGCAAGCTCATGGCAGTTCAGGAAGCGGCTTGCTGCGATCAGCGTCCAAGTAACGAACGGAGACTGGCTTGAGCGTGTCATCCAGATCAATGTAGAGCGGATTACCGGTTGGAATCTCGATCCCGGTAATGGACTCATCCGGTACCTGGAACAGATGTTTCACAAGGGCGCGCAGGGAGTTGCCATGTGCTGCAATGACGACGTCCGTTCCGGATTTGAGCACGGGTGTGATCGCTTCTTCCCAATAGGGCAGCACACGTTCCAGTGTCAGCTTCAGACTTTCGGTGTTCGGGATATCGATGCCCTTGTAGCGGGGGTCGCCTGCCAGATCGAACTCGCTGCCAGATTCCATCGGCGGTGGGGGAATGTCGTAGGAACGGCGCCAGATATGGACCTGATCTTCGCCATGTTTGGCGGCAGTCTCTGCCTTGTTGAGACCGGTCAGTTCACCATAGTGGCGCTCATTCAGGCGCCAATGCTTGGTCACCGGCATCCATACGCGGTCCATCTCCGTCAGGGCGATCCAGAGCGTACGGATGGCACGGGTCTGAACGCTGGTGAACGCGGCGCGGAAATCGGCGTCGCAGGCTTTCAGCATTTCACCGGACTTTTTGGCTTCGGCTTCGCCCTTCTCGGTCAGGTCGGCATCCCACCAGCCGGTGAACCGGTTTTGGAGGTTCCATTCGGATTGGCCGTGGCGGACAAGCGCTAATCTGGGCATGAAAAATTCCTTTTTGGTCTGTTGCGGGCCCTTTTCAGCGTAAAAGGGTCCGGGTTCAAGCTTCCATCGCCCGGATCAGCTCTGAAAATGCGAGCGCGACATGGTAGCCGGTGGACGCTGGCATGTTGGTTGAGACGATGTGGCCATCGCCATCATACTGGTCGATCCACCCACCCTCCGGGGTCAGGTATTCATCCATGAGGATGTCGAAGCTCTGGCAGGCCGCGGCAGCGATGGCGTCGTCATCAGTCAGATTCAGCATTGCCAGATGCGCTTTGAGCGCTTCGGTCTGCGACCAGGTGCGTCGCCCCGCATTGTGGGGTGCGCCGTCGCGGGTGACTTCCAGAATGGCGCGCCCGTCTGGATCCAGCGTGCTGGTGGCGAAGCTGTACAAGCGACCGGCAATGGGCGGAATTGGCTGGTCGGTTGCGCGGGCGTGCTGGCTCAATAGCCAGATCCACTCGAACTGGTGACCCGGCTCGACAATGCGCGCGGCATCGCCTGCGCCTTCTGCCCAGTCCGGGGCAAAAAATTCTCCCAGCAGGCCGCCGGGGCCTGCGGTGAATTTTGCCTGAAACAGGGAGATGAGTTCGCTGGCGCGGGTGAGATGGTCCCCTTCAGGGTCGGCCCGGTGCAGGGCCATGCACGCTTCCAGCAAATGCATATGCGGATTTTGGCTGCGCTGGGATGGCGGCGGCAAGCTTTCGGCATAGCCGCCATTGATCCGGTCTTTCATCCGCCCGTCCAGCGCATCCAGCAGCGCCCTTGCCGAAGCGATCGCGCCGCTTCCGTCGTCCAGAGCTTCACTGGCCACGGCGAGCGCGTAGAGCGTGAAGGCGAGATCATACGTGTCGGGCGTATCGTCGACATATTCGTGGCTATCTGCGTTGAGCGTGCGACCCACGAGGCCATCTTCCCGCCGAGCCGTACCGCTGAGGGTGCGCACGCCATGATGAACCAGATCAAGTGATATGTCTGGTTTCCAGCCGAGCAGGGCGGCCTGCGCGAAGACATAGGTTTGCCGGGCCTGCACGCGAATGCGTGTGATCTCGTCTTGTACCGGCGCGTGATCCAGAGACAGTGTTTCTCGAAACAGGCCAGACTCGCCGATTCCGCGCTCGCTCCAAAGGGGGAAGCACGCTTCAAAAAGCCAGTGACGAGCTTCCTTGGCTCGCCGCCTCAATGCCGCTTTCGACATGGAACTCGCCCCCGTTAATTGCATGCATGGCAGCGTCTACGGCTCGCCAAACCGCCCAGCTTCCTGCTAACAGGAGTGCCAGTCCTTGGCTAGCGGGTGCCTCCGCCGAACTGTGAAAGAGCTCCTCGTTCATGAAAGACCGGATATTCTTCCCTCTGGCCTTCCTGCTGGTGGTCGGTATGGTTGTGCTGGCCATCTGGCCCGCTATTGGCCGCTTGCCGGATGGCCCCATAACGGGCGATGGCACCAATTATGATCGCGTCACGGTCAGCGGGCAATTTCTGAACAAGATTCTTGCCGGCGGCGACGCCACGACCGAGCTCGTGCGCAATCGGGGCGACGACTATTTGCTCTATATCGAAGCCCAGGCCGGCTTGCTTGGGCCCGAGCCCGAAGACGGCCCGCATTTCCGCCTCGCCAGTGATCTTGAAGTGCAATTCTCGGGGCGCCGCGTTCGCTGCACCGTCCGTATGCGTCCGGCAGATCAACGCGGCGCCATGCAGGCAAAGATGAATTATTCGGTGGGTCGGGAAGGCGATTCCGGCTGGCAGGTTTTTGACCTTGTTTCGGATTTTGAAAATTTCAGTTTCGAATATGTCGTTCCGGAACATATTGGAGATCAGGGCTTCGATTATTTTGCCATACGTCCGGTTGTGCCTGAAAAGTCACGAGCCCTTCTGGTCGAAAGTGTCACCTTCGAGCGCATTGAATAAGCCGTTCGCATGACAGAGTGCCGCGCTTGGCAGAGACGTTTGACGATTTAAGTTGATAAGGGTGGGCGGAATTTGTCGCTTTGCCCAGATACCTGACAAGATTTGTCTTTCATGGAGATACCATGCGCAAGATTTTCGCTCCGCTCAGCTTTTTGGCCCTCGCGGCCTGTGGAACACAAACACCAACGGAGACTCCCTTGGCAGACACACTTCCCCCACCCCAGGTTTCTGAGGCAACTGCAGAAGACCCCTATCTCTGGCTGGAAGAAGTTGAAGGTGAGGCAGCGCTTGACTGGGTGCGCAATCAGAATGACCGCTCGCTGAAAGAGCTGAAGGCAGATCCTGATTATGCGGGATATGAGGCGGCCGCGATCGAGGCGCTGACCTCGGCAGAGCGTATTCCCTACGGATCAATTCGTGACGGGATGGTCTACAATTTCTGGCAGGACGAAACGCATGTGCGCGGTCTGTGGCGTCGGACAACGCTGGAAAGCTATGCCAGTGACACGCCGAAGTGGGAAACCATTCTCGATTTCGACAAGCTTGCGGAAGAAGAAGGCAAGAACTGGGTCTACAAGGGCGCAGACTGTTTCCGGCCCAAGGTCAGCGATATTGGCTACAAATGCATGATCTCCCTGTCGAATGGCGGCAAGGACGCGATTGTCCGCCGCGAATTCGATCTTGCGACCAAGCAATTCGTTGATGACGGCTTCGTCACGCCAGAGGCCAAGCAGGGCGGTGCCTGGGCCAGCCCTAACACTTTGTTGATCGCAACCGATTGGGGCGAGGAAACACTGACCGCGTCCGGCTATCCTTTCATTGTGAAACGCTGGGACCGCGGTACGCCACTGGACGCCGCCGAAGAGGTGATCCGCGGCGAGGTGGATGATGTCGGCGTCTGGCCAATGACGCTGGAGCTTGAGGATGGGCGCATTCTGCAGGGCGCGGCTCAGGCCGACACGTTCTTCACGACGCGCTACTGGTGGTTCCCCGATGGAGAGAGCGAGCCGGTGCAGTGGCCTATCCCGCCAAAGTCTTCACCAGAAGGAATCCATGAAGGCCGATTGCTTGTTTCTTTGAAGCAGGATTGGACTCCGACGGGTCAGGAAACGACATTCAAATCCGGTGATCTGGTCGCCTTCGATGTCGAGACCTTCATGGAGACCCGCGCATTGCCGCCGGTTTCACTTGTGTTTCACCCGAGCGAAACGCAGGCCTTGAAAGGCGTGTCCACTGCAAAGGGCGCCCTGCTTCTGGGGGTAGGTGATACGGCGGTTGGCAAGGTCATGCGCGCCACCGCGAGCGATGCCGGCTGGATGCTGGAACCCATTTCCCTTCCCGGCACGGGCCAGGCCAGCGTCGCATTTGCCAGCGCCGAAGAGGATACGGTCTTCATCAACTATGAGGATTTCCTGACGCCAGATTCGCTGCTCTCCTACAGTGCCTCGACGGGGGACGTAAAAACCCTCAAGAGTCTGCCGCCGAAATTTGATGCAACAGGCCTGAGTGTCACGCAGCATTTTGCGACGTCGAAGGACGGCACGCGCGTGCCTTATTTCCTCGTAAGCAAAGCAGATCTGCCGCTCGACGGTTCCACGCCGACGCTTCTATACGGGTATGGCGGGTTCCAGGTCTCGCTGAATCCGTCCTACAGCGCTGTCACAGGTCGTCTGTGGCTGGAACAGGGGGGTGCTTATGTGTTGGCGAACATCCGCGGCGGGGGCGAGTTCGGCCCCGAGTGGCATCAGGCTGGCCTGAAGCAGAATCGCCAGCGAATCTATGATGACTTCATTTCGGTCGGTGAGGACCTGATTGCACGAGGCGTTACATCACCGGAGCATCTCGGCATCATGGGTGGCTCAAATGGTGGCCTGCTCATGGGCGTCATGCTGAACCAGCGGCCAGACCTCTGGAACGCGGTCGTCGTGCAGGTGCCGCTGCTAGACATGATGCGTTACCACTTATTGCTGGCAGGCGCGTCGTGGGTAGATGAATACGGATCGCCGGAAGTGCCGGACGAACGGGCTTTTCTCGAGACGATTTCGCCCTACCAGAACTTTGATGCCACGAAGGACTATCCGGTGCCCTTCTTCGTTACCTCGACCAAGGATGATCGCGTCCATCCCGGTCACGCGCGCAAGATGGCCGCGAAGTTCGAGGCGGCGGGCCTGCCATTCTACTATTATGAGAACATTGATGGCGGGCATTCGGCAGCGGCGAACCAGAAGGAGCGCGCCAAGCGGTCTGCTCTGGAATTCACCTACCTGACCAAGCGGCTAGGCCGGACAAATTGACAAGAAGGTTCCAAATAGGAACTTTTATCGGGTCTGAAAATAGAACTGGAACTCCTGACTTCGGTTTTTCTTGCCTCGATCAGTCTCCGGCCTAATGATCTAAATCATGAACCTTGCGGAGCCGCCCCCGGAAAATGACGTTGTTCGCCTGGATACGCTCACGGCGGACCATAAAGAGGTCGTGCTGGCGACTCCGGTGGCTGAATCCATGTGGCAGTGGATGCCCGTAATGCCCACTGGCACCAGCCTCGAAGCGTATATGGACCATAGTCTGGACATGAAAGGGACGGACGCCTTCCATCCTTTCTATGTGGTCGACAAGGCGACAGGTGAGTTTGCGGGTCTTGCCGCATTCGAGCGGGTGTCGCGCACGCATCGCCGACTCGAAATCGGCTTTGTCTGGCATCCAGAGAAGTATCGCGGCACAGCCATTGTGCCCGCAACGCAACTGGCGCTTCTGACTCGCGCCCATGAGGCGCGCTTCCGGCGAATTTCGTATTTCGTACCGGAACAGAATGAGCGCGCCATTCGTGCCTTCAGCAAAATGGGCGCCCAGCGCGAGGGCTTGATCCGGAACTATATGCGTACGGCCGGGGGCACATGGGCCAATATGGTTGTCCTCAGCCTGGTCGGAGACGAGACCAAGGCGGCGATTGCCGTGTTGCGAGACCGGGTGCGCGCGCTTCAGCTCGCTTGACGCCGCGGCTCCCGCATGCTTTAGGCGCGCCAACATCTGCGCAAATTTGAAAAGCGCGCTTTGACTGATCCATGAGGTCAGCGAGGCCCCCCGCCCGGCGAAGTGTCGCTCAGCGGGGCTCTTCTGCTTTGTGCAATGGGTTTGATCGCCTATGTCAGACACATCTGGCAAACGGCAAAGGAGCGACAAAGATGTTCGACACGCTGAGCGAACGCCTTGGAGGAATTTTCGACGGCCTGACCGGTCGCGGTGCACTGTCCGAAAAGGACGTGAACGCGGCCCTGCGCGAGATTCGGGTCGCCTTGCTTGAAGCGGACGTCGCCCTGCCTGTCGTGAAGGATTTCATCGACAGCGTGCGCGCCCGCGCGGTGGGCGAGGAAGTCATTCGTTCGGTCAAGCCCGGTCAGCAAGTCATCAAGATTGTCTATGACGGCCTTGTCGAGATGCTCGGCGGCGAAGAGGCCGATACCAGCCTGCGCATCGACAGCCCGCCGGCCATTATCATGATGGCTGGTCTGCAAGGCTCCGGTAAGACGACCACGACCGGCAAGCTCGCCAAGCGCCTGTCGGAAAAGGAACGCAAGCGCGTCCTGCTCGCCTCGCTTGATACGCGCCGTCCGGCCGCGATGGAACAGCTCGCGATCCTTGCCGACCAGTGCAACGAAAATGTCAGCGCCCTGCCGATCATTCAGGGCCAGTTGCCGGCTGATATTGCCCGTCGCGCCCTGAACGCCGCGAAGATCAGCGGCTATGACGTCCTCATCCTCGATACGGCCGGTCGCACGACGATCGACGAGCAGATGATGAATGAAGTGGCGGAGATCGCGCAGATCGCGAACCCGTCTGAAACGCTGCTCGTGGCTGATGCCCTGACGGGCCAAGACGCCGTCGAAACCGCCAGCCGCTTCCACGCTCGCCTGCCGCTGACCGGCCTTGTCCTGACACGGATGGATGGCGATGGCCGCGGCGGCGCGGCGCTTTCCATGCGCGCCGTTACGAGTCTGCCGATCAAGTTCATGGGCGTCGGCGAAAAGCTCGACGGCCTTGATGCCTTCGATGCCAAGCGGGTGGCTGGCCGGATTCTCGGACAGGGCGATATTGTCTCGCTGGTCGAAAAGGCCGCCGAGCAGATGGACGCCGAAAAGGCCGAGCGCATGGCGGAGAAACTCCGCAAGGGCGAATTCGACCTTGAGGACATGGCCGACCAGTTCCGTCAGATGCAGCGCATGGGCGGTCTTGGCGGCCTGATGGGCATGTTGCCCGGCGCGCGCAAGGCAAAGGCCGCGATGGATTCGGCCAATCTCGACGACAATGTGCTGAAGCGCCAGGAAGCGATCATTCTGTCCATGACGCGCAAGGAGCGTCGCAAACCGGCCATCCTGAATGCGTCTCGCCGCAAGCGGATTGCCGCTGGCGCTGGCGTGACCGTGCAAGAGGTCAACAAGGTGCTGAAGATGCACCAGCAGATGGCCGGCATGATGAAGAAGATGCGCCAGAAGGGCGGCATGAAGAACATGATGAACATGGCCCAGGTCGCAGGCATCTCGCCGGGCGACCTTGCCAAGATGGGCGGCGGGGCAGGCGGCTTGCCCGGTCTTGGTGGCGGTGGACTGCCACCGGGCATGGGCGGTCTTCCCGGCCTCGGCGGAGGGAAAAAGAAATGACCAATGAGCAAAGCGACGCCTTCGCCCTGCTGCAGCTGACCAAGCTGCGCTCCAGTATCGACAATCTGGATGCGATCATCATCCACACCCTGGCCGAGCGCTTCAAGGCGACGCAGGAAGTCGGCAAGCTGAAAGCCGTGCACAATATGCCGCCTGCGGACAAGGACCGCGAGGCCAGACAGATCGACCGCCTGCGCCAGCTGGCACAGGAAAGCGGGCTCGATCCCGCCTTCGCCGAGAAACTACTGAATTTCATCGTGGCGGAAGTCATCCGCCATCATGAGCACATTCGCGGTCTTGAGACCGACGACTGAGTTACCACCCCGAGACGCCAGACTTACAGGAGATACACATATGGCCCTCAAGATTCGACTCGCCCGTGGCGGGTCCAAGAAACGCCCTTTCTATTCCGTGGTCATCGCGGATGCCCGCGCACCGCGCGACGGTCGTTTCGTCGAGAAAATCGGTTCCTACGATCCGCGCCTTCCGAAAGATTCGGAATTCCGCGTCCAGATCGACGCCGAGAAAGCGTCCGAATGGCTCCGCAAGGGTGCCCAGCCGACCGAACGCGTTGCACGCTTCCTGTCCAAGATCGAACTGGACGGCAAGCCGCTCGTAGAATGGGCGCATGGCAACAACCCGAACAAGGGTGAGCCAGGCAAGAAAGCTCAGGAACGCGCTGAAGAGAAAGCCGAAAAGGCAAAAGCGGCGGCTGAAGCTGCTGCGGCTCCGGCTGAAGAAGAAGAAGCTCCGGCCGCTGAAGAAGCGCCCGCTGAGGAAGCTGCTTCGGAATAGGACTGGCTTGCCAGTCTCGGGATATGGCCGGTGCCCTGCGGGGTGCCGGCCTTTTTCGTGGACGCAACGCCTGAGGCTGAATGCCGGGCAACAGGGAACCAAATCACCGTTCAGGTCGCTTTCTCTAGAAAGAACACGACACGAGAGGAGATCCGAGATGTCCAAGGCTAAACTTTTCAGAACTCTGCCCTTTGCTGCACTCGGAATTGCGGCGCTCGCCCTTCCTGCCAGCGCAGACCGGGGTCGCTATCATGATACGTCATATCGTGGCGGTGGGAATGGCGTGGTGCTTCACGCTGATTCCGGCTTTTCCGGCGAAGGCCTTCGCATTCAGGGCGCCGAGCCGGACCTTGCCCGCCTGCGCTTCAATGACCGAGCCTCGTCGATTACCATTCGCGCTGGCGCATGGGAACTGTGTACGGACGCCCATTTCAGGGGGCGGTGCGAAATCGTCGATGCGAGCACAGGTCGCCTGAACGCATATCGCCTCAATGACAATGTTTCCTCCCTTCGTCCTGTCGCCTATCGCGACCGGCCGGGGAAAGGCCGTCGCGGAGGAGGGTATGGTGACCTTGTTCTGTTCCAGGATTCTGCCCAGCGCGGGCAGGCCATCGAAATCAGCCACGATGTGCCGGATCTCGGCCAGTATCGTTTCAATGACCGCGCAAGCTCCTTCCTCGTGACGGGCGGCAGTTGGCTGGTCTGCGAGCATGCGAACTATCGGGGGCGGTGCGAAGTGTTGCAGGGCGGCGCGGGTGATTTGAAGCCAATCCGCATGAACGACAATATTTCCTCCATCCGCGCCTATGATGGCTGGCGCTGATACGGCGCTTGCCCGCTTGCGCTCTGCCAATCGGCCGTTAGAGAAGCGGCATGAGCGCGAAATCAAATACTGAGAGACAGATCGTCGTGGGCGTTATCAAGGGTGCGCACGGCGTACGCGGTGATGTGCGAGTGAAAAGCTTTACCGCCGACCCGGATGATGTGTTCACCTATGGTGCGCTGACTGATGAAGCCGGGAAGCCTGTGCTGACGCCGCAATCGGCCCGGCCCGGCAAGGACCATTTCATCGTGCGTCCCAAGGAACAGAAGCAAAAAGAAGAATGGGACGCGATGCGTGGCACGCTATTGCATGTCCCGCGCGCGAAACTTCCGGAAACAGATGACGACGAGTTCTACATCGAGGACCTTGTCGGTCTTCAGGTGTTCGCGGGCGGGAATGAGCCTGCGGGCACCGTGAAAGCCGTGCAGAATTTCGGCGCAGATGATTTGCTCGAAATCCGTTTGGCGGACCGGGGCGATACGGTTCTCGTGCCCTTCACGCTGGCCGATGTGCCGACCGTGGACCTTGCCACATCCCGCATCATCATTCCGGATCTCGCCGAATGGACGGCGCTCGGGGATGAGGCTGAACCCACTGATTGACCCATGTTGCCGCTTGTTCAGACGCCACCTGTCATAAAGGGTAGGTTAAGAACGAGGTAACTGCCCATGTTTGCCAGATTAATCCGCTTCGGCGCTGCTCTTGCCCTTCCGCTAACTGTAGTGGGCGCTGCAGCCGCGCAGTATGAAGGCAATGAGCAACCGGCAGGGCTCATGTTGTTCAGCGGCGAGGATTTTCGCGGGGAAGTGCGGGAAGTCTTCGATTCCGTCTATTCCCTGAACGACTATTATTTCAATGATCGCGCGCAATCCGTTGCGGTCCTGTCCGGCGCCTGGGAGCTGTGCGAGCATAGCGATTTCACCGGCCGCTGTGTCTTCATTCGTGGCGATGTCCAGGACCTCGACTGGTACGGCCTTGATCGCGAGCTAACGTCGGTGCGCCCGATTTACGAGTATACCGAAGCCGAGCACGGCTTGATGTTCACCCGCGATCAGTCGGGCTATATCCGCTATGCTGACAATGCCCGTTACGGGTACGACAATTACTCACATGGCTATGGCACCAGCACGAGTGTCAGTGTCTACCATTATGGCTATTCGCCGAGCTATCGATCCCACGGTTATTACAGTCCGCGTCTCGGCCACGGCCCCTATGGCTTCGGCTGGACGCGTCATGGCGCGAATCCGCACTATGGGCGTCATTACCGCAAGCAACAGCGCCCGCTGAAAGGGCATTATGGCGCGCGCAATGGCGCGGTGACGCTCTACACGGATTCCTATGAACGCGGTGCCTCGCTTGGCCTCAACAAGGGCGTTTCCGACCTCAGTCGCTATCGCTTCAATGACAATATATCGTCGCTGCAAATCCGTTCCGGCAAATGGGAAGTTTGCGAGCATGCGAACTATAAAGGGCGCTGTCAGATCGTCGATGCCTCGACGGACCGGCTGAATGGTATTCGTCTGAATGACAACATCTCGTCCATTCGGCCGGTGGGTGACAGCCCGCGCGGCGGCCGGGGAGATGGTCAACGCGGAGATCGCGGTGGCCGAAATGATGGGGGTCACGCAGACCGCGGTCGCCGGGATGATGGCCGGAATGGCAATCGTGGCGGCGGACGAAATGGAAATGTGCAGACAGTTGCGCCGACAGCGGCAAACCCGCTTGCCGGCGGGCCGAAGGCGCGGGACGTGACTCAGCAACGTCGCCCACACGCTCTGCCAGGTCGCCCGCAACGCGCCAATATTGGCTCTGAAGACCGTCCGCGTCCTAATGTGCGGACCATTCAGCCCAACCGTTCGACCACCCAGAGACCGCAGACGCGCCAGGTGCAACCGGCGGCAACGCAGCGCAACCGCGCGCAAACCGAGCGCCGGCCCACAGCCACGCCGCGGCCCAGGCAAAAAGTGGACATGAATACTTCGCGGCCCAAGGCGCTGAGGAACACTCAAACGCAACGCCGTGAGGTTCAGCAGCGCCCTCAAACCCAGACGCGCCAGCAAAAGACGATCCGTCCCCAACAGCAGACCAGACAACAGGTGAGGCAACCGGCGCGCCCGCAAGTCCGTCCTGCCCCGCAGACGCGCAAACAGGCACAGCCGCAACGGCAAGCCCGGCCACAGGCTCAGCGCCAACCGGCTCGGGTAAAGCCGCAGCAACGGTCCACGCCGCGTCCGCAACCGCAACGGTCAAACAATATGCCGAAAGCCCTGCGCAATCGGGGTGGAGAAGTTCACAAGGATTAGGGGTGTTGCGGCTCAGTTCGCGCGCGGGTCATGCCATTCGCGCGCGATGCCGTATCCGCCCCGGCGGATCAGCCAGAACATGCCGATCAGGTCAAAGATGCCCGCGCCAAGCCTGCCGAGGAATCCGTATTTGGATTCTCCCGCCAGTCGCTTGCGATCATTCACGCGCTCTTCGCGCACATCCCAGCCTGCGCGCTTGATCAGGGCGGGCAGGAAGCGGTGCATCGAGGCAAAGAAGGGCAGATCGCGAAAAGCTTCGGTCCGGATCAGTTTCCATCCGCATCCGGTATCCGTCGCATCATCCTGAAGCACGAAGCGGCGTACCCCATTGGCGACGCGGGACTGTATCCATTTGAATCCGGAATCATTCCGGCTGTTGCGCTTGCCTGCAATGATGCCGAGGCTTGGGGATGCGCCCGGCACAATGATCTCTTTCCAGAGACGGGCCGTATCCGCCGGATCGTTCTGCCCGTCCCCATCAAGCAATTGTACCCACTGGCCGCGCACAGATTTGAGCCCGGTGAACAGTGCGGCGGACTTCCCCTTGCGCGCGACATGATTGAACACGACCACGGTATCGGGATGCTTCGCCATCGCTTCGGCAAGTTCCTGCTCTGTCGCGTCGGACGAGCAATCATTCACGCACACAATCTCGAAACTGATCCCCGCCAGCTGCTCATGGACCTCGTCGATCACGGGGTGCACATTGCCCTCTTCATTGAAGAACGGGATCAGGACGGAGAGGGCGGGGCTTTGGGGCATAGGTCTGGAGTAGAGGCTGGCGCCTTGGCGGTCCAGTCTCATTTGCCCGCTGAAGCTGCACGCTGGCGCAGGGCGGTTTCGGCCTGGACATCGCCGGCCATGGCGCGGTCCTTCAGTTCGGCGGCGGACATGGCCTTGTAGGCCTCCGGCACTTTCCGGTTCGATGCGGTACGGGGTTTCTGTCCAAGAAAGGCTGCCACCGATGCGATGATGCCCATGTCACAAAACTCCCGGTTGGAACGTCATGAAACGAGTATGCCAATTGCCAGCCGGTTGCGATAGGTGCAACAGGCGACCAAGCAGGGGAGCGCGGCATGGACATTTATCACATCTGGTTTGACCTGAAGCCCGGAACGGACGAGCGTGCCTTCGCCAAGGCGCTGCCGGCGTTTCTGGACCACATGAAATCAGGCGGCCGGATCGAATCCTGGCGCATGATGCGCTGCAAGCTGGGCCTGCGGCCGGACGATGTGCGCGAGTTCCACATCATGATCGAGACGCGCGACCTCGCCCAGCTCGACACGGCCTTCCGCGCCGCCGCCGCGCGGTCCGGTGAGACCGATACGCTGCACTTCAGCGCGAATGCCATGGTGACCAACATCAAGTTCGGCCTGTTCCGCGACTGGCCGGATTGGGATGGGGCCGCCTAGGGCGCTTCCATCTTGTCGAGCCACCATTGATTGTACTGCCAGATGGCCTTCTCAAGTGGAGAGAGGCGGCCTTGCCGTGTCATCGGCGCGTTGAGGCCCTGCCAGACAAGATCATTCGCGCCGATATCCTCGTGATGGATCGCCGAGACCATCAGGGCCATGCCTTCCGCAATCTCGTCAAAGCCTTCCATCTCGCTATAGGCGGCTGGAACGCAGATATGGATCTTCAGATGCAACTTGCCGGCGCCTTGCGGAAAGACCTGGTACCAGGTGACGACACTGCCCTGAATGCCCAGCAGGAAGTGCGGAAAGATGGCGGTCGCGAACAGGTCGCGCGCCTGCCAGTCTGCAAGACCTTCAAGCGGGGGCAGGCCAGGCGGCAGTTCCTCATGGGCCGCCGGCATGTGCAGGATGGACCACGGGCCATCATTGTCCGGCACGCGGGAGTCGCGGGCATGATAGGCGGGCTCGAACGTCTCGGAATGCGTGGCGATGTGGTGGTAAGCTTCCATGAAATTCTCCACCAGCACTTTCCAGTTCCACTCGCTGTCGAATTCGAGCGTGTGAACGACCTTCATGTCGGCGAGGCGGAATTTCTCGAAATACTTGCAAAACGTCTCGACCGGCGGGGCGAAGGGCGCTGCGTCGGGGTCGAAATTGGCGAGGATAAAGCTCTCCCAGATTTCCGTGCGGAGCTGGGGCAGCCGGCAATTGGATTCAGCAAACTCATCTGCACCATCCATCAGGGGCGCCCGGACAAGCTGGCCCGACGTGTCATAGCTCCAGGCGTGGTAGGGGCATGTGAATAGCTTGCGATTGCCGTTTCCGTCTGCCAGCAGGGCTGCGCGGTGCAGGCATGTGCGCGACATGACACGGACTTTGCCATCATGTCCGTGAACCACCATGACCGGTTGGCCGAACAGGTCGAGCGAAACGAAATCGCCCGGCGTGGCTATCTGGTCGATGCGTGCCAGCGGGAGCCAGCTCTTGCGCAGGATCTGGTCGGTTTCGCGCGCATACACATCCTCGTCGAGATAGGCGGCTGGGGGCAGGGTATAGGCTTGTTCCAGAGGCTTGCGGACACGGCCAATTTCTTCGGGTGTGAGACCCGGCAGCGCTTTTGTCATTTTATTCCTCCCAGGAAAAAAGTGACACATGCGTCAACTTTTGTCGACCGCTGTCGCTTGGCGTTCTTCTCTTGGGGGGCAGGAAGACGGCCAGCTATTTGGGTAACGGCCTGGCGAGACGTGACGGAGCGCACGCGGTAGGCTAAAGGCTCGGCGCATGTTCAAGGCAAGTTTCATCACCCTGTTTCCCGAAGCGTTTCCCGGCCCGCTCGGCGTCTCCATCCTGGAGCGCGCGCGTCGCGAAGGCATCTGGGACTATGAAACCGTCCAGCTGCGCGATTTCGGCCTCGGAAAGCATCAGAATGTCGACGCCCCGCCGGCGGGGGGCGGCGCAGGCATGGTGTTGCGACCGGATGTGACGGCTGCGGCGCTGGACAGTATCGACATAGACGGCAAGCCGCTGATCTATCTTTCGCCGCGCGGAGAGCCGTTTTCACAGAAACTGGCGCGGGACCTGGCAGGCGGCCCGGGCATGGTGATGATGTGTGGCCGGTTCGAGGGGCTGGACGAGCGAGTGATCCGCGCGCGCGGCCTGCGCGAGGTTTCCATCGGCGGCTTCGTGCTGGCTGGGGGTGAGGTCGCAGCCATGGCGATGACCGAGGCGGTTGTGCGTTTGTTGCCCGGAGTTGCGGGGAACCAGGCCTCCCTTGAGGAGGAATCTTTCGAGACCGGATTGCTGGAACACGACCAGTATACGCTGCCCCGGGAGTGGGAAGGCCACCCGACTCCGGAGGTTCTGCTGTCGGGGGATCATAAACGCATACAAGAATGGCGGTTTAACAGCGCAAAGTCGTTGACAATTGACCGCCGTCCCGATTTATACGCCGCTTACTCAGATACCAACGAATTACAACCGCCGGAGACAGGCGATGAACATGATTGAACAGCTCGAAGCGGAAGAGTTTTCCCGCGTTGTCGGCGACAAGAACATCCCGGATTTTTCACCGGGTGACACGCTGGCCGTGAACGTCCGCATCACGGAAGGCGACCGTGAGCGCGTCCAGCGCTTTGAAGGCGTCTGTATTGCCCGCGCAGGCGGTGGCATCAATGAGAGCTTCACGGTTCGCAAGATTTCCTTTGGTGAAGGCGTCGAGCGCGTTTTCCCGCTGGCTTCCCCGATGATCGAGAGCATCGAAGTGAAGCGCAAGGGTCGCGTGCGCCGTGCGAAACTCTACTATCTGCGCGATCGTCGCGGTAAGTCTGCCCGTATCGCTGAACGTACCACCGGCCACGGCATCGAAACGGTCGAAATTGCCGTGTCGAAAACCGAGCGCCGCCGCCAGAAAGATGCAGAGAAAGCCGCCCGCAAGGAAGCTGCTGCCAAGGCTCGCGAAGAGGCTGCCAAGGCGAAAGCCGCTGAAGAGGCTGCAGCTGCTGCTGCCGCTGAAGCAGAGGCCGCTGCGGCTGCCTCCGCTGATGAAGGCGCTGCTGAAGAATAGACGTCCCGACACTTTAGTCAGGAATTGAAGAAACGCCCCGCCTCTTGGTTGGGGCGTTTTCACTTTTGGGGCTGGTATTTCTGTGGCACGTTCGGAGGCATGAAACGCCTCTGTCTCACACTCTTCGCCGTTTCATTGCTTGCTGCCTGCGAACCCGCCGACGACACGCTGCGCCTCACAATGCCGGCTTGTCGCCCGCCTGACATAGCGCAGGGTATTCTTTTTATCGGTGGTACCCGCTTTGCACCCTATCAGGTTCAGGCTTCGGCCGTGACGGATTCGGCGGGTCGACCGGCGCTTTCCATCCGTATGGACGAGTCCGGCGCATCCAAGCTGGAAGCCCTCACGGTGGCCAATATGGGTGAAGTCCTCCCCTTGCGGGTGGACGAGGAAACCATCATGTCTCCCAGAGTGCTGGAACGGATCACAGGCGGTGAAATACTCGTTTCCGGCGATTTCGAGATGGACGAGCTGAAGGCGCTGGCCGTGCGCCTGTCTCCGCCCTGTGATCAAGAGTCGCCAATCGCCAATTGACCCCTTCCCAGCCGGGCGCGCGCCGCTATGGTGCGCCGCGATATGACAGGAAGAGGCCCCATGGCTGGTAAGACACTTTACGACAAGATCTGGGACGCACATGTGGTGCACACCGATGAGGGCGGTGAAAGCCTGCTTTATATCGATCTCCACCTGATTCACGAAGTGACGACGCCCCAGGCTTTTGCCGGACTGAAAGCGGCCGGACGCGGTGTGCGCCGCCGGGACCTGACCCTGGCCGTCGCTGACCACAACACGCCGACCGAGAACCAGGCCGCCGGCCTTGCTGGCGTGACAGACCCCGATGCGCGCAACCAGCTGGAAACGCTGACCCGCAATGTGGCCGAGCACAATATCGAGTATTTCCCGATGGGCGACATCCGCAATGGCATCGTCCATGTCGTGGGGCCGGAGCAGGGGCGCACCCAGCCCGGCATGACGATTGTCTGCGGTGATAGCCACACGTCCACGCATGGCGCGTTCGGCGCGCTGGCGCATGGTATCGGCACATCGGAAGTTGAGCATGTGCTCGCCACGCAGACCTTGCGTGCGCAGAAATCCAAGAACATGGCAATCGAAGTATCTGGCAGCTTGAAAGAAGGCGTGACCGCCAAGGATCTCGCTCTGCACATAATTTCCGTCATCGGTACGGCCGGTGGCACGGGATACGTGATGGAGTATCGCGGTGATGCAGTTCGGAGCCTCTCCATGGAAGGGCGCATGACGCTGTGCAATCTCGCCATTGAGGGCGGTGCCCGTGCGGGTCTGGTGGCTCCAGACGAGACGACGTTCGAATACATCAAGGGCCGCCCGGCCGCGCCCAAGGGTGGCGCATGGGATGTCGCGAAATCTTTTTGGACGACGCTCTATTCCGATGAGGATGCCGTATTTGATGAAGTCGTCCACATCAAGGGCGAAGCGGTCGAGCCGACATTGACCTGGGGCACGAGCCCGGAACAGGCGATTCCGTTGTCGGGTATTATTCCGAAGCCGGAAGATTTCAGTGATCCAATCAAGGCAGGTGCGTGTGAGCGCGCACTGGCCTATATGGGCCTTGAAGGTGGTACACCGATTAAGGGCACACCGGTGCAGCGCGTCTTCATCGGCTCGTGCACGAACAGCCGGATCGAAGATCTTCGCGCCGCCGCTGAAGTCGCCAAGGGCAACAAAGTGGCCGAAGGCGTGCGTGCCATGGTCGTGCCGGGGTCTGGCCTCGTCCGTGCGCAAGCCGAATCCGAAGGGCTGGACGAGATCTTTCTCGAAGCCGGGTTTGAATGGCGCGAGCCGGGCTGTTCCATGTGTCTCGGCATGAATCCCGACACGCTGGCACCGGGCGAGCGGTGCGCCTCGACTTCGAACCGGAACTTCGAAGGCCGTCAGGGCCGCGACGGCCGCACCCATCTGATGAGCCCTACCCTCGCAGCGCGCGCCGCGATCCAGGGCGTGATTGGCTAAACTCATCCTTCAGTTGCGTCTGGAGCAGGGAGGGCAGATAGTCCGGCCAAAACCAGATGGAGTGGACCCATGAGCAATACTGTCAGCCTGCCCGGAAACGTTTCGCTGGATGGCCCGCGCGGTCGTACCTACGCGTCTATCCTCGAAACGGTCGGATCGACGCCGCTGGTTGCTGCGCCGAAGTTCGCCGAGGCCGAAGGCATCAAGGCGAACCTGCTGTTCAAATGCGAATTCTTCAATCCACTCGCCAGCGTGAAAGACCGGATCGGCCTGAACATGGTGTTGCAGCTGGAAGCGGACGACAAGCTGAAGCCCGGCGGCGTTTTGGTTGAGCCGACCTCAGGCAATACCGGCATCGGCCTGGCCTTTGCGGCGGCGAGCCGAGGATACCGCCTGATCCTGACCATGCCGGAATCCATGTCGATCGAGCGTCGCAAGATGCTGGCTTATCTGGGCGCAGAACTGGTCCTGACGCCGAAAGAGAAGGGCATGGGCGGTGCTATCGCGAAGGCGAAGGAAATCCTTGAGGCGACGCCCGGCGCGGTGATGCCAAGCCAGTTCGACAATCCCGCCAATCCGGCCATCCATGAGCTGACCACAGCAGAAGAAATCTGGGCGGACACAGACGGCGCGGTCGATGCTGTCCTGTCCGGCATAGGTACTGGTGGCACATTTACGGGCACAGGCCGCGTATTGAAGGCCCGCAAGCCGGACCTGAAAATGATGGCGATTGAGCCGGAAGGCAGCCCGGTGCTCTCCGGGGGCGAGCCCGGCCCGCACATGATCCAAGGCATCGGCGCAGGCTTTATCCCCGGCAATGCGGACACGAGCCTGATTGATGAAGTCGTGAAAGTTTCGAATGAGGAATCCTTTGCAACGGCCCGCAAACTTGCGCGGCTCGAAGGCATACCCGGCGGTATCTCCTCCGGCGCGGCAGCGGCCGCAGCGGTCAAGGTTGGCGCGCGTGACGACATGGCCGGCAAGACCCTTGTCGTCATCCTGCCAAGCTTCGCCGAACGGTATGTATCGACAGCCCTGTTTGAGGGTCTCTAGATCAGCATGATTACGGGTCTCGACCATTTCGTGCTGGTCTGTCCGGGGATCAGCTCCGCGACGGCCGTCTATGAGCAATTGCTCGGGCGGTCGGCAGATTGGCGCGCCTCAGCCGACGGTGCCGCAACAGCCATTTTCCAATTGGAGAATACCAGTCTTGAACTGATGGCCCCGGACGGGGAGGGGGCGGTGGCCGACCGTTTGCGGGAAATCATCTCCGACGAAGGCCCCGGCCTGAAAAGCCTCGCTTTTAGAACGGGAGATATTTCCGCCGCGCATCACAAGCTGACCCGTCGTGGCTTGATGCCGGGCGAGATCGGCGATGGAAGCAGTACAAACGCAATCAACGGCGAAACCCGGAAATGGACGCGCTTCCGGTGCGCGGACGCGCAAACTGCTGGCGTGAAGATTTTCATCATCTCGCCGGAACAAGCCTTGCCCGTGGCGGACGCGCCGTCTGGCTGCGTCACATCGCTGGACCATATTGTCATCAACACGCCCAATCCCGACCGGGCATTAGGGCTTTATGGCGCACGGTTGGGGCTGGATCTGGCGCTCGACCGGACGCGGGAAGAGTGGAAGACGCGCTTTTTGTTCTTCCGCACAGGCGGGCTGACCTTTGAGGTCATCAACCGCCTCGGGGAAGATCATGACCCAGCCGCGCCGGACAGTATCTGGGGCCTGACATGGACCGTGGATGATCTTTCGGCGGCACATGCACGCCTCACGGAGGCTGGCTTCAATGTTTCCGAACAGCGGACAGGTCGCAAACCGGGGTCTGCCGTTTTCACTATAAGGGACGGCACATTGGGCGTGCCGACCCTGTTCATCGCGCATTCTTCAAGGTAGGACACGCCTCATGAAAGCCTTTACCCAACTCACCGGAACCGCTGCGCCGCTGCTCGAAAAGGGCAAGCCGATGTCGAATGTCGACACCGACATGATTATTCCCAAGCAATTCCTGAAGACGACCGAACGCACCGGTCTTTCGACGGGACTGTTTCATGAGCTGAAAACGCTCTCGGATGGCTCCCCCAGGCCCGATTTCGTGTTGAACCGGCCTGAATACGCGACGGCGAGTATCCTGATTGCGGGCGAGAACTTCGGCTGTGGCTCGTCGCGCGAGCATGCGCCCTGGGCTCTGTTGGATCAGGGTATTACTTGTGTGATCGCGCCGAGTTTCGCCGACATCTTCCACAACAACTGCTACAAGAATGGCATCTTGCCAGTTCGCCTGCCAGTCGACGTATGCCAGAAGCTGGCCGATCAGGCGGGGGGGGCGAACCATGTCTTCACCGTGGACCTTGAAGCCCAGATCGTCACCGGGCCGGATGGCGAAGTGTATGCGTTTGAAGTGGATGCAGGCCGTAAGGCAAACCTCATGGAAGGCCTTGACGAGATTGGCAGTTCGATGACTGCAGCAAGCGAGATCGACACGTTCGAAGCGCGTCGACGCGTCTCCATGCCATGGCTCGAAAAGGCCAGCTGACCCGGAAAGCGAAGAGGATGGTCATGAAGAGATTAAGCCTGACAATTCTGGGGGGATTGGTGCTGGCGTCTGTCGCGGCTTGTCATACGGATCCATTCGGCACGCAGCCTGAAGTCAATGTCACCCTGCCAGAGGCTCAGTCCGCGCCGTCCGACGAAGCGGGCGCCTCAACCGAAGAAAAGCGTGACCCCGAGACCTGAGAGTCGCACGAGCGGGTTTCGTTCTTGTTTGGTGGAGACGTAGAAGGCGTTGCGCCCGCTGGTTACAACCGTTAGTGGTGGACGCGGTTCTGAATTGCACACTTTGGGAGATAAAGATGAAATTTGCGGGTTCTGTGCTTGCAGTTGGATTGATGGTTTCTCTCGCGGGCTGCGCGAGTTCAACCGGGTCTGAGGAAATGACATTGGCGGAAGGCGCCGAAAGAGAGTGCCGCTCCATCAAGGAGTTCGGCTCGATGCTGCCAAAACGGGTTTGCAACAACAAGGCAACCTGGGCCGACATAGATGAGCGGAACGAAGAACAGGCCAAGGAATTCAAGGACAAGATTGATAGCCGCTACACACCCGTACCACGCGAACCCGGCATGTAGGCACTTCCACTCTCGGGTGGCTCAACTTTCCCAGGTCGACCTGGCCCGGCCGCCGACCACACGCGACAGTATTGCTCGGTTGTGTTGTGGTGGCTACTAGGTGCCACAAAACAAACTTGTCCGAACATGAGTGGAGCGCGGAAGTGAAACAGACCTTACTGTTATTGCCAGGAGACGGGATTGGCCCAGAAGTTGTGGCCGAAGTTCGGCGCCTGGTGGACGTTCTGGCTCCAGATCTCCTGTTGGAAGAGGGGCTTGTTGGCGGAGCATCCTTTGATGCCCACGGGACGCCGTTGAACGAGGATACGCTGGAGCAGGCCCGTCGATCGGATGCGGTTCTGCTCGGCGCGGTTGGTGGGCCGAAATGGGCGGGTACGGCGCGCGACAAGCGCCCGGAAGCTGGCCTGCTGGCTCTGCGCAAAGGCCTCGATGTTTTTGCGAACTTGCGGCCCGCTTTCTGTTTCCCGGCATTGGTCAGCGCCTCCAGCCTGAAGCCTGAAGTGGTCGAAGGCCTGGACATCATGATCGTTCGAGAGCTGACAGGGGGTGTCTATTTCGGCACGCCCCGCGGCATTGATGAGAAAGGCGGACTGCGCCGGGGGTATGACACGTCGATCTACACGCACCCGGAAGTCGAACGTGTGACCCGGGTCGCCTTCGAAATCGCGCGTGGCAGGGATGGCCGTGTCTGTTCGGTAGAAAAATCGAACGTCATGGAGACCGGCCTGTTCTGGCGTCAGGAAGTCACATTGGCGCATGCCGAGTTCGGCGCTGGCGTCGAACTCAGCCACATGTATGCGGATGCTTGTGCAATGGAGCTCGTCCGAGCGCCGAAACAGTTCGATGTGATTCTTGCCGGTAATCTGTTCGGGGATATTCTCTCTGACGAAGCCGCCATGCTGACCGGGTCCATCGGAATGCTGCCTTCAGCGTCCCTTGGAGCGGATGGTACGCCGGGCCTCTATGAGCCGGTGCACGGTTCGGCGCCGGACATTGCGGGACAGGGTATCGCAAATCCGTGTGCAGCCATTCTGTCGCTTGAAATGGCCCTCCGCTGGTCTCTGGGGCGTGAAAAAATCGCCGACAGGCTCTTCGCAGCAGTGGGCAAGGCTTTGGAAGATGGCGCCCGTACGCGAGATCTTGGGGGAGAGCTCAAGACTCACCAGATGACGGATGCAATTATCGCAGCGCTTTAGGCCGTGCGCGTCTTCCGTGTCCCGGCCGCTGGTGGCGGCTGCGGAGGGCCCGCAAAGCACTGCGCTTGTGTCATCCAGGATTGAGCAATCTTTCCGGATACGGAAAGACTTGTGTCCGCCACGTTGCGTACCTGCGTTACGACTTGGCAGAATTCTTCTGCGCGGCCTGCAATACGCTCATCATCTTGTTCTTCGCCATACGTCCAGATTTCGCCGGACGGCGCGGTAAGGGACAGGAAGGGCATTGGCCCCGGAGCCGGGAGTTTCCGGTTGGCAAAAGTCCACCCATAGGTGTTCACGCCCAGTACCACGATATTGCGGATACGGTCGCTATTCTCACGGACGACGCCCAGCTGGTCATAGACTTCCTGACCGTGCGCCCAGGTTTCCATAAGTCGCGCCGTGATCGAAGACCGCGCGCTCATGCTTGGGCCCACCCATTGCAGGCGCCGGGATGGATCGGTTTGAGCGAAGACATCTGCCGTACGGTCTGCCATGACAAGCCAGTCCTCCCGCAAGGCGCGGCCTGACAGGCCCTCGAAATACGCATATTCATGGTCTGGAAGTGCGCCTTCGCGGAGTGCGTCCGTCAGGCCGGATACAAGCGCTTGAAATGCCGCCTCGTCTTTTACCGACAATAGCGCTGCGGTGTTCCAGAAATGCAGGTGGCGGAGAACCATGTCGATGGTCCAGCCCTTGAATGCGGTTTTCTGCGTATAGTCCGTATCGGACAGGGGTGCGATCAGCTCGGACAGGGCCAGCGATTCATCGAGGAAGTCTGCGGCTTGTTGCATGGAGATCAGCTATAATCCGCGATGCGGCAGAGCAGGTTTCCACGAAATTCGAAAAAGCTCGCGCCGCGTACTTTTACGGTCTCGCCGGACTTGATGCCATTGGGCAGGTCTACGGCGGCCTTGCCTTCAAATTCGATCTCGGCCGCAGCCTTGCCGCCTCCACTGACAATGTTGACCAGTCGTTGACGGCGATAGGAGAAGGCATTTCCTGACAATTCCGCGACCTGACGCATCATGTCCCTGCCATCCAGACGCATGGACTGACCCGTGTTGGAGATATTTTCGAACACCACGTCTTCCGTCACGCAATCGAGCATTCCGTCGATATCACGGGCATTGTAACAGGCGAGGTAGCGGTTGATTACGTCATCAAGCACGAGGGCGGCTCCCAGTTCCGGGTTCAATCCGGTCTGCCTCAGCAGCGAGACGTTGGCAACAGGCTTTAAATGGCGTCGAAGATGCGCCATAAGCCCGGTTCAATCTCAGGAGTAGAAATATCATGGCCACTCGGATCGCAGTCGTCGGTGCAACAGGTAATGTCGGACGCGAACTGCTGAACATTCTGGAAGAACGCATGTTCCCAGCCGACGAAGTCTTTGCCGTTGCTTCCCGCCGGTCGCTCGGCAAGGAAGTGTCCTATGGCGACCGCACGCTGAAATGCCACGATATTGAACAATTCGACTTCACACAGGTAGACCTCGTCCTGATGTCGGCTGGCGGCGCCACCGCCAAGGAATGGGCACCGAAAATTGCCAAAGCCGGCGCGATCACGATCGACAACTCGTCCGCATGGCGGATGGATCCGGACGTGCCGCTCGTCGTGCCAGAGTGCAACGGCGAAGCCGTGATGGGTTACGAAAAGAAGATGATCATCGCGAACCCGAACTGCTCGACTGCACAGCTCGTTGTGGCGCTGAAGCCGCTGCATGATGCCGTCGGTATCACCCGCGTTGTCTGTTCGACTTACCAGTCCGTATCCGGCGCCGGCAAGGAGGCGATGGACGAGCTGTGGAATCAGACACGCGGCGTATTCGTCAATGACGAGCCGACCCCGGAAGTCTTCCAGAAGGAAATTGCCTTCAACGTCATCCCGCAGATCGACGTTTTCATGGATGATGGTTTCACCAAGGAAGAGTGGAAGATGCGCGTCGAGACGAAGAAAATCCTCGACGAGTCCATCGAACTGGTCGCGACCTGTGTGCGCGTGCCGGTCTTTGTTGGTCATTCCGAAGCCGTGAATGTCGAATTGGCCGGCCCTTTGAGCGCCAAGAAAGCCAAGGAAATTCTGCGCGAGAGCCCGGGCATCATGCTGGTCGATGATCCTGAAGACGAGCTCTACATCACGCCGAAGGAATGCGTGGGCGAATGGGCGACCTATATCTCCCGCGTCCGCAAGGACCCGACGGTCGAAAACGGCATCGCCTTCTGGTGTGTCTCCGACAATCTGCGCAAAGGCGCCGCCCTCAACGCAATCCAGATTGCCGAAGAACTCCTCAATCGCGGCGTCCTGAAGCCAGAGAAACAGCCCGTTTCGACAAACTGAAACGCTTCGCAGCAATAATTGGGTGGCGTTGCCTCATGGCTCAGTGCTACGCGCTGGGCCATGAACACTGAAACTCGCCTCGGATTCTTTGCTGGCCTGGGGGCCTTTTTTATCTGGGGGAGCCTGCCGCTCTACATCCGGCTGATGCAGCACATCAGTGCGGCGGACCTGCTGGCACATCGCGTGGTCTGGTCCATACCGACTGCGCTGATCTTCATTGCGATTGCTGCGAACTGGCGGGACGTTCGGACAGCCCTGAAATGGGATAAGCTGAAATGGCTGCTTATTTCAGGCGCCCTGATCGGGTCCAATTGGGGATGTTACATCTGGGCGGTAAATGCTGGCCGGACGATGGAAGCGTCGCTCGGCTATTACATCAATCCGCTTGTGAACGTGATCTTCGGCATGATCTTCTTTTCCGAGCGCCTTCGACCGGCGCAATGGGGCGCAGTAAGCATCGCCGCTATCGGCGTTGCCATCATGACAGTGGCTTTCGGACAGGTGCCGTGGGTCGCCCTGTTTCTCTGCGTAACCTTTGCCTGTTACTCGCTGATCCGGAAGCAGGTCGCCATTGATAGTCGAGCGGGATTTCTGATGGAGGTTCTGCTGTTGGCGCCCGTCGCCCTGGCCTGGTTGGCCTGGCTCTCGCGCCAACCGGATGCGCAAGTATTCGGCAATGGGGGATGGGATGTCGCACTATTGATGGCGGCCGGCCCGATCACGTCTGTGCCCCTCATCCTGTTTGCCTTGTCAGCACGCCGTCTGAAGCTCTCGACCATCGGCATGATGCAATATATCGGACCGACCTTGCAGTTCCTGATCGCGGTTCTCGTGTTCCGCGAAGCGTTCGGCTGGACCCATGCGGCGGCTTTCGGTTTCATCTGGACGGCGTTGGCGATCTTTACCGCCGACAGTGTCATGGGTGACGCCAAGGCCCGGCGGCTCGCCCGCGCAGCGCGAGTCAGCTGAAAAAATGCTCCGGGCGGTGAGCACCCGGAGCAGGAAGATGTTTTGCATGATTGGAGTTGCCTCCGATTTCACCTCCGCAAGGACTGTGCCATTCAGGAGACCGAACGTCCGGTCGAGACGGCGATCCACACGGCGATTCCAAGCAGCATGATGGCAAAGGTGCCGCGCAGGAGGGGAGCGGTCCGATAAGCTTCCAGTTTTTGGCCAAAACGGGACCCGGCAAGTACAATACTCGTATGGATGGTCGTCGCGACCACCAGGTGGATGACGCCCAGCGCAACAATCTGCAACCAGATTGGTCCTGCGGTATCGCTGGCAAACTGCCCGACGACGACGAGATAGAACACAAGCGCTTTGGGATTCAACAAATTCGCAACCAGACCCCGCCAGAAGCCCGCCGCCTTGTTTCGATTGAGTGGTGAGACGGATCCGGTATCCCGCCAAGCCTCAACGGCGAGATAGACCATGAATGCGACGCCTGCCCATCGTAGCGTGTCGTAGAGCATGGGCATTCCGGCGAGCAGAGCCGACAGGCCTGTGGCCGCAGCCACCAATTGGGCCGCTAGCCCCAATGTTATGCCTGCGACAGCGCGCATTCCCGCTGTGCGGCCCTGCTGCGCCGACAGCGCAGCGAGCCATCCCATATTGGGGCCGGGCGTCAATTCCACTGCCGCCATGGCAATCAGGAATGCGGCCCAGTCAATATGGTTCAGCATGGATCAGAGGCAGTCATAGACCGCTTCAACCAGTCGTACCGCACGCGGGTCACCCACGAGAATATTGGATTGCTTGTTCATGACATAGGCGCACGTCAAACCATTGCGCTGATCAGCTATCGCCATGGAGCCCCCCCAGCCACAATGGCCGAGCGTGGTGGGTTCGGGTCCGAACATGCCGTGGGTATTGTGCATGATGCCAGCGCCGAAGCTGGTGATCATGGGCAGAACCAGATCCGGTCCATGTGTTCGCGCCGTGCTGAGTGCCTCGAAAGTGGCGTCGCTCATGACACCCTCGCCATTGGTCGTGTAGGTCTCATAGAGTTGCGCGACTGAGAGCGCTGTTCCGTGGCCGTTTGCCGACGGAATTTCGATCTCGCGCCAAATGGCTCCGCCGCGATTTGGGGCGGCCCATTTGCTGACAAATGCTGCGCGTCGCGGGGGGGTAATCTCTCCGAGTTCTGCCAATTCTCGCGGTCGCTGGATGTCGGCACAGCGATCGTGTTCGCTGGCGGGTGTGCCGATCATGAAGTCGACGTTTGGAAACAGGGATTTCAGCGTGGTGCCGAGGGTTTCGCCGCTGATGCGCCGCGTGATCTCTCCGACGAGATAGCCCCAGGTCAGGGGATGATAGCCATGCGCGCTGCCCGGTGACCACATCGGAGCCAATTCCGCCAGTGCGGCGGCGCAGGCGGGCGGATCGAGCCAGAGCTCAGGGTTGATCTCTTCGGGAAAGCCGGGCAGGCCGGCCTGATGGCTCGCAACTTCGGCAATGGTGACCGCGCCTTTTCCATTGGCTGCAAATTTGGGCCAGACATCGGCCACGGGCGTCTCAAAGCCGCCCGGCAGGCGCTCTACCAGATGGGCGAGGACGATGGCTGCGATACCTTTGGTGGTCGAATAGACCGGGACGAGGGTGGTGTCTGACCATGGGTGTTCCTTCTTCCGGTCAGCCCAGCCGCCGACCAGGTTCACGACGACCTTGCCGTCCTTGATGACGGTGAATCCGGCGCCGAGCTCCTCGCCATTCTCGAAGTTTTTTTCGAAGACGCCGCGAACAGATTCAAATCCGCTGTCGGCATGTCCGGCCATTGGCCAGATGTCAGATGTTGTATCAGTCATCGGTGTTGGCTCGCATAAACCGAACTGGCCGACAAGCGTTACGGCTGAACCAAGGCCCGCACATCGGCGGCAACACGGCTGGTGAGGTCGCTGTCTACGGAGGCTGTAAAATCCTCGAGCGCCTGCTGCCATTCGAAGATCTGCCTGAGGCCGAACTCATCCTCTCCCCTAAAGGAGACGTGGAATCTCACGCATATCCCACTCGGAGAAGGACCCTTTTTCGCGTAGGCGGTTCCGGGGTTGAAGCCCTCATTCATCTGATTGGCAAGTTCCAGCGTTTCCAGTCGCGAATAACCAGGCAGGTCCCGGCAGGCCGTAAAGCGGGCCGTCTGGCAGGTGCCGTCGATCTGGGAGCACTCCCGAAGCACGGCCTCGAACCCCTGTTTGTCCATCGCTGCGGACATTGTGGGGTGCGTGTCGATATACCCGATTTTGACGGACTGGAATTCGCGTATGAGGAATTCGTTGCGAAACTCGATCAGCGTAATGGGTTTCGCAAAGGCAGGCTCGCAAAACAGGAAGATTTGAGCCAGTAAGAGCAGGCGAAACATCATTGATCCATCTCGGTGCATTGTGGGACGAGTATTCGGCTCACAATCACGCATCAAATGGACAGTTCAGGTCAAGGAGTTGTCACATATGTCCCACGTCCACCGTCCCCGCCGATCCTGCCTTTACATGCCCGGCGCCAATGAGCGCGCCCTGGAAAAGGCGAAGACCCTGCCCGCAGACACGGTCATCATGGATCTGGAAGATGCCGTGCCGCCGGAAGCCAAGGAGACCGCGCGTGACACGATCCGCGCGGCCGTGACCGCAGGGGGTTACGGCCACCGTGAAATCGTGGTCCGGATGAACGGGCTGGATACCGAATGGGGCCAAGCCGACCTCAAGATGGCGGTTGAAGCGGGCGCACATGCGCTGCTCGCCCCGAAAGTCATCGATGGCAGCGACATTGATCGTCTCGACGACGCGATGAGCCGCGCCGGCGCGCCGGCCGAGATGGGACTTTGGGTGATGATCGAGATGCCGAAGGCGATCCTGAACATCCAGGACATTGCCGAAGCCGTTGGCCGCACCCGTATGACGACGTTCGTGATGGGAACGAACGATCTCGCCAAGGAATACCGCGCGCGGATGACGCCGGACCGGCTGGCTTTCCAGACGGCTCTGGGCATGAGCATGGCTGCGGCCCGCGCCTACAACATCGTCGCGATTGATGGCGTCTACAATGACATCAAGAACGAGCAGGGCCTGATCGACGAGTGTGAACAGGGGCGTGACCTCGGCTTCGACGGCAAGACGCTGATCCATCCCTCACAGCTCGACACGGCCAACCGCGTCTTCGCGCCGAGCCCGCATGATGTGGAACATGCACAGGCCGTGATCGAAGCGTTCGCAGACCCTCAGAATGCCGGCAAGGGCGTATTGAAGGTAAACGGCAAGATGACCGAATTGCTCCATCTGGACGAAGCCCGCCGGACGGTCGCCATGGATGAAGCGATCCGGGCTTTTGAGAGCTGATCTTCAATGCTCTCGGGCATTCATATGGTAAACCAACACATTCAGGAATACGCATGACCTACACTCTCCTTCACCATTCCGGCTGCAGCACGTCGCGCAAGGGGCTCGCCTTGTTGCAGGAGAACGGCGTCGAGCCGGAGGTCCGGAAATACATGAATGCTTCCGAGCAACTCAGCCTGGATGAGCTGAAGGACATCGCCAAAAAGATGGGTGCCAGTTCGCCGCGCGAGTTCTTGCGCGACAAGAATGCTGCCGAATTCGGCATCGATGCGACTTCGACAGATGACGAGATCTTCCAGGCGATGGCCGCCAATCCAAAGATCATCCAGCGCCCCATCGGCATTGTCGGCAAGCAGGCCGTGCTGGGCCGTCCGATCGAGAAACTGCTCGAGCTGAAATAGTATTACACGGCTGATATTGCGGGGAGATCGATGAAATTTCATCGATCTCTCACGCGAAGATTCAATATCTGCATGGCAAGACAGGCGGCATGATCCTGTTCATGACCCTTGCGGCGGTGTTGATCGCCTTTTCTGCATTTTGCACTCTTGGGGTGCCGTACATGTTGGCGGGACCACGCATGCTCGATGAGTTCTCCGAGAACCGTGAGCAGCAAATGATGGCTGGCCTGTTGGGGGCCGCGATCATCGCACTCTTCCTGCTGCCCTTCGTCTCACCCGCCTTGATTTCCTCGCCCAGTGACGGTCAGGTACTGGCTGATCTGTATATGGGGCAAATCCAGGCCTGACGCCGGGAAGTCTTGCCCCTTTTCCACCTGAGGGGCGCATGACCAGCACATCGAAATCCAATCCCGGCCATTTCTTCGAAGATTTTTTCGTGGGCATGCCCCTCGCGCATGCGACGCCGCAGACGCTGACTGAAGGCGACATCGCCCTCTATCGCGCGCTGACCGGCGGCCGGTTTGTCCAGTATTCCTCATCTGAATTCGCCAAAGCCGCCGGCTATCCCGGCCTTACGATTGATCCGCTACACGCTTTCCATGTCGTGTTCGGCAAGTCCGTGCCGGATGTTTCGTTGAATGCGGTGGCAAACCTTGGCTATGCCGATGGTCGCTTCTCTCAACCCGTCCTGCCAGGCGATACGCTGAACACGGTTTCGGAAGTGATCGGCGTCAAAGAAAACTCCAATGGCAAGACCGGCGTCGTCTGGGTGCGCACGCGCGGCACCAATCAGCGCGGCGAAGAAGTCATGTCCTTTGTGCGCTGGGTCATGGTCAACAAGCGGGATGCCAACTCACCCGCGCCAGACGTGGTGATCCCCGACCTGCCAAAAAGTGTGCCTGGGGCCGAATTGTCCGGGTTTGCCTCCATGGAGGCTTGGGATACATCCCTCGCCGGCAGCGAATACATGTTCGAAGACTATGCGGTTGGCGAGAAGATCAATCATGTCGACGGCATGACCGTGGAAGAGGCCGAGCACCAGATTGCGACACGCCTCTACCAGAACACCGCCAAGGTTCATTTCGATGCGCATGGCCAGAAATCCAGCCGGTTCGGCAAGCGCCTGATCTATGGCGGTGTGGTAATTTCCATCGCGCGGTCGCTGGCCTTCAATGGTCTCGCCAATGCGGGCCATATGCTGGCGATCAATGCCGGCAGCCATGTCAGTCCGCTATTTGCTGGTGACACGATCTATGCCTGGAGCGAAGTGCTTGAGAAAGCTGAGCTGTCCGACAAGGTTGGCGCGTTGCGCTTGCGTCTCGTGGCAGTGAAGGATCAGGATCCGGGCGCGTTCGCCTATAAGGGCGAGGACGGGAAGTATGCCGATGGTGTTCTGCTCGACTTCGACTTTTGGGCCGCCATTCCATGCAAGCGGTAAGGCGCTTCTGTTTCGGCGCGCGCTCCCTATATGATGCCGCATGAGCGGATATGGGCCTTTTGATGATTTCACGCTGTTCGCCATCGCAATTGCGGTGGTGCTGTCGGCAATTGTCAGCCTGATCGGTACGTCCGCTCGCAAGCGGAATGTTGCGCTTGGCGAGGCGACCGTGGCCGATCTTGCGGAGATGACCGGTATCCGGGATCCCAAGAAGCTACAGGAAGCCTTTGGCCCGCCCGACATGGGCCGCGTCTGGCGCACGGTCACACTCTTTGACGTGCGGCGCTTCCGGCAACCTCAGGGATGGCTGATGTCGAGCGATATCGTCGACTATGCGTGTCTGGGCATTGTGGCGCTCGCCATCTTCGTGTCGCATCCCTTTGTCGGGGCGGGGCTGGTGGCAGCGCTGGTCATCCAGGTCGCTGGATGGATTGTGTCGTTCGGGCTGCCCAAGTAGACGCGCGAAATATCTGACGAAGTTCCGCTTTTCGGGACGGGGGAAACCCTTTAAGGGCTGGCGAATGAAAGTCTGGAAGATGAATGGTGCTGGCAACGCGTTTGCCATATTCGACGCCCGCTCGACTGCGTTCGTGCCGAGCACCGACCAGGTGCGCCAGATTGCCGAAGACCTAAAAGCCGATCAGATCATCGCGCTGGAGCGTGATGTCGCGCGCGACGTATTCATGCGCATCTGGAACGCCGATGGCAGCGAAGTCTTTGCCTGCGGCAATGCCTCTCGTTGTGTAGGCAAACTGTTACTGGCTGAAACCGGCAAGGACCGGGTGTCCATCCAGACCGAAGCGGATGTTCTGAAAGCATTTGCCGCAGAGGATGGCCAGATAACCGTCGACATGGGTTCGCCCCTGATGGGGTGGGAAGACATTCCGCTTTCCGAGAAAATGGACGTTCGCGGCGTTGATGTGAAAGTCGGACCGATCGACAATCCCTGGCTCTCCCGTCCGGCAGTGGTCTCGATGGGCAATCCGCACGCCGTGTTCTTCGTGAAGAATATCGACGATTACGACATTCCGGCCATCGGGCCGCTCGTTGAATGGCACCCGACCTTTCCTGAGGGGGTGAATGTCGGGTTTGCGCAGGTCATTGACCGGCAGAACATTCGCCTTCGTGTCTGGGAGCGGGGGGCAGGCCTGACCAAGGCGTGTGGCACCGGAGCGTGTGCGGCGCTCGTGTGCGCCGCCCGGGCAAAGCTCACCGACCGCCGCGCCAACCTCATTCTCGATGGTGGTGCGCTGATCATCGACTGGCAGGAATCCGATGACCGGGTTTACATGACCGGACCTGTGCAGCTGGAATTCGAGACCGAAATCTGAACTGGGCAAAGGAGTCATCCTGCACAGATCCCTTGATTTGCGGGGCTGACGGCGCGATGTCCGCTGCAACACATCGCGATGACTGAGACCAAATCCCCTTCCAGCCCGCAGCTGATCACGCTCGGATGCCGCCTGAACACCTATGAATCCGAGGTGATGCGGGGCCATGCCACCGATGCTGGCCTGAATGATGCGGTGATCATCAATACATGCGCCGTCACATCGGAAGCCGTCCGCAGTGCGCGCCAGACCATCAGGCGGGCAGCGAAAGACAATCCGGACGCGCCGATCCTCGTGACGGGTTGTGCGGCGCAGATCGATCCGGACATGTTCGCAAAGATGCCGGAAGTCACGCGCGTCATCGGCAATCATGAAAAGATGCAGGCGGAAACCTGGCGGCCAGCCGAATTGCTGGGCGGGCACGAAAAGGTCCGCGTGAATGACATCATGTCAGTGCGGGAAACCGCTGCACACCTGATTGATGGCATGGAAGGTCGCGCCCGCGCTTATGTCCAGGTCCAAAATGGATGTGACCATCGCTGCACGTTCTGCATCATTCCTTATGGCCGTGGGAATTCCCGGTCTGTCCCGGCAGGGGAGGTGGTCAATCAGGTCCGGCGGCTCGTCGAGACCGGCCATTATGAAGTTGTGCTGACCGGCGTGGATCTGACCAGTTGGGGTGCTGATTTGCCCGGCGCGCCGGAACTCGGCAATCTTGTCCAACGCATCTTGAAACTGGTGCCGGAGCTGAAGCAGTTACGCATTTCCTCCATCGACGCCATCGAGATAGATGATGCCTTGATGGAGACCATGGCGGAACCTCGACTTGCGCCTTTCATGCATCTGTCCCTTCAGCACGGAGACGATTTGATCCTGAAGCGCATGAAACGGCGGCATCTGCGCGCCGATGCTATCGCGCTGACAGACCGTCTCCGCGCTGTCCGACCTGACATTGCTTTTGGCGCGGACATCATTGCCGGTTTCCCGACTGAGACCGAAGCCCATTTTGAGAATTCGGCCCGGCTCGTGGAAGAGTGCGGCTTGTCTTTCCTGCACGTCTTTCCGTATTCGCCCCGTCCCGGCACCCCGGCTGCCCGCATGCCGCAACTCACCAAGGCCGTGGTGAAAGCGCGCGCCGCGCGTCTGAGAGACGTCGGGGCGGCGGCGTTGGAGCGGCATCTCAGGAAATATGACGGCCAGACCGTTGAAGCTCTGGTCGAGCGCGGGAACTCCGCGCGTCTGCCGGACTTCACGCCGGTACAGTTCGAGAGTGATCCGGGCGAAGCTGGACGCCCGGTACGCGCACGTATAGTCCGGCAGGATGGAAAACAGCTGATCGGAGCGCTGACCGCATGATCCTTTGGTTCGGAAAAAAGAAAAAAGAAGAAGAGCTGAAAGAGGCTGGCGCAGCAATGGAATCGCCGGAGCTGTCAGCGGATGAACTGGCGGCCAGGGAAGCTGAAGCTGCGCGTAAGATTGCCGAACAGGAAGAGATCGAGCGCAAGGTCGCCGAGGCTAACAAGGCCTGGGAAGAGCGACAGGCGCGCGAGGCCGAGGCAGCGGCCGCAGAAGCAAAGCGGCTGGATGAGGAAGTCCGCAAAGCTGATGAGGCACGTGCCGCCGCTCAGGCGCGTGCGGATGATGCGGAAGCCGCGCGTCTTGCGGAAGAGGCCGAACGGGCCCGCAAGGCCAAGGAAGAGCGCGAAGCGGCGCAGGCGAAGGCGGCTGCAGAACTCAAACTGCTCGAAGATCGGCGCGAGGCCGAGCGTATGCGCGCTGAGCGGGAAGCTGCTGCGCGGGCGGCCATGGAAGCGGAAGCCAATGATCCGGGGTTCGTGGCCAAGCTCGGATCCGGCCTGTCCCGGTCTTCGGCGCGATTGACGTCCGGCCTCGCGGTTTTCGGCCGACGGAAACTTGATGATGAGACTCTTGAAGAACTCGAAGACCTGCTGATCACGTCAGATCTGGGCGCAAAGGTTGCGATGCGGGTGACGGGCAATCTCGCCAAGGAACGGTTCGACAAGGAAATCAGCGAAGACGAAATCCGACAGGCGCTGGCGGATGAAATCACCGACGTGCTGAAACCTCGCGAAAAGATCGTGGACTTCTCAGACGGTCCGCGTCCGCGCATTGTCTTGTTCGTCGGGGTCAACGGCTCCGGCAAGACGACCACAATCGGCAAGATTGCGTCCAAGCTGACAGAGCAGGGGGCGAAGGCGCTGCTCGTCGCAGGTGACACATTCCGGGCGGCGGCGATTGAGCAACTTACGGTCTGGGGCGAGCGGGCCGGTATTCCTGTCATGTCAAAGCCTACGGGCGCCGATGCGGCAGGCCTTGTTTACGAGGCGATGGAACAGGCGAAGGCGGACGATCTCGATCTTGTGCTGGTCGACACGGCTGGACGGCTGCAGAACAAGGCTGAGTTGATGGCCGAGCTTGAAAAAGTCGTCCGCGTTGTCCGTAAGCTGGACCCGACTGCGCCGCATGATGTCATTCTCGTGCTGGACGCGACCGTTGGCCAGAACGCGCTGTCCCAGGTCGAGGCATTCAGAAATACGGCGGGCGTCACAGGTCTCGTCATGACCAAACTCGATGGCACGGCCAAGGGCGGTGTGCTGGTGGCCATTGCGGAGGCGTTTGACCTGCCGATCCACTTCATCGGCATCGGCGAAAAAGCAGAAGACCTCCGCCCATTCAGCGCGGAGGCCTTCTCGAAGGCTTTGGTCGGAATTCAGGACTGACTATTCGGCGGCGATGGCGGTCGGTTGGGTTTCCCTGGCTCCTCGCAGCAGGCGGCCGGGGCGTGCACCGGTGGGGTCTCCGTCTCGGTGGGTAATTTGTCCGTTTAGGATTGTTGCTGTGTAGCCGGAGGCAGCTTGCATCAGGCGCCGACCGCCAGCGGGGAGGTCATAGTCCACGCGAGGCAAGTGGAGCTTGAGGTTTGTGAGGTCGATCACATTCAGATCGGCACGGTAGCCCGGGGCTACCAGTCCGCGATCATTCAGTCCGATCCATTGTGCCGTGGCGCGGGCCTGACGGTGCACGATGTGCTCAATGGGAATGCGTGGGCCTCGTGTTCGGTCGCGGACCCAATGGGTCAGCATCGTGGTGGTGAAAGAGCCATCACAGATCATGCCGACGTGCGCGCCGCCGTCTGACAGGCCGGGCAGTGTCGCAGGGCTGAGCATCATCTCGTAGGATGGGTCAAGCGAGCCACCGGAATAGTTCAGGAAGGGCAGGTAGAGCATGCCATGCCCATTCCGTTCCAGCATCAGGTCGAGTGCGGCTTCTTCTGGCGATATGCCCCACCGGGCTGCAATGGCTTCCAGCGTACGATCAGGTGTGGGCTCATAATCTACTGGATCGTCAAGCTGAAAGATCTTTCCGAAGCTTCGCAACATGACTTTCAGGAAGGGATTATCTGTGTCCGGCGCGTCGGCCAGCAATCGTTTGCGAAAGTCTTCAGTGCGCAGCAGTTTTATGCGCTCTTCAAAAGGCAGGTCCGCGATTTCGCGGTAAACCGGGTAGGCGCTGAATGGATTAAGCGTCAATTCAAAGCCAAGTAGCACGCCGACCGGACGGGGGGCGACCTGTGCACGCATTGGCAGGCCATCCTCGGCGGCCTGTTCGATGGCGCCCAACAAGCGCCGCCAGCCTTCCGGGGCAATATCTGCCTGGGCCAGCGAGACAGATAATGGCCGGCCGCTCGCTTCGACAATACGGCGCAGCATGGCTGCTTCCTTTTCCGGATCATCGAAGTCAGACACGAATTGCAGGACGCCCCGTCCGGCGTCTGCCACGCCTTGCGAGATGCCCGTGAGTTCGGCTTCGCTCGCGGTGAGGGTGGGCGTAGGCTGACCGTCGCTGGTACGGTGGTTCAGTGTGCGGGAGGTCGAAAAACCGATCGCGCCTGCGCGGATAGCCTCGGTTGCCAAAGCCCGCATCTGGCGGATGTCGTCCTCAGTGGCCGGCTCCCGATTGGCGCCGCGTTCGCCCATCACATAGACCCGCAGGGCCGCATGAGGCAGCTGCGCACAGATGTCAGCGTCGAATTGTCCATTCGACAGGCTGTCGAGATAGTCGGGAAAGCTCTCCCAGTTCCAAGGCAGGCCTTCGGCCAAGACGGGGAAGGGGATGTCCTCAACGCCTTCCATCAGACGAATGAGTCGATCATGATCTTCTGGCTTGCACGGGGCGAATCCGACGCCGCAATTTCCCATCACCACTGTCGTGACTCCATGCAGGGAGGATGGGCTGATTGATCCGGTCCAGGTTGCCTGACCATCATAATGTGTGTGGACATCGACAAAGCCGGGCGTCACGATTTTTCCGCGCGCGTCGATTTCCTCGATGCCGCGGCCAGTTACTTTGCCAACTTCCGTAATCATTCCATTTGAAACGGCTACGTCACCGTCGAAGCTCTCGCCGCCCGTTCCGTCGATTATGGTCCCCCCGCGCAACACCAGTTCGTGCGTCATGATACATTCCCTCTCGCGTTTCTTGTTTGGCGCGAGTCAGGCCTTCAACGAGCCAAGAGTCAAATCCTTCCCACGCGTCAGCAAGTCGTGCATAGGTCGCCGCAATGTCGATGACGCTTCTGCCTGTGGTTCTGTGCCTTTTGTCTGCAGTAACGGTTGCCGCCACCAACATGTTCGTGAAGCGGGGCGGCGACGTCCTGACAGCGCGCATGGCGGTCGCGATCGTCATGGGGCTAAGCGTCCTGCCCTTTGCGCCCTTTGTTCCCACCCCGCCGAGAGAGACCTGGCCGCTCATTTGCGTTTCGGTCGTGGTTCACTGGATTTACCAGTTCTGTCTCGTACGAGCGCTACACAGGGGCGACTTGTCTCTGGTCTTCCCCGTGATGCGAGGCCTGGCGCCGCTCGCGACCGCCTGCTTTGCTGTCTTTGCGTTGCACGAGCATCTGACGGCACTCCAGATGGCCGGGCTGGCCGTGGCCAGCTTTGCCATCATTCTGTTCGCCTTGCCGACGGGAACGACAGCCTCAACGCGGCGGCTTGATCGGCACGCCCTGATCTGGGCCGTGCTCACTGCGCTGGGCGTTGGTCTTTATGCTGTGGCGGACACGCGCGCCGCTCGCGCTATGCCTAATCCGATGACTTTTGTGGTTTGGCTATTCCTGCTGGACTGGATCGGCGTAACCGTCGTCGCTTGCATGCAGCGCAGGGGACGTATACGCGCTGCCATTGCGAAACAATGGAAGGGAGGGCTCGCAGGTGGGATTTTGGGCACGTTCTCATATGCGCTCGCCATCTATGCCTACACACTGACAGATGCCGCCATTGTAACCGCCTTGCGGGAAACATCGGTCGTGTTCGCTGCGGCCCTTGGGGCTATATTTCTGAAGGAGGGATTCGGGTACAGACGAATATGTGCCGCAGCTTTGCTGGCCGCCGGGCTCCTCTCCATGCAAGTCGGGGCATAGCCTGTTTCAGATCGCTGCATCTGCGTTCGTGATTTATTAGGTCGACTATTGTCTGAGGGGAGCTACAGCTTGTGACCAATCCAGCAGCAGCCGAGACGCGTAGAGAAGCGATGACAAAGAAACAGAACACGGAAGGCTCAGCTGAGCTAAGCGATGCGACGGCCAAAGCGGGCAGCATCTGGACCGAACTCGGCCCGACGCTGGCGTTTATCGGTATCTACAACGTGATGTTGAGATTCCCGGAAGGCGAAGGGTTGTTTACCAAGGACACCGCGCTTTATTGGGCGACCGGCGTGCTCATCGTCTTCACCGCTTTCGTGATTATTCAGAAGTTGATCCGCGGTGAAAGAATCCCGCCATTCCTGATTGTCTCATCCGCCTTGATTGGTGCGTTCGGTACGGCAGGTATCCTGCTTCAGTCGAAGCTGTTCCTGTTTATCAAGCCGACGATCATCAATCTGCTTTATGCAGGCGTGATCTTTGGCGGGCTGGCCGTGGGACGGAACATCTGGAAAATGTTGTTCCACACCGTATTTGATCTGCCAGATCACGCTTGGAAAACCTTGGCCATTCGCTGGGGGCTCTATTTTGTTGCTATGGCAGCGTGGAACGAATTTCTCTGGCGTAACTTTTCCGAGGCGACGTGGGCGAACTGGAAGCTCGGCAACATCGTGATCGGTGTGGTATTTGCGCTGGCGAATACGCCGTATACGCTGAAGCATATGCGAAAGCCCGAGGACGCAGATACCTAGCGGGTCAATTGCTCGGTGCCGGGCGGATTTGAGAACGGCACGAATGCCGCGCGGTTTCGAACGCTGGAAAAATGGGTCAAGGCCCAGACGACGGTCGGAAAGGCAAGATTCGCCCACGGCAGGTCTTTCCAGTCAAACAGGGCGACTTCCTCACTCTCGGGCCCAGGCGAAATCTCCGACACCAACTCTGCTCTGAACATGACATGGACTTGCGCAATGCGGGGAACGGAGTAGACGGCAAGAACTTGACCCAGGCTGATATCGGCATTTGCCTCTTCCCGAGCCTCTCGTTTAGCGGCGTCTTCAACGGTCTCCCCAACCTCCATGAACCCGGCTGGAAGCGTCCAGAATCCCTTACGCGGATCAATCGCGCGCCTGCAAAGCAGGATTTTGTCACCTTTTGTCGCAACTGAAGCTGCAATAATTTTCGGATTTATGTAGTCTACGAACTGGCAATGTGAGCAAACACGGCGTATTCGGTCGTCGCCAGCAGGTATTTTCAGTTTGAAATCTTGAGAAAAGAAACCATTTGATAATTCCTCCGTCATCGAACCTTAAGCCTCTTGCTTGTATTGGGGTGAATGTTGATCCGCACACGGGTCGTATACTTAACAGACCAATAACCGGATTATCCATCGCGCCCAACGCCTAAATAAACACAGAAAGACTACCATCATGACCTACAATCTTAAAACCTCGCCGAGCCATCTGCTCCATCGTGCCCAGCAAATTGCCGCCAATGAATCGGCTTCTGCGCTTGCCGCAGCAGGTATCACCCTGCGCCAGTTCTCTGTCCTTGCCGCTCTCTCAGGCAATGATGGCGTCAGCCAGTCCGACCTCGTCAACGCAACCGGCATCGACCGTTCGACGCTGGCCGACATGGTCGCTCGTATGGAAAAGGCTGGCCTCATCAAGCGCGTCGCTTCCAAAACGGACAAGCGCGCCAAGGTCGTTTCGCTGATGGCGAAAGGCAAGAAAGCTTACGAGAAAGCTCTTCCAGCTGTTGAGAAGGCTGATGCAGCCATCTTCGAAGCCCTGCCGAAAACCAAGCAAGCCACGCTGGTATCCGGTCTGAAGGATATGGTTGCCGAGGCTGACAAGGCTGAAGCCGCTGTTGCGCCAAAGCCTGCTGCTCCTGCGCCGGCCGCAAAAGCTGCTCCGAAGCCTGCAGTGAAGAAAGCTCCAGCCAAGAAGCCTGCTGCAAAGAAGGCTCCCGCTAAAAAGCCCGCTGCCAAGAAAGCTCCAGCTGCAAAAGCTGCGCCGAAGCCTGCGGTGAAAAAAGCGCCAGCCAAGAAAGCTGCGCCTAAAGCCAAAGCGAAAGCAGCACCGAAAGCGAAGCCAGCCACGACCACCAAGGCCGTCAAAAAGGCTCCGGTGAAGAAAGCTCGCAAAGCGACGAAGAAGTAAGGCTCCGGAAACGGATCTAATTCGGCGGGGCGCTCTTCAGCGCCTCGCCTATTGTTTTGACCGAATCTTCGTCCAGCGGACCCTGCACATGGTCAATGATCTCACCGTCAGCTGAGATAACAAATGTTTCCGGCACACCGGTCAGGCCGAAATCGAGTCCCCCCTGACCGTCCGGATCAAGTGCAATCCGCGTGTATGGATTGCCCAGCCGGTCAAGGAAGGCGAGGCCGTCGTCCAGTTTGTCCTTGTAGAGCACGCCGAATACTTGGTCCGGATATGCGGCGGACAGTTCGGAAATGTATTTGTGCTCCGCTTCGCAGGGGGCGCACCAGCTTGCGAACAGGTTTACGGCAATAGTGCCGCCGGTCGGCGAGGGAGCGAAGCTGAGGGGGGTGGAATCGAGGGTTGGGAATACCGTATCGGGTGCGCTGCGCAAATTGCGCTTGAAGTCGCCTTTTTCGGGATTGATCAATTGTCCGGCCGCAATCACACCGAAAGCGACGAGCGCTCCGATCGGAACAATTGCGAGCCAGCGCTTCATCCGCGTTTCTGGTCCCGGATGCGCGCTTCGATACGGATCAATTCAGTCTTTGCCGCGCGGGCTTTCAGCCAGACACTCGCCATCGCGCCGCCGATAAGGAGCAGGCCAACGGAATAGCTCGCCCAGATGAATGCGGCATTGGAATCAAAATCTGGCAGCATGGGATCAGTCTCCTGTCATCAGGCGAGCCCGGGACTGGGCAGCGCGTCTGGTCCATATTTCGGCCCGCATTAGCGTCATGACAAGGGCGGCAAACAGTAGCGAATGACCCAGCGAGCTGATCAGCAATGGCCAGAGATAGACAGCGGCCATTTTCGGACCCTCTGGCGTGATGACGCTGGCATTTTGGTGTAGGGACGTGAAGAGGTCCACGGAAAACTTGATCAATGGCACATTCAGCGCGCCCACCATGGCAAGGATCGCACCGGCGCGCGCGGCCTTTTGGCGCGTATCCATGGCAGCGCGCAGGGCCATGTAGCCGAGGAAAAGGAAAAACATGAAAAGGACAGACATCATCCGGGCGTCGTCCCATTGCCACCATGTGCCCCAGGTCGGCTTGCCCCAGATGGCGCCCGTGGCAAGGCAAAGTGCTGTCCATGTCGCGCCGAGCGGGGCGATCGCCTTGGCGGCAATGTCGGCAACCTCGTGGCGCCAGATAAACCAGACGAAGCTCATCACGGCCATGCCGAGATAGCTGGCCATGGCAAGCCATGCGGCCGGGACATGAATGAACATGACTCGCATGATGTCGCCGCCTTGATAGTCATCCTTCGGGACCATCCAGAGGCCTTGCCAGAGCCCCCATGCAATCAACAGGGCTGCGGCCGCATAGAACAGGGGCGCGAGCCAGCTGGACAGCATCAGGAAACGGTGCGGATTGGCGAACCAGGAAAACATCGCGTTCGGAATACCCTTCCCTCAGTCTGCCGCCAAGCGCAGGGCTGCACCCATGGCAAATGGTGCGACAGCCAACGCAAACAGCGTTGAGGCAGCGAGAAATAATGGGGCGGCGGCGCTGCTTGGGCCGTCTCCCATGGCGAGGGCGCCAAATATGGCGGTGGGGACGTAAAGGGGCAAGGCGATCAGGCTGATCAACAGTCCGCCTCGGCGTACGGTCGCGGCGAGTGCTGCCCCTACGCCGCCCCAGAAGTAAAAGGCCAGCCCGCCAATCGCATAGTACAGCATGTTCTCAAGCAATGCGCCGCCAATTTGGGCCTGGAACATCAGGAGCAGCAAGGGGGAGAGCAGGGCGAGAGGCAAGCCTGCGGTCAGCCAATGCGCGAATGTCTTTGCTGCGGCAATAGAGGCGGCGGGGGCGCTGGTCTGTAACCAGAGATCCAGCGAGCCATCTTCGGCGTCCGCCTGAAAGATGCGCTCCAATGTTACGAGACTGGAAAGCGCCAGCGAAACCCACAGGATCCCGGGACCAATCGTGCGCAGGGTTTCCGGGTCCGTTCCGACGCCGAGTGGCACGAGGACAGCCGCCCCTGCGAAGAAGCCCACCGGCAGCAGCGCGCCGGCGCCGCCCGCCCAGGCTTCGCCCAGCGCTTGCCGGAAGGCGGAGAAGATGGGTGCGGGGCTAGCCATATCGGCGGAGCTTTCGCCAGTGAACAAAGCCGAGACCTAGAAATAAGACCAAGACTGGAATGCCACATTCCAGGCCATCGGTTCCATTTTTCCAGCCGCAAACATAAGTTGCTGCAAAACCGAAAAGGCATCCCAAGACAGCCCAGATTCCGAAAAACAAATACTTCAAATCTCCACCTCGCGTGTTGCGGGGAAGCCTGCATCGCCGTGGACGGCTGCAACCACCACACCGTCCGACTGCCGGTGCTGCTCGATCATCCCGAGCAGGAGCGTCCGCCCCTCGGAATCGAGCGCGGTTAGCGGTTCATCCAGCAGCCAGACAGGGCGGTATTCGAGGTGCAGACGGGCAAGGGCGGTCCGGCGGCGCTGTCCGGCCGATAGATGCTTGGCGGGCACATCTGACGGACGCGAAAGCCCCATTTTGTCTAGGAGAGGCTCGACGTCTGTTGTGGATTGTCCCCATGCGCGTGCCCAGAGGGTCAAATGCTCCCGCGGCGTTTCATGAGGTTTCAATCCGTCCCGGTGGGCCACCCAATGATGCGACGCGTTGCGGTCAATTGTGCCGGTCTCGGCCTGCGTCAGGCCTGCGAGAATACGCAACAGGGTGGTCTTTCCGGCGCCATTCGGCCCGCGCAGGACAATTGCTTCGCCCGGCGCCAAGGACAGGGACACCTCCCGGAACAGGAGGCGTTCGCCGCGGATCATGCCGATATCGGCTGCGGAAAGGAGGGCGCTGGCGCTCATATGTCCCGTTTAGACCCTTTGTCCCAATTGCCTCAATGCACTAGGGCCTATATGAGACAGACCAGCGCGGCGGCTCATCGCCGCAGATCGATAATTTCAGACGCGAGGTTCCCTCCCCATGCCGTCCCTCGACAGCTTCAAGTCAAAACGCACACTCACCGTCGGTAGCAAGACCTACACGTATTTCTCGCTGTCCGCAGCCGCAGAAAACGGTCTTGGCGACGTTTCCCGCCTGCCTGCGTCCCTCAAGGTCCTGCTTGAGAACATGTTGCGCCATGAGGACGGCAAGACCGTCACCAAGGACGACATTCTCGCATTCAAATCCTGGCTTGAGAACAAGGGCGGTGTCAGCCACGAGATCGCCTACCGTCCGGCTCGCGTGCTGATGCAGGATTTCACCGGGGTTCCGGCTGTGGTTGACCTTGCAGCCATGCGCGATGCCGCGCAAAAGCTCGGCGCGTCAGCAGACGCGATCAACCCGCAAGTCCCGGTCGACCTCGTCATCGACCACTCGGTCATGGTCGACAGCTTTGGCGGAGAGAACAGCTTCGAGAAGAACGTCGAAATCGAATACCAGCGCAACCAGGAACGGTATGAGTTCCTGCGCTGGGGTTCCACGGCGTTCAAGAATTTCCGCGTTGTGCCACCGGGCACCGGCATCTGCCACCAGGTGAACCTCGAATATCTGGGTCAGACGGTCTGGACGAAGGATGAAGACGGCGAAACCGTTGCCTATCCTGACACCTGCGTCGGCACCGACTCGCACACGACCATGATCAACGGCCTCGCCGTGCTTGGTTGGGGCGTTGGCGGCATTGAAGCCGAAGCAGCCATGCTGGGTCAGCCAGTCTCCATGCTGATCCCGGAAGTCATCGGCTTCCGTCTTGACGGCAAGATGGCAGAAGGCGCCACAGCGACCGACCTCGTGCTCACAGTTGTGCAAATGCTGCGCGCCAAGGGCGTCGTCGGCAAATTCGTCGAATTCTACGGCCCGGGCCTGTCGAACCTGACCCTCGAAGACCAGGCGACGATCTCCAACATGGCGCCGGAATATGGCGCGACCTGTGGCTTCTTCCCGGTTGATGAGGACACCGTCAAATACCTCACCAATACCGGCCGTGACGCCGAACGTGTTGCCCTCGTCGAGGCCTATGCCAAGGCACAGGGCTACTGGCGTCCGGAACAGGCTGAGCCGATCTTCACTGATACGCTGGAACTTGACCTTGGCGCAGTTGTGCCGTCGATTTCCGGCCCGAAGCGTCCGCAGGATCGCGTCCTGCTGTCCGAAGGCGACACCGCCTTTGCCGAAGCCATGGCGAAGGAATTCAGCAAGGCAGCCGATGCCGCTGAACCAATCGCGGTCGAAGGCAAGGACTACACCGTCACGCATGGCGACGTGTTCATCGCGGCGATTACATCCTGTACGAACACGTCCAACCCGTCCGTTCTCATTGCTGCTGGCCTTGTGGCCAAGAAAGCGCGCGAATTGGGCCTGAACCGCAAGCCCTGGGTGAAGACATCCCTCGCGCCGGGCTCGCAGGTTGTCACTGACTATCTCGACAAGGCCGGCCTGTCGGATGAACTCGATGCGCTCGGGTTCAACCTCGTCGGATATGGTTGCACGACGTGTATCGGTAATTCCGGTCCACTCGAAGCCCCACTGGCGAAAGCGATCGCCGATGGCGATCTCGTGTCCTGTTCGGTGTTGTCGGGCAACCGTAACTTCGAAGGCCGGATCGGCCCGGACATCAAGGCCAACTATCTTGCCTCGCCACCGCTGGTCGTCGCCTATGCCATCGCAGGTTCGCTGCGCGTGAACCTGACCACGGATCCGCTGGGCAAGGACAAGAACGGCAATGACGTCTTCCTGAAAGACATCTGGCCAACCTCGCATGAGATTGCCGAGATCATGTCGAAAGCCGTGACGCCGCAGATGTTTGCCGAGCGCTATTCCGACGTCTTCAAGGGCGACGAGCACTGGCAGGGCATCGAAGTGTCCGGCGGCCAGACCTATAGCTGGCCCCCAGCCTCCACCTATGTTCAGAACCCGCCTTACTTTGAAGGCATGGGCCTGGATATCGACGCGCCGGCGGATGTCGAGAATGCGCGCGTCCTGGCACTGTTTGGTGATTCCATCACGACCGACCACATCTCTCCGGCCGGATCGATCAAGGCATCCAGCCCTGCTGGTGTGTACTTGCAGGAACACCAGGTCTCTCCGCTGGACTTCAACTCCTACGGCTCGCGCCGCGGCAACCATGAAGTCATGATGCGCGGCACGTTCGCCAATATCCGCATCAAGAACCAGATGGTTCCGGGTGTCGAAGGCGGCGTAACGGTACACTATCCGGACGCTGAGCAGATGCCGATCTATGATGCGGCCATGAAGTATGAAGCCGAAGGTACACCGCTGGTTGTGTTTGCTGGCGATCTTTACGGCAATGGGTCGTCCCGTGACTGGGCGGCCAAGGGTACGGTCCTGCTGGGCGTTCGCGCCGTCATCGCGGGCAGTTTTGAGCGGATCCACCGGTCAAACCTGATCGGCATGGGTGTTCTGCCACTCGAATTTGCTGACGGGGAGAGTGCCGCGTCGCTCGGCCTGACCGGTAAAGAGCAGGTGACCATCAAGGGAATCGATTCGATCAAGCCGCGCCAGACGCTCGCCGTGGAGATCACACGCGAAGACGGAACGAGCTTCACCGCCAATACGACGGTCCGCATCGATACCGAGAACGAACTCGACTATTACCGCAATGGCGGCATTCTGCACTATGTGCTGCGGAACCTCGCCCGCGCAGCAGCCTGAGAGGTTCGCGATTTCTGATCAGAAAGCCCCTGCAGCGTGCTGTGGGGGCTTTTTTGCAGCCCTCACATCCCTGTGACTGTCACGGGAGCGGAGTTGGCTCTATAAACTGGGACTGAAATGATACGAATTATGCTTTCCCTCCTGCTTGCCATGGAACTCATGGTGGCACCCGCCTTTGCCGAAGGTCCGGTATTGGTGGAGCTGTTTGCGTCCCAGAATTGCCGCGCCTGCCCAAAAGCCCACAAAACGTTGAAGGCGGTGAATGCCGAGCGCGATGACCTGCTCGTGCTGACCTGGTCCGTCGACTATTGGGACTATCTTGGCGACAAGGACCCGATGGCGATGACGGAGTCCAAGGATCGACAGCGGGGCTATACAGATCGCTTCCGATTGCGCGGCCCTTATACGCCGCAAACGGTTTATAATGGACAGGAACAATGCGCAGGCAACAAGCGCCAATATGTCGAGCGGGCGCTTGCGAAGATTCAGGACAAGTCAGATTTCGATGTCCAACTTGTGCGTACCGGCGACAAAATTCGTCTGTCGGGGCAAGTGCCGGATCTGGCTGATATCTGGCTTGTTGATTACCTGTCCGGTGAAGCCAACACGACCGATATGCTTCATCCGGTTACGCGGGTATCTGCACTTGGGCCATGGTTGGGAAATCCAGTCGAACTCAGTGTTCCGCATTGTGAGTCTGGTTGTGCGATTATTGTCCAGGAAGCTGGTTTCGGCCCCGTTCTCGAAACAATGGTGATCGCGCCCTGATCAGGGCTGGGCAGGCTGTCCGGTCTCGATAGCCATGACCGGCGCTCTCACAATTGAGGACACGCGCGGCGTGAATTCATTCCAGTCATACTCTGCCAGCTGATAGGCCCAGCCTTCGGCCTTGTCATTGATCGTGCTGCCGCGATGGGCGCCTTCGCCGGCTTCAATGGCCCGCAGGGTCACGAAATACCCATCAGGCTCCCTGAAAGCGCGAAGCTCGACTTCCAACCCGTCATGGGTCTCGGTGATATGGCGCGCGACAGTTCGCGTTTGCAGTTTGCTGGCTGGCTTCACCCCAATGGGTGCAAACCGCGTCAGGGCGAGGGCGGGCGTCGAGGCAGCAAGACGGCTGACCAATCTGAAGTCCTGAAAAGGCGGACCAGGGACAAAGCTGCGGTCGCTCGATCCGACAGAGCGCTGCAAATACAGACTTTCGCCCATGGAATCGAAGAGTCTCACGGCCGATATGGCGTCTGAATTGATATCCAGAATATCGAAATCGAGCCAAGCGTCATGACTATAGAGTGGCGGCAGGTCTCCATTGACCTGAAAGGCCTGTTCCTCGCTTGGCAGGCGACCATAGACGCGGCTGTCCTTGCGCCCCGTAATCAGGGCGGCCGTGATCTTGCCATCCTCATCAAGAATTTCGACCAATGCACCAGTGCCGCCATCTCGCGGGTCACCAAGACCGATACGATTCAGCTTGTCGGGATCGCGCGTGCGCCCTTCGCCCCAGCTCAGGCCTTCAAGGCCTGTTGCAAGTTCCGCAAGCCGGTCGGGGCGGATGGGATAACCGTCCCGGCCTCCCATTCTCCAGCCATCCTGCGTGTTGGCCAGCGTGTAGGCTTCATCAGACAAGGTCACACGAATCTCGCTGGCATCGGCGCGAATGGCGGCAAAATCGGGGATCACCCGCTGGCCGTCGCGTTCAGACGACCGCGCAGATGGGCCGTGAAGACTATGGGCAGTAAATGTCAGTGCAGTCAGGCCAATCGCAATGCCTCCCATAATCTGGAGACGACGAATCCGCTGTTTTGATCTCACATCGCTCATGCTGTCGCCTTCCGCTTCTGGCGATACCAGACGAATAGTCCGATTAAACAGACCAGAAATGGGCCGCCCCAGATATTGATGGCTTTGAGCGTGCCTTCGAGACGGTCGATGTCGCGCCGGTAGTTGCGCTCGATTTCCCGCAATTGGGCGCGCAACTCGACGATCTTCTGGCGGAGGTCCAAAAGTTCCGTACGCTCGGCTTCGGTCAGATCGGCCTCGAGGTCGCCAGAGAAAAATCCATCTGTTGCACCGATGGCCTGCAACTCTTCCAATCGCGCCTGCGCCGTCTGGAGATTGTCCTGCAGAGCTGATTGCTGGCGGAAATAAATCGCTTCGGCATTTTCCCGCATACGGTCTATTCGCTCCATGCGGCGCAGGCTGGGCGCACGCGACCGGAGGCGTGAGAGTTCTCCACTCCCAGCCAGTGCGTCCAACGCATTCAGGACCAGCGCGCCATTGTCGGCAACTACGATCTGTTCGTTGGGAATTATGTAGAAGTCATCTGCAATGAAATCGACATCAGCGACGAGGACGATTTGTGCATCGGTTTCACTTTGCGAAATGTGGGGCAGGGCCGCGGCGGCTTCAGCGCGAGCGATCTCTGCCAGCATTGGATCGGACGGTTCATCGAAAGCCGGCGCACCTTGCGGGAAGGCCGTGCTCAGCCTGCCGGACAGTCTTGCGGCTAGGACGAGCGGGGCTGGCTCAGTTTGATACTGACGCAGCACCTGCTGGGGCGCCATGTCGGTGATGGCGTCCGATGCATCAATGAAGGAAGGGCTTGGCCCTGTGGAGAGCAAGGGCGTCATCTCAAGCGTCGCGGCCAAGTCTTCAGTAGAGAAAGCTCCCGGTGCGCCGAAATTGACTGCTCGGCTGAGGTCTGCGGTAATCAGGTCATCCTGATTCATGTCTCCGGCTGGTATGCCGAGAAACAGCGGATGCGCCAGTTCCTCTATGCGTCCGCCACCGGTATCGACCGGAACGGGCAGGGCGCTGGCGGCGTCAGCGACTGCGGCGGTCGACAGTTCCACACCCCAGGCATCTCCCCAAGCCATGAGGGAGGAGGACGTGGCCGCGTCACTCATGTTGAACGGACCCGTGCTTGCGACCGTCTTGGCGGCGGGGTCCACGAGAAACACGGCGCGACCTGTTCGCAGGATAAACTGATCGATCAGCCATTCCTGGCGCGGGGAGAGGAGTGGCGGCTGAGCGATGAGCAAGACATCCAGGTCTTCCGGCAATGACTGAAAGGTCTCCGCGATTGGTTCGACATCGAACGATTTGTGTATGTCGCGCAGGAGCGTGTACCCGCCTTCTCCTCCGGGTGCGGTCATGCCGGGCAGGGAAGACAGGATCCCGACTCTGGGCGGGTCTGGATCGTCCAGCCTCGCAACCATACGGGTCAGGTCATATTCAAGTGTCACCTCCCGTTCCGGTGCGAGGAAGGGAATGACCCGCTGGTCGTCAATTGAGTTGCGACCGATGATGCCGAAATAGAGCGGATCACTGCCGTTTGTATCGATCGCAGTGATGCCCGCGGCGAGCGCCTGGTCTTCGGCTGGGGAGAAGGGAAGAGGGTCAATCTCTGTCACGCGGACTTTACCACCTGACTGACTCTCATAGACTTGCAGCAATTCGCGTACACGCGCGGCATAGGCGCGGATGGCCGGGAAATCCTGCCCGGCGCTACGTGTGTAGACAAAAGTCAGATCGACTGGTTCTGCCACGGTCTTCAATGTCGACTTTGTCGCGTCCGAGAGTGTGTAGAGATTGTTCTCGGTAAAATCGATGCGCGCGCCAGTGAAGACCTTCTGTACAAGAAGGTTTGCCGCAACGAAAATGATTGCCGTGAGCGCTGTTGCGATGATGAGGTAGTGTTTCGCCTTCATGTCAGCCGAGCCTCTGACGAGATGCCCACAGGCCGTTGAGGATGGTCCACAGCGTCATGAAGCCGACGAAGAACAGCACAGCGCGCAATTCCAGCACGCCGCGCTGCGCAGCCTCAAAATGCGACAGGAATGAGAACTGGGCCACCAGGTCGGCAAGGCCCGCGCCGAACAGGCTCTTCACACCGGACAAGACGAGGGGCCATCCAGCGGCTGTGAACACGAAGGCCACGACAACACTCATAACAAAGGCGGTGACCTGACTGCGGGTGAGGGCGGAGATAGCGGCCCCAATGGAGAGGTAGGAGCCAGCCATCAGAAGGCTGACAAAATAGGTCAGCGCGATGGCAGCATTGTCCGGATTGCCGAGATAATTGACGGTGATCCACATCGGTAGCGTCAGGACCAGCCCGACAGCCGCGACGGTCCATGCGGCGCAGAGCTTTCCCAGCACCAGGCCCGGCATGCCGAGGGGCAGGGAAAGCAGCAGCTCGTCGGTTCCGGCACTGGTTTCATCTGCCCAGAGGCGCATGGCGAGCGCTGGCAGGAAGATCATGTAGATCCAGGGATGCCAGACGAAGAAGGGGGACAGGTCTGCAGTGCCTGTATCAAAGAAGCGGGCGGCCTCCCATGTGAACATGCCGATCGAAAGCAGGAAAACCGCGAGGAAAACATAGGCCATTGGCGTTGCGAAGTATGCGCCAAGCTCACGCCGGAAGGTCGGCAGGAAACTGTCGAATTGTTGACGGAACCGGTTCATGCGGATTCGGCCTCCGCCTGGTCGGTCAGCCGCGTAAAGGCGCTTTCAAGCGTGCCATCTGCAGATTGCTTCAGCAGGCCCTCGGGCGTCTCGTCGGCTACGATACGGCCGCGGTCTACCACAATGGCGCGGGTACACATGGCCGGAACTTCGGTCAGCGTGTGCGTAGATATGACGATCGCCTTGCGCGGGGCCATGCGGGCGATCAGGGCGCGCACAGCCCGCTTCTGGTTGGGGTCGAGGCCATCGGTGGGCTCATCCAGCAGCAAGACGGGCGGATCATGCAGGATGGCCCCGGCCAGGCCGACACGGCGACGATAGCCCTTGGACAGCGATCCGATCCTTTGTCCGCAAACGGTGGAAATACGAGAGTCCGCAATGGCGCGTTCGATTGCTGATTTACGCTCAGACCGGGGGAGGGACCGGGCGGCCGCCATAAAGGCGAGGAATTCCGGCGGGGTCATGTCGTCATATAGCGGCGCGCCTTCGGGCAGGTAACCCAAAGCGGCCTGCGCCTCGCGACGGGCTGAGACGATTGACTTGCCGTCAATCGTCGCATCGCCGGAGTCCGGCTCCAATACACCCGCAATCATACGCATAGTGGTCGATTTGCCCGCCCCATTCGGGCCGAGAAAACCGAGCACGGTTCCCTTTTCTACGGTGAAGGACAGGCCCTGCACGGCCCGCTTTTCACCAAAGGATTTTTCCAGCTTCTGAATGTCCAGCATTCTTCGCGACAGATCCTTTCCCGGGAGCCTCGTGATACCGTTCTTCGGCGAGTCTGGCCAGTGGCCTAAAGTAGAAGCGACCCGCTCTATGCGGAGAAGCGGCGTACCTCGTCCAGCACCGCCTGCGCAGCGGCTGCCACGATCTTTCCGCCGTCTTCCACATTCGATTGCGTGGGGTCCGATCCGATACGGCCATCCGGGAAGTCGCGGCGATATTGCACGGCATCACCAATCTTGCCGTTCGGGGCGATTTTTGGCGTCATTTCCACATCTGTGCGGGCATGATCGGGGTAGCCGTAATATGTCACCGAAACTTCCGATGCGGTGGCGTGGCTGCCATGACCGACCGGGTAGAGCTGGTTGCACAAGGACATGACGGATTTGAAATCCCACCAGTCGCGACGTTTCAAACTCAGGCCGTGACGATTGTCCTCGCCGCGCGGGTCAAAGCTGCGCCGGGCGTGAATTTCAGAGAAGGCCGCTTCAATCGTGGCGATGTTTCCTCCATGGCCGTTCAGCCAGTAGATACGCTCAAAGCCGTGCCGCATCAGGCTTTCGGTCCAGTCCGCCATTGCAGCGATCATGGTTGAGGGGCGCAACGTGATCGTGCCGGGAAAGCCGAGATGGTGCTGGGCACAGCCGACACTGAAGGTTGGGCCGACCAGCATGTCCTCCGGCGCTAGCTTTTCGGCTTCGCGGGCAATGATTTCAGGGCACAGCGCATCCGTCCCGATGAAACCATTCGGCCCGTGCTGCTCCATGGAGCCAATCGGGATGACGATGGTCTTGGACGTCTTCAGCCAGGTTTCGATGTCAGTCCAGGTCGAAACGGGAAGCAGCATGCATTCAGTCCTTTCTGGGGGCAATCCGGCGCGTGATGTGTCCCATCTTGCGGCCGGGTCGGGCGTCTCTCTTTCCATACAGGGTCAGAGTCTCATCGGCGTTCAGCTTCGTCGGGTCAACCAAGCCTTCATTGCCGATCAGATTTCGCATCTCTGCGTCATGGAGGCGGCGGGTATCGCCGAGGGGCCAGCCGCAGATGGCGCGAATATGCTGTTCGAACTGGCCTGTCTGGCAGGCTTCCGGTGTCCAATGACCGGAATTGTGAACCCTTGGGGCGAACTCGTTGGCCAGAAGCGTCCCGTCTGAAAGTACAAAGAATTCAAGGGCGAGGACGCCGACATGGTCGAGGGCGTCGACCAGTTTCATGGCCTTTTCGCGGGCTTCGGTTTCAACGGCTTTGCTGAGACCGGATGGCGCGACCGACCGGGCCAGAATGCCGTCTTCATGCATGTTGCGTGGGGGTGCCCAACTCAGCGTTTGACCGGCGCTGGAACGGGCGACAATGACTGAAATTTCACACTCGAAGGGGATGGCTGCTTCCAGCACTGCTGGGGCCTCTCCAATGGCGGACCATGCCGCCTGGGCCTCATCAGCCGCACGGACCCAAGTTTGCCCCTTGCCATCGTATCCATCGCGGCGAGTCTTCAGCACGCCCGTGCCCCCGACACGCTTCAGGGCAGGAGGAATGTTACCTGCCGACTCAATGACTTCGTAGGGCGCTGTTGGAATGCCGATCCGGTTCAGGAATGCCTTCTCTTCGGCGCGGTCCTGCGAGATGGCGAGAGATCTGGGCCCGGGATGCACCGCGACTCCGCATGACGCAATCAGGTCTGTTGCTTCGACCGGGATGTTCTCGAACTCGAGTGTGACGACGTCGCAGGATTTTGCGAATTCACGCATTGCATCGGCGTCGAGGTAATCGGCATTCCAAGTCTTGCGCGCACCGCGCGACGCCGGGGAGTCCGTTTCCGGGCAAAAAATGTGGACATCAAAGCCAAGCTGGTTCGCGGCGCTAGCCAGCATACGGCCGAGCTGGCCGCCGCCCAGTATCCCGATGGTGCGACCGGGCGCGATCATCGTCATGCCTCTGGAGACTCGCCAATCTTGTCCGTCTGGGCCTGGCGGAACGCATCCAGCTTGTCTGCGACGACAGGATCCTGAAGGGCGATGATCGACGCAGCCAGCAGTCCGGCATTCGTCGCGCCAGCCTCACCGATGGCCAGCGTGCCGACGGGCACACCTTTCGGCATCTGGACAATGGAAAGCAGGCTATCCATGCCGGACAAGGCCCGCGACTGAACTGGCACACCAAGCACGGGAAGGGGGGTCATCGACGCGGCCATGCCGGGCAGATGGGCAGCGCCGCCAGCGCCAGCGATAATGACCTTCATGCCGCGTCCGCGCGCGGATTTTGCATACTCAACCAATCGGTCAGGTGTGCGGTGGGCGGACACGATGCGGGTTTCGTGCGTAACACCCAGTTCCTCAAGGATCTCAGCGGCCAACCTCATGATTGGCCAGTCAGACTGGCTACCCATAATAATGCCGACCTGTGGGGAATCTGTGTCCGTCATGGGAAGCCTCGCCGCTGGAAAGCGCGCAACATAAGTAAGCGGGTTGCGGCGTCAACTGCCAGCGTGTTGGCTCACGCGGCAGGAATGACTGTATCTCGGCGTAATATTTGCTTAACCTTCCGACATGGCGGACGACTTCTACACTCCAAAGGCGACGGAACGATTGGCATTGCTGAATGTGCTGGGCGTTGACCTGTCAGCATTGGATTTCAGGGCCCGCGCCGCCATTGAAGCCCTGTGTGATGAAGTGTTGGTTTTGCGCGAAGACGCAGATGAGTTGCGAGACGCGCTTGATGAGGCGGTTTCACTCGCCGACAATGACGCACTGTGTCCCGTCTTCAACCGGCGGGCCTTCGAACGAGAGATCCGGCGTGAAATCGCCCTTGCGGCGCGGTTCCGAACACCGCTTTCGATGATCTATATCGATCTCGACCACTTCAAACAGGTCAATGACGTGTTCGGTCATGCGGCGGGCGATGAGGTGCTGATCCGTATCGCGGAGCTGTTGCTGCGCCATACGCGCGAGACCGATATCGTGGGCAGACTAGGCGGGGATGAATTCGGAATCGTTCTGGCGCAGGCCAATGTGGACGACAGCCGGCTGAAGGCAGAGCAGCTCACACATGAAGTCGACCAGCTGGTGGTGCGGAGTGATGGCGATGATGCCCATCCGGGAGTCCGGATCGGCGCGTCCTGTGGTGTGGTCGAATGGCAGGTGGGCCAGAACGCTGAAAGCTTGCTGGCACTGGCCGACCAGGCGATGTTCGCCCAGAAAGCGCGCAGGAAAACCAGCCAGCAGGCAGGTAAACAATAATTCACGCGTTTGAGCGCGATTCCGGGGGCCGCCCCCCGTGACGCCCCCAACCTCTTGTGATTTACTGTTGCCGTTAAGACACAACAACTTAACAGCAAGAAGGAGACTGCCATGTCGCTTAAAGGCCGGATCAATGAGCTCGCCAACAAGCACCGCAAACTCGACGAGATTATCCACGAGGAACAGAAACGACCGTCGGCAGATGCCCTTCGATTAAAACGCCTTAAGCGCGAAAAACTGCAGATCAAGCAACAGCTTCACGTGTTGGAAGCGAGCTAGGGCCTCGAAACCTCGCCTTCATCTTTGTGCCCTAGCCTGAATTTCAGCAGGCATAAGGAAAGCGCATGCGCGAGATTTTTGATCAGGAAAGAGCGATGACGCTTGGAGCCGTCAAACAGGCTACGGGCGTCCTCGCCATACTGTTCCTCATAGCCGCAGCGTTCGCTGTGCTATCAGGGTTGGGGCAGATCTTCAGCGGCCATGTCTTCCATGGAATCGGACGTATCGTCGCCAGTTTGGCTGTACTCGGCTTTCTTTACATCGTCGTACGCTTGTTGGCCGAAATTCTGGCAGCGCTACACCGGCTGAACGACCGTCTGTCCGTGGTCGGATATGACATCCGCACAAGGCGTAGCCGACCTGTCGCTGATCCAACAACAGATACCAGGGCCTAGGGGCTATGGCTCAGCCCGTCACGGTCATCCTGGGTCTCGGCCGTGAGGTTGGAGACGCTGTCGCACGTCGGTTCAGCAAGTTTGGTCATCATGTCGTCGCGGCTGACCCTTCTGATGACCGGATAGCCGCCTCACGTAACGCTGTGCCAGACGAAGTATTGCTCCATCATGGTGAGTTGCATACGCGGCTCGGTCTGCGCAACGCGCTAACCGTAGCGGTCGAGGCGTTTGGCCGAGTCGACAATCTGATCGTCATTCCGGATATTGAAGCTGCAGATTCACTGGAAGACTTCGCGCAGGAGAAATTCGACAAGGCGGTGGCCAAGGCCACACGCGGCGCGGCCTTGGCATTGAAGGTCTTTTCCGAACGGATTTCTGAGCAAGAAGACCTGCCTGAGTCTGGTGTTGAACGCATCCGCCAGAAGGGGGCCGTCACGTTCGTCCTGTCCTATTCGGCCATGGCAACCATGCCAGGACGGTTCACTGAGACGATTACCCAATCTGCCGTACTGGGTGTCATCAAGGCCGGCGCTGTCGAGCTGGCTGAACAACAAATACGCGTCAACGGCATCATCGCCATCCGCCCTCGGGAAGAGCGTATTGAAAGCTGGACAACCCGGCGCACCCCGCTGGGACGTGCCGCAATTGCTGACGAAATTGCAGATGCTGCCCGGTACCTGTCTTCTCCAGAAGCCGCCATTGTTACCGGCGAGCTGCTGAAGCTGGACGGTGGGCGCTCCAGCCTCGCCGGTATCCTCGACTAGGCGACGCTTACCAGATCGCTCAGTGTACCATTTTCCTGGCTTGTTTCGTACACAGCTACTGTTTCAACCGCATAGTCGCGGCTCAGTATGTTCGACACGGTGCGATACTCTGCGCGCGCCGTGTCTTTCGACAGGGTGACTATTGTGTAGCCACGATTGAACGGATCGTGCCAATTCACTTCCGGGTTTGCGTCGGCGAATTGTTCGCCCAGATCGGGGATTCCCTTAATGTAGGCGCCTGTGCCCGGTGAAGTGATCGAGGTGCACCCGAACTCGACGCCGCGTTTGCCGCCCTCGGCGTCATAGAGTGTGTTCACCCAGGCCGTGTGTGTGTCTCCGGCCAGTGTGATCAGTTTCGCATCTGCCGCAGCGGCGCCCGCGTAGAGCCGTTCGCGAGCAGCAGGGAACCCGGACCACGCATCCAGATTGAATGGCAGGCCCAGCGCTGAAAAGCCAACCATGGTCTGGACAAAGCCGTTGTCCTGCGCGGCGAGTTGTTCAGGTGTCAGAGTTTCCTGGAAATTTGGCAGTTTTGTCCGGGCCATAACGACCTGGTTGGCGAGAACCTGCCAGGCCTTGCCGCGCTCGACCGAGCTTTTGAGCTCGCCGGCCAGCCAGGCTTCCTGCTCTGATCCAAGCATGGTGCGGGCTGGATCATTGATTGTCTCCAGGGTCTCGGCGACGCGTTGCATCATGACGTCCTGGTCGGTAACGCCGGTGAGCGCATCAAACCAGCTGACATCGGGTGAGCGCCCCGTCAGGCGGCTTTCCAGGGCATGGATGGTGGCGACATCGCCAAAGGTGAAACTCCGCCAGACGGCGGATGAGATTTCACCCGCAGCGGGCTCGCGCAATGGAATCCACTCGAAGTAGGCCTGGATGGCAGCCTGTTTGCGATCCGACCAATCGCCTTCGCCTTCTTCAGGATTGTGATTCTGGGCGCCCGTCCGATAGGAATTGTTTGTGCTTTCATGATCATCCCATGTGCAAATCCATGGCGCGAGCGCATGTGCAGCCTGCAGGGCAGGGTCGCTCCTGTATTGCGCGTGGCGCATCCGGTAATCGGAGAGCGTGACCATCTCCGTGATCGGATCATGAACGCGGCCAATCTCGGTCGCCACTTCAGCTCCGTAACCATCCACGCCATATTCGTACAGATAGTCACCAAGATGAAGAATGACGTCGAGGTCTTCTTCCATCGACAACGCTTCATAGGCGTTGAAATATCCAAACTGCCAGTTTGAGCAGGAAACTACGCCCATGCGCACGGGGGCGTCCCCATGAAGCGCCGTTGTTTTCAGGCGACCTTCCGGCGAGTCGACATTGCCCGCTTCGGTCGCAACGCTGAAGGCGTAGGAATAGGCCTTGCCCGGCTTGAGCCCGGCAACGTCGACCTTCACGCAATAATCTCGCGATGCACTTGCCATAGCTGTGCCGGTGATAGGTGGGGCGGAGGGATTTTCGGGATCGGTAACGCTGTAGGAGACAGGGATCGGGCCAGTGCCGGTCTTGGGGGTGGCGCGGGTCCAGATAATGACCCGATCACTGAGTGGGTCACCGGATGCGACTCCATGGAGGAACTCAACCTCGCCTGCATATGGCGCCGGCTTTGGCGCAACATTGTTAGCCGTGGTTGCGCAGGCGGCAACACTCAGGGTTCCGGTAGCAGCAGCGCCCAGCAGGCCGCGTCGAGTGATCTTGGTCATGGTTCTCTCCCGTGTTCCGAACCTCCCCTAGTCCGGTCTGTTGACAATAGCATGACGATTGGACGGAAGTTCGTCTATAAGCGCGACAATGGACACCCTGAAAATTACCGCTACTGCTGACGATACCGGCACCCGGCTTGATACCTTCCTCGCCTCAAAGGCTGAGCAATTGTCGCGCTCGCGCGTGAAAGCGTTGATTCTTGAAGGCGCGGTTACGCTCGACGGGGAGGCCGAGCTGGACCCGAAGCGCAGTGCCGTCGCCGGTGCCAGCTATCTGATAAAGCTGCCGGAGCCTGTTCCTGCAATCCCAGACCCGGAAGACATTCCGCTCGATGTCCTGTTTGAGGACGAGCACCTGATCCTCATCAACAAGCCATCCGGTATGGCAGTCCACCCGGCACCCGGCAGCTGGGACGGCACATTGGTCAACGCGCTGCTCCATCATTGCCGGGGACAACTCTCGGGAATTGGCGGGGTAGAGCGGCCGGGCATTGTTCACCGGATCGACAAGCTGACGACCGGCGTTCTGGTCGCGGCCAAGACCGAGGCGGCGCATCTCGGCCTGTCTGAACTGTTCCAGAAACACGATATTGAACGCAAATACCTTGCGGTGACGCGCGGCGCGCCGCGGCCATTGTCGGGTACGGTGGACATGCCGATCGCCCGGTCCACTGCAGACCGGAAGAAGATGGCGGTGGTGCGTAACCCGGAAAGCGGTGTTGGCCGCAACGCCGTCACGCACTACCGGGCACTTGAAACGTTCGGGACCAGAGACAAGGGCACTCGGCTGCCTGCAGCGGCGCTGATGGAATGCCAGCTGGAAACTGGCCGGACCCACCAGATACGGGTGCATATGGCGCATATCGGCGCACCGCTGATTGGTGATCCGGTTTATGGACGTCACAAGGGGATTACAGTCCATGGGCAAAGCGATGCGCACATTGCGGGAACCAATGCGGCGCGCGCCTTTCCCCGTCAGGCCTTGCACGCCGCTGTGCTCGGCTTTGTACATCCCATAACGAAAGAGGCGCTTCGGTTCGAAGCGCCTCTTCCAGAAGACATGTCTGAGCTGATCGATGCGCTGCGAAGCCTGCCCATCGAAAAGTAACGAGTTTAGCCGCCGTCAGAATTCAGCGCGGCTTCTGATGTTACAACTGGCTCAAAATAGAGTTTCGAGGCTTGAAGGGTGACTTTGCCGATCTTGTCTGTATCGGCCTGGATTTTCACCGGAACGGTCGCACCATTTGGCAGGGGTGCGAGCCACATGCGTAGCGGGCCGTCGATGCCTGACAGATTGTCATTGTCAGACTTGTCCTTCTTGTAGCCAGCGACCTTTTCCATCGTGATGTGACACTCGATGGCTTCACCAGACCAAGCCTTCACATCAATCTGTTTCGTGCCGGCATTTTCAAGGTGCAGATAGGTCAGCTGGCGACCATCGAACAGACGGATCGGACCGCCGCACGGGTCAGCACCTGGCGCGCGGGGCTCGAGCGCGAATGTGATGAGCGCGGTAATCGGGTCATTCGTCTTGAGGACCTGCTCAACCGTGGCCGGGGGCTCGCCCAGATTCCCGAAGACCGGATTGGCAGTCATCGAAAAATCGTCATCCGTGATTGTCAGATTGACCCGGCGGTTCTTTTTACCGTCCCGGTTCTGCGACACGTAATTATAGGTCTTCAGCTCGTCGCCGCGCGTATAGCCGGAGGCCTGCAGGTGCATGTCGTAATTCACGAACCAGTCGGCGATGCCGGTCACCTTGACGCGTGATTTGATATTGTAGGTATCGGGGCGCATCTCGACATCGAAATGGGCCCGGCCGGTTGCCGGGATGAACAGGACATAGGCTTTCGCCTCCAGTTCATAGACCATGCGTGTGGCCTCACCGGCCTTAACATTGGCAAGGACAGCGGGGGCCGCACTGCTTGGGGCCGTATCGGCAGCTGAAAAACCAGCGAGGGCGAGTCCTGCAGCAGAGGCAAGAAGGAAAGCGCGTTTCATCTGAACCAGAATCCTTTCCGGAGCACTAGGTTACAACATCCCCTATACCCCGTCTTCTCCAACACCACCTGAACAGCCATGCCCTGATCATGCCTCATTCGGATGGGGTTTGCATTCAACAAGTATGACAGCGGATGACACCTGCAACCGGAAAACTGCCGAAATGCCTGATCCTCAGAGTTGACACGGGGGCCATCTGCCCTGTAACGACGCGCCTTCGAGATCCCTATAGACCTATTCGGAGCGAGGCCATGTCCCGCGAATGTGAACTTACCGGCACCAAGCCGATGACTGGCCACAATGTGAGCCACTCGCAAATGAAAACCAAGCGGATTTTCCGCCCTAACCTCGTACAGGTTACGCTGCATTCCGATGCACTGGGCCAGAATTTCCGCATGCGCATTGCGGCGAAAGCCCTGCGCACTGTCGACAAACTCGGCGGCCTGGATGCGTTCCTGGCGAAGGCAAAGGAAGATGCCCTGTCTTCCAAGGCCCTGAAGATCAAGCGCGACATCGAAAAGAAAGCTGTCGCCTAAGGTCTGGCCCTTTTGGGCTGATGAGATTTGAAAGCGCGCGCGGCACAGGCTGCGCGCGCTTTTTTACGTCCATAATCTGGCAGCGGGCGCCCGTGCGTGCCACACATGGTCCCGTCTTGGAGGGAATGTGATCATGCGGGTATTCGGTTTTGCACTGGCGTTGGGGGTTCTGGCAGCATGCCAGCCGGGCGGGGCTCCGCAATCTGAAACGGATGAGACGCAAGCGCTTACCGTCTTTACCGGGGGCACAATTTACACCGGGGTCGCTGACCAGCCCACCGCTGACGCGGTGGTCGTCGGGCCTGATGGCCGGATCGTTGCCATTGTGCCGCCCGCCTCGGCCGACTGGAGCGAAGACGAGGTCACGATTGTTGATCTCGGAGGCGCAGTCATGTTTCCGGGATTCACCGATGCCCATGCGCACCTGATGGGGATTGGCCAGCGCGAACTGACGCTTAACCTGGAAGGCACCGCCTCCGTAGATGAACTTGTCACCCGCACCGAGGCAGAGATCCAGGGCAAGGCTCCTGGCGAAATCCTGTTCGGGCGCGGCTGGATCGAGACCGGCTGGCCGGAAGGGCGCATGCCCTCCGCCGCAGACCTCGACGCGGTCAGTCCAGATAATCCGGTGATCTATACGCGCGCGGATGGCCATGCCCTCGTGGCCAACACGTCCGCGCTGAAGGCGGCCGGCATTTACGATCTGACCGAAGACCCTTCGGGCGGCCGGGTGGAGCGGGATGACAGCGGCAAAGCGACGGGCATTGTGATCGACAATGCGATGGGCCCTGTCTTCCAGCTGCTTGCGGCCCCAACGGAAGAAGATGTCGAGACGGCCCTGGAGGTTGGCGCCAATACCTATGCCAGCCGGGGCTGGACGGGCGTTCACAATATGAGCGTCAGCGCATCCCAGGCGCCCATCATGGCCCGCCTCGACGGGGAAGGGCGCCTGCCGCTGCGCGTTTACAATGCCTTCGACGTGGACGCCTTCGAAGTGGCGGAGTCCCGGAAGTTCGAGACTGACACAGTCACAAATCGTGCTGTGAAACTCTATATGGACGGCGCCCTTGGCAGCCGGGGCGCCCTGTTGATCGCACCCTATTCAGACCAGCCGGACACCAATGGTCTCTCCTTGCTCGATACGGAGTCGCTCCACGACTTGATGATGAAAGCCAAGGGCGCAGACGTCCAGTTGGCCATCCATGCCATTGGGGACCTTGCGAACCGGCACATTCTCGAAACCTTCGAGGCGCTGGGGAATGGCGATGAGCTACGCTGGCGGATTGAACATGCGCAGATCTTTGCGCCGCAGGATGTCGCGCGCGTCGGAGAGCTGGGCCTGATTGCCTCCATGCAGCCATCTCATGCGATTGGCGATTTGAAGTTCGCCCCCTCACGTCTCGGTCTGGACCGGTTGGCCGGCGCATATGCCTGGCAGGACATGCTGGCCGGGGGCGCCGTGGTTGCTGGCGGCTCGGATGCACCGGTTGAAGTCGGCTCACCCCTGATCGAGTTTTATGCGGCGGTGGCCCGGCAGGACCTCGACGGCAATGCGGGGGAGGGATGGCATCCTGAACAGGCCCTCTCGCGAGACGAGGCGTTGGCCCTGTTCACGTCCGCGGCCGTCTTCGCAGCTTTCCAGGAGGATGACCTCGGCACAATCGAAGTCGGCAAGATCGCGGATTTCTCCGTCTTCGACCGGGATTTGATGACGATCCCTGCCGCCGAAATCCTTGAGGCACAGGCCCGGATGACCATCATTGGGGGCGAAATCGTGTGGCAAGCTGCTGAATGAGTTGCCGCGCGGCGCACCAAACCCACATTTGACCCTATGTCACGCTTGGCGGAAGCGTCAGGTGTGATAGGTCCATCAATGCAATAGATGACGAGACGGATGCCATGACTGTGATGAGTGATACCGATGTGCTGGAAGGCATGGAGCCGATCGAAGAAATCAATGTCCGCGAGGTATTCGGCCTCGATACGGACATGGTCGTGCATGGGTTCAAGACACGCACGGAATATGTGCCTGCGATCGACGAGGCCTATCGCTTCGATCCGCAGACGACAATGGCGATCCTGGCTGGATTTCAGCACAATCGCCGCGTCATGGTGCAGGGCTATCACGGCACAGGGAAATCGACCCATATCGAACAGGTGGCCGCGCGCCTGAACTGGCCGATGATCCGGGTCAATCTCGACAGCCATGTCAGCCGGATCGACATGGTCGGCAAGGATGCCATTGTCCTGAAGGATGGCGCGCAGATCACCGAATTCCGCGAAGGCATCCTGCCTTGGGCCTTGCAGCGCCCTGTGGCGATCACGTTCGACGAGTATGATGCCGGCCGGCCGGACGTGATGTTCGTGATCCAGCGCGTGCTGGAAGCTAGCGGCAAGCTGACCCTGCTCGACCAGAATCGCGTCATCGAGCCAAATCCGTATTTCCGCCTGTTCGCCACGACCAACACGGTCGGCCTCGGCGATACGACCGGCCTCTATCACGGCACGCAACAGCTGAACCAGGGCCAGATGGACCGGTGGAGCATCGTGACCACGCTGAACTATCTGGAACATGATGCTGAAGTGGAGATCGTGAAGTCCAAGGCCACGGGCGTGGATGATGACACGCTCGCCAAGATGGTGACGCTGGCCGACCTGACCCGGAACGCGTTCATGAGCGGCGACCTCTCCACAGTGATGAGCCCGCGGACCGTGATCACATGGGCTGAAAACTTCGCCATCTTTGGTGATCTTGGCCATGCGTTCCGGATGACGTTCCTGAACAAGTGCGACGAGCTGGAGCGGCCTCTGGTGGCAGAAATGTACCAGCGCTGCTTCGCCGAGGAACTGCCTGAAAGCGCCCTCATGGTGAGGGTCGCCTGAGCCGGAGCCCCGCGCTAAGTCACAGCCATGTCCAAAGACACCTCTCCTCAGGAATTGTTCAAGCAGGCGCTGGCCACCACCACGAAAGCGATGAGTGCAGACCGTAATGTCGAGGTCGGCTTTGGCAATGATGTGGGCGGGGACGGTGAGACGATCACTCTGCGCACGCCGCCACAACAGCTGGAACCCCATATCGCTGCGCGCATTCGCGGCGAGGCAGATGCCATTGCCCTGCGTCGTGCGCACCACAATGCTGAGGCACATTTCGCGCATCGTCCCGGCGGGGATTTGCCCCGCAAGGTCTATGACGCGGCTGAACAGGCGCGCATCGAAAGCCTGGGCGCCAATGCCATGCGCGGTACGGCCGACAATCTCGACGCTGTCCTGGACCATCGCTGCCAGTCCGGCGAGTTCGCGATGGGCGCAGAAGACGCTGAGGCGGTGCTCGCGCCGGCGCTCGAATTTCTGCTGCGCGAGAAGCTGACCGGGCGCACCTTGCCGGACAGCGCGAAACGCGTGGCCGATGTCTGGCGCGAACGGGTCGAAGCCGAAACTGGGGGCGCAATTGACCGTCTGATCGCGCAATTGCACGATCAACCCGGCTTTGCACGCACAGTACGCGATATGATCCGGGACCTGACCGCCTCCGATGCGCCGGGCGAAGACGTGGAAACGCAGGAACAGGACGATTCGGAACAGTCCGAAGAGAATGAACAGCCCTCTGAAGGCGATCAGGACATGGAGTCCGAAGAGCAGATGGGTTCTTCCGCCGAGCAAATGGATGCGGGCGACACCGAGGAAATGGAAGGCGAGGAATCCAATGTCAGCGTCGACATGGATGTCGACGCCGAGGCCGATGACACGCCCGATGATGAGGAAGATGGTACCAAGCCGCTGCGCCCGAACTTCAAGGATGGCGACGATCGCAACCGGTTCAACTACAATGTCTTCACGCGCGAAAATGATGAAGTGGCCAATGCACCAGACCTCTGTGACGCTGAGGAACTGACGCGGTTGCGCGCCTATCTCGATCACCAGTTACAGGGACTGCAGGGCGCGGTGTCCAAACTTGCCAACAAGCTGCAGCGACGTTTGATGGCACAGCAGAACCGCTCCTGGAGCTTCGATCTTGAAGAGGGCGTGCTGGATACGGCCCGGCTGACGCGTGTGATCACCGACCCGACAGCGCCGCTCTCCTTCAAGCAGGAAGATGATTCGGAGTTCCGCGATACGATTGTGACGCTATTGCTGGATAATTCCGGTTCCATGCGCGGCCGGCCGATCATGGTGGCGGCGCTGTGTGCGGACATTCTGGCCCGCACACTGGAGCGCTGCGGCGTGAAAACGGAGATCCTCGGCTTTACGACCAAGGCGTGGAAGGGTGGCCTTTCGCGGGAGGACTGGGTCAAGGCCGGCAAGCCCGCCGGACCGGGGCGCCTGAATGACATTCGCCATATCGTCTACAAACAGGCTGACGCGCCATGGCGCCGGGCGCGCCGGAACCTCGGCCTGATGATGCGCGAAGGTCTGCTGAAGGAAAATATCGACGGCGAGGCCTTGCTATGGGCGCATGACCGGATGCTGGGGCGACCGGAACAGCGCAAGATCCTGATGGTGATTTCTGACGGCGCGCCGGTGGACGATTCCACACTGAACGTGAATGTCGGCAACTATCTCGAACGCCATCTGCGGCAGGTGATCGAAGAGATTGAAACCAAGAGCCCTGTGGAGCTGATCGCCATCGGCATCGGCCATGACGTGACACGTTACTACAAACGCGCCGTTACGATTGTGGACGCCGAACAGCTCGGTGGTGCGATGACGGAGCAATTGGCTAGCCTGTTCGACGAGAACGCGCCAGAGCCCAAGGCGATGGCCATTCCGCCTCTGACGAACAAGACAGTGCGCGGCGGCAGCGCCGTCTCAGGCGCCACCAGCGGCGCGCCAAGCTATGGCAAGAAAGTCGATCTCGGCCGGGCCGTGAAGGCGACGACCCTTACTGAAGTGAAGGGCCCGAAGAAGTAGGGTCAAGTGGGAAATCCGCCCGCCTTGCTGAGTGACGACGCAATCGGGTGCCCCAACACTTTTTCCAGCCAATGCGATGTCTCGATCAGCTTGCCGAGGTCCAGCCCGGTCTCGAAGCCGCCACGCTCCAGCATGTAGACCACATCCTCGGTGGCCACATTGCCTGTCGCCGCTGGGGCAAACGGACAGCCGCCAATGCCGCCACAGCTGGCATCGATGACATCGACCCCGCAATCAATGGCGGCCGCGACATTGGCGAGCGCTGCGCCGCGTGTGTCGTGGAAGTGCATGCGCAAATAGACATCCGGTGCTTCCATGCGCACGCGCTCGATCCGTTTGCGGACATCCCACGGGTCGGCCACACCAATCGTGTCACCCAGCGCCAGTTCGCTGACGCCCGCGCGCTGGGCCTGCGCAGCGAGATTGCCGACCAACTTGATGTCGACTTCGCCGTCGAACGGATCCCCGAAGGCAACCGATATCGTGGCGGACAGAGGGATGCCTGCCTCAAGTACGAGCGGGGCAATCTGCAGCAGGGCGTCCGCGCTGTCCTGCGGGGTCATGCCCTGATTGCGCATGCCGAAGGCTTCCGAGGCCACGAGCACAAAATTGATCTCGTCAGCCTTGGCGTCGATCGCGCGACGAACGCCTTTTTCGTTCAGGGCCAGCGCGATATGGCGCGTCGGCTTTGATCGGTCGACGCCTGCAAAGACCGCAGCAGAATCCGCCATTTTGGGCACGGCCTTGGGGCTGACGAAGCTGCCGGATTCCATCCGCCGAACGCCGGCCTCTTCCAGCCGGGCAATGAATTCCAGCTTCTGTTCGGTCGTCAGGTCGGCCGGATCATTCTGCAGCCCGTCGCGCGGGCCGACTTCTACAATGTCGATGCGTCTTGTCATGATGCCTATGTAATGTGCATTGAGGACAAATGACAGACTCCAAACGCCCCCTGGATGGCCTGCGCGTCATCGAACTCGGTCAGCTGATCGCTGGCCCCTTCTGTGGACAATTGCTCGGTGACTTCGGCGCCGAAGTGATCAAGGTCGAGGCGCCCGGCTTGCCGGACCCGGCCCGGGGCTGGGGCGCGGTCAAGAAGGATGACATCGGCCTGTTCTGGCCGATCATAGGTCGCAACAAGAAATCCCTGACCCTGAACCTCCGCGTCGAGGCGGGGCAGGCGATCCTGCGCGAACTGGTGAAGACCGCCGATATTCTGGTCGAGAATTTCCGGCCGGGCACACTGGAACGCTGGGGACTTGGACCAGACGTGCTGCACGAACTCAATCCCCGCCTCGTGATCACGCGCGTTTCCGGCTATGGCCAGACGGGACCGGAAAGCCACAAGGCAGGTTATGCCAGCGTGGGTGAAGCCAAGGGCGGCCTGCGCTACCTGATCGGCGAGCCGGACCGGTTGCCGGCGCGGGCCGGAGTTTCGCTCGGTGACACGATGACGGGCACATTCGCTGCGCTCGGCACGATGATGGCGCTGTTTGCCCGCGAGAAATCGGGGAAGGGGCAGGTAGTCGATGCGGCAATCTACGAAACCGTCATGGCCTTCATGGAGAGCCTGATCCCCGAATACGCCCTGATGGGGCATACGCGCGAGCGCAGCGGACCGATCCTGCCGCGGATTGCGCCGTCGGGCGTCTATCCATGCAGCGATGGCATGGTCATCATCGGCGCCAATCAGGACTCCCTGTTCCGCCGCCTCTCGGCCATGTGCGGAACGAAATGGTCTGACGATGCACGCTACGCAACGCATGATGCACGCGGCGAGAACCAGTTGGAACTGGATGAAATGATCTCGAACTGGACGAAACAGCGCACAATGGCAGATGTGCTGGCAACTTGCGAAGAGAATGGCATTCCCTGTGGGCCGGTGAACCGCGCCAAGGAGATGCTGGAAGATGCACATATTGCGGCGCGCAATGCCATCATCCGCGTGGCCCATCCGGTTCTGGGCGACGTACCGATGCAGGGCGTCTTTCCTAAACTGTCCGATACGCCCGGCGGGGTGGAAGAAACGTCTCCAAGCCTGAGTGAGCACACAGAAAGCATCCTTGCAGGCCTTGGATTCAGCGCGGACCAGCAGGCGGCGCTGCGCGCGCAGGGCGTCATTTAGGGCGAATCTTGACTGGCTCACCGGCGTCATTTCGATTAAGCCGCCCACATGACCGATTATCCCGATCCCCTTTCCGGCAGTGCGCAGGACGAGACGCTTGAGCTGCGCCCGAAATTCAATGCGGACGGCCTGGTTGCCGCCATCGCGCAGGATGCCGGAACTGGCGAAGTGCTGATGCTCGCCTGGATGAATGCCGACGCGCTTGCGGCGACGATCGAGACCGGGCGGGCAACCTACTGGTCCCGTTCGCGCGGAGCGCTATGGGTCAAAGGTGAAACGTCCGGGCATGTTCAGGACGTCATCGAGATCCGTATTGATTGCGATCAGGATGCTATCCTGCTGAAGGTCAACCAGACAGGCGGTGCCTGCCATACAGGGCGACCCAGCTGTTTCTACAGGATTTTGTCTCCAGATGGACGCAGTCTGTCTGTTGCCAACAACTGATACTTGAGATTGAATTTGCTGGAAGACAGAAGGGGGCCTCTGGCATGCGTCTTATCACTATAACTGCGGCAGTATCCGCACTGGCACTCGCGAGCGCATGCGGGTCAGAATCGCCTGCATCTACCGAGGCAACATTAGAATCGCCACCCGAAACACAGCAGGAAGCGGCGCTGGAAGTCGATGTGCTGGATTGCGGAACGATTGAAGTGTCTGACCTCGACGCGTTTTCGTCTGCCGGCGACTATGCCGGTGAGACTGACACGTTCACCGATTCCTGTTTCCTCGTGAGGCATCCTGATGGCAACTTGCTCTGGGATCTTGGTTTGCCAGGAGTGCTGGCTATTGCGGGCCCGCAAACGCAGCAGATCTTCACGGTTTCGCTCGAGCAGACAATTACCGAACAATTGGCAGATAGGGGGATGTCCCCAGACGATGTCGACTACGTGTCCATCTCTCACAGCCACTTCGATCATATCGGCCAGGCCGATCAGGTCGCGGGCTCGACTTGGCTGGTGAGCCAGAAAGAACTCGACGCCATGTTCGGGGAAGGGGCCGAAATTGCCCAGGAGCAGCAGGCGCTGTTTTCATTGTTCGCCCCCATGGAGCAGAAAGTCTTCGAAGACGAACTTGATGTTTTTGGTGATGGGAGCGTTGTGATTTTCGAGACGCCCGGACACACGCCGGGCCATACATCCCTGCAATTGATGATGCCGGAAACCGGCCCGGTCCTGTTGACCGGGGACCTCTACCATCGCGCTGAAAGCCGCGAGCTGAAGCGCGTTCCCCGCTTCAACTCCGATGAGGCCATGACCGTGTCGTCAATGGAGGCATTTGAGGCGCGTGCGGATGCCCTGGGCGCAAAGGTCATCATCCAGCATGAACCTGCGGACATTGACCCCCTCGAAGGTAAAATTCGGTGAGATTTCGTTTGAAGTCGTTTCCAATCGTTGCGGCCATCGTAATGTTGGCGTCGTGCTCAACTGCGACCAATTCATACTCGGCGCTGGACCAGCCCAATTCGGGGTGGTCGCTGGTTTTCCGGGACGAATTCAACGGACACGGAAAGCCTGATCCTGAAAAATGGATATCGCAGGAGTATAATCGCAAGAAAAATCCTGACGGCCCGGATGGCTGGTGGCTCAAGGATAATGTCAGTCTGACAGGATGGGGCCAACTCGAAATCAGCGCGACACAAATCCCGAATCGCAATCCTGAAGAGGATGACGATCCCTATGACTACGCATCCGGCATGGTTTCCACCGAAGGCAAGTTCGAAACGACGTTCGGCAGGTATGAAGCCCGCATAAAATTGCCACAGGATCCGGGCTGGTGGCTTGCCTTCTGGCTGTTCGCGGATGAGGTCCACCGAGTGGATGGATCGGGAGAGGACGGAACCGAGATCGACATCGTTGAAGCCTTTGGCTGGACTGACAAGATCAGCTATGCGCTTCACTGGGATGGGTATGGAAAACGCCACAAGACCAAGAACAAGCGCGAGTTCCACCCGGGAATTCGGAGTGGGTGGCACGTCTTCGCGCTGGAATGGACTGAAACCGAATATACATGGTTCGTGGACGGAGAGCAGGTCTGGCAAAGCGCTGCGGGCGGCGTGTCGAAAGTGCCCTTATGGGTGAAGCTATCCGGCGAGATAAGCACGCAGTCGACAGTGGCCCACAAATGGTGGTCCAACGTGCCGGATAACAAACGCTTACCTGATCGTTTCCTGGTCGACTGGGTCCGGGTGTACGAACGAGAAGCGCCGTAGGGTGCGGGGCACCCTACGGATTCCTTTTAATTTCCGCTTTCGATCAGGCGACGGGCAATAACCATGGCCTGAACTTCGCCAGCGCCTTCGAAAATGTTCAGAATACGAGCATCTTGCAAGATGCGGCTGATTGGGTATTCCAGCGCAAATCCGTTTCCGCCATGAATCTGCAGGGCGTTGTCAGCTGCAGCCCAGGCGATCCGTGCGGCAAGCAGTTTCGCCATGCCGGCTTCAAGGTCGCAGCGCTTTCCGCCATCCTTCTGGCGCGCCGAGAAATATGTCAGCTGGCGAACACCCACCAGTTCTGCGGCCATCATGACAAGCTTGTTTGAAACGCGCGGGAAGTCGAAGATCTGTTTGCCAAACTGGTTGCGATCCAGCGCATATTGAAGACCGGTTTCAAACGCATTTTGCGCAACGCCAATGGCGCGGGCCGCAGTCTGGATGCGAGCGCTTTCAAAGGTCGCCATCAGGTGCTTGAAGCCTTGGCCTTCGACACCGCCAAGCAGGTTCTCGGACTTCACCTTGAAATCATCGAATCCGATTTCGTATTCCTTCATCCCGCGATAGCCGAGGACTTCGATCTCGCCGCCGGTCATGCCGTCAGCAGGGAAGGGGGTGTCGTCTGTTCCGCGCGGCTTCTCCGCAAGCAGCATGGAGAGACCAGAGAAATTGTTTGTGGCGGGATCAGTCCGGGCCAGCAGTGTCATCAGATCGGCTCGCACGGGATGCGTGATCCATGTCTTGTTGCCTGTGACACTGTACTGAGAGCCGTCGTCGGACTTCACGGCGCGTGTCCGCAGCGAGCCAAGATCAGAGCCGGTATTCGGTTCAGTGAAGACGGCCGTTGGCAGGATTTCTCCGCTGGCAATTTGCGGCAACCAATGGGTCTTCTGGTCGTCCGTTCCGCCAATCAGGATCAGCTCCGCCGCGATCTCTGACCGGGTGCCGAGAGAGCCGGTGCCGATGTATCCCCGAGACAGTTCCTCTGAGACTACGCACATGGCAATCTTGCCCATGCCAAACCCGCCAAACTCTTCAGGGATGGTCAGGCCAAACACACCAAGCTCGGCCATTTCATTGACGACCTCCATCGGAATGTACTCATTCTTCAAGTGCCACTCATGGGCATGGGGTTTGATCTTGTCGGACGCGTATTTGGAAAATTGTTCGCGAACCATCGACATGGTTTCGTCCAGACCGGTTTCTTCAACCGTGTTCCGGCTTAGGGCGTCAGGTAGGCATTCAGCCGCAGCAGCCATCACAGCAGGGGTTTTTCCATCAATAATCAGCTGCTGGACGACCGGCGTCGCGAACAGGGCATCAGCTTCCGCAACGATGCCCAATTCGTGAGGGCGGATCACTTCGCCCTGATTCATGGGTACTCCACCAATCAGTTGAGCGCAGTATTCGCTAAAGAGAATTTGCGTCAGGAGCGCTTCGGTCGTGCTGAATTTGCCCTCTTGCTCCAGACGCGCGGCCCATTCGGCTGTCTGGCGTAGCGTTTCAGCATATGTGCCCAGCCAAGACAGGCCGTGGGCCATATGTTGCTGGCGTTCGAGTGCAGCCCGGTCAGGACGGCCATCCGCCTTGGTCAGCGCTTCGCGGCATTTGCCACGTGCAACGTCTACATAGGCGTCGACGGCTGCGCTCGCATCCTTGATGACAGCAACAAGGTTTGGAATTATCGCAGAATTCAGGGCCGGACCCTCAACAGCACCATCCATTCGAATTTCCTCCACTGGACTTTATTTTCGTTGAGTATAGGGCGCAGGTGGCGGCAAGTCATATATATTTTGTGCGCTGCAACAAAACGTCTCGGTTCGATGTCATGTAAAATTGAAGGATCACACCGGGTATCCTTGCGTTAACCGAAACTTCGGTTCCGGCTTTCTAAATGGCCCTTTCTGCCGCCACTTCCTAACGGAGCCGCCTCACATATGAACCCTTATGAACGTTTCCGCATTGTCTCGGGCTTCCTGGCGTCCAGCGCGGTGCTGGCGAGTGTCCTGGCATTTGGCCCGGTTGTGCGCCAGACCATTGTTGACGCCGCCGGTTCCAGCCAAGTCGCACAGTGGGCCGGACTGATAGGCTCGGGTGTGGTGCTGCTCGTGATCTGGTCTGTTCTGTCGGGTGTCCTCCTTCCGGGTGTTCTAAAGATGGGGGTGCTGCGTCGATGGGTCCTCGGCCGTGCTTTCGTGGAAGGCAGTTGGATTCAGGCTGAACGCGGTGGCCCAAATGGTCCACGCCTGGCCATCGTTTCAATGAAGCCTGCATACCACGGCATCCTTGTGACCTCCTCGACCCTGACTCGCATGGGCGAGATTGAGAGCGGCCTGCATGCAGAATTCCACCAAATCAGCTGGCCCAGACTGGACTTCAAGTTCCGCGAAACCTTGCCGTCGGACTCGGGCCGACAAGCCGAGGGTTTTGGCGAGATTCAGTTTGACCTGACCGGAGGCGCCCCGCGCCGGTATGCCGGCTGCTTGCAAGTGGCGGGTATGGACAAGCGCATCAAGACAGAAGGCATCAAGCTGACATCCTGGAAAGAGCGCCGGCAGCTGCGCTCCCTTGAGGGCCGTCGGGACGTACTGTCCAAATACTGGTCAGCCTTTTTCGAGGGGCCAATCGTGACAATTGCCCGCGATAGCGACAGGTCCGATTCCGGAGAGGTCAAGCGGTCCGGCAAAGTCGAAATCCTGCGTCAGCGTGGCGCGAAGGACTGGCGCAAATCGGACACCACGCCGACGGCTGATCGCATTCGCGATGAGTTTTCAGCTTCTTCCGACTAATCCTGACGCCGGATCGTCCGGCTCTGGCGCCGCATGATGGCCCGACCGATGGGTTCCGGCATGATGCGGGTCAGCGTGGCAAGACTTTTGTTGACGAGCCCCGGCACCACAACCGGTTGGCCGCGATTGACCGCATCAATGCCGGCTTTCACGACAGGCGCAGCCTCCATCCACATTCGCTTGCTCATCTCGTTCATCTGCTCGCGCGTGCCGTTCACGTCATGGAATTCACTATAGGTAAAGCCGGGACAGAGTGCCGTGCAGTGAATGTCCGCCCCTTCAAACGCGTCGCACTCGGCATTCAGGCTTTCGGAGAACTTGATGAGGCCCGACTTTACGCTGGCATAAAGCGTGTGCCCATTGCTGCCGGCGGCGTAGCCCGCAAGGGAGGCGACATTGATGATCCGGCCATAGCCGCGATCTGCCATGCCTGGCAGCACTTTGTGTGCAAGCTCGATCGGGGCGGTGTAGAGTACGCGAATGAATTCTGCCTGTGACTTCCAACTCGTATTGAAGAAGGTGCCCGGCAGGCCATAACCCGCATTGTTGACCAGCGCGTCGACATGGCGGCCCTGCTCGGACAGCGCGGAGATGATCTTGTCCGCGGAATTGGCGCGCGCGAGGTCCTGCGCGATACAAATCGCGTGAATGCCAAACTTCTCTTCCAGCTCTGCGGCGAGGTTGGTTAGCCGATCTTCGCGGCGTGCGGTGAGCGCAACATCCCAGCCCAATGCGGCGTACTGGCGGGCAAACTCAGCCCCAATTCCCGCTGATGCGCCCGTGATAAGGCAAAGTCGCCGGTCCATGGCCGTCTCCGTCCGAATTGCTGATGCTGGCGAGACTAGCGGCGCGCGCCCGGCATGCAAGGCAGGCTAGACACGCTGGACTAGGAAGCCCGCGCGTGGGAAATGCACATGCACTGTTTCCGCCTCTGATGAAGTGCGTTGGAGAATGATGCGCTGGGAGTCGGCGTGGACGAGTTCCCCTTTCACCCAGACCTGGCCATAATCATCGGGCGCAACGGCGACGTTTTCGCCCGGAGCAAATTGTTGCGGTTCGTTGCGGGTGGTCGCCGCCACAAGACGCGGCGCCGCATTCAGGCCGATCTCGAGGGCTTCTGCAGAGCTGATCGTGTCCGGGGTTTGCCCTTCAAACTCCTTCAGCCGCTCAAACCAGGCCTTGGTCAGGTCCGCTGTCTCGAAACATTTTTCGACGAAGTCGGGCAGATTTTCATACATGAACCAGACATTCATGTAGGCGTGAATGTCCACAAGGCCCGGTTTCATGCCGACGAGATAGATGCCGGACCCAGCGCCCTTGCCGCCCTGCAGGCGCTCTTCCAGCAGCATGAGTCGGGCCCGCCATTGGTCGCGCATCATGGGGGCAACAGCTTTCATTGCATTGGTGTCGAAGGGACGACCCGACAAGGCTTCGCGGTCCTTCCGGAACGCATCCGGTACGCTGTCGCCTCGCTCACCAAAGATGACCGCGACCGAGCTTTGGAACCAGCGGCCATCGGTCCAGCCGGCGACCATTTGGGCGAGGCCCTCATGACCGGGCAATTTGAGTGCCGGCATGGGGAAGCGGGCTTCGAGCTCCCGCAGGATGATGGCGGTATCGCAAAAAATGTCGGCGCCGATCTGAAGGACGGGTGTCCGGCGATAGCCCCCCGTCAGCGGCATCAGGGCTGGCCGAGGCATGATGACTGGAATTTCGACCCGGCTATAGGCGAGATTCTTCAGGCGCAGCGCGAGGCGGATTTTCTCTGCATAGGGTGACGTGGGATATTCATGCAGGATAATACTGCGCGCATCTGCCATTCTATTTCTCCCAGCCGTCTTTTTATTGGTCCCTATTCTTGCCGGGCTTTTCAGGCGCTGGAAAGCCTCAATTGGTCTGACAAGCCGCAAGAAACGGGTGGCGACAGGCTCTGCGGCGCGGCATTATTCTTACATGACCAATCTAGTTTCGCCTCTTGATGAACGCGTTGTCGCCTATGAGCGCATGGCCAATGCCCTGTCCTATCTGGGGGACACCTGGCAGGAATGGCCGGATCTTTCGACTGCAGCAAAGGCCGTAGGCCTGTCACCAAGCCATTTTCAGCGCGAATTTACCCGCTGGGCAGGGATCAGCCCAAAACAATACCAGTCCGCACTTGCCCACGCTGCGGCAGGTGATCTGTTGAGAGAGGGCGCAAGTGTTTTGGACGCCACTCTGGAGGCAGGCTTGTCAGGACCGGGGCGCCTGCATGATTTGTTCATCGCGCATGAAGGCCTCTCTCCCGGTGAAGCCAAGGCAGGCGGCAAGGGAGCCGATCTGGCCCTTGGCCGGGCGCCGACCCCATTCGGGGAAGGGGCCTGGCTCATGTCATCGCGGGGCCTGGTAGCGCTAGGGTTTGTTGATGAGAACGCCCCGGAACGCACCGGTTTTGAGCACCAGGGACGCAATGAAGAGCAGGCCTTTGCCGATCTTGCGGCGCGGTATCCGGATGCCAGCATTCGCCGGGATGACCACGAGGCCGAGACTCTGGCGCGCCGGGTGTTTGAATCCGGTGAGCCGCTCCCGGTTGCGCTCTATGGTACGCCGTTCCGCCGCCAGATCTGGCGGGCCTTGCTGGAAATTCCTGTCGGTGCGGTGTCAACCTATGGGGCCTTGGCGAAGGCCAGCGGCAATCCGAAGGCGGCCCGCGCTGTCGGTGCGGCAGTGGGCGCAAATCCGATCAGTTGGTTCATTCCCTGTCACCGTGCCCTTGCGGCGGACGGCCGGCTCCATAATTATCATTGGGGTGTGGCGCGCAAGCGTGCCATGCTGACCCTCGAACGCGCCTGCGCAGCCTGAACCAGGCGGTGGGCAGTCGGCCCACGCCGCCCAAGCTGGATTCCGCACCGCCCATGATACTTTTCCTGATCATACTCGTTGGCCTTGTCGCCTGGGGGGCTCACCTTGCCTGGCGCTGGAAGCAGACGCGGGACTTCGCGCCGGAAGTATTGGCGGTGCGCAAGGCAGCCGGAGAAGTGCCGGAAGATGTCAGCGCTGCCGAGTTCACGGATCTCTATCTACGCAGTGAAGGCCCGCGCGCGGCGACCTATTTCTTCGCCTGCGCTGCGATCGTTTTTGTTCTGCTGGCACCTTTCGTGGCCGGCTTCAATCAGGTTTGGCGGATGATCTGGCGGCTGAGCGGCCAGTCACCTGTTTTCGAAACGGGGACGCTAATTCACACATTTTCGGTTTTCGTCGCCTTCATGCTGGCATCGATCGGCCTGCTTGCCATCGCTATGCGGCGGTACTACGCGCTGATGCCGCCTAGTTTCAAACATGTCATTCGGGACCTTAATGGAGGCCAGTCATGAGCATTCAATATCTGCACACAATGGTGCGCGTCAGTGACATTGACGCGTCGCTGAAATTTTTCTGCGATGGCCTGGGCCTGACAGAGGTCAGCCGGATGGACAGCGAAGCGGGGCGGTTCACGCTCGTTTTTCTGGCCACGCCGGAAGATGTCGAGCGTATGGGCGGCATGCCGGACGGCGTCAGCCCGACCCAGACCGACATTCCGATGGTGGAGCTGACCTATAATTGGGACCCCGAAGACTATGCAGGTGGCCGCAATTTCGGCCATCTGGCGTATATGGTCGACGACATTTACGGCGCGGTTGAACGGCTGCAGAAAATTGGCGTGACCATCAACCGGCCGCCGCGCGATGGCCGAATGGCATTTATTCGTTCGCCAGACGGCATCTCGGTCGAATTGCTGCAAAAGGGCGAGCCGCTGTCTCCGAAAGAGCCGTGGGCGAGCGCAGAGAATATCGGCGCCTGGTAGGTCCCGTCCCGAAGCGCTGGTCCATAAACCAGCCCATAAACTGTCCATAAAGTGCCCGCATATATGGGCTTTGTGTCCAAATACACCCGGACAGAAAAAGCCCCGCCTGGTCTGAACCGGGCGGGGCTTTTCATTTCGGTAGGGTCAGCGCCTATTCCTTTTCAGGATGGCGCTCCTCCTCTCGGTAGTCATGCACAGGATGACCCTTGTCCGGATCGCCATTCGATTTGTGCATGGCGGCGACGACGCCTGACAGGGCAAGGATGGCGATCAGGTTCGGGAACGCCATTGAGGCATTTGCGATGTCCCCCAGCAGCCAGAGCCAGTCAGCCGCGGCAACCGAGCCGAGGAATACGACCACGACCCAGATATAGCGGAACGGGTGTGTCGCCCATTCGCCGATCAGATACGTCACGGCCTGCTCGCCATAGTATGACCAGCCAATGATGGTGGTGAAGGCGAAGAAGAACAGTGCGACTGGCACGATCCACGGGCCCACCACCGGAATGGCGGCGGCATAGGCGCGCGTGGTGACGGCAGCCGAGTTCGCATCTGTTTCCCAGGCATGGTCCACATCCATCAGAACTTCCGGATTGCCGGACGCGTCGAGCGCTTGCTGATTGACTTCAACCTGACCAGATGCCTGGCAGGCCAGGAGGTAGGACTGGGCTGTCGGTCCCACTGCGGCGATCTTCGCTTCGCGGCCATCTTCGTAAGCAGAAGGGAACAGGTCCCCCACACCGTATTTGGCACCGTCAGTCGCACCCGGGTTCACCGGCATTTCAATGCCTGCATCAAAACAGGCATTGGCCGCCATCAGGGCAGGGCTTTTCTTGAAGTCGCCCTGAACTGTGAGGATGACCAGCGCAGTCATGGTGCAGATGATGATCGTGTCGATGAACACGCCAATCATGGCGATTTCGCCCTGCATGACCGGGTTCTTGGTCTGGGCGGCAGCATGGGCAATCGGGGCGGAACCCTGACCGGCTTCGTTCGAGAACAGGCCCCGGGCGATACCGTAACGAACCGCCTGCATGACGCCGTAGCCAGCCGCGCCGCCAGCAGCTTCTTTCCAGCCAAACGCCGTGCCGATGATCTGCATGAAGGCGCCCGGCACCTTGTCCGCATTGATCACAAGCACGATGAAGGCGACCAGCACATAGAGGCCAGCCATGACCGGCACGACCTTGCCAGCGAACGAGCCAATGGATTTGATGCCGCCGATAATGACCGCGAAGACCAGGACAGACAGGATAATGCCCACGCTCCAGTTCGGAATGCTGACGCCCATATGGGAGCCGGTTTCCAGCGCAGCTTCGGTGATGGAATTGGCCTGGATCATCGAGCCGGTTGCCATGGCGGAGAACAGCGTGCCGAGACAGAAAATGACGGCGAGCCAGCCCCAGCCTTTGCCGAGGCCATTCTTGATATAATACATCGGACCGCCATTGATGCGGCCATATTCGTCGGTCTCACGATACTTGATGGCCAGCGAGCTTTCCGAGAAGGCCAGCGCCATGCCGAACAGGGCAACCACCCACATCCAGAAGATCGCGCCGGGACCGCCCAATGTAATGGCCGTGGCCACACCGGCGAGGTTCCCCGTGCCGACCTGACCGGACAGGGCTGTGGAGAGCGCCTGCCAAGGTGTGATGGCGCCGTCTTCGCCTTGTGCCTTGCGGCCTCGCCAGACTTCGACCACCGCCGGCACGAACCGGAGAATCGGGCGCGCGCCCAGTCGAACCATCATGAACAGGCCAGTGCCCAGGAGGACAACGGCAAGCGGGCCGATCTGGCCCGGAATGACGACAGTATCTCCCCAGGTTCCTCCCCAGATGAATCCTGAGACGTTCTCGATAAGCTTAATGATATCCATGGGCCTCCCCGGCTCCTTTGATTGCTTGACCGCACCCTAGCTAGCTTTCCGGCGCTGTGAAGCTTTTGTCGCAGGATCGGGACGCGTTTGCTGCGGCTGCAGGCGAGGCGCACAAGGTTCTGGCAGCGACAGTCATTTTCAGGCATAAGCCCGCGCATGACCACACCAGAGGCGAAACAGAACACCAAGGGTCTCTTCATCAAGACCTATGGGTGCCAGATGAATGTCTATGATTCCGAGCGCATGCGGGACGTATTGCGTCCGCTCGGCTATGCGCCGGTTGATACGCCGGAAGCGGCAGACCTCGTTGTGCTGAACACGTGCCATATTCGTGAAAAGGCCACCGAAAAAGTCTATTCCGAACTCGGCCAGTTGAAGCGCATGAAGCGCAAGACTGGTCGCAACATGACAATCGCCGTGGCTGGCTGTGTTGCGCAGGCCGAAGGCGAAGAGATCATGCGCCGCCAGCCGCTGGTCGACCTCGTGCTGGGACCGCAGGCCTATCACAAGCTGCCGGAGATGATTGCACGCGCCAGCCGCGCTGTGGGTGACCGGCTGGAAACCGAATTCGATACGCTCGAAAAGTTCGACGCGCTGCCCAAAGTCCGTGAGGCGGATGGCCCGACCGCCTTCCTCTCGGTGCAGGAAGGTTGCGACAAGTTCTGCACTTTCTGTGTCGTGCCCTATACGCGTGGCGCTGAGCTTTCCCGCTCGGTGGACGACATCGTGATGGAGGCACGTAACCTGGCTGCGCAGGGCGTGCGGGAGATCACCTTGCTCGGCCAGAATGTGAACGCATTCCATGGCGCTGCGCCGGCCGTTGAAGGGGGAGACGACTGGACGCTGGGCCAGCTTTGTCGCCACATTGCGAAGATCGGCGGCATTGAACGTATCCGCTATACGACGAGCCATCCGCGCGACATGGAAGACGATCTGATCGCGGCACATGGCGACACGCCACAGATGCAACCCTTCCTGCATTTGCCCGTTCAGTCGGGGTCTGACCGTATCCTGAAGGCCATGAACCGTAGCCACACGGCAGACGCGTACAGGGAGATCATTCGCAAAGTGCGCGCGGCCCAGCCAGATATCGCCATAGCTTCAGATTTCATTGTCGGCTTTCCGGGAGAGAGCGACGAGGACTTCGAAGCGACCATGCAACTCGTGCGCGATGTGAATTATGCGGTGGCCTATTCATTCAAATATTCGCAGCGACCAGGCACGCCGGCGGCAGAGATGTTCGGTCAGGTGCCGGAAGACGTGAAGGATGTGCGCCTGCAAGCCTTGCAGAAACTGCTCCGTGACCAGCAGACCGAGTTCAACGAGTCCAAGATCGGCCAGACCGTGCCCGTGCTTGTCACAGGGCGTGGACGCCTTGAAGGGCAGGCGCATGGGCGGTCTCCGTGGATGCAATCCGTTCACTTTCAGGGACCGGAAGAGCTGACGGGTCAGATTGTCGATGTGAAAGTGAATGGCGCAACAATGAGTTCGCTCACCGGCGATCTTGTGCGTGAACATGAGGTGGCGCTTTGAGCGTGAAACGTCGTCCGTCCGCTTCGCCTGAAGCCCCTGTCAGTCGCATCTTCGAAGTCCGCAACGCGGAATGGCTGCGAGATATCTGTGGACCGCATCACCGCCACCTCCAGCTTTTGGAGACACGTCTGGCCGACTATGGCCTGAAGGCGGAAAGTCAGGGCGGGGGCATCCTGCTTGTCGGCAGGGCCGAGGGCGTGTCGATTGCCGAGGCGGTGCTTGCAGAGCTCGAGCGCCGATTGCGCACGGGCGCCGAAATTTCCGACATGGATGTCGATGGAGCTGTGGAAGCTGCGCAGACGCCGTCGCAGACCTTTGGAACCTTCCGCTCGCTGAAGAAGCCGATCACCCCGCAGACGCGTGGCCAGTCACGCTATATCGACCTGCTGGCCAATCCTGACAATGCGATGATCTTCGGGGTCGGTCCGGCCGGAACCGGCAAGACCTTTCTCGCGGTCGCGGCGGGGGTATCCGAACTTCTGTCCGGCACGCGCCAGCGCCTGATCGTGACGCGGCCCGCTGTCGAGGCTGGTGAGAAGCTCGGCTTCCTGCCGGGGACGCTGGAAGAAAAAGTTGATCCTTACATGCTGCCGATCTGGGACTCGCTGCGCGAGCTGATGGGACAGGAACAGATGGAGCGCCGCATGGCGCGCGGCGAGATTGAAGTTGCGCCGCTCGCCTTCATGCGTGGACGTACGCTGAAGAATGCCTTCGTCATCGTGGATGAAGCGCAGAACACAACCGTGCCGCAGATGAAGATGGTGCTGACGCGGCTGGGCCGTGACAGCCGCATGGTGATTACCGGCGATCCGGGCCAGGTGGATTTGCCGGGCAGCCAGCCATCGGGCCTCAAGCACGCCTTGCAAATCCTGTCTGATGTCGAAGGCGTCAATGTCCACACGCTCACCGCGGCGGATGTTGTCCGTCACGGGCTGGTCAGCCGCATCATTGATGCCTACGCCGCCCACGGAGAGGGTTGATCGCCGCGCGCATGATCGAACTTGATCTTATCATCGAAGAGGATCGCTGGTCGGCAATTCCTGATCTGGAAGCTGTGTGCCAGACGGCGTTCAAGGCTGGCGCGACTGTTGAGCCAGCGAAGGGTGTCGTGTCCCTGCTATTGGCTGATAATGACGCGTTACAGGCGCTGAACCTGCAGTTTCGGGCCAAGGACAAGCCGACGGATGTGCTCTCATTCCCGGCCGATCCGATGGACCGGCCCCTGCTGGGCGATATTGCGGTGGCCTTTGGCGTCGCCGAGGCTGATGCCAGAGCGCAAGGCAAGTCGCTTGCCGATCACCTGACCCATCTTCTAATTCATGGCTATCTCCACTTGTTGGGGCACGACCATGAAATCACCCATGATGCCGAGACGATGGAGGGCCTCGAAATAAAGGCGCTTGCATCGCTGGGCATTGATAATCCATATTTGATGAACTGAATCACCTGAGGCCATGAGCGACCCTGACCCTTCTGACGCGCCGCCAAGCGGCCGATTACGTAGCTTTTTCGGTTTCCGCCGGAAGCCAGCCCCTGTGGAATCGGTGTCCGCCGCCACCAATGGGGAAACGCCGCCGCACAATCCGCACGAGATGCGCCTGCGCCTTGCCGAATTCCAGGATTTGCGTGTGGAAGACGTCATGGTCCCGCGCGCCGAGATCAAGGCCGTAGAGGTCGGGATCGAGTTTCCGGAACTTCTGAAATATTTCGCCGAGGTCACGCATTCACGACTGCCGGTGTTCAGGGAGTCGCTCGATGATCCGATCGGCTTTGTGCACATGAAGGATGTGGTCAGCGAACTGGCCAAGGGCGAGGAGCCCATGAAGCGGCCGCTGGAAAAGCTGCACCGCGAAGTGCTCTATGTGCCGCCATCCATGAAGTTGACCGATTTGCTTGTGAAAATGCAGTCGACCCGTATTCATCTGGCGTTGGTCGTGGACGAGTATGGCGGTACGGATGGGTTGGTCAGCCTGGAAGACCTTGTCGAAGAAATCGTCGGTGACATCGAAGACGAACACGATGATGAAGAAGCCATGTTCGTGCGCCGGAGCCAGAGAATCTGGGAGGCGGACGCCCGCACGGAGATTGACGACTTTGCAGAGGAAACGGGCATTGACCTCGCACTTGAGGACAACGACACGGATTTCGACACGCTTGGCGGGGTCGCCTTCGCGCTGGCCGGAAAAGTTCCTGTGCGCGGAGAAGTGCTGGAGCACCCGACCGGTGTCGAGATCGAAATCATGGAAGCCGACGCCCGGCGTATTCGCCGCGTTCGCCTTCGCACCCCGGAAATGCCTGCCCCTGCACATCAGGAGTAAGTCATGACTCATCCGGTGCGAAGCCACGGGTTCACAGCGCTTGGGCCCCTGCATGAAGCCTTCGCCCGCCTGACCGGCTGGCCGGCAGTGATCACCAGCTTGTTGCTGGGCGCTTTTTCGGCGGTTGCATTTGCGCCGTTTCATTTCAGCGTGGTCCTGGTGATTTCATTCACCGGTCTGATCTGGATGCTGGATGGTGCCCGCAGTCACCGTAAATGGGGCAAGGCAATCTTCCTGCGCAGTTGGGCTTTTGGCGTCGGATTTTTCCTGATCAGCATGCATTGGACGGCGGCGCCCTTCCTGGTTGAGCCGGAAAAGCACGCCATTTTCCTGTGGATGCCGCTGATCCTGTTGCCGGGTGGGATGGCGATCATCTGGGGCGTGTTCGGCGCGATGGCGGGCGCATTCTGGTCTTCCTCACCCTCACGCATTTTCATTTTCGCGCTATTCTTTGCACTCGCCGAGTTCGTGCGCGGTCATCTGTTCGGCGGGTTTCCGTGGAACTTGCCCGGTACGACCTGGATTCCGGGCGGCGCCTTGTCCCAGACGGCGTCAATTGGAGGGGTCTACTGGCTGACGCTGTTGACGGTGTTCATCATGTCGGCGCCGGCCGCGCTTGTGGACACGCGAGAGTCCCGCCAATTGGCGGTGCGTATGGCGCCGTCCTTTGCCGCCGCGATCCTGATCGCGCTCGGCTGGACCTGGGGCGCCCAACGCATTGCCCAGCCCTCGGCCCAGTCAGATCAGTTTGTCGTGCTGATGGATTCGGGTGTGCCCCAAAGCGAGAAATGGGAGATCGGTCCCGATCCGATCCTGATCGAATATTTGCGCATGCTGTCGACGCAGGAAGGGGAGGCGGGCGATATTGTCCTCTGGCCGGAAGGGGCGTTGCCGACCACCTTGTTGCAGGATGCGAACGCCCTCGACGCTGTGGGCGCGTATCTTGGCCCCCGCAAGCTGATCGCTGGCACAACCCGGTACGAGATCACCGGCAAGGACATGCGCGATTATTATAACAGCCTGACCGTGATCGATGAGAATGCGATCCGCTCCGGCCCTGTGGCGCTGTATGACAAACATCGCCTGGTGCCTTTTGGAGAGCTGCCGGCCACGCGCATCATTCCGTTCGGGCAGGCCATGTCCGGCATCTTGCCGGGCGCAATACAGCGCATGGCCAGTGACGGGTTCCGGCCCGGCCTTGGCCCGGCAGTCATCTATGCCGATGACATTCCGCCTTTCGTCGCGATGATCTGCTATGAGGGGCTCTATCCGTCGATCCCGCGAAACGCCAATTTGGGGGCGCGGGCGGACTGGCTGGTCCTGATTTCGAACGATGCCTGGTTTGGGGGTGGCATGGGCCCGGCCCAGCACTATGCGCAAAACCGGTATCGATCGATCGAGACAGGCTTGCCCATGGCACGTGTTGCCAGCCGGGGGGCGTCGGCCATTGTCGATGGTTTGGGCAGGGAAGTGCTGCGTGCGGCGCCGGTCGCAGACGCCCCGAGTGGGTGGAATACCAGCTTTGGCCGTGGACGACTTCCATTGCCCGAGCCTGTTACCCTGTTCCAGACCCGGATTGGCCTAATCCTGTTCTGGCTGTCCCTGTTCCTGTTCGTCGGACTGGCCTTCCTTACGTGGCGAAGATAGAAAAAGTACAGGCGACATACAGAAACAGGGGGGGACATGGCCGACAACAAGCTACCCAGCGGTATTGATCGCGTCGTCGGCCAGCGCATCCGGTGGCGGCGCAAGGAGCTGAAACTGACCCAGGAAAAGCTGGGAGAGCTGCTCGGCCTGACCTTTCAACAGGTCCAGAAATACGAAAAGGGTGTGAACCGTGTATCCGCGGGGCGCCTGTTTGAGATGTCCACCGCCATGGGTGTCCCCATCACCTACTTCTTTGACGGGGCAGAGACCTTTCTTGATCATGATGCCGCGTATGTCGCTGAAGACGGCGACGCGATCCATGCGCCTGTGATGACGTCGGAAATCCTGGACCTGATTGCCGCCTTCCAGAAGATCGAAGACCAGTCGCTGCGCAAATCCCTGCTTGGAACCATTCAGGCCGCTGCAACCGCGTTTGACGGAAAGCAGCAGGACGAGGATTGATCCCCTTCGATCACTGAGGCATCAGACGCCGCGATGACCGACGATACCCCTTCCTTGAAATCACGCCCATTGCGCACGTTTGGCCGAACGGGTGGGCGGGCGCTATCCGCACGCCAGCAGGACCTGATCGACAATCTCCTGCCTGAGCTGGCAGTCCCGTCGGCGGATCCGGGCACGTTGAATCCGTCAGACATGTTCGGGGATGATCGCGACATCTGGCTGGAGATAGGCTTCGGGGGCGGGGAGCATCTTGTTGGTCAGGCCGGATTGCACCCGGAAGTTGGGTTCATCGGCTGTGAGCCCTTCGTGGAGGGCATGGCCAAGGCGCTGACGGGTATCAAGGATCATGACCTCGGCAATGTTCGGCTCGTCATGGACGATGCGCGGCCGGTTATGGCTGCGCTGAAGGATCAGAGCATTGCGCGCGCCTTTATCCTTTTCCCGGATCCGTGGCCGAAAAAGCGGCAGCAAAAGCGCCGCCTGATCCAGCCGGAATTTCTGGATGAACTGTATCGTATCTGTCGTCCCGGCGCGCAGATCCGGTTCGCGACTGACGTCAAGAGCTATGCTGACGAAGCGCTTGCCCGGTTTCTGGAACATGGAGGATTCGACTGGGGGGTGAACTGTGCCGATGATTGGCGGCGTCCGCCAGAAGATCACCTCACAACGCGCTATGAGCGCAAGAAATTGGGCGATTGCGCCCCGGTTTGGCTGGACTTCGTTCGCAGCTGACACAAGACATTCACTTGACCGATTGTCGCACCCATGCGTTTATATTGCCATCGAATTCGGTCGGTCTGAAACTTCAAGACCCCGTCAGACCGGCGGCCATGACTTTCTTCCTACCCGTTTCGATAAGTGGATCTGGTTCAAATCCGAACCGGGACGCTTCTATCTAACGTAAAGGACTACAAGTAATGGCAACTGGCAAAGTGAAATGGTTCAACGACCAGAAGGGCTTTGGCTTCATCAAACCTGATGAGGGCGGCGCGGACGTTTTTGTACACATTTCGGCCGTTGAGCGCTCCGGCCTGCGTACGCTGGCTGAAGACCAGGCAGTATCTTACGAACTCTTCAAGGACGAACGCCGTGGCAAGACCTCGGCTGTGGACCTGAAGGTTCTGTAAGCACGAATTACCCTTTCTGGGTTCAAGGCGGCGGTTCCGGCAACGGGACCGCCGTTTTTCCATGCTTACCGCACCCCATCTCTCGACAGGCCGCACTGCAGGGAGTATATGCACTCCCAAGTCGAAACATATCGGCGGCGGTTCCGGCAACGGGGCCGCCGCTTTTCTTTACCGGAATAGTCCCTTTCTCCGATGATTGCCCTGACCGAACAGGAACGCCAGATTCTCGCGCTCGTCACGCCCGTGGCCGAGTCGCTTGGCATGGAAATCGTTCGCCTGCGCGTGCAGGGCGGGCGGCGCCCACAGCTGCAGATCATGGCAGAGCGCGCCGGCGGCGCCCCAACCAATGTCGAGGATTGCGCCAGCTTGTCGCGCGCAATCGCGCCCCTGATGGATGAGGCTGACCCGATCAGCGAGGCCTACACGCTGGAAGTGTCCACGCCTGGCATCGACCGTCCCCTGACGCGGGAAGGGGATTTCGGGCGCTGGATTGGCCATGCGGCGAAGATTGAACTGTCACGGCCGATTGATGGCCGTCGGCGGTTTTCCGGTGTGATCCGGGGCGAGGACGAGGATGGCGCGCATATCGAGCTGGACGACGAGACTGAACTCGTTGCCCATGTCCATGAGATGAGCCGCGCCAGCCTGATCCTGACCGACGAATTGATTGATGCAGCGCGCGCGGCTGGCACCTTGCCGCCGCAGCCAGACGAAGACGACCTTGGCGATCTGGAGATCGACGAGACGGACGAAGACACCGATACAAACGAAGAGACGGGAGACGTCACATGAACACCATCGGCGTTTCAGCCAACAGGCTGGAAATCCTGCAGATCGCGAAAGCGGTCGCCGAAGAGAAGGCAATTGATCAGTCGATTGTCATCGAGGCCATGCAGGAAGCAATCGAGAAGGCCGCAAAAGCGAAATACGGCCAGGAGCACGACATTCGTGCGAAGATCGATTCTGTGACAGGCGAGCAGACGCTGTGGCGCATCCAGACCGTTGTGGCGGACGAGGAGTTCGAGGACGAGTCCAAGGAACTGCGCCTGTCCGAGGCCAAGAAGATTGATGAGAACCTGGTGGCAGGTGACGAGCTGAAGGAAGAGCTTCCGCCTTTCGATTTCGGCCGTGTTGCTGCCCAGACGGCCAAACAGGTCATCATGCAGAAGGTTCGCGATGCCGAGCGCGAGCGCCAGTACAATGAGTACAAGGACCGTGTCGGCGAAGTCATCTCCGGTGTCGTCAAGCGCGTCGAATATGGCCATGTCATCGTGGACCTCGGCCGCGCCGAAGGCATTATCCGTCGCAATGACGGTATCCCGCGCGAGAACTTCCAGACCAATGACCGTGTCCGCGCCTATCTCTACAAGGTGAGCCGCGAGACCAAGGGTCCGCAAATCTTCCTGTCCCGCTCTGCGCCTGACTTCATGGTCAAGCTGTTCGCTCAGGAAGTGCCGGAAGTTTATGAGGGCGTGATCGAGATCAAGGCCTGCTCGCGCGATGCGGGCAGCCGCGCCAAGATCGGCGTGATCTCCAATGATTCCTCCATCGACCCGGTCGGGGCCTGTGTCGGTATGCGCGGTGCGCGTGTGCAGGCTGTGGTCGGCGAACTGTCGGGTGAGAAGATCGACATCATTCCCTGGAACTATGACGATGCGACCTTCATCGTGAACGCCCTGCAGCCGGCCGAAGTGTCGAAAGTGGTGCTGGACGAAGAAGAGCGCCGCGTTGAAGTCGTGGTGGCTGATGATCAGTTCCCGCTGGCCATTGGCCGTCGGGGCCAGAATGTGCGCCTCGCCTCCCAGCTGACCGGCTGGCAGATCGACCTCGTGACCGAGAGCGCCGATTCCGAGCGTTACCAGCGCGAGTTCCAGGAACGTACCGACCTCTTCATGAAGGCGCTTGATGCCGACGAAACGCTGGCCCAGCTGCTGGCGTCCGAAGGCTTCGAGACGGTCGAAGAGATCGCCTATGTTGCGCCGGAAGACTTCATCACGATTGAGGGCTTTGACGCTGACGTGGCGGAAGAGCTTCAGGAGCGCGCCCGGGAATTCCTTGACCGTCTTGCCGCTGAGAATGATGCCAAGCGCAAGGAACTCGGTGTTGAGGACCCTGTGATGGAATTGGAAGGCATGACGCCTTCCTTCGCGGTCCGCCTCGGCGAAGAGGGTGTTCAGACGCTGGATGATGTGGCGGGTCTTGTGCCGGACGACATCACCGGTTGGCGTGAGCCCGGCCCTGACGGCAAGCCGGTCTGGGTCGAAGGTGTTCTGAAGAAGGGCGAGATGCGCAAGGATGACGCGCAGATGTTCATCATGCGCGCACGGGTTGCCGCAGGGTGGATCGAGCCGGACGCCATTGAGCAGATGCTGGCCGAGAAAGCCGAAGAAGAAGCCCCTGAACTTACCGAGGAGGAGCGTGCGCTCCTGGCACTTGGTGAACTCGGTAACAACCCATCACCGGATGCGGTGGACGAAGCTCTTGAAGAGCTCGAGTTTGATCTCGATGCCCTGGCAGCGGAGGGCGGTGATGATGAAGAGGCCGCACCGCAAGAGTGAAGCGCGGGTAACCGCTACTGAAGGTCGTGTTGCGGACGGGGAAAGCCCCGTCCGGCAATGCGCCGTAACCCGGGAAAAGCTTCCGCAGGATGCGATGGTGCGATTTGCGCTGTCGCCAGACAATGTCGTGACCCCGGATATTTCAGGCAAGTTGCCTGGCCGGGGCGTCTGGGTCCATTCGGACCGTGAGACGTTGGAAACGGCCGTGAAGAAGGGCGCCTTTGCGCGCGGCTTCAAGCAACAGGTCATTGTCCCGGAAGGACTTTCTGGCACTGTAGAGACTTTACTGTTGCAGAGGCTGACCGGCCTGCTGGGCATGGGGAAGAAAGCAGGGGATATCGTGCTTGGCTTCGACCAGGTGCGAGATGCGTTGCAGAAGAAGCGGCCTGGCTTGCTTCTGGAAGCCGCTGATGGTGCAGAAGATGGCCGTTCAAAGGTGTATTTCCTCGCCAAAGCATTATATAGCAACGTGAAAATGGCCGGTGC